>Ga0164242_10000002_pt1 | contig 382026 bp, 359 predicted proteins | sample OricomgcompostMG_FD_108783 | JGI IMG/M metagenome (GOLD analysis project Ga0164242, IMG submission 108783) | Miracle-Growth compost microbial communities from Emeryville, California, USA - Original compost - Miracle growth compost (MG) ...
ACTAAATCTCGGATTCCTAAGATAGAATCGACTGGGGACATCGGCATTCACTCCATTAGACGTGTTTCTTCGCAAAAACAAGTTTAATGAATGTCGCTGTCCCCCTTTAATGATGAAGAGCCGACCCAAATACTTGACGTTCGCCGTTTTAATTTCGAATCGGCAGGTGTGCGCGCTCATCAACGAATACTCAGGGTAGCCGCGCGTAAACCTGGAAATACATCAGGAGCCGTCCCGGACGCCTTGTCTGAACAGGCATGAAATGAAACACCCGCTTAAAGCACGGAGCCTTTCCGGATCATGATCGATCCTCTCCATGACCGCCAAGCCACGCGTAAACGCGATCATCATTTGGGCGATCTTTTCCGGCGGCTCGACAAGTAGAGGACGAACTTCATCTCGACCCAGCACCTTCGCTATTGAAGATTCGAGGCTTTCCAATAGTGCGTGTACCCGACTTTTAACTTCACTACCTATTGCATCGCTCTCCAGAGCCGTTTTGGTTGTAAAGCAACCCCGCGGCGGCTTTGCGCTCGTCATACTGGCAATCGCGACGTCGAAAAACTGTTGCAGCGCCACGCGCGCAGAAGAGGCTTCAAGCGCAGCCTTGGATTCGACCAGCACACTTGCTGCGTAGCGATCGAAAGCGAGCTGAAAAAGCTGCTCCTTGCCCCCATACGCGTGGTACAGGGACCCGCGCTGCACACTGGCGGCAGCGGCTAAATCGGCCATCGACGTCGCCTGCCACCCCTTGGTCCAGAAAACCTCCAAGACTTTGTCCAGGACGGCCTCTTCGTCGAACTGTCGAACCATAACCATCTAAGCATCAGCCCTTGTGCTAGACATTATTGACAATATAGTCAATGTTGACAACAATGTCAATATAGATCGACTGGCCGTACTACGGCCGGTCTACCTGCTCACCAAGCTTCTCCTGAAGGGATTCGGCGCGCGGATCGCTGGGAGACCGCATAGCTTACAGCGGAGACTAGCCGAAGGAGGGTCACAATGGAAAGCTCCAACGAAATGATCAGACGCCGCATAGCAACCGCGATCCCGGCTACCGGCAAAGATGGCTGGTTGGCGATTCTGACCGCAGCCACGCTGTGGGGCACTACAGGGATAGTGTTTCATGCCCTTGGAACATCGGACGGCGCGGATGCCGTCTCGATCAGTTTTTTGCGCCTGGCGCTGTCGGTACCGTTCCTTTTGGCGATGGCACGATTCAGAACCGGTACATGGCTCCCCTTGCTTGGTTTTCGTGGAATCCTGGTTTTAGCTGGCTTGGGGCTGAGTATGGCCGCCTACCAGTTGACCTACGTTCTTGCGATTGAGCGTGTAGGCGTTGCCATATCCGTGCTTATCAGCATTTGTGGAGCTCCCGTCATAGTGGCATTGATATCGGTACTCTGGTTTCGAGAGCCATTTCACAGGCGAACCCTTTGTGCAATGGCATTTGCAATCATCGGAACCATACTGCTGGTCGGGCTTCCATCAGAAATTCATCATGAGGCGGAGAGGTTCTGGATTGGAATTGGGTGGAGCGTAACGTGCGCCGCCTGCTATGCGCTATATATTCTCGTTGCTCGAGCGGCGGGCGATATCTGCGGCCCCATGCATGCGGGAGGCATCGGTTTTGCAATTGGAGCTTTGGCCCTGCTTCCGTTCGGCGCAAGCGACGGGGTGCAACTGACCTATACGCTAGGGGGTTGGGCGCTACTCATATACGTTGCCGCGGTTCCTACTGCAATCGCCCAAACACTGTTTCTCAATGGAATCAAGCAAACAGGAGCCGTCGGCGGCTCAATTGCAACCTTGCTTGAACCTCTAGTGTCAACGGTGCTGGCACTAATCGTTCTCGGCGAACGAATAACCTGGTATGGCGCCCTCGGAGCTGCAATCCTGTTGAGTGGCATTTTCATAATGCAGGGAAAATCAGAGGAAATAGCATGCGAATAGCCTGCTTGCATACGGCGGACAGCAACATAGCTATCCAAACCTTGAGGCTTGCAGGCGTGAAGAACGGTATTGAGGGATCTCGTCCTACAGTGCCGCGCCATAGCCCGCAGCGACAAGGCTTTTGATCGCGTCGTTGTAATTAAGTTTTCACTATGGAAGGATATCCTTTCCGGTGGAAGCCTCACTGACCTCGTGAATGGACGTTTTTACCTTCACCTCGGCCTGCATGACAGAAACCGAACCATTATCCTCGCCAAGGCCCTGAAATTCTTTGCGCAAGCGCGCCAGATCGGAATCGCTTAGCATGTCGAGATTGATCATTTCAGTGCGGGCGCCCTGAACACCGTGCAGTAGTTCGTCGAGTTTAAGCTGGGTAGCCAATGCGTCTCGGGTTTGGGTGTTCTGGATCAGGAAGACCATTAGGAACGTGACAATAGTCGTACCCGTGTTGATCACCAACTGCCAGGTATCCGAAAACCTGAATAGCGGCCCTGTCACGACCCAAACCAAAACCAGGATCATGGCCACGATGAAGGACACTGACGTGCCAACAATATTCGATATGCGTTCGGCCAACGCCCGGAATTTTTCTTCCATGAGAAGCTCCCCGTCAAGTTCGACCACTCGCATTTATCAAAATACCCTGAAGTGCTCAAGCAAATATCGTGCCGCCGCCCTCGCCATGCCGGATAGGAGATCGGTAAATTCAATAGAAATACTTTTATAGTCTCGCGCCGAACGTTGCACCACACCAAACGTCATGCCAAGTTTTCGGGCTTGCGAAACGCCAAAGCTTCCAGTGCGGTTGGGGGTTGCCGCGGATGTCCATTCTCGGGGTTGAAGCCTGGGCGATTCGCGCGAATAATAAGAAAGACCGGTACAAAGTGCCAATTAACATGACCTTATCAGGAGGTTCTCTTTATGCCAGCCAAATCACAAGCTCAACAGAAGGCGGCAGGTGCGGCGCTTTCCGCTAAGCGCGGCGACACCAAAGTCTCCAAGCTTAAAGGCGCATCGAAAACCATGTACGAATCCATGAGCGAGAAGCAGCTCGATGAATTGGCCTCAACGCCCCGCAAGGACAAGCCAAAACACAAGTCCGATTCATAAGATCATTCTCCAAGCGGCTTCCATATCCATCAAGAAGCATTTTGCTCCGGGTACGGCACTTGCTGGGCTACCTGTTTTCAAGGCGAGAATCTTATGGCTGGCTTGTCTCGAAACGGGTCTTCCACTCGGCTTGTCATCGTTGTCGCCTTGATTGGCAACTGTTTGGTGGCGATTAGCAAGTTTGTCGCTGCCGCCCTGACGGGAAGTTCCGCTATGCTCAGCGAGAGCATACATTCCGTTGTCGACATCGCCAACGAACTGTTGCTGCTCTATGGCATGCGTAAAGCCTCCGTCCGGCCGGACCGTGAGCATCCATTGGGGTTCGGGCGCGAGGTTTATTTCTGGAGCTTTGTGGTGGCGCTGCTGATTTTCACGCTGGGCGCCGGGGTATCGACCTACGAAGGCGTTGTCCATATCTTGGATCCACACATCATCGAGGACGCAAACGTCAGTTATATCGTGCTGGGCTTGGCGCTACTTTTCGAGGGCACATCGTGGACCGTCACCTTGCGCAAATTCAAGGGAAAACGCAAATACTCCGACCTGTTCAAGCTGGTCATTCGGAGCAAAGATCCACCCACTTTTATTGTCTTGCTCGAGGACAGCGCGGCGCTGATCGGGATAGCAATCGCTTTTATGGGCATATATTTGTCTATACACCTGAATCAGCCAGAGCTGGATGGCGTGGCTTCGATTCTTATCGGCATCACACTCGGATTGACCGCCGCCGTGTTGGCACGTGAAACCAAAGGGCTTTTGATAGGCGAGGCGGCAAATGAGAAAACACGCGATTCTATATTGAAGCTGGCAACTGAAATTGAAGGGATTGCGAATGCAAATGGGGTCCTGTCCGTGCATGTGGCTCCCCAGGAAATCCTGGTGGCGCTTAGCATTGAATTCGAAGACCGGTTGCGCACACCCGAGATAGAGGCGCTGGTTATTGAACTTGAACGACGGATCCGAGTAAAACACCCCGCTGTCATTGCCGTATTCATAAAGCCGCAGGCCTCAGGCCGCTTCGAAAAAGACACGGCGGGACGCTCGCCATCCGGGCATCTGGCAACATAAAGTCCAGGCCAGAACGATGATTTCCCTGGTGTGTACTTCTTACACGTGTCGGTAATTTATACACGCCGCCTGGAGTTATGGGAAAAGCAACCAGACAGTCTACGACGGTACGCCCGCGCTTGGAACCAGGATGTCATGCCGGGCCGGAACCGTCCCGGCTTCTTGCGTCATGGGCGATACGGAAACGGAGGTGGCTGGCTCTTGTTCCGCCTCGATTATCAGCACCCCGCTTAGCTTGAAGATTTTTACAGCGTCGTGCAGCTTTGCGGCCTGTTCCTGCAGCGAGCCGGAGGCGGCCGCGGCCTGCTCTACCAGTGCGGCATTTTGCTGTACCACCTCATCCATTTGCGAAACGGCCTGATTGATCTGGCCGATTCCCTCGGACTGTTCACGGGACGCCGAGGCGATCTCGTCCATGATCGTGGTCACCCCCGCCACTGACTCGACGACGTCCTGCATGATCTCGCCGGCCTGGCGCACCTGTGCGGAACCGGCCTGTACACGAGACTGCGATTCCTCGATAAGCACCTTGACCTCCTTGGCCGCCTGAGCGCTTCGCTGCGCGAGCGATCGCACTTCGCCCGCCACCACGGCAAACCCCTTGCCCTGTTCGCCGGCGCGCGCGGCCTCGACCGCGGCGTTCAACGCCAGGATGTTGGTCTGGAACGCGATACCGTCGATGACACTGACAATCTCGGAGATTTTGTTGGCGCTGGTCGAAATGGCATCCATGGAACCGACCGCATCGGTCACCGCAGCGCCGCCGCGTTTCGCCACCTCGGAGGATTTTTTGGCCAACTGGTCGGCCTGCATGGCATTGTCCGTGTTCTGCCTGACGGTACTCGCCAGCTCTTCCATGCTGGCCGCGGTCTGCTGCAACGAGGCGGCCTGCTGTTCTGTGCGGGAACTCAGGTCGGTATTGCCTGCGAGGATTTCGCGCGAGCCGAGCGCAATTTCATCGACGCCCTGGCGCACGATCGATATCGTTTTGATCAGGCTTTCCTGCATTCGCCGCAGTGCCTCGAACAGCACGCCGATTTCATTGCGCGACCATACCTCGATCCGGTCCGTCAAGTCGCCCTGGGCAATGCGCTCGAAATGCGCCCTGGCCGCATGCAGCGGGCGCAGCACGATTCGCCCCAGCAGCACGTATGACAGCAGCGCGATCAACACGGACAGCCCCACGGCCACGGCAACCAGGATCTCGACGCGCCGGTAATGCACCTGTTCCGCCGCCTCGGCCTCGTCGATGAGCTGTTTCTGGTGTGCGTGCACGCCCCCCAGCGCCTGGTAGAAGTCATCTTCGTCGATGCTCGTGGTACTGGAAAGAAGATCGTGATAGCCGGCCATGTCGCCCTTGGACAACAGCGCGAACAAAGGCTTTACACCGTCATTCATCAACGCCTGGTAGGCCTGATCCAGGGCGCCATAGACGGCGTCGTTGCGGCCCTTGGTCAGCCGGCGATACGTATCGAATATGTTCTGCGACGTGCCCATGGATTGGCGGGCATCCTTCACGTAGCCCTGCGTCTCGAGGTCCAGCGCGCCGGTCGAGGCGGCTGGCGCAGCGTCTCCCTGGCTCGCCGCCGCCGGTTTTTTCCCATCGTGGTTCACCACGTAACTGGATAATGCCCGCCCCAACATCTCCTGGACGTTCTTGTATTGGTCGATGGACTGGCTTAGCGTGCCGTCTATGGCCTGGTTCTTGGCAATCTGCTGCAATGCCTGATTATTGACATACAGCGACCACAACCCCAACCCTGCGCTCGCAACCAGCATCAGCAAAAAGAACAGCAGCACCAGAATCAGGCTGGTGCGCACTTTCATATTGGAAAAAAGGCGGATTTTTCTCATGGCTGGAGCTCGCTTCAAGTCAAGTTCGATCGGCGCGGCAGGCGCCTTGAACTGCGTTGAGTCTTGGGCCAAACTTGACTATGTTCGCAGCAACTTGCGATAGAATTGAACAAACAACCCGCTTTTTCCGCCCTAATTTGCCTCTACCGGTAGCCGGATCACCGAGCCGGCTCACCTGTCGCCACGGATGGCTCGATGATGCCTATACCTAGGCCAAACCCTTGCAAGCCCCGTAGCCCCTGATATTGGTGTGACAGACGCGTCAATCCCAGCTTCGACCCCATGGGCATTCCGGTGCCGGACGATACAAATATTGACGACTTCAGCTGTCTCTTGCCACGCGCTTCATGATCTCGATATATTGGCTCAGGTTTTTTGTGAAACGACCTGTCGGTGCTGAAAGAGTCAACGCATAACGGGCACCGGCATACCCAACGGGAACGGCAATACAGCTCAACCCCAGTTCATATTCCTCACGGTCAAGCGCATAGCCTTGCTCAGCGATCTGAACCAGCTCGGATTCCAGTACTTTCCGGTTTGTAATGGTCGACGGAGTTCGAGGCGTCAGTACCTTCCCCTTAAGATACGCAATGCGGTCCCCCTCTGGGGCCAACGCGAGAAGCAGCTTGCCCGACGCCCTGGCGTGCGCAGCCCCCTGGCTTCCTATTGAAACCTCTTTGGCTTGAATGGGATAACTGCCTTGCACTCCCACCAAGGTGACAATCTCGCCATTCACCCACCCCGACGCATAACACGCCTCGAAACTTTCATTGGCAATTTTACGAATCATGGGCATGAGGTGCTCGGGCGGAGCCAACTGCCTATTCAATGCGTCCGCCAGCGCCCCGATTTGATATCCCAACGAATAAACGCCCCGGTCACGCCGCATTAGCATTCCCGTCGCAGTCAAGGTATGGACGAGATGGTTCGTGGCCTGCACGGGAAGCCCACTGCGCGCGACAATTTCGGAAAGATGCATGCCGACTGCTGATTCGGCAACGACCTGCAGTATCTTCACCGCGCGGCCCACTGATTGCACCCGCAATATTTGTTGGCTGCCTTTAGTATCGGTATCCTCGTCTGCTTTGTTCATTTTGTCTATTGTTGTTGTAAGCACTGTCTCTTTCAAGTTTGAAGCACTATAATCCACGTCAGAAGTTCAATGTCAAGTCCAGATGTTAAAAAAACAAGAAGCCAAAAAAACGCCTGGTCACAAGAATACAGTATGACCAGGCTTATACAGGGCAGCAAGAGCTGTCAGTCGTTCGAAAGCCGGTGGCTTCAGTCAAACTTGCCATGGCTCCCGCTTGCCCTTGAACGTTACGGTCTTAGCCAGCAAGCTTCTCGTTGGGAATCACACTCGAGGAAACGGGGGCGGACTTGGCGTGTGGAAAAAGATGGGGCGCCAATATTGGAATAAGCCCCGCGATCAGAAAGAAGACCGCGAAAAAACAAATCGAGGCGGCAAAGCTTCCCGTCTGGCCTCTAAGCAGGCCAACCATATACGGACCGACGAAACCACCCAGCGTTCCCAAACTGTTGATTACGGCAAGCCCCCCCGCCGCCGCCGCGCCTTTGAGTACGGCCATTGGATTGGGCCAGAACGCGGTCATATACGTCCAGGCAAAAGCCATCGCCAGTATGAAAGAGACAAGACCTACCTGCGGATTCGAGGAATAGACGCCGACCAGCAGGCAAATTCCTGCGGCAATTCCTGTAAAAGCCAGGTGCCACCGGCGATCTCCCGTCTTATCCGTTGTCCGTCCCGCAATTATCACTCCGACAAATGCGGCCAGCCAAGGCAGTGCCGCGAGCAGGGAAACGCGACTGGTTCCCGCATCCGGAAAGGCTGCTTTGATTAGTTGAGGCATCCAGAAAAAGAGGCTGAATACGCCTACCAGGATGCAAAAATAAGCCAATGAATAGAACCAGATGGGAGCAGTCTTTAGCGAATGAAGAAAGTCGTGGCGGCTCTTGTCGCCACCCTTTTCGCCCCCCTCTTTGGCAAGCTCGCGTTTCAACCAGGCCTTGTTTTCCTCGGGGAGCCACTTTGAGCTTTCGGGATCTTTGGGTAGCAGTATCGGGTACAGAATTCCCAGAATAACTGCTGGAAGCCCTATGACAATAAAGAGCAGTTGCCAGCCCTTGTACGCGAAAAGCGTATGCGGGAGAATTACCGCCGAGATTGGGCCGGCAATTACACCCGCAAGGCAAGCCCCAGTAAGAAAGAGGCTAACGACGCGCCCGCGGTGCTCTCCGGCGAACCAGAGGCAGAAAAAGTACATCACCCCCGGTGTAAAACCCGCTTCCGCAACACCAAGAAGGAAACGCATGGTATAAAACGAATATTCCCCGGACACCCACGCAAAGCCGCACGTAACCAGCCCCCACGTAACCATGATCCTCCCCAGCCACAAGGGGGCCGACCAGCGACGCAATGCAAAATTGCTTGGTATCTCAAAGCAGATATATCCGAAAAAGAATATCCCTGCGCCAAAACCAAAAACTTCTGGTGAGAAGGCCAGGTCTTTGTTCATCTCAAGCGCCGCGAACCCGATTATCCCCCGGTCAAGGTTCATCATGAGTTGCCCAAGAAGCGCAAGAAGCAAAATGCGCTTCGCCGTCATAGAGAAGGTCGCGGACGCGACTTTTCTTTCATTCGATTCTAATTGCATAACAGTCTCCAGCCTCCTTATGGGGCTAATTATTGATATATCGGACTATTGCTTTGGCAAATTCACGAGCTGCACACTCTTGAGAATGCGGCTCTCTTGGTGCGCGACGAGATCGGCGGACTCACGCAGGTAAGGCGCAAAATCCGGGTCCTTATCCCTCGCGGCGCGTTTGGCCTCCATATCGGCGAGGCTGTCGAAACGCCACAAGTGAATAACCTGATTGAGCACACCGGAGTCGGATATGTAATACCCAAGCGGTGGGCCGTAATGACGCAGCAGCATCGGAATCGCCATTCGATCAAACAGATCGATGTATTCCTGAAGCCGGCGCGGCTTGATCGTATAAGTGCGCATATCGATAATAAAGTTTGACATTGAGCTTCTCCATTTTCTGAATTTTGCAACCTTCGCCGTGACGGCATCGCTGCGTCTTAGGCGACATAATGAGATTGATTTCAACAGACACCCATATCCGTCAGGCAGGATTACCCCGGTGCCTTGCCGCGCACCACTGCCCCTTTACTTTTATTACGAGTCATGAATACTGAACTTTCGCATTCATGACCAACGACTAAAACCCGGCGGCGGCGGCTGCCGTCCGCATTTATGAGTTCGAACAACAGAAGGTTCAAACCATCGCAATTCCATATTTGGCGTTCATATACTGGTTGAGTTTTGGCAGCACGGATTCGACAAACAGTTCCATCGACCGACGGCATCTAGGCACATCGTCCCATTCGTGCGCTGTCATAACCAAGACACCGAAGCCGCCAAGTTCATCTGCAAGAGCAATGAGCTTATCGAGCACGGTTCCTGGCGCACCCCATGCGATTTGCGACTTCGCGACATCAAGCCATGTGACACTTTCATCGTGCTCACGGCCCTGTGGCCGCACCAGGTGCAGGGAATTGCGTCCCCCAAATGCGTTCAGAACATAATCAAAATAAAAATTGAAAACACCCCCGGGCCGGCTGACATACTGCTCTGCCGCCTCATCCGTCTCGTCGACCCAGATGCTTCTCCCCACACGCCAAATATTGCGATCGGCCTTCCGTCCCTCCTTGTCCGCACCCTCGACGTAGTTGTCCCAATGACTTATCACATGGCGAGGCTGCACCAGCATCGAGCCCGAGATTGGAATCCAGCCCCGCTCCCCCGCGACGAGAGCGGTGTGCGACCCGGGCGACATAAGCGAGACCGCCACCGGGGGGTATGGCTTTTGGTAGGGCTTGACGAAGTCCCCCACCCCAACGTGCAGCCTGGAAATATCATTGATTGAAATGTTCCAGAATTCCCCCCGAATATCATACGGAGGCGTGCCGGCCCACATTTCATGAATCATATCGATGGATTCGAGCATCATCTTTCCGCGCGCGGCGCCATCAGTCAGCTCGAACAGCTCGAAATCACTCGATAGGCCGCCCGGGCCGATGCCCATCTGGAAGCGGCCCCGGGTCATTTGATCGAACATGGCGGCTTGAGACGCTATTACGGCGGGATGTTGCTGAGGCAGACAAAAAACCCCACTACCGAATTTGATGCGCTTGGCTCTGTCCATGATCGATGCGCAGAACATCAGCGGGGAAGTAATAGACTCTACAAGAGCGCTGACGTGCTCTCCAATCCAACACTCGTGGAACCCTAATTGATCAGCAAGCACGATGGTTTCGCGATCATTCTCATAGTTTCTTGCCAAATCGCCTTTCGGCGCGTGAATCGGCTGCATGAACATGCCTAATTGCATTTCGACCTCCTCGTTTCTTATGTTTCTTCACTATCAATTGCTATGACTTGGCTTCTGGAATCGAACCGATGATTGCCTTTGCAAGCTTTTCCAAATTGGCCGCTTTGACTTCGCACAGGGAAACTGTTTGCGATCCCTGGATATAAGGCTGAACTGTTTTCGTATATACGCTTCTATATTCATCCGAGTTTTCCCACGCGTGTACGCTATCCTGGTCTGCCCACACCAGAAATGTAAAAATGCTTTCCGGGTCCGCCACATCCTGGGTAACGATGCGCGCGAGAAGCCCGGGAATATCGGTATTCATCAGAAATTTTTGATTCTGTTCCATGTTCTCCCAGAAAGCTGGCTTGACCTTGCTCCAGTAGATTCGCACGTACATAGTTAAGACCTCTCTTGTAAGAGCTGGGAGTTGGCGGCGTATTGGCGCATTCGCGCGAACTCGACCACTTGATGGCCAACGGTTTCCAACTGTAATTTGGAGGACAAGTCGATACATTGACCTTGGGCATCGAAGAGCGAAACCGATGTATTCAGCGCTGCTCCGAATGGAGTGGGCCACCCTCTCAGGGCATGGATAATGCCCCGCAGATGCGTCAAAGTCTGGATTGCAGCCTGCCAGCCACCGGCACACGCGATCGTGCCGACCGCAAGTCCATCCAGGTATACCCGTTCGTTGGTATGAAGATCTTCGGCGTAGTCCAGCGCATTCTTCATCAAGCCGGATACAGACCCGTGATACGCGGGCGATGCAATGATGACGCCATCGCATTTACGCAGGGCAGCGACCAGTCTCTGCGCTCTCGGACATCGTTCTGCCGGCGGCGGCGCGTACATCGGCAGCGCTAAATCCGAGCCGCCGAGCAGCTCGACTTGCGCTCCCGCCGCCTCCGCCGAGCGCAGGCTGACAGTCAACGCCTTTTCAGTGGTTGAGCAGGCGCGTGGCGTGCCTCCAAGCCCTATGATGTAGGGTCGGTATGTATTCATGTCACCCCCAGACAGAAATTGTTCTGACTCTAATTATTGGTGCTCATCTTCATGCAACGTATTTGGGAAGAAGCATCTTGCGCACCGCTTCCTTTATGAACTCCACACTCGGCAAGACGGCCGACTGCAGCACCGGCGAGGCTGGAATCCGCGTGTCCAGCGTTCCAAGGCGCTGAATATGCACAAAGCCCGCTTCATGAAGCTGCGCAATGATTTCCGCACCGAAGCCCCCTGTAATGTTTGCTTCATGGACCACGAGCGCCCGCCCGTTCGTCTGGCCAACGCTTGCCATCAGGGCCTTCTTGTCCAAAGGATTAAGCCATCGCAGATCAAGAACGGATATGTCGATATTCTCTGCAGACAAGGCTTGCGCAGCCTCCAAAGCCGTATTTGCCATTGATCCCCACGTGACGATTGTCAGCTCGGACCCCTGCCTCCTCATTCTTGCCGTGCCCACCGCGGTTCGCGTCGAAGTGACAGTTCCTTTGGTCTGATAGAGGCCCCGAGCTTCTATGATCACACACGGATCAGGGTCCGCTATGGCTGCCCTGAGCATGTCGTAGGCGTCTTCCGGAGTTGCGGGAAGGCCCACCTTGATACCTGGAATATGCGCCAGAAAAGCTTCCAGCGACTGCGAGTGCTGGGCGCATGAACCTGGGGTCGCTCCTTGCTGGACCCGAACCACCATCGGCAGCGTTATGCGTCCCTGAGTGATGTATCGGGTGTTGGAAGCCTGATTCACCAGCTGATCCATGGCTACCATAAGGAAATCCATCCACATAATTTCCGCGACCGGCCGCATACCGGCCATGGCCGAGCCTACCGCGGCGCCTAGGATTGCTGCTTCAGCGATGGGGGTATCGAAGACCCGGCCCTCACCGAACTGCTTTTGAAGATCTCTCGAGCACCCGAATATTCCGCCGGAATTGCCAACGTCCTCTCCAAAGACGATCACTTCGCTTCTAGCCTCGAGCTCCGCCCTCAAAGCCAGGTTGACCGCACGCTGATAGGTGACTTCGATGTCGTTTCCCGCATCCCATTGCGCCGCTACGGGCATGCCCGGCGCTTCAACAATGTGATCCCGGGCGGTATGCGGATTTGGATGAGCACTTGTCACAACACGTGCCGCAACCTCTTCTATCACCCCCTGGATTTCGTCATCGATCTGATCCAGGGCGCTTTCGAAGATTTGATGTTCGGCAATGAGTTTTCGTCTCATTAGAACTATCGGATCGCGCGCCTGCGCATCCTTTCTATCGTCCTTCGGCCGATAATGCTCCATGTCCCGGTTGTAGTGACCCCACAACCTTACCGTGTCGCATTCGATCAGCGAGGGCCCCTCGCCTTCAAGGGCGCGCTTGCGGGCAACGCGAATCGCTTCTTTCACCCTAACGGGATCACATCCATCGACTGTCGCCCCAGGCATCCCATAGCCGTTCGCGCGGCGCGCCAAGCGCTCGAAGGGAACAACACGTGAAATCGGCGTCAATTCCGACCAGTGATTGTTCTCGCAAACGAATATGACGGGCAGCTTCTTCATGGTGGCGAAGACCATGGCTTCATGCAGAGCGCCCTGGCTCATCGCGCCATCGCCAAAACTGACGACTACGACGCCATTTCGACACTGCATCTGCAGAGCCAGCCCCACCCCATTTGCAATAGGGCCGCCCGCTCCCACTATGGAATTTTCACCGATGAATCGACGCTCGGGGGCCATCATCAACGCAGATCCGGCTCGTCCGCCGTTCAACCCGGCCTCACGATGGCAAATCTCCGCCATTACCTCGAAAGGGCTAAGCCCGATTTCAAGCGCCCACCCATGACCGCGGTATGTCGCTACCACGCGGTCCTCCGGCCCAAGAGCGCTCAGAGCGCCGACCGGTATGGCCTCTTGGCCGGCACAAAGGTGGATGGACCCTACCGCTGCCGGATCCTCGCCCCTGCTCAGCTCGATGCACTTCTTTTCGAAATGACGGATGAAGGACATGCGGCGATACAGGTCTTGCTCAACCACCGCGGACGTTAGAGCAACTGTGTCCATGACTTCCCCTAGTGAATTTCAAAGAACTTTACGGCTGCCCTGCCGTAATGTCAATAGATGATCATAAAATCATATTGTGATGTATTGGCGGCTAAAAAAAATACCTTCTCCAAGGGAGCAATTGCTGCTCGAAACAGTCGGTTTATCGGTTCAGTTTTATCGGCTCATTCACTTCCTGAAGATTTTCTTCAGCCCCTCTGCCCTCCCTGTATGGAGTCGAGTGGCAACCGATATAGTTTTGCCTGAAGCGCCTCGCATGCTTTGCGCAGGCAGGCGACGATCATCATGCGGCGCGCGCCATCCATACGGGAGGCGACACCACTTACGCTCATGGCCGCGATGACCGAGCCATAACGGTCGAACAATGGATGCCCGATACTGGTCACTCCCGCAACCGCGTAATTGCTGATGACTGCGTAGCCATCGGCTTGCGTGCGTTCGATGTGGGCACGCAGTAGATCCAGGTTCAAGCCGGAAAACGACGCCAGCCTGGGCGCGATCTTCTCCAGCACACGCTCGCGATCGGCCGGCGGCAGAAATGCCAGCAGCGCCAGGCCGCTGCCGCCTATGCCCAATGGTCTGCGGTGCCCCACTTCGACCGGCAACACCTTTATCGGGTAGACGCCCTCACACCGTTCAATGCAGAATGCGTCTTCCCCGCTGGGAACACACAGAAAAGCCGTATCGCCCGTCTCTTGCGCTATAGATGCCACGAAAGGCGTGCATAGCTCTTTCAAGCCATATTGAGAGGAAGCCACCAGGCCCAGTTCATACGCGAAGTGGCCCAAACGATATTTTCTGGCCCGGTCCTGGGTAAGCAGGCCACCCGCACTCAACTGCTTGAGAAGCCGATGCACAGTCGGCTGGGGCAAGCCGCTGGCATCGACCAGTTCAATCAGTCTCATGCCGTCTTTGTAGGCTGTGGCAACCAGCTTGAGCAGCGAAATAGCCCGGTCCAGACTCTGAACGCCAACGGCCATCCCTTTACTTTCCGGCATAGGCGCCCCCAATTTTTTATTCGCCTAAACATTCACAATGCGGATTGTTTTCATTCTTATTGATTGCTTTGCCCGCTATCATATTTTTACGGACGTTTATTTAGTCCATGTTATGGATTTTGAACCAAATCTTCCATATGAGCCACCAAAATAAATGTATCCGATAGACTTCTTCTTCAAGGCGGCCAGACAGTATCCATCGCGCATCGCCATAGAAAGCCCCGCCGGCAATGTTCTCTTCCGCGAGCTTGCGCACCGGGTAAACAGCCTTGCGGCGGCCTTGCAGCAACGCGACCCCACGCGTGGATCCCTCGTGGGGATCTGCGCGGGAAATACCGTCAACCATATCGTGTCGCTGCTGGCCATCATGGCTTCCGAGAAAACCTGGGTCCCGCTGAACAGCCGCAATTCGCTGATAGACCTGAATCGAAGCATCGCCTTTACCGAACCAAGCATCGTGATTGCCGAAGCGCAGTATCTGGCCTCGCTCGATCTGCACGAAGTGGCCCACTGCATCTGTATCGATGAGACCGGTATCGCAGCGTCCCTTGCCGCACTCATTGAGGGACATGCCGGGTGGAGTCCACTACGCTCGTCCCCTTCCCCGAATGCCCCGCAAGCGATCAAGTTCACGGGCGGCACTACCGGTGTCCCCAAGGGGGTCGTCCAGCCATATCGAGCCTGGGTCACGACCACCATCAACCAGATCCATGAATACGGATTCGGAGCCGATGACAAATACTTGGTCGCAGCGCCGTTGACGCACGGGACCTCCACCTATGTGATACCAATACTGGCGCGGGGCGGCTGCCTGGTGCTGCTCGAGAACACCCAGCCACAGTCGATACTTCAGGCCTTCCGCGAGCAAGACATCACCACCACGTTCATCCCGCCCACGCTGATCTATATGCTGATGGCGGCTGGCGAGGGTCAAGCACGCACTTTCCCCAGCTTGCGCCATCTGATTTATGGCGGCGCTCCCATGCCAGCGGAAAAAATCCGTCTTGCACGGGAATTTTTTGGGCCAGCCCTGGAAACGACTTATGGCCAGACCGAAGCGCCGCAGATCGTTACCGTCATGCGCGCACCCGACTTCGACAATGAAGACAACTGGAGCTCCGTCGGCAAGCCGGCACTGTTGTCGGATGTTGCCATCGTGGACCCGGCCGGCGCGCTGCTCGGACCGGGCGGGATTGGCGAGATTGTCGTGCGCGGCGACATTATCATGGCGGGCTATTGGAAAATGCCCGAGAAAACCGCCGAAACCATAGTCGACGGCTGGCTGCACACCGGCGACCGCGGATACCTCGACGAACGCGGCTACCTTTATCTGAAAGACCGCCTGCGCGATGTCGTGATTACCGGCGGCTTCAATGTCTACCCCATCGATGTTGAAAGCGTGCTCGACCAGCACCCCGCTGTGCATGAATCAGCGGTATTCGGGCTTGCGGACGACAAATGGGGCGAGGCCGTGCATGCCGCCATACAACTCAAGCCCGGCAGGCAGGCCACGCCTGAAGAACTGGCTTCCTTCGCCAAAGAACGGCTTGGCTCGGTCAAGACGCCCAAGCACTTTCATTTCTTTGAGAGCTTTCCGCGCAGTGTCGCAGGCAAGGTTCACAAGCCAACGATACGGGAATCTATAAAAAAAGGAGGCCGGTGAACCATGAAAAAGAACAGGCAAGCGCCTTATACCGAACTGTGTACCCACTCGCTTACATCCATTCATTACCGAAACGAGAATCTGGTGGATGACATATTGGGCAACAAGACCTTCACCGAAGCAATGTTCACTCATATCCTGAATCGGGCGCCCAGCGCGGACGATCTCAAGGTCGTCGATGCGGCGTTGATCGCGATCATGGAGCATGGTTTGACGCCCAGCGCCATTTCCACGCGGTTGATCTACATGAGCGCACCCGAGAATCTGCAAGGCAGCGTAGCGGCAGGGCTTCTTGGTGTGGGAAGCCAGTTCATCGGCACGGTGGAGAACAGCGCGAAGAACCTGGAGATCATCCTGGACTCACCCAACGGCATCGAGGCAGCAGCGCGCGCCATGGCTGAACAGCATAAAAAAGAGCGCATGCCCATCGCTGGATTCGGCCAGCACATGCACAAGCCGGATGACCCCCGCGCGGCAAAACTGATCAAGATCGGCAAGGCGCATCCAGGTTTCAAAGGTAGGTTCCTGGCTGCCCTGGATGCGCTTTCCGCTGCGGTAGACGCCGTCTACGGCAAGCACATCACCATCAATGCAACGGGTGCGGTCGGAGCCCTGCTTGGCGAACTGGGTGTCCCTACAGACCTGATGCGCGGCTTTGCCGTCATATCACGTGCCGCGGGTCTGGTGGCCCATATTGCGGAAGAACAGCGCATTCCTACCGCCCGATACATATGGGATCTCGTCGATAACGCTATTCCCTATCATGGCGCGGGCGAAGGGCATAACAAGCCGCCCACATCATCCGGAACACAGTGAAATGGGTACGCAGCAACTTCTCATCTATGACAGTGTGACCAAATTGGGGCCCGACGCGTGCGGGCAGGTCGTTATCGCCGCTTCTCATGGCGGGCGCTATGCCGCCTATCTCGCGGCGGTAGCGGGTGTAAAAGGCATCATCCTCAACGATGCAGGGTTTGGATGTGATAATGCGGGCATTGGCGGCATGGCCCTGCTGCAAGAATGTGGCATAGCCAGCGCGACAGTGTCGCACGCATCCAGCCGTATCGGGGACGGCAAGGACGCCGCCATGCGTGGGCGCATTTCCGCCGCGAACGAGATTGCGCTCGCCTTGGGCGTGATCAAGGGCATGCCGGCGTGCGATGCAGCCAGCCGGATGGTCCATAATCCAGGCCGCCCTGTGCAGCCTCCGGCCTTACTGATCGAGTCGCGCACCCTATTGCCGTTGAAAAATGGCAAACGTGTGGTTGTCCTTATAGATTCCGCCTCGCTGGTCCAGGCCGACGACCGGGATGCCATCGTCATCACGGGATCGCATGGTGGCCTGTTGGGCGGCAACCCTGCAGCCGCTACCAAATACCCGGTATTCGCGGCGCTTTACAACGATGCCGGAATAGGCATCGACTGTGCCGGAATGGGCCGACTGAGGGCGCTCGATGCTCAAGGCATTATCGGCGCAACCGTCGATGCATACAGCGCCCGCATTGGTGATGCTCGATCTTCCTACGAACAAGGCGTACTGAGCGCAATCAACAAGCAAGCGACGCGCATCGATTTGCATACGGGGATGACAGTGCGCGATTGCGTGCTTCAGTTGCAACGTATTTAAGCAAGAAATGGAATAAGATCACGCAGACCACGCAGTACGGCATCTTGTCGTCACAAATCAAGAACCAGAACACTGCTCTTGGCACGCGATACGCACAGGCACATCTGATCGCCGGCCGTTTTCTCGCCATCTGTCAAAAATACATCTCGGTGGTCCGGAATGCCTTCAAGCACCCGGGTCAGGCAGGTTCCGCACACGCCTTGTTCGCAACTGGTGTCGACCATGACGCCATGCTCGGCGAGAGCCTCGATGACGCTTTGCCCCCGCGCCACGACAAATTCGATACCGCTATGCGCCAAGCGGATTGTGAATTCGTCTTTCGGGAGGCAATCCAACCCGGGCGCTGCGCCAAAGTGTTCAAGATGTACGTTTTGCAATGGCCAGATAGGTTTTGCGGCTTTCTCCACCAGATCCATGAATGCGCCCGGTCCGCATAGATAAAGATGGGAATTGGGCGAACGATGGCCCAGGATCCGACGCAGCTCAATGTCCACCTGTTCGGCATCCAGTCCTAGATGAAAGACCGTCTTGTCAAGAAATTCGGGACTCGATAGCAACTGACGATACGCGGTATGCTCGGCGGATCTCGAGAAACAATGCAGCTCGAATGACCGACCGTTGTGAATCAAGTGCAGCGCCATCGACAATAACGGAGTAATACCTATGCCTGCGGCAATAAGCACCACATGGTCCGAGTCCTCCACGAGCCGGAAATTATTGCGCGGCGCGCCAATCTGCAGCAAATCGCCTTTCCGCACATCATCATGCATGGTACGGGATCCGCCCCGCGAAGCAGGTTCTTTTTTTACAGCGATACGATAGAAACCACGCTCGTCGGGGCCATTGCAAAGCGAATACTGGCGGATCCAGCCTTCGGGCAAGTAAACGTCTATATGGGCCCCGGGCGTGAACTCGGGCAATGCGCCGCCATCCGACCGGTCGAACTCGAAGATTTTGACATCGATTGCTTCGTCCCGCACCAGCCTGACCCGTGCCGTTATCAACGCTTGAGTCATCTATTGTTCTATTGGCAATGCGGCGGCGCCTGACCCACGAGGAACGACCTTCGAGCTCTCGCTTTCTTCCTTGATCAGTTTGGCCAGTACGCGCCGCACACGGACCGCGGCGGCGTCGATCGAGAAAAGGACGGGCTTCAGACTATTGAGATCCGTCGCAGTACCCATGGCCTTTTGCACCGCTTCTATCATGGGCCCGTCTTGCTCCGATAGCCCGGACTGCTGCCACATTCGAGTGCGTTCATCCAGCAGCACATCGTCCAATTTGAAATCGCGCGTGTGGCAGAAGAAATAATGAGTCGTGATATCGGTCTCGGGAGTCATTAAATGGGTGCCGGTACGGCGAATACCGCCCTCTGGATCCGCTATCGGTATTAGCGAAACGCTGTTGCGCACCAGCGCCGGCGCTTGCCAACGGAAGTTGACGCTGTAGTCGACCAGCTCATTCGGATCATCAAAATACGGTTTGTATGCCAGCGGCACCTCGCCTCCGGGGATCAGGTAGTTGCTGTGCACCGTCATGCCTTCCTGGATCACTTCGTGCTTGCTGCGGGTGAAAGCATCGGTTCCCAGCAAGTCCATATGGACATACTGCGTATGGCTCGCATCCATCAGGTTGTCGGTGATCAATTCGTAATTGGCCATGACGGTTTTTCCGCCATAAATGGTCTTATGATTTTTATCGACCAGATAGCTGTAATCAGGAATGGCTGCGGGGTCCGCCAGTGCGGGATCTCCCGGCCAGATCCATAGAATGTTATGACGTTCGACCAACGGGTAGCTACGCACTTTTGCGGCTTTGGGTATCGAATGATCACCATGCGGGTTGTGCACGCAATTTCCGGCCCCATCGAATTGCAGCCCGTGGTAGCCGCACTCGACAAAATCTCCTTTGATCCGCCCCAAATGCAGCGGGGCGAAGCGATGCGGACAGAGGTTGGCCACGGCCGCCGGCGTCCCGTTTTCTCTTCGGTAAACCAATATTTCAGAATCCAGGATCTTGCGCCGAAACAGTTGATCCGTCACCTCGTGGCTCCATGCGGCCACATACCATGTATTTTTCAAGAAAGCCATTTTTTATCCTCGATAAAGAAGTACTAAAGAAGTACGAATGTGTCGGATGCCGTACGACACCTATTCAAGAAAAACGTGATAGGTCTTTTCTTCGGTGTAGCTGAGCAACTCCTCCAGACCTTCCTCGCGGCCAACACCACTGTTCTTGAATCCGCCAAAGCCAGTACCGCGAAAGTGTGCCGAGCAGCCGTTGATCCATACGTAGCCCGACTGGACGCGTCGGGCGGTCGTGAAGGCCGTATTGAGATCTTTAGTGAGAATGGACGCAGTAAGGCCCAGGCCCGTGCCATTGACCATCTGGATCATGTCATCCATGGAAGACCAGCGTAATACCGACATGATCGGGCCGAAAACTTCTTCCTGCGCTATGCGCATCGTATGGGTCACGTCAACAAAAACAGTGGGCTCAATCCAGTAGCCGCGCTCGAATACAGTGCCCTCGGGGCGTTTCCCTCCGTGCAGCAACCGTGCCCCATCGGTATGGGCGATATCCACATAATCCAGCACTTTCCGATAATGCTGGCTGGAATTTACGGGCCCCATTTCGGAGCGCTCGTCCATTGGCGACCCCAGGCGAATGGCGGCGACCCGTTCTTGCAACAGTGCAACGAACCGATCGTACAGGGTGTCATGCACGAATATCCGGCTGGTCGATCCGCAGGATTGCCCGGCCCAAGCGAAATTCATGCCATTGATTGCCATCGCTACCGCGCGCTGAACGTCGAAGTCGGGAAAAACAATCATCGGATTTTTGCCGCCCAACTCGACCGATACATGCTTGACGGAAACTTCTGCGGCGCTTCGCTGGATCATCAGGCCGGTCGGCACCGATCCGGTGAATGCGATTCGCTTCACCATTGGATGGCGAACCAGCGCATCCCCTGCTTCTGCGCCAAAGCCCGAAACGATATTCGCCACGCCCGCGGGCAATGCCTCGGCACAAATCTCCGCCAGGATGGAAGTCGACAGCGGACTTTGTTCAGACGGTTTGATAACCACGGTATTGCCGGCCATGAGCGGCGCCGCCATACGCATCGCCGCAAACAGAATGGGGTGATTGAATGGCGCAATGCCGCCGACTACGCCATAAGGCTCACGCATGCTGAAGTGCAGATTTCCCGGAGAGGAGGGAACCGAATGGCCCTTCAGTTCATAGCCCAGCCCGGCAAAGTATTCGAATACTTCAATGGACTTGGCCACATCGGCCTTCATGCGCGCGATGGTATTGCCGGTATCCATGACTTCCACCTCAAGCAGTTCCTGAGCGCGGACAGCCAATCGCCTGGAAATGTCATGCAAATGGGCCGTGCGTCCGGCAACCCCCAAGGCGGCCCATGCCGGTTGAGCCTGCTGTGCGGCCTGGACAGCATCGTCGATGTCCGAGGCGGAGCCATGGGGAGCGCTGCCAATCACACATTCATCGGCGGGGTTCACGACATCGAAGCGGCGACGGCTTTCGCTCTCGACCAGTTCGCCCCCAATCAGCATTCTGGTCCGATGCAGAGGCCACTGAATGTCACAGCTTGACTTGATGAGTGCTGACATACAAATTTCCTGTTCGATCAATTATGGCGCGTCTGGCGTTTAATGCATCGTCTTGCCGCCGTCGATGCTCATGGTTTGCCCAGTCATATAGGCGCTTGCGTCCGAGAGAAGGAAGAGAACCGCGCCAATCAGGTCATCCGGCACTTGAGGCCGGATCAGTGCACGGCCCTTCGCCAGTGCCTCTAGATAAGAAGGCGTGGATGATGCCAGTTGGGTTTCGCTCAAGGTCAGGCCGGGAGCAATGGCATTGACCCGGATTGAATATTCGCCAACCTCCCGTGCCAAAGCCCGTGTAAAGCCGATCACACCGGCTTTCGACGTTGTGTAATGAAGCCGGTTTGGCGTACCGTCGAAGACCCGGGTCGATGAAATATTGATGATGGCCCCCTTGCCTTGGTTCCGCATTTGCGGAAATACCGCGCGACAGCAAAGGAACATCCCGCGCAGATTCACCGCCATGACTCGATCCCATTCATCGACTGGGATCTCATGCCACGGCCGCCGCGGCAATGTGCTCATAAGAGCCGCGTTGTTGATCAGCCCATCTATTCGGCCAAACTCGGAGAATGCTTTTTCAGCCATTCGCAAGGTAGCCGCCTCGTCCGAGATATCCACGGCAACGCCAACCGCGCGGCCGCCGCTATTGCGGATTTCCTTGGCCGTCCCTTCCGCATGCTCTTGCATCAAATCCGCCGTTACGACCGAAACGCCACAGGCGGCAAGACACTGCGAATATATCTTGCCGATTCCCGATCCGCCACCGGTCACGATGACTGCCCGACCATTCAGGTCGAACAGCGCAGGGGCTCTTCCAATTTCGTCGTTGTCGCTCATTTTCAACCTTGTCGAGAATCCATTCGTGTCTAGGGCTGGTTGTTCATACTGTCAATGTCTCGTCGGCCATGCCGCGCACGACCTCTTCCTCGATCAGATTCCAGATACGATCCGTCAATTCGATGAATTCCGGCGTACGCTTCAAATGCAGACTGCGAGGGCGGGCAAAGTCGATCGGAATGTCGGCCTTGATCCGGCCGGGACGGGCGCCGAACACCAATACCCGGTCCGCCAGGTAAACCGCTTCATCGATCTGATGCGTGATGAACAGAACGGTTTTTTTCCGGACTTCCCATATTTTCAGCAATTCGCGCTGCATGATCTCGCGCGTTTGCGCATCCAGCGCCGCAAATGGTTCATCCATCATCAATATGTCCGGGTCCATGGCCAGCGCCCGGGCCAGGTTCACCCGCTGGCGCATGCCGCCGGAAAGCTCATGCGGGTAATAGTCTCCGTAACCGGCCAGGCCGACCAGCTTGATCATTTCCTGGCTGTCCCTGATGGAATCCGCGCGGGGCTTGCCTTGCATCTCGAGTCCGAAAAGGACGTTGTCGCGTACTGTACGCCACGGAAACAAGGAATCATTCTGGAAGACGAAGCCGCGTTCGGGGCCAGGCTCCGTCACAGCCTTGCCGTCGACTTCGATTCGTCCGGACGTGATGCTGGTCAACCCGTCTATCATCTTGACGAAAGTGGTTTTTCCGCAGCCGCTGGCGCCCACAATACAGACAAATTGCCCGGTGGGTACCTGCAGGTCGATATTGTCGAGCACCGTCGTATTCCCACCGTCCTTGGCCGCGTAGGACTTGCTCAGGTTCGTCACTTCCAGTTTGGGTGTCGCCATGGCCATATTCATTCTCCCTTGGCTTCCTGAGATTGCTTCCATGGTGCGCAGCGCCGCTCCACATATTTGAAAATCGCCATCAATAACACTCCGGCGATGGAGAACAGCAGGACACCCATAAGCAGTACCGGTGTATCGAAACTCTGGCTAGCCGTCGCGATCATGTAGCCAACCCCTTCCCGGGAAGCGAAAAGTTCCCCAACGACCACCCCGGTCAGGCCACGACCGACACCCAACTGCAGCCCCGTGACGATAAACGGCAGTGCGGAAGGAAGAAGGATGTTCACGAAAGTCTGGCGCCGGGAGCAGTTGAAGGAACGGCCTACTTCAAGCAGATGCGGATCGGCTGACCGAATGCCGACAAAAGTATTGAGCAGTATCGGAAACACTGCCACGGTGAAGACAATGGCAACCTTGGACGCCAGCGCTACGCCGAAGATCATGATATAGAACGGCATGAGCGCGACCAGTGGGCTGCAATAGAAAAAGTAAACCCAGGGATCCAGGTAGTCCTGGACCAGGCGGTTGGTGGCCATCAGAACGCCAACCAGCACGCCGATGACGGTCGCAAGCGTAAAGCCGATCACAAACTCAACGGCGCTGACGTAAATATTCCGCCAAATTTCGCCTGTATACAAGGTTTTCCACAAAGCCAACAATACTTTTGACAACGGCGCGAACAGAATCGGATCGGTGACGACGAAGCGCCCGATCAGTTCCCATAGAATCAGTCCGAGGAGGATCGAATAGACAGCACGTCGCTTGGTCCGGTTTGGCAAAGAACTTTGTTTCACGGATTTGGCATTGTCTTTCCCGACCGAAGTCATGATAGAAGCGGAAGGGGGCATAAGAACTCCTGTTTTAGGAATACGGCGGCAGGGTTATTTCGCTGTGGCCTTTTCCACGAAGCTGAAGTCGACATAACTGTCGGCCTTGGCTCCTGTTGTTTCCGGCCGGATGTCGAGATAATTTTGCACATGCTGCAAAGGCAGTTTGCCATCGGGCGATATGATGCCCTCGCGACGAATGTACATATCGTAGGTTTTCCTGGCTTCGTCTTCTTTCGAGTTAATGTGATTGGCCAGCACTTTCAGCGCCGCCTGCTCGTTTTTAGGATCGTAGAGCCAGGTACCGCCTTTGCCAGCCCCCTTCAGGAATTTCACCGCTATATCGCCATGGGCCTTCAACCAGTCTTTGCGGGCCAGAAACACGATCGCGGGACCATCGAACGCTTCACTGACGGACCCCATCCGCCTCATACCTGCCGCTTCAGCCTTGAAATCGGCGGGCTGGGCCAGCACAGTCGCCTCGACCGCGCCTCGGCTCAAGGCAGCATACCGATTCGGCGTCCCGCCCAGCGGAATCTCTTGGTAATCGCCTTTCTTCAAGCCATGCTTTTCCAACAGAAGCTCGGTCATGCGGGTGGAAGCGTCATTGATTTGCGTGACGCCGACCAGCTTGCCTTTCAGGTCGCCGAAATTCTTGATATCGGGACGCACCATCAGTGTCCAGGGCGCCTTGACTACTTCTGCCCCGATGATGGACAGTTGCGCGCCCTTGTCGATCGCATTGAGCGCCAGTTCAGGATTGCTGCTAAGAATATCCACAGCGCCGGTGATGAGAAGTTGTACTGATTGAGATGCCGAATCGACCCGCACAGGGCTGATCTTCAGATTTTCGTCGGCCATGAAACCTTGATCCATTGCCGAAAAAACGTCCCAATAAAAGGCGACGGAGGCGATGTATCCCCATTTCAGGTCGGTTTTTTGTTGTGCCAGGCTGCTGGCGCTGCCACATACAAGAAGAGCGATGACAAACAAGCGGGAAAGTTTCATTTTCATGGCGAGCCCTTTCAAATCAGTTCAATCTGGTATGTCGAAGTGACCGAAATCAAACGCGGACACTGGTTAGCACTTGCTTGGGAAATAAGTCTTCCACCGCCAAGCGGCGATGAGCGACGCCCTGCTCAAAAGAAAAACGTAAAAATGCGTCGATCGTTGTGCGGTTCGGCTCTATTCCGTAATCCCAGAGATTGCCGCCAAACATCTTCTGCGCCTGCCGCGCCATATAAGGCGTCCAGGGAATGGGAAAACTCGATGCGGTTACATCGAGCGCACGCGCAATGCTTCTGTCTTTTGCTTCGTTGAATGCCTTGAACAAGTTCATGGCGATCCAGGGATGGCGTTCAAAGGTACTGCGCCTGATCGCAATGACATGCATGATGGGGAAAATGCCGGTCGAAGTGAAATACTGTTTTTCCACTTCGGCATAATCGTCAAATAATCGGACTATTTCTCCAGTGTCATCGGTTAGCGCCTTCGGAGGACGGGCGCTCAATACGGCATCTATTTCCCCGGTGGCAAGCAGATCATTGAGCGTATGGTCTGGCATTGCCGTATAGCTGACGCCGGCCGGCAAGCGTATTTCGACTTTTTCCCTGCGCCCCGGCTCATTGACTCCCGCCTGGACCCATTGAATATCGCTCAGCGGGATGCCGATGGTATCGACCAGATAGCCGCGCGTATAGATGGATGCCGTCTGCGCCCATTCAGGAATACCCACCCGTTTACCCGCGAGTTGCTGCGGGCTTGTGATATTGCCGCCGGCGCGCACATACATCGACGATTGACGGAAGCTTCGCGATGGAAACACCGGAATCGCCACCATATTGTTCTTGTCTTGCGAAGTCAGCGAGACATACTTTCCGAAGGACATCTCGGAGACATCCCACTCCTGGAAATGCGTGAAGCGATAGAAAATCTCTTCAACGGGGAGATTGCTTGACAGCAGATCTATGCCTTCGGCCCGGACTTGCCCACTAAGCAGATCGCGCACATGGTCATATTCGCCAATGGCGATGGAAAGGGGAAGGATGCTCATAACTTTTCATGTCTCGGATTATTGTTGATATGTCGTTAGCATAGACGCTGATTTCGGGTTGATCAATCTTGATTGGTGGATCGACATTGCTTATCTTGCAATTACGACGATCGCAATACCCGTCAGTACGAAAATACTGCCTGTTACAATTCGAAATGTGATCGCCTCACTGTTTTTGAAGACCCAGTAGCTGAATGGAAATACCAGTACCGGAGAACAAAGAGTGATCAGACTGGATAATCCGACAGGAATGAAATGAAGCGATGCGATGGCGCAAATCTGCGCACTGATGGTGAGAACGCCGCTGATCATGTACAGCGCTATTCCCTTGCGATCGGCGGCCCGTATGGAACCAAGAAAATTCGACGTATTGGTGCTTAGCACTACATGGAGCGCCAGACCGGCGGCGGCGCCAAGCAGTGCCCCGATAATCGGCTCGTTCCAGCTTCGAATCGCCGAAGTTCGTAATACATTGCCTATCGCATAGGCAAAAGAACTGCCCAGCCCCAGGCAAACACTGGAACGCATGAAGCTGGTAGCCCAGGGCATGCGCGATGGCATTCGGAAAATGCCTGGTACATATACGACCAGCATCAGTCCGGATAGCGCCAGAACCATGCCACCCATGGCCGTGACAGTCAAGCGTTCTCCCAGGGCAACCCAGGCAATCATTACCGCAAATACAGGGCTGCTGACCTGGAAGACACTGGCCTTTTCCGGCCCGAAACGGACGATAGCCTCAAAGAAAAACCAGCGGCCAAGCCAAGTGGAGAAAACGCCTGATACGAGGAATATACAGAACCCATACGTATTCCAATGAGGCCCTTCTTTACGTGCCCACAGTTCCACGCCAACCAGCATGAGGCAGAAAAGGACGTTGACCGAGACTGAAATGGGAAAACCCGTATCAAGGCTGAGCCTCGCGGACGCTATCTTTGTAAGAATGACATTGGCCGAGAAAACCACCAAGGCCATGGCAGCCAGCAGCTCGCCGAGATACGTATTGATGAATGTCACGTTGCTCAGGGCCGCCAGCCTGGCCGATTATCACAACATCCCGGCACGGATCAATACGTCATCCAGCTTTTTCTCGAGTTCGGGAGTCGCCGGCGCCATCGGAAGCCGATGCTCGTTGGATGAAAGGATACCCAGGCGCCGCATCATGTATTTCATGGGAATCGGATTCGTATCGTAGAAGACCGAGCAATTCAACTCGAACAATTCGAAATGCAAGGCGCGGGCAGCTTGCAGATCGCCGCGGCGCACTGCCTCGTATAACTGAGCGACTTGCCTGGGCGCCACATTGGCGACCGCATTCATCATCCCACATGCACCGATAGCCAGCATTGGAAAACTCAACTCCTCCAGACCGACAAATACACGGAAACTCGAGCCGAAGGCTGCCAACATACGAGTGGCGAATCCAAGATCGTTCACGGCATGTTTGATGCCGACCAGATTGGGCGCACGCCCCATGATTTGCTCAAGCGTACCTAATTCGACCGATACAGCCGTACGGCCCGGAATGTGATAAATCATCATCGGCAGCGCCGTACGCTGCGCCAGATCTATGTAGTATTGAGCCAGCCCGCGCTGCGGAGGCCTTATATAGTACGGCGTCACCACCAGCAGCGCATCGGCTCCCGCCTTGTCGGCAAACTCGGTAAGCGCCACTGTTTCCGCGTGGGATTGCGACCCGGTGGCGGCAACCACCGGAATACGCCCGTCAGCGGCTTGTACGGCGGTGCTCACCAGGCGGTTGCGCTCTTCGATGGTCAGCGCGCTGGGCTCCGAGGAAGTGCCGTTCACAAGTATGCCATGCGTTCCATTGGCAATCTGAAATTCAATCAGGCCAGCGTAGGCGTCATAATCGACCTCGCCGTTTTTGAACGGAGTGGCTACTGGAGGATATGATCCTTTCAGAAAATCATCATCGAGCCTGATCATAATGCGACCTTGTTGCGATTGGTGTCAAAGCCTGAATGGGTTCCCAAAAGTGCCGGAGGACTCTTGAGGTTTTCTTGCCAAAGAAGCGATTCCATCAGGATGTTCAGAGGTTGGTCCTGAATCGTCAGCTCATACACAAAATCGTCATACGAAGCATGGTTGTGCACAGCCCATCCAGGCGCCGATAGCATCAGGTCGCCCGCTTTCCATTCGTATCGATTGCCGGCCACCATGCTGTAGCCTGTACCGCCGAAATAGTAGTTAATGGCGGCGGAAACGTGGCGATGGGGACGGTCGACGATCTTAGGAGGCCGCATCGTTATTGTTGCGAAAAAATTTGGGGTCGTGCCATTTGTGCCGCCTGTCTTCGGGTTGTACAGAAGATAAAGCCGACGGCCAATGTAATCCTTGCCTAGCGCTTCCAGCTTGTCGAGCTCGTCTTTGACTTTCAGCCAAGGCCAATGCAAGGCGTTGGAGTCGACGGCCGGTGGATTGATGAGCAATTCATAAGGCATCATCATGGCCCCATTGCCCAGTTCAAAAACTCCGTAGGGACTTTGTTTTCGTGCATCGGACTGTTCGCGGCCATGAGCAGGCGCCGACATCGCCTCAGTGGGAGGATTGGCGTCGATAATATAAACCTGCATATGTTGCAGTAGCGGAACATTCGAATAGGTCAGACGTACCTGAAGCTGATTGCTGTCATTGAAATGCGAATAAATGGCATACGATGGATGGTTCCACACATCATGAGTTTCAAAATCAATGCGTTTGCCATTGACAACCGTGTATCCCGAACCCCTGATGCAAAAGTTGACTTCCGTGGCATTGTGGCGCATGGGTGCGGTCGATTCGCCCGGTTTCAGCACACTTAGCGTGACCCTGATGCCTGGCGCCAAGCCGGGTGCGGCGGGATTCGCCATGGGATGTACGATAAGCGATTGCCTGCGGCCATCAGGCGGTAGCGGCAAGTCGGCCAGCCGAGTACACTCGGCCTCTATTTCCTCTCGCGTGATGATTACAGGCGCCCACAATTGATTGGTTTCGGGCGCAGCGGCGCTGTGGTCAATCAGGTTTGCGGTTACTTTTCCAAAATCCAAGCGAAGATCGCTCATTTACTTTTCTCCTGAGTTTCATGTCCAGCCAGAGGCCTGCGTTGAGGCGGCCGGCCCTAATTCACCGTCAATCGTGGCTTGATTTTTTTCGGTTGTGGGATGCTGCGGCCAATACCTTCGACTAGCGCCCGCTGGTATAGCGCCGCACCCAGTGAAAGATCCGAGATCCCTACTCCCATCGCCTTGAATAGTGTTAGATCATCGGAATTGCCGCGGTGCACACCATTCGCCAGAAGCGCCGACAAAGGCTGGACGCGTTCCCATCCTGATGATTCGCCGCCAAATTTGGTGATCATTTCCTTCGACAATTTCTGTGTGGATGGCAGACTGTCGACCGCAATCAGACTGCAGCGGTCGAAAACATCCTGAAAAAATTCCTCGCGCTCTGGCGTAATCGCGCCGACCGCGTTGATATGCGTGCGCGGCGCAATCATCTGCTCGCCAAGAAACGCCTCGGTCGCGCGCGTTACCAGCGTTATGACGTGTGCGCCATCAACCGCAGCCTGAATCGATGGCGCATTTACAACGTCGAAGGTGAATTGCTCACGCACCTTCTGGATAAATGCTTCCCGGTTTTCCATGCTTCGGCTATAGACTCGTAGCCTGGTGATGGGGCGTACGGCGGCAATAGCGGCCACTTGTGCAAGCGCCTGTTTTCCGGTACCAATAATTGCCATGTCGCTTGCCTCGGGCAGAGCAAGCATGCGGGTCGCCAGTCCGCTGATTCCGGCGGTACGCATCTGACCCAGAGCAAAGCATTCTATGATCGCCTTCAGCGCGCCAGTTTCCGCGTCAAACAGGATCAGCAGAGGACAGGCGCCGCCCTGGGTATGGGCCCAGGTCTTTGTTCCGACCAAGTCCGCGCCGACGAAGCTGGCGCCAATCGCATGAAGATTATTGTGGCCCCAGCTGACATGAGTTTTAATCATGTTTTGCGCTTCTCCCCGCGACTCCATGAGAAAGCCGGTTTCTAAAGCGGTGATAGCCTGGCCAAGATGCATGAGGCCAACGACCTCGGCTTCCGAAATCCAGATGGGTTCAGTCATGATGTATCTCTACGGTAAAACCGTCATCAAAAATGGAGGGTACGGGCGGAGCAAGCTCCAGCGCGTTGACGACCAGGGCATGGGTGATATAGCGTCCGATCAGCATGGTCATGGCCATGGCCTGCGCCGGCCCAGTCCGTGTTGCAAGCGCTTTGAATTCTTCCTGGCAAGCCTGCCCCCGTGATCCGACGGCCGCAATGACATAGCGCTGGACCACAAGATCTTCAGGTGTCATCAGAATTGCAGCGTCGGGCGCAAGTCTTTCGATTTCCGCTATCCAGTCGCGGTCGAAGCCAAGACGAATGGAAAGGCGTTCGTGCTGGTTTCGTTCATAGTCGTTGTCCATCAGACTGGCGACGGTCAGCACAGCCACTTCGGCAAGCCGGTTGGGGAGTGCTTCTTTCAATGCATCGGTGAAATACATGAATTGCAACAAGACATCCGGGGCATGGCCGGCACACTTGAACAGTTCCCCCAAATAGCCCAATCTTTTGACGCGCGGTTGTAAGTAGGCGGCCAGATCGGCTTGCATATCCTGGAGCTCCAGTCGGGAAATCACTTCATGCATGATCATGGTCCTGTGGTGGAAAACCTGTGGGAAAATCTACTGGCAGGAGGAACCTTTCTGCTATCATAGTTTTCGGATCATCGTTGATCAATCTTGATTGATCAATCGATATAAGGCAGTTGGAAAACATGACGGATTCAACAAAACCAGCGCGAAAAAACATATTGCAAGTATGGAAAAAACGGATAAAAAACAAGACGAAGATTATGTGTCCCGTACCGAGGCCATCGCTTTGCTGGGTGTCAAGGCCGATACCCTTTATAGCTACGTCAGCCGCGGACTGATCCGGCGGCTGCGCCATCCGAATAATCGCCATAGCCTGTATTTCAAGGAAGACATCGAGAAGATTCGTGCGCGCAGCGATGCCCGTCGATCGGAAGGAGTGGTCGCCGCGGGAGCCATACGGTATGGCGGCGAGCCGGTTATTGCGACATCGATTACAGAAATCACACCGGCTGGCCAGCTTTATCGCGGCCGGTCGGCCATTGAACTGGCCGAGCAGGCCGCATCCTTCGAGGCAGTCGCCGAGCTATTGTGGTCCGGGATCTTCATCGACGACTCGACTGTCTGGAAGCTTGATCCACCACAACAGAAATTCCAGGCCCTGGCCGCCTCGATGGGCAAGCTGAGGGCCGGCGCAAACATACATGAACTTCTTTCGATTCTGACACTTGGCCTGGGCATGAGTCGTGGCTCATTGAGCGAACGCGTCAATCAGGGCATCACAGCAACGCTGGAGGGGCGGCAGTTGATTCAGGCATTGACTGGCTGTTTCGCATTCTTGTCAGGCAAACAAGCTTATCGACCCTTCAAAGAAGGGGAAAGCGTGGCCAAGGCGATGGCCCGTAGCCTTGGTATCGCCTCCTCGCCCCAAACGCTTCGGGTTTTGAATGCCGCGTTGGTTTTATCGGCCGACCATGAGCTCAGTCCAGCAACCTTCTCAGCCCGCATCGCGGCATCCAGCGAAGCGGACATGCATTCATGCATTGCTGCGGCTATCTGCACTCATTCGGGCACCCGCATCGCCCGGGCCTGCGATCAACTGGAAGATGTTTTTTCAAAAATGGCGACGAAGGCGTCTCTTGTGAAAAAGGTGCTTCCTTCAGAGAAGACGTCACGCGCAATTCCGGGCTTTAACCATCCCATCTATCCAAAAGGGGACCCCCGCGCGAATTGCCTGCTGCGAATCATCAAAGAAAACATTCCGCTGACAAAGCGTCTAGAAAATATTTATGATTTTCTCGACGTCGCCGCCAGGCAATATCAGATTTATCCTCGCATAGAAATGGCGATCGTCGTCATGGCTGCCGCACTGGGCTTGCCACCGAAAAGCGCGGCGGGTATGTATACCTTCGGCCGCACCGCCGGCTGGGTAGCGCATGTGATAGAACAACGGCTGACCGGGTATCTAATCCGGCCTCGCGCAAAGTTTATCGGTACAGGACGTTAAACGGCGCATGCCGGTATGCTAATCTCGCTACCAAATTACTCTGTTTCTACGGGAGATTCATGCAAGCAACGAGCTGCGTGCGGGTGCTCAGAACGCTTATCGAGTCGGGCGAGACGGGGGACCTTCCATGGGTGCTTCTAAGGCCCCGCGACACCGACGACGCCTCGGTTTTCGACGGCGATTACGATTTCCTGATCGACGGGGGCCGGTTCGGCGAGATCCTGAATTTCATATTTCTGACGTGCCAGAAAGCCGGCATAAGCTTCATCGTGCGCCAAAAATCGGCGTTCAAACGGCAAATCGAGCTTCTCGACCCCGCTTCGGGCCGCGTGACACTGGAACTGTGGTCGCACGCGGAGTTCCGAATCCGGCCAGCCCATGGCCATTTCACGCGGGCGGCTTTGCGCTACAGCGTTTACGACGCCATGCCGCGGGACCGGCGCGCCAGCCTGCTGGCGGCCCTGTTCGTGCTGCACCTGCATCACAAGCAGAAAGACCCGCAATCAGCGCTGGTGCGGTCGCGTCTTGATTTCTTCCTTGGGCAGCCGGGCTTGGCGCCGGAGTTGTCCGACGCGCTGGGCGGCATAAAGACCGGTGCATTCGATCTGCGCGAGGCGCACGCTTGCGCCATGGCGTACCTGCGCGCGCAGGGCGTGCCCATCGAGTCTCCGTGGCGCGTACTGATGATGCGTTTTCGCGGGTCCGTGCGCAACGTATTGACATGGCCCGGGCTGCGCGCGATCGCCATAGTCGGCCCGGACGGCAGCGGCAAGACGGCGCTGATAAACGGCGTCAAGCGGGGGCCGAATGCCCGCCGGTTCCGTTTCCAGCGCTTCAAGCGCTTTTTTCGCCGGCCGCTGGTACACATGTTCCGAAGCGAACCGCGCAACGTGCGCGACGAAAAAATGCTTGGGTTGATACTGCCGGTGGCATGGCTGTATTTTTCCCTGTCGCGCTGGCTTACGGGATGGGCCAGGCCGGTTGTGCTGGACCGCTATTTCTACGACTATTTCGTCAGGAATGTGCGCAGCGACAGCCAGCCGCTGCAGCGCATCGGCGCATACAATCTGTGCACCGCCCTGGCGCCCCGCCCCATCCGGCTGGTCATCGCCTCTTGCCCGGTGGAAATCATCCATCGACGCAAAACAGAAATGACGCAAGCGTCGATCGGCTTGCTGTACGACGTCTATCTGGACCAGGTGGTTCGCGCCGGCATACCGGAAACACTATGCTGCCACACGGGCGGCCCGCTTGAAATCTCGAACAGCCAGGTGGCCCATTTCCTGCGCCCCCTACCCCGTCTCTAGGGGGCGCTCAAGAAATTCCAGCGTTCGCCGCTTGTATTGCACCGCCTTTTTCCTGGCCTTGAATCCGAACGTGCGGCGCGCCCAGTACTGGATGCCGAAATTGCGCGCGCCAAGTCCGTCGACGAAAACCAGATGGCATCGGCCCTCGTCGGACTGATGTACAAGAATATTGTCGATACTGTAGTCGGCAAGAATGACTTTGTGTTCGATCAGCCATCCGAACGCCTCGTGCACCAATTCGACCGCTTCGGCCTTCGTGACAAGCCCTGCGCGCAGGGCTTGCGCCAGCGTGGGCGCTGGCGCGCCGTCGGGTTGCTGGACCAGATCCACGACCAGGCCCGGGCCGCGGTTCGTCTGCACCCATCCGTGCACGCGGGTAAGGTGCGGGCCGACCACACAACGACGCGCAAGGTGCCGCCCATAGTGGAAATCGATGGCGTTCTGGGCGCGTTCCTGCTCGGGCTTGGCCACCTTCACGCACCACGACCGGTTCAAAGGATGCCTCCAGCATTCGCGATCGTTGCCCGCGCCTATTTTTTCGGTCAGCACCAGCACCTTTGCTTTGTCATCGGCGGCTTCGCCGCCCGGTATTGATTCTGCATAGTGCATGGCGATGTCTTGTCGGAGGCCTGGTTTATTCGTTATGTCCGGATTTTACGTATTGTATTGAATCCAGCATCTTGCGCACTGAAGCGGCGATGTGTCCGGGGAAGATGCGCGATTCATTTTCCAGGGGCGACGAATAGCCCACGGGAATTCTGGGAGCACCCAGGCGCGCCACGCGGGCACGGGTATGTTCGGCGATCGTGGCGGCGACCTCGGCCCCGAAGCCCGACACCTGGACCGCCTCGTGGGTCACCAGCACGCGGCCGGTTCGGGCGGCCGATTCCAGCACCAATTCCTTGTCCCATGGCCATAACGTGCGCAGGTCTATGACCTCGGCGCTGATGCCTTCACGCTGCAATTCGTCGGCCGCCTGGCTTGCAACGTGCACCTGCCGGGACCATGTCACGATAGTGGCATCGGTGCCCGGGCGAACCACGCGGCCGCGCCCCAGCTCTGCCCGCCCGCCCGGAACCAGTTCCCCGCGGCTGCCCCAGAGTTCCTTGTGCTCCATGTAGATGACCGGATCGCCGCTGGCCAGCGCCGCGTGCAGCAGGCTGTAGTTGTCGGCTGGCGTGGCGGGGCACACGACCACCAGGCCCGGAATATGGGTGAACCACGATTCCAACGACTGGGAATGCTGGGCGGCCGACGCCGTCCATATGCCTATGGGCATGCGGGCCACCATGGCGGCCCGGCCCTGGCCGCCGAACATGAAGCGGTTTTTCGCGGCCTGGTTGACCAGTTCGTCTATGGCGCACAGGGCGAAATCGATCACGCGCAGCTCGACCACCGGCCGCAGCCCGGCCAACGCCATGCCCACGCCCGCCCCCACGATGGTGGACTCGGAAATAGGCGTATCGACGATGCGTTCGGGACCGAAACGCTTTTGCAGCGGCGAACCGTCGCTGTCGCGGTATTGCCCGAACACCCCGCCCCGGCCCAGGTCTTCGCCCAGCGCCACGATGCGGGAATCGGCCTGCATGGCCTCGGCCAGCGCCAGGGCGCCCGCCTGTGCGTACGTCAGCGTCAGCGCGCCGGCATGCGTCGGTGAATTCATAGCCAGACTCCATGGCCGGTATTGATGACATCTTCATAAGCATCGGCGGCGACCGGGAACGGCGCGCTTTCCGCCGCCTTCAGAGCCGCGTCGATTTCGGCCTTGGCGTCCAGTTCGGCGTGCCGGGCCTCGCGCTCCAGCCCAAGGACATCGAGTCTTTTTCTGGCCCGGCCTATGGGGTCTTGCGCAAGGGCCTGCCGCACCTCGAGCGGATCGCGGTAGGCCCCCGTGTCTATCGATATGTGCCCCTTGTGCCGATACGTCAGGGCGTGCAGCAGGCGCGGGCCCTTCCCCGCCCTGATCCCGGCGATCAGCGTTTCAGCCAGGGCCGAGACGGCCTCGACATCGTTGCCGTCCACGCGCCGCGCGGCGACACCCACGGATTCGGCCCGCGCGCCGGCCCCCTCGCCCCCCGTCATGTCGCCGCTTGGCGTGGTGGCCGAAATCCGGTTGTCCTCGCATACGAACAAGACCGGCAGGCCATACACGGCGGCCCAGTTCAGCGCTTCCAGGAACGGCCCCCTGTTGATGGCGCCATCGCCGAAGAACGACACGGCAATGGCGTCTTCGCCGCGCAATTTCAAGGCCTGCGCGGCGCCGACCGCAATGGGCAGGCCCGCCGCGACCACGCCGTTGGCCCCCAGCATGCCCACCGAGAAGTCGGCAATGTGCATGGACCCGCCCTTGCCCTTGTTGTAGCCCGAGGCACGGCCGAAAAGCTCGCACATCATTCTGGTGGAATCGGCGCCTTTGGCCAGGGTGTGGCCATGGCCTCTATGGGTCGATGTCAACAAGTCGGTTTTGCGCAAGTGGGCACAGACGCCGGCGGCAACGGCTTCCTGTCCCGTGGACAGGTGCAGCGGCCCCTTCACCAGCGCCGGCGTGGCCGAGGCGTCCTGGCCCCAGGCCTGCACGCCGCCCTGGCTGACGATTTCCGCGGCGTCCTCGAATGCGCGGATGCGAACCATGGTGGCATACAGGGCAAGAAGATGCGTAGCGGACGGATCGGGCATATCGAATTCCCATAAAGGCACAAGGCAAGGCCGGGCGCCGCGCATAGGCGCACGCCTGGGTGCGATACCCGCATATTCTCATATCTTTTTCCCTATGGAAAAGGAAAGACGCATTCCGAGCCCCAAGGCCCGCGCCGATGGCGCGGGCGCAACACCCCCCAGGGAAGATCAGGTGACCATGGTGAAGGGCTTGAACTTCCTGAGCAGCAGAATCACCGCCAGGGACAGGCCGAAAACGCAAGACGCCATGGCCGGGATGGCCCACCACGACGAGACGGCCGACCCCAGTTGCCGGGACGCCGCCTCGACCCGATGCAGGACAAAGACGTGCACGCAGTAGATGCCCAGGGTGCAGGCCGAGACTTTCCTGAGCGCCCCCGAATACGCGGCGATCCTGGCGCCCGCGCCATACAGGACATTGAACGCGCACACCGAGGATGCCACGACGAAGGGCGAGAGGTAATCGTAGAACAAGGTTTGCGGCGTGCCCGATCGGCGCGAATAGATATAGGTCGCCGCCATGGTCAAGGCGCCAAACACCAGGAACAGGACAAGGCTCAGCCGCCAATATCGTTCCTTGTCGGTCTGCCGGCGATACGCCTCGCACACATACGCGCCCAGGAACAGGTAGCCGGCCAGGCCGAAGAACGGCCCAAGGCTGTACGTGCGCAAAACGTCGGCGTCTATGCCCAGCGCGGCCCGTATGGTCGGCCATCCCGAGACCAGCGCCCAGAATGCCAGATAGGCTTTCCGTTCCCCAGGCTTCGAAGCGCTCCAGATATGGCGCAGGAACGGGACGAACAGGTAAATGCCGACAATCGCATACAAATACCATAGATGGAATGCGACAGGCCCCCTGGCCAGGCGTTCCATCCACCCCGGCCACGCCCCATAGCCCCTGCCCTGCCAGGCATTCCAGGCCATATAGAACAAGGACCAGAACAGCAGGGGAGGCAGCACCCGCGCAAAACGCTTCCTGAAGAACACGGACAGGGTTTCGTGCTTGTCCAGCAGCAGCACGCCCGAGATCATCAGGAACACGGGAACACAACTGCGCGTCAGGGAGTCGTAGAAATTGCTGGCCCACCACTGATTGCCGAAGGCGCCGAAATTCGTCGCCGCGACGTGCAGCACGACCACCATGAAGCACGCTCCGATGCGGGTCGTATCCATTGCCGCGCTGAAACCGGTTCTTGTCATTCTTCAGCAATAACATATGGAGGGCCGCGGCGCAGTAACCGCTATGACAACGTATTGCAGCACGTAACCCTATCGCCGGATTGTCTAGGATTGTTACCCGGCCGGGCCGCCCGGGCGCGTCATCCCGGGCCGGAGGCGGTCAATGCGGTCCTACAAAAGCCGCTCCCAGGTTTCGCCCACCAGGTCCTTGCCGAAACTGTGGTGGGGCTCGGACTTGACCAGCGTGAAACCCGCTTTACGATAAATGTGGCGCGCCCCGGTCAGCACGCTGTTGGTCCACAAGACCATTTTCGTATAGCCCGCCTGCCTGGCGAAGCGGATGCACTCGTCGACCAGGTGCCGGCCGATGCCCAGCCCCCTGGCGGACGGTTCGACATACAGCAGGCGCAGTTTGGCCACGCGTTTGCTGTGGCGAACCACGAAAACCGACCCTACCACCCTGCCGTCCTGTTCGGCGATCCAGCACCGCTGACCGCCCGACGCATCGGGTTTTTGCACGTACCCCGCCACGATCTCGGCCACCAGGGCCTCGAAACTGGCGTCCAGGCCGTATTCCATGGCATACAAAACGCCATGGCGGTGCACGACCCAGCCCATGTCCCCCGGGCGCGGATCGCGCAGCAGATAAGGCGAAGACGTGTCGGAAAAAAGCGCCTCTATCTGGTCCATGGCCTGGGCCAGTTGTTCCTGTCGCGCCAGGGGGAAACGCTGCAGCATGGCGACGACCTGGCGATGCGAAGCCTGGTTCAGGGGCTGGAACGCATCATTGCCCTTGCGGGTCAGGGTAAGGCATACGCTGCGCGCATCGCTGCGGGAGCGCTTTTTTTCAATGAAGCCGCGCCTTTGAAAACCGGCAAGGATGCGGCTGGCATAGCCCGCATCCAGACCCAGTTCCCGGCACAAGTCCGCCGCCGTCAAATCCTGCCGGTGGGCCAGTTCGTACAACACCCGTACCTGTGTCAGGGAAAATTCGCTCTCGAGAAGATGTTCATGCAACACCCCCGTCAGGCGGGTATAGAAACGGGTGAATCTGCGCACGCGCTCGGCGCGTTCGTCCACAAGCTGATCCGTCATGACGGCCCTCGTACATATAATTGACTTAGTCAATTATATACGGTCTTCCGACAAAAATACACGGCGGCGCCCGGGCGCACGGCATACGCAGTACCATTCATATTCTCCAGGGAGAGACTCGTGAATCCGATCCGCTTTTTTCTTCAGGGCCTTCGCTTCGACGACCTGCCAAAACCCGTGGTGGAACAGGCGGTCCGCTGCCTGTGCGACCTGGCCGCCACGGCCGCGGCGGGCTCGCAAACACGGCTGTCGGCCATTATCCACCGCCACGCCCGGCAGCAATTCGCGGCCCCGGCGGAAGGCCCATGCGCGCGCCCTCTGCTCGGAGGCACGCCCGTGAGCGCCAGCGGCGCGGCCTTGGCGGGCGCCATGACGATCGATGCGATCGACGCCCACGACGGCCACCGCCTGACCAAGGGACACGTGGGCTGCGCCCTGCTGCCCGGCCTGGTTGCCGTGCTGGAAGCGGCTGGAAAAACCATTTCGGGTCCGGAATTCCTTGCCCTGTTGACGGCCGGCTACGAAATCGGAACCCGCGCGGGCATAGCGCTGCACGCCACCGCCCCCGACTACCACACGTCCGGGGCCTGGAACGCGGTGAATTGCGCCGCCCTCTGCGCCCACGTGCTTGGCGCCGACGAAACCCAGTTCGAACACGCCATAGGCATCGCCGAATATCACGGCCCCCGCAGCCAGATGATGCGCGGCGTGGATCACCCGACCATGCTCAAGGACGGCTCGGGATGGGGAGCCATGGCCGGGGTCTCGGCGGGATTCCTGGCCATGGACGGCTTCACCGGCGCGCCGGCGCTGACCGTCTGCGGCCCCGACGTGCGGAAAATCTGGGGCGACCTGGGAAAGACCTGGCTGATCATGGACCAATACTTCAAGCCCTACCCCTGCTGCCGCTGGGCGCATCCTGGCATCGATGCCGCCCTGTCGCTGACGCGGCGCCACCATATCGATCCGGATGACATCGCATCGATCGACGTGTACACGTTCCACGAGGCGACCCGCCTGAACCAGGGCGCCCCGGCCGATACCGAACAAGCCCAGTACGCCGCCGCCTTTCCCATCGCCGCGGCGCTGGTGTACGGCAAAGTGCACGCCGCCCAGATCGACGGCCCCGGCCTGACCGACCCGGCCGTCCTGGCGCTATGCGAGCGGATCAGGCTGGTCCAGGACGATGGCTACAGCGCCAGGTTTCCGGCCCAGCGCTGGGCTCATGTGCTATTGACGCTGAAAAACGGCGACCGGCTCGAATCCAGCCCGCACACGGCCCTGGGCGACCCCGACAACCCCATTTCCGACAGCCTCCTGAAGGCGAAATACGAGGCTCTGACCCACCCCGTCTGGGGCCGGGCCAAGGCGCAGCGGGTGATGGCGGCGATCACCGCATTGCCCGAACCCGCCAGCACGCTTGCCGGGTTCCTGGACGCCATTAGGAGCTGACATGGCCTTGCGCGCAACCGTCTACAAGGCTGAAATCAATGTCGCCGACAACGACCGGGGCTACTACGGCAGCCATGCCGTGACCGTGGCCAGGCACCCCTCGGAAACCGACGAACGCCTGATGGTGCGCCTGCTGGCCTATGCGCTGTACGCGGACGGCGACGACGGACTGACGTTTACGCGCGGCCTGAGCGAAACCGACGAGCCCGACCTGTGGCGCCAGGACCTGACCGGAACCATCGAGCAGTGGGTGGAAACCGGGCTGCCCGACGAGCGCAGGCTACTGAAGGCCTGCGGCCGCGCCGACGAAGTGATCGTGTTCGCCTACGGCCGCAACGCGGGCGCCTGGTGGTCCGGCGTGCAAGGCAAAGTGGCCCGGGCGCGCAACCTGAAGGTGTACATCTTGCCGGCGGACGCCACGCAGGCCTTGGCGGCGCTGGCCCGGCGCACCATGACGCTGCACGTCAATGTGCAGGACGCCACGGCCTGGGTATCGTCGGACGACGGATCGGTCAGCCTGGACGTGACGGCGCTCGACCGGGCGGCCACGGCCGGATGAAGCCGGTGCGCCAACGACCCTATTTGCCCTTGCGGTCCAGGGCGCGGCCGGTGCCGGCGACGAAGACCGACTGCTGATCCGAATTGCCCAGCTTGATGTGGTTGAACACCAGGTTGAGCGCGACGGCCATGATCGCCGTGGAGCTGATGCCCGAATGCAGGATGGTGGCCACCCAATTCGGGAAATGCGCGTAGAAGCCCGGCGCGGCGATGGGGATCATGCCAAAGCCCACGGACGTGGCGACGATGATCAGGTTCATGTTGTTTTCGTAATCGACCTTGGCCAGCGTGCGCACGCCGCTGGCGGCCACGGTGCCGAAGAGCACCAGCCCGGCTCCCCCCAGCACTGCCGTCGGCACGGCGGCGATCACCCGCCCCATGACCGGCAGCAGGCCCAGCGCCAGCAGAATGACGCCGCTGACGGCGACCACGTAGCGGCTTTTTATGCCCGTGACGGCCACCAGTCCGACATTCTGGGCGAAGGCGCTTTGCGTGAACGAACCGAACACCGGCGCGATGGCGCTGGACAGCATGTCGGCGCGCAAGCCATCGCCCAGTCGCCGGCTGTCGATGTCAGTCTCGATGATGCCGCCCACGGCCAGGATGTCGGCCGAGGTCTCGACCATGACCACCAGAATGACGATGAACATGGACACGATGGCGGCCAAATGGAACGTGGGCACGCCGAAGTGGAAGATCAGCGGCGGCGAGAACACCGGCCCATTGGCCACGCCGGAAAAGTCGGCCAGGCCGGCCAGGACGGCAATGAGGGTGCCCAGCACCATGGCCAGCAATATGGACAGGCGCGAAATGGCCGCGCTGCCAAGCTTGCTTAGCAGCAGCACGATGACCAGGGTAAGAGCGGCCAGGCCTATGTTCGACACGCTGCCAAAGTCGGCGGCGTGGGGATTGCCGCCCATGGCCCAATGCGCGGCCACCGGTATCAGCGACAGGCCGATGATGGTGATGACCGAGCCGGTCACCAGCGGCGGAAAGAAGCGGATGACCTTGGAGAACACGGGCGTGATCGCCAGGCCCAGCAGCGAGGCCACCATGACGGCGCCGAATACCGCCTGCAGATTGCCGCCCGTGGTCAGGATGGCGATGATGGTGGCGACGCTGGCGAACGACACGCCCTGCACCAGCGGCAGCTGACAGCCGAAATACGGCGTGCCCAGCGTCTGCAGCAACGTGGCCAGCCCTCCCATGAACAGGCACGAGGCGATCAGCAAACCGATCTGGTCGGCGGGCAGCCCCGCGGCCTGGCCCACGATCAGGGGCACCGCGATGATGCCGCCATACATGGTCAGCACATGCTGGAATCCGTACGCGATATTGGCGGCCAGGCCCAGGCGTTCGTCTTCGGCGCGCACGGCGCTGGAATCGCTGTCAGTGGTCAATGCGGTCTCCTGCCCGATTCTTGATTTGCAAGGCATCGGGACAGGCGCGGTTCGGGTAGGCGCCGCCCGATCGTGGCGCCGCCTGCTCCGCGGAAGCGGCTGCTTGCGCGATGACGGCGCCAGACGCCATTGTGGCGCAAATCGGGCGGGAAAAGTCGAAGATCCGGGATATCGCCTACAGAAGCGTCAGCTTCACATCGATATTCCCGTGCGTGGCGTTGGAATACGGGCACACCACGTCGGCCTTGGCGATCAGGGCTTGCGCCTGTTCCCGCGGCACGCCGGGCAGGGAAATCTTCAGCTCGACCTCGATGGCGAACCCGGTGGGAACCGGGCCGATGCCCACGTGGCCATTGATCGAGGCATTATCGGGAATCTTGACTTTTTCGTTGGCGGCGACGACTTTCAGCGCGCCCAGGAAGCAGGCCGAATACCCCACCGCGAACAGCTGCTCGGGGTTGGTGCCGGCGCCGCCCGCACCGCCCAGTTCCTTGGGCGTCGACAGCGCGACATCGAGCGAACCGGTGGACGTGGCCCCATGGCCTTCGCGCCCGCCCGTAACCGTGGCGTCGGTGCGATACAGTACTTTTTCAATCGACATGAAATGACTCCTTGCAAGAACTTCGGGGTTGATGGCCGCGCGACGCGCGGCGCGTCATGGCGGTATCCGCCATAAAAATCGTTAGCTACTAAATAGTACACTATTAAAATCGAAATAGACAACCACAAGAAAAACACCGGCTACGGTTTCAGATACTGGCCACCAGGCTTTGCCGCAGCGCGCCCAGCTTGCGGATCATGCCGGCAACGTCGCCCGACGAATAACCGGCGGCGCACAACACCTGCCTTGGCACGTCCAGCGCTTTTTCCCGCAGCTTGCGGCCTTTGGCGGTCAACGACACAATGACCTGGCGTTCGTCCACGGCGGCGCGCTCGCGCTGGATCAGCTTCGCCGTTTCCATGCGCTTTAGCAAGGGCGTAAGCGTGGCGGAATCAAGAAAAAGATGGTGGCCGATGTCGGACACCGTGATCTCGTCGCCTTCCCACAAAACCAGCATCACCAGGTATTGCGGATACGTCAAACCCAGATCTTTCAAAATGCCGCGGTAGACCTTGTTCATGGCCAGGCTGGTCGAATACAGGGCGAAGCACAATTGCCCGTCCAGGGAAAGCGGCTGGTCGGAATAAGCGAGAGCGGACTGATTGGAAGCCATGGTCGTAATGTATTCTATTTGCGTCTGTCTGGCTGTCAAAAATTTACAAACATTATGCAACACGGCGCTACAGCATGCGAACATGCCGAAGGCCGGCGGCAAGCGTCGGCCTTCGGGCTAGCGCGCCGCGATCGCCACGGCCGCGCCGGCCATGACCACCGCGCCGGTGCGATTGGCGGCCCTGACGGCCTTGCGGTTGGCCAGGAAGCGGCGCGCCCTGATAGCCAGGAATATCCAGCTGCAATCGACCATGGCCAGCACCATCAGCATGGTCGCCGTCAGTTCAAGCCAGCCCACCGCGCCCACGCGCCCCAGGTCGATGATCGTGGGCAGCAGCGCCACGTAGAACACCATGATCTTGGGGTTGCCCAGCGTGACCATCAGACCGGCCGAAGCCATGCGCCACCACGAGCGCGGCGCGGGCAAGGCGTCTTCGGACACGCCCACGGGCGAGGTCCACATTTTCCAGGCCAGGAACAGCAAATACGCCGCACCCAGGAATTTCAGCGCCATGAACACCATGCCGAAGGCCTGGGCCACCATGCTAAGGCCGGCCACGGCGAAGGTCAGCCACAAGGCTTCGCCGAACCACATGGCCAGAAGAAACGGAAACACGTCGCGAAAACCGTTGCTGAGCGTGCGGGTGACCAGCGCGGCGATGCTGGGTCCGGGCGAACCCGCCGCGACGATCAGGGTCAGCGCAAACACCAACAGGGAAGAAAGGCTCATGGGCGGTCCCGGCAAATGCCGCGCGGCGCGCGAACTACTGCAAAGTATCCAGTTTTTCCCGCAGGGCGTCCAGCGGCAGGGCGCCGTTGACCCGGCTGCCGTCGGCAAAGATGATGGCCGGCGTGCCCTGCACCATAAGCTTGCGTCCCAGCGCCAGGATCTTGTCTATGGGCGTGGCGCACGTGGCCGAAGGCGGCGTCTTGCCATCGACCATCCAGTCGGTCCAGGTGCGGGCGCGATCCTTGGCGCACCAGACGTCGCGCGCCTTGACGGCGGAATCGGGCGACAGCACCGGGAACAGGAACGTATACACCGTGGTGTTGTCCACCTGCTGCAACGTGTGGTGGAACTGCTTGCAATATCCGCAATTGGGATCTTCGAAGATGGCCATCTTGCGCGCGCCGTTGCCCTTGACCTGCTTGATGGCCAGATCCAGCGGCAGCGAGCCGAACGGCACCTCGGCCAGCTTCGCCAGGCGCGCCGCCGTCAGGTCGGCGCGCGTGCCGGCGTCGATCAGCGAACCCTGCAGCACGTAATCGACCTTGGCGTCGGTGTACACCACGTCCATGCCTATCTGCACTTCGTACAGTCCGCCATACGGGGTGGGCCGTACGCCGTCCACGGTCACGCCCGGGAACTGCGCCTCGAAGGCCTTCCTGATGCCGTCGAGCGTACTGTCGCCGAGACTGGCCGGCATGGACTCGCCCAAGGCGGCGCCGGCGGCGCCCGATCGGGCCTGTCCGGGCGCGGCCTGGCCGGCACCCATGAAACACAGCGACCCGACCAGCGCCGCCGCCACGAAACCCGATATACGCATGAATATATGCTCCTGAAGAACTGGCCCCGGCCGGGGTCAGTATTGAGGCCAATCCGACGCACTGGCGATAAGGCGCCGCTTGACCATGGGCAGGCGCTGGACCAGCCGCATCCCCGTATTGCGCGCCCAGACCGCCGGCGCGCCTTCCAGGGCAAACATCTTGTACAAACCATCGGTCGCCAGGCGCATCGCCAGCAAAGGCTCCGCGCGCAGGCGCCTGTAGCGCTGCAGCAGCCGCGCATCGCCCACCCGGCGATAGGGTTCTTTCCCGGCCAGTACCCGGGCCAGCGCTTGCGCATCGGCCAGACCCAGATTCAGGCCCTGTCCCGCCAGGGGATGCACGCGATGCGCCGCGTCGCCCACCAGCGCCGCGCCCGGCGCCGCCATGGCGCTATTATCCAGGAATAAAGGAAAGCCAAGCAAAGGGCTGCGCATCGTCAGGCGCCCCAGCCTGCCCGCGGTCACGGCCTGCAGCCGCGACCTCAGCGCGGCATCCTGCCCGTCTTGCGGCAGGGCGCGCAATTCGGCCGCCGGAGAATCGGGCATGGACCAGACCATGGACACTTGATGGCCATCCGGCGTATCGGGCAGCGGCAGAAGGGCCAAGACGCTATCGCCCGTGAACCACTGCATGGCCGTATTCTGATGCGCCCGCTCGGCGGTGAAGTGCGCGACCAGGCCAGTACTGCCGTAGGCCCTGGACGTATGCGCGATGTGAAAAGCGGTACGCACGGGCGATGCGGCGCCGTCGGCCCCGACGACCAGGCCCGCGCGCAGGGCGCGGCCCGTGTCGGTGATCACCGTGTCGGCTTGGACGCGATCGAATTTTTCGCCATGCCAGGCCACGCCGCACAAGCGTACCGCCTGCTGCAGCACGCGTTCCAGTTCGCCGGATTCGACGATCCAGGCCAGCACGGGCTGGGCCGCCTGCCACGCCTGCAGTTGCACGCATCCGCCGGCGTCGCCATGAACTTCCATGCCCTCGACCTGGGTGACGCGCGCCGCGTCCAGCATGCCCCACACGCCCAGCCTGGCCAGGAACTGCTGGCTGGCCGTCGATATCGCATACACGCGGGGATGGTACGCATGAGGCTCGGCGGCGGGCACGGCCGACGCCGGGCCGATCAGGTCCACGTGAAAACCGGCGCGGGCCAGCGCCAGGGAGCAGGCCAGCCCGGCAATACCGCTGCCGCAGACGACGATGGATTCTTTGCTCATCTTGCCGAAGGCACCCCCGCCTGCCTGGGCCACAATACCCACATCCGGCCCTGCTGCTTCATGCGGCCGGCCTGCTGGCCGGCGGCGTCGCCAAAACCCCAGTAGAAGTCGGCGCGGCCCGCGCCGCGTATCGCCGAGCCGGTGTCCTGGGCGAATACCAGGCGATCCAGCGGCGTGGCCGAGCCCGGATAATCGGTGGCCAGGAAAACCGGCGCGCCCAGAGGCACGAATGTCGGGTCCACCGCGATCGACCGCTGCGCGATCAGCGCAATGCCGTAGGCGCCATTGGGGCCCAGGTCGGGATCGACGACCGGCTGTTCCCGGAAAAACACCACGGCGGGGTTGGCATCGAGCATCTCTTGCACCCGGCCCGGATTGCGCCTGGCCCAGGCCTTGATGTTCTGCATGGAGGCCTGCGACAGGGACAACTGGCCCTGATCGGCCAGCCACCGGCCTATGGACACGTAAGGCCGCCCATTGTGATCGGCGTAGGCCAGAAGAATGGTCTGGCCATCGGGCAGCAGGGCCCGGCCCGACCCCTGCACCTGCAGGAAAAACGCATCGACCGGATCGTCGACCCAGACGATGACGGGGGGCTTTTTAGGGTCGGCGGCTATCTGGGCGCGCGTGTCGTAAGGCACCACGCGCCTGCCCACCAGCTTGCCCCGCACGCGCTTGCCCACCAGCGCCGGATACTCCGAACCCAGATCTACGGTCAGCAAATCGTCGGGGGGCGCATACAACGGCCATTGGTAATCGCCGCCGCGCGTGCGCGAAGCATGCACCAGAGGCTCGTAGTAGCCGGTCACCAGCCCTCCGGCCGGATGCCCGGCGGCGTCCAGCACGCGCCACGGCTGCAATTCCCGCTGCAGGAACGCCCGCACCGCCGGGGCTTCGGGCGCATCGAGCGAAATACCCGACTGGGCCGCCGCGGCGCACACGGGCTGCCACGCGCGCGGCGTGGCCCGGGCCGGCGCGCCAAGCGATCCCGACACGGGCCGCATCAACCCCTTGCAGTTGTTGATGAACGCTTTCCAGGCGTGATCCAGCGTATCGGTGTTCCAGCCCGGCAGATCGGCCCAGGACGCCTTGCGGAACTTACCCGCCAGCGGACGCGCCCGGGTATCGCGAAACGTATCCGGCGCGGGCACGACCAGCGGCTGCAGGGCGATGTTCGCCGCCGCGCCGGACGCCTGCGGCGCGGCGGGCGCGGCGGACTCGGGAGGAACCGAGCTGCACGCCGCCAGCAAGGCTAGCAGCAGCGACGAACAAAGAATTCTTTTCATAGACGGCGGATGGACGGGGACTCAGTGCAGGATGCGGGGCATGGCCAGGACGAATTCGGGGATGGGGACATCGAACGGAATGCCGTTCTCGCCCACGCAAAGAAACGTACCCTGCATGGTACCGATAGGGGTCGGCAATGGACAGCCACTGGTGTATTCAAATGTTTCGCCGGGCCCCAGCAAAGGCTGCTGGCCCACCACGCCCAGCCCCCGGACTTCCTGAACGTTCTGGTCGCCGTCGGTGATGATCCAGTGGCGGCTGATGACCTGCGCCGGGTATTTCCCCTGATTGGTGATGCGCACCATGTACGAGAAAACGAATTGCCGCTCGTCGGGCCGGGACTGGTCTTCCAGGTACTGGGGGGTTACGGCGACAACGAAATCGTACGGTTTCACAAGCGGCTTCCTGCAAACGATGAATGGCCCGAAAAAGGAAAATCGGCGGCTAACCTGCAATAATGTCACATTATTTCCGATTCCATCGACGAACTCCAACCGTATCGTACGCCCATGACAAGCACCCCCGCCCGCATCGCCCCCAGCCTGTTGTCCGCCGATTTTTCCCGGCTGGGCGAGGAAATCCGAAACGTCGTCGACGCCGGGGCCGACTGGATCCACTTCGACGTCATGGACAACCACTACGTGCCCAACCTGTCCATCGGCCCCATGGTCTGCCAGGCCTTGCGCCCGCATACGACGGTGCCCATCGACGTGCATCTCATGGTCGAACCCGTCGACGCCATTATCCCGCAATTCGCCAAGGCCGGGGCCGACATCATTTCGTTCCACCCGGAAGCGTCGCGCCATCCGGACCGCACCCTGGGCCTGATCAAGGACAGCGGCTGCCGGGCCGGCATGGTGTTCAATCCGGCCACTTCGCTGGACTGGATGGACTACGTCATGGACAAACTGGACGTGGTGCTGCTGATGTCGGTCAACCCGGGCTTCGGCGGCCAGCAGTTCATTCCCGCCACGCTGGACAAGCTGGTGCACGCGCGCCAGAGAATAGACAACTGGGTGCGCGCCGGCGGCCAGCCCATCGCCCTGGAAGTCGACGGCGGCGTCAAGATCGACAACATCGCCGCCATCCGGGCCGCCGGCGCCGATACGTTCGTGGCCGGCTCGGCCATTTTCGGGCATCCCGACTACCGCCGGATCATCGCCGCGCTGCGCGCCGAAATCGTCAGGGGCGAATCGATTTCGGTCTGACGCCGATCCGGCACGCGTCCCGCGGTCCGGACATCCGAATCAAAACAGGAATATTCCATGCGCTTTTTGGCCGCGCTGTTCGACCTTGACGGCACCTTGCTGGACACCATAGACGACCTGGCCGACGCCGCCAACGCCACGCTGGCCGACCTGAGCCGTTCCCGGCTGTCCCGCGCCATCGTGCAAAGCTACGTGGGCAAAGGCACCGAATACCTGGTCATGCGCTGCCTGGCGCACGACACGGGCCACGCCGACCTCGAACAGACGCAACACGCGCTGGCGCGGTTCACCGATCATTACCGGCGCCTGTGTGGCAACAAGGCAACACTCTATCCGGGCGTGCTGCAAGGGCTGCGCGCCTTCCGGGAACAAGGCCTGAAAATGGCCGTGGTAACCAACAAGCCCACGGAATTCACGCTGCCCCTGCTGCGGCGCAAAGGCATCGCCGAATTCTTCGAACACATTGTGTGCGGCGACACCTGCGCCCGGAAAAAACCCGATCCCATGCCTTTCCTGCATGCCTGCTCTCTGCTGGGCGTTGCGCCGGCGCGGGCCCTGGCCGTGGGCGATTCGAACAACGACGCGGTGGCGGCGCGGGCCGCCGGCCTGGCCGTCCTGATCGTGCCCTACGGGTACAACGAAGGCCTGGACGTGCGCACTTTTCAAGTCGATGATATAGTTACGTCCATTGAAAGCGCCTCCCAATGGGCGGCGCAACGTCAAAACGACCCTATACCATCATGACCTCTGCCCCTTATTGCTACGCACCGTCTGGCGCCTCCTGGCGCTGGTGGCGTATGTGTTCCGGGTGGCGGTAATCCTCTCCCGGCACGAAAGACGATGTCTGTTCGTGCCGCCAGCATTGCCAGAAAAAGCCCGGACCCTCATGCAGACCGGGCTTTTTTGATTCCTGCCCGGTCTGTGCGAAAACATCGAAAACCCGAGACCCCACATGACAGAAATCGAATTCAACGCGCTGGCCACCGAAGGCTACAACCGCATCCCGCTGATCGCCGAAACCTACGCCGACCTGGACACCCCGCTGGCGATCTACCTGAAGCTGGCCCATAGCGGACCGGAAGGCGGACGCAACAGCTGCCTGCTGGAATCGGTGGTCGGCGGCGAACGTTTCGGCCGCTACTCGTTCATCGGCCTGCCCGCCAAGACCGTCATCCGGTCCATGGGCACCCACACCGAAGTGGTGCACCAGGGGCAGGTCGTGGAAACCCACGACGGCGACCCGTTGAATTTCATCGAGGCCTACCAGAAGCGCTTCAAGGTCGCCATCCGGCCCGGCATGCCCCGTTTCGCCGGCGGCCTGGCGGGCTACTTCGGCTACGACACGGTGCGTCACATGGAGCCTCGCCTGGGACCCGCCACCAAGCCGTTTCCCGCGGGACAGGAAGAAGGCACGCCCGACATCATGCTGCTGCACATAGACGAACTGGTCATCGTCGACAATCTGGCCGGGCGCACGTACCTGATCGTCTACGCCGATCCGCGCCAGCCCGAAAGCTACGCCCAGGCCAAGCGCCGCCTGCGCGAACTGCGCGAGAAGCTGCGCACGCCCGTGGTCATCCCCTACGCCTACGCCAGCCTGCAGACCCAGGCCCAGCGCGACTTCAAGAAGGAAGACTACCTGGCCGCGGTGCTGCGCGCCAAGGAATACATCGCCGCGGGCGACCTGATGCAGGTGCAGGTCGGCCAGGTCATCACCAAGCCGTTTCGCGACTCGCCCCTGTCGCTGTACCGCTCCCTGCGCTCGTTGAATCCCTCGCCCTATATGTACTACTGGAACTTCGAGGACTTCCACGTGGTGGGGTCCTCGCCCGAGATTCTGGTGCGCCAGGAAACCGTCACCGAGGACGGCCGGCAGAAATCCATGGTCACCATCCGCCCCCTGGCCGGCACCCGCAAGCGCGGCGCCACGCCGCACGAAGACGCCATGATGGCCGAGGACCTTCTGACCGATCCCAAGGAACGCGCCGAGCACGTCATGCTGATCGACCTGGCGCGCAACGACGTGGGCCGCGTGGCCCAGACCGGCACGGTGACGGTCACCGACACCATGACCATAGAACGCTACTCCCATGTCATGCACCTGGTGTCGAACGTGACGGGCGTGCTCAATGAAGGCATGACCAACATGGACGTGCTGCGCGCCACGTTCCCCGCCGGCACGCTCACGGGCGCCCCCAAGGTAAGGGCCATGGAGCTCATCGACGAACTGGAACCGGTGCGCCGCGGCATCTACGGCGGCGCCACGGGCTACCTGAGCTACGGCGGCGAAATGGACGTGGCCATCGCCATACGCACGGGCATCGTCAAGGACGGCATGCTTTACGTGCAGGCGGCGGCGGGCATCGTCGCCGACTCCGATCCGGAAAAAGAATGGCTGGAAACGGAAGCCAAGGCGCGCGCCGTCCTGCGTGCGGCGGAACAGGTGCAGTTCGGCCTGGACGAACCCATCTGATACCCGAACGCATCGTCCCAAGGAGAACCACATGCTGTTGATGCTCGATAACTACGATTCGTTCACCTACAACCTGGTGCAGTATTTCGGCGAGCTTGGCCAGGACGTCAAGGTCGTGCGCAACGACCAGATATCGGTGGCCGAAATCGCCGCGCTCAATCCCGACCGCATCTGCATTTCGCCCGGCCCCTGCTCGCCGGCCGAGGCCGGAATTTCCGTGGGCCTGATCCTGCATTTCGCGGGCAAGCGGCCCATACTGGGCGTCTGCCTGGGCCATCAGGCGATAGGCGCCGCGTACGGCGGCAACGTCGTGCGCGCCAGGCAGATCATGCACGGCAAGGTCTCGGACGTCACCCACGGCGGCACCGACGTGTTCGCCGGCCTGCCCTCGCCGTTTCGCGTCACGCGCTACCACTCGCTGGCCGTGCAGGACGAAACCCTGCCCGACTGCCTGGAAGTGACCGCCCGGACCGAGGACGGGGAAATCATGGGCCTGCGCCACAAGACCCTGCCGGTCTACGGCGTGCAATTCCATCCCGAATCCATACTAAGCGAGCACGGCCATGCCCTGCTGCGAAATTTTCTTGCACTCTGACGTAAGGACACCGACATGAGCATCACTGCCACCGAGGCGCTGTCGCGCTGCATCGAACACCGCGAAATCTTCCACGACGAAATGCTGTACCTGATGCGCATGCTGATGCGCGGCGAAATGTCGCCGCAGATCGCCAGCGCCCTGCTTATGGGCCTGCGCGTGAAAAAGGAAACCATAGGCGAAATCGCGGCGGCCGCGCAGGTCATGCGCGAATTCGCCCTGCCGGTCAAGACGCCAGATCCCGAGAACCTGCTGGACATGTGCGGCACGGGCGGCGACGGTTCGCACACGTTCAACATCTCGACGGCGGCCATGTTCGTGGCGGCCGCCGCCGGCGTCAAGATCGCCAAGCACGGCAACCGCAGCGCGTCGTCCTCGTCGGGCAGCGCCGACGTGCTCGAGGCCCTGGGCGCGAACCTGGCGCTGGGCCCCGAGCAGGTGGCCGAATGCATCGAGCGCACAGGCATAGGGTTCATGTTCGCGCCGGCACACCACGGGGCCATGAAAAACGTCGCCGCCGTACGCAAGGAACTGGGCGTGCGCACCATCTTCAATATTCTGGGGCCGCTGACCAACCCGGCCAATGCCGCCAACCAATTGATGGGCGTATTCCACCCGGACCTGGTGGGCATACAGGTGCGGGCCCTGCAGCGCCTGGGCGCGCGCCACGTACTTATCGTGCACGGCAAGGACGGCATGGACGAAGCCTCGCTGGGCGCGGCGACCCTGGTCGGCGAACTCAAGGACGACCAGATCCGGGAATACGAAATCCATCCCGAGGACTTCGGCATGTCCATGGTGTCGAACCGTTCCATCAAGGTCGCCAACCGCGACGAATCGGCCGAAATGATCATGCAGGCGCTGAACAACGAAGACGGCACGGCTCGTGATATCGTAGCCTTCAACGCCGGGCTGGCCATCTATGCCGGAAACAAGGCGGACTCGATCCAGCAAGGCCTGAAGCTGGCGTTCGAGGCCATTGCCAACGGGGCCGCGCGCGCCAAACTGGACGAATTCTGCACCTATACACGGACGCTGAACGCATGAACGATATTCTTGCCAAGATCCTTCACACCAAAAAAATCGAAATAGCCACGGCGCGCCAGATGCGCAGCGAATCCGACGTGCTGCGGGAAGCCAAGAGCCGCAAGGACGTGCGCGGCTTCGCGCGCGCCCTGGAAGAAAAGATATCGCAGGGCAAGCCGGCCGTCATCGCCGAACTGAAAAAAGCATCGCCCTCGCGCGGGGTCATACGCGAGAACTTCAACCCGGTCGAAATAGCCACCTCGTACGCGGCGCACGGCGCGGCCTGCCTGTCGGTGCTGACCGACGTGCAGTTTTTCCAGGGCTCGTACGACTACCTGCGCCAGGCGCGCGCCGCCTGCACGCTGCCGGTATTGCGCAAGGACTTCATGATCGATCCCTATCAGATCATCCATGCGCGCGCACTGGGCGCGGACTGCATCCTGCTGATCGTGGCCGCGCTAAGCCCGCAGCAACTGCGCGAACTGGAAGCCGTCGCCATCGAGCTGGGCATGGACGTACTGGTCGAAGCGCACGACCAGGCCGAACTGGATATCGCCCTGGAACTTCAAACCCCGCTGGTCGGCATCAACAACCGCAACCTGCGCACGTTCCAGACATCGCTGGACACCACCCTGGACCTTCTGCCCCGGGTTCCCGCCGGCAGGCGCGTCGTCACCGAAAGCGGGATTCTGAGCCGCGACGACGTGGCGCGCATGCGCGAACACAAGGTCGACGCGTTCCTGGTGGGCGAGGGCTTCATGCGCGCGCCCGAACCGGGCGCGGCATTGCGCGACCTGTTTTTCTGACCCATGCCCCCGACAAATGCCATGACCGCACCCCCCTGTCCTCTGTGCCAGGATGACGCCAGCCTGTGGCGCAACGACGAGCTGCGCGTGGTGGATGCCGGGACGCCGCGGCACCCCGGCTACACGCGCGTCATCTGGAATGAGCACGTCGCCGAGATGACCCTGCTGGACCCGTCCGCCCGACAGCGCCTGATGCGGGCGGTATGGACGGTGGAGCAGGCGTTGCGCGACACCCTGGCGCCCACCAAGGTAAACCTGGCCGAATTCGGCAACCAGGTGCCTCATCTGCACTGGCACGTCATTCCCCGCTGGTCCTGCGACACGCATTTCCCCGATGCGATCTGGGCGGCGCCGGCCCAAGACCCCGGGCGGCAGGCCGCCTGGGATGCGTTCGAGCCCCGGGTGCGAGGCCGTCTGCCGGCCTATCATGCGGCCTTGCGCAGCGCCCTGGATGCCATGTAGCCATCTTCCCGCGGGCTGCCGCGTGCCCGGAAAAACCGGGCAAAAGCGGGACAACGTCGCGCCGCCGCAACAAAATCCCCCGCCGCGGGATAAATCCGGCTATAATTTGCGCACTGCAACATTACCGCGTCGACATTCTTCTACGGCAACCTCATGCCGTCTTCTAGCAGTTGCCTGAATCCTCAGCACCCATGTCGAACGCCATCGATTCCTGACCCCGAGCCTTTTCCGGCCGCGCCGTGCATATGACGACGCGCCGCACACCAGGTTGATTGGTCGGCACGATGCTCCAACCAACCTGCGACCGGGTTTTCTTTGCCCGGCGCCATGTGTGTGCCGTTCACCGGCAAAGGATGACGTATGTCTTTCGATACCCTGGGTCTCGCCCCGGTTCTATTATCGGCTGTCCAGAAAGCGGGCTTCACCGAGCCCACCCCCGTACAAGCCGCCGCTATCCCCAAGGCCCTGGAAGGCCGCGACCTGATGGTGTCCTCGCAGACGGGCAGCGGCAAGACCGCCGCGTTCATGCTGCCCGCCCTGAACCGCATCGCCAACCATCCGCCCGGCAAGAGCCTGGGCGTGCAGGTTCTGGTGCTGACCCCCACCCGCGAACTGGCCATGCAGGTCACCGACGCCACGCGCCAGTACGGCGCGCATCTGAAAGACCTGCGCACCGCCACCGTCGTGGGCGGCATGCCCTATGGCGCCCAGTTGAAGGCCTTGTCGCGTCGGGTCGACGTACTGGTTGCCACGCCGGGACGCCTGATCGACCATCTGCAGGCCAAACGCGTCAATTTGTCGACCGTGCACACCCTGGTCCTGGACGAAGCCGACCGCATGCTGGACATGGGCTTCATCGAAGACATCGAAACCATCGTCGGCCGCACCCCGGCGGAACGCCAGACCCTGCTGTTCTCGGCCACGCTGGACGGCACCATCGCCCGCCTGGCGGGGAAAATGATGCGCGATCCGCTTCAGATCGAAGTGTCGGGCCACAAACAGCAGCACACCAACATCACCCAGAACCTGCTGTACGCCGACGACAACGGGCATAAGCTGCGCCTGCTGGACCACCTGCTGCGCGACGCCGACCTGGACCAGGCCATTGTCTTTACCGCCACCAAGCGCGGCGCCGACGATCTGGCCGGCCGGCTGGCCGACCAGGGGTTTTCCGCGGCCGCCCTGCACGGCGACATGAACCAGCGCCAGCGCACCCGCACTTTGGGCTTGCTGCAGAAACGCCAGTTGCGCATCCTGGTCGCCACCGACGTGGCCGCCCGCGGCATCGACGTGCAAGGCATCAGCCACGCCATCAATTACGACCTGCCGATGCAGCCCGAGGACTATACGCACCGCATCGGCCGCACCGGCCGCGCCGGCAACAGCGGCCAGGCCTTCACCCTGGCCATCCATGCCGAACGCCATAAGATCCGTCGTATCGAACACTTCATCGGGCAGCCCATTCCGCTGCAGGTGATCGAAGGACTGGAACCCAAGAAAACGGCCCGTCCCACCTATACCGATCGAAAAGGGAAAAGCGGCCCCGGCCGCGGCGGCTACGCGGGCAACCGCGGCGCATCGGGCGGCAAGCCCGGCTATGGCCACAAACCCGATGGCGCGCGCGCCGAATTCGGTTCCCGGCCGGCCCGCCCCACCACCCGCGACGGCGGCTATAAAGGCCGTGACGACCGCGCCGGCCTGGACGACCGCGGCCCGCGCAGCGAGCGTCCGGCCTTTGGCGAACGCCCCCGTCACGACAGGCCGCAAGGCGAACCCCGAGCCCATGCCGGCAAGCCTTCGTTTGGCGACAGGCCTGCGCTAAGCGCCCGGCCCACCGACGCCCGTCCTGCGCGCGCCGGCTACGGCGATGCCCACAAGAGTCCGGCCAAGCCAGGGTATGTTTCGACGCGGGCGCGTACCGCCGCGCCGCGCACCGGCTACGCGGGCAAGGCGACCGCCGGTCCCGCCAAACGCGCAACGCGCCGTTCCGACTACGCCTGATCGGGCGCCTTCCCCGGCCGGATCAATCCAGGTCGGGGAACACCCATTTCTCGGCGCTGGCGCCGGCCAGCTCTTGGACGCGCTGTTCATCCCGGCCGAATTCCGCGGCAACGCCGCTATACGTGATCATGCCGCGGTCCAGCACATAGGCGCGGTCGGCGATCTCGATCGCGGCGCGTACGTTCTGTTCGATCAGGAGCACGGCGGTGCCCGCATTGCGGGCCTCGACAATGACATCGAACACGTTCTGCACGATCAGCGGCGCCAGACCCTGGGAAGGCTCGTCAAGCATCAACAGCTTCGGGTTGAGCAGCAGGACGCGGGCGATCGAGAGCATTTCCTGCTCGCCCCCGGACAACTGCCCTCCTTTGTGCGCCCTGCGCTCGGCCAGCCGCGGAAAGAGCTCATAAATGCGGGCGATGTTCCACGGCCCCGGGCGATCCACCGGAACCTTGAGGTTTTCCTCGACGGTCAGGTTGACGAAGACGCGGCGCCCCTCGGGCACGAGACCCACCCCCAGCCTCGCGATGCTGAACGGCGGCAGATGCGTGGAGTCGGTGCCGAATATCCGCACATGGCCGGCGCGCGCCGGCGTCAGCCCCATGATGCTGCGCAGCGTGGTGGACTTGCCCGCGCCATTGCGGCCCAGCAGCGTCACAAGCTCGCCTTCGCCGACCTCGAGATCGACTCCCTGCAGGATGTGGCTCTTGCCGTAGTAGGTATTCAGTTGCTGTATCTCAAGAGCCTTCACGCTTTTCTCCCAGATAGGCAACCTGCACTTTTTCGCTGGCGGCGATTTGATCTGGCGTGCCCTGTTCCAGGACTTCGCCTTCGGTCAGGACGGTGATGCGATCAGCCAGATTGAAGATGACGCGCATGTCGTGCTCGACCAGTATGATCGTCAGTTTTTGGGTGCGATGCAGTTTGCGAATCAGCAACGCGGTATCGTACGTTTCCTGATTTCCCATGCCCGCCGCGGGCTCGTCGAGCAGCAGCAGCTTCGGTCTCAGTGCAAGCGCCATCATGATTTCGGCCGAACGCTGATCGCCGTGCGAGAGCTCGCCCACGTAGCGGTCCGCCTTATCGGTAAGGCCGCCCGCCTCGAGCAGTTCGTCGACGCGTTCATCGGTTTCGCGGGTCTGCTGTCGAGTGCGAAACATCTTGAGCCTCAGGCCCTGTGTCACTTCAACGGCGATGCGCAGGTTTTCCCGCACGGTCAGTTCGCGAAAGACTTCGGTGATCTGGAAGGTTCTTGCCATTCCCATCGCCACGCGATCTTGCGGCGGCACCGGCGTGACGTCGGTGCCGTCGAACACGATGCGACCTTTCGTTGGCCGGTAGAACCCGCTGATCATGTTGAAGAACGTGGTCTTGCCCGCACCGTTGGGCCCGATGATCGCATGCAGCTCGCCCGGCTCGACAGAAAGCGAGACATCTTTTACCGCCACCAGTTCGCCGAAATGCTGGGAAACGTTGTGGACCTCGAGCAGACTCATGAGGCCCTCCTTTGGAACAGCCCCGCGATACCGCGGGGAAGAAGCAGCACGACCAGCACGAAAATCAGCCCGATGAAGAACATCCAGTCTTGCGTGATGCCGGAGAGATAGTCCTGCGCCACCACGAAGATGGCGGCGCCAAGCAGCGGGCCCCAGAAAGAGCGCATGCCGCCGATGACCGCCATGAGCACGAAGTCGCCGGACTGAGTCCAGTACAGGTCATGGGGGCTGGCGAAGTTGTTGAGCAGCGCATAAAGCGAGCCCGCGACGGCCACGAAGAAACACGAAAGGGTGTAGGCGATCCAGAGATGGCGATTGATCGGGATGCTCAGGAACTGCGCGCGACGTTCATTTTCGCGGATGGCCTGCAGCGTGTGCCCGAATGGCGAACGCAGGATCGTGGCCATGGCGAACGCGCAGACCGCCAGAACGGCGAGCACGACGTAGTAATAGACCAGGCTGGACGTGATGTCGAACTTCATGAACCCCAGGTCTATGGGCAGACGCTGGAATCCCCGCAGGCCGTTGTCCCCGCCGGTGACCGTATTCCATCGGAAAGCGATGAAGTAGAACACCTGTCCGAATGCGATGGTGGCCAGGGCGAAGTAGATTCCGCGCAGCCTGACGATCAGGTACCCGATGACCATGCCGCCCAATGTGCCGACCAATATGCCCACGAGAAAGGCCACCGGCGTGCTCGGCATCAGGTACTTGAGGGTCAGGCCGGTGGCGTACGCCCCCAGGCCAAAGTAGGCGGCATGGCCGAACGACATCACGCCCGTGTGCCCGATCAGCAAATTGGTGGCCATGGCCGCCAGTCCGATGACCAGAAGGCGCGAGGCCAGGTCGGTGTACCCACCCAACGGCGTAATCCAATAAGGCATGGTCAACAGCACGAGCCACAGCACCGGCTGGTAGAAGGATTGGCGTGTATATATGCGCTGGTTCACAGTTTCGTTCCACCCTTTTCGCCAAACAAGCCATATGGCCTGAACAACAGCACGATTGCCATGATCACGTAGATGGAGGCCTCGGAGGCGGACGGATAGAAAACCGTTACGACGCCGGCCGCGACCCCGATCAGCAGCCCCCCGACCAAGGTGCCCACCAGGCTGCCCAGTCCGCCCACGATGACCGCGACGAAGCTTGGCATGATCAGCCCTTCGCCGATGGTGGGCGTCAACCCCAGCATTCCGGCGGCCAGCACGCCGGCCAGGCCCGCGAAGAAGATGCCGAGTCCGAAATTCAGATTGCGCAGGATGCGCACGTCGACCCCCAGGGCCGACACCATTTCAAGATCGAGCGTGCCGGCGCGGATGCGCATGCCCACCCGGGTCTTTTTCAGGACATAGAAGAGAATCGCCACGGCCACCGCGACGAGAACCACCATGAAAACCCGGTAGCCGGTCAGGAAAAACAGGGTCGAGCTGAGCGATGAGTTCAGTATGTCGGGTGTCTTGAGCGGCAGCCCCTGCGCGCCCCAGATGAAGCGTACGGAGTCCTGGAGCACGAAGGCGAGCCCGAATGTCAGCAACAGGCTGTAGAGCGGATCGCGATTGTACAAAGGCCGGATCAGCACGCGTTCGACCACGATGCCCACGATTGCCGCCAGGAACGGCGATACGATCAGCGCCCCCCAGAATCCCACATAGGGCTCGAGCGTATACGCGAAGTACGCGCCCAGGGCCAAAAAGCCGCCATGAGCAAAATTGATGACGTTCGTCAGGTTGATGATCAGGGACAGGCCCAAGGCCATGAGCGCATAGAACGCGCCGATGACCAGTCCGTTGAATATATTGAAAAGGACCAGTTGGGTCACGCCATTCCTCCATAAAATAGGGCGCACCCCCAAGAGGGGAAGCGCCCATCCGGCGCGTGTGGCTCATGGTGACATGAAAACCGGGCCGCCCGCAACAACGCGGGCAGCCCGGCATGGCGGCTTTGCCTTAGGAAGGCCAAGTCATCTTGCACCCGGCCTCCTCGATGGTTGGCGCTATGGTTTTGCTATCGATGACGGAATCGATATGGAACAGATCATCGGGCGCGCTACCCTGCGCCTGGGCGTGACCGGCCCACAGCGTTCCGATGAGCAGATGCTGATTGGCCCGATACGTGGCGGGGTGAGGCTGCAAGGCGACATCCGGCGGCAGCGTGAACCCGTCGAGCGCCCTGGCCATCTTCACGGCGTCGAGCGACTTCGCCTTGTTGGCCGCCAGCGCGCAAGCGCGAATCGCGGTGTGGCCGAACCAGGTCCGCGCCGTCGGCACCCTGCCTGTCTTCTTTTTGATGGCGTCGACAAACTCTTTCACATGCGGCACATTGGGCTGATTCCAGTACCACTCGATCACCCACGTGCCGATGCGCGAGCTTGGAGACAGCGCCTCGAGAGTTTCAAGCTCGATGTTCGCACCCGCGATATGGAAACGTTTGTCCAGGCCGAACTGTACGGCCTGCTTCAGGACATTCGTCTGGTCCTCGCCGTTCTGAAGGATGACGATGACATCCGGCTTGGCCGACTGCGCCTTGATAAGGTAAGAAGAGTAGTCGGCGGTGCCCAGCGGAATCAGATCGGCCCCAAGATTCGTGGCGCCGTACTTCTTCAGGTTTTCTTTGTAGGCCTTCAGCAGACCGTGGCCAAAAGCGTAATCGGGAACGAGGAAGTAGAACTTCTTGCCGAAGCTTTTGATGAGCGCCGGAGCGATCGCGTTGACCAGCAAGGTGGTCGACGGGTCTGTTTGAAAAACATTCCAGTGGCATTCCGTGCCCGTGATGGGGTCGGCGTGCCCGCCCGGATCCATCATGAATACGCCTTTTGCGTAGGCCACCTGGGATATGGCTTCGGTCAGGCCGGAATTCACGTTGCCGATCAGGAAGTGGACCTTGTCGCGATCAATGAGCTTGTGCGCCTTTTGCACCGCCACCCCGGCATCGCCGCTGGTGGAGTCTTCAACGACCAGTTTTGCCGGGCGTCCCAGGATCCCGCCCTTGGCGTTGATCTCTTCGACAGCCAATTCCATGCCGTGCAGCTCGTTCCTGCCCGTGATTGCGTAGGTTCCCGTCAACGGATTGTCCACACCGAATTTCACGGGCTGGTCGCCAGTCGCCAAAACTATGCGCGGTGCCGCGAGTGTTGCCACACCCGCCGTCGCCGCCATTTTCAGCATTGAGCGACGGCTGATTGCCTTCGAACCATCTTGATCGTTCATTTGGAAGTTCCTCCTATGTAGCAAACCAGCGCGAGCCGCGTCTGCCAGTGCTTGCTGGACATATCCTGACGGCCACACCACCCTTGCCTGAAACCACGTATCCCCTTTTTTTAATTTGCGCCGAAGCGTATCGTTTGTCAACACGGAAATACGGCAGGTTTTCCCTTAAATGCGCTGAAGCCAGCGATATTAGCATCGAATTGCATAATATCGGTCGGCATCTTGCAGTATCAGTAATTGCTGCGTTCGCTCGTCAAAATAACTCAACTCATCCGAAAACCATATTACTTTCTCTGTTTCTTCTGGTATCGCCGTGGGCGGCGATCGGGGGAATTTCACCGTCGCCACGCCATCGCTTCGCCACTACTGGTTTTCCCTGATTACCATGCGTCCCCCCGCACACGGAAAAGCGGGCCAACGTCCCCGACGCGAAACGCCGAACTGGTACCATATCCGGCGGGTGCCCGCACCGAAAGCCACCCGTCGCCTCTCCTTCCATTGCCGGATCGCCCTATGCCTGTCCATTCCCAAGATTCCGTGGCCAACCTACCCGCGCTGGACGCCGCCGGCGCCGCGCACAAGAAGCGGGTGCAAGCCTATCTGGTCGGCCGCATCGAAGCCGAACCCTACGGCTACATGCCGTTCGAACAATGGATGGGCCTGGCGCTGTACGCCCCGGGCCTGGGCTACTACTCGGCGGGCAGCGCCAAACTGGGCGGCGCCGCCGCGCCGGGCGACTTCACCACGGCGCCCGAGCTGACCCCTTTGTTCGGACGCACCCTGGCCCGCCAGGCGGCCCAGATACTGCGCGCCTGCGACTCGAATCGCGTGCTGGAATTCGGCGCCGGCTCGGGCGCGCTGGCCGCTTCGGTGATTCCGGCCCTGCGCGCGCTGGGTATCGAGCCGGTCTATCAGATACTGGAGGTCTCGGCCGATCTGCGTCAGCGCCAGCGCCAGCGCCTGGCCGAATTCGGCGACTCGGTGCAATGGCTGGATTCCTTGCCCGATGCCTTCACCGGATGCGTACTGGCCAATGAAGTCCTGGATGCCATGCCCGCCTGCCTGTTTCGCTGGGCCGACGACGGCGGCGTGCTGGAACTGGGCGTAAGCCTGGGATACAGCCGCGCATCCGAGCACGAGATCAGCCTGCGGCACCGCCGCACCGACGGCATCGAGGCCAGCCTGGGACACGCCCGCATCGACGACGCGCCGGTTCCCGCCGAACTGGCCACGCCTTTTTTCCTGACCGAGCGTCCCGCCTCCGCGGAACTGAAGGAACTGGTGGAAGCGCGCATGCCGCCCATGCCCGGCTATCAGTCGGAAATCAACCGGCAGGCGCAGGCCTGGGTGGCGCAAATGGGAACGTGGCTGCGGCGCGGAGCGGCGCTGCTGGTGGATTACGGCTTTCCCCGGCACGAGTACTACCATCCCCAGCGCGCCGGCGGCACGCTCATGTGCCATTTCCGGCAGCATGCGCACAGCCAGCCGCTTATCCATGCGGGCCTGCAGGACATCACCACGCACGTCGATTTCACCGCCATGGCCGACGCGGCCCTGGAAGGCGGCCTGGACGTCATGGGATATACCTCGCAGGCGCGTTTCCTGATCAATGCCGGGCTGCCGGAGGTCATCGAACAGGCCCGCGCCGGGTACGGCGACCTGGCCGCGCGGGATCGCTACACCGACCTTGGCGCCGTCCAGCAACTGGTGTCCGAAGCGGAAATGGGCGAACTGTTCAAGGTGCTTGCCATAGGGCGCGGCCTGGACATCGCGTTGGACGGCTTCGCCAGCGGCGATCGCCGCCACCGGCTATAGGCGCGGCGGCAGCGGCTTAGCGGCGTTGCCCACGCAAGTCAGCCGGCTTGCGCGCGCCGAACGCCTCTGTGAACTGAGATGCCAGCCACGTCAGCCCGGCGTCGCGATCGCTGGTAGCGGCCCACATCAATGACACCTCGTAGCAGGGCACCTGGAACGGCAACGGGCTGAGGGACAGGCCAAGCGTGTCACGCCATACTTCCGCAATGAAATCCGGGACCGTCACGATGACCGGCGTACGCCGCGCCATGAACGGGCTTGTCATGAAGTTGGGGCTCGAGAACACCACCCGTCGGCGCAAGCCTCGCAGCTCGAGCTGCTCGTCGATGTAGCCATGCAAGCCAGCACTGAACGACGTCAGCACGTGGCGATGACGCAGGAAATCTTCCAGCGTCAGATGCTTGCGACGCGCCCGGATCAAGTGCGCGTTGTAAACACTCACGAACCGCCACTGGAACAATGACCGGCGACGCTGCCAGGGCACGCACTCGGGAAAGACGCCAACCGCCAGCTCGATGGAGCCGTCATCGAGCATGGCCGCCGCCCGCGTGGAATCGGCCGTACGCACCACCAGTTTCACGTCGGGCGCATGGCGTGCCAGGCGATCCATGATTTCCGGCATCAACACAGCTTCAAGGGAATCGCTCAAGCCGACGCGAAACACGCGCTGCGCGCCGGCTGGTTCGAACGCCGGCTGTTGCGTCATGGCCTGGTGCAGCGACTGCAGCAGCGGCTCTATATGCCGGGAGAATTCGAGGGCGCGTTGCGTCGGGGCGATGCCCTGCGGCGTGCGCACGAACAGTTCATCGTCGAACGCGGCGCGCAAGCGTTTCAGCGCCCCGCTTACCGCCGGTTGCCCCAGGAACAACCGCCGCGCCGCCCGCGTCACACTGCGTTCGCGCATGAGCGCCCGGAAAACCAGCAGCAAATTCAGGTCTACCCTGCGCAAATCATTTTCAATGATATCTTTCATCGGATTAAACGATTTGAATGATGTGAGCTTAGCATGCATTCTGTCCCATATCGAGTTCGGCGCCGCTCTGCGGCCTTGCTCTAAACAGACAGGAGAACGAAATGGATTGGAACAACCAGAAAGTCGTGGTGCTGGGCGGTTCGTCGGGCATGGGGCTCGCTACCGTACAACGCCTGGCAACCGCCGGTGCGCGCGTCATTGCGGTGGGGCGTGACGAAATAAAGATGAAGCAGGCCATCGCCGGCCTGGGTGAACACGTTAGCGGCGCGGCCTTCGATTGCGGCGATCGTGCCGCGCTCGATAACTTCTTCGCCCGTATCGGCGGCTTCGATCACCTGGTACTGACGCTTAGCGGCGGTGAAGGCGCCGGCCCATTCGCCGAACTCGACCTGGCCGCGCTGCGCCGCGGCTTCGAAGCCAAATTCTGGCCCCAGGTCAATGCGGCGCAAGCCAGCCTGCCCGCTTTGCGGCGCGACGGCAGCATGACCTTCCTGACCGCCATTTCCGCACGTATCGCCAACCCCGGCACCAGCGGGCTGGCCGCCATCAACGGCGCCCTCGAAAGCATGATAGGCACGCTGGCGCGCGAACTGGCGCCAATGCGCGTCAACGCGGTATCGCCCGGAGTCGTCGACACGGCATGGTGGAACCGGATACCAGCCGACATGAAGGAAACGATTTTCCGCCAGCAAACCGAAACCCTGCCGGTCGGGCGCGTTGGCCAGGCGCAGGATGTCGCTCGCCTGATTGTGTCTCTGATGGAGAACACATTCATGACGGGTTCGGTGATTGAATGCGACGGCGGCATGCACCTGCTATGACGCCCGGCGTTTCCGAACGACCGCGCGACGCCTCAGCGCAAATTTTCCAGCGCCGCCAGACGCGCCTCGCCCAGCGCCTGGCGAATGCGCTCGGGGCGCCCCTGCGCCGCGCGCGCGATGGCACCGGCATCGATCGCCCGTACCGCTTCCACACGCCGGCGCCAGGCCTGGCCGTCCACGACACACACGCAACCCGCCGCGTCCACCAGTTCGAAGAACCGCTGCGGTTTGCGAAAAGCATCACACGCCTCGATCAGAGCCAGCCAACCGACCGGATCCTGCCCGTTGACGCCGGCCAGCACACGCGGGAGCAATACGGCATAACGCCGGCATTCGCCCGGCGCGCGCCAGGCTTCGCCCACGTCGTCGGGTTTCGGGGACACGTGGCACAAGACGCCGAACCGCGCCGCCAGTCCCAAACCATGCCGGGCAGCGACGGCCAGCTGCAATCCGACGTCCCTGGAGAACAACAGGCCCGGGGCCACACACTGAAGAGCGCCCACCGACTGCAATACCTGGAACATGCGCCCGGGGCCAGCCGTCATCAAACCCTTGGCGATTTCCTGCCAGATGCGTTCGGGCACCAGCGCGTCGACCTCGCCGTCGGCCACCAGCCGGCGCGCCAGGTCCATGGTCTCGTCCGCCACGGAGAACTCGGGAAACCGCGCCGCGAACCGCGCCAGCCGCAACAGGCGCACGGGGTCTTCGGCAAAGGCCGGGCCCACGTGGCGCAGCACCTTGCGCTGTATGTCGCCACGCCCGTCCAGCGGATCGACCAGCCGTCCGGCCCTGTCGCGGGCCATGGCGTTGATCGTCAGGTCGCGCCGACGCAAATCGTCTTCCAGGGACACATCGACGCCGGTGTGGAACGTGAACCCCTTGTAGCCGCGGCCCGATTTGCGTTCGGTACGCGCCAGGGCGTATTCCTCTTTGGTGACCGGATGCAGGAACACGGGGAAATCGCCGCCCACGGGAACGAACCCGCGTTCGGCCATTTGCCCGGGCGTGGCGCCCACCACGACCCAGTCGCGATCGCCCGCGGGCAGGTCCAGCATGGCGTCGCGCACCGCTCCGCCCACGATGTAGACGTCCAGGCCCTCGGTGGCCCGATCCGTCCCGCTGTCCGTCATGGCAGATCCACACCCGTATCGGGCTTGGGCGAGACCGTGCCCAGGCGCGCTTTCAGGGAAGCGGGCTTGCCCGTGAACATCATGGCGTAATACGTGGCATTGGACATCACGCGCTTGACGTAAAGCCGCGTCTCGGTGAACGGGATGGTCTCGGCGAAGATCGCGCCTTCGACCGGCCCGGGCAGCGTCGAGCGCCACGCGATAGGCCGGCGCGGCCCGGCGTTGTAGCCGGCCGTGGCCAGCAGCTCGGAGCCATCCAGGTCTTGCAGGACCATGTTCAGGTAATTGGTGCCCAATATGGTGTTGACGTCGAAGTCGTTGACCGACGCCGGGTTGAAGTCGGTCATGCCGATTTTCCTGGCCACCCATCTTGCCGTGGACGGCATCAATTGCATCAGGCCAGACGCCCCCACGTGCGAGCGCGCATCGGTGATGAAGCGCGATTCCTGCCGGATCAGGCCGTACACCCAGGCCACGTCAAGATTGATCTTGCGGGCTTTTTCCGCCACCTTGTCCTCGAACGGGGCAATGAAACGCTGCTTGAAATCAATCTCGTGTTGCGTGCGCAGCGACGTATTGACCACCCGGTCGAAGATCTCTTCGCGCCCGGCCAGTTCGGCGGCCGCCAGCAGCTGGCGGTCATTCATGCCGCGCAGGGAAAAATTCCATTCCGGCACCGCTTCGTGGCGCCAGTCCAGGTCGAACAGGGCGATGGCGCGCCGCAGCCCGGGATTGGCCTGGGCCGCGGCCAGCTCCGCCGCCGTCACGGGCTTGGGTTCGGGCGGAATACCCAGCGTCTGGCCCAGGGCCTCGGTGGCAAGCTGGCCATAGAAGCTCAGGTCGTTCTGGATGGACTTGAAATATTTCTCGGCCAACGCCTGGTCGCCTTGCGCCTTCAAGGCGCGGCCGTACCAGTACACCCATACCGGCTCGGCCTGCTGCTTTGCCGACATCTTCAGAATGGCCGTGCGTACGCGGGTCCAGTCGATTCTGGCCTGGCGCAATTCGGCCCGCACCTGCCAGGCATGGTTGTAATCGGTCATGGGCGCCTTGCCCGAGAGCCGATACCATTGCGCCGCGTCGTCCTGGACCTTGAGCGCGGCGATCAGCCCGAACTGGCCCCAGACCCATTCCAGATCGGACCGGGGAATGGCATGCGTCCAGTCATGCCGGATATAGTCGGCGTTCTTCTTGCGATCGCCGTGCGCCAGCCGCGACAGAGCCAGGGTGACCAGTTCCGTCTGGGCGCGCGACCTGGGGCGCCGCTGCTTTTCCAGCCATTTGCGGGGCTGGCGCATCAACGCCCGGTATTCCTTCATTTCCGAATCGTTGAACAAGTAGCCCGCCAGATGACTGGCGTCGCTTTTGCGGTTGGTTTCCAGCGTGGCCCGCAGCAGGGGATCGATATCGTTCCAGCCCAGCACCTTGTTCGGCACGAGCTGGTCGAACAGGGCCCAGCACGATTTGTTCGGCTCGAACGCGGCCAGGGCGTCGGCGGCGGCAACCCGCTGTCCCGTCATGTGCTGCGCCAGCAGGAGCGAGCATTGGACCGAGGAACCGCCGGTGATCACCGGACCTATGCGGTTGACGGTGTCGTAGTCGGCGCTGCGCGCCGCGGCGACGATCCAGTCGGACTTGATGTCGTCGACCAGCCACGGATTATGCGTGGCGGCAATGAACTTGCGGACGGCTTCCGTAGGCACGGGTTCGTCCGGATCGGACAGCTCGTGGCGCAGGTACCAGTATTCGGCGTACGCCCCAAGCTGCGGGTCCTGGCTGGCTTCGGGAATGAGCAGGACCAGCCGGGCCCACTGCCGGTTCTGCATGGCGGTATGCGCATCGACAAGCGCCTGGCGCGCGGGACCGGGCGCCGTGGACGCATCGGCCTGGACGATTCCCGGCCTGGCCGCCGCGTGGTCGGACGCTCCTTGCGCCCGGGGCGATCCGGCGCTGGCGCACCCCACCAGACCCAGGAAAAGGGAAAATACCAGGCACATACCCGAGCGCCTACCCGGAGCGGCATCGGAAACACTTCCCGTTTTCTGATACTGTTGTCCATGCTTGACCAACATCGCACTCCGATTACGCAAATTACCACCCATGAATCACACCGCAGAGAATAACGCAGTCCCGCTTCGCGTGCGACTGAAACAACGGCGCGCCGCGCAAAATCCGATAGACAGCAACCGCGGCGCATTGCTGATCCGGGGCCGCCTGTTCACCTGGCTGGCCACCACGCGCGCGCGCCTGCGCGAAGCCGGCCGCCCCGCGCCCGGAAACATCGCCGCCTTCTGGCCCACGGAACAGGAACCGGGGCTCGAGCCCCTGTTGGCGCAATGGGTCGAGGAAGAAGGCATGACCGTGTCGCTGCCTGTCGTGGCAACGCCCGACGCCCCGCTTGAATTCCGCTTGTGGACGCCCGACACCCCCATGAAGACGGGCGCGTTCGGCATACCCGAGCCACAGGGCAAGCCCGCGCCGCTGCCCGATGTGGTCCTGGTGCCCACCCTGGGCTTTACCCGCGAGGGCGATCGCATCGGCTACGGCAAAGGGTATTATGACCGCACCCTGGCCGGCCTGAAAGCGCGGAAGCATCCGCATACAACTATAGGTATCGCGTGGGCTTGCGGCGATCTTTCCGACGAACCCTACACGCCCGCCGCGCACGACGTCAGGCTCGACGCCATCCTGACGGACAAGGGCTGGGCTAAGCCGGCACCGGTGCTGTAAGCCGGTTCCAGATGGACTGCACCGCCTCGGCGCTGTTCAGCGTGTAGAAGTGCAGGCCCGGCGCGCCGCGATCCAGCAGCGCCTGGCACAACCGGGCGATGACATCCACGCCGAACGCCTTGATCGAGGCGCGATCGTCGCCGAAGTCCGCCAGCCGCAGGCGTATCCAGCGCGGTATTTCAGCGCCGCACATATTGGAAAACCGCAGCAGTTGCGAATGATTCGTGATCGGCATGATGCCGGGCACGATGGGGATGGTGATGCCTTTGGCCACGGCGCGGTCGACGAAATCGAAGTACGCGTCGGCATTGAAGAAATACTGCGTGATGGCGCTGTTGGCCCCGGCCTGGATTTTTTCGGCGAACCGGTCCAGGTCCTCGGCCGCGGTCGTTGCCTGCGGGTGCATCTCGGGGTAGGCGGCGACCTCTATGTTGAACCAGTCGCCGCTGTGTTCGCGGATGAAGCGCACCAGATCGCTGGCGTAATGCAGTTCGCCTGAATGCAGGCCCATGCCCGACGGCATGTCGCCGCGCAATGCGACGATACGCCGTATTCCACGAGCCCGGTAGTCGTCCAGAATTTCGCCCAGCACGTCGCGGGTGGCGCCTATGCACGACAAGTGCGGGGCCGCGTCATAGCCCAGGTTCTGCAGCAATTGCACCGTATCGGCCGTGCCGGCGCGGGTCGAACCGCCGGCGCCGAACGTGACGCTGACATAGACGGGGCGCACGGCCAGCAGTTGCTTGGCCGTGCGCACCAATTTTTCCTGGGCCGCGATATCGCGCGGCGGGAAGAATTCCAGGCTGATCTTCTGATCGGGATTCATCAATACATCAACCTGGAAAGCAGCCCCGACACCAGGCTGTACACGACAGCCCCCAGCACGGCCCACCAGAAACCGTTGACCTGAAAACCCTTCAGGACCGAACCGGCGAACCAGAACACCAGGGCATTGATCACCAGCAGAAACAGGCCCAGCGTCACGATGGTGATGGGCAGGGTCAGCAAAATAAGCAATGGCTTGACCAGCGTGTTCAGCAGCCCCAGCACCAGCGCGGCCACCAGCGCCGAGCCGAAGGACGCCACATTGATGCCGGGCAGGATGTACGCCACGATCAACAGGGCGACCGCGTTCAGTATCCAGACAAGAATGATTTCCATGAGTGGGCTCCTAAAAAGCCATCAATAACGGTAGTGGTCGGGCTTGTACGGGCCTTGCGCCGGCACGCTGATGTACTGGGCCTGGTCGGGGCGCAGCTGCGTCAGCTTCACGCCCAGCTTGCTGAGGTGCAGGCGGGCCACTTTTTCATCCAAGTGCTTGGGCAGCACGTAGACCTGGCCCGTCTTGTAGGCATCGCCGCGCGTGAACAGTTCGATCTGGGCGATCGTCTGGTTGGTGAACGACGCCGACATCACGAACGACGGATGGCCGGTGGCGCAGCCCAGGTTCACCAGACGGCCCTTGGCCAGCAGGATGATGCGCTTGCCGTCGGGAAAAATGACGTGATCGACCTGGGGCTTGATCTCTTCCCATTCCAGGTCCTCGATGGACGCGACGTCGATCTCATTGTCGAAGTGGCCGATATTGCAGACGATGGCCTGGTCCTTCATGCGGTCCAGGTGTTCGCGCTGGATGACATGGTAGTTGCCCGTGGCCGTCACGAAAATATCGGCCTGGTCGACCGCGTCGTCCAGGGTCACGACCTTGTAGCCTTCCATGGAAGCCTGCAGGGCGCAAATGGGGTCGATCTCGGTAACCCACACCTGGGCGCGCAAGGCCGACAGCGCCTGGGCGCAGCCCTTGCCCACATCGCCGAACCCGCACACCACGGCCACCTTGCCGGCGACCATGACGTCGGTGGCGCGCTTGATGCCGTCGACCAGCGATTCGCGGCAGCCGTACAGATTGTCGAATTTGGATTTGGTGACCGAATCGTTGACGTTGATGGCCGGCACGGCCAGTTCGCCTTTTTGCGACATCTGGTACAGACGATGCACGCCGGTGGTGGTTTCTTCGGTCACGCCGCGAATCTGGGCCAGGCGGCTGGAATACCACTTGGCATCGATGGCCAGGCGTTCGCGGATCGCGGCGAACAGCACGCGCTCTTCTTCGCCGGAGGGCTTGTCCAGCACCGACGCGTCGGCCTCGGCCTTGGCGCCCAGGTGCAGCAGCAGCGTGGCGTCGCCCCCGTCGTCCAGGATCATGTTGGCCGCCTTGCCTTCGGGCCATTCGAAAATCTTGTGGGTGTACTGCCAGTAGTCGGCCAGGCTTTCACCCTTGATGGCGAACACCGGGGTGCCGCTGGCGGCAATGGCGGCGGCGGCGTGGTCCTGCGTGGAGAAAATGTTGCACGACGCCCAGCGCACTTCGGCGCCCAGCGCCACCAGCGTTTCGATCAGCACGGCCGTCTGGATGGTCATGTGCAGGCTGCCCGCGATGCGGGCGCCCTTCAGGGGCTGGGCGCTGGCGTATTCTTCGCGCGTGGCCATCAGGCCCGGCATTTCGGTTTCGGCGATCGCGATTTCGCGGCGACCGAAGCCGGCCAGGCCGATGTCGGCGATTTTGCAGTCGGAAAAAACGGTATCGGTGACAGTGTTCATGGTCTTCTTCCTTGACCCGCCGGGACAACGGCATGAACACGAAAGCGCCCATCGCTGCCCGCCAAACGGGTAATGATGAGCGCCGTTAAAACAAGAGACAGTCCTGAGCCTAGCGGTCGAATGCGGCAGGCGACACGGCCTGGCACGCGATCCCCGTCGCAGCGCTCCTCAGGAAGGAAATAATTATAACGTGGAATGTTCCATGGTTATTATTGCCATGCACGCGTTATTGCCATGTACGCGTCAAAAGACTGCTGGATGCTGCGCGTCGGAACGGTTCTTGAGGCGCGCCGGGAAAAACACCGCCGGCCTTCAAGCAGAACTTGCCCTTTTCCCTGGCGTGCCACCATGGATTCCGAGCGGTGGCGGGCGCACAGACGGGGGGAAGCGAGCTTCGAGTCCGCCGTCGATGGGTCCCTGCGCGGGGAGGCAAGCCCGCAACTGTTCGAGCAGGAACCTTGTGGACGCATGCGTCCACCCTGCGAGTTTTGCGGGCGCCCCGCGCGCGGGGGCTCAGCGGCGGGCAGTCTGGCGCAAGCCGGACCGGGCGAGGCGAGCGCCGCCCGTCTGTGCGCCCGCCACCGCGGCTCAAGAACAATCGAACAAGCCCCACTGAAACGACGGCTACCGGCGAGGATATCCCTCGGCCTTGATGCGCTTCCAGATCCGCTGCTTTTCCTCGTCGCTGAGAAACACCCAGTTGGCCACTTCCATGGCCGTGCGCCCGCATCCCCGGCAGACATCGTCGAACAGAGTGGAACACAGCGCCACGCACGGAGAATCGGTGCGTGCCAGGCTGTGTTCGTCGTCGACGGGGCCGGAATCGGACATGGGTTTTCTTCAGGCCGCCTTCTTCAACGCCTGCACCTTGTCGGTGGCTTCCCAGCTGAATTCAGGCTCGGAACGGCCGAAATGACCGTAAGCCGCCGTCTTGGCATAGATGGGACGCAGGAGATCGAGCATATTGATGATGCCTTTCGGGCGCAGATCGAAATGCTCGCGCACCAGCCGGGCGATCTGGTCGTCGGGAATGACGCCCGTGCCCTCGGTGTAGACGGTGATGTTGATGGGCTCGGCCACGCCGATGGCGTAGCTGACCTGGACCTGGCACTGGCGCGCCAGGCCGGCCGCCACAATGTTCTTGGCCACGTAGCGCGCGGCATACGCGGCGGAACGGTCGACCTTGGAGGGGTCCTTGCCCGAGAACGCGCCGCCGCCGTGCGGGCAGGCGCCGCCGTAGGTGTCGACGATGATCTTGCGCCCGGTCAGGCCGCAATCGCCTTGCGGGCCGCCGATGACGAACACGCCCGTGGGGTTGACCAGGTATTTGGTCTTGGGGGTGATCAAGCCGTCGGGGAAGCTGGGCTTGATGATGTGCTCGATCACGGCTTCCTTGATGTCGGCCTGCGAAATATCGGGCGCATGCTGCGTCGAAAGCACGACCGTATCGACCTCGGCGGGCTTGCCGTCCACATAGCGGAACGTGACCTGCGACTTGGCGTCGGGGCGCAGCCAGGGCAGGCGGCCGTCCTTGCGCAGTTCGCTCTGGCGCTGCACCAGCCTGTGCGCGTACCAGATGGGCGCGGGCATCAGGTCGGGGGTTTCGTCGCACGCATAACCGAACATCAGGCCCTGGTCGCCGGCGCCCTGGTTCAGGATTTCCTCGGCGGAACGGTCCACGCCCTGGGCGATGTCGGGCGACTGCTTGTCGTAGGCCACCAGAACCGCGCAACCCTTGTAGTCGATGCCGAAATCGGTGTTGTCGTAGCCGATGCGCTTGATGGTGTCGCGCGCGACCTGAATATAATCCACGTTCGCGGTGGTGGTGATTTCACCCGCCAGCACGACCAGTCCGGTGTTGCACAGCGTTTCGGCCGCGACACGGGCGGTGGGGTCCTGAGTGAAGATGGCATCCAGAATGGCGTCGGAAATCTGATCGGCCACCTTGTCGGGATGGCCCTCCGATACGGATTCGGAAGTGAAGAGAAAGTCGTTGTTGGCCACGGAAATATAGTCCTTGATTGCGACCGGTCGCCCGGTCTTCGGGTTGAAACAAAATGCGTTGCACCCAAGACCTGCAGTAATTCGAATCAAGGCGCGACGCTTTAGCAGTTTTAGACAGTCCCGCCCGCAAGCCGAACCGTCATCGCTCCGCAAGTTGTCGGTTAACTCAGCGATTGATGGTATTTTAAGCGAAAATACGCCGGCATACTTATTTACATTATTTCCAAAAGGGATTTAGCCCGTCCATGCTTCTGGTCCTGTTCCGCGCCCTGGCTTTCGTGCCGTTGCCCATACTGCATTTCGCGGGACGCATCGCCGGACGCATCGCCTACGCCTTCCCCGGGAAGTACCGCCGGCGCCTGCAGGACAACGCGCGCCAGGCCGGCTACCCCAAGGCATCGTTCGCCCGGCGCGCCGCCGCGGAATCCGGCGCCATGATCATGGAACTGCCCAAAGTCTGGCTGCGCAGCGAGCAATGCCTGAAGAAAACCGTCAGCGACGATAATGCGGTCGTCGACGCCGCCATCGCCGAGGGGCGCGGCATCCTGTACCTGACCCCGCACCTGGGCTGCTTCGAGATCACCGCCCGCTACGAGGCCCGGCGCGGCCCGATTACCGTCATGTACCGCCCCCCGCGCAAAGCCGTCCTGGCCCCGGTGATGGAACAGGCGCGCAACACGTCCGCGCTGAACGCCGTGCCGGCCACCATGCAGGGGGTGCGCGAATTCGTGCGCGCGCTGCGCCACGGCACCGCCGTGGGACTGCTGCCCGACCAGGCGCCCGGCACGGGCGACGGCGTATGGGCGCCTTTCTTCGACAAGCCGGCCTACACCATGACCTTGCCGGGCAAGCTGGCCAGGCAAACCAATGTGCCCGTCATCCTGATCGGGGGCGAGCGCCTGCGGCGCGGGCGCGGCTGGAAGATTCACTTCCTGCGCTTGCCCGAACCCCTGCCCGAAGACGCCTATTCCCAGGCCGCCATGATCAACCAGGCCATGGAAACCCTGATCCGGCGCTGCCCCCAACAATACCTGTGGGGCTACAACCGCTACAAGCAACCCAAAGGCGCTCCGCCCCCACCCTCGAACCCATGACGTTAAACAAACTGCCGCTGCTGCGCCGCCTGTTCGCCTATTTCGGACACTGCCCGCGCGCCACCCGCCTGCGCTGGGGCCGGCTGCTGGGCTGGCTTACGCCCAGGCTGCTGCGCTCGCGCGCGCGCGTCGTGCGCACCAACCTGAACCTGTGCTTTCCCGATCTGGCGCCTGGCGACATCGAGGTCGTGCTGCGTCGGCATTTCCGCCTGCTGGCGCAATCGGTCATCGACCGGGGCCTGTGCTGGTTCGGCGACCGGCAGGCCATACTGGATACCGTGCGCATCGAGGGGCTGGAACACCTGGACGCCCTGCTGCAGGCGAAACGTCCCATCGTGCTGCTGGCGCCCCATTTCATCGGACTGGACGCCGCGGCGACCCGGCTGACCCTGTTCCTGAAAGAATCGGCGACCCTGTATACCGAGCAGCGCGACCCCGACGTGGACCGCCTGGTGCGCGAAGGCCGGGGCCGCTTCAACCGGGTGCACCTGATCAGCCGCCGCGAAGGCGTGCGCGGCCTGATCCGCCAGCTGCGCCTGGGGATACCGGTGTATTACCTGCCCGACATGGACTTCGGGCGCAAGGGTGCGGTATTCGCCCCTTTCTTCGGCGTGCCGGCCTCGACCCTGACCGCCACCGCGCAAATCGCCGGCGCCTGGCAGGCGGCCATCGTACCCATCATCAGCCGCCTGGACCCGGACACCGGACGCTATCGCATCGACGTGCTGGCGCCGCTGGCCGACTTTCCCGGCACCGACGGCGTGGAAGAAGCCACCGCCCGCCTGAACCGCCTGATCGAGACATGGATACGCCCCGACCCGGCCCAGTACTACTGGGTGCACAAGCGCTTCAAGACCCGGCCCCGGGGCGAGCCCAAGCCGTACTGACCCATTCCCCCCACCCGCGCAACCGGCCCCATGGCCGCGCGCATCCGATTAGGCGATAATCAGGTCATGATCTGGAACTTCACGAAAATGCAGGGCGCCGGCAACGATTTCGTCGTGCTCGATGGCGTGCGCCAGCGCATAGACATGACGCCGGAGCGCGCCCGCGCCCTGGCCGACCGGCATTTCGGCATAGGCGCCGACCAGGTGCTGCTGGTCGAAGCGCCCCTGCACCCCGAGGCCGACTTCCGCTATCGCGTCTTCAACGCCGATGGCGGCGAAGTCGAGCACTGCGGCAACGGCGCCCGCTGCTTCGTGCGTTTCGTGCACGACCAGGGCCTGTCGGGCCGCAATCCGCTGCGCGCCGAAATCTGCACCGGCCTGCTTACCCTGAACGAAAGCGAATCGGGCCAGGTCGAGGTCGACATGGGCCGCACCCGCTTCCAGCCCGAAGACCTGGCCTTCGACGCAAGCGGCCTGCGGTCCCGGCCCTGCGGCGCCGACACCGTCTGGACGCTGCCCCTGCCGGGACAGGCCGACGTCGACATGTCGCTGGTGGCCATTTCCAATCCCCATGCCGTGCAGCTCGTCGACGACGTCGACGCCGCGCCCGTGGCAACGGTCGGCCCCCTGATCGAATCGCACCCGCGCTTCGCCAACCGGGTCAACGCCGGTTTCATGCAGGTTCTCGACCGCCACACCATCGCCTTGCGCGTGTACGAACGCGGCGCGGGCGAAACCCTGGCCTGCGGCACGGGCGCCTGCGCCGCGGTAGCCGCCGGCATACGCCGCGGCCTGCTCGACAGCCCCGTGCGCGTGCGCACCCGGGGCGGCGCACTGGTCATCGCCCTGGACGGCGAACGAATCACCATGAGCGGTCCCGCGGTCTCGGTGTTTTCCGGCCAGATCGACATGGACGCACTGCTTGCCTCTTTTCACAAGGAAGACCTCCACCCATGAGCGACGTCAGCTTTTCCGCCGAAGACATTGCGCACTTCCTGCAGGAAAACCCCGAATTTTTCCAGGAACACGCCGAACTGTTCGCCAATCTGCGCGTGCCGCATCCGCACGAAACCCGCGCCATTTCACTGGGCGAGCGCCAGATCATGACCTTGCGCACACGCACCAAGGACCTGGAATGGAAACTGGCCGGGCTGATGCACAACGCCAGCAACAATGAAAAGATCAGCGCGTCGCTGTATTCGTGGTGCCGCCGCATGCTGTCCGAACCCGACGCCACGGCGCTGCCCGCGCACATGATACGCAGCCTGTCCGACCTGTTCGACCTGCCCACCATCGCCCTGCGCCTGTGGGGCCTGCCGGGGCTGGGCGAGAGCGAATTCCTGCAGGACGTCACGGACGGCATCAAGGCGTACGCGCAAGCACTGGCCAAACCGTATTGCGGCCCGCTGCAAGCCCAGGAAGCCGCCACCTGGCTGGGCCAGCCGCCCGCTTCGCTGGCCATCGTGGCCTTGCGCCCCGAACCCGGGCAGGCGCCGTTCGGCCTGCTGGTGCTGGGTTCGGACGATGCCCAGCGCTTCACGCCGGACATGTCCACCGATTTCCTGGAAACCATCAACGACCTGGCCAGCGCCAGCCTGTTGCGGCTCAAGGCGTCCGTCCACACCGAAAGCGCCGGCAACGATTAAGCCGCTCGGCCGGAAAGGACAGCCCATGCAAGCCCTGCCTCCTCCCATGGAACAATGGCTGGGGCATCTGCAGGCCCAGCGCCGCTATTCCAGCCACACCGTGGACGGATACCGGCACGACCTGCGGCATCTGGTGGACTGCCATCCCGACACACCCCTGCAGCGCTACACCGAAAGCCATGTCCGCCACGCCCTGGCGCGTCTGCACGCGCAAGGCGGCAAGCCGCGCAGCCTGGCCCGCGCGCTGGCCGCGTGGCGCGGCTTCTTCCAATGGTGGGCGCCCGGCGCCGGCATGGACAGCAACCCGGCGACGGGGGTGCGCGCCCCCAAGATCCCGCGCAGCCTGCCCAAAGCCCTGTCGGTGGAACAAGTCCAGGTGCTGCTGGATCAGCCGGGCCTGCCCAGGCCCGCCTCGACCGTGGAATGCCGCGACCAGGCCATGTTCGAGATCCTGTATTCCAGCGGCCTGCGCCTGGCCGAACTGGTCAGCCTGGACTGGCGCTATACGCGCGCCGGCGCCTACGAATCGCAAAGCTGGATACAACTGAACCAGAACGAGGCCACGGTCAGGGGCAAAGGCGGAAAAACACGCAGCGTGCCGCTGGGCGGCAAAGCCGTGCAGGCCACGCGCCGGTGGCTGGACGCGCGTGGCGAACTGCTTGGCGCCGCGCCCGACGCCGACAGCGGCGCCGCCCTGTTCCTGGGTGTGCGGGGCCAGCGGATTTCGCCGCGCGTCGTGCAAAAACAGCTTGACGCCCTGGCCCTGCGCGCCGGCCTGCCGGTGCACGTGCATCCGCACGGCCTGCGCCACAGTTTCGCCAGCCACATGCTGCAATCCGCCCAGGACTTGCGGGCCGTGCAGGAAATGCTGGGACACGCCAACATATCGACTACCCAGATCTACACCCGCCTGGACTTCCAGCACCTGGCCAAGGTCTACGACCAGGCGCACCCGCGCGCCGGACGCAAGCGCGACTGACGCGCGCCGACGCCTCTTATTTTTTCTTGCCCGGCCGTTTGCCGGCCGGCTGGAACGCGGCCAGCAGCTGCGCGGCGTTCCACCGGAACATGCCCAGATACGTGCCCGCGGGCTGGCCGGGCGCGGCCAGCGCGTCCGAATACAGGGTGCCGCCCACCTTCGCGCCGGTTTCCTGCGCGATGCGCTGAACCAGTTTCGGGCTGGTGATGTTTTCGATGAACACCGCCGGCACGTGGTCTTTCTTTACCTGGTCTATGATGGCCGCGATTTCCCGGGCCGAGGGCTGCGCCTCTTCCGACAGGCCTTGCGCGGCGATGAAACGAATACCGTAGGCCCGCCCGAAATAGCCGAAAGCATCGTGCGATGTGACCACTTTGCGCCGGCTGGCCGGAATGGCCTCGAACTGGGTCTTGAGCTGGATGTTCAGCGCCTTCATCTTCTGCATATAGGTTTTGGCGCGCGCGTAATAGTCGGCGGCGTTGGCGGGGTCGGCCTGCGCCAGCCCGGCGGCGATATTCTGCGCATAAATGATGCCGTTATCCAGGCTTTGCCAGGCGTGCGGGTCTATGGCCCCGGCCGTGGCCGACGCATGGCCGGGGCCGGCGTGTCCCGCCGGCGTCGCATGGGTCGCCTCGGCCAGTTCCTGGTCGGACAGGGTGCGCGGCTCGACCCCCTTGGAGGCCACGATGGTGACGCCCTTGAAGCCCGCCGCTTTTTTCAGCCTGGGCAGCCAGCTCTCGAACGACAGGCCGTTGATGAACAACAGGCGCGCGCGCGCCAGGGCCTTGGCGTCCTTGGGGGCGGGCTCGAACGAATGCGCATCGCCATTGGGTCCCACGATCGTCGTCACCGACACGTGGTCCCCGCCGATTTCATGCACCATATCGCCCAGGATCGAAAAACTGGCGACCACCGGCAGGGTCGCGGCGCGCGCCGGGCCGGCCGACGGCAAGGCCAGCGCCAGCGCGGCGGCGGCCATCAAGCCCGCATGCCCGCGCAAACATGAACGTAAAACACGAAACATAGTCTTTCCCGAAAACCGTTGCTGAAAACAAGACGCCGCGATCCCGCCCTGGTCGCGCTAGACGATTTGCGACAAGTGCTTCCTGCGCGCACGCGCCTGGCGCGCCGCCTGCACCAGGCCGCCGCAGGGGCCGCACAGCACCGACAGGAAATACAGGCCGCCGGCGGTCAGGATGATGGCCGGCGACGCGGGCACATTGGCGTGGTACGACAACAGCAGACCCACATACGACGAAACAGTTCCAATGGCCGCCGCAAGAATCATCTGCTGCCCGGCCGTGCGCACCCAGAAACGGGCGGCCGTGGCCGGCAGCATCATGATGCCCACCACCATCAGGGTGCCCAGCACCTGGAAACCCGCCACCAGCATCATGACCAGCAGCACCAGGAACACCATGTGGCTCAACGAGCCGCCGCCGCGCTGCGAGCGCAGGAAGCCGGGGTCCAGGCATTCTATGACCAGGGGGCGGAAGATCAGCGCCAGCGCCACCAGCGCGACACTGGAACACAAGGTCACCAGCAGCAGCGACGCATCGTCCAGGCCCAGCACCGTGCCGAACAGCACGTGGATCAAATCCATGTTGGACCCGCGCAGCGAGACCAGCAGCACGCCCAATCCCAGCGAAACCAGATAGAACGCGGCAAAGCTGGCGTCTTCGCGCAGCGGCGTGAGGCGCGCGATCGCGCCGGCCAGCAGCGCCACCACCAGTCCGGTCACCATGCCGCCTATGGTCATCGCGCTAAGCGACAGCCCCGCCGTCAGGAACCCCACGGCCACACCGGGCAATATCGCATGCGCCATGGCGTCGCCCATCAGGCTCATGCGGCGCAGCACTAGGAACACGCCCAGCGGTCCGGCGGCGAACGCCAAGGCCAGCGAGCCGGCCAGCGCCCGGCGCATGAAACCGTAATCCAGAAATGGCGAAAACAGCCAGTCGGCCAAGGACATCAGCGGTAATCCCCCGCGCACAGATGACGCGCCAGATGAAGGTTTTCAGCGGTCAGCACCGAGGCCGTATCGCCCCACCCCACCACCTGCCCCGCCAGCATCAGCGTTCGCGGGAAACAGGTACGCACCATTTCCAGGTCGTGCAGCACGGCGATCACCGTGCGGCCTTCTTCGTTCCAGTGCCGCAGCAACCCCATCAGATCCTCGGTGGTATGCCGGTCCACGGCGGCGAACGGCTCGTCGAGCAGCAGCGTGCGGGCATCGTGCAGCAGCAGCCGCGCAAACAGGGCGCGCTGCAATTGCCCGCCGGACAACGTGCCGATGATGCGCTGGCCGAAATCGGCTAGGCCCACCGCCTGCAGGGCATGCGCCACGCGTTCGTGTTCGCCCGCGTCGAACCGCCGCCAGGCCCCGGTGCGGCGCCAGGCCCCCATGGCCACCAGATCGTAGACGCTGATGGGAAAACTGCGGTCCAGTTCGCCGGCCTGCGGCAGGCAGGCGAATTCGGTGCGCTCGCCGGCCAGCCGTATCTGGCCGCGCAACGGACTGATCAGGCCCATGATGCCCTTGACCAGGGTGGACTTGCCGGCGCCGTTGGGCCCGACCACGGCCGTCAGGGATCCCTGCTCGAACACCCCCGACAGATCGCGCAGCGCGATCCGGTCGCGCCATCCCAAAGATACCTGGTCCAGCTCGATGACGGCCGTGCTCATGTCGCGCTTTCTACCACCAGTCCATGGCCCAGCCGGCCAGCCCCCACAGCAGCAGCACGGGAACCAGGACACGCGTCACGCGCACGGCGCACGAGGCAAGCAGGGTCGAGCCGCGATACGGGCGGCTGGCGGCGGCGGGAGCGGGCAGGGGCGGCATGACTGATCGGCGGTGAAAACCGGAAGCGAAATGGAAAAGAAAAAGGAATGCGAAAACGCGGGTGTATCCAGGCCGGGTCCGGGATAATTCCAGGCAATACAGCGCCATAGAAGAGTTATGTTATAACATAACTTTCACAGAATTGCTTTTCAAGCCGCTTTTGCCATGTCCGGACAACGCGTAACGCCCTCGCCCTCGATCGCCGACCAGCTCGGCACCGCGGAAGCCCTGTGCCAACAGCGCAGCAAGCGCCTGACGCCCATACGGCGCAAGGTGCTGGAAATCCTGCTGCGGCAGGGCCGCAGCCTGAAGGCCTATGAACTGCTCGATGAAATACGGCGGGTGCAGCCCGGCGCGGTGCCGCCCACCGTGTACCGCGCGCTGGACTTCCTGGTCGAAGAGGGCCTGATCCACCGGCTCGACGCCGTCAACGCCTGGGCCGCCTGCCTGGATGCCGCCGGCGAACCCCACGACCTGCTGGTCGTATGCACCCGCTGCGGCGCCGTCGCCGAACTGAGCGACCCGGTGCTCAGCCGCCGCCTGGCCGACAAAGTCGCCGGCACGGGTTTCGTCCTGGCCGGCCACGAAACCGAATTGCGCGCCCTGTGCCCGCAATGCCGGGCCCTGGCCGATGCGCCCGCGCCCCATGCGCACCCTCATTAGCGATTCCCCCGCAATTGGTCTATATTCAGTAGGTTACACACTACGGCACTTCACGCGCCAGCCACGCCGCCCGCATCGTGTTTGCTCGAAATGGCTGGCTGTGATGTAATCGCACGTTGAACTTTATAGAGCGCGGTGCCAAATGAAATGATTGCCGCTAGGTAGGTAATAAGCGACGCCCGTTTTGTCCCGCGCTAGGCGAGGCACGAATGAAAGCAGCATCCACCCTGGACAAAATGGTGCCGGTAACGGTGCTTACCGGTTTTCTAGGCGCAGGCAAAACCACATTGCTCAAGCGCATTCTTACCGAATACCACGGCCAGCGCATTGCCGTCATCGAAAACGAATTCGGACCCGAAAGCATAGACAACGACCTGCTGGTCCAGGACAACGAAGAACAGATCATCGAACTGAGCAACGGCTGCGTGTGCTGCACCATACGCGGCGACCTGATGCGCACCCTGCGCGACATGAGCGAAAAGCGCGAAGCGGGCCAGTTGCAGTTCAACCGCGTCATACTGGAAACCACCGGCATGGCCAACCCGGGCCCCGTATGCCAGACGTTCTTCATGGACGACGACATCGCCGACTACTACAAGCTGGACGCCGTCATCACCGTCGTCGACGCCAAGCACGGCATGCAGACCCTGGACACGCAGGAAGAATCGCAGAAACAGGTCGGGTTCGCCGACAAGATACTGGTGTCGAAGAAAGACCTGGTCAACGACGTCGACTACCAGGAACTGCGGTCCCGGCTGGTGCGCATCAACCCGCGCGCCACGATCACGCCCGTGAATTTCGGCGAAACCGATCTCAAGGCGCTGCTCGACATCAGCGGCTTCAACCTGAACACCATACTGGACATCGACCCGGAATTCCTGGCCGAGGAACATCCCGACGCGCGCCACGATCACGAACACGAACACCATGACGACGATGATCACGGCCACGACGGGCACGGCCACGAACACGGCCATCATCACGACCACCATCACGCCCATCACGACGACGAGATCGGCGCGTTCGTCTTTCGCTCCGACAAGGCGTTCGATCCGCAACGGCTGGAAGAATTTCTAAGCGGCATCGTCCAGGTCTACGGGCCGGACCTGCTGCGCTACAAAGGCATTCTGTTCTTGAAGGGCATCAACCGGCGCATGCTGTTCCAGGGCGTACACATGATGATGGGCGCTGAACCGGGCAAAGCCTGGCTATCCAGTGAAAAACCCAATACAAGAATGGTCTTTATCGGACGTAAACTCCCCAAGGAAATTTTCACTCGGGGCCTGGAACAATGCTTGGTCTGACCAGGAATCTTCCATAACGGAAAATTCAATCACGGAAAACCCGGACGCAAGCAAGGAATAACAGCACGACACACAAAGGGGTACATCATGGCAGGCAAATCCACAGCCACCAAGGTTCAAAGCCACATACTCACAGAAAAAGAAATTCTGGCCATGCCCGAATCGGACTACATGAACGAAGTCCAGCTGGCGTTCTTTCGCGATCGCTTGAAGCAACTCGAACAGGAAATCCTGAACAACGCGGGCGCAACCACCGAAAATCTGCGCGAAACCCAGTTCGTGCCCGATCCCGCCGACCGCGCCACGATCGAGGAAGAACACGCGCTGGAACTGCGCACGCGCGACCGCGAACGCAAGCTGCTGAAAAAAGTCCAGCAATCCATCACCCGCATCGATTCGGGCGAATACGGCTGGTGCGAAGAAACCGGCGAACCCATAGGCATCCCGCGCCTGCTGGCCCGCCCCACGGCGACCCTGTCGCTGGAAGCCCAGGAACGGCGTGAAATGCGCCAGAAGCTCTACGGAGACTGATTCCGGCCCCGATACGCCGAACACCCAGTCCTTCCGCCGCTCTTGAACTTCCGGGATCCACCCCCATCTACTCCTATAGTTCAAAGGAAGGATTCATGGAACAATTTCACGCCACAACCATCATCTGCGTGCGCCGCGGCGACCAGGTCGCCCTGGGCGGCGACGGCCAGGTCACCCTGGGCAACATCGTCATCAAGGGCACGGCCCGGAAAATCCGGCGCCTGTATCACGACAAGATACTGGCCGGGTTCGCCGGCGCCACGGCCGACGCCTTCACCCTGCAGGAACGTTTCGAAGCCAAGCTGGAGAAACACCAGGGCAACCTGATGCGCGCCGCCGTCGAGCTTACGCGCGACTGGCGCACCGACCGCGTGCTGCGCCGCCTGGAAGCCATGCTGATCGTCGCTGACCGCGACAATACGCTGGTGCTGACCGGCAACGGCGATGTCCTGGAACCCGAACACGGCATAGCCGCCATAGGCTCGGGCGGCGCCTATGCGCAATCGGCCGCGCTGGCGCTGCTGCACAACACCGACCAGACGCCCGCCGAGATCGTCAAGAAATCGCTGGAGATCGCCGGGGATCTGTGCATCTACACCAATCAGAACCACATCGTCGAAACACTGTAAGCGCCAGGATCCACCATGTCAGCCACTACCATGACCCCCGGGGAGATCGTCTCCGAACTCGACAAGAACATCGTCGGCCAGGAACGCGCCAAGCGTTCGGTGGCGATAGCCTTGCGCAACCGCTGGCGCCGCCAGCAGGTCAGCGAACCGCTGCGCAGCGAAATCGTTCCCAAGAACATTCTGATGATCGGACCCACCGGCGTGGGCAAGACCGAAATCGCCCGCCGCCTGGCCAAGCTGGCCAATGCGCCGTTCATCAAGATCGAAGCCACCAAATTCACCGAGGTCGGCTATGTCGGCCGCGACGTCGACACCATCGTGCGCGACCTGATCGACATCTCGATCAAGCAGACGCGCGACGTGGAAATGCGCCGCGTGCGATCGCAGGCCGAAGACGCCGCCGAAGACCGCATTCTCGACGTGCTGGTGTCGCCGGCGCGCAATGCGCAGGGCGAGCCCCAGCGCGAAGAAAACGCCGCGCGCCAGACTTTCCGAAAACGCCTGCGCGAAGGCAAGCTCGACGATACGGAAATCGAGATCGAACTGGCCCAGCCCGCGGCGCAAATGGAAATCATGGCGCCTCCGGGCATGGAAGAGATGACCGAACAGCTGCGGGGCATGTTCGCCGGCCTGGGCCAGGACAAGAAAAAAATGCGCAAGATCACGGTCAAGGAAGCCTTCCGGCTGCTGACCGAGGAAGAAGCGGGGCGGCGCATCAATGAAGAGGACCTGCGCACCGCCGCCGTGGCCAACGCCGAACAGAACGGCATCGTGTTCCTCGACGAGATCGACAAGATCGCCACGCGCCAGGAACATGCCGGGGGCGACGTGTCGCGCCAGGGCGTGCAGCGCGACCTGCTGCCGCTGGTCGAAGGCACCACGGTCAATACCAAATACGGCATGGTGCGCACCGACCACATCCTGTTCATCGCCTCGGGCGCGTTCCACCTGTCGCGGCCCTCGGACCTGATCCCCGAGCTGCAGGGGCGCTTCCCCATCCGGGTCGAACTCGACTCGCTGTCGGCCGACGATTTCGTGCGCATCCTGTGCGATACCGATTCATCGCTGACCAAGCAGTACTGCGCCTTGCTGGCCACCGAGGACGTGACGCTGGACTTCACCCAGGAAGGCGTGCGCCGCATCGCCGAGATCGCGTTCGACGTGAACGAGCGCACGGAAAACATCGGGGCGCGGCGCCTGTACACCGTGATGGAAAAATTGCTGGAAGACCTGTCCTACGACGCGTCGACGCACGGCGCCAAGACGGTCTCGATCGATGCGGCGTACGTCAACGAAAAGCTCGAGGAAGCGGCCAACAGCCAGGATCTGGCCCGCTACGTGCTGTAGGTCGTCGGCGGACGGGCTTATTTCTTGATGTCGGCCGCCACGTACTGGCCGTCGCTTTCACGCGTGGCGGTGAAGGTGACCTTGTCGCCCGGTTTGAGCCCCGCAAGCTGGGACGGATCGGCGCGATACACCAGCGTCATGGCGGGCAGGCCCAGGTCGGAGATCTGGCCCTGCTCGATCGCGATCTTGCCCGAGGCCGCATCAACCTGGCGCACCTGGCCCGAGGCGCTGGCCCGCCGCGCCGGCGCGGTCGCAGCATACACCGACGTCGCGGCCAGCGCCGCGGCCAGTGCCAGTTCCCATCGATGGTCGCGCACAGACATCTTCAATCCCTTATTTGCCGACGGCGGACGCGCCGAAGTACGATCAAAGCATACCTCTAAACTCAAGGAAGCAGTTTGTCCGACGTAAACAGCGCCTACCAGTTGCGCCCGGCGCGCGCGCAAGACATTCCCCACATCCTGGCCCTGATGCGCGAGATGGCGGAATTCGAGCAGTTGACCGATATTTTCCACGCCACCGAAGCCAGCCTGCGCAAAAGCTTTTTCAGCGAACACCCCGCGGCGAACTGCCTGGTGGCCCATACGCGCGAGGACCCCGGCCTGCCCGTGGCCTACATCATGTGGTTCCACAATTATTCCAGCTTCCTGGACAAGCGCGGCCTGTACCTGGAAGATATCTACGTGCAGCCGGCGCACCGCGGCAAAGGCCTGGGCGGCCTGGTCCTGAAGCACCTGGCGCGGCTGGCGCTGGACCTGGACTGCGGCCGGTTCGAATGGGTGGTGCTGGACTGGAACCAGAACGCCATCGATTTCTACACCCATCACGGCGCCCAGATCCTGCACGACTGGCGCATCGCGCGCGTAACGGGCGACGCCCTGCGCAATCTGGCGCAAATGCCCGACTGAACCTCGCGGCACCGGGCATCCGGCGCAAAGACGAAAACCGGGTCCTGTTTCATTCGGTCACGGTAAAACGCCGAACTTTTGCGAAGGGGCCGTGGTCACTTGTGTATAAGCCCATACACCAAGGCCACCCGTCATGAGCGAACAGACACTGACCCCTTCCCTCCAGCCTCCCGCGGTTCCGGACAGGCAACGCCGGCTGCTGCTTAGGACGACGTCCACGATAGGCGCCGTGGGCGTCGTGGCGACGGCCGTGCCGTTCGTCGAGTCCATGCTGCCCAGCGAACGCGCCAAAGTGGCGGCCGGCCCGGTGGAAATCGATATCGGCAAGCTGGCGCCGGGGCAGATCATGACGGCGCAATGGCGCAGCAGGCCCATCTGGATCCTGCACCGCACGCCGCAGCAATTGGCGACACTGCCCAAGATGGTGCAGAGGCTGGCCGATCCGTTCTCGGAGCGGCCGCAACAGCCGCCCGACATGACCAACCTGGGCCTGCATGAGGGCGTGCGCGCGGTCAACCCCAAATACCTGGTACTGGTGGGCATCTGCACGCATCTTGGCTGCATCCCCGACTACAGGCCGGAGCCGGGTTCCATCGGCGCGAACTGGCTGGGGGGCTTTCTATGCCCCTGTCACGGCTCGCGCTACGATTTGTCGGGACGGGTGCTGTCGGGCTTCCCCGCCCCGCTTAACCTGCCGGTACCGCCCTATTTATTACGAAACCGATACGCTGCTGAAGGTGGGCGTGGTCAAGAACGGCGGCGACCAGCAGTGGCGGCCCAACACCTGGTAGCGGTCCGCCCCCGAAACCCGGGCGCCTCGTCCCTGGCATTACACTATCCGGCATCCGGCGCCCACTGGCGATACAGCGGGTCGAGCGCGCCGGGCAAGACGAGTGAACCGGGAGAACAAGGTGAAAGCTGTTGGCTACGAGGCAAATCTGCCCATCGAAAACGATCGATCGCTGATCGATCTGGATTTGCCGGTTCCCTCGCCGGGCAAGCGCGACCTGCTGGTGCGCATCCACGCGGTATCGGTCAATCCGCGCGACATCAAAAGCCGCAAGACGCTGCCCGCGTCCCATGACGCGCCCAGGGTGATCGGGTACGACGCGTCGGGCGTCGTGGAACAGGCCGGACCCGAGACGACCCTGTTCAAGCCCGGCGATCCGGTGTTTTACGCCGGAGTCCTGGACCGCCCGGGGTCGAACGCCCAATACCAGCTGGTCGACGAACGCATCGTCGGGCGCAAGCCGCAATCGCTGGACCACGCCGCGGCGGCGGCCATTCCGCTGATCGCGCTGACCGCCGGCGAAATGCTGTTCGACCGCCTGGCGGTGCAGCGGCACGCGGCGCCGCCCAAGTCCCTGCTGATGCTGGGCGGCGCCGGCGGCGTTCCGTCCATGGCCATACAGTTGGCCCGGCACGCCGGCCTGACCGTCATCGCCAGCGCCTCGCGCCCGGAAAGCGAACAATGGGTGCGCAAGCTGGGCGCGCAGCACGTCGTGGACCATACCCGGCCGCTGGATGCCCAGATCCGCCAGCTTGGGCTGGGCCCCATCGACTATGTGTTTTCCACGCATACCAGCGAACAGGCCTGGACCGAGATCGCCCGCGTCATCGCGGCCCAGGGCCGCTTCGGCCTGATCGACGAGCCCGGACCGCTGGATCTGCGCCTGTACAAATCCCTGTGCGTATCCATACATTGGGAAGCCATGTTCACCCGGCCCATGCAGAACACGCCGGACATACTGCGCCAGCACCAGATCCTGACCGACGTCGCGGACCTGATCGACGCCGGCGCCATACAACCCGTCGGCACGCAGAACCTGGGCGCGATCAATGCCGCGAACCTGCGCAAGGCGCATGCGCTGATCGAAACCGGCAGGACTATCGGGAAGATCGTGCTCGCGGGGTTCTGATCTCTTCCGCCTCGGCGGCCTCTCCGGGGCCGTCGAATTCCAGCTTGGCCTCGAGCAGCCAGTCCCGGAAAGCCTTGACCACGGGCAGGTCCTGCTTGTGCTCGGGATAGACGAAGCAGTAGCGCTTCTCGCGCCGTAGTTCCAGATCGTAGGGCACGATCAGGTCGCGGCTGTGGATTTCGTTGTTGACGTAAAAGCGCGGCACCAGCCCCGCCCCCAGCCCCGCCCGCGCCGCCTCGATGACCATTCCGTACATATCGAAGCGCATGCCCAGCGCCGTCGCGCCATAGGACGGGCAGCCCGCCAGTTCGAACCAGTGCCACCACGCCTCCGGCCGCGTGGCCTTGTACAGCAAAGGCACCGTCAGCAGGCTCTGGGGCGAAGTCAGCTTGGCGGCATCGAAATGATTCGGGCTGACCACGGGCACCAGCCGCTCTTCGAACAAATCAATCTTGATCACGCCCGTCCACGACGGATGATCGAAATGCAAGGCCGCATCGAAGTGGGTATCCCGAAACAGGAACGGCTGGGGCTTCTCGGACAAGTTCAGCGTGACGTTCGGATGCTTGCGCTGGAAGTCGCGCAGCCGGGGCAGCAGCCAGCGATTGGCGAAGGTGGGCAGCACCGCCAGTTCCAGCACGCCATCGTCGTCCCGGTTGCTCATCAGCGCCAGGGTATGCGCTTCCAGGTCGGCCAGGCTCTTGGCCACGTTACGGATATACGCCCTGCCCGCGTCATTGAGCACGACCTGTTTCTTGACCCGCGCGAACAGCTTCGTTTCCAGGTAGCTTTCCAGCGCGGCGATCTGCCGGCTGACGGCGCTCTCGGTCAGGCACAGCTCGTTGGCGGCGCGGGCGAAACTGCCGTGCCGCGCGGCCGCTTCGAACACCGCCAGGGCGCTGGTGCTTGGAATCTTCCGTTTCATCGTGTGGCCTCCAGGAGCAGGAACAAGCAATAGGTGCTAAAAACTCATCGATTACTGATTATTAATCATTTTACGCATCACATGCCGGCCATCATAATCGATTCATCCACGATTCGATACGCCGTTTGCAGAGGAGCCAAGGCATGTCCCGTTATCAGTTATTCATCAACAATGAATGGGTTGACCCCAATTCGTCCCGCTGGTTCGACACCCTAGATCCTTTTTCCGGCGAGGCGTGGGCCCAGATTCCGCAAGGCGACGCGGCCGACGTGGACCGCGCGGTCGGCGCCGCCGCCGCGGCGTTCGAAGGGCCATGGTCGCGTCTTTCGGCCAGCGCCCGCGGCATGCTGCTGCACAAACTGGGCGCCCTGATCGAGGACAACGCCGAACACCTAGCCTTGATCGAAAGCCGCGACAACGGCAAGTTGATGAGCGAAGTGCTGGGCCAGGTCAAGTACATGGCCAAATACTTCTACTATTACGGCGGCCTGGCCGACAAGATCCAGGGCGCCATCGTGCCCATAGACAAGCCCGGCGTCTTCAACATGGTCAGATACGAGCCCATGGGGGTCGTCGCCAGCATCACTCCGTGGAACTCGTCGCTGCTGCTGACCGCCTGGAAGATGGGAACGGCGCTGTGCGCCGGCAACACCATAGTCTGCAAGCCCTCGGAATTCACCTCGGCATCCCTGTACGAACTGGCCAGGCTGGTGGTGGAAGCCGGTTTTCCCGCCGGCGTCGTCAACGTCATCAGCGGCTTTGGCGCCGAAGTGGGCGATCCGCTGATCCGCCACCCCAAGGTGGCCCGCATCGCGTTCACCGGCGGCGACGCGGCCGGCCGGAAAGTGTACGTGGCGGCGGCCGAGAACCTGAAAAAAGTATCGCTGGAACTGGGCGGCAAGTCGCCCAACATCATTTTCGACGACGCCGACCTGGACAAGGCGGCCAACGGCGTCATCACAGGTATTTTTTCAGCCGGCGGACAAACCTGCATGGCGGGGTCGCGCCTGCTGCTGCAGGAATCCATACACGACGAATTCGTCGAACGCCTCTTGAAAATCACCAAGGCCGCCAAGATCGGCGACCCCACCGACCCCCAGACGCAGATCGGGCCGGTCGCGACCAGGCCGCAATTCGACAAAGTCATGCACTACATCGACATCGCCAAGAAAGAAGGCGCCCGATGCGTCGCCGGCGGGCGCGCCCTGACCGGCCAGGACTACGGCATCGGCCAATTCGTCGAGCCCACCATCTTCGTGGACGTGGAAAATTCCATGAGGATCGCCCAGGAGGAAGTCTTCGGACCGGTGCTGTCGGTGCTGAAATTCAAGGACGAGGAAGACGCCATCCGCATAGGCAACAATATCCGCTTCGGCCTGGCCGCCGGCGTCTGGACCCGCAGCCTGCACCGCGCCATGCTCCTGTCCGAAAAGCTCAAGGCCGGCACGGTATGGATCAACAACTACCGGTCGACCAGCTATACCACCCCTTTCGGCGGCTACAAGGACAGCGGCCTGGGACGCGAGGGCGGCGTGGAAGCCGTCAAGGAATACATGGAAGCGAAAAGCGTCTGGATATCGACCGATCTGGATATGCCGAACCCGTTCGTGCGCCGCTACTGAGACGACGCGGACCTACCCCACGGAGGAAGTCAAATGACCAAGGCGGAAACACGGGATTTCGATGTGATTGTGGTGGGTTGCGGCGTCGCCGGCCTGTCGGCGGCCGTCTCGGCCCTGGAAAGCGGGGCCCGGGTGGCCATCCTGGAGCGTTCCGACATCGCCGACCGGGGCGGCCAGACCCGCTGGACCGAGGCCATGATGCGGATGAAAAGCGAACACGAGGTCGCCGACGACCTGGAGAGCCATTTCGCGGAGAATTCCGGGCATTACCTGGACCCCAGGCTGGTCAATGAAGCCGCGGGCGACTATCAGAACTGGCCGTCCATCGTCAAAGTGCTCAACTTCACCGACCCCGAACTGATCGCGACCCTGTCGGCGCAGGCCGGCCCCACCCTGCAGTGGCTGAAGAAATTCGGGGTGCGGTTCGACACGCAGCCGGCGGGCTACTTCATCACCACGTGCACCACCCGGCTAAGCCCGGTCGGCGGCGGCCTGGCCCTGGTGGAAGCGCTGGCGGCCCAGGCCGAAAAAAACGAGCGCGCCCGCTTTTTCTACCGCACCACCGCCCGCCGCCTGATACAGGACGAGAACGGCGCGATCCGGGGACTGGAGGCGACGGTGGCGCAGAACAGGACCTTGCGCCTGTCCGCGCCGGCCGTGGTGCTGGCCTGCGGCGGCTTCGAAGGCAACCCGGAAATGCTGACCCACTACCTGGGCACCGACGCGCGCTACCTGCGTCCCGTCGCGCGCGGCGGCTACTACAACAAAGGCGAAGGCATACGCATGGCGCTGGCCGCCGGCGCCGCGCCGGCCGGCGACTACGGCCAGATCCATGCCGAACCGCTGGACCCGCGCTCGGGCGCCCCCGAACCGATAGTCCTGGTCTTCAGCTACGGCATTCTGGTCAACAAGCATGCCCGGCGCTTTATCGACGAAGCCCCCAGCACCGTGGACGCGACGTATGAAAGCATCACCCGCCGGATACTGAAGCAGCCCGACGGCATCGCCTGGGTGATCCTGGATTCCAAGGTCGACGACGTGCCCAACTGGAAGAGGTCCGTGCGTTCGGACCAGCCGCCCATCAGCGCCCCCACCCTGGCCGATCTGGCGCAGAAACTGGGCCTGGACGCCGACGCGCTGCAAGCCACCGTGCGGCAATTCAACCAGGCATGCACGGACGGCCATTTCAATCCACTACAGGAGGACAACCTGGCCACGATCGCGGATTTCGCACCGCCGAAATCGAACTGGGCCCGCCGCATAGACAGCGGCCCATTCCTGGCCTACCCCATCATCTGCGGGAACTGCTTTACCTTCGGCGGCATCAAGATCGACCCCCGCGGCCAGGTGCTGAACTCGGACGGTGAAACCATCGAGGGGCTGTACGCCGCCGGGGAAACCACCGGGATCTATTACGGAACCTATACCGGAGCGACATCGGTATTGCGCGGCGCCGTCTTCGGCCGCATAGCCGGCCAGGCCGCCAGCGCACATCCATAGACGTAGAACAATCACACAGGAGGCAGGCATGAAAAAATCATTATTCGTTGCTGGCTTGATCATCGCGGCGACGGCACTGTCGGCGCCGCTGACATCATCGGCCGAGACAGGCATCACGAAAGACACCATACACATCGGCATGTACGGACCGATCACGGGCTCGACGTCCGTGGGATCGCTGCCGCTGTTCGGGGCGGCGGCCATCTACAAAAGCGTCAACGACGCCGGCGGCATCAATGGCCGCAAGATAAAACTGTCCATCGAAGACGCTGCGTGCGACCCGAACAAAGCCATTTCCGCGATCAAGAAGCTGGTCTCCCAGGACAAGGTCTTCATGATCCATGGCGGCTGGTGCAGCGGAACGGTCATGGCCATCAAGCCGGAACTGGCCCGGAATCCGACCATGCCATTCATGGACCTGGCCGCGGCAAGCTCGGACATCTCGACCCCGGTCTCGGCCAATATCTTCCAGCCGGTGGCCACCACGGTGACAGTGACCAAGACCATGCTGGATTTCGCGTTGTCCAAGCCCGGCACCAAGCGCATTGCCATCATCAGCCATTCCGACGAATGGGCGAAATCGCACCTGACGCCGCTGCTGGCCTACATGAAGGCCCACGGCATGACGCCGGTGGAGTCGGTGCGGCTGGAACACGGAAGCACCGATGCGACATCGCAACTGCTGAAGATCAGGGCGGCGAAACCCGACATGGTCATGGCCATACTGTATCCGCCCGAACTGACCCTCTACCTGCGCGGCGCCTATAAATACGGCATCAAGGCGCCCACCATCACCACGCAGGGCGTGTCCATCGAAGACATGGTCCATCGCGTGGGCAACCCCGACGCCACCAAGAACCTGTACGTGTTCTATCCCCTGGACGCCAGGATGGACGATCCGAAATTCAAGAAATGGATAGACATATATCGCAAGTACTATCCCAAGGAACCGGTGGAAACGCTCAGCATCATGGGCATGACCGGCGCACTGGCCGTCGTCCACGCCTTGAAGAACGCCGGGCCCGACCTGACGCGCGAAAAAGTCATCGATCAGCTCAACACGCTGAAGGATTTCAACCCAGGCATCCAGTCCGGCCCCCTGACGTTCACCCCCAAGGTGCACGCTGGCATCACAAGCGGGAAAATGATCTACTGGCCCAAGGATCATCCCGTCATCATCAGTGCCTACCCTGTGACGAAGAACTAGACACATCGCATGCGCGATACCGTTCTCTGGCCGGCGGCGACGCCGGCCAGAGAACGATTCAAAGGAACGCCTATGTTCGCTCAGCTTATCGCCAGCGGCCTGGTCAACGGCAGCGTCTACGCGCTGGTCGCCCTTGGCATGACGGTGTTGTATCGCTCGACCACCATCGTCAACTTCTGCCATGGCGAATTCTTCATGCTTGGGGCGTTCGCCGTTCTGATACCGCTGCAGACATTCGGGTTTTCATACGCCGAATCCATCGTCTTTTCCCTGATCTTCCTGTTCCTGGTGGGCGGCGCGGTCGAAAAAATACTGATGCGTCCGCTGCAGCACGCCCCGCACATCAGCCTGGCGATGATGACGATCGCGCTGTCGTACCTGTTCAAAGGGGTGTCGCGCTTTTTCTTCGGCCGCGAATTCAAGCCGCTGCAGCCGCTGATACAGGGTCGGCCCATCGAAATAGGCAGCGTCATCCTGCTGCCGCAGGACCTGCTCACCGTCGGGTTTTCCCTGCTGATCGTGGTCGGCTTCTTTTTCTTCTTCCAGAAGACGCAGACGGGAAAAGTCATACAGGCCGCCTCCCAGACGCCGCGCGGCGCATCGCTGGTGGGCATCAACGTGCCCATGCTGCGCAACCTGATGTGGGGCGTGGGCGCCACGCTGGGCGCAGTCGCCGGCATCCTGATCGCCCCCACCACGCTGGTCTACCCCGACATGGGCGCGCACATGCTGGTCCAGGCGTTCGCCGCCATGACCCTGGGCGGGTTCGGCTCGCTGCCCGGCGCCGTGATCGGGGCGTTGAGCCTGGGGATGCTGGAAAACCTGATCGGGGGCTACCTGTCGAGCTCGCTGGTCGAAATCACGTCCTACCTGGCCATCATCGCCGTCCTGATCGTCCGGCCGCAAGGCATCATGGGCGAATGGAGGCAGGGCCGTGGATGAGCCGAACATGACGACGACGCTTGCGGCCCCCGCCCGGGGCAGCGCCAGGCGCATCGGGCTGCTGGTCCTGCTGGCGCTGCTGTGCCTGCTTCCCCTGGCCATCAACGACTACCTGCAGTTCGTCACCAACACGATGCTGGTGTACTGCCTGGTCGCCGTGGGCCTGAACGTGGTGATGGGCTATCTTGGGCAACTGGCCTTCGCCAGCGCCGCGTTCTTCGGCATCGGGGCCTACGCCGCCGGATTGTCCATGGTGTACATGGGTCTGTCGTTTCCCGTGGCCATGGTGATAGGCACCGCCTGCGGCGGCCTGGCCGGCGCGCTGGTGGGCCTGCCCGCGCTGCGCGTGCGCGGCTATTACCTTGCCATCATCACCCTGGCCTTCGGCGAACTGATGCGCTGGGTGTACGTGCACGCCGACACCGTGACGTTCGGCTCCGGCGGCTTCAATGTGCCGGCCATCACGTTCTTCAACGCCCACATCGGCGACAAAGGCAAATACTATCTGTTCCTGGCGACCGTGGTCATCGGGGTGGGCGCCACCTCGCTGCTGCTGCGCTCGCGTTTCGGACGCGCTTTCGTGGCCGTGCGCAACAACGAACTGGCGGCGGCTTCGCTGGGCATCAACGTGAACCGCACCAAAGTCATCGCCTTCGCCTGGAGCGGCCTGATCACCGGGCTGGCCGGCGCGCTGTACGCCGCGCTCAACGGGCGCGTCACGCCGGACACGTTCGGCATCTCGCAAATGCTCATGCACTTCGCCATCGTGATGATAGGAGGCCTGGGCAGCCTGGCCGGCTCCATCATCGGCGCCGTGCTGCTGACCGGCCTGCCGGAACTGCTGCGCAATTTTCCCGGCCTGGAGGAAATCGTCTTCAGCCTGCTGCTGATCCTGGTGCTGTTCCTGATGCCCAAGGGGGTCGGCGGGTTCCTGGCGGGGCACATACCCTGGCTGCGCGAACGCCTGTACCGGGAGGGCAAGGATGCTTGACGTACGAAACCTGACGGTCCGCTATGCGGGCCTGACCGCGGTCGATGACCTGTCGTTCACGGTCGCGCGCGGCGAAGTGTTCACGCTGATGGGCCCCAACGGCGCCGGCAAGACCACGGCGTTCAACGCCATAGCCGGCTTCGTGAAGCCGACGGCGGGAAACGTGTTTTTCCAGGGGCGCAACATCGGCCACATGGCGCCCGAGCAAATCGCGGCCCTGGGAATCCGGCGCACCTTCCAGAACAACGGCATCCTGCGGGAAATGACGGTCCTGGAAAATGTGCTGACCGGCCTGGAGCTTTCCACGCCCAGTTCCTTCTGGGGCTGCGTCACGGGCTGGCCCGCATCCACCCGCGCCGAGCGCGGCGCCACGGACCGGGCCCGGGCCATGCTGCGCCAGATGGACATCGCCGCACTGGCCGACCGGCCCGCGGGCGACTTGTCCTTCGGCCAGCAGCGCCTGGTGGAAATCGCGCGGGCGATGGTCGCCGGCGCCCAGCTGATCATGCTCGACGAGCCCGCCGTGGGCCTTTCCCCGGGCGATCGGCTGCACCTGGGACAGGCGCTGCGCGAACTGGCCGCCGGCGGCATCACCATCCTGCTGGTCGAGCATGTGCAGGACCTGGTCATGGCGGTGTCGGACACGGTGCTGGTGCTGAACTACGGCAAGAAAATCGCCCAATCGCCGCCCAGCGAAATCCGCGACAACCAGGACGTACTGGAGGTCTATCTTGGCCATGGCTGATCCCATTCTCCGCATCTCCGGCGTCGACGTGCGCTATGGAAGAACACTGGCCCTGTCCGGCATAGACATCGACGTGTTCGAGGGCGAGGCCGTGGGCCTGCTGGGCACCAACGGCGCCGGCAAGACCACCTTGCTCAATGCCCTCTCGGGTTTTCTGCGCCCGTCCGCCGGCACCCTGGAACTGTTCGGCCGGCCCATACACCACTGCCCCCCACACGTCATCGTGCGCCAGGGCCTGCTGCACTTGTCGCAGGAACGGGATCTGTTCGGCGACCTGACGGTGCTGGACAACCTGAGGCTGGGTTCCCTGGCGCGCGCCGCCAAGACGTTCGAGCGCAACGTCGAGCGCGTGTTCCACTACTTTCCCCGCCTGAAGGAACGGTCCGCGCAACGCGCCGCCACCATGTCCGGCGGAGAACAGCAAATGCTGGCCATCGCGCGGGCCCTGATGGCCGAACCGAGAATCCTGCTTTTCGACGAGCCCTCGGCCGGCCTGTCCCCGCTGTTCGTGCAGGAGATCGGCGCCATGATGCGGGCCTTGCGCAAAGAAGGCGACATCGCCATGATACTGGTCGAACAGAACATGCTTCTGGCCGCGCAGGTGATAGACCGGTTCTACATGCTGCGGGCCGGAAGCCTGGTGGCCCAGGGGCCGGTCAGCGAACTGGAGCACGACCACGAGGAACTGGCGCGCAAATACTATCTGTAGGTCCGGGAAAACATCATGACAGCCGAAACCAGCTCCATTCCATCGCGCATACGCGCCGTTTTCATGCGCGGCGGCACCAGCAAAGGCCTGATCCTGCGCCAGGAAGACCTGCCCGCGCAACGCGACCGGCGCGACGCCCTGTTCCTGGCGCTGATGGGCAGCCCCGACATGCACGGACGCCAGTTGAACGGCATGGGCGGCGGTGTCTCGTCGCTGTCCAAAGTGTGCATCGTCGGCCCGTCCACACGCGCCGACGCGGACGTCGACTACACCTTCGCCCAGGTCATGGTCAACGAGGCGCGGGTCGACTACAGCGGCAATTGCGGCAATATGTCGTCGGCCATCGGCCCGTTCGCCGTCGACGAAAAGCTGGTGGCCGCCAGCGGCGCGCAGGCGCTGGTGCGCATCCACAACACCAACACCGGCAAGGTCATACATTCCGTATTCAATGTGGAAAACGGCCGCGCATGCGTGCAGGGCGACCTGGAAATACCCGGCGTCTCGGGCCAGGGCTCACCCATCCGCCTGGAATTCCTCGACCCCGGAGGAGCGACCACGGGCTCTTTGCTGCCCACCGGGCAGGCGGCGCAATACCTGGACGTGCCCGGCCAGGGCAAAGTCAGGGTATCCATGATAGACGCGGCCAACGCCTGCGTGTTCGTCACGCCCGCGGCGGTCGGCCTGGACGGCATCGAACTGCCGGCCGCGCTGAGCGAACGCGCCGACGTGCTGGAAAAGCTCAATGACATCCGCCTTCATGCGTCGATCGCCATGGGCATCGCCCCCGACCTGGACCAGGCGCGCGCCAAGCGGGTGGTGCCCTTCGTGGGCATCGTCTCGCCGCCCAGGGACGCGGCCACGCTCTCGGGCCTGATGCTCGAGGCGAAAAACGTGGATCTGACCGCGCGCATGATATCCAGCGGCCAGCCCCACCAGGCGCTGCCCCTGACCGCCTCGCTGTGCATTGCCGTCGCGGCGCGGATTCAAGGGTCGCTGGTGCACGAGGCCGCCCGCCATGGCGACGGCCGGACGCTGCGCATCGGCATGCCGTCCGGCATACTGACCGTGGGCGCCGACGTGGCGTTCGAGCACCAAGCCTGGGTGGCGAAAAGCGGTTACTTCTTCCGTACGGCGCGCCGCCTGTTCGACGGCCACGCGTACGCGAGGTAGCCGGGGCGGCGGCGTTACTTCAGCGGAATGTACGCGCCCGACTGGTGCAGTTGCGCCTCGGCGAATTCGATGCCGCTGACGGCCTGCATGCCTTCCTTGACCAGCAGCTGCTCGACCAGCAGCTCGACCAGGGCGACGATGGACGTTACCGACGGGAAGAACGAGGGCGTGTCGGTGGAGATGATCAGCGTACAGTCGGCATTCTGCGCAATGGGCGCCACCACGCTGTCGGTGATGGCCAGCACCTTGCATCCGATCTTGCGCGCCGCCTCGGTGACGCGCCGGGTTTCGTGGGAATACGGCATGAAGCTCATGACCACGATCACGTCGTCGGCCTTGACGGCGCGCAGTTCCAGTTCCAGCGTACCGGCGTCGCCGCGCAGCAGGACCACCGACGAACGGAACAGCCGGTACAGGTAGTGCAGGGTGAAGGCCGGGGAAAAACACGAACGAAAACCCGCCACGTACACGCACGACGCGCTCGACAGGATATCCACCGCCTGCGGCAGCCACTGCGCATTGCGGTCTTCGATCAGGCTCAGATTGGCCGCCTGCGCCGCCACGGTCTTGCCAACCATGTCGCTGCGGCTCTTGGAGCGCACCATTTTCTTGGCCTGGTTGGAATAGATCTTGGGCGTCTGCCGAAACGACTGGACGAACACTTCCTTCATCGACGCCCAGCCGTCGAACCCCAGCGACTGCGCCAGCCGCACCAGCGTGGCGGGCTGCACCTTGGCCTGGCGCGCGATCTTGCGCATCGAGGCAATAGGCACTTCGGCGGGGAAATCCAGCAGATACTTCGCTCCGACCTGGAACTGATTGGTCATGGCCGCAAATTCCTGTTGTATGCGCCCCACCAACTCGTCGAAATCTTTTGGCGGATTCATTATTTCTGGCTTGTCCATAAACGCAAAACAGTCAAAACAGGATGTGATTCAAAAACACGATAACAGACACCATGGACGCGGCCAGCCAGCGGCTAGGCGATCCGGACTGATTGTGGCACAAATGTTTCATCGGCAAAAGCGCAAACAGCGCCCCGTTTGGCCCGGTCCGGTGCTCGCCGCCAGCCTCGGAAATCTTTGCGGTGCCGCCCGTCTTGTCGGACTTGCCTCCGAATCTTCCGGGGCAGACCCGGCGCCTTTTCAACAAATGTTGAAAAAATATATTGATTGATTTATTTGATTCATTGTATTCTATAAATGAAACATTTGTTGAATAGCGGAACGGCCATGACACACGTTTTCCATCGAAACCCCAAGACTACCCTGAACGTCGCCATGCACGGCCGCGGGATCGAACTGTTCGACCAGGACGGCAAAAGCTATATCGACGCCTCGGGCGGGGCGGCCGTCTGCTGCCTGGGCCACGGCCACCCCGTGGTCATAGACGCCATCAAGAACCAGTTGGACAAGATCGCTTACGTGCATTCCGCGTTCATGACCACGGACGCCACCGAAAACCTGGCCGACTACCTGGCCCGGCAGTCTCCGGGCGACCTGAACCATGTGTATTTCGTCTCGGGCGGCTCCGAAGCCATCGAGGCCAGCCTGAAACTGGCGCGCCAGTACTTCGTCGAAATCGGCCAGCCGCAACGGCGCCATTTCATCGCCCGCCGCCAAAGCTACCACGGCAACACGCTGGGCGCCCTGGCCATAGGCGGCAACGCATGGCGGCGCGCCCCCTTCCTGCCACTGCTGGTTCCGGCGCACCATGTCTCGCCGTGCTACGCCTACCGCGACCAGCGCAACGGCGAGTCCCAGGAACAATACGCCGGGCGGCTGGCCGACGAACTGGAACAGAAGATACTGGAACTGGGCCCCGACACGGTCGCCGCCTTCGTGGCCGAGACGGTCGTCGGCGCCACGGCCGGCGCCGTGCCCGCCGTGGATACCTACTTCCAGCGCATACGCCAGGTCTGCGACCGCTACGGTGTGCTGCTGATCCTGGACGAAGTCATGTCCGGCATGGGGCGCACCGGCTGGCGTTTCGCGTGCGAGCAGGAAAACGTCGCGCCCGACATCATGGCCATCGCCAAGGGCCTGGGCGCCGGCTACCAGCCGATAGGCGCCATGCTGGCCAGCGACAGGATCTACGACGCCATCGTCGGCGGCAGCGGTTTCTTCCAGCACGGCCACACCTACATGGGCCACGCCACGGCCTGCGCCGCGGCCCTGGCCGTGCAGCGCGTCATAGACGCCGACCACCTGCTTCAGAACGTGCAGGCGCGCGGCGAACAACTGCGCGCCGAACTGCGCGGCGCCCTGGACGGCCACCCGAACGTGGGCGACATACGGGGACGCGGGCTGTTCGTCGGGGTCGAGTTCGTGCGGGACAAAGACACCAAGGAACCGCTGGACCCCGCCCTGAAGACCCATGCCAGGCTCAAGGCGCAAGCCATGCGCAACGGCTTGCTGATGTACCCTTCGGGCGGCACCGTGGACGGCACCCGCGGCGATCATGCGCTGCTGGCCCCGCCCTTCATCTGCACCCCGGCCGACATCAGTGAAATCGTCGCCCGGTTCACCCAGGCCGTCAGCGAGGAACTGCCGGCCGGACAAACGTCAAGACTTACCAGCACGACACTATAAACAGCAACGACTCAAACACACCAAGCCATTGCACAAAGGAGACCCCATATGATCAAGACATCCCACACCTTCGCCGCCGCCGCGCTGGGCGCCCTGCTATGCCTGGCCTGGCTGCCGGGCGCGGCGTCCGGCGCCACCCTGGACATAAGCAAGAGCCCGGCCCTGACCAAGATACAGTCCAGCAACGTACTGGTCGTGGGCCATCGCACGTCGTCGATTCCGTTTTCGTACTACGACACGGACCAGAAACCCATAGGCTTCGCCCAGGACATCTGCAACACGCTCATCGCCCGGATCAAGAAGGCGGTCGGCAAGCCCGACCTGACCGTGCGGCTGATTCCCGTAACCCCGCAAAACCGCCTGACCCTGGTGCAGAACGGCACCATAGACCTGGCCTGCGGCGTCGCCACCAACCTGAAGTCGCGCCAGAAGCAGGTCGATTTCCTGGACACGTATTTCGTGGCCGGCACCCGGCTTCTGGTCAACAAGAAAAGCGGCATAAAAGGCTTCAAGGACATCCGGGGCAAATCGGTGGTGACCCTGGCGGGCACCACGTCGGAAAAGATACTGCGCCAGATGAACGACGAAAACAACGCCCATATCACCATACAAAGCGCCAAGGAATACGCCAGCGCGTTCCTGATCCTGCAATCGGGCCGGGTATCGGCGTTCATGATGGACGACGTGCTGCTCTCGGGCGCGCGCACGCTGGCGCGCAACCCGCAGGACTGGGCCATCGTGGGCAAATCGCAATCGGTCGAGCCCTATGCCTTTTTCATCAAGAAGGGCGATCCCGTGTTTCGCACCATGCTCGACGACAAGCTGGCGGACATGATGAAGGACGGCGAAATGGCCAAGATGTACGACAAATGGTTCGTGCACGCGGTGCCGCCCAAAGGCGTGAACCTGAACATGCCCATGAGCGAACTGGTCAAGGAAGCCTATGCCAACCCCAATAGCGACGCCGTCAATTAAAATCCGGCAGACCTGACCATCACGGGCGCCCGGCACACGTCGAGAATACCGCATGTCATACCGTTGGGATTGGGGCGTGTTCCTGGAACATGCGTCCAGGAACCAAAGTTATCTGGACTGGCTGATATCGGGGCTGGAAGTCACGCTGGCGCTGGGCCTGTCGGCCTGGGCCATGGCGCTGGTCCTGGGCACCACCCTGGGCGTGGCGCGCACCCTGCCCTCGCGCCTGTGCCGCTTCGTCGGCGCCGCCTACGTCGAACTGTTCCGCAACGTGCCCCTGCTGGTGCAATTCTTCATCTGGTACTTCGCCGTGCCCGAAATCGCACCCGGCGGCGACCAGTTCAAGCAATTGCCGCCGTTCACGCAGCAATTGCTCGCCGCCATCGTCTGCCTTGGCTTCTTTACCGCCGCGCGCGTATGCGAGCAGGTGCGCTCGGGCATACAGTCCCTGCCCAAGGGGCAAAAGGGCGCGGGCCTGGCCCTGGGCCTGACCCTGGGCCAGACCTACCGCCACGTGCTGCTGCCCATGTCGTTTCGCATCGTGCTGCCGCCCATCACCTCGGAATTCCTGAACATTTTCAAGAATTCGGCCGTGGCCTCGACCATAGGCCTGATGGAACTGGCGGCGCAGGGCCGGCAACTGGTGGACTACACCGCGCATTCGTACGAATCGTTCATCGCCGTCACGGCCCTGTACGCGGTCATCAGCCTGGGCGTGATCGCCGTCATGCGGGTCGTGGAAAACCTGTGCCGCGTGCCCGGCATGTCGCTGGAGAAATAGCGCCATGTTCTCGCAGATGGACTTCAGCTGGCTCAACGCCAGCGCCATGCACCTGATGGGGCGCGGCATGCTGGTGTCGCTGCAGATCACCGCCACCGCCATAGCCGCGGGCATCGTCCTGGGCACGCTGATCGCGCTGATGCGCCTGTCGGCGATGAAACCGCTGCGCGCCGCCGCCGTGCTGTACGTCACGATGTTCCGCTCGGTGCCGCTGGTGATGGTGCTGCTGTGGTTCTTCCTGATCGTGCCGCAATTGCTGCAGGCGCTGTTCGACCTGTCGCCCTCGACCGACCTGCGCTTCACCTCGGCGCTGATCGCCTTCGCCCTGTTCGAATCGGCCTACTACTCGGAAATCATCCGGGCGGGCATACAAAGCGTCTCGACGGGGCAGCTCAACGCCGCCTACGCCCTGGGCATGACCTACCCGCAAGCCATGCTCATGGTGATTCTGCCTCAGGCGTTTCGCAATATGCTGCCGCTGTTCCTGACTCAGGGCATCATCCTGTTCCAGGACACGTCCCTGGTGTATGTGATCGCCCTGTCGGACTTCTTCGGGCAAACCTACGGCATAGGCCTGCGCAACGGCGACATCGTCGAAACCCTGTTCTTCGTGGGCGCGGTGTATTTCGCCATCTGCTACAGCGCATCACTGTTCGCGCGGCACTGCCGGCACCGCAAGGCGTGACTGCCGGCCCACGGGCGCGCGCCATCCTGAGCGCGCCGGGTGTACAGTAGCTTTTCCCTGACTTTCATAGGCGCAAACCCCATGGCCCGCTTGTCCTACGCCGACTTGACCCACCCCGAAGCCAGCCCCCTGGTCGAACAGATCGTCGCCGAGCGCGGCAGCGTGCTGCACCTGTACCAGATGCTGCTGCACAGCCCTCCGGTCGCGCGCGGCTGGCTGAACTACCTGACCGCCATACGCCACTACAACAGCCTGCCGGGCAGCCTGCGCGAACTGGTGATCATGCGCGTGGCCCTGCTCAACGGCGCGCCGTACGAAGCCGACCAGCACGCCCCCATTGCCCGGAAAGAAGGCATGACGCAGGCGCAGCTGGACGCGTTGGGCGACTGGGAAGGTTCGGCGCTGTTCGGCGACCGGGAACGGGCCGTGCTGGCCTACACCGACGCCATGACGCGCCACGTGCAGGTGCCCAAGCCCGTCTTCGAGGCGGTCAGCCGGCACTTCGAGCCCAGGCAACTGGTGGAACTGACCGCCACCGTGGCCGCCTACAACATGGTGTCGCGCTTCCTGGAGGCGCTGGACATCCATTCGGACGACGCGCGCTGAGTGGTTCAGTTTTTCGGCGGCAGCAGCACCACGTTTTCAGGCGCGATCCGCACCCGCAGAACCGTGCCTGCCTCAAGCAGGTCGTCGTGCGTGCCGCGGATGACCTCCAGCCTTGGCCCGTCTTCGACCTCGACGAAATAGCGCACCGACATGCCCTGGTAATCCACGGTTCTCACCGCCGCCTGCACCACGTTGCCGGCGGCCGGCCCGGCGGCAACGTCGAAATGTTCCGCCCGCATCACGATGGCCACGCGCTGGCCGGTTTCCCAATGCCGCTCGCTTCGGCTATGCCAGCACCGGCCGCCTTCGTCGACCCGCCACGAACCCGGTTCGCCGCCGGCAACCACGCCCTCGATGATGTTGGCATTGCCCAGGAAATGAGCGCAGAACTGCGACGAGGGCCGGTTATACACCGTTTGCGGCGTGCCCAGCTGCTCCACCTTGCCGTTGCTCATGACGGCAACGCGGTCGGACATCGCCAGCGCCTCGGACTGGTCGTGCGTGATGAACAACGTGGTAATGCCGGTTTCCCGCTGAATCTGCTTGAGCTCGACGCGCATGTCTTCGCGCAGATTGGCGTCCAGCGCCGACAGGGGTTCGTCGAGCAGCAGCAGGTCAGGCTTGATGACGATGGCGCGCGCCAGCGCAACACGCTGCTGCTGGCCGCCGGAGAGCTCCGCCGGATATCGGTCGGCCATGGCATCGAGCTGCACCAGGCGCAAAGCGTCTTGCACGCGCGCCTGGATTTCCCGCCGCGAGCAGCCGCGGAAGCGCAGCCCGAACGCCACGTTCTTGAAGACCGAGCGATGCGGAAACAGCGCATAGTTCTGGAACACGATGCCGATGTTGCGCTTGTGGATGGGCACGTCGTTGACGCGCTGGCCCTTGATCAGGATATCGCCCGCGCTGGGCGACTCCAGCCCCGCGATCATGCGCAGCGTGGTCGTCTTCCCGCAGCCCGAAGGCCCCAGGAAGGACAGGAATTCGCCTTCGGAGACGGTCAGGTCCATGGATTCCACCGCCAGGACCTGGCCGTACTTCTTGCGAATGCCGCGCAGTTCCACTGCGAATTCATTCATGGTGTCTCGCCTTGTTGTGTCTTGCCCCGTGCGGGCCGAATCGATCAATAGCCGCTTTTGATGCGTTCGAACATCTTGCTCCACGCTTTCTGCACGCCGTTCCAGTAACGGGGGTCGGCGAACGTACGCCCGTCGAGCGTGCCGGTGGGATCGAAGGCGGGCAAAGACGACACCTTGGCGGGCAGCTTGACCTTGGTGGGATCCAGCGACGGAGGATAGCCTTGCGCCTCGGATACGGCAATCGCCACCTCCGGGGCCAGCATGAAATTGAGCAGTTCCTCGGATTCGGCCATGGGACTGCCGCGCAGAACGAACATGTCTTCCTGCCAGGCGAAGGTGCCTTTGGGCTCGTAGTAGCCAATGGGAAAGCCTTTGCTTTGCAGCGTGGCGATGCGGCCGGACCAGCCCTGCGTGGCCACGATCTCATTGGTTGACAAAAGGCTCATGAGCTCGGCGCCCGACGCCCAGTACTTGCGCAGCATGGACCGGTGTTTGCGCAGCGCATTCCACATGACGTCCAGATCTTTCACGTCGTTGGGGTCCTGGCCGCTGATCAGCGCCCCATACCAGCATTGCGTGCGCCAGTCGTCGATGCCGCCCAGCTTGCCCTTGTATTTCGGGTCGACCAGGATCTGCACACCTTTTTCTTCAATTTCATCTTTGCTGATGATCTTGGTGTTGTAGGCCAGGCCGGTGGTGCCGTAATCGTAGGGGACGGCGGAAAGACTTCCCCCCGACAGCTTGCGGAATGGTTCGATGAGAGGCTGCAGCACGTTTTTCAAGTTGGGAATCCTGGATTCGTCAAGCTTGACGTCCAGATTCGCATCGAGATAGCGCGCATAGTCGAACACGCCGCTGGAATGGAACACGTTGAACGTGCCGGGCGCGCTGGTGCGCACGCGTGTATAGAATTCGTCGACGCCCGAGAACGTGCCGTCGACCACCTTGATGCCGGTTTTCCTGGTGTACGGTTCAAACGCATGCTTGCGCAAGGCATCCGAGACGCTGCCGCCCCAGCCATCGAAGCGGATCGACTTTGCCGCCGCCAGCGCGCCGATGGGGCCGCCCGCCAATCCGACGGCCGCGGCGCTGGCCGCGATGGCGCCCAGAAAGCCGCGCCGCGACAGCGCCCCGCCCCGGTACTGCTCGAGTAAACGATCGTATTTGGTGTCAGACATGTGTATCTCCTCTGTTTATGAATATGCGGCCGTTGCCGCTAAACCACCCGCTTCTGTGTTTTTCCCCTGGCGAACCCGCGTGCGATCACCCCGGCCAGCAAGGGCAGGCTTACCGTAAGCACGATCATCAAGGTCCCCAGGGCATTGATCTGGGGGCTGATCGAATTTCGGAGCATGGCGAAGATTTCGGTGGGAATGGTTTCGGTTCCCGCCGATTTCCAGAACAGGGTCGCGGTAATGTCGTCGAATGAAATCGTGAAGGCGAACACCATGCCGGCCAGCACGGCGGGCAGCATCAAAGGCAGGGTGATCGAGAAAAACGCCTGTATGGAATTGGCCCCCAGGCTGCGCGCCGCTTCCTCGTAATCGGTGCGCATGCCCGCCAGGCGCGCCTGCACCACCAAAATGACAAACGGCAGGGTGATCAGCACATGGCCCATCAGCAGCAACGGATACGAACGCGGCATCGACAGCCATCGCAGGAACAGCAGCAGCGCCACGCCCAGCACCACTTCGGGAACGAGAATGGGCATGATCAGCATCGAGCCGATGAAGTTCCTGCCGCGAAACCGGAAGCGCATGAGCGCCATGCTGGCCAATACCCCCAAAACCGATGCGATGACCGCGGTTTGCGCGCCCAGGACCAGCGAAGTATGGGCGGCGCGCCGTATCGTCCCGTTGTGGAACAGTTCGGCATACCAGCGCAGGCTGACGCCTTCGATGGGAAAGCCGCCGAACTGGCGCGGGTTGAACGACAGCAGTATCACGGCCACGATGGGCAGGAACAGGAACAGATAGACCAGGACGGTCGAGAACCGGATCATGTTCCATCGCACGTTGTTGCCTGGCATAAATATCCCCTTTTGTTCCGGGTGGGCTAAACCGCCAGCGACTTGTACACCTGCCCAAGTCCGACGAAGCGGTTGTAGACCAGGACCAGCCCGGTAAGCAGCGCCAGCAAAAGCATGGACATGGCCGCCCCCATGGGCCAGTCGAGCTGGACGATGATGGTGTTGTAGATGAGCTGGGCGAACATGGCGTTGCCGGGCCCGCCCAGTATCATCGGCGTGACGTACGTGCCCGAGCCCAGCACGAAGCACAGCAACGCCCCGGCGGCCAGGCCGGGCGCGGAAAGCGGCAGGGTGACTTCCAGGAACACCCGGAACGGCGGCGCCCCCAGCGATGCCGCCGACGCCTCGATGTTGCGATCCAGGCCGTCGAGCACGACATAGATGTTCAGAATCATGAAGGGCAGCAGGTACTGCATCAGCCCCATGATGACGGCCACTTCGTTGTACAGCAGTTGCAGCGGCGCATGAAGAAGGCCCATGCCGCCCAGCAGGCTGTTGACCAGGCCGTCGGTGCCCAGAATGTTGATCCAGGAAAGCGTGCGGATGATGTAGCTGATCCAGAACGGCAGCAGCAAAAGCAGGACCAGGAAAGACTTGTTCCTGATGCGGCTGCGCGCCAGGAAATAAGCGACCGGATAGCCCAGAATGACGCAGCCCAGCGTCGCCAGCAGGGCGATGCGCGCGGTCTGACCCAGGATGGCCCAGTAAAACGGATCGGCCAGCAGCGACGACCAGTTCTGCAGCGTCCATTGGCGCGTGGCGAGACGGGTCGCGCTGCCCAGCCAGAACGAATACACGGCGACGAACGCCACCGGAATCGTCAGCAGGAACAGATACGCCACCAGGGTGGGGCTTAGCATCAGCCAGGGTTTGAAACGATGTCTCGCCATGGTCTGCATGTCTCCGTCGGCCGTAACGCAGCATCGGCCTTTTCTATTGGTTCACCCCGGCCCGACAACGCCGGGCCCGGGGACGGGAAGCCGGCTATCGCGCCGGCAGTCCGGACAGGAACGCCGCCAGGCACGGCCCGATATGGTCTATGGCGTAGCCGCCTTCCTGCACGACCACCACCGGCAGTTCGCACTGCGCGACCCGCCTGCCAAGCTGCTCGAAACACGCCGTGCCGACCTTCAATACGCCCAAAGGGTCGCGCACATGGGCATCGAATCCAAGGGACAGCACCAGGGCGTTGGCGCCGTAGCCGCAAATGCGGTCCAGCCCGATGTCCAGCGTTTCCAGGAAAAGCGGGTCGCCGGACCCATGCGGCAGCGGCAGGTTCAGGTTGAAGCCCTGGCCGTCGCCATACCCGGTTTCGTTGGCGTAGCCCGTGTAGAACGGGTAGTACGCGACCGGATCGGCATGCATGGACACCGTCATGACGTCGGCGCGGCGGTAGAAAATCTGCTGCGTGCCGTCGCCATGGTGCACGTCCACGTCCATCACGGCCACGCGTTCGTAGCGGCCGCGCAGCCGTTGCACGGCCACCGCGGCATTGTTGATGTAGCAGAACCCATTGGCCCGGTCGTACCGGACATGATGGCCCGACGGCCGGCACAAGGCATACGCCCAGGCCGCGCCCGCCACGACCTCGTCGGCGGCCGCCACCGCGCAATGCGCCGAACGCAGGGCAGAGCGGTACGTGTGGGGGCCGATGGGCGAGCTGAGATCGCCCAGGTAGTAACCGGCTTGCGCCACGGGAGACGTCGACGGGCAAGGCGGCCTGCCCAGGGATTCGACCCGGCCGGACAGATAAGGCGCATGGCTGGGCAGCACTTCAATGCCGGGCGAGGACAGCGTTTGCCACCGCTGATACGCCGTGGCCAGGTAATCCAGATAATGCGCGGCATGCACGTCCAGGACAGGTCCCAGGCCGTAGTCGTCGGGCGCGACCACCGGGATGCCCCACGCATCGAGCGCGTCGAGCAGCGCCTGCGTGCGTTCCTTGACGTCGGCGGGATCGCAGATGCGGCCTTCGCGCATGAACTGCTTCGGATCGTGATCCAGTTGCTCGACAGAAAAGAAAGCCCGCATTGTTTTTCCTCGTCCCCGTTTTATTGATGCCGGCATGTGCGCCGGCCGTGCCTATGGCGCCGGCGCGCCCGCTCCGTCGTCATCCTGGAACAGGTTTTCTTCCTTGAAGTCGTTGCGCAGTCTTTTTCGTATCGCCAGGAAGTGCGCCCGCATCGCGCGGCGCGCCGCGGCCGGGTCGCGCCGCGCGATGGCAAGCGCCACGTCGTCGTGTTCGGCCTCGGCCAGTTGCCAGATTTTCTCGGCCATGAAATGGCCTTCCAGCTTGGTGTAGATGACGCTGTTGCTGCGCAAGCCCCATAAATGCCCTATGGTCGCCGCCAGGGCGGCATTGCCGCTGGCTTTGGCGATGGCCAGATGGAACTCGCGGTTCTGTTCGGCGGGCGAACCGGAATGCCCCAGGCCGCGCGTGGCCGCGTCGATGGCCCGCAGCTGGTCGGGCGTGCCGTTGCGGGCCGCCAGGGCCGCGCTTTCCGGTTCGACCAGAAGATGCACCACGATCAATTCGAACGGAGTCATGTCCTCGGCGCGCAGCGCGGCTACGGGCTCGGGCGCGCCGCCGGAGGCGGGGGAACCGGACCGCTCATGCCGCAAGAACGAACCCGGCCCGCCGGGCCGGGCGCCCGTGACGAACACCCCGGCGCCGATGCGTATTTCGACATAACCGTCGAGTTCCAGCGCGATCAGGGCTTCGCGCACCGTGGTGCGGCTGACGTGCAGGCTGGCCGCCAGGTCGCGTTCGGCCGGCAGGCGCGACCCGGCGGGGAAGTCGCCCGCCTGGATCTTGTCGGCGATTTGGCGGGAGATCATGCGATACAGCCGCGTGACCGCCACGGGTTCTAAATGGGCCATGCTCGATGCGTCCTGCGGTCGTAACCTGTCCAGTGGTTGGACCAATAATACGTCCGGATGTAAACAAAGATCAACCCATGGTAAACCCCTGCTACGCAATTTGGATGTACCCTGTACACATCCGCCCACCAGTCGGAAACTGATCGTCCGGCTTGCCCGCGGCGAGACGAAAGCGCCCTCAAATCCGTGCAGCGGCGTCACTTGTGGAAGGAAAACCATATTGACCCACTATGTCAGGACTCTTGCGTCGAAACTGGCCGCATTCACGACAATAACGCGAGGCAAACGCCATACCAGGCTGGCCGGCGACGGCGAAGCGCCGCTGCGGGCCGAGCTGTTCAGCGCGACGCAAATGGAGCAGCACGGCCGGGTCCTGGCCAACGCGCATCAACTAAGCGTACACAGCGCGGGCAACCATTTGCTGGAACGGCTTGCCGCCAATGAATCGGCCCTGGCCGACACCTGCGGCCTTCTGCGCGATGCGGTCCGGTCGGGGCGGCAGATCACGCCCGCCGCCGAATGGATGCTGGACAATTACTACCTGATCGAAGAGCAGATCCGCACCACCCGGCAACACTTGCCCAGGAACTACAGCAAAGAACTGCCCTGCCTGGACAAAGGCGTGTCCGCGGGCCTTCCACGCGTCTACGACATTGCGCTGGAAATCATTTCACACGGCGACGGCCGCGTGGATCCGGAGAGCCTCAGCCGCTTCGTCATGGCCTACCAGAAGGTCACTACCCTGACTCTGGGCGAACTGTGGGCCATCCCCATCATGCTGCGCCTGGCGCTGATCGAAAATCTTCGGCGCGTGGCCACGCGCCTGGACACCAGCCGGCGCCATCGCGACCTGGTCGGCTATTGGGTCGACAAAATGACCGAGGCGGTCGACAAGGACCCCGCCGGACTGATCCTGCTGGTGGCCGACATGGCGCGTTCCAATCCGCCCATGGTGGGTTCTTTCGTGGCCGAGCTGGCGCGCTGCCTGCATGGCCAGGGCCCATCGCTGATGCTGCCGCTGACCTGGCTGTCGCAGCACCTGTCCGAAGCCGGACTGACCATAGAAGCCCTGATACAAAGGGAAAACCAGCAGCAGGCCGCCGACCAGGTGTCGGTCAGCAACAGCATAGGCAGCCTGCGCCTGCTCTCTTCATTGGACTGGCGCGACTTCGTCGAGTCCATGAGCCGGGTCGAACAGGCCCTGCGCGCCGACTGCGCCCGCGTGTACGCGAACATGGATTTCGTCACGCGCGACCATTACCGCCACATCGTCGAACGCGTCAGCAAGCTGGCCGACATGCCCGAAGCCGACGTCGCCCGCGCCGCCATCGAACTGGCGAAGCGGGGCGGCGAAGAATACGGCGTGGATCATCCCTGCGCCCATGTCGGGTATTACCTGGTCGACGCGGGTTTAACCGAGCTGGAAACCAGCGTGGGCGCGCGCCTGTCGTGGCCCAAAAGGCTGCTTCGGGCAAGCCGCAACGCCCCGCTGGCGTGCTACCTGGGTCCGGTCCTGACCATCACGGCGATCTTTTGCGCCGTACTGGTATGGCAGGCGGGCCATCACGATCACCACCTGCCGCGCTGGGCCCTGGCGGGCCTGGGCGCGCTGGCCGTCATCGCCGGCAGTCAACTGGCCATCTCCCTGGTCAATTGGCTGATAACACTACGGGAAACGCCCAATCCCCTGCCGCGCATGGATTTCGCCACCGGCATCCCCGCCGAATGCGCCACCCTGGTCGCCGTGCCCACCATGTTGTTCACGGTGCAGAACGTGGACCAATTGTGCGAGGCCCTGGAAGTGCGTTTCCTGGCCAATCGCGACGAAAACCTGCGCTTCTGCCTGTTGACCGACCTGGCCGACGCGGCCGCCGAAACCATGGACGGCGACGCCGAACTGGTGGACCGCGCCTGCGCCAACATCGAACAGCTGAACGCCAAATACGCCACCGATCGCCGCCGCCAGGACCTGGCCGGGGACACGTTCCTGCTGCTGCACCGCGCGCGCCAGTGGAACCCCCGCGAAAACGTCTGGATGGGCCACGAGCGCAAGCGCGGCAAGCTGGGCGACCTGAACGCGTTCCTGCGCCACAAGGGCGTCAACCCGTTCTCCCGCATCGCCGGCGACCCCGCGGGCCTGGAAAACGTGAAATACGTCATCACCCTGGACACCGACACGCGCCTGGCGCGCGATTCGGCCCGGCGTTTCGTGGCGACCATGGCCCATCCTCTGAACCGCCCCGTCATCAACCCCGCGACCCGTTGCGTGACCCGGGGCTACGGCATACTGCAGCCGCGCGTGGCCACCAGCCTGGCCAGCGAACAGGCGTCGCGCTTCAGCGCCTTGTTCGGCGACGAATCGGGCATAGATCCCTATACGCGCACCGTATCCGACGTCTATCAGGACGTGTTCCGCGAAGGCTCGTTCATAGGCAAAGGCATCTACGACGTGGACGCGTTCGAACAAGTCCTGGCGCGGCGCTTCCCCCAGAACCGCGTGCTCAGCCACGACCTGCTGGAAGGCTGCTATGCGCGCTGCGGGCTGATTTCCGACGTGCAGTTGCACGAAGAATACCCGACCCGCTACAGCGCCGACGTCAGCCGCCGGCATCGCTGGATACGCGGCGACTGGCAACTGCTGCCCTGGCTGCTGCCGCGCGTACCCGATGCGCGCGCGCACCGGGATCGCGTGTCGTGGCGCAGAAACCCCCTGTCGGCGCTGTCCCAATGGAAGATACTGGACAATCTGCGCCGCAGCCTGGTGTCCACGGCCCTGCTGGGCCTGCTGCTTCTGGGCTGGTCCGTGCTGCCCGACCCCTGGATATGGACCGGAGCCGTGCTGGCCGTGGTGTTCCTGCCGCCGGCGCTGGCGTCTCTGCTGGACCTGCTGCGCAAGCCCGAATCGGCCCTGCTGGCGCAGCATCTGCCCACGATCTTGCGCTATAGCCTGCAGCGCCTGGAGCAGGCCCTGCTGATCCTGGCGTTCCTGCCTTACGACGCCTGGTTCAGCCTGGACGCCATAGGGCGCACCTTGTGGCGCATGCTGGTTTCGCGGCGCCGCATGCTGGAATGGAAGCCATCGAACCTGGCCGCCCACGATACCAGCGGCGAGCTGGACGCCGCCTACCGCGGCATGTGGTTCAACCCCGCCCTGGCCGTGGCCATGACGGCCCTGCTGGCCTGGGTCGCGCCCGCCGCCCTGCCGGTGGCGGCTCCCTTTCTGTGCCTGTGGCTGGCCGGCCCGGCCATAGCCTGGTGGATCAGCCTGCCGCTGCCCAGGGAACTGCCCCGGCTGTCGTCGGATCAGCGCTCGTTCCTGCGCCGCCTGGCGCGCAAGACCTGGGCCTTCTTCGACACCTATCTGGGTCCGGACGACAACTGGCTGCCGCCGGACAATGTGCAGGAAGACCCCGTCAATACCGTGGCCCACCGCACGTCGCCCACCAACATAGGGCTGGCCCTGCTGGCCACGCTCTCGGCCCGCGATTTCGGTTATGTGTCCACGACCCAGTTCCTGGAGCGCACGCGCCAGACCCTGGGCACCATGGCCAGCCTGGAACGCTACCGGGGCCATTTCTTCAACTGGTACGACACGCAGCAGCTAAAGCCGCTGCACCCGCACTACATTTCCACGGTCGACAGCGGTAATCTGGCCGGCCACCTGATGACGCTGGAGCCGGGCCTGCTGGCGATACCGGACGAGCCCATCGTCCATCCCCGCCTGTTCCAGGGCATCGCCGACACCCTGGATGTGCTGCACGAAATCGCCGGCGAGAACCCGCCGGCCGGCCTGGCGGCCTTGCGCCAGGCCCTGCCCGACGAGTCCTTGCCGGCGGCCAGCGTCGCACACGCCCTGAGCCAGATGCTGGAGCTGGCGCGGCAGGCCGATGCCATGGTCGGCGCGCCCGATATGGTCCCCGGCTCCGCAATCCATCGCTGGGCGCTGGCGCTGCGGCGCCAATGCCGCGACGCCTGCGACGAACTGACGCGCCTGGCTCCGTGGTGCCACGACGCCGCTGCGCGCGTGGACAACCCGGCATTGTCGAACCTGGTCGCGGGCATGCCCACGCTCAGGGACCTGGCCGGCTATGAATCGGCCTTGCGTGAAATCGACGTGCGCGACGACGACGAATCGGCCGCGCTGGTGCGCAGCCTGGAACAGGCCAGCCGCGAAGCGGCCGACCTGATCGCCCTGGCGGAAAGCCTGGCGGCGCAGGCCGCCGAGTTCACGCGCATGGACTACCGGTTCCTGTACAACAAGACCACGCACCTGCTGGCCATAGGCTACAACGTCAGCGAAGGCCGGCGCGACGCCGGCTACTACGACCTGCTGGCGTCCGAGGCGCGCCTGTGCAGCTTCGTGGGCATCGCGCAGAACCAGTTGCCGCAAGACAACTGGTTCGCGCTGGGCCGCCAACTGACGCTGTCCGCGGGCGAGCCCGCGCTGCTGTCATGGAGCGGGTCCATGTTCGAATACCTGATGCCCATGCTGGTCATGCCCAGCTACCGCAACACCTTGCTGGACCAGACCTGCACCGCCGTGGTCCGGCGCCAGATCGAATACGGCCACAGGCGCGGCGTGCCATGGGGGTTGTCCGAGTCGGCGTTCTATACGTTCGACGCCAACCTGAACTACCAGTACCGCGCCTTCGGCGTGCCCGGCCTGGGCCTCAAGCGCGGCCTGAGCGACGACCTGGTCATTGCCCCCTACGCCTCGATGCTGGCGCTGATGGTCGAACCCCAGGCCGCCTGCGCCAACCTGCTGAAAATGGCCGCCATGGGCCTGTCGACCGACCTGGGTTTCTACGAGGCCGTGGACTACACCCCGGCGCGCCTGCCGCGCGGCAAATCGCTGGCCGTGATCCAGTCGTTCATGGCGCACCACCAGGGCATGGGGTTTTTGTCGCTGACCCATCTGCTGCTGGACCAGCCCATGCAGAGGCGGTTCCTGGCCAACCCGCTGTTCCAGGCCACCATCCTGCTGCTGCAGGAACGCATCCCGAAGACCAGCGTCATCTACTTCGGCGCCGGCGGCGCGGCCGACGTGCGCATGGCCAACACCATGCAGGACTTGCCGGTACGCGTGCTGGACCGCGCCAACACGCGCCGCCCCGAAGTGCAGATGCTGTCCAACGGGCGCTACCACGTCATGCTGACGAACGCCGGCGGGGGTTCCAGTTCCTGGAAGGACCTGGCCGTCACGCGCTGGCGCGAAGACCCGACCCGCGATCACTGGGGCATGTTCTGCTACGTGCGCGACCTGACCGACGGCGTGTACTGGTCCACGGCCTACCACCCCACGCGGCGCGAGCCCGACCGCTACGAAGTGATTTTTTCGGAAGACCGGGCCGAATTCCGCCGCCTGGACCACGGCCTGGAAATGCACACCGAAATCGTGGTCTCGCCCGAAGACGACATAGAACTTCGGCGCACCCGCATCACCAACCGGTCGCGCGTGCGCCGCACGCTGGACGTGACCAGCTACGTCGAAATCGTGCTGGCCACCGCCGCGGCCGACAGCGCCCACCCCGCGTTCGGCAAACTGTTCGCGCAGACCGAGATACTGGAAGACCAGTGCGCCATACTGTGCACGCGCCGGCCCCGTTCCCGCGACGAACAACCGCCGTGGCTGCTTCACCTGATGACCACGCACGGCGCCTCGCCGGGCCCGGTCTCGTTCGAAACCGACAGGGCCAGGTTCCTGGGCAACGGCGCCAGCCCCATCAACCCGCACGCCATGGTCAGCCGCGAATCCCTGTCGGGCAGCCAGGGTTCGGTGCTCGATCCCATCGCCGCCGTGCGCTGCGCCATCACGCTGGAACCCGATCAGCACATTCTGGTCGACATCGTGCTGGGCATGGCCGAATCGCGCGACGGCGCGCTGCGCCTGATCGACAAATACCAGGACCGCTACCTGGCGGACCGCGTCCTGGAACTGGCCTGGACCCACAATCACGTGGTGCTGCGCCAGTTGAACGCCGTCGAAACCGATGCCAGGCTGTTCAGCCGGCTGGCCAACGCCATCGTGTATTCCTCGCCCCAGCTGCGCGCCGACCCGCGCATCCTGGCGCAGAACCACCGGCAGCAGTCCGGCCTGTGGGGGCACGGCATTTCCGGCGATCTGCCCATCGTGCTGCTGCGCATACAAAACGCGGAACACATAGACCTGGCGCGCCAACTGGTGCAGGCCCATGCGTACTGGCGCATCAAGGGCCTGGCCGTCGACCTGGTCATCTGGAACGAAGACCACGCCAGCTACCGGCAACAACTGCAGGACGAGATACTGGGGCTGATCGTATCCGGCGTGGAAGCCCAGACCATAGACCGCCCGGGCGGCATCTATGTGCGCATGGCCGACCAGATTCCCGACGACGACCGCATCCTGCTGCAATCGGTCGCGCGCCTGGTCCTGTCCGACAGCCAGGGAACGCTGACCGAACAGTTGAACCGGCGCAATCCTCCCGATTCGCGCATTCCGCTGCTGCAGACGCGCCCGCCAAACCACCTGCCCGCGCCCGCTCCGGAAGCAAAACCGGAACTGATTCTGGAGAACGGCCTGGGCGGGTTCAGCCCGGACGGACGCGAATACGTGATCGTCTCCGATGTGAACAGTTCGCCGCCCGCGCCCTGGTCCAACGTGCTGGCCAGCCCCGAATTCGGCAGCGTGGTCTCGCATCGGGGCCAGGCCTGCACCTGGCGCGAGAACGCGCACGAGTTCCGCCTGACGCCCTGGCACAACGACCCGGTGTCCGACAGCGGCGGCGAAGCGTTCTACCTGCGCGACGAATACACCGGCTATTTCTGGTCGCCGTCGCCATGGCCCGCCTGCGGCGCGGGCCTCTATACGACCCGGCACGGCTTCGGCTACAGCGCCTTCGAACATACGGAACGCGGCGTCTGGACCGAACTGACGACCTTCGTGGCGCTGGACGCCCCCATCAAGTATTCGATCCTGAAGATCCGCAACGACACCAGCCGCGCCTTGACGCTGTCGGCCACCGGATACGTGCAATGGGTGCTGGGCGACCTGGAAGCGAAAACCGGGATGCACATCATCACCGAAACCGACGCGGCCAGCGAGGCGCTGCTGGCGCGCAACCCGTTCAGCAACGAATTCCACGACCGCGTGGCGTTCTTCAACACGGACGCCACCACCCGCACGGTCACGGGCGATCGCAGCGAATTCATAGGCCGCAACGGTTCGCTGCACCGCCCCGACGCCATGCGGCGGGTACGGCTTTCAGGGCGCCTGGGCGCCGCGCTGGACCCGTGCGCCGCCATACAGGTGCCGATGGAACTGGTGGCGGGACAGACGCGTGAAATCGTCTTCGCGCTGGGCGCGCTGGGTCCGGACCAGGACCGGGGTCTGATCGCGCAATACCGTTTTGCCGAACACGCCCACCAGCAACTGGAGCAGGCCCGGCAATACTGGCGCAATACGCTGGGCGCGATCCAGGTCGACACCCCCGATCCGGCGTTGAACATGCTGGCCAACGGCTGGCTGGTCTACCAGACCATGGCCTGCCGCATGTGGGCGCGCAGCGGTTTCTATCAATCGGGCGGCGCCTATGGTTTCCGCGACCAGTTGCAGGACGCCATGGCCCTGGTGCATGCCGACCCGGCACAGGTCCGCGCGCACCTGCTGCGCTGCGCCGCGCACCAGTTCACGCAGGGCGACGTGCAGCACTGGTGGCATCCGCCATCGGACCGGGGCGTGCGCACCCACTGCTCGGACGACTATCTGTGGCTGCCGCTGGCCACCTGCCGCTACGTCGCCGTCACGGGCGACGCCTCGGTGCTGGACGAGGAGGCGGGCTTCCTGGAAGGACGCGCCGTCGGCCCCCACGAGGATTCGTACTACGATTTGCCCACGCGTTCCGGCCAAAGCGCCAGCCTGTACCAGCACTGTGTGCGCGCCATCGAGCACGGGCTGAGGTTCGGCGCGCACGGCCTGCCGCTGATGGGTTCCTGCGACTGGAACGATGGCATGGACAAGATAGGCAACCAGGGCCGGGGCGAGAGCGTGTGGCTGGGTTTTTTCCTGTACGACGTGCTGCAGCAGTTCGCCGAGCTGGCCAACACCCGCGACGACGCGGCCTTCGCCGAAAAATGCCGCGATCAGGCCAAGACGCTGCGCGCCAGCATCGAGAAGCACGGCTGGGACGGCCAGTGGTACAGGCGCGCCTATTTCGACGACGGCACGCCGCTGGGGTCGCACGTGAATGCGGAATGCCGGATCGACGCGGTGTCGCAAAGCTGGGCGGTACTCTCGGGCGCGGGCGGCCCGGAACGCTGCGCGCGCGCCATGCAGGCCGTGGACGCGCACCTGGTGCACCGCAAGCACGGCCTGATTCAACTTCTGGACCCGCCTTTCGACAAGGCCGGCATGGATCCGGGCTACATACGAGGCTATGTTCCTGGCGTGCGCGAAAACGGCGGCCAGTATACGCATTCGGCCATCTGGACGGTGATGGCGTTCGCCAAGCTGGGCAGGCACGATACGGCCTGGGAATTGCTGGACATGATCAATCCGGTCAACCACGGCCGCACGCCGGATCAGGTGGCCACTTACAAGGTGGAGCCGTATGTGGTGGCGGCCGATGTATACGCCCGGCCCCCGCACACGGGGCGCGGCGGCTGGACGTGGTACACGGGATCGGCGGGATGGATGTACCGGCTGATGGTGGAGACGCTGCTGGGGCTGGATGTGCGCGGCGATATGCTGCGTATTGCCCCCCGCCTGCGCACGGGCTGGGACACGTATACGATGCGCTACCGGCATGGCTCTGCCGTCTATCTGATCACGGTCAGGCGCGGTCCGGGCGCACCGCCCGATCTGAATGATGCGGCCATGGGGGCTCCGCTGCCGTTATTCGAGGCGGCGGGGTGCATGCCGGGGACGACGCGGCTGGTTCTGGATGGGGTTGTCCAGGATGGCGGCGGAGTCGTCATGGTCGACGATGGACGGGAACACGAGGTCGAAGTGATTGTGGGGGCGGTTTGAAAGTGCTTTCAGAGTGATCGGTTTTTGTTTTTCGTTCTTTAGCCGGCCTGCAAGGAAGCGCAGGTTCCCGCCTCCATCGCCTCGGCCCCGGCGTCGCCGGGGCTGCCCGGGCAATCACCCTGAATCGGGGCGGGCGCATAACTCGCGGCAACGGACAGCCACCGGCTGTCCGTAAGCGCGCCGCTCAAACAAATGCGCCCTTGCCTCCCCGCTTCAGGCCGCCTGCCCGGCGGGCTCAAAGTCGGCAGAAACCTGCGCTTCCTTACAGTCCTGATGAATCAAGATATTCACGCCATGCGTACGAACAATCCTGCACGTACCGGTATCGCGGCTAGGGGTAAAGTGCACTACTACGGCGTGACAATCTTCTTTTAGATGGCGACGCAAAGAACAGCCCACGATCAGCGCCGTCACATAGAGGTCGCGATTTCAGTGAGCTTTGCGATAGTATTGATGTTCCTTGCCGTGCCGTGTGCTCCGGCTGGAATTTTGAGCTTCGAGCGCCCCATATTCGCGCCATAAGCCACATAGATTTCCCGCTTGCCCAATTGAACCTCCTCGTCATTTCTGCCCTTAATCAGATCTAGGGTGTCGCCGGGTGGCGGTTCATCCAGAAAGATGGCGACCGTCCGGTTTGCCGGAGCATCGGGAAAAGGGTTGGCAGCGAGAACGTCAGCCATCTCTTTCACGGTGCGCACAACGACATCCACCGGCTTTCCTGCGTAGGCCGTCAATCGTTTCGCCAGCGCCAACTTGACCTGCGGCTCGGATTTATTGGCCGAGAAAACGACATTGCCGCTGGCGATATAGGTCCGCACTTTTTCGAAGCCCTCGGCAACACACATCGCCTTCAGCTCGGACATAGGCAGTTTACCCGCTCCACCGACATTGACAGCGCGCAGCAACGCAATAAATATGGGCATAAAGCCTCCGCTCGAATCAAACAAACGGCGCCGCTATGTCCTCGGCGGCGAACGCCCGTTGCACGGCCGGCCGGGCGGCGATCAGGTCCAGGTAGGGGCCCAGATGCGGGCGGGAGCGGGCGGGGTGTGCGAAGAGGCGGGTCCAGCGCGCGAGCATGAACAAATAGATGTCCGCTGCGCCATAGCCGGCGCCTAGCAGGTAGGCGCCGCGGCCGGAGGCCTGGTTTTCGGCCAGGGCATTGTCGATCAGATCCAGCATCTGGCCGATGCGGGCCTCGGCGTGCTGCTTGACTGTCTGCGCGCCGCCGTCATCGTCGGCCCATCGGGTCGGATAGAAATAGGTGAGTATTTCCGTCTGCAAGGTGTTGGTCAGGTAAATCAGCCATTTGTAGAAGTGCCCGCGTTCCGGCGTGCCGACGGGCGGGGCCAGGTCCGCCTTCGGGTGCTGGTCGGTCAGATGCAGGCAGATCGCGGCCGATTCGTACAGCACGAGTTCGCCGTCGACCAGCACGGGGATGCGGCCGGCGGGATTGAGCTTCAGGTATTGGGCGCTCTTGTGTCCGTTCCGCGGGAAATCGACCAGCACCAGTTCGTGGGCGGCCTCCAGTTCTTCAAGCAGCATGTGCGGAGCAAGGCTGGCTTTGCCGGGATAGTAGTAAAGCTGGTACATGTCAGCGCCCCTTCCACACTGGTGCGCGCTTGGCCATGAACGCGTCGATGCCCTCGCCCACGTCTTCGGACATCATGCTTCGCGCCATGATGCGGGCGGCATGGTCATAGGCCTGGGTCAGTCCCATTTCGTGCTGGCGCCTGTACATGGCCTTGCCCGTGCGCACGGCCAGGGGGCTCTTGGCGCAAATCACCCGCACCAGGTCGGCCACGGCGTCATCCAGCTGGCCAGCCTCGACCGCCTGGTTGATCAGGCCGCTGCCCACGGCATCGGCGCTGCTGATGAAGCCCCCCGTGATCAGCATTTCGAACGCTTTCTTGATGGGCACGTTGCGGGTCAGGGCCACAGCCGGCGTGGCGCAGAACAGGCCCACGTTGATGCCCGAGACCGCGAACCTGGCACTGTCGACGGCAATGGCCAGGTCGCAGGTGGCCACCAGTTGGCAGCCGGCGGCGGTGGCCACGCCCTGCACTTTGGCGATGACCGGCACGGGCAGTTCGACGATGCTTTGCATGAGGCGGCCGCAATCGGCGAACAACTGGTTGTAATAGGCCTCGTCGGGATGCGCGCGCATTTCCTTCAGGTCGTGCCCGGCGCAAAATGCGCGCCCGTTGGCCGCCAGCACCACGCAGCGCGCCTGGTCGTCGCAGGCTATCTCGTCGAGCCGGCTTTGCAGTTCGGCCATCAGGGCTTCGGACAAGGCATTGAATTGTTCGGGCCGGTTCAGGGTCAGCGTGTGGACCCCGTCGGTCTTCTCGGCAAGCAGGATCGAATTTTCAGACGACATGGTGATGAAGCTCCTGGAATTAGCCTTGGCGCGACCTGGTGGCCGCCTCTATCGCCCGCGCCAGGTGTCCAGCCAATGCCTGCCCGGCGAAGTCCAGCGACACGCGCACACCGCACGCGGCCAGGTCGATTGTACGCAAGCCCGCGTAGCCGCACGCATTTATTCCCGAAAAAGGCGTCAGGTCCATGTCCACGTTCAGCGCCAGGCCGTGATAGGCGCGGCCGTTGCGTATCTTGACGCCCAGCGCGGCGATCTTGGCCAGGTCGCCCTCGGGCATGGGCACATACACGCCCGGCGCTCCCGGTTTGCGGCAGGCGCCGCCCACGCCCAGGCCGGCCAGGGCGGCGATGGCCGCGTCTTCCAGCAGGGCCACGTATTCCTTGACGAACAGGCCGCGCCGGCGCAGGTCGACCAGGCAGTACGCCACGACCTGGCCCGGGCCATGGTAGGTAACCTGCCCGCCGCGGTCGGAATGCACGACCGGGATGCCGTCGCTGTGCAGTATGTGTTCGGGCTTGCCGGCCTGGCCCTGGGTGTATACCGGCTGGTGCTCGACCAGCCAGATGACGTCGGGCGTGTCCGCGTCGCGCGTCTCGGTCATGTCGCGCATCGCGCGCCACACCTCGCCGTACGGCGCGGGCCGGGGCAGCCAGACCGTTTCCATTGCGGCCTACAGCACAACGCTGACCATCGGGTGCCCGTGCAGCGCCCGATACAGGTTATCCAGCTGTTCGCGCGAGGTGGCGCGCACCGTGAAGGTCAGGCTGATGTAATTGCCGGCCTTGCTGGGCCGCATTTCCACGGTGGCCGCATCGAACCCCGGGTCGAATTGCATCACCAGTTCGGTCAGGGTCTGGGCGAAATCGGGATGCGTCCTGCCCATGACTTTGATGGGAAAGTCGCTGGGGTATTCGATCAGGGATTCTTCGGGAGGAATTTCCTTCATGACTGCGGCTCCGCACCGGCCGGTCGGGCCGGTGCTTAAAGGGCGGCGATGGCCTGGTCGTAGCCGGCGCGCAGCTTGGCGTACACCGGACCGGGCCTGCCGGTTCCGACCGGCTTGCCGTCGTACGTGGTGATGGGCAGCACTTCCTTGGTGGCCGACGTCATCATCAATTCGTCGGCCTGCGCCACTTCCTGCTTCGTGATGACGCGCGACTGGAACGCGACGCCCGCCTTGGCGGCCAGGTCTTCCAGGAAAGCGTAGCGTATGCCTTCCAGGATAAGGTTGTTGCGCACCGGGGCAAGCAGGACGCCGTCCTTGGCCACCCAGATATTGCAGGACGCGCCCTCGGACAGATTGCCGTCGCGGAACTGGACCACTTCGTCGACGCCGGCGTCGACCGCCTGCTGCTTGGCCAGCACGTTGCCCAGCAGCGACACCGACTTGATTTCACAATGCAGCCAGCGCACGTCGGGCACGCTGATGGCCGTAAGCCCTTCTTCCCGCGCTTTCGCGTCGGGGCGCTTGAAGGGCGAGACCATGCAGAACACCGTGGGTTCGCAGTGCTTGGGGAAGCCGTGGTCGCGCTTGGCCACGCCGCGCGTGACCTGCAGATAGACCATGCAGTCGCCCAGCCCGGAACGCCTCAGCATGTCCTGCACCAGGTTTTTCCAGTCGGCCGTGGAACGGCCCGTCTGGATGCCGATGGCGCCCAGGCTGCGCTGCAGGCGCGCCAGGTGCTCGTCCATGCGAAACGGCTTGCCGTTGTAGGCCGGCACCACTTCGTAGATGCCGTCGCCAAAAATAAAGCCGCGATCCAGTACTGAAATCGTGGCGTCGCCCAGTCGTACGTACTGGCCGTTTATATAAACAATACTGTCATTATCGACATCAGGGATCATTTCGTGAACCTCGGACACTTCCTGGAATTGGCAAAGACTAGATGATACGCCGATACCTGCGATCGCGGCGGCGATCGCACCGGGGGCGCCGCCCGATGCGGCTACTGCAGCATCAGGCGGATCTTGTCGTACATGCGGCCGAAGAAGCCCGCGCGCGGGACGTCTTGCATAATGACCAGGGGATCGCGGCGCAGCACCTTGCCGTCGAGCGTCAGCGACACCATGCCCACGCGCGCGCCTTTTTTCAGGGGCGCCACCAGCGGCTGCGCATATTGCGCAATGGGCTTGACGTGCGGCCCCTGGCCGCGCGGCACGGTGACCCAGGTCGGCGTGGGCTGGCCCAGGCCGACCTTCTCGACAGACCCTTCCCACACGCGCGCCTGCACGGCGGCGTGGCTGCCGTCGTACAGCTTGACGGTGTCGAAATTCTGGTAGCTCCAGTTCAGCAATTTCAGGCTGTCTTCGGTGCGGGCCGAATCGCTGGGCGCGCCCACCACCACGGAAATCACGCGGCGCCCGTCGCGGTCGGCGGTGGCCACCAGGCAATAGCCGGCCGAATCGGTGTGGCCGGTTTTCAGGCCGTCGACCGTGGGGTCGGACCACAACAGGCGGTTGCGGTTGTGCTGCTTGATCTTGTTATAGGTGAACGATTTCTGGCTGTAGTAATGCATGTACTGCGGAAACTGCGTCACCAGGTTCCTGGCGATGGTGGCCAGGTCGCGCACGGTGGTCAGATGGGTGGGGTCGGGCAGGCCCGTGGAGTTGGCGTAGTGCGTGCCCGTCATGCCCATTTTCCGGGCTTCCTGGTTCATCAGGGAAGTGAACGCCGTTTCGCTGCCGGCCACGGCTTCGGCCAGCGCCACCGTGGCGTCGTTGCCCGACTGCACGATCAGCCCCTGCAGCAAGTCGTCGACCGACACCTGCGAGCCGACCTTGATGAACATGCGCGAGCCTTCGGTGCGCCAGGCTTTCTCGGATACGTTGACCTTCTGGTCCAGGGTCAGGCGCTTGTTCTCCAGCGCCTGGAACACGATGTAGGCCGACATCAGCTTGGTCAGCGACGCCGGTTCGACTTTTTCGTCGGGATTGAGCGCGGCGATGATCTGCCCGCTGTTGGCGTCCTGCACAAGCCACGCCTTGGCATCGAGCGTGGGCGCCGGCACGCTGGACAATTCCGCGACGGGCCGCGCGCCGGCCGTCAATTCTGCCGAGGGCGCGGCGGCGGAAGGCGCGGCGGGCGCCACCGATGCCGCCCACGACAGGGCGGGCGCCGCCGCCAGCGCGGCAATCGCCATGCCGCGCCGGGCGCGGCGCAGGAAAGACAACACGGAAACGGAACGGGAAGAGGATGCTATCGGCATAAAGAGTGACAGGCCCGCCAAAAGAGAGAAATGCAAAAGAGGAATGAACAGGAAACGGCGCGGTCGTGGACGCGGAGCAGTGCAGCCATTATAGGCAGACCGGGCGCGACAAAAAACCCCACCCGCCCGCGATCGGCCCGGCGGGAACGAAAGTCTTTGATACCAAAATTGTCCGTGTGTGTCGTTGGTGTCCACGCCGGACGGAAGACCGGCGTTCCGGCCGGCACAATGCGGCCGGGGCCGGTTTCATCCGTTCACCACGCCTGGCCCAGCGTCGCCAGACGCTGGGCCAGCACCTGTTTCAGCACCACCAGCTTGCCATGGAAGAAATGCGACGCATCCGGCACGACCACCATGGGCAACCCGCGCGGCCTGGCGAAATCCATGGCTTCGGACAACGGCACGACCTCGTCCAGCTCGCCATGCACCAGCAATGTGTCGGCCGGCACGGTCACTTCGCGAAAACGGAAACGTTCCACCGCCGTGCCCATCAGCAGCAGCGCATCGGGCGCCTTGGCGCCCTGTTCGTGCAAGGTCGAATACAACTGCGCCGCCACGGCCGTGCCAAACGAAAACCCCGCCAGCACCCACTGGCCGTCGGCCACCTGCGGCCAGGCCTGGGAAAACTGGTCCGCCAGAGCCCGCATGTCGCCGGTTTCGCCCACCGCCGCGTCGAACCGGCCCGCCGACTTTCCCACTCCGCGGAAATTGGGCCGCACCGCCACCAGGCCGCGCTGCAGGCAGGCGCGCGCAATGGTGGTCACGACCTTGTTTTCGCGGGCGCCCCCGTACAGAGGATGCGGATGCAGCACCAGCGCCCACCCCGCGGGCGTGTCATCGGGCCATTCGACAAGACAATCCATGTCTCCGGCCAAACCCTGAAAAACACGATTTTCGATTCGAGCAAACATATAATGCCCCTGACACCAACAAAAACATTCAACGCCCAGCCATTCTACACACGATGACCATCGACACTCCCCCGGCCTTGCCCGGTCCGGTAGAACTCGCCGCCTCGCTGCGCGAGGCGCTGCCGAAGTTCGGACAAATAGAATGGTTCAAGAGCACCAGCTCGACCAACGCGGACCTGATCGCCAAGACACGCACCAGCCTGCTGCGCCGGCCCTGGCTGCTGGGCTCGCACCTGCAGGAAAACGGGCGCGGACGCGCCGGACGCACCTGGCAGAACCGCGCCGGCGCGAACCTGATGTTCTCGTGCGCGTTCGACGTCTTCCTGGCGCCCAGGCAACTGCCGGCCCTGTCGCCGCTGGTGGGCATGGTCACCTGCGAAGCGCTGCGCCAGCTTCTGGATCCGGCCAACAGGCGGCACCTGTCGCTGAAATGGCCCAACGACCTGCTGTGGAAGTTCGCCAAACTGGCGGGCATCCTGGTCGAAACCACGAAAGCCGGAACGTCCCGGGTCTCGCCCGATCATCATGTGGTCGTCGTGGGCATGGGCGTGAACCTGGACGATGCCCGCGCGCTGAGCCAATCCCTGGATCGCCAGGTCGCCGATTGGCGCGAAGTCTGCGGCCAGGCCCCCGAAGCCGCCCGCCTGTCGGCGGCGACGCTGGTCTCGTGCATTGCGCAGTCATGGTATGACAGCATCAACCTGGTGGTGCGCGACGGGCTGGCCGACCTGCCGGAACGCTTCGCCAGGGTGGACGCGCTGTCGGGCCAGCACGTCAATATCCTGGACGACGGCCGGCTCATCCAGTCCGGCATCGCCGGCGGCGTCAACGACCTGGGCCAGCTCATCGTGCGCACGCCCCAGGGGGAACACCCCATCTCGGTGGGTGACGTCTCGGTGCGTTCCAGATCATGATCGTTCTCATCGACGCCGGCAACACACTGGTGAAGTTCGGCTGGCTGGACCCGGACACCGGCCAGCGCGAAGCCCGCGTGCTGGCCCTGGACCACGCGAACCTGGCCGCGCTGGACGACTGGCTGGATCGGCTTGCCCGCGAGCCCGCCGCCGCCGTGGGCGTCACCGTGGCCCATCCGGGCCTGGCCGCCCAGTTGCAGACCCTGTTCCGGCGCCGCCGATGCGAAATACGCTGGATCGACAGCCTGTCGGCGGCGCCCGGCGTGCGCAATGCCTACGACCCGGCGGGCCAGCTGGGCGCGGACCGCTGGGTATCGCTGGTGGGCCTGTCGCGGCATGTGGCGCGCGAACCGTCGGCCCGCGCCGAACCCGCGCTGATGCTGGCCACGTTCGGCACGGCTTCGACCATAGACACGCTGGATCCCGATGACGACGCCGGGCGCGGCGACCGGGTGTTTCGCGGCGGCGTCATCCTTCCGGGCCCGGCCGTCATGCGCACCGCGCTGGCCGGCAGCACCGCGCTGCTGCCCGATGCCGAAGGCAGCGTGGCCGACTTTCCCACGCACACCTTGCAGGCCATCGCTACAGGCATCGCGGCCGCTCAGGCCGGCGCGCTGGCGCGCCAATGGCTGGCGGGGCTGGACCGCTTCGGCCTCGCGCCGCGCGTATTCTGCGCCGGCGGCGCCTGGCCCCTGGTCGAAACCGAGGCGCGGCGCCTGCTGGCCCGTGTGCAACGGCAGGCCGGCGTCGATCCCGCCCCCCTAGAATGGCTGGCGACGCCCGTCCTGAACGGACTGGCCGCCATGGCGCTGGATCCGGTGTCGACGTGAGCGCGCCGGGCGAACCGAACACGCCGTATGGCGCCATTTCGCCGCAATCGCAAAGCAAAGTAAGATACGGGAAACTTCATCCAACCACGCCAGCCATGCGTTTTCTATTTCTGCTGATCCTTCTGGCCAATGTGGCGCTTTTCGCCTACGGGCAGGGCATTTTCGGCTCGCCGCCCAGCGAACGGGGCCGCAATCCGCGCCCCTTGCAGCAAGACCACCAGACGGCGATCACCCTGGCGCCGCCGCTGCCCACCCAGCAGACCACTCACTGAAGCCGAGGCCGGGCTGGCCCGGCTCCGACACCGGAAACATGCCCATGAAGCCTATCCGCAAAGCTGTCTTTCCCGTCGCCGGCATGGGCACGCGTTTCCTGCCCGCCACCAAGGCGATGCCCAAGGAAATGCTGCCCATCGTCGACAAGCCGCTTATCCAGTACGCCGTGGAAGAAGCCATCGCCGCGGGCATCACCGAACTGATTTTCATCACCGGACGCAACAAGCGCGCCATCGAAGACCACTTCGACCGCGTGCCCGAACTGGAAGCCGACCTGGCGGCCAAGAACAAGATGGAATTGCTGGACATCGTGCGCAACATCATTCCGGCCAACGTCAACTGCATCTATACCCGGCAGTCGGCGCCGCTGGGCCTGGGGCACGCCGTGCTGTGCGCCGCGCCCATAGTGGGCGACGAGCCGTTCGCCGTGCTGCTGGCCGACGACCTGATCGACGCCGCCGTATCGGTCACCCGGCAACTGGTCGATTGCGCGCATCAGCACAACGGCAGCGTGCTGGCCATCCAGAACATACAGCGCGACCACACCGGAAAATACGGGATCATCTCGGGCGACCTGGTGGACCCCGCCACCACCAGGCTGAACGCCATCGTCGAAAAACCTTCGCCGAAAGACGCGCCTTCCACCCTGGCCGTGGTCGGGCGCTATGTACTGGAACCCGACATCTTCGAGCACCTGCGCAAGACGCAGGCGGGCGTGGGCGGCGAAATCCAGCTGACCGACGGCATCGCCAGCCTGCTGCGCGCGCGCGCCGTGTTCGGGCATCAGTACCAGGGCCTGCGCTACGATTGCGGCGACAAGAAAGGGTTCTTCCAGGCCACGCTGGAACTGGGACGCAAGTATCACGGCCTGTAGGCCGGCCCGACCGCGTCCCGGCCCGCGCGGCGGATCAGTCCGACCGCAACTCCTGGATTCCGGCCACGACCCGCGCCACCGCGCCCCGGTGCTTCTGCACCCAATGCAGCCCCGCCTGCTCCATGCCCGCCAGGCGATGCGGTTCGTCCAGCAGTTGCAGGGCCGTTTGCAGGGCCGCCGCCGGGTCGGGCACCCGCAGGGCCGCGCCTTCTTCCATGGCGTCGAGCACGGCTTGTTCGAAATTGCGCGTGTGCGGCCCCACCAGCACCGGCGCGCCCAGCGCGCAAGCCTCGATCAGGTTCTGCCCGCCGTACGGCCCGAAGCTGCCCGCCACGATGGCCACTTTGCATGCGGCGTAATACCAGAACATTTCGCCCAGGCTATCGCCCAGCAGCACCATGACATTGGCGCTGGCCGCCACCGCCGAGGTGCTTAGTTCGCCCATGCTGACCAGTTCCGAACGGCGCAGGAAAGGAATGCCGGCCTGGGTCAGCAGGGCCGCCACCGCCGCGAAACGCTGCGGATGGCGCGGCACCAGGCAAAACAGCACCTGCTTGGCCTGCTCGTAGCCCTGGGCGCGCAAGCGCCTGATCTGGTGCGCCAGCGCGCCGACGAACTGCTCGTCCTCGCCTTCGCGCGTGCTAGCGATGACGATGATCTTGCGCGAGAGCGCATTGGCGTAGGCGCGCCCGCGCCCGACCTTGGCGTCCGAGAGCGAGATGTCGAACTTGAAATTGCCCGATACCCGCACGGCAGCGGCGCCCGCCTGTTCCAGGCGCTGGGCGTCGTTGAGGGTTTGCGCATAGACCCCCTGCAGACTTTCGTAGGCTTCGCGCATGACGCGCCCCGAGCGCAGGCTCTGGCGCAGGGAATGATCGGAAAAGCGCGCGCTGGCCAGCATCATGGGCACGCCCGCGCGGCGCGCCTGGGCGATCACGTTGGGCCAGACTTCGCGCTCTATCAGCACGCCTATGCAGGGCCTGTAGTGTTCCATGAAGCGGCGGGCCGAGCCCGGGAAGTCGTAGGGAAACCACTGCTGCGCCAGGCGGTTCTGTTCGATGGCCCGCGAGAATACGCGCGCGCCTTCGGCGCGGCCGGTCGCCGTCATGTGGGTAAGCAGGACATGTTCGCCGCGATCGAGCAGCGCCTGCACCAGGGGCTGGGCGGCGCGCGTTTCGCCCAGGCTGACGGCGTGTATCCAGATCGGTTTGTCCAGCGGGCTGGGCGCGCAATAGCGTCCGAAGCGCGGGCGGGACAAGACGCCCCAATGGCCGCCGGCGCGCCGGGCGCGCAGCGCCATCCAGACAAGCAGAACGGGGGAGAACAGACGAATGAACGCTGTATAGAAAAGACGATTCAACGCGACAAGCCAAAAACCCGGGATTCGCCCATGGTAACCGAAAGACGGTCGAACGGCGCACTGCGGCGGGTTTCAGAAACCCGTGCTGAAAGGCGCCGCGTCGATATGGATGTCGCCGGCCAGATCGGCGGCGCCATGGGGCTTGTACGACAAGGCCTGTTCGATGGCGCTAAGCACGGTCTGCGCCGACGGGGCATTGCCGCGTTCGCCCAGGCTGGCCGTGTAGCCCGAGCCTTCCAGGGGCGTGCGCACCGGCGTGGATGCCTTGTAGATACCGATAGTGGGGCGGCCCAGCCCGGCGGACAAATGCGTCAGCCCGCTGTCCAGCCCCACCATCAGCGTGGCCGCCGCAAGCGTATCGGCCACCTGGCGCAAGCCCATGCGCGGCAGCACCCGCGCCTGCGGATACCCCTGGGCCAGGGACTGGGCCCGGGCCGACTCCGCCGGGTTGCCCGCCAGCAGCAGCAGTTGCAGGCCCCGCCCCGCCAGACAATCGAACACGGTGTGCCAGTCCTCGGCCGGCCACAGTTTGTCCTCGCGGCTGGCCGACGGCATGATCACCGCGTAGGGCTGGGCCTGCACGCCGCGCGTCAGGGCGTCCAGGCCGAAATCGGGCTCGCCCGTATACACATACCCGAACGTGGCCGCCGCCAGTTCCCGTTGGCGCACCACCGCGGGCTGCCAGAAGTTGACCGTATGCTTGACATCGTAGAACAGCGAGGCCATGGGCTCGCGCGCCGACTTGCGATCCAGGCCGTGGCGCGTGCCATGCGTCTGGCGCACCACCCAGACCGATTTCATCAAGGCCTGCATGTCCAGCACCACGTCGTAGCGGCGCGACTGCAGGTTTTCGCGCAGCGCGGCGCGCTCGGCGCGCGTGTCCGCCGCCCACCAATGCTTGCGCCAGCGCCGGTGCGCCACCACGATGACGTCGTTCACGGCCCGATGCCAGGCGGGAATCTCGGCGAAGTTTTCTTCCACCACCCAATCGATCGACGCGCCCGGCACATGCCGGCCGATATCGGAAATGGCCGGCAGCATATGCACCAGGTCGCCCAGCGAGGACGTGCGGACAATAAGGATTTTCTTGGTCATGCCTGCCCTGTAGAAACCGGACGCCGCCTGGACAAAAGCGCGCCGCATGCACAATTATAAATGCCGGCCCCGCCATCGACGGATCGCTGGAAATTGATATATAAGAAACCGGACCGGTGTCTATATGCCGCTGAAAACCGTTATATAAATGCCACGTTTTAACGGAAATTTAGAAAAATATGAACCAGATTACGCAATTTCGGCATGCTTTACCCTGAATTTCAAAATGTAACAACTATACTGTCACCTGTGTCAATTCATTGTTTATTGTATGGTCAAGTCCGCCAAGCCCCCGGAATCGAATGCCAAGACGGCGCTGCGCGTCATTGAAATCATAGAAACCTTCGCCAAAGAACAAAGACCCCTGTCCATGACGCAAATCGCGCGCGAATTGTCGGCGCCGGTGTCAAGCTGCCAGACTCTGTTGAAAACCCTGATCAACCTGGGCTACATCTACGAAACCGGGGCCGGGCACGTGTACTACCCCACCGGCAGGCTGCAGACCATGGTCGATCTGATTTCCCGCTGCGACCCGGTGCTGGAGAACATACTGGGCAACCTGCGCGAATTGAATCATTCGACCAATGAAACTATCTTGCTGGCCAAGCTGAACCCGGACCGGCAACTGGTGATTCTGCACATCATCGAATCGACCAGCCCCATCCGCTATTCCACGCAGCCCGGCACGCAGATACAGCCGCACGCCAATTCGGCGGGGCACGCGCTGCTGTCGACGCTGGACGCGGGCGAGCGCCGGCGCCTGCTGACAGGACGGGCGCTGATACGCTATAACAAGCACACCATGACCAATCCGGCCGAGATCGAGCACTGCATCCAGCAGTCGCTGATACGCGGCTGGTTTTCGGGGGCCAACGATTCGGGACAAGGCATAGGAACGATTTCATGGCCGGTGCGCATAGCCGAAACCGATTACTCCCTGACCGTGGGCGGCCCTCTGGACCGCATCATCGAAAACGAAGCCAACTACGCCCAGGAACTGCGCTTCGCCTGCGCCAACATAGAACAGTCTTTCAAGTAACCGGTATCCGTTTCATGACGCTATTCGCCGCCCTCGACCGGTGCGCCCCGGGCACACGCCCCGGCCATCAGGCATCCTCGACCGCGTCATACCGCGCGACGCGCCCGCTGGTGGGCATCGTCCTGCTGATCCTGTCCACCTGGGCGCTGTCGGGGCTGGACGCCAGCGGCAAATGGGTCATGGGCGCCGGGGTGTCGCTGCTGCTGCTGTGCTGGGTCCGGTACGTGGGACACCTGCTGCTGGTCCTGGCCCTGGTGCTGCCGGCCAAGGGCACGGGCGTGCTGCGCAGCCGACGCGCCCGCAACCAGGTGCTTCGCGGCGTGTTGATGCTGGCGGCCACGCTGTCTTTCTTCACGACGCTAAGCTACCTGCCCCAGGCCCAGGCCACCGCCATCAATTTCCTGGCGCCGCTGATGATGCTGGCGCTGGCCCCGTGGCTGCTGGGGGAAGCGCCGCGCCTGTCGCGCTGGGTGGCCGCCGGCGTGGGATTCGCCGGGGTGCTGGTCATGATCCGGCCAGGCTCGGGGCTGGACCCCGTGGGCACCTTGTTCGGACTGCTGACCGCCTGCCTGTTCGCCGGCCAATACCTGGTCACCCGGCGCGTGGCCATCGACGACCCGCTGACCACCCTGGTCTGGAGCGGCGCGGTGGGCAGTGTCATTCTGACCCTGGGACTGCCCTGGTTCCTGCCCTTGGCCTGGCCCCTGCTCCACACCCTGACCCCGCTGCACTGGCTGGTGCTGGCCTCCACCGGATTCTGGGGCGCGCTGGGGCACCTGATGCAGATCCAGGCCTACCGCCATGCGCCGGCATCGATGCTGGCGCCCTTCCTGTATCTGCAAATCGTCAGCGCCGCCACCCTGGGCTGGCTGATCTGGGGCCAGTTCCCGGACCTGGTCACCTGGCTGGGCATCGCCATCATCTGCGCCAGCGGCATCACCATCGGCGTGCTGGAATGGCGTGGCCGCCGGCCCGGTTCATAGGTTGTCGTATAACACGGTGCGCTCCCGCGCGCCGATCCGGGGTTTCCTTCCCAAGCGCCCGCCCCCACGTCCCAAGAGATGACTAGGGGTTTTCCTTGGACCCGCTAAAAAGCGGTTGACAGCGGAAATGTAAAAACCCGAAAATTATTAGACATCAGACAACCTATAACATCAGGCCTCCCGGCGGGAAACCGCCGGCATCCCACGACATGACCATCATCAAATCCCACGAAAAACTGCTGCTGACCGGCGCCGCCGGCGGCCTGGGCAAGGCCCTGCGCGACCGCCTCAAGGCCAATTGCTCGGTATTGCGCCTGTCCGACGTGCAAGCCTTCGGCCAGGCCGCCTCCGGCGAGGAAATCGTGTTGGCCGACCTGGCCGACGCCCTGGCCGTCGACGCCATGGTCAAGGGCGTGAACGCCATCGTCCACCTGGGCGGCATATCGGTGGAAGGGCCTTTCCACCCCATCCTGCACGCCAACATCGTGGGCATGTACAACCTGTACGAAGCCGCCCGCAAGCACGGCGTCAAGAGAATCGTATTCGCCAGCTCGAACCACGTCACCGGCTTTTACCGTCAGGACCAGACCATCACCGCCGACGCCCCGCCGCGCCCCGACAGCTTCTACGGCCTGAGCAAGGCGTTCGGCGAAGACCTGTCGCGCTTCTATTTCGACCGCTACGGCATAGAAACCGCCTGCGTGCGCATAGGCTCGTCGTTTCCGGAGCCCAAGGACCGCCGCATGCTGGCCACCTGGTTAAGCTACGACGACCTGCACCGCCTGATCACGGCCTGCCTGACCACGCCGGTGCTGGGCCATTCCATCATATTCGGCATGTCCGACAACATGGTCACCTGGTGGGACAATTCGCGCGCGCGCCACATCGGCTACGTGCCCCGGGACAGTTCCGACATATTCCGCGACGCCGTCTACGCGCGCACGCCCGAACCCGACCCCACCGACCCGGCCGTGCAATGCCAGGGCGGCGCCTTCGTGCGGCAGGGCCCGTTCGAATGAACGCACCCGCGATGCGGCCACTGGGCGGCACGCGCTGCGCGGTGGGGGAAAGCCCGTTGTGGTCGGCGGCCGAACAGGCGCTGTACTGGGTCGACATTGCGGGCCGGCGGCTGCACCGCCACGACTGGCCGGCCGGGTCCGAGCGGGCCTGGCCCATGCCCGAACCCATAGCCTGCATTGCCCCGCACGCCGACGGCGGCCTGATCGCCGGCATGCAGACCGGCATCTTCCACCTGCGGCCCGCCGACGGCGGCCGGTGCGCCATCGAACGCCTGTTCGCCTCGCGGTTCCCGCGGGACGACATGCGCTTCAACGACGGGCGCTGCGACCGCCAGGGACGCTTCTGGCTGTCTTCCATGGTGACGGACATGGCGCTGGCCGCCGCCGACGGCGCGCTGTTCCGCTGCGCGCGCCGGGAACTTTCGCCCCCCCTGGTCACCGGCCTGGTGACCGGCAACGGATTGGGGTTCAGCCCCGACGGCGCCACCATGTACCTGTCGGACTCGCATCCGTCGGTATGCAGGATATGGGCCTTCGACCTGGATGCCGACGGCGTTCCATCGAACCGCCGCCTGTTCGTCGACATGCGGCGGTATCCGGGCCGCCCGGACGGCGCGGCGGTCGACGCCGAAGGCGGCTACTGGATCTGCGGCAACGATGCGGGCCAGATACACCGCTTCCTGCCCGACGGCCGCCACGACCGGTCTCTATGCGTGCCGGTGGCCAAGCCATCGATGTGCGCCTTCGGCGGCCCCGACATGGACCTTTTGTTCATTACCTCGATCACGCCGGCCGCGCCGGTCGAGGGCTACGACGCCGCGTTCGACGGCGCCGTTTTCGTTGTGCAACCCGGCGTGCGCGGACTGCCCGAAACGCCATACAACCAACTATAGGAAAAAGGGAGACATTTCATGAGGAAAACCCAAAAGCAGTTCTTTCTGGCCATGGCCGCCGCGATGGCTATCGGTTCGACCGCCAGCCCGGCCATGGCCCACAAGTTCCGCTCGGCCGACGTGCACGCCAACAATTTCCCGACCAACATGGCCGTGAAATTCATGGGGCAGGAACTGTCCAAGGCCACCGGCGGCAAGGACACCATCAAGGTGTTCGGCAACAGCGCCCTGGGCTCTGAAGAAGACACCCTGGAACAGGTCAAGATAGGCGCGATCGACATGACCCGCGTCAGCCTGGCCGCCTTCAACGGCATCGTGCCCGAATCCAAGATCCCGTCGCTGCCCTTCCTGTTTCGCGACATCGGCCACTTCCGCAAGACCATGTACGGCAAAGAAGGCGACGAGATCCTGGCGGCCTTCGACAAAGCCGGGTACATAGGCCTGTGCCTGTACGAAAGCGGCATACGGTCCATGTACGCCAAGAAACCCATACACAGCGTGGCCGACATGAAAGGCCTGAAGGTGCGCGTGCAGGCGTCGGACCTGATGGTTTCCATGATTTCGGCCATGGGCGCCTCGCCCACCCCCATTCCCCTTGCCGAGGTCTACACCGGCCTGAAGACGGGGCTGATCGACGCCGCCGAGAACAACATCCCGTCGTACGAGGAATTCAAGCACTACGAATCGGCGCCCATCTATTCCGAGACCTTCCACGTCATGACGCCTGAAGTGCTGGTGTTCTCCAAGAAGGTCTGGGTCACCCTGACGCCCAAGGAGCAGGCGGCGCTGCGCAAGGCCGCCAAGGATTCGGTCGCCTACTACCAGACGCTGTGGACCGCCAAGGTCAAGACCGCCAGGGCCGCCGTGCTGGCCCATGGCGCCACCATCATCCCCAGTTCGGCGATCGACAAGCAAAGCTTCGTCAACGCCGAGAAGCCGGTATGGGACAAGTTCGCCGATACGCCCCAGCTCAAGGCCCTGGCCAAAGAAATCGTAGATACGAAGTAAATCGTACCGCCCCCGCAGCGGCCCCGGCCGCCACGGGGGCCGCCGGAAGAGACCATGAACCACGTATTTCGCGTCAGCGCGCGCCTGTCGCGCCTTAGCCTGTTCCTTGCCGGTTCGTGCCTGGCCCTGCTGGGCGCGATCGTCGACTACGGCGTGATCATGCGCTATATCTTCAACAACGCGCCGGACTACGTCGGGCAGGTGGCCCTGCTGCTGGTGATCTCGGTGGCCATGTTCGGCGCCGCCGCCGGCGTGCACGACGCCGGCCACATAGGCCTGGACAGCGCCGTGAAGATGCTGCCCCCCAAGGCCCGCTTCGGCTGCCACGTCGCCGCGTACGCCCTGACGGCCGTGTTCTCGGTCGTGCTGCTGGGCGGCAGCATCGAAATGGCCATGACCACCTTGCACCACACCATTCCGACACTGGGCATTTCGGAAGCCTCGCGCTATCTGCCGCCCATCGTCGCGGGCGCGCTGATGATCCTGTTCTCGGTCGAGCACCTGCTGATTCTTTTCACCCGCACTCCCACGGCGCCATAATGGAAATCACCGTACTGACTCTTTCTTTCGTGGTCTTCCTGGTGCTGGGGGTGCCGGTGGCGTTCGCCATAGGCCTCAGCTGCCTGGCCACGTTCGCCGTGGAAGGCCTGCCCCTGGCCACCGCCATACAGATGATGGTCTCGGGCATGAACGTGTTCTCGTTTCTGGCCATCCCGTTCTTCATTTTCTCGGGCGAACTGATGCTGCACGGCGGCATCGCCGACAAGATACTGGACTTCGCGCGCAGCCTGGTCGGCCACATGAAAGGCGGCCTGGGCCTGGCCAACGTCATGGCCAGCACCCTGTTCGGGGGCATTTCGGGCTCGCCCATCGCCGACACCTCGGCCATGGGCGGCGTGATGATCCCCATCATGAAGCGCGAAGGCTACAGCACCGACTACGCGGTCAACGTCACCACGCACGCATCGCTGACCGGCGCCATGATGCCCACCTCGCACAACATGATCATCTATGCGTTCGCGGCGCAGGCCGCGACCGGCGTGATCGCGGGCCACACCATTTCGGGCGTCTCCATCGGCGACCTGATGTTCGCCGGCCTGGTGCCGGTGTTCTGGATCATGGTGTGCATGCTGACGGCCGCGTACTGGCAGGCCGTGCACAACGGCTTTCCCCGGCGCGCCGACGGCACGTCGATGATGCAAAAATTCCCGGGCTGGCGCGCGGTGCTGACGCGCCTGGTCGCCGCCGTCCCCGGCCTGCTGGTGATCGTGGTGATTCTGGGCTGCGTCATGGGCGGCGTGACCACCGCCACCGAGGCCGCCGCCATCGCCGTCACGTATTCGCTGCTGCTGACCAGCGTGGCCTACCGGTCCCTGAGCCGCGAGAAGCTGTTCAAGGCCTTGTCCAAGGCGTCCAGGACCACGGGCGTGATCCTGCTGCTGATCGGCGTGTCGAACATGCTGCGCTGGCAGATGGCCTACCTGGAAATTCCCGAGACCATCGAAGCCATGCTGCTGCACGCCACGCACACGCCCTGGCTGATGCTGCTGTACATCAACCTGATACAGATCGCCCTGGGCATTTTCCTGGACATGGCCGCGCACATATTGATCACCACCCCGCTGTTCCTGCCCCTGGCGATACAGATGGGCGTGGGGCCCGTGCAGTTCGGCATGATGCTGCTGCTGAACTGCGGCCTGGGCCTGGTGCACCCACCCGTGGGATCGGTGCAGTTCGTGGGCTGCGCCATAGGCAATATCTCGATAGGCGAGGCCACCCGGACAGCGTGGCCGTATTACCTGGCCATCTGGGTCGCCATCTGCCTGGTCACCTACGTCCCGTCGTTTTCCACCTGGCTGCCCTCGGTCATTACCGGGCATCCGGTGTTCTAGACCGCCGAGGCCGGCATGCAACGGAATGCGGCCCGGATGGTCTCCGATGCTTGCCTCGGCCGGAGCATACAAGTAAGATATACGACATCTTATAACAAGATTTCCAGCGCCACGGGCGCACCATCGCAGGAGACACTGCTTGCAGTACCACTTCAATTTCGCCGGCCTGCTGCCCTACTGGAACACATTCCTGCAAGGCACCGCGCTGACACTGGAACTGACGCTGGCATCGACCGTATTCGGGCTGATCATCGGCGTGCTGTGCGCCATAGGCCGGCGCGGCCAGGCGCGCGCCGTCTCCACCCTTTGCGGCATTTACGTGGAAACCATACGCAACACGCCGTTCCTGGTGCAGATCTTCATTTTCTATTTCGGCCTGTCCAGCGTGGGCGTACAGATTCCCGCCCCCATCTCGGCCGTCATCACCATGGTCATCAACGTGGGGGCGTATTCGTCGGAAATCATACGCGCCGGCATGGACGCCATCCCGGCCGGCCAGCTCGAGGCCGCCGAATGCCTGGGTCTGTCCAGGCCCCGCATCTACTGGCACGTGATCATGCAGCCCGCTTTCGAAAAAGTGTATCCGGCCATCACCAGCCAGTTCATCCTGATGATGCTGATGTCCTCGGTGGCCTCGCAGATTTCGGCCGAAGAACTGACCGCCGTGGCCAACAACGTGCAATCCATCACCTTCCTGTCGCTGGAAGCGTACATCGTGGTCGCGATCCTGTACCTGATCCTGGCCGTGCTGCTGCGCCTGCTGTTCTGGCTGGGCGGCCTGTGGCTGTTCCGGCGCAAGCGGGTCATCGCCGCGGCCGACCGCCGCATCGCCACGCAATCATCGGCTCACGCCGCCTAGGACGCCGCCATGGATTCTTTCACGCTGATCCAGATGGAATACCTGCTCAAGGGGCTGGGGTGGACCGTCATCCTGTCGCTGATCTCGTTCGTGCTGGGTTCGGCGGGAGGCTTCGCCGTCATGCTGGCCCGGGTGTCGCGCTTCGCCCTGCTGCGCCTGGCCACCTCGGTGCTGATCCAGATCATCCAGGGCATACCGCTGCTGGTGCTGCTGTTCATCGTCTATTTCGGCGTGGGCATTTTCGGATTGAACGTGCCGGCGCTGGCGGCCGCCAGCATCGCGCTGATGGTCTACGTCAGCGTATTCCTGGGCGAGATCTGGCGCGGCAGCGTGCAGTCCATACAGAAGACCCAGTGGGAAGCCTCCGAATGCCTGGGGCTGTCGCGCTGGCAGTCGCTGCTGCTGGTCATCATCCCGCAAGCCATCAAGCTGTCGCTGCCGTCGACCGTGGGCTTCCTGGTGCAGGTCATCAAATCGACCTCGCTGGCCTCGGTCGTGGGCTTCGTCGAACTGACGCGCGCCGGCCAGATCATCAACAATTCGCTGTTCCAGCCGTTCCTGATATTCGCCCTGGTCGGGCTGCTGTATTTTTGCCTGTGCTACCCGCTGTCGCGCTGGAGCCGGGCCATGGAAAGGAAATTGAATGTCGGCAATCGTTAAGCTGCAGGACGTACACAAAAGCTTCGGCGACAACGAAGTCCTGAAAGGGGTGTCGTTCGACATCCAGAAGGGCCAGGTCGTGGCCATCGTGGGCCAGAGCGGTTCGGGCAAAAGCACCGCGCTGCGCTGCATGGACCATCTTGAAACCATCAACGGCGGATCGATCGAGGTCTGCGGACACTCGCTGGGCTCGGGCAAGGTCGACCTGCGCCAGCTGCGCCAGGACGTGGGCATCGTATTCCAAAGCTACAACCTGTTCCCGCACCTGACCGTGCGCCAGAACATCATGCTGGCGCTGAAACACGTGCGCAAGCTGCCCAAAAGCGACTGCCTAGTCAAGGCCGACTACGTGCTGAAAAAAGTGGGGCTGAGCCAGAAAGCCGACTGCTATCCGGAACAGCTTTCGGGCGGCCAGCAGCAGCGCGTGGCCATTGCCCGTTCGCTGGCCATGGAACCGCAGGTCATGCTGTTCGACGAGGTGACCTCGGCGCTGGACCCGCAACTGACCGGCGAAGTGCTGAAAGTCATCGAAGACCTGGCCGCCGGCGGCATGACCATGATCCTGGTCACGCACGAAATGGCGTTCGCCCGGCGCGTGGCGGACAAAATCATATTCATGTACGAGGGCCTGGTCTGGGAATCAGGCGGGCCCGAGATCCTGACACAACCCAAGACCAGGGAACTGCAGGAATTCGTAGGAACCGGGCTGTAATGTGCGGCACGCAGCTTCTTCATTCAATCATCAATACACGAGGCGACAAATGAAGTTCACAAACACCGTCAAACAACTAGGCCTGGGCGTCGCCCTGGCGGCTTTATGTTCCGCGGCCTGCGCCAACGGCCTGGACCAGATCAAGAAAGAAGGCGTGATACGCGTGGCCATCGCCATGGGCGTGCCCATGTTCAGCTACGCCAACGCCCAGATGCAGCCCGAAGGCTCGGACGTGGCCACGGCCAAGCTGCTGGCCAAGGACCTGGGCGTGAAGCTGCAACTGGTGCAAATCACCAACGCCGCGCGCGTGCCCACCATACAGACCGGCAAGGCCGACATCGCCGTGGCCAACCTGTCGATTACCGCCCAACGCGCCAAAGTCATCGATTTTTCAGTCCCGTACGCCTCGCTGCAAACCATCGTGGCCGCGCCCAAGAGCCTGAAGATCAAGGACTACGCCGACCTGAAAGGCGTGCGTATTGGCGTGACCCGCGCCACCGTCAACGACGCCGACATCAGCAAGAACGCCAGCTTCGCCAACATTCGCCGCTATGAAGACGACGCCACGCTGGTCACCGCCGCCGTCAGCGGACAGGTGCAGGCCGTGTCCTCGCAATGGCCCAATGTCGCCGAGATCAACAAGAAGCTCAAGAAGCACCCGTACGAGATCAAATTCGTGGAGCACGAATTCATGCTGGGCATCGCCATGCAACAGAACACGCCCAAGCTCAAGGCCTGGATCAACGAATGGATCAAGGCCAACCTGAAGAACGGCAAGCTCAACGCCATCTACAAGAAATACCACGGCAATGACCTGTCGCCCAAGGTCCTGGCGGCCAAGTAGCCGGCGAAACGCCCTGTGGAACCATGCAATAATGCCGAGTCCCTCCGGCCTTGACTGATTGGAAGGCATAGACCTATGACAACTTTTCAAAAATCGTCGGCCAGCAACACGTCGCGGCGCAGGCCCAAAAGCCTGGCCCAGGAAGTCGTGAACGACCTGGTCGGCCAGATCAAGGCCGGCATTCTGAAGCAGGGCGACAAACTGCCCACCGAATCGGAACTGATGCAGATGCAAGGGGTCAGCCGCACCGTGGTGCGCGAAGCGATTTCGCGCCTGCAGGCGGCGGGCGTGGTGGAAACCCGGCACGGCATCGGGTCGTTCGTGCTGGGCATACTGAACGAACAGAACTTCCACATCGATCCCACCGACCTGGTCACCATACAAGACATCCTGTACGTGCTGGAACTGCGGCAAAGCCTGGAATCGGCCGCCGCCGGCATCGCGGCGCTGAAACGCACCGAGAGCGACCTGGCGGTCCTCTCGGGCATCCTGCACGAATTCAAGCAATTGCTGGAAGGGGGACAGGAAACCGTGGACGCCGATTTCCGCTTCCACCTGTCCATCGCCCAGGCCACCGGCAACCGCTACTTCGTGGAATTCATGTCGTACCTTGGCCAGACCGTCATTCCGCGCACCCGCATCAACACCGCCTCGCTGGGCGCGGAAACACAAATGCGCTACCTGGAACGCGTGCACTACGAACACCAGGAAATCTACAAGGCCATACAACTGCAGAACCCGCTGGTCGCCAGCAGCGCCATGCAGATGCACTTGAACAACAGCGCCGAACGCCTGCGTTCGACGCTGCGCAAATAACCCGGAACGCGCCATCGACGAAAACCCTTGTAGAGCGGCGCGTCATTTTCGTCATACGATAACTGACAATAAACAGGCCAAGCTCGGACAAGCCGGCTTGACGCCACTACCGAAACAGATAAACCGATGCAAACCCAGAATTGGAGAAACCAGATGGACCCCCAGACCCTCAAGACACTGCTCGGCTCCGGCCTGCTGTCTTTTCCGTTGACCGACTTCGACCAAAACGGCGACTTCAACGAAAACGGCTACCGGCAGCGCCTGGAGTGGCTGATTCCCTACGGCGCCACGGCCTTGTTCGCCGCCGGGGGAACCGGGGAATTCTTTTCGCTGGACGGCCGTGAATATCCGGCCATCATCGGCGCCGCCGTCGACACCTGCCAGGGCAAGGTGCCCATCATCGCGGGCGCGGGCGGCGCCACGCGGTTCGCCATCGACTGCGCGCAGGCCGCGGAAAAGGCCGGCGCCGACGGCATATTGCTGCTGCCGCCCTATCTGACCGAAACCAGCCAGGCGGGGCTGGCGGCGCACATAGAACAGGTCTGCAAAAGCGTGCGCATCGGCGTCATCGTGTACAACCGCGCCAACTCGCTGCCGCACCCCGACACGCTGGAGGGACTGGCGCAGCGCTGCCCCAACCTGATCGGATTCAAGGACGGCGTGGGCAACATCGAAAAGATGTCGGCCATCTACATGCGTCTGGGCGAACGCCTGGCCTATCTGGGCGGGCTGCCCACGGCCGAAGTGTACGCGGCGGCCTACAAGGCCCTGGGCACCCCGGTGTACTCGTCGGCGGTGTTCAACTTCATTCCCAGGACCGCCATGGAGTTCTACAAGGCCGTCGAAACCGACGACATGGCCATCCAGCACAAGCTGCTGAAGGAATTCTTCCATCCCTACCTGGAAATCCGCAATCGCGTGCCCGGCTACGCCGTCAGCATCGTCAAGGCCGGAGCCGCGCTGGTGGGCCACAGCGCCGGGCCGGTGCGTCCCCCGCTATCGGACCTGGATGCCCGGGAAAACGAACAACTGAAAGAACTGATCGACCGCGTCGGGCCGCAGTAGGTGTCAAGTGTCACTGAGCCCGACAATTTTTGCTGCCGTCGGGTTCAGTTCGGCGGTGGCTGAGCTTCATCGGGATCGCCTTGCAGCAAGGTTTCATAATCTTGACCACCGTAGAAGATTCCCAAGATGGAAACCCGCCCCTCGGCCACATGAAACGCAATGATCGTGCGCTTCCTGTAGTGAGTAATGCGCAAGCCAGGACGTACGTCGTCGCGTAAAGTGCCTCGATAGGGAAAGGTCTGAAAGCCCTCGCAGTAGTTCACAATGCCATCGGCATACTGCATTGCAATGTCAGGTGAAGCCGCAGCGGCAATGTAGTTGTACAAGGCCAGAAGCTGTTCTTGGGCCTCGGGGGAGAAGACAACGCGGTAGTTCATCGCGCCTTGCCGTGCTCAGCGGCAAGGCGGGCGCGCACGCTCTCGATGGCAACGGCTCGGGTCGGTTCAGCCTTCAAGGCATCGAAAGCGGGGCCGACCTGACCGACTAGCCAATTTTCCACAGCTCGATCACGGGCCTGAAGAGCACGCAACCCATCACGGATGACTTCGCTTTCGGAAGCGTATTCTCCGGCACGCACCTTGGCCTTTACCGCATCAGCCATCTCTTTGGGCAGGGTAATACTCATTTGTTGAGTTGTTCGCATGACACCGTTCCACCAAGTTAAGTAGGATTAAATCCTACATCAAACTCGGAGGCATGTCTCGACGCTTCCGCGGCAGTGTGCGACAGATTTGTGACGTAACTGCCGACCTGAATGGAAATCGACAACAGGCCCCGCCAGGCGGTCAATCGACGATGAAAAGCCGGGCGCCGTCGCGGGTGGACGAGCGATGCGCCTCGGCGTGGTCGGCCACCTGGTAGCTGGCGCCGGGCGTCAGCACGAACGTGCGGCCGTCTTCCAGTTCGGTATGCAGTTCGCCTTCCAGGCACAGCAGGATATGGCCTTTCGAGCACCAGTGATCGGCCAGGTAGCCGGCGCTGTATTGCACCATGCGCACCCGGATGCCGCCGAATTCGCGCGTACGCCAGATGGCGACGCCCGATTCGCCCTTGTGTTCGACAGGTTCCACCAGGGACCAGTCCGTCGTCCCGAAAGGGATGTCCCGCATTTCCATGATTATTCCGCCCCGATCATGGGCCCGCCCGGGCATCCGCTCGATGCCCGCCCGGCGGCCCTGTCCGGATGATAGCGCATCGCCCCGCGCGCCCGGACCCTTCCAGGCGCCTGGCGCTGGCGCGTTACGCCGCCAGCGCCAGGACGGGTCTGGCGGCTCCCGCCGCAGGCGCCGCCGGAGCCGAAACCTGCCGCGCCCGCGCGCCGTCTTCGCCCAGCTTGAACGTGGCCATCAGGCCGGCCAGACTGGACGCCTGTTCCCGCAGGCTGTGGGACGCGGCCGACGCCTCTTCCACCAGCGCCGCGTTCTGCTGCGTCACCTGGTCCATTTGCGACACGGCCAGGTTGACCTGCTCTATCCCTATGGTCTGTTCCCGGCTGGCCGCCGAGATCTCGCCCACGATGTCGGTCACCCGCTGGATGCTGGCCACGGTTTCGGCCATGGCGGCGCCCGCTTCGGCCGCCAGCGTATTGCCATCCCTGGTCGTGGAGACGGACAGCTCGATCAGCGTCTTGATCTCCTTGGCGGCTGAGGCGCTGCGCTGGGCCAGGGCCCTGACCTCGGTGGCGACCACGGCAAACCCCCGGCCCTGTTCCCCGGCCCGGGCCGCCTCCACGGCGGCGTTCAAGGCCAGAATGTTCGTCTGGAACGCAATGCTGTCGATGACCCCAACGATGTCCGCGACCTTCCTGGCGGACTCATCGATGGCGCCCATGGTGTCGACCACCCGGGCCACCACGCCGCCGCCCTTGACCGCCACGTCGGCGGCGGATACCGCCAGGGAACTGGCCTGCTGCGCATTGTCGGCGTTCTGCCTGACCGTGGTGGTCAGCTGCTCCATGGTGGCGGCCGTCTCGGCCAGGGAACTGGCCTGTTCTTCCGTGCGCGCGGAAAGATCGGTGTTGCCGGCGGCGATCTGGCCGGACGCGCCGGCAATGGCCTGGGCTCCGCCGCGCACGTCGTGCACCACCGAAGTCAGGCTTTCGTTCATTTGCTTCAGCGCCCGCAGCAGCAGGCTGGTTTCATCCTTGCCCGAGACATCGATGACCGAGGTCAAGTCCCGCGAGGACACCGTCTGCGCCAGATGCACGGCCCGCCGCAGCGGCGCGACGATGGACCGGGTGATAAGCACGGCGAACGCCATGCCGGCCAGAACGGCCAGCACCGCCAGGCCGATCAGCAGGCGGCCTCCGGCCTGGTTGCTGCTGCGCAGGGTATCCGCATTGGAATCGATCAATTTCTTCTGATACGCCAGCAGGTCGCCGACGCTTCCGACGTACGCGCCCTGGTAGGTGGCCATATCGCTTTGGAAAAAACGCCGGGCCGTTTCCAGGTCGCCCGCCGCCTTGGCCTTGAGCGCCGCGGCGCGCGCCTCGCGATATTCCGAGCGCTTCTTGAGCACCGTGCCGAACATCGCGACCGCCTCGGGGTCGACCAGCCCGGCATGCACGGCATTCTGAAGCTTGGTGATGCGCGCGCTGGTGGCCGTCATTTCATCTTTGAAATACTTCGCGGTCGCCGGGCTGTCCGCCTTGGACGCGGCGATCGTGCGCAGCGCATTCATGGCAATAAGCTTTTCCCACTCGGTGATCAGGCGTTCGTTCTTGAGCCTGACCTCGATGATGGTGTCGGTCGTGGCGCTGGCGGCCCGCATGCGCCAGATGCCGACCCCGGCCAGAATGATGATCAAAAGAAGCATGAAACAAAAACTTACCGTCAAACGTGTGCTGATCTTGAAATTATTCATGCTTCATCCCGTTCCCATAGCGCCGCGCGCGGCCATTTTTCCTTGTACTGGTTAACGGCCGCGCGCGCGGAATATTAAATCAGCCATCGGGAATATTCGCCCCGCATCACCCCCTGGATGCTCAGATAAGACATGGGTCCGTCCGGCGACGCGCCATGGCGATGCGCCTCGTCCGGCGCCAGCCACACCACGTCGCCGGCCTGGGCGCGAAAAACGCCCCCGCCCCGGCGCTGCACCAGGCACACCCCCGAAAGAATGTACAGAATCTGCCCCAGGGGATGACTGTGCCAGTGCGACCATACGCCCGCGCCGTAATGGGCCTTCATCACCGTATTTTCATTGTCGGCCTGCGACGCCAGGAACATCTGCGCGGACAAAGGGCCCGTGGCCACTCCCGTGCCGGCCGGCACGGCGCGCGCGTCGCGATCGCCCACCACCGTCAGGGCCCGGGGCAGCGCGGGAACGGGCACGGTTTTCGCTATCGCATTCATGACGCGTCTCCTGCCATCTGCGCCAGGCCTTTCCCGAACGACCATTCGTCGCCCTGCGAGGTCGAGATGATCACCATGACGTCGTCCGGCCGTATGCCGGGGTTGGCCTGCAGGCGGCGCGCCAGCGTCTGGTAGAAACGCTTCTTGGTGGCGGTGGAACGCGGCTTGCCGGTGGTCAGCGCAATGTAGACCAGATCGGCGCTGCGATCCATGCCCATATAGTGCGGATCGAAAACGATGTCGTCGGAGTCGTGCTGGTGTATTACCTGGAATTTATCGTCGGGCGGCACGTCGAACGATTCGACCAGCGCGGCATGCAACTGGTCGCTTAGCGCCTGAAGATAGTCGCGGGGTTTGCCGCGGGCCAGCGAGATTCGTGCAAAAGGCATGATGACAACCTCCGAAAAAATGTTGATGACTGCATCTTATGGCGCTATATTGTTCTGGTAAATCAAATTGTTTTTCATTAATAATTCCGTTTTTCAGAACTTATATGATTACTCGCAATCTGGACATCAATGCCCTGCGCACCTTCGAAACCGGCATGGCGCTGGGCACTTTCGCCAAGGCCTCCGACCGCGTCGGACGTTCGCCCGCCGCGGTCAGCGCGCAGCTGAAAAAACTGGAGCAGCAGGCCGGCGTGGCCCTGTTCCAGAAAGCGGGCCGCGGGCTGGCCCTGACCGAAGCGGGCGAAACCCTGCTCAGCTACGCGCGCCAGATCCTGGCGACCAACGACGCGGCCCTTGCCGCCATACACAGCCCGCAGGCGCGCGGCAAAGTCTGCCTGGGGCTGCAGGAAGACCTGGGCGAATGGGTGCTGACCGACGTGCTGGGCAGGTTCGCGCAGGCGCATCGCGGGATGCGCGTCGAGACCCGCGTGTGCCGCAATACCGAGCTGATGGATCGCGTCGGACGCGGAGAACTGGACCTGGCGGTGGTCTGGGGCGACGGCGGCGCCGCCCCCTGGCGCCAGACCCTGGCCACGCTGCCCATGGTCTGGATAGGCGGCGCCGGGCTGCCCGCGCCGGCCGCCGCCGACGCCCCGGTACAGCTGGTGGCGTTCGAGGGTTCATGCATTTTCAAGACGGCCGCCATGCACGCGCTGGGCCAGGCCGGACTGGACTGGGACGTATCGTTCACCAGTTCAAGCCTGAACGGCCTGCTGGCCGCGGTGGCCGCCGGCCTGGGAACCACCATACGCACGCCCATAGGGCTGCCGCCCAGGGTGGCCGAAGTCAGCCCCCCCGCCAGCGGCCTGCCGTCGCTGCCCAAGGTCGACCTGACCATGATCGCCGCCCGCGACGACCATACCCCCGCCATCGCCTTCCTGGCCGATGCCTTGCGCACCGCCATCGAAGACCGCCTGCCACGCATCCGCCCGGCGGGCAGGCGCGTCAGGTCACCGGCGCGGGGTTGAACAGCACCAGCGAGTTGTACAGTTTCCAGTGTTCGGACCAGGTCTTGCGCCGGCCGCTGGCCACATCCAGAATGAACCGGAACAGTTCCCAGCCCACGTCCTCTATGCTGGCCCGGCCCGTGGCAATGGAGCCGGCATTGATGTCCATCAGGTCGTGCCAGCGCCGGGCCAAATCGTCGCGCGTGGCCACCTTGACGACGGGCACGGCTTCCAGCCCATAGGGCGTGCCGCGGCCGGTGGTGAACACGTGCACGTTCATGCCCGAGGCCATCTGCAGCGTGCCGCAGACGAAATCGCTGGCGGGAGTGGCCGCGTACACCAGCCCCTTCCTGCGCACTTTCTCGCCGGGGGCCAGCACGTCGACGATGTCGCTCGAACCCGACTTGACGATAGAACCCATGGCTTTCTCGACGATGTTCGACAGCCCGCCCGCCTTGTTGCCCGGCGTGGTGTTGGCGCTGCGATCGGCCCCGCCGCGCTTCAGATAGCTGTCGTACCACTGCATCTGGTCGATCATGGCCTGGGCCACCTCGGGCGTGCTGGCGCGCGCCGTCAACTGGTCTATGCCGTCGCGCACTTCGGTCACTTCGGAAAACATGACCGTGGCGCCGGCGCGCACCAGCAGGTCCGTGGCGAAGCCCACCGCCGGGTTCGCCGTCAGTCCCGAGAACGCATCGCTGCCGCCGCACTGCACGCCCACCACCAGGTCGGACGCGGGACAGGTCACGCGCCGGCGCTGGTCCAGCTCCGCCAGGCGCCTGTCGGCCCGCCGCATGATGTCGTCGATCATGGACTGGAAGCCCACGTGCTCTTCGTCCTGCAGGCGCACCAGATCCGGAACCGGATCGCGTTCGCTTTCTATGGGAATGACGTTCCTGGGAAACAGGCGCGCCGGCTGCAGTTTTTCGCAGCCCAGGCTGACCAGCAGCCTGCCGCCGCCGAAATTGGGATTCTGGCTGATGTTGCGCAGGGTGCGGATGGGGATCATGGCGTCGGGCGCGTCGATCGCCACGCCGCAGCCGTACGTGTGTTCCACGGCCACCACGCCATCCACGTTCGGATAGCGCGGCAGCAGCTCTTCGCGGATGCGGCGCACGGCGTGTTCGACGATGCCCGATACGCACTGCACCGTGGTGTTGATGGCCAGCAGATTGCGCGTGCCCGCCGTGCCGTCGGGATTGCGGTAGCCTTCGAAGGTATGGCCTTCCAGGGGCGGCATGGCCGGGGCCTTGCGGGTGGCCATGGGCAGGCCCGAGAGCGCCGGCGCGGCGGGCATGCGCATCAGCGCCTCGCTGACCCAACTGCCCCGGCGGATGTCCTTGCCGGCGTAGCCTATGACCGTGTCGTAGCGGACGATGGGTTCGCCGGCCGCGATGTCGGCCAGCGCCACCTTGTGGCCCTGGGGCACGCGGTCCAGCAGCGCCAGGCCGTCGTCGAAGACCGTGCCTTCGGGCAGCCCTTCGTCGTTGACGACGATGGCCACGTTGTCATGCTCGTGAATGCGAATATATAGTGGGGCGCCCGCCTGCTGCGTTGTCATCACCAATACCTCTATCCGGAACTCGTTGCCCGGGGCCGCCGCTACCCCTGCGGCTCGGATTTCACACGGCTGACCAGCTGCGTGGGGCTGACGAACTGCAGCGCGATCAGCACCCACACCAGCGTCACGGCCATGTAGATCATGGCCATGGCGTCGATGGACTGCGGCGCCCTGACCCCGCTGGAAAATACGGCGTAATACAGCGCCACCACCAGAGTCTGCGTATCCGGGCCGGCCGTGAAGAACGTCAGTTCGAACATGCCTATGGTGCGCACCAGCACCAGCAGCGACGCGGCCAGCATGCCCGGCACCAGCATGGGCAGCAGCACATACCGGAAATACTGGCGCGTATTGGCGCCGAAGATGCGCGCGGCCAGTTCCAGGTTCGGATCCAGCTGCTCGATGAACGGGGTCATCACCAGAATGACGAACGGCAGCGACGGCACCAGATTGGCCAATATGACCCCCGACAGCGTGCCCGCCAGTCCGATCTTGTACATGACCGTGGCCATGGGTATGCCGTAGGTGACCGGCGGCACCATCAGCGGCAGCAAAATGACCAGCATGGCCCAGCGCTTGCCGTGAAAATTGACCCGCGCGATCGCATAGGCCGCAGGCACCCCCAGCACCACCGACAGGATCACCACCGCCCCCACCACCTGGACGGTCACCCACAGAACATGGGCCAGCTGGAATTCGGACCAGGCCTGTTCGTACCAGCGCAAGGTAAAGCCGTTGGGCAGCACCGTGCCGAACCAGCGCGTGGCGATGGAATCGACCCCCACCGTCGCAATCAGCAGCAGCACATTGGCCAGAAAGAAAATAATCGCGCCCCAGACGATCCATCTCCATATCCGGGCCAGGTGCGGCGAAGAAGCCTTCATCGTAGTCATGTCCAGGCGCCCCTTACCCTTTTCCGCCCGTAACCGGACCGTTGTAGAAAGCGCGGCGCGCGAACAGCAGGCCCGCCACCAGCACCAGTTGCACCAGGCCCATCAATATGGCGATGGTCGAGGCCAGGGAATAGTCGTACGACTCGAACGCCGCCTGGTACGCGGCAATGGAAATGACCCGCGTGGCGCCCGCGGGCGAACCCAGCAGAATGGCCGACGGAAACACCGAGAACGCCTGCACGAACGTCAGGCAGGCGGTCATCGTCAGGCCCGGTGCCAGCAGCGGCAGGTAGATGCGGCGGAACTGTCCCCACGGCGTCGCCCCCAGGGTGGAGGCGGCCTTGGCCAGCGTGGGATCGATGCCGGTCACGTACGACAGGATCAGCAGGAATGAAAACGGGAAACCCGAGATGATCAGCGAAATCAGCACGCCCCAGTAATTGTGGGTCAGCCGCAGTTCGCCGCTATACAGGTGCAGGCCCGTCACCGCCTGCGAGAACCAGCCGTTGGGCGAAAAATACGTCAGCATGCCGTTGGCGATCAGCACCGTGCCCAGCGTGACCGGCACCACCAGGATCGTGGTCACCCACTTCTGGTAGCTGGAATTGCGCCGCAGCAGGAACGCGATGGGAATCGACGCCGCCACGTTGATCAGCGTGGCCGGAACGGCCAGCTCCAGCGTGATGACGATGGTGAACCACAGACGCGGCTTGGTGAAGAACTGCACATAATTCGCCCAGGCGCCGCCGCCGTTCATGGGGTGGAACGTCAGCACGAACCCGTAATACAGCGGGTACACGAACAAGACGACGATGCACAACAGCGCCGGCGCGATCAGCCAGCTGCGCACATCGTGCGAGAACGAATTCATGCATCCGCCCCCTCGTACACGATGGCTTTTTCCGGCGGCACATGCAGCCACACCTGGCTGCCCGGTTCGAATTCGCCGGCGATGCGCGCATACACCTGGCCCATGGCCGCGCTGAGCACCAGCAGCGAATCGCGGCCGCCGTATTCCACCGATTCGACCCGCGCCTGGAACGAATGGGGCGAGCCCTCCGGACACAACTGAAAGTCTTCCGGCCTGATCGCCAGACTGGCCCGCGCCCCCGGGAACGCCCGCACCAGCATGCCCGCCAGCGACACGCCCTTGGCCTGCACCGCCGCCTGTTCGCCCTGGCTGTTCGTGACCAGGCAGTCGTACACATTGCGGAAGCCCATGAAGCGCGCCACGTGCAGATTGGCCGGGCGGCCGTAGACTTCCCTGGGCGTGCCCACCTGCTGCATCACGCCCGCGCGCATCACGACGATGCGGTCGGCCATGGACAAGGCCTCGTCCTGGTCATGCGTGACGTAGACCGTGGCCCGATGCAACTGGCTGTGGATGCGCCGGATCTCGGCGCGCATCTCGATGCGCAGCTTGGTGTCCAGGTTCGACAGCGGCTCGTCCATCAGCACCAGGGGCGGCTCTATGACGATGGCGCGCGCAATCGCCACGCGCTGCTGCTGTCCGCCCGACAACTGGCCCGGCAGCTTGGTCTCGTGCCCCGCCAACTGCACCAGCGCCAGGGCGTCGCGCACGCGCGCGGCGATCTCGCTTTTCGCCACCCCGCGCATTTTCAGGCCGAAACCCACGTTATCGACCACGCTCATGTGCGGAAACAGGGCGTAGTTCTGGAACACCATGCCGAAACCGCGCTGTTCCGGCGGCAGCACGTCGATGCGCCGGCCGTCTATGCTGATGTTGCCGCCGGTCAGCGGCAGCAGCCCGGCCAGGCAATTCAGCGCTGTAGTCTTGCCGCAGCCCGACGGCCCCAGGAAGGCGATGAATTCGCCGCACTGGATGTCCAGGTTCAGGCTGTCCAGCGCCTTGAGCTGGTTGCCCGCGGCATCGGTGAAGCTGCGGGTAACCGACCTGAGATGCAATGTATTGAAGTTCTGCGTCATGGCGATGGGCTACTTCAACGACCCGATATCGGCATCCCATTTGTGAAACGCCGCCACCATGGCCGTGGCGTCCAGCGGCACGGTATGGGGGAACTTCGCCAGCCATTCGGCATATTCGGGCCGGCCGAACTTCTTGATGACGTCCTGGCTGTGCTGCGGCGCCTGGTCTATGGTCACACCCTTGACCGCCGGGCCCGGGTAGAAATAGCCATCGTCGAAGGTCATGGCCTGCTGCTTGGGTTCAAGCATGAAATTCATGATCTTGAAAAGCAGCTTCTGCTTGGCCTGCGACACGCCCTTGGGTATGACCATGTAATGGGCATCGTTGACCCAGGTCATATTGTCGAAATGCGCCACTTTGTAGTCGGCCGGCACCACGCCCAGCGCGCGCGGGTCGATGTCCCAGCCCGTGACCGTGACGGTCATGTCGCGCGAACCGCTGCCCAGCTCTTTCATCAGCACCGACGTGCCGCCGGGATAATACGGCACGCAACCGTTGAGCTTCTTCAGGAAGGCCCAGGTCTTGTCCCAGCCGTGGACGGGATCGCTGGGATCTTTGTCGCCCAGCAGATAGGGCAGCCCCATCAGAAAGGTGCGGCCCGGGCCCGAATTGGCCGGCCGCGCGTAAATGAACCGGTTGGGATGCGCCTGGCACCACTTCAGCAACTGGGCCGGCGTATGAGGCACGTCCTTGACCTTGGCCGGGTTGTATTCCAGCAGCGGACCGGCCGGCATGTAGGTCACTTCCAGGCCGTAGCCCTGGGCCAGGCCCTGCATCTTCATGGGGCCGGGGGCGTATTTGTCCAGCACGCCGGGGAAATCGGCATGGTGTTCCGGCAGCAGCTTGAGCCACAGACCCTGCTTGATGCCCGCGGCCAGCGCGTCGGTGCCCGTCAGGACCAGATCGATGTCGGCGCGGCCCGCGGCCTGCATGGCCTTGATCTTGCCCGGCAGCTGCGGCGCCGGCGCATTGGTGTAGGTGAAATGGACCAGGTCGGGATGAAGGGCCTGGAAGGACTGGAACGCTTTTTGCGTCAGCGCCAGATTCCCGGCGACGTCGACGATATTGATCTGGGCGGGACTGGCCTGGGCCGCGGCCGCGCCGGCCAGCCCCAGGATAACGGTGCCGCCCAGGGTAAGGCGCTTGAGCAAACTACGTGGTGTTGTCATGATGTCTCCTGCAAGGGCTTGGTATATATCTGTATCGCTGCGGATTCTCTGTCTTCCCTTTTGACTTCCTGTTGGTATGCCAGCGAATGTAATCTAGACGTATGATGACTGTCAATGTCTCAAAACTGTTGAAAGCACTAGCTATTGGATCGTTATTTACAACAGATATATTAATGTATTTAACGATGTACGATAACTAGGGAAAACCGGGGGGCGTATGCGGAAAACCTGGCGGGAACGCCTGGGCAAGCACGAAAAAGCCGCGGGAGGCGGACGGGCAAACGATTTGTCCACCCGCCCTCCCGCGGCATTCCTTCCTGCGTGAACAGCCCCTAGAACGCCCAGGACAGGTTCAGCTTTACGCCATGATCGCGCGAACCGCTGGCGGCCTGGCCGGCATAAGCCAGGCCCAGGTCCACGGCCTTGGCCAGCCGGGTCCGCAGGCCCAGCCGCCATTGCCAGGCATCGCGCGGCAATGGCAGGCCTTCGGACTGGAACACCGTGCCGCTGGCGCCATCGCGGAAACGCTGGCGCACCGTGGCTTGCACATCGCCCTGGGCATGACGCCAGGCCAGGCCGGCCCGCGCGCGGACCGCGCCCCACGCCGTATCCACGTCACGCGTCAGCCGCAGCCCCAATGTCGAGAACACCACCGACCGGTCGTCGGGCAAGACCTGCAGCGCCGCCGAGCCGCCTTTCTCGGTGAAACCCGGCGTATGCGTGCGCACCCAGGCCATGCGCGCGAAAGGCTCCACCACCATGGCGGGACCGGCATGGGCGCCGCCGGCCTTCGACCCGTTCGGCGACAAGGCCACGGGCCACGACGCCTGGCCGAAGACCTGCGCGCTACCGGCCCGGTAGCCGCTGGACAAGGCGTCGCGCAGGCGGCCCACCGCCACCTTGCGCGAACTGTCCACGACATGCCAGGTGTACGCCGCCCCCAGCGCCAGGGACATGCCGCGCCATTGGCCGGACAGGCCCAGCCCCGCATGCGCGCCGTCTATCGTGGCATCGGCCATGGATTCGTCGCGCCGCAGGCCGCTGCGCTGGATGCCGAAGAACATGCCGGCCAGGGCGCGGCCGCCCACGGGCCTGTTCACACCCAGCACCATGCCGCCCAGGTCGCGCGCATCGCCCGGCACGCCTCCCGACGCGCTGCGCCGCCCCGCCGAATAAAAACCCTGGGCCCAGACGCCGGGCCGGCCCGCGGCATTGGCCCATACCGCCTCGCGCAGGAACCGCGTATCGTCCTGCATGCTGGAATAGACCGATCCCGTCCAATCGCCCGATAGCTGCCGGAATGCCTGGCGGGCCTGGTCTTCAGTCAGCTCCAGCACCTTGTCGCGCAGATCCGGCAGCTCGGCCGGATCATCCAGCACATCGGCCACCGGGTCGTCCGGCGTGTCGGCCACGTCGTCGAAATCCACCGCGTTGCGCCGCAGGGTCAAATACACTTGCGTGGCGTCGTAATCCAGGCTGGGCGACAGGAACGCCAGATTCGTGTCCACGGATGCGAAACGGGTATTGTCGAAGCCGCCGTCGGCGCGCAGCAGCGTATAGCGCGTATCGGCCCGCCAATCGCCGGCCTGCGCCAGGGCCATCACCTGGCCGTCCAGCCGGGCCTTGCCGCTGACCCGCACCGAATCGCCTGCGCCCGAAGCGGCCACGTCCACCAGAAAGCGGCTGCCCGGCTTGAAATCCAGGTCGCCATGTACCATCAGCATGCCCACGCCATTGCCCGGCGCCAGCGTGCCGCCGGCCATGACCGCGGTATCGCCGACCTGGCCCACGCCCTGCAGGCGCGCGCCGTCGTTGACCCGCACCGGCCCCCAGAACACGTCGTCGACCGCCAGCGCGCCCTGGTTCACCGTGAACAGGCCGTCATACGCCATCGCCGCGCCCGTCAGGCGCAGCGTGCCGGCACCCTGCTTGACGATCGGCGCCGTCCCCGCCAAAGCCCCGGCCTGGACGGCCTGGCCCTCGTCCACAATCCATTGCACGCTATCGGCGTACTGTGCCGGTGTTATGTCCACATATGAACCCGCCGGCACATAAGGCGCAATCGCGGTTTCCTGCAGTTGCAGGCTGTTGTCCACGACAATGCCGGGCGCATAACGCAGGCGGGTTCCCGTATTCACATTCACGCCGCGGTATGGCGCGCCCAGGGCATGGCTGTGCAGCACGTCCAGCCCGCCTTGCAGCAGCAGCGTATTGCCGTCGTAGGTGTTATGGCCGGACAGTCGCAGCGTGCCCGCGCCCAGCTTGACCAGGCCTTGGCTGGAACCGCCCTGGCTGCCCACCGGGCCGCTTATATGCAGCACCGCCTCGTCGTGCGTGTTGATCACCGCCGGCCCGTCCACGCGGAACTCGCGCCGCGTCCGGAACGAACCGCCCACGTGCAGCACCCCGCCCTGAAAGACAAAAGGCGCAACGGGTGACCCCCATTGCGCCTCGTCGACAATCATTTCCGAACTATTGGGCGGCTGCCACAGAATGGAACCATCGTCGGACAGCGTGTGCATGGCTTCGACATCGTCCTGCACGGCGGCCAGCGCCGCATCGCCAAGCATCGCACCGGCCAGCCCCAGCAGCAGCGCCAGGCCGCGCCCGCGTGACGGACGCGGGGGCGGCTGCGCCACCTTGCCCCCGCCCTCGCCTTCGATGGCACCAGACTGCAACAACCGCCCCAACTTATCATGAAGTCTCATGTATGTTCTCCTTCGGTTGGAAATGTCCATGCGGACAAACCGAAGTATGATACATAATGAATTCTATTGAAATACTTGCGTAACAAGTATCCGCGCCATCACACCCGCTCGATCTGCGTGTGATCGACTTTCAGGGTTTTCTGCCGGCCCAGTATTTCCAGCAGCACCACCACGCGCTTGGACGAGGTTTCCTGCACCAGGCCTTCCAGCCCTCCCAGGGCGGGATCGCTAAGGCGCACGCGGCAGCCCGGCTGGAAGGGACTGATCTGCCCGATGTCGGCCTGGTTGCGGGCCTGCTCGGCCGCCCGGACGGACTGCAGCAGCTCGGGCGGCACACAGGCAAACCCGGCGCCGAAACCCACTACCGACGCCACGCCCCGCGTGGAACGCAGCGTGCCCAGCGACTGGCGGGGGCTGTCGGGCCGGAAAAACACATAACGGGGAAACATAGGTTCGTAGGCCAAAAACCCGTCTTGCTGCGCCGGCCGGCCGCGCCTGGGCTTCCTGAACATCTTGAACATGGGCAGGTACGCCTGAAAGCCCTGGCGCTCCAGGTTTTCCAGCGCAATGCGTTCCTGGCGCGGCTTGGTATACGCCACATACCAGGTTTGCGAAACATCTACCGTCATGGCTGCCTTTTTCCCGCGTCGATGGATAACCCCGTCGTCCATTTTTACATACGGCGAAAGCATCGGACAACCCGGGCGCGTCAGACGTCCATGCGAATTTCAAGGCGCCGGGACCACCAGCTAAGCGAAAAGCAGATCACGAAATACACGAACGCCGCAAAACCCAGCAGGGCGAACGGTTCGGTCAGGACGCGCGCGTTGGTGGTGAACACGCGGTTGAAGAATTCGGGCACGCCTATGACCATGGCCAGGGACGATTCCTTGATGACGATGGTGAATTCGGACACCAGCGCGGGAACCATGCGGCGAACCGCCTGGGGCAACACGACCAGACGCATGGCGCGCGCATACGACAGGCCCGTGGCGCGCGCGGCTTCCATCTGCCCGGAGTCGATGCTGAGAATGCCCGCGCGGACGATTTCCGCGATGTACGTGCTGATGAACACCACCACCGCGACCGAAGCCGAGGCGAACGACGAAATGTTGTACCCCATTCCCGCGATCAGGAAATAGATGAAGAAAATGAACAGTATCAGGGGCACGCTTCTGACGACTTCTATATATACGACCGCCGGATAATGCAGCCACTTGATCGGCGAGAGCCTGAGCACCGCCAGCAGCGTTCCCAGGAAAAAGCTGAAAAAGATTCCTATGGCGGCGATGCCGAACGTATATTTCAACCCCGCCAGCATGTACGGCAGGTTTTCCCATATGGCGTCCATATCTATCCTCAGGCGGTCACGGTGGCGGCCGGCCGGGCGCCTTTGGCCATGGCGGCGCCGCCCCAGCGGCGATCAAGATGGCTGGCCAGCACATTGAGCAATGCCGATTCGGCCAGGCAGACCAGCGAAAAAATGGCCATCACGGCGCCGAACGCCAGGAAGACCTGGAACGTGACGGATTCGATCTGATACGCCTGGAACACCAGGTCGGGCACCCCGATGACCAGCACCACCGACGTGTTCTTGGTGACGCCCACGTACTGGTTTCCCAGCGGCGGGATGACGATGCGAAAGACCTGCGGCAGCACCACCCGGCGCATGGTGGCGCGGTACGACAGGCCCGTGGCCATCGCGGCTTCTATCTGCCCCTTCGGGATGGACTGCAGGCCGCTGCGGAAAACCTCGGCCACATAGCTGCACCGATACGTCACCAGGGCGCAAATGGATGCCAGGAACTGCGTCGAGTAGAACGCGGTAAGCGGTTCGGTGAACGCATGCACCGCCGCGAACCCGAAGACGCCGAAATTCCAGACGGCCAGGTGCACCAGAAGCGGAATGTTCCGGCAGACCTCGGTGACCCCGGCCAGAAACCAGCGCAACGGCGCCAGCGCCGGGGCCGTGCTGACCCGGCCCATGGCGATAAGCAGGCCCGCCAGCGTCGAGAACACGATGCCGTACACCGACAGCTGCAGCGTAATCGCCAGGCCCGAGGCCAGCATGTGGCGCCCCTCGGGACCGAGAATCACATTCCAATCCAATCCTTCCATGGCGGGTTCCCCGTTGCGATTACTTGGGCCAGACTTCGACCTGGTAGGGCTGGGAATAGATCTCCCCCCACCACTTGGTGAAGATCTTCGCGTACGTGCCGTCCTCGACCATGTCCATCAGCACGCGGTTGATCTCGTCGCGAAGGTCGGCGTCGCCCTGGCGGATGCCCACGGCATACGGAATGGGATTGAGGCCGTCTTTACCGACCATGACCAGATCCATGCCCGCCTTGTTCGCCGTCTTCTGAAGCCCGCCCAGCACGCCCGCCGCGCTGAAAATGGCCACGGCCTGCTTGGCGGTCAGCGCCTGCAGGGTATCGGACCATTTCGCCATGCTGAGGATCTTGGCCTGGGGGTTGAGCACCTTGATCATCTGTTCCTGGATGGACCCCTGGCCCACCGCGACCGTCTTGCCGGAAAGGTCTGCGACCGACGTGATCGGGGACCCGCGCGGCACCAGGATTTTCTGGGAATCGGCGAAGTACGTGACGGAATAGTCGATGGCCTTGTCGCGTTCGCGCGTATGGACCAGCGACGAAACCAGGATATCGACCTTCCTGGTCTTCAAGTTGGCGATCCGGTTGGCGCTGGTCACGATCACCATGTTCAACTTGACCTTCATGCGGCTGGCGATCTGGTGCGCGATGTCGATGTCGAAACCCACCGGCTGGCTTTGCCCCTGCGGGACGAAACCGTAAGGCGGGGTATCGGCCTTGACCCCCACGGTGATCACGCCTTTTTTCTGTATGGACGCCAGCGTGGTGTCGGGCTGGCCGGCCTGCGACACTTTTGCCGGCTCGTTCTTCGAGCAGGCGCCAAGCAGCGTCAGCGACAGGCACGCGGCCAGGATCATCGCCGTTCGGGATATTTTCGGTATTGCCTGATTCATTTTTGTCTCCTCGGTGTTGGTTATATTTCCAGTATCTGGCTAAGGAAGCGTCGGCTGCGCGCATCGGCGGGACGGTCGAAGAAGTCGTCCGGCGCGGCCACCTCGACGATCCGGCCCGATTCCATGAACACGACCCGATCGGCCACTTTCCGCGCGAACCCCAGCTCGTGCGTGACGACCATCATGGTCATCCCGTCCTGCGCAAGGTCGACCATCACGTCCAGAACCTCGCGTATCATCTCGGCGTCCAGGGCGCTGGTGGGTTCGTCGAACAACATGATCTTGGGCTGCATGGCCAACGCCCTGGCGATGGCGACCCGCTGCTGCTGTCCCCCGGACAACTGCGCGGGATGCTTGTTGGCCTGTTCCTGTATGCCCACCCGCTTGAGCAGCTTCAGCGCCAGTTCGTGCGCGCGGTTTTTGTCAAGGCCGCGGACTTCATTGGGGGCCAGCATGATGTTTTCGGCGATCGTCATGTGCGGGTACAGGTTGAACTGCTGGAAAACGAAACCGATCTCCGTGCGCAACGCATTCAGGTCCGTATTCCTGGCATGCACGTCCACGCCGTCGACCACGATCCGCCCCTCGGAAATGCCTTCCAGGGCATTGACGCACCGGATCAGCGAGCTTTTCCCCGAGCCCGAAGGCCCCAGGACGACGATGACTTCCCCTTTTTCAACGGTCAGGCTTATATTGGCAAGCGCCTGGAAGTCGCCGTAGAACTTGCTGACATTCTCGATAGATATAAGGCTCATCCCCATCCTCGTCATGAATCATTGATACGTTTCGCCCGCCGCGGCGCGCACCGCGCAGCGCACGACCCAGCGCGCGTCATGCCGGCCCGGCGCGCCAGGCGGGACTGGGCATGTCGGCGACCAGGTCTTCCAGGCCGGCCCTGGCCTTGCGCAAGGCGGCCAGCGCCAGCGTGTTTTCCTTGGCCATCATGGAGCTGGGCCCCGAAGCCGATATGGACGCCACGATCTGCCCCTGACGATTGAGCACGGGCAGGGCGATGGACTTGACGCCTTCTATGGCCGTGCCGTCGGTGATTTCATAGCCGTCCTTGCGTATGCGGGCCAGCTTCTTCTTTATGGCGGCCACCCCGGTGACGGTGGAGTCGGTCAGTTTGGGCAGGTTCCCCACCAGCACCTTGTCGACCAGTTCCGGCGCCGCGAACGCCAGATGGACCAGCCCCGCCGCCGTGCAATGCATGGGGCGGGGGACGCCGACACCGATATCGATGCGTATGGACTTGGTGCCTTCCACCTTGTCGATGTAGGCCAGTTCCTGGTCCAGCAGGGCCCCGATGTAGATGTCGTTTCCCGTGTCTTGCGACGCCTGCACCATGAACGGGTGCGCCATCAGGGCCAGGCTGTTCGTGGTGCTGGACACCTTCAAGGCCAGGCTGATGAATTCCGAGCCTATTTCGTACTTCTTGGTTTCGGCCACCAGCCGAAGCAGGCGCCGTTCCGTCAGGTGCTGAAGCATCAGCCAGGCGCTGCTTTTCGGAATGTCCAGGCTTTTCGAGATTTCAGTCAGCGCCAGTCCCCGCCGTGTCGAGGCGAACAATTCAAGCAAGTCGATCACGCGGCCGTAGGCTCTTCCAATAGGTTCCATAATGTTCCATATATAGAATTTGTTTTCTATTTGTGAAACAAGACTATCACCTTAATAAATCGAAAGCAACTGTTTTTGCCTTGCGTTCCCTTGCACACAGGCCGAACCGGGTTACGGAAATTACAGTTGCGCCCGGAATATGAAGATGATAGTCTAGTTTTATAAATAGAAACTAAGTTCCATATATAGAACGGAGGCCGAAGTGGCTGCAATCGACATCAAACGCGTGAAACTGGTCCAGGGCGTAGGCGGGTTCTGGGTAAACGACCAACCGGCCATACAGCTGGGGGCCGAGCCCGACGGCTTCTTTTTCAAGGGGCCGGCCCAGGCTCCCGGCTTTTCCGCCATTCGCGAACCCAGCGTCGCATACTGCATCATGCTGGAACTGGCCGACGGCCAGTTCGCCTACGGCGATTGCGTCACCGTGCTGAACCTGGGCTACGGCGGCAGGCCCCTGCCGCTTGGCGCCGCGAACCTTCCCAAGGCGCAAAACGCGCTGGCCGAACTTTTCGACGGCCGCCAGTTCGACAGCTTCCGCGCCGCCGCCCGCGTGCTGGACGACCCGCAATGGCAAGACGCCCTGGTGCGTCCCGTGGCCTACGGCATGTCGCAGGCCCTGCTGTCGGCCGCCGCCCTGTCGGCCCACACCACCATGGCCCGCATCCTGCTGCGGGAATACAGCGTGGGCCATTACTCCAGGCCCGGCATCGCCGGGTCGTGCGGGGGCGACTGGAAGCTGAACGTGGACAAGGCCATCGTGCGCCAGATCGACATGTTCCCCCAAAGCGCCATCCAGACGCGCGAACAATGCGACCGCCTTCCCGAATACGTGTCCTGGATCGCCCAGCGCATCCGCGAACTGGGCCGGGACGGATACCGGCCGGACCTGCATTTCGACTTCCATTCGTCGCTTGGGCGCGCTCTGGACAACGACCTGGACAAGGTATGCGATTACCTGTCGAACATCGTCGAACGCGCCGACGGCCACCAGGTGTATTTCGAAGACCCGCTGTTCGCGCCCACCGCCGGCCAGGCCATGGACAACATGGTCAGGCTGCGCGAACGGCTTGACGCGCGCGGCCTGCCCTGCCGGCTGATCGCCGACGAATGGGTCAACGCCCCCGGCGAAATGGAACGGTTCGCCCAGGCGGGCGCGGCCCACGCCTTCCAGATAAAAAGCCCCGACAACGGTTCACTGACCACCACCATCGAAGCCATACTCGCCTGCCAGCGCCACGGGGTGCTTCCCTACCTGGGCGGCAGTTGCAACGAAACCGACATTTCCGTGCGGGCCACCGTCAACGTGGGGCTGGCGCTGGGCGCCTGGCGCCTGTTCACGCGCCCCGGCCTGGGGTTCGACGAAGGCCTCATGGTCACCACCAACGAACTGAACCGCGCCATAGCCCGCCTTGCCATGGAGGAAGGCAATGCCTGAAGACCGGAAGATCACCCTGGCGCTGGCGCAGCGCGCCCTAAGCCATCGCACCGGCGAATTGCCGCGCGACATCGTTCTGCGCGCCCGGCAATGCATCGTCGACTGGTTCGCCGTTACTCTTGCGGCGCTGGACGACCCCACCCACACCCGCCTGGCCGCCGCCCTGATTCAGGACGAACATACCGGCCGGGCAAGCATCATCGGCCGCGCGGGGCACTATCCCGCTTCCCAGGCGGCATTGATCAACGGAGCCACGGCCCACGCCCTGGACTTCGACGACGTCAACCTGGCCATATCCGGCCATCCGTCCGCCGTGGTCTTTTCCGCGCTGCTGGCCCTGGCCGAACTCGAGGGCAGCCGCGGGGACGCGGTCCTGTCCGCCTTCGTCGCCGGATACGAAACGGCCTGCCGGGTAGGACGGCTGGTATGCCCGGACCACCTGACCCGGGGCTTCCATGCAACCGGAACGGTGGGAAGCTTCGGCGCGGCCGCCGCCTGCGCGCATCTGTTGAACTTCGACGCGCCGCAGACGGCCGCCGCGATGGGGCTGGCGGGCACGCAGGCATCCGGTTTGAAAGCCATGTTCGGCACCATGGGCAAGCCCCTGCATGCCGGCCTGGCGGCCAGGGCCGGCCTGGAATCGGCGCTGCTGGTGCGCAACGGGTTCGGAAGCCGCCCGGACATACTGGAATGCCCCAACGGCTTCGCCGCCACGCACAGCGCCGACTTCAACGCCCAGGCGGCGCTGTGCGACGAGCCCGGCGGCTTTCATCTGCGCAACAATCTTTTCAAATACGACGCCTCGTGCTACGGCACGCACGCCGCCATCGAATGCATACGCCAGATCAAACAGCGCCACGGCATCCGGCCATCGGCGGTCGACAGTGTGCATATCCGGGCCGACCGCAGCATAGACACCATCTGCAATATCGAAAACCCCAACACGGGCCTGCAGGGGAAATTCAGCATCCGCCTGAACGCGGCGTTTTCGCTATTGGGCGTGGACACAGGCAAGATCGAATCCTACGACGACGAGCTGGTCAACGATCCGCGCGTCACGGCCATCGTCGACCGGATCAAGGTGGAACTGGTGGACGGATGGCCGTCGATGCAGGCGGAAGTGGCCATACAGACCCGGGACGGCCAGCGCCACAGCCACCTGCACGACGCCGGGCTGGCCAGCCCCGATATCGACGACCAGGAAGCGCGGATAAACCAGAAGTTCCAGAACCTGGCCATACCGGTGCTGGGCCCCGAAGGGGCCGGGGAATTGCTGGCGGCCCTGCACGCCATTGAAGACGCGGCCAACGTGCGCGACCTGGCGCGCTACTGCGTGCCGCAAAAATGCGTTGCCTGATTGCACCGGGGGGCCGGGCCACGGGGCGCCGGCACCGGCGCGGCCTACCGGAACTTGGCGAACTCGATTTTCAGCCATTGCAGAAACAAGGCCACCGTGCGGCGCTGCATGGTGCGCGGCGCGCACACCGCGTAATAGGCGATTCCGTCCCGGGCTTCGACCGCAAAGGGCTTGACCAGGCTTCCCCTGGCCAATGCGTCGGTCACCAGAGAACTTCTTACCAGCGCAACCCCCACCCCCGCTTCAGCGGCCGCCAGCATGGTGCCGGAATCATTGAACCCGATCACGCCGGCCGGCCGCACGGGCCCAAGCCCGGCGGCGCGAAACCATATGCCCCAATCATCTTTCTCGGCATATTCAAGCCGCGGCAGCGAATCCAGGAATTCCCCGCCGGCCGTCCCCGCGTCGGCGTCCAGCAGAAAAGGGGCGCATACCGGAAACAGCCGGTCGTGGGTAAGCCTCATGGCGCTGTAGCCCGGCCAGTTGCCGTCTCCGGATCGAATGGAAATATCTATTTTCGACGCGTTCGGATCGGTGAAGTACCGGTGGACGTCGATCTTCAGATCGACCCAGGGATAGGCGCCGATGAAGCTGTGAAGCCTAGGCGCCAGCACCCGCACGGCAAAGCTGCGGGCCACGGAAATCACCAGGCTTTCGCGTTGGGCGTTGATGGTCAGGCGGCCCACGCCCTGGCGCAGCAGATCGAACGCGCGGTTCGTGTAGTCGTACAGCACCTCGCCTTCCGCCGACAAGGCCAGGCCGCGCGGACCGCGCTTGAAGAGCAGCACGCCCAACTGTTCCTCAAGCGCCTTGATCTGTTTGCTCAAGGCGCTTTGGGTGACATTCATTTCCTGGGCCGCGCGAACCAGGTTCAGGTGCTTGGCGACCGTGGTGAAGGTCATCAACGCCTTGGGCGGCAGCGTGCCCAGGCCCGTACCGCCGTGCCATGAATTCATACCTGTGGACGGCACTGCGGCGGATGGCGGGTTTTCCTCTTTCATGGCTCGACACAGACCTATGGCAATGATTTCAACCTATTGAACCACTGTTTCGTATGCGCCGCCACCCGGCGAAGGCCGCCCGGTCCGCCGGGTAGGTATTCCTTCAGCTCATAACCAGTGGCGGAAAATTCGATTGTGGAGACACGCCGCGTTCTCCTATAGTCGGGGCATGAACAGTGCAGGCGCGGGTACGCGCGATGCATGCCCATGGCCCTTCCCCACACAAGATCGACATCATGAATTCCTCTGCCAAACAACCACATTCCCATGCCGCCTCCGCGACGAATTCCAAGGCCCTGGAGCAGGCCCGCGCCGAATTCCCCGTACTCGAGAAGCTGACTTTCCTGAACATCTGCGAAAAGGCCATCCTGCCCCGCGCGTCGCGCGCCGCGGTCGACATGTACCTGGACCGGATGCAGGCGGGCCGCGTCACCCGCGTCGAACATGGGGAATACGTCGAAAAAGCGCGCGTCAAATTCGCCTGGCTGATCAATGCCGACAGCGACGAAGTCGCGTTCGTGCGCACGGTATCGGACGGCATCAACAGCATCGCCCGCGCCATAGACTGGCATCCGGGCGACAACGTGGTCCTGACCACTGCCCTGGAACACGGCAACAATGTCTACCCCTGGTCCCATTTGAAACGCCTGGGCGTGGAATTGCGCACGGTGCGGCCCCGCGACGGCGCCATCGACGCCGAGGCCATGATCGCGGCCATGGACGAACGCACCCGGGTGATCACCGCCGCCAGCATCACGCTGGCGCCCGGGCTGCGCACCGACATCGCCAGGATAGGGCGGGCGGCCAGGGAACGCGGCGTACTGTTCGTGGTGGACGGCGTGCAATCGGCCGGCGTGATGATGCTGGACGCCCGCACCGATCTCTTCGATTGCCTGGCCACATCGACCAGCAAGGGCTTGCTGGGCCTTTATGGCTCGGGCTTCCTGTACTGCCGCCGGGAAGTGGCCAACAAGCTGGTACCGGCCTATCTGTCGCGCACGGGGGTCGATTCCGCCGGCAGCGCCTATTCCGAAGGCGGCAGCGAAGCCTATCACCTGGTGGGGGGCGCGCGCCGCTTCGAAATCGGCAGCTACTCGATGGCGGCGGCGTACGCGGTGGACGCCTCGCTGGATCTGATTCTTGGCCTGGGCAAGGAACCGATACAGGAACATGTGCTCAAGCTCAGCCAGACATTCACGGCGGCCCTGGAAGAAAGGGGCCTGCCGGTGTCGGCGCCTTCCGGCTCACCGCTGCGGTCCCACATCGTCACGGTCGGCGCGCTTGAAAACGGCGGCCACGATTTTTCCCACGACACCCGGCTCAACAACATCGCCGCCCACCTGAAAGCCAACGACGTGGTGTTCACCATACGGCGCGGCATGCTGCGGTTCGGGTTCCACTTTTTCAACAACATGAACGATGTGAACCGGGCCCTGGAGCTGATCGATGCCTGCCCGGGGAACTAGCGTGGCACCGGCACTATTGGCGATTTAACCAAAAGGAGCAGACGGATGAAGACAACAACATTACCAACCAGAATATTGATCGGCCTGATAGGCGTATTCACGTTCACGGCGTCGTACGCGGGGCCGACACTGGACGCGGTCAAGGCGCGCGACAAGGTGATCTGCGCCACCACAGGCACCCGGGCGGGATTCTCGCTTGTCAACAGCCAGGGCAAATGGACCGGACTGGACGTCGATACGTGCCGGGCCGTGGCCGCGGCGGTATTGGGCGACAGCAACAAGACCCAATTCGTCAAAAGCACCATACAGACCCGGTTGACGGCATTGCAGACCGGCGACGTCGACCTGACCGTGGCCAACGTGACCTGGACCCTGGCCCGCGATGCCGGGCTGGGGGTCGATTTCGGCCCGACCACTTTCTACGACGCCCAGGGCTTCATGGTCAACCGGAAGACGGGGGCCAAGTCCGTCAAAGACCTTGACGGCGCCACCATATGCGTCAAGCCCGGCTCCACCTCGCAGCAGGTCGTCAACGACGTGGAACGCCGATACAACCTGCACTTCAAGCTCATCGTCATCGCCAACCAGCAGCAAGTCAACACGGCATTCTTTGCCGGGCGCTGCGACGTGGACGTGCTGTCCACCGCCGGGCTGGCGGCCAATCGCGCCGTGGCTGCCACCAATCCCGACGACTGGATCATCCTGCCGGAAGTCTTCGGCAAAGACCCCGAAGGGCCTGTCGTGCGCCAAGGCGACTCGCAATGGAAGGATATCGTCGACTGGAGCGTCTACGCAATGTTCGAAGCGGAAGAACTGGGCGTAACATCGAAAAACATCGACGCCAAGTTAAAGAGCGACGACCCCACCACCCAGCGCCTGCTCGGGGTGAAGGGCGGCCTGGGGAAAAAGCTTGGACTCGACGACCAGTGGGCCTACCGCATCATCAAGCAAGTGGGGAACTACGGTGAAGTGTTCGACCGCAACCTGGGCAAGGATTCGCCATTGAAGCTGAAACGCAGCCTGAACGCGCTGTGGACCAATGGCGGCCTGATCTACTCGCCAGCGTTCAAATAGCCCGCCCTCATGCCGCCCCGTCCCCAACCAAGCCAGGCCCCGCCGCCCGACCCGGGACGGGCGGCGGCCGCCAAGGTCAAGTTCTGGCGCAGCACGCGATGCCGCGCCTGGATCTACCAGATCGTCGCCCTGACCCTGACGCTGGTGATCCTGTTCGCGATGTTCGGCAATGCCAGCCACGCCCTGGCGCTGCGCGGCATACGCACCGGCTTCGGCTTTCTTTCCCATGAGGCGGGTTTTTCGATTTCGGAAGCCTTGTGGCCTTTCTCGTCCACGAATTCCTTTTTCGCGGCGTTTCTGGTGGGGCTGGCCAACACCTTGTGGATATCGGCGGTCGGCATCGTCGGCGCCACCATCCTGGGCGTGATTCTGGGCATAGCGCGTCTTTCCTCGAACTGGCTGGTGGCCCGGATATCCCTGGTCTACGTCGAAATCTTCCGGAACACCCCGCAGCTCATCCAGATCATCTTCTGGTACGCCTTGATGTCGACCCTGCCCGCCAACCGCCATGCCTGGCACGTATCGAACTGGCTGTACCTGGGCAATCGGGGGCTGCAACTGGCCTGGCCCGCGGATCGCGCCGCCCTGGCGGCCAGTGTGGCCGCCCTGTGCCTGGCCGTCGCGGCTTGCATCCTGTGGTCGCGACGGGCGGCGAAACACCCTGCCGCCCGGCCCAAGGCTCCATCCCTCTGGATAAAAGCCCTGGCCATCGTCGGCATCCCCCTGGCCGTCTGGCTGATCGCCGGCGCGCCGACGGCCATGGACTTCCCCAGGCTGCACGGCTTCAATTTCCGGGGCGGCCTGGCTCTTTCGCCCGAATTCCTGGCCCTGGCGCTTGGCCTGTCGCTTTACATCGCCGCCTATGTCGCCGAGATCGTGCGCGCGGGAATCCAGTCCGTGGGCCGAGGCCAGGTCGAAGCGGGCCGCGCCATCGGCCTGCGCGGCTTCGAACTGTTGCGGCGCATCGTGCTGCCGCAGGCATTGCGGGTCATCGTCCCGCCGGTGACGGCGCAATACATCAGCCTGGTCAAGAACAGTTCCCTGGGAGTGGCCATCGGTTATCCGGAACTGTTCAACATCACCAATTCGGTCATCGTCGCCAGCGGCCATACGCTGGAATGCGTACTGATCATGGGCGCGGTCTACCTGGCCATTTCCCTGGCGATCGCAGCGGTCATGAACGTCTACAACCACACCATCGCCATCAAGGGAGCGGCCGCATCATGAACGACCGTTCCCCGCCGCGTTCGCGCGCCCTGGTATCGACCCTGCCGGAAAGCCCGGCCCCCGGAAGCAGCGACGGCGTCCTGGCCGGCCTGCGCGCCAATTTGTTCAACAATGTCCATAATTCCGTGCTTACCGTCGTCATCCTTGCCGTGTCCCTGTACGCGGCATGGCACGCACTGCAATGGGTGGTCATCGACGCCGTGTGGTACGCGCCCGACGCCAAGGCGTGCAAACTGGCCACGGGCGCCTGCTGGGCGATCATCGGCGAAAAATACCGGCTTATCCTGTTCGGCACCTTTCCCTACCAGGAACAATGGCGCTGCGTCATCGTGGTGGCGCTCATCATCGGCATGGCCATCGCCTCGGGCGTGCGCCGGTTCTGGACCCGCTGGCTGTTCTATGCGTGGCTGGCCACCGTCGCCCTGGTGCTTTGCCTGATGCTGGGCGGCGTATTCGGGCTGAAACCCACCGGCACCTACCTGTGGGGCGGCCTGCCCCTGACGCTGATCATGTCCGCCGTCACCGTGGTCCTTGGGCTGCCCGGCGCCATACTGCTGGCGCTGGGGCGCCGTTCGCGCCTGCCCATCATCAAAGCGCTGTGCGTGGGCGTCATCGAAATCACGCGGGGCCTTCCGCTGCTGGTCGTATTGTTCATAGCGGCGGTGATGCTGCCCCTGTTCCTGCCCCCCGGCCTTTCCATCAGCAAATTCGTCTGCGCGCAGGTCGCCATGGTCGTGTTCTTCGCCGCCTACGCGGCCGAAATCGTGCGCGGCGGCCTGCAGGCCGTACACCGCGGGCAGTACGAAGCCGCCGAGGCCATGGGCCTGAGCTATGCCCAGAGAATGCACCACATCGTCCTGCCGCAAGCCCTGCGCATCGTCATCCCGGCACTCGTCAACGATATCGTCCGGGCATTCAAGAACACGACCTTCGTCAGCATCCTGGGGCTCTTCGACATTCTGGGCGCCACCAACGTCGCGCTCCAGGATCCTTTATGGGTGCAATTCGCGCCAGAGGCCTACCTGTTCGTGTTCGTGTTGTATTTCGTGTTCTGCTTCAGTATGTCCAGATACAGCCACAAGCTGGAACAGGAACTGTCCAAAGGGAGAAACTACTGATGACCGCGTTGCACCCTTCATCGGAACCAGGCGGCGACGAACCCGTCGTGCGGCTTTCGGGCGTGAACAAATGGTATGACAGCTACCACGCCCTGCGCGACATCAACATGGACGTCGGCCGCGCCGAGCGAGTCGTCATATGCGGTCCGTCGGGATCGGGGAAATCGACCCTGATCCGCTGCATCAACCGCCTGGAACAGCACCAGGAAGGCAGCATCGTCGTCGACGGCATAGACGTATGCGACGACGTGAAAAAGATCGAGCAAATACGCCGGGACGTGGGCATGGTCTTCCAGAGCATCAACCTGTTCTCGCACATGACGGTCATGGAAAACCTGACGATAGGCCCGGTATGCGTGAACAAGACGCCCCGGGCACAGGCCGAGACCTACGCGCACACCTTGCTGGATCGGGTGGGCCTGGCCGACCATGCCTACAAATACCCCGGGCAGCTGTCCGGGGGACAGCAACAGCGCGTGGGCATCGTGCGCGCGCTGATGTCCCGGCCCAAAGTGTTGCTGTTCGACGAACCGACGTCGGCGCTGGACCCGGAAATGATCAACGAAGTGCTGCGCGTCATGGTCGAAGTGGCCGAAGCGGGCATGACCATGATCGTGGTCACCCATGAAATGGGCTTTGCGCGCAAGGTGGCCGACCTGGTCGTCTTCATGGACGCGGGGCGCATCATCGAAGCGGCGCCCCCCGAGGAATTCTTCGAGAACCCGCAAAACGACCGGACCAAGCTGTTCCTGAGTCAAGTCGTCAGCCACTGACAGGCAAGGACAAACGCATCATGAGCCCCCCAGCGATTCTGGTCGACCTGCGAAGCGACACACAGACACGGCCCACACCGGCCATGCGCCAGGCCATGGCCGACGCCCCGGTGGGCGACGAACAGCGCGGCGAAGACCCCAGCACCAACCGGCTGTGCGAAATGGTGGCGGAAATTCTGGGCAAGGACGCCGCGGTGTTCCTGCCCTCGGGCGTCATGAGCAACCAGATCGCCATGCTGGTCCATTGCCGTGCGGGAGACGAAATACTGGCCGACGAGCTTTCGCACATCGTCGGCTCCGAAGGCGCCGGCGCCGCCGCCCTGGCCGGGGCGATGATCCGCCCGTTGCAAGGCGTGCACGGCATCTACACGGCGGACCAGGTCGAACAGGCCATCCGGCCGGGTAAACGAAACGCCCCCCGCACCCGCCTGGCCGTGATCGAACAGACCAGCAACCGCGGCGGCGGCACCATCTGGCCCCTGGACACGGTGCGGTCGGTCTCGGAAAAGGCCCGCCAGCACGGCCTGGCCCTGCATATGGACGGCGCGCGCCTGCTCAACGCCGTAGTGGCTTCCGGCGTGCCCGCGAAAGACTACGCCCAGTACGTGGACAGCACGTGGCTGGATCTTTCAAAAGGCCTGGGCGGCCCGATCGGGTCCGTGCTGGCGGGTTCGGCGGAATTCATCGAGCAGGCCTGGATATGGAAGCACAGGCTGGGCGGCGCCATGCGCCAGTCGGGCATACTTGCCGCCGCCGGCATCTACGCGCTGGAACACCACGTGGACCGCCTGGCGCAAGACCATGACAACGCGCGCCTGTTCGCAAAACGCATCGCGGCAATCCCCGGCATCGTCCTGGATCCGTCCAGGGTGGAAACCAACCTGGTGTTCTTCGACGTTCGGGGAACGGGCCTGACCGCGGCCGAACTTGCCGCACGACTCTGGCAACAAGGCATCGGGATCGGCCAGGAAGGAAAATACCGCATGCGCGCCGTGACGCACCTTGATGTGGACGGCGCCGGCATAGAGCAAGCCGCCGCCGCGGTTGCCAAGCTTAGCGCAGGGTAACGAACGGGGGCCGCTACCGCGCTGATTGCAGTGGCCCTACGACGTATTGCTGAACCGATCCGTCACATTGGCTTAAAAAAAAGCGCCTTGGCGGTCAGGAACAGAATAAACACATCCAAAAACAGCGAGCAATGCTTTATATAGTAGAAGTCATACTCGATCTTTTCACGGGTCTGGCCGACGCTGGCGGCATAGCCCTGGCGCACCTGCGCCCAGCCCGTGATCCCGGGCTTGACCACGTGGCGGTACATATAAAAGGGCAGCTTCCTGTCGAAATCCCGTACAAAAGCGGGCTGCTCGGGCCGCGGACCGATCAGGCTCATGTCGCCCTTCAACACATTGAAGAACTGCGGCAATTCGTCGATACGGTATTTGCGCAGGAACTTGCCAACCCGCGTGGCGCGCGGGTCGTCCCGGCCGGCAAACCGCGCCCGGTCGTCACCGCCGCAACGCATACTGCGCAGCTTGTACATGACGAACGGCTTGTTGCCGCGCCCGATGCGGGTTTGGCAATACAGCACCGGCCCCGGGCTTTCCAGCGCAATCGCCAACGCCGCAACAGCCACAATCGGCAGCACGACAGGCAGGCTGGCCAGGATCAGCACCCCATCGAACGCCACCTTGGCATGTTCATACCAGGGGGACGGCAGCAGCGACCCAATTTCGTTTTCGGTCATGCGGTGAATACGTACACGGCCGGTTACCGATTCGTACACGGACCGGGCGTCATGAACGGCAATCCGGTCCAGCGCGCAACGCGCCAGAAAGCGTTCCCATTCCGGCGTCAAGCACTCAAAGTCCGCCACCACGGCATCGAAACGCACGCCATCGAGATCGGGTTTGTACAGCTCGCGCGCATCGATATAGGGCAAACCCAGCAGGTCGCCCGCCAGGCCCCGATTGACCACCGCCAGCTTGGGGCGGCGAAACTTTTCAGTGACGATGATATCGACCTGAAACCAGACAATGGCCAGCACGCCGCTAAGACCCAGCAAGTAGCGCGACACCCCGACACGAAACAGCAAGGGAGCCAGCGCCGCCAAAAAATACACAATGACCAGTTGCGGGAAAATCAGCCCAATACTGTGCCCGCCCGGGTAGGAAGACAGCACGCGCGACGCCCACAGGCTGGAAACCAGCAGCGCCGCGCTGGCGGCCAGCATGGCCCAGGCCTGGCCGCGATTGGGGTCCGACAAGACGTCCGGCCCCCAGTAAAACACCGAGGGCAGCACAACCGTGACAAGCAGGCCGATCACCACCGAACACAAGGGCGATAGAAGCAACTGCTCGTATGTTTTGGTATAGCGGCGGATGCGTATTGCGGTCATGACACAAAGAGGTGTTCGATACCAACCCAGTGTAATGACAGCCCGCAGCGACAGGGGCGTTGCGTTGTAAGACTTAATATCCGATGCAAAAGAACGTGTCCGCAAATTCGCGCACGAACCCGTTGTTTCAGACAAAAAGAATCAGCGTGTCACGCCAAAGCCGCGCCACAGGCAACGCCTGGCGCATTCAAATACGCCATCCAAGGCCGAGAGGCCGGGCAATGGCCGCGTCAAGCATTGCCGCAAAAATGATTACTTTCATTATTTATAGTTTTGCCACTACAGGCCGCAACCGCCTTATCCATGGGCTCATATTCCGGCACCCATTGTTTCAACCCCGCCCGCACCTGGTCATCCCCCAACGACTCTTTCCCCGTCAGCCATTCCCACACATCCCCGTAGAATCCCTCGGGCACGGCCCGGGACCGGGCGATGCGCAGTTTTTCATGAGGAGTGGGCAGGGTCTTTTCGGCATCGGCCAGCAGTTCTTCATACAGTTTTTCCCCAGGCCGCAACCCCGTGAATTCGATCCGGATGTCATCCTCGGTAAACCCCGACAGCCGGATCATATTGCGGGCCAGGTCCAGAATGCGCACCGGCTCGCCCATGTCCAGGACGAAGATCTCGCCTCCCTGGCCCATGGCGGCAGCCTGCAGCACCAACTGGGCGGCTTCGGGAATGGACATGAAGTAACGGTTGATTTCGGGGTGGGTAACGGTGACGGGGCCGCCATTGGCGATCTGCGACTGGAACTTGGGGATGACGCTGCCGGTGCTGCCCAGCACATTGCCGAACCGCACCACCTGGAACCGGGTACTGGCCTTGCGGCAATGCAGAACCTCGCACACCATTTCGGCCATGCGCTTGGTGGCGCCCATGACATTGGTGGGGTTCACCGCCTTGTCGGTGGAAATCAGCACGAAACGCTCGGTGCCGGCCTGCTGGGCCGCCTGGGCCACGACCAGGGTGCCCAGCACATTATTGCGCACGGCCTGCCAGGCGTTGCCGACCTCCATCAGCGGCACGTGCTTGTACGCCGCCGCGTGAAACACGACCTGGGGCCGATATTCGGCAAATACCTGCGCCATGCGGCGGCCATCCTTCACGTCGCCGGCCAGCGGCACGACCTTGATTTCCGGACGGTGTTCGGCGAACCACTGCTCGGTCATGTACAGGGCGAACTCGCTGACCTCGACCAGAACGATGCTTGCCGGGGCGAAGCGCGCCAGCTGGCGGCAGAGTTCGCTGCCTATGGATCCGCCCGCGCCGGTGACGAGAACACGCTTGTCCGCCAGCATGGCCTGGACATGATCGGTGTCGATGTTCACCGATTCCCGGCCCAGCAAATCCTCGATCCGGACCGGACGCATCATATTGATGGCGACACGCCCGCTCATCAGTTCGGCCAGGCCGGGCACGGTGAACAGGGCGGCGCCGGCATCGGTCGCCGACCGGGTGACGCGCTGCAAAATTTCGGCCGGCGCCGAAGGCATGGCCAGAATGGCATGGCGCGCCCCGTGATGCTGCAGAACCTTGGCGATATCGGCGGTCGTGCCTTCGACACGGCATCCCGACAGTTCCAGCCCCTGCTTGTGGCGGTCGTCGTCCACCAGGGCGACAACCGTCCATTCCGCGCTGCGCGCCAGCGCGCGCAGCAGCATCGCGCCCGCGGTTCCCGCGCCCACGACCACCACCGGCTTGCCCTGCCCCTTGACCAGGCGGTACAGATGATGTTCCTTCCACATGCGCCAGGCAACCCGCCCGCCCCCCATCAGCAAGAAAAGCAGGACGGGATACAGCACCACCATGGAACGCGGGATGACGTAGTCGCGGGGCGTAAACACCACCATCAGCAGCAAGGCGAAGATGGACACCAGCACGGCCTTCAACACGCGCTGCAGATCGGGCAGGCTGGCAAACCGCCACATGCCGCGATACAGGCCGGCCCAGCGGCACGCCACCACCTGGACCAGCATCAGCACAATGCCGCCGTAGACGATTTCCCGATTGAACGCATACGGCCAGTGCAGGTTGAAGCGGATCAGAAAGCTGCCCACCCATGCCGCCAGCGCCATGATCAGGTCGAAGGCCAGGACCAGGGCGGAACGATAGTTCAGCATGCCGTCCCCGTCACGCCGCCGACCGCGCGGCATCGCGCATGACCGACCGCACCGCTTGGCACGTCTTGTCGATCTCCGCATCCGTCAACGTGGGATGCACCAGGAACATCAAGCTGGTTTCACCCAGTTCGCGCGCCACAGGCAGGCGCTGCGCGGGCCGCAACCCCGTGCCATCGAAAGCTTTCTCCAGATAGACCTCGGAGCACGAACCCGAATACACCGGCACGCCCTGATCCTGAATGGCCTGCATCACGCGTTCGCGCGACCAGCCCGGCGCCAGCATATCGGTGCGCAGGAATACATAGCATTTGTAGGCCGCGTGGTCCACGCCTTCGGGCAGCACGGGCACCCGCAACGCGGGCAATTCGGACGCCGCCCGCCATATCCGCCGCGCATGGCGCAGGCGGGTATCGTGCCAGCCGGCCATGCGGCGCAACTGGATACGGCCTATGGCCGCCTGCGCTTCGATCATGCGCCAGTTGGTGCCGAACGATTCGTGCAGCCAGCGGTAACCCGGCGGGTGTTCGCGTTCGTACACGGCATCCCACGACTTGCCGTGGTCCTTGTACGCCCACATGCGTTTCCACAAAGCCTTGTCGTTGGTCGTGACCATGCCGCCTTCGCCGCCCGTGGTCATGATCTTGTCCTGGCAGAACGACCAGGCGCCCATGTGGCCGATAGACCCCACCGAACGTCCCTTATAGCGGGCGCCGTGCGCCTGGGCGCAGTCTTCGATCACAAACAGATTGTGCCTGCGCGCCAGGTCCATGATGGGGTCCATGTCGCAAGGCCAACCCGCCAGGTGCACACAGACCACGGCCCGCGTGCGCGGCGTCAGCACGGCTTCAATGGTCTGCGCGGTCATGTTCTGCGAATCCGGGTCCACGTCGGCAAACACCGGGCGCGCGCCCGCATTGACCACGCAGGACACCGACGCCAGGAAAGTGCGGGGGGTAACCACCACCTCGTCGCCCTGGCCTATTCCCAGGCCCGCCAGGGCCAGGTCCAGCGCGACCGTGCCGTTGGCCAGCGCAATCGCATGTTCCGTCCCCGCCCAGGCGGCGAATTCACGCTCGAACTCGCGGCCTTCCTGCCCGGTCCAGTAGTTGACCCGGTTCGACAGGATGACATCGCGCACGGCATCGGCTTCCTCCGGGGTGAAGGAAGGCCAGGGGGGGAAAGGGGTATTCAGCACAAATCTACCTTCTTACACTTGAACAGGCATCGAACATCAACGAGCCAGGGCCCGGGCGGGCACACCCGCCACAGTCAGATTATCGGCGATATCGCCGACCACCGCCGCGCCCGCGCCGACCATGACCGAACGGCCAATCGCCACCCCCTGCCTTACCGAGGCCCCGATTCCGATCCAGCTGGAATCACCCATGCGAACATCCCCGGCCAAATGCGCGCCGGGGCTGACATGCACCCCATTTCCCAGGATGCAATCATGATCGACGCTGCAGCACGTATTCAGGATCGTTCCCGCACCCACTACGGCATCCGCATTGACCACCGCCCCGGCCATGACCACCGTCCCGGCGCCCAGGTGGGCCGAATCGCTGATCGAGGCCGCCGGATGCACAACTGTGGCCATCCGGGCACCCGCCTCTTGCAGGAATGCCATTTTCTCCATCCTGACCGCATTGCGCCCTATTGCGACCACCACGCCATCGAAACGGCGCAATGCATTCAGCAGGGCGGCCGTATCGCCCGAGACCAGCCACTTGCCGATCCGGCGCTTTTCCGGCCATGCATCGTCATAGAAATCGACCGTATCCCATTCACCCAACAACGCGGCTTCGGCCACGACCTTGCCATGCCCGCTGGCACCCAGGATTGCCAATTGCCTCATCGTTTTGTCCCCGTGAATTTAGACATGGTGGCCTCGCCTTCGGCACTGATACCATCCCGGACCAATACCCGTTTCACCGTCGAAAACAGTATCTTCAAGTCAAGCCATATGGTGTGATTATCCACGTACCATACGTCCAGCGCGAATTTTTCGTCCCAACCGATGGCATTGCGCCCATTGACCTGCGCCCAACCCGTTATGCCGGGCCGCACATCGTGGCGGCGGGCCTGTTCCGGCGTATACAGCGGCAGATATTCCATCAGCAACGGGCGCGGGCCGACCAGGCTCATGTCCCCTTTCAACACATTCCATAGTTCGGGCAGTTCGTCCAGGCTGCTCGAGCGAAGAAAACGGCCCAGGGGCGTCAAGCGCCCGGCATCAGGCAATGCCTGCCCCTGCGCGTCGCAGGCATTGGTCATCGTACGGAACTTGATCATCCGGAATGGCTTGCCGTGCAGGCCCGGACGTATTTGTTTGAAGAATACGGGAGTACCCAGCTTGCGCCAAACAAACAGTGCCACGAAAAACCATATGGGTGACAAAACCAGCAAGGCTAAAGCCGCTACCGCTACGTCTAGCCCACGCTTCAACATTGCACGCTCGGCCAGTCTACAAGTGTCATACATTCAACCCTCATTCCCGTCATCCTGAACTAACGCCGCCGTTGTTCAATAACCAACGCATAGTTGCCGTCGGCCACGGAACTGGCCTGTCGTCCATTGCGCTGCGCCGCCCCAAGAAGGACTTGCTCCAACCTCTTTGCCAGCATATCCCGGTCAAAAAGCTCACAGGCCAGGATATGCGCTGCCTCTCCAGCTTTATCCAGCCAGGTCCTATCCGTTATACACGCAGCGATACGATTGGCCGCATCGTTTATCGGGAGATTCCACGTAACGATTCCACAACCAGCCGCTTCCACCAATTCAGCCTGCCACCCACCATAGTTCAACAAAATAGGGCGCGACGCAGCCAGAGAATCGAAAAATTTGTTTGCCGAATTGGCCCGCAACTCGGGCAAATCGATGGTAGTACTGATTGTCATATCAGCCGCCCCAAAAAGGACGGGCACATCCCGTTTTGGTATTGACGGTTCCATATGGAAATTCACATCAAGCACACCCAACCGTGCCGCCCGCTGCCGTATGATGTCGATTTCCTGGCCATCGCCCACGACCAAAATACGAACCTCTGGCGCAACCACCTTAAGCTGGTCAGCCAAGTCGACGAGATACCCCAGGCCATTGACGCGCCCAAAAGTACCCGCGTAAACCAATAAAGGACGAGCGCCAAGCCAGGCGCGGTTTGCGCGAAAGTGCTCAATCTCTTGTTTATCAACCTTCTGAAAGAGGTCATTGTCACTGCTGTTGGGAATAACCGCGACCCGATCCGCTGGGTAACCTGCCCCAACCACGCCATCGCGCATGCCCGGCGACAAAGCAATAACCGATTCCGCATTACGGTACGCCCAGCGCTCCATCCAGCGCGCCACCAATTTCAGCACAGGGTTGCGCAACGCACCGATAGCAATAGGTATTTCCGGCCATAGGTCCCGGACTTCAAATACCATAGGAATCTTCTTGCGCCACGCGGCGTAAACAGCCGGTAATGCTATGGTCAACGGTGAGCTTGTGGCAAACACAACGTCGCCTTCGAGCGAAGCAGCTTTACACGCGGAAAGTAGTGCAAACCGAAAAAATGCCCGAATCCGTCGGCCATAGCCCATCGAATTTGAATATGGAACGGGCAGCCAGTGAACATGAATACCCGCTTCTTCCGTCTGAAACCAGTCTGTGTGTCGATCTGGTTCTTGCCACGATGTCACTATATGTACTTCGTGCCCCCACTTCACCAATCTGCGAGCCATCTCGTATGAACGCGTCCCACCGGATTCCGACGGCCGTCTGAAGTACTGATGCAAGTAGACTATTTTCATTGGTTTCTTATAGCAAGCCAAATTTCTTCATGAAGATTTATCTTTGGAATAACCAAAAAAACCAATCAAGCAGGCTATCACGCCATGATAAAGGCCACCGCCAAGAATATGTTTTACATGCTTCAAGAGATATACAAATAATAATGGAATTCCCATAATACCGAATATCCGCCGAAACAAGGCGCCGCGTGCCCGCATATTAGCACTACCCCAAAGCGACCCGGATGATGCTCCATCATGGCTGGCTACTGTCGCCGGATAAAACACTATGCACAGGCCTTTTCTATAAGCATCCGCCAGGAATATATTTTCCTCACCAACCGGGTAAGAGGCACCAAGGCCAAAGTGCTCGTCAAATCTTACCGATGCTTTTTTTATATCGGAAAGAGCTATTGATATCTCGATCGAAGAGACTGAAAATATATTCCTGAAACTCAGTTTTTTTGGATTTTGAGGATATGTTTTCTGCTGCGCTCCAATACGCCGTGTCTTGAAGGCCATAATCGAAGCATTGTTAAATTCCTCATAGGCATGAAGAATTTTTTCGTGAAAATCTTTCATCAAAACGACATCATCGTCGCAAAGAAGCACATAGTCAGCATCCGAACTTGCCAACGCCAAATTTCTGCTTTTCGACAATCCCGCTTCTTTCGATTCGACCAGCTTTATATCGGGTCGCAACGATAAGGCCCTATACACGGCCAGCATACGTTTCTTGTCAAAACCGGAAAACTGTTGATGTACGATTACGTAACCAACCTGGCAATTTGGAGCTACTGGAACGGCTATTGCCGAAAAAATGCCATCGTTACAGGTGCTGATCAGCACATCCAGCTTTTTCATAACTGTTGAATTCCGCGGATCAGGCGCCACAAACTTTATCTAGCGCATCGGCCAGAAGCTTTGCCTGCATCCGCTTGGAATACATAAGCACATTTTCGTTGCCTGCACCCATAAACGGCAGATATCCACCATTCAGATACTCGACGACCTGATCTGGCGTAAAGCACAGCTTACCTTTGCGCGTGGCATCCAAAATTTCGCCAATTTCGGAATCATCCCTTGCAATCGCCAGAATCGCCGGTTTCAGGTTCAGCATCGGCAGGAACTTCCCGGTAAGCGTACCTTTTTTCCAGTCGTCGGACTTATCCAAGTCTTCGACCACAAGATTTATGGCAGCGGCGTGCGACTCACGGTCTACCACTTCCGGATCCGCAGGAGGCAAGATCTCCACTTGCGCAGCAACATCGCATTCTTCTGAAAAGTCAGCTATTTTCTTTTCAATATCGAGAGGCCCAAGAGACCGTATTTTCAAAACCATGTCGCTACGGGAAAGCGCCCTCACAAGCATGAAGATGCTTTCCAGTCGGTGAGTATAGAATCGTCCAGCGTAATAGATATAGGGGCAAGCATCATGCCTGACGGGCGGCGTGGCGGCATTATGCTGCGACGGCTCCCAACCGTTATAAACAACATGGGTCGGAAGCCTATGCGCTGCGGCCAATGCTTTTTGCAAACCCGCACTTACGGTAGTGAGCGCGGATGCTTTCTTAAGCAGCCAGCGCTCTATAGCCGAATCAACATAGCGCATTGCCGCATTCCTGCCATTCCATTTATCGGTATGCAAGGCCGCCAAATCTCTAAAATCGGCAATCCATGGAACGCGCAGCTTACGCGACAAAAATCGCCCAACAAAAAGCGCCGCACCAGGCCCATAGGAAGCAATTATCAGATCAAATCCAGCTTCCTTAAAAACACCAAGGTCAAGCTTTTTTATCGGCCGATACCAAGTGAACCAGATGCGGTCCATAAGCCTGGATGCAAGGCCCAACTTCGAACGCACACCTTTAAGCTTGGAGAAAATGTTTTTATTTTGTGTACCAACTGCCGCACCGGCTTGTGTGTTGTCCCCGACCCGGAATATGTGATCATGGTTCAGTTCTACCGGAAGCGGACCAGCACTGTTGGTCGTCAGGATGTACGGATCCCAACCGTTTTCACCAAGATGCTTGCTCAAGTCGCCAAAACGCCTTGCCGCAATACTATTAAGCGGAGGGTAGTAGTAGGAAATTATTAGAACTTTTTTCACGTCCCAACGCTTAGTCAATCAATTAATTCCGAAACGATCCGTTCTGCGCTGGCCCCGTTTCCGTACAATGCCGGATAGTGTTCAATATGCCTGTCGGAATTGATTGCTTCCGCGATCTTTGTAGGGTTGGCGCCGACAATTGCGTTGTGCCCGCCTTCCACCAATTCAACCCACTCTGTCTCATCACGCAGCGTGATGCAAGGCTTCTGATGGAAATAGGCCTCTTTTTGCACACCGCCCGAATCCGTTGCCACCAGCTTGCAATGCGCTTCCAACCAGACCATTTCCAGATAGCCCACCGGATCGACAACATGGATATTCGGCGCCAATGACAGATTCATATTGGCCAGTAGCTTACGCGTACGAGGGTGCAGCGGCAGCACAACCGGAATCTTCGCCGCGCCTAACCCGTCCAAAATGCCCTTCATGCGCGGCGTGCTGTCCGTATTTTCCGCCCGGTGAACGGTACAAAGCGCAAACTCATCCAGACCCAAGGCGGCAAACCAGCGCGGCTGCCGTGCGCGTGCCTTGTAATACAGCGCGGCATCGTACATGACGTCGCCCACGACATGGACCCGATCCGCGGCAATGCCCTCTTTGGCCAGGTTTTCCTGCGCGACCATGGTGGGCACAAACAACATATTAGAGACATAATCCGTCAGTACACGATTGATTTCCTCGGGCATGCGCCGGTTATACGAGCGCAACCCGGCCTCGACGTGCGCCAGGGGAATGTGAAGCTTGGCCGCCGCCAACGCGCCGGCCAAGGTGCTATCCGTATCCCCATACACCAACACCCAGTCGGGGTTTTCGGCTGTCATCAATGTGTCCAGCTGCTCTAGCATGCGGCCGGTGTTCTGCCCATGCGACCCGCCACCGATTCCCAGATTATGGGTGGGCTTCGGAATATCCAACTCGTCGAAGAATACGTCCGACATGTTGGCATCGTAATGCTGCCCCGTATGCACCAATACCTCTTGCACATCTGTGCGATGCTGGGCAAAGGCCCGCGACACTACCGCCGCCTTGACGAATTGCGGCCGTGCGCCAATAACGGTGAATACCTTCATACCGCCGCCTGCAGCGCGGCGCCCAGCGCCTGAACGATGGTGTCCTGCGTGTCCTCGTCCAGATCCGGATACATTGGCAGGCTAAGCACGCGGTGCGCCAATTTTTCGGAAACCGGCAAGTCGCCTTCCTTGGCGTATTGCGTATAGGCCGGCTGCAGATGGATGGGGCGCGGGTAGTGCACGGCGGTCGGAATGCCGGCATCCTTCAAGTGTGCAATGACACGCTCGCGCTGCGGCACCAGCACGGTGAACTGGGCCCAGACGCTTGTGCAATCCGGGCGAACGGTCACTGTCTTCACCGGAAGGCCGGCCAGCAGGTCCAGATAGCGTTGGCCAATCCGCGCACGCTGAGCAAGCTCCCAATCGAACCGTTCCAGCTTGGCCAGCACAACCGCGCACTGCAGGGTATCCATGCGCCCGCCGACGCCGATACGGCTATGGTAGTAGCGGGCAGACTGCCCATGTACGCGGATTTCGCGCAGCGCCTGAGCCAAAGCATCGTCATTGGTAAATACCGCACCTCCATCGCCATAACACCCCAAAGGTTTGCTGGGGAAGAAGCTGGTACAGCCCAAGGTGGACAGATTGCCGCTTTTCCGTCCTTTATAAGTTGCGCCAAAGCTCTGTGCCGCATCTTCGATTACAACCAGGCCGTGGCGGTTTGCTATTTCGTTGACCGCATCCATGTCGCCGCATTGCCCGTACAGGGACACCGGCATAATAGCCTTGGTTCGAGGCGTGATTCTGGCCTCGATCTGATCGACGTCGATGTTGCAGGTGTCAGCTCGTACATCCACGAATACCGGGGTCGCTCCCGCCAATACGATCACTTCCGCCGTGGCAATGAAGGTGAAGGACGTAGTGATGACTTCGTCACCCGGTCCAATACCCAGGGCCATCAGCGACATCAGCAACGCCTCGGTACCGGAGGCCACGGTTATACAGTGCCTGGCACCGGTATGTACAACTAGGGCCGACTCCAGTTCGGCCACCTCGGGGCCCATGATGTATTGGCCATGATCCAGAACTGCCTGGATGCGGGTGTCAATGGGATCACGCAAGGATTGATATTGTTTTTTCAGGTCTATGAATTGCATGTCTATATTACGTACGAACTCGTGAATTACTGTGCACTACTTCGCGATACACCTCTCGTAGCTGTGTGGTCACCGCATCCTCACTAAACCGCTGCGCGCAACGGTTTCTGATTAGCTGAGGATCAAATCGCTCAATATTATCGACGAGCCGAATCATCGCGATAGCCAACGCTTCCACATCATCGACCTCGACAAGATATCCATCACCATCAGACACTATGGACTCGGGGCCACCACAGCGGGTTGCAATTACTGGTTTTCCAAGAGCAGTCGCCTCAACAAGCACAACTCCAAACGTCTCATAGCGACTAGACAGTACAAATGCATCTGAATCCGAAATGTAGTGTTGGACTTGGCCCCTAGAGAGCATACCCAAAAACTCTACCTGCGTATCAATGCTTAATTGATTCGCCAAAACTTGTAAATCCGGCCTTTCAGGGCCGTCGCCACCAACTCGCAAACGGACGTTCTTAACACCAGAAAACGCTCGTGCAAAAGCACGCAATAGACAGTCCGTCGCTTTGTTAGGAGTCAAAAGACAAACTGTTATAAACGTGAAACCACGATGGCATTTCTGTTTAATGTCATTAACGGAGAGAAACGCGCCACTAACAATATTCGGAATATACTCCCACGCCCCAATAGGTAGCCTATAGAATCTATCCAACAAACGGCAAAATTCTTCGCTTACTGCTATCAACTTGGCTGCGTTGCCTACGGCGCTAATAGCAGCTTCTCTCTGCGTAGTTGTTATTAACCCACGCGCATAAATACTGCTATGTTCTGTTATTACATATGGTATCTGATATTTCTCAGAAATAAATTTGCCGAGAACACCAGCATATAAGACCCCATGAATGTGCAACACATCGGGTACACCATGACGCTGTACATAGATCTTAAATAAACGGTGCCCGTAGTGTACTAGTTGCTTAATGAGCATTCTCACTGACTTCGGGAACCAGTTTGTGGCATGCCACCTATACGTCGGCACATCGAGATCCATTTCGATATATAGTCCACGCTGCCGTGTAAATAGGTGGCGCCAGTCACGTAGGGAGTACAGGTACGGGCAAATAACCCCTACCCGACAGCCCGCCTTTTGCAGCGCCAAAGCCTGCTCCCTAAAGAAGCAGCCGGCCACTTCATCAGGCGACGAAGGATACCACGACGGAATAATCAGAGTATGCGTCATATAGTATAACCCTTCATTTTTTAATATACATCAGTAGAGCTAACTAAATATTTATTGACTAATTTATCAGGTCTTCAAGATTAATTTCACTGGTGTTAAGCTAGATTTCAACCTACACAAGACCATAAAAATTGGGTAAGCATTCCTAATCTCTTGGACCGTCGCCAGGATTGGCCCATAAGATTAGGCGCTCTATTCCAGGAAAGCATGGAAGAAATTGTCTATTTGAGTCATAGAAAATATATGAAATTCCCTAGGGAATGACTGTACTTCTCGCACCTCGTCTGCTTGCGCTTGCTGGCGTACTCCACGCCCGAAAAACTGAGCTGACTCATCGTGCATCCCGATCACTCCCTATGTATTGGGACAGACTTATTCTCAGGTTTTCTAGTATCGAGATATTTTCCTCATAAAGACCCGAATACCGGACATCACCAGCATATACACAACCTTAGCTGTGAGAATTAGATCCCCATTAGCCACACAATCAATAAATTTTCGGTAAGCAATCACATAATCTTTCCGAGCATAAGCCACACGGCCACTGGAATAGCGTTTTTTTGTTTGAGCAAGCCTTACTTTATTTAGAATATTTTTCGATAAACACTGCAAGAAAGGCTTCATAGCAGCCTCTCTAGGTAAAATCATATCTTTTCTTGAAACCCCATCAGAATGATAGAGATACGACCCCAAATATTCGGGTATGTACAAAAAATTTTCAGATATCCTAGCGATTTTCAGCCAAACATTATAATCTTCGCATCCGACCATCCCCGCTTCCTCATCCAATCCTTTCACTTCCAACAGTATCGATTTTCTCACTACCACTGACGAATTTGCTATGGTGTTGCCATTTATCAGTAAATCTTCCAATACCGGTTTGCAAAGGCGTCTTGACTTTGAATGCGTGTCTCCAGACGCCTCGAGGGATTCGTCCACGAGTTGCATATCATGGTAGATAAGAGCAGTATCCGGGGTAGCTTCAGCCATACATCGCTCCAGCTTATCCGTTTTCCACCAGTCATCAGAATCCAGGAACGCTACCCATTCGCCTGCCGATGCTTGTATTCCTCTGTTTCGGGACGCGGCGATAACCCCGTTGTTCTGTATTTTTAGCAGCGTTATACGGTTATCGGAAAACCGGGTAATAACTTCATCTGTATCGTCTGTCGAATTATTATCAACAATTATGAGCTCAATATTTTTATAAGTTTGGCTCAATACGGATTGGATAGATCGCCCAATAAAATTTCCGTGATTATATGACGGCATTACCACTGAAATCAGTGGTGAATCGATACTATCAGACATGATCACTATCTGGCGAACCAGCTCTTGCACGATCGCAATAATTCATCGATTTCATAACGCAACTCATCGTCTGTATCATTGCTGTGTCTTAGTTCGGTATATTTTGAAAGATAATGCAAAGGACTTGGGGCAGCTGTTTTATCTTGGTCATTTATACGTATTTCTGGCTCAAACCCCAAGACATCACGGCTGCTTTCCTGAACCAGCTTAGCCATTTCATACACACTATGCGACCTGCCAGCCCCTACGTTAATGACAGATCCGAAAGAGGCATTCTTCCCAATCATGTTCCCGATGAGCCGCAAAACCGTACCGAATGGGACGAAATCCCGTATCGACCGGCCGTTCCCGGATAGGGTTATCCTTTTCTCCAGCACCGCCTGTTTGCACAAGTCATTCATCAATAACATCCAGGCGTTAACTCCCGCATAAGCGGGCGCCCCAAGGACATTCGACAAGCGAAGCACAATGCCTGATATTTCCCCAGCGCGTGCGGCACTCAAGACAGCGTTCTCGCCCGCCAAATGGCTTGTTGCATACGCATGTAAATTGCTCGGACATGTATCTTCGGTAATGGTCCCGCTTAACGGCGCACAATAAACATGAGCGGTAGATAGGTATATAAAGCGCCTCACCCTGGCTTGTGCCGCAGCCTGCGCAAGACGTGCAGTCGCAACACCATTGAATTCAAGCGCCGCAACCGGGTTGGCGGCACAACTTTGCGCATTCATCCCCGCAGCGTGAATAACAATGTCTTTATTCTGGCAGGCCAATGTCAACGCATTACTATCCGTCCAGTTCAGAATGATCGATGTAAAACTGGCCAGGCACTCGGGCAATACCAAGTTGCTGCGGGCTGTGCCCAAAGCGACATCATGCCCGAGAGATGCCATGTGTTGCGCGATACGCGCACCAAGATAGCCATACCCTCCAGTAATGAGAACGCGCATTGTGCCTACCGGTTGTAGATCCACGGTGCGTCACCGTGCTGCCACATCGATTCCAATAGCTCGTGATCGCGCTTCGTGTCCATACAATGCCAGAACCCATTATGCTGATAAGCCATAAGCTCGCCGGCTTTTGTAGCGGCCTCGAGAGGTTCTCTTTCCAGCATTGTTGCATCGCCCTCTATCAGATCAAAAAACCTGGGTTCGACCACAAAGAAGCCGCCATTGACCCAGCCACCATGCAGTTGCGGCTTTTCCTTGAAACTGGCTACGCGTCCATCGGCGATTTCCAATTCGCCGAATCGCGCGGCAGGTCTTACCGCCGACACGGTAATCATTTTTCCGTGAGCACGATGAAATGCAAGCAATGCGTGCAAATCGATATCCGCCACGCCATCGCCATAGGTCAGCAGGAACGGCTCGTCGCCAATGAATGACTTCATGCGTCGGACGCGCCCCCCTGTCATCGAATCCATACCCGTATCGACCAACGTCACCCGCCAATCCGCTGCATCAACCTGATGGGGAGTTATCGCACCGGTCTCGAGATCAACGGTGAAATCCGAATTAAGCGCTCTATAATTCAGAAAATAATCCTTGATAACTTCCGCTTTATAGCCCAAGGCAAGATAAAAATCCTTATGGCCATGGTGTGCAAACAGTTTCATGATATGCCAAAGAATAGGTTTGCCACCCACCGGAACCATAGGTTTTGGAATGACACTTGTATATTCGGACAGGCGTGTACCAAACCCACCAGCAAGGATAATAACTTTCACAAATTGCTCAACTCAAAATTGATTGGATATCGTATTTCATAATGCCATTGAATAATGCTTGCGGCTATATAAATAGCCGCAAGCAATGCTTATTTCATCCATGCCATATCCTGACTCCTGGCAAGTTGCATATATTCTATGATTTGGTTACTGGTTGATTGCGCAATCTGCGCTGGAGCTGAGTAGTAATCACGATACCAACTGGCGGTCATACGCACGGTATCGTCAAAGGACATGACCGCATGCCAATTCAAATAATGCATGGCCTTATCGCAGTTAAGCTTTAACAATCCCGATTCATAAGGCCCTTGTTCTTTGTCTGATACGTCCAGCCAACGCACTTGCTCCCAATGCTTTGACATGGCCGCAACCAAGTCCAGCACACTATGATCTTGCTGGGTTTGAGGGCCGAAATTGAATGGCTCGCCATGAAGTTCTGCTTTATCGGCAAGGGCGCTCGCAAGGCACAAATAACCGCCTAATGGCTCTAGAACATGCTGCCATGGGCGTGTCGCATCGGGATGGCGTAACTCGACCACATCCCCTTTTGACCATGCTTTTACACAATCGGGAACGATTCGATCTGCTGACCAGTCCCCCCCTCCGATGACGTTCCCTGCACGAGCCGATGCTATACGCACGGACGATCCGCTTGGGAAATAGGACTTGATGTATGAACGAATGACTAATTCCGCTGCGCCCTTAGAGGCGCTATACGGATCAGGCCCCCCTATGCGGTCTGTCTCCCGATATCCCCACACCCACTCGACATTGTCATAGCACTTGTCGCTTGTTATAAGAACTGCCGAGCACTCTTTTTCCAACTTACGTAAAGCTTCTAGCACATGCAAGGTGCCCATCACGTTGGTTTCCCAAGTACCAACAGGATCCGCATAAGATTGCCTAACCAGGGCCTGCGCCGCCAAGTGGAAAACGAAATCTGGCTGAGCATCCAATACCGTGCACTCCAGTTCTCTCCGATTGCGCACATCGACGCGCAGATCATCAATTCCGTCTGATACGCCCGCCACATGGAAATGGGAGGGGGATGTAGCCGGATCCAAAGCGACCCCGACCACCCGAGCCCCCAACAGGCGAAGCCAGGCAACCAGCCAGGAACCTTTAAACCCTGTATGGCCTGTTACGAGTACCGTCTTGCCATTGAATACAGCATAGAGAGATGTGTTGCATAGATTATTCAAGTTAAATGTGCTCAAGCCATTAATCCATTTATCAATATACAAACCGTCTGATGTGTTAACGGTGCTTGATCGCCCAATCATAAGGAATTCTTGGGTCGAAGGGGTCCATCCTGTCAACCTCATCAGCCCTATGGGCAATACTGGAGCAGTTCGCGACCAAAGCCATTTCGTTACCAATGCCCTTGAACCCATTCCAGACAAGCGGAGGGACAGTTACAAGGCAATAGTTATCCGGCCCAAGAAAAACTTCTTGTAGCTGACCCCTTGTCGAGCTGGTTGCACGATCATCATAGAGTACAAACTTTATGTTTCCATGCGGTACAGCGTAGTTGAGCACCATCTCTTTGTGTATATGCCACCCCTTAATCGCGCCAGGGTAAATATACGAAAAATAAATTTCACCGAAATCCTGGAAATGTGATTCGTCACTACGTAGCATATGCATGATCTTGCCACGCTCATCAAGAATTTGCTTAAGGGGAGTGATTTTCACACCATCAATCATCGGAGCCTCTAAATTTTGCTGATGTTCAAAACAGTGATATAGGCGGGGCGAAATCTAGCCATGGAGTCATGGCTATTGCGTCAACAGCTCATCGTACAATTCAAGGTATCGCGCCACGGAAATTTCCGAGGTAAACATTTGCGTAAATCGATTCTTCGCAGCACGGCCCACTGCTTCCAAACAGCTTCTTTCTTGTGCAACGGCCAGCATTCCCCGCGCTAATCCACTACTATCACCTGGCTCAACAAGCCACCCAGTAATTCCTTCCTGAATCTGCTCAGGAATACCGGATAGTTTAGTTGCAAGCACCGGTTTACCGAGGCTCATCGCCTCTAATATTACATTAGGGAAGTCTTCGTAGTTGATCGAAGGCAGTATAAACAAATCAATTGCCTGAAGAAAATTAAAAACGTTTTTTTCTTGCCCAACAAACTTCACATAGTCATCAAGCTGAAGTTGTCGGACCAGCCTTCGTAGATTAGCTTCTTCCGGGCCACTACCTTCAATCAAAAGCACAGGCATGCTCTCTGGCGTTAGCTGGCTACGCAGTTCAGAAAATGCGTTAATTAAAACGCTATGCCCTTTTCGAGGCTCCAGGATAGCCACAACACCAAATGTCAGTTGATCGGCGGAAACACCTATTCTTTGTTTCGTCTTCTCTATTGTTTCATCTGGCCGTCTATTTGCTATCCCATTATGAAAATTCAACACCTTATCTTCAGGTAGATTCAGCCTGGTTCTGATAGCCTCTCCGGCCTTACGCGATCCAGTGATAAATATAGACGTGTACCGAGCAATAAAACAATCCACGGCCGCTTCTGCCCAACGAGTTCCAGATGAAGCCGGCGCAGCGATGTTATTTACAATCATTATAATTTTTTTAACACCACATATTCGACCCGCCAGCACTGCCGCACGACACGAGCTCGCCGCCGGATATCCTCCATTATTTATATGGAGGATATCAATACCCTGTTTTCTCCAACTTCGCCATAGCACAAACACGTTCCAGATGAGCGTACCATAACGAGCAGCACCAATACGGTGAAACACCTTTGCTATAAGACGTAGCGGTTTTGGTAAGCGTAGAGCCCAAGTCATAAAAGCGTCATTCGGCAGTACATTTGGGCATTGATAAGCCGGAGGATTCTTCACTCTACTGGCAAAACCAGCATGATACTGCCGGCTATCCCGAAAACTAAAACTGATGGTGAACTTTTCTTGCAGTCGAGCATCATTGAAAAAATTTGCAAGCATATTCTCACAGCCAGCAAAAAAACCACAGTCGGAGTGAAAATGCAGCCTAGGCTTATTGCTCATGTTTTCGCACTGTTTATATACCAGTCAATAGTCCTGCGAAGACCTTCCACAAGACTGATCTTTGGCCTCCAATTTAGTAATCTAGCGGCTTTAGATATATCGAGACAGTAATCCATGGGCTCACCTATACGGTAAGCAAGAGCGCCACGCTTCACTAGTCCATTAACTCCCATCATCTGCTCAACAAGATCCACGACATCACTGATGCGTTCTCCACGTCCACTGCCAATATTCACAATCTCGCCCGAGCTGTCAGAACACACGCCAGCGGCTACAATAGCTTCGACCAAGTCTTCTACGTAGATATAATCGCGAGTCTGTTCACCACCCGTCATTGGAAATGATTTTCCTTGAAGGAGAGCTCGAATCAAGGCCGGTAAGAACATATCATCTTGCTGGCCGGGCCCATACGCGACAGAGGGGCGCAGTATGCATACAGGAAGCCCCATATTCCTTGCCATAAGTTGCGCAAGTTGCGTTGCCGACTGTTTAGACTGCGAATAAGCGCTTACCGGCTGCTCTCGCATATCTTCCCGAAATGGTGACAGATTCCCCCCATACTCTTCACCCGTACCAAGCATAACGATTTTATGCACTGTGCCGATATTGGCGGCTTGAAACAACAAACGGAGCGTGCCTATCAAATTGGTATCAATAGAGCGTTCGAATGCCTCTAATGTAAGGGTTCGCTCTTTAGTTGCAGCCAGGTGAAATATTATTTCTGGGCGCCATATGCTCATGACAGATGATAAAAAATTTTGATCTCTTATATCACCGACATAGCTTGCCTTTGCCTGTGGGCACGCAAACTGGCACCTGGAAACAACAGCATACTCGGCACAGTTCCGGTCTAAAGCATCGAGCAAATGCCTACCAATAAAGCCAGCTGCTCCTGTGACAAGCACTTTTTTATTCAAATAATTCATACGACGGGCAGGTTTGAACCCTACTTGACCACAATCAGATAGAAGCTAAGATCATCAAGGGGAAACAAATGCCCCAGATACTTTTCATATCGCCACCGCCAGCGATTTGCTATTTTCTTTATGATGGACATGCCTTTACCTGTAGGAATATTCTCATTGAAAATTATCTTTTCTGGGCGAAATCTTGCCTTGGAATACGGGTAAATACTAGATACGGGATGATCAGGATCAAAGTAGGCGAAAGATTCCGTCGTGAAAAAATGCTTATGTGTCGGATCAACAAAAGCCCATCGCGCTCTAAAGTAAGGGACAATAATTTTTACCAATGCTCCAGGCTTTGCGATACGATAAAGCTCTTCCATGGTCGCAATTACATTATCCAAATGCTCTATTACATTGTCAGCATAAATCTCATCAAAAGTATTGTCATCCATTGGGTAAGGAAACTTCTGTAAATCATGAATAATATCCGGCTGAGTAGCTGGATTTATATCCATTCCTATAGCCCCAGGGCGTTTACGAGTTCCACACCCTAAATCGAGAATCTTTTTCTCCATTATGTTTACCTTATTTCTATTTTAATGAGATACGTCCGAGCACTCACATAAAGCAAGGCTTAGGGCTTGCAAATTAATTATAAAAATCTTCATATAGATAATACATATATTATCTGCATACCCCCAGAGGCTTCGATTGAATCGAGGCTGACGCCTCTCCGTAGATGTAGGGATCGGCGCAATGCTAAGTTCAAACATCAAATTCTTATTCAAATTCATCCATCTTTCTGTGGGAGCCCATTCTTGCAGCCTCGATATAGTCAATAAAGGCCTGCCACGGGCCAGTTTCCATACAGCCTTTACGACATAGATATCGATCCACATAATGAGCGTAAAAAGGACTATACGGGGCCAGGGATTCCAAACTTGGAATAGTTCCATCACCATCAATATTGATCGGGTTGTGGCCCAACTCATCAGCCATTGTTTGAATATGCAGTCCGTAGGAGGAACGCTGCAGCTCTCGGCTACTAAGGAACAGAAGCGGCTTATTGCCCAATACAGCGAAAGAAACCGCGGTACTTCCATGTAGCAGTACCGCCTGCGCGTCCCGCACAAGGTCTGCGGTACGACCGTGTATCAGTTCGTGCTGCTCTCCAAACCCACGACGTACTCGTTCATCATGACGCGCCGACGGATGTGCGGCAATCACCACTGGCACCCCCCACTGCTCTTCCAATTGAAATAGAAAACGACGCATGGCCGGATAATAACCCTCAGGAGAGACTGGTACTGGACGACCAAGCAAACTCCAGTCACTCGCATACGGGATATTGTCATCAACGAAGACTACATAAGGTCCATCTGGCAAGCCATCAGGTCTTTGCATCGATGCACGCTGGGATAAGTGATAATCTTGCGACCCAACCCAGAGAATACGTCGAGAACGTCGAGTGAAACGATCTAGCGAAGCGCTTCCAGCAAGGAGCGCCAGATCGGGAGCAAGTAGCGTGCGGTAGAACATCCATTTTCCCAGGATCCTCTGTTTTACACGGCGTAATAGACTTGACGGGGGTTTCTTTAAACTGCCCGCAAAGCTGGCACCAGCAGGCGCTTGTGCTTCACGCCGCATACGCAGAAACCACTCACGGCGCGCCCGACGCGAAGGCTGGGGGAGATTGCCACTTTTTTGTACGACGAAACACGTTCCTGCTGCAGCCAGAATGCGTTGTATAACCGGTGTGAGAGACACCAGCCCGACAAAATCAAGAGCGTAATCAGGTCGATGGCGGCGCAACGCCTGTTTCAGCCCCTCTGGTGACACGATCGTCTCAAGGATATCCCAATCTGCAGTTTCATGGTGCAGGCCAGCATCCGACCGTCCTAACCACGGTTTACAATCGAACACGACGATATCCGCGTACGGACTCAAATAGGGAATACCGATTCGTTCTAGGTTCTGGGCGTTCAAAGGTGCGCCTAGAAGAATAGCAATACAAGGCCGCCGCGCACCATCCACCGGCACGACATCGCTATTCAGAATTGCTACCATGCACTCCAGCCTCCATCCACAGCCAGATTCTGACCGGTCACATAGCGGGCTTGATCGCTGGCAAGGAAAGCCAAAGCGCCAGCGAAGTCTTCCTCATTAGCCATACGACCCAAGGGCGTACGCGATTCATAACGCTGCACAAAAGATTGTGGTTGGTTGCGCCAAATGCCACCTGGTGAAATCGCATTGACACGAATATCAGGTGCCAGCGAGGTCGACAGCCAGCGTGTCAACTGGATCACACCGCCTTTAGAGGCGGCATAGGCGGCTGGATTACTCATGTTCGTGCCTTCATACAGCCCCCAGTCGGGGCCAAGCATGCCATATATCGAGGCAACATTGACAATATTGGCGCCCGGCGATTGCTGCAGCACAGGTGCCAACCCCTGGCAAAAATTGAAAATGGCCGTGAGGTTCACTTCCAACGCCCGACGCCAAGTATCCAGACTCTGCTGCTCGAACGGCACGGCCCATCCGGCCAAATCCGAGGTACCCACAAAAGCAGCGTTATTTACCAGAATGGATAGGCCCTGGCCGTCGGCCTTGATACTCGCCATAAGGGCGTGCCGATCTGTTTCCTGTTCAATATCGCAACTCAAGGGCAAGGCCTTGATCTGCCACTGAGCCAGCTCTGTCAGCAGGGTAGAAAAATCGCTGCCTGGGCGGTCCACCAGTACCAGGTCGGCACCCAATTCAGCCAGCGTATGAGACATCACTCGGCCCAATCCCCCAAGCGCTCCGGTAAGTAACGCCCGGCGGCCACGTAAACCCATTAATTGCCTGATCGTTGTCATCTGTTTCAGTTGTATTTACGAAAAACCGGCTTAATGGCGGGGCCCACGAGATAACCATCCACGCCCTCTTCAAGTGCTTGGCGATAGACCGGTAGAGTGTGGTCCAGCGCATCTGCTGTCATGCGTAATTCCTGTTCACCATGACGCATGGAAAGAGCAATCCATGGCATTAGCACACCGCTACGGATCATTTCCTGAGAGAACAGGGTGCGCAACGGCAACGATGCTTTACCCTGGGCATCCAGGGTTGCATACCAGGGAGAACAAGCAGGCCCACCCGTCTTCAGACTGTGGGCCACGCCGTGTTCTTGCGCCTTCTGTGCTAACAAAGACTGCAGCGAGTGACCGTAAGTCCATAGATGCTCCACCACTTTCTCACGCTGCATCATGCGCATCGTAGCCACGAAAGCGCCCAACCCTGCCATTTCCGCACCGTGCGTGGTGGACAATAAAAACAGCCTTTCCTGGCCTTCGAATTCGATCGAACCCAACTCCATAATTTCGCGCCGGCCTGCAATACAGGCTACTGAAAAACCATTGGCCATGGCCTTGCCAAAGGTGGACAAATCCGGCTGCAGACCGTAGACGTGCTGTGCACCCTTCATGTGCCAGCGGAAACCGGTAATCATCTCATCGAGCACAAAGACAATGCCATTTTCCCGACATAGCGCTTGCACTTTCTGCAGGAAGCCTTCATGGGGTGCCTCGGTTGTTTCCGCTTCGAGTACCACGCAGGCGATCTGCCCTGGATACTGATCCACCAGCGTCTTGAGCGAGGAAATTTCGTTATAGCGAAACAGCTTGGTCTTTTGCAGCGTCTCACGAGGGATGCCACGCGTAATGGGCGTAGAGCCGATAAACCAGTCATCATAGGAAAAGAAAGGATGATCGGCACAGCGCACCACTAACTCACGCCCGGTATAGGCACGAGCCAGTTTGACAGCAGCCGAGACCGAGGTCGAGCCATTCTTGGTGAATTTCACCATATCCACCGAGTCGATCAAGTCCACCAGCAGTTCAGCCGCTTCCAGCTCGATCATTGAGGGACGGGTCAGGTTGTTGCCAAGGCGAATTTGCTCAATTGCCGCTTTGTCTATTTCATCCTCGGCATAACCGACGTTAACCGCCCTTAAGGCCATACCATAGTCCAGATAGCGCTTGCCGTCGGGATCGAAGACGTAAGCGCCCTTACCGCCAGCCAGAATTTGTGGCGCGTTGGAAGGATACTGGTCATAACCGCGCGAATAGGTGTGGGCACCACCGGGGATAACTTTGAGTAAACGTTCCTGATACATGCTATTTCCGAGTTTCTTCAGGTTGAGCAAGTCGTTCCAGACCATGTAGTATCTGCAACACGTCCCAATCGTTTTTCAGTGTGTTGGGGAATAGAGCCGGGTTCCGAGTTTTTGCCGCAGCAACGAAATCTCGCATTTCAGAGACGTAAGGCTCCTCTGGATTGATGTAGCCGCTTTCCACTGTGCCGCCGCCTAATTCGATACGAGTCCAGTCGGTGTCACCTGCTGCGATGTAGCGCACGCAGTTTTCGTCGGCGCTCATAACCAGCTCGCCTTCTGAACACAGTACTCGCAGTTCACGTGTCGCCGTCGGACGGGAAATCACTTCGACCGTCACATTGGCGAGCACACCCTGCGGGTAAGCAAGCAGACAATGGTAAATATCGTCGATGTCAGCTGACATATCAGTCAACTTAGCTTTGACACAGGCCAGCGGTGTGGGCGAGCCGAACAGGTCATTCAACCAGGTTAGTTCGAAGGGCACGATTTCACGTCCACCCCCAGTTTCACGACGTGACACATAGTAGGACCCTATCGGTTCCCATGGGTGCCAATCAGGCAGGTACTGGCCTGTCTGGTAATTGACATTCAGCACACGACCGAGGCGTTGAGATTGCAGGATTTCCTTCACCTTGCACGGGCCTGGGAAGTAACGCATGGTGCAAGAGGGTGCCATCACGATAGACCGACCCTGTACTTCTTGCGACAATGCCAGAATACGTTTTGCTTCAACCACGGATGCTTCGATAAAGCAGGACAATCCCAATTCCAAGCCTCTCCAGGCATAGTCCATGTGGCTTTCCGGAGAGACTGAAATCACGAGAGTATCCGGTACAAAGGCCGTGATCGCCTCGTCGAAGGAAGCAAAGGTAACAATACCGTATTTCGACACGGCTTCCTCGCGACGGTCGACCCGCGGATCGAAGCCAGCAATGCATTGCTCACCCAGCGCTTGCAGGTTACGTACACGGCGCTTACCCATGGATCCAAGCCCTACAACCAGAATTTTCATTACAGATCCCACTGATGTTTCATGATGGCTTCCACGCACAGGAAATCGTAAAGATCGTCGATCTCGTAATTCTGATACCGCTGTATTGGAAAGCCCATGCAACGCTTGGTATAGAAGGTATTTTCCGCCAGCAAGATATCAGTCTTGGCTGCATAAACAACACCATACGGGAACCAGGCGGGCTCGGCGTCCTGACGGCGAGCAGTCATCACAAGCGTATCCGCGAAGGGAACAACGCTCTTTTCTTTATATTTTTTCATGATCGAAGGATGCTCATGTACCTGGCCCAGAGTGACGATCGAATCAAACTGGTCACATGCATCATCCAGCGCCTCCAATACCCGATCAATGTCATCGTCCTCACGTAGTGGGGAAGTCGGCTCCAGCAAAACCGTGTAGTCGAAATGGTATGGCGTAAAGTGCGACAATGCGTGCCGAATAACGTCATAACTGCTGGCCGTGTCAGTGGCCAGTTCAGGCGGACGCAGAAAAGGAACTTCGGCACCAGCTTTGCAAGCGATGTCGGCAATCTCTGAACAGTCGGTAGAGACCACGACCGTTTTTAGACTGCGCGAGCTCAACGCTTTCTCGATCGTCCAGACGACCAAAGGCTTGCCGCACAAAGAACGAATATTCTTTCCCGGTAGACCTTTACTCCCCCCTCTGGCGGTAATGATACCGATAGCGCTTTTGTTACCTTTCATTTGACCTCTGGTTTGGAGTTGACTGCTTCTGCTTCCGCCTGCATCAGATCCCCGGGACGCCCCACGTCGAGCCATGGTTCATGCATAGGGTATGCAACAGTCCGCAGACATTGGGCCTGCAATAGCTCAAAGAGCGTGGGCATGTCACAGCGGCCTTCGGGCAGGAAAGCAAGTGCCTTCGGGTCTAGTGCATAAACCCCCGCATTAATGTAAGTACGGACAACGGGCTTCTCCTCGAAGCCAACAATGTCTATTCCACGAGTCTGTACGACTCCATAAGGATGCTGCCATTCGTGCATGCGCACTGCCATGGTAGCTACCGCTTCGTGCCTAATATGGAAGTCCAGCAACTCGCCGTAGTTGATGTCCGTAAGCACATCGCCATTCGTCACAACAAACGAGATTTCTGGCGTCGAGCGCAACAGCGTCAAGGCTCCAACAGTTCCCAACGGCTGGCCCTCACACAGATAGTCAATCTGTACGCCCCACTTGCCACCGTCACCAAAATAATCCTCGATCATGTGACCAAGATAATGGACGGAAATGACGAAACGGCTGAAACCGGCCAGCTTGCCGCGCTCCAGTATGTGCTCCAGCATGGGCCTGCCTGCGACCGGCAAGAGCGGTTTTGGACAGTTTTCAGTATAAGGCCGCAGGCGCACACCTCTACCACCAGCCATGATCACCATCAAATTATCGCGCTCGGGTGCAGCATTCAGCACATCCCAAACATGTAGGCCGATCACATGATGGTCTTCATCCACTATCGGTATCTGCTGGATCTTGTTAACCACCATCAAGTGCCTAACTGCATCCCGAGGCAACTGTATTGGTACAACAAAGGGGCTCTTATACATAACAGAAGAAATCGGCGCATCGAGGCCAAGGCCTTTGAGAAGCCCACGACGTATATCGCCGTCGGAGACTGTCCCTATCAATAAACGATCAGACCCAACAACTAGAACGATGCGCAAAGCTGTCTGATCAAGATTGCGTATTGCATCCTGAAGGGAGCTGGTCTCTGGCATCAATGCCTGTCTCCAGCAGTCTTTATCCATCATTGTTTGGAGCTCATTTTCTAGCTGCGCTCTCGCAACAGTTCAAACGCTTCAGCCGCCATATAACCCGAGGCGGCGCCACGTACCGAAGCCAAAGCGCGGGCTGCTTCAATACTGCGCGGGAATGGAAAATCTCCCAGCTCTGAAGAATAGATTTGTAACGCTTCGATCTTTTTATCGAGATAGGCCTCAATATTCAGGAAATAATTAGGCCTAAAGTTGCCTACATTACCCAAACCAAAATCGGTTTCTGAAAGGGTCTCGTAGCAAAGAATACGCCTCACCGATGGATAGCGGAACCATTTAGTACAACTACCTACAGCCTGGAATAAGACACGATGATCAGTATGAATATCGGAGTAATGTGGAAGAAAGACTTCGTTTGGCTGAAAATCGCTAAATACTTTCGATATCCCTTCAACGATTCGCTGCAGTGATAAGTTATCCAGCTGTGCTGTCGGCAAATTGAGCTGGTAAACCTCATCGAATTGCATCAAGCGGCGTATCGCCTCGATCTCTTGATCACGTTTTTGTACCTGTTCGATGCTCCAGCCTGATTCCGTGGAAATACATGTAACGATCAACCAAGCAGTGTCATGACCTTCAGCCTTGCGACGCAGCATTGAGCCGCCAGCACCTAACGTCTCATCATCTGGATGAGGAGCAACAACCAAGGTTTTCACAAATAAACTCCGGGAGCGGGAACAAAATCCGGTTCTGTCTTAAGGAGGCAAATAGCTTGTTCACCACATCGTATGATCGGACGGCCATTTAAGTGAAATAACACTTTACCCGGTTCAGTATTAGCTGGAGCATCAGAAATCACCTCTGACTTCCACACTTTCACGATGCCATCAGCAGTGGCGATCTCCGCACCAGGATAAGGACAAGCAAGAGCACGCACTAGATTGTGAATACCATGCGCCGGCATGCGCCAGTCAATGAGGCCATCAATAGAACTGCGTTTACGCCAGACGTTGGCTTTACCCTCATCTTGTTTACATCCGCATATTCGGCCCCCAGCTAGCGTGGGCACCAACTCGGTCAGTTGATCTCGGGCAACATCAATCATTTTCTGATAAAGCGAACCGGCGTCATCAGTTGGGTCAATCAAAACCTCAGCTTGTGACAAAATGTCCCCGCCATCCGCCCTTTCATCCATCAGGAAAAAGCTAGACGCAGTTTTTTCAAGCCCAAGCACCAATGCCCAAATAAGTGGATGTCGTCCACGATTTGCAGGCAAAGCGGCAGGGTGATACCCCACGACCCCCATCGGGGGCAATGAAAGAATGCTGCGACCAATTAGTCTTGACCAGCCGAAGCAGAAAATTACGTCTGGTCTCTGCTTGGCTATCCAGTCGACTGTCTCCTGTAAATTAATATCAGAGCATCGACACATAGGGATTCTGTGGTTTTCGCAGACCGGGCCTAAGTCTATATAATCAGAGTTCATGCGGTTCGTATCGGCAGTGCATACTCCAACGACTTCCGCACCAATTTCTAATAAATGCAATAGCGCTGCATAAGAAAAAGCAACGGTGCCGATTAACACTATTCGCATACCACACCCAAGTCATGGAAATGCTTTTTCAATACGCCACCAAGTTTCACCTTTTTAAGCATGGAAGCAATTTTTTTGCTGGCGCCTGGATCCCCGTACGGATTTTTCACCCCTCGCAACAAGATCTGAAATTCGTCTGAATATAGCCGATTCAAGGCATGAATAATTTCTTCGCGAAACGGTTGACAATCAATCACGCTTTCAGCCTTCATTCGGCCATCTTGACGAGAGCCTATATTAATAGTCCCTTTGTGCAGAGACGGGGCCTCAAGCAACCCACTTGAAGAGTTACCCACAACACCATCTACCACTCTCATACACGAAAGATAACGTAGCTGACCCATAGAGGAAAAAGCCACGGCTTGCGGGTGCTTATCCACAAACTCGTTTACGATTTTTATTAAGCCTCGACCTTCGGTGTCTGCATTGGGCAAGGTAAATATCAACCTCGTTTCTTGAAGAGATTCTAGGGCGGCCAACAACTCTTTCAGATCAGCCGCCGCATCTTCTTCCAAGGTTACAGGATGGTAGGTGATCAGCAGATTATGTCGCCGAAAACGAAAGCCTAATGAAGCCTCCAAATCATCTCGAGACAATAGCCTTAAGCGCGTCAAACTATCAAGCCCGAGACCGCCCACTGTAAACACACGATTTGGGTCTTCACCCAGCTGTATCACCCGTTGTCGGTATGCCTCCGCTGCCACGAAGTGAAAATGAGACATCTTGGTAACTGAGTGACGTATAGCCTCATCGATCAAACCCTCGGTGGCCTCCCCGCCGTGCAAATGGGCAATTGGAATTCTTCCGACCATGGCAGCGGTAGCGGCAGCTAGAGTCTCGAAGCGATCTCCTAACAATACCAGCATGTCTGGCGCGAGTCGCGCAAAGGCGTCAGCAAACCCAATCAGGCCCAAGCCCATCGACTTGACGATGCCCACAGGAGTATCTGACGAAAGCAGCATCTCAATCTTGCTGTCTATAACAAAACCGTCCTCTTCAATTGTTTTCCAAGTCAGACCAAACTCCGGCGACAGATGCATCCCCGTCACGACCAATTGCAACTCTAGGTCTGGGTCTGATGCAATGGCTTCCATTAGCCAGCGTAGCAGACCGTATTCGGCCCGCGTCCCAGTCACCACACAAATCTTCCGTTTCATGGCTGAATCAGCTCATCCTTAATATAGTCACGAATGGCGACTCGGCCCATAAGCTCATCCCAACGCATCGGCGACACTCCCGTACCGGGACGCTTGGTCGTCAGATTTTCTGCTGAGAATCTTTCACCAGCACGAATATTGCGTACTGCTACGATCGATTTACGCACAACAGCAGCATTATTCATTTCACTACCAGTTCTACGCTTGATACTGCTACCCATAGCTTGCTCAATGTTACGAATGGCGGTGATCATACTTGCCAGTTCAACTGGTTCGAGGCTCGCAGCGTGATCCGGGCCAGGAAGATCGCGATCCAAAGTGAAGTGCTTTTCAATTACGCTAGCCCCCAACGCAACGGCTGCTATAGCTACTTCAGTACCAACGGTATGATCAGAATATCCAATGTCTACACCCAAGCTAAGACGTAACGCAGATAGCACGTTTAAGTTCACATCAGCAAACGGCGCAGGGTACTCAGTCGTGCAGTGCAAGACGATCACCTGAGGACGTGGCGTCCCTGTTTGCTCCAGCACATCGAGTGCGGTTTCTATTTCGCCCAAGTTCGCCATGCCAGTGGATAAAATAACTCGCCCACGCAACTGCCCAACATGACGCAAATAGGGCAGATTGGTAATCTCGCCCGAGGGGATTTTGAACAGGGTCTGACCCATGGCCACCAGCATGTTCACGCTTTCGATATCGAAACCGGTAGATAAAAATCCGATATTGCGCTCGGTGCAATGCCTCATCAGCACTTCATGATCAGCGCGCGACAATTCCAGGCGGCGCAACATTTCATACTGGGTTTCATCGGCACCAGTCTGGACTTCCTGATAGGCAGCTTTCCTGGCATCTCGCACAGCTAGCCTGTCTGCACTGAAAGTCTGGAATTTCACCAGATCTGCGCCGGCATCAGCCGCGGCATCGACCAGACGCAAGGCCATTTCCAGATCGCCATTATGATTGACGCCTGCCTCGGCGATAATCAAGGTATGTTTCGCTTCCATCTTCATCCAGTTTGTTTCAAAATGGCCCTATCGGCTAGATTGGAAAGCACTGTAGCGCCCAAGCCAACAATACAACGTCGGCCAATTCGCACACCTTCCTTGATCCGGCTGCCACTGCCGATGAAACTACCCTCGCCCACTTCCACATCGCCATTCAACAAGGCGCCGGTGGAAACATGGCAATGATCACCAATATGCGTACCATGCTCGACCAGGGCACGGGTGTTGATGATACAGTTCTCTCCGATCTGTGCACCGGCATTCACTATAGCCCCATGCATCACGATACTGCCCGCGCCGATACGTGCATAAGGTGAAACCCAGGCGGTAGGCGCCACGACAGCAGGCAGGATATAACCCAGCTCACGCAATCGAACAAACAGCCGCATCCTGGGCTCTGGTGATTTGATCTGCCCCACACATACAAGGGCGTTTGTCCCCGGTTGTGCAAAGGCTGGCAAGTCTTCGTCGCAGCCCAATACCGGGTAGCCTAGGCGCTGTTCCCCCTTTTCTTCTGGCAAGCCAAGCAAGCCCCGAATACGGAATCCCCCTTGCGCCTCGATTACGTCGATGCACGCCAGAGCATGGCCACCTGCTCCAACCAGCAGAAGGAGTGCTGGAATCATGTCTGACTTTTGCCCAACATCAAACCATTAGAAATGTTGAATTCCACCGAGGACGACGAGTCACTCATACGTTGTAGATGCCGGTCTTGTATCTGGTCAGGTTGTCTGGCTGTGTGAACCAGTCTATGGTAGCCCGCAGACCATCGCGAATCGAATATTGCGGGACAAAGTCCGTCAACTCGCGAATCCGGCTGTTGTCACACCAGAGACGAAAAACTTCGGAACTCTTAGGGCGAATCCGCCGCTGATCAGTAATGAATTCCACATCACTGCCCATCAGTTCCCGGATAAGATTTAATGTATCTCCAACGGAAATTTCGTAGTTGGAACCAACATTCACAACTTGTCCGATCGCTTGATCGCACTGCGCCAACTCAAGAAAACCTCGACAGGTATCAGCTACATAATTGAAGTCCCGTGTCGGGGTAACATCACCTAGCTTGATTTGTTTCTTGCCTGCGGCAATCTGAGTGATAATCGTTGGAATCACCGCGCGCGCAGACTGCCGGGGCCCATAGGTGTTGAAAGGGCGGACAATCGTCAGCGGCAAACCAAAAGCATTGTGGAAGCTCATGGCCATGGCATCGGCGCCGATCTTGGATGCACTATAGGGGGACTGTGGCTGCAAGGGATGCTTTTCATCGATAGGCACATATTGCGCCGTCCCGTAGACCTCGCTGGTCGAAGTATGAATGACTCGATTCACGCCATTGTCCAGCGCCGCCTGACAAATGTTGAGAGTGCCCTTGATGTTTGTATCTACATAGCTGTCCGGCGCCACGTAGGAATACGGTATGGCAATCAAAGCAGCAAGGTGAAAAATGGTATCCACACCCTTGGTGATGGCCTTGCAGTAATGTGGATCTCGCACATCGCCGTTCAAGACCTCGATCTGATCGAGACACGACAGCCCCTCCAACCAGCCCCAATGGTTAAACGAGTTGTACTGGGATAGCGCTTTGACGTGAAATCCCTGCTCTACAAGTAACTCCGTAAGGTGAGAGCCGATAAAACCATCAGCACCGGTGATCAATACGTTCATCATGGATTACCACATAGTTTCATGGAAGCGTGGGGTGTACTTTACAGGGGTTGGATTCATGCAACGATCTGGTCGTAGGTGCCGCTACGAATCAATCGGCCATGCGACAACTCGACAACCTGGTCACATCGCTGCAACGTTGTCAACCGGTGGGCAATGATAAGAATCGTCAACTCTTTGCCCAGATTTTCAATAGCATCCATCACGGCGCGCTCGGTGTCGTTGTCCAGAGCACTGGTGGCTTCATCGAACACAATAACTTCGGCTTGCTTGTACAGCGCCCTGGCAATGCCTATACGTTGACGCTGGCCACCCGACAGGCGCACCCCACGCTCGCCCACATGAGTCTGGTACTGACTTGGCAACGCTTCAATATAGTCGGCAATTTGAGCCTGCCGCGCCGCCAACGCTACACGTGTCATGTCGATTGACGCTTCCGGAATGCCAAACGCAATGTTCTCGGCAATGCTGCTGTCTGCCAGGTAGATAGCCTGGGGTACGTGAGCAATGCGGCGCTGCCAGGCACGCTGCGTGGCAGGAGCCAAGGGGGTATCGTCGATCAGCACGTTTCCCCGGCTCGCCGATAGTAACCCCATGACAATATCCAGTAAGGTGCTTTTCCCGCTGCCGGTGGCGCCTATAAAGCCTGTGCGACTGCCTTTGGGTATGGTCAGATTCAACTCGTGCAACACCCATGGGCCATCAAGCGCATAGCGAAACCCCAGGTTATGAAGTTGAATACCTTGCGTAAACGGCAAAGCCACACTGGAATCGGCGTAAACCAATGGGTCAACGGGCTGGTTCAATAAAGCAAGGGCATCGGCCAACGATGCTTTGGCGCCGCGCATAGATACAATGGCCGAATAACTCTGCTGCAACACCGGTAGCAGGCGTTGTGCCCCAAGCGCCAGTATGCCCAGCGTAGTAATGGCGCTGGCGACGCCTCCTGATTGCTGGGCCATGGCATACGCCAGGATGGCAATAAAGGCCATGCCCAGAGCTTCGGCCGCATAGCGCGGAGAACCCCCTATAAAAATGGTACTGGCTTGTGCGCGGCGCAAAGGGTTATCGGCCTTGCGATAATTGCGGCAATATTCAGCCTGACTACCGTCAATCAATACGTCGCGAATGCCGCCCAAACCTTCCTGCAGCACTTTTATTACCTGCGAGCTTTCCCGTGAAACCCGGCGGCTATTCTTTGCCAAACGCTTGCGTGTCAGCAGAATGACTACTCCATAAATAGCACCAAAACCCACGAATGCCGCTAATGACATGATCGGGTCCACCGCCAGCAAAGCCGCCAATATCGCTAGCATGATCAATGCCGAGCTTATCAATGTCAACGAAGGCACAAGCAGCCCTTGAATTATCATGGCTGCCTTACCTGTTATGCCACTTATGATTTCGCTGCTGTTGCGGGACACATGCACCGCGTAAGGCTGATGCAGGGTACGCCGATAGATTTCGTAGCTGAAATCCGCGCCGATGGCGTACGACAGCCGGGTGTTGGCATACAGTAGCGCTAGCCGCATAGCCCCAGCCCACAATGCCGCTACGATGAACACCACGGTAATGGGCAGCAGCAGTTCCTGCGCTGTTTGTATGCCCAGCATCTGCAAAAAGGGCTGAATGGCCGGGTGGCGGAATACCTTATCGGGTTGAGTCAGTATGCCCAGGAAAGGCAGCACCGCGCCCAGGCTAAGCACCTCGGCAAACGACGCCAGCACCATCAGCACCATCAGAATGCCCAACTGGCGTTTGCGCCGTACGGCCAGGTGCGCCCAGAAGGCCCGGATCAGCGCCAAGGTGGATGGGATGTTTCTTGGCTTGGCCACCTACGCCACCCCCAGATACTGCACGCGGCCGTCGGCTAGTCTGTACCGTTCCCCGGTAGCGGCACAAGCGGCTTCACTATCACCCGTTAGCGGCAGATCCAGCGCTTCGCCGTGCCGACTCATCCAGCCTATCTGCCGCGCTGGCACACCCACCATCAAGGCATAGTCGGGCACATCTTTATTGATCACGGCCCCCGCCCCCACGAAGGCGTATTCGCCTATGGTCACGCCACACACAATGGTGCAGTTCGCGCCCAGCGTGGCGCCTTTTTTCACCAGGGTGTCGCGATATTCGTTTTTACGCTCCACCAGCGAGCGCGGGTTGTACACGTTGGTAAAGACCATGCTGGGGCCGCAGAATACGCCCTCTTCCAGGGTGACGTTGTCGTACACGGACACGTTGTTCTGTATTTTGCACCGGTCGCCGATAACGACTTTATTGGCTACGAACACGTTCTGGCCCAGCGACACGCCCGCCCCTATGCGGGCACCCGCGCACACATGAACGAAATGCCAGATGCGCGAACCTTCGCCTATTTGCGCGCCATCGTCCACGATGGCGGTTTCGTGCCGGGTGTAGTTCATTTCTTCAGGAATGGGTGGTAGTCGCCGGTCAATGGGGCAAGCTGGGCATTGCGGATGGTGGACACGGTCTGGATGGCGACGCGATTTTCTTCCAGGCCAAAGCCCTGTCCCGCCAAAATGCCCTCGTAGCTGCGGGTGTGCAGGTCGGTGAAACCGCCGGAAAACTCGATTTCCTCGCCATCCACGGTAATCGACCGGTAGGTGCGCTGGCCCTGGGTTTTTTGCGCCTGGGGCACGTCCTGGTAATTCACCGACAAAAACCAGCGCACGCGGGCGTGCTGGTATTCCAGGTAGCCGGCGGCATGGGTATCGGTGCTGGCATGCACCACGTTGGCCTGCAGTTCGCCGAATATATGGTGCAGCATGTCGAAAAAATGCACGCCGATATTGGTGGCGATGCCGCCCGATTTTTTCACGTCACCCTTCCACGACTGCAGGTACCAGTGCCCGCGCGACGTTATATAGGTCAGGTCCACGTCGTGCTTGGTGTCTTTTTTCTGGTTTTGCACTTTTTCCCGCAGAGCCACAATGGCCGGGTGCACGCGCAGCTGCAAAATGGTGTTGACCTTGCGGCCCGTATCGCGCTCGACTTCCTGCAGGCCGTCGATGTTCCAGGGGTTCAGCACCAGGGGTTTTTCGCAGATGGCGTCGGCGCCCGAACGCAGGGCGAAGCGCATGTGCGAATCGTGCAGATAGTTGGGCGAACAGATGGATACGTAGTCGATGTTTTCCGCGTTGCCAGACCGGCGCATTTTGTCGATATGGCGGTCGAACCGCTCGAACTCGGTGAAGAATTCCGCATCGGGGAAATGGCTGTCGATGATGCCGACCGAATCGTTGCGGTCCAGCGCCGCCACCAGCCGGTTGCCGGTGTCTTTGATGGCTTTCATATGACGCGGGGCAATGTAGCCGGCCGCGCCGATCAGTGCGAAGTTCTTCATGAAGTCGTGATTGCTGGTTGGTGGTGGTGGAATAGGTTCAAGCCGGGCGCGCTAAGTTTCCGCATCCGGCTGCCGCGCTTCGCGCCGCAGTTCGGCGATCTCGTCCTTCAGCGCCTCGTATTCCCTGACCTTGATCTTCAGGAAGCTGGCGGTCAGTTCGGCCTTGGCCGCGATGCCGGCCGGGGTCAGCAGATACGCGTACGCCAGCTTGTTCTGGCTGTTGCGGAAGTTCTGCATCTTGATCAGGCCCTTGTCCAGCAAGGCGCGAACGCAGTAGTTGGTTTTGCCCAGGCTTACGCCCAAGGCCTGCGACAGGTCGCGCTGGCTAAGCCCAGGATCGGATTCCAGCAGGCGCAGCACCTTGAGATGGCTTTCGTCTTGCGATGGGGTATCGGGCATCAAGAATGGGGGGTTGGACACGCTACCGCCGTGCTGTGTCACGGTCAGCAAGCGCGGGAAATTCGGCGTTCAATGGATGAACACTGAAATATACCACGCATGGCGTGTTATGGGACTGATTGTAAATAAATCGTTGTAATTGTAAGAATACGTTCGCCCCGCGCACATAAATTCTTTTCATATCATGGCAAAAACAGAAAACAGCGGAGAAACCTCATCATGCCAGCAGGGCGTTATACAGCCGCACATACTGCCCGACCATCCGTTCGGACGTGAATACGTTCCGGTAGCGCCGCCGCGCCTGCCGGCCATAGGTTTCCGCCATTCGCGGGTTGTTCCATAAATCGTCCATGGCCTGGCGCAGCTTATCCGGGCTGGCCGGCGGCACGGCAATGCCCGTTACCTTGTCCAGATTGATGAACGTGGTGCCTGTGCCAATTTCACACGAGATCATCGGTTTGCCATGCATGGCGGCTTCCACCAGCGCCACGCCGAATGCCTCGGAGCGTATATGGGAAGGAAAAACAAAGGCATGGCACAGTTTGTACAGCGCCACCTTGTCCGATTCCGGCAATGCGCCCAGGAAATTGACATTGGTCAAACCCAGGCGCCGCGCCTGTTGTTTCAGCGCGGCCTCTTCCGGCCCTTCCCCCATTATGACAATGGGGTACGAGCGCCCCTGGGCGGCCTGCAACAAATGGTGCAGGCCCTTGTAGTACCTAAGAGCGCCCACGAACAAGAAAAACTTGTCCCCCAGTTTCCGTTCCCAATCGCGCAGTTGCCGCGGGTCGGGCTGCGCCTGCAAGGACGCATCCTGGCCAATGGGTATGATGCTGACTTTATGTTCGAACCGCGCCAGCACCGGGCTGCTTGCCGCATAGTTGGGCGACTCGGCGACGATACGGTCGACACTGGCCAAGAATCGCCGCTGCAGGGGCTGGTACAGTTTCAACAACTGTTTCTGCTTTACCACGTCGGAATGGTAGGTAAGAACGGTGGGCTTTTTCACCCGGCTGGCAAAATGCACCAGGTCCATCATGGGCCACGGAAAGTGATAGTGCACGATATCGACCGTCTTGATCAATTGCGCAAAATCGCGAAACACCGACACTGAAAACCCGGTCGAGGCAAATTCGAAATCCAGGCGCGAACGATGGCAGACATGGTGGCAATAAGGCTCGTTTCTGGCCGCGCCACGGCGGCTTAGCGACAATACCTGGGCGTCGATGCCCAGCGCCCTGCCGCCTTCGGCCAATTGAAAGATGGCTTCCTCGCAGCCGCCGAAGGTTTCCGGGTAATAAGACTTGAAAAAATGCAGCACCCGCATGCTAGGAATCCGATACCGCGCGATACACCGCCATGGTTTCCATCGCGCAACGCGGCCAGCTGAATCGGGTCGAATGCCGCAGGCCGCAACTGATGGCCGTCGTGCGCCAGGCATCGTCCAGCAGCCCCTGATGCAGCAGCCGGGTCCATAGATCGACGTCCTGGGCGTCGCACATCAGCGCCGCCCCGCCGGCCACCTCGGGCAGGGACGTATTGTTTGAACACACGACCGGCACCCCCGAACTCATGGCTTCCAGCACCGGCAGGCCAAACCCTTCATAGAGGGAAGGGAATGCGAACAGCCGGGCGCCGGCAAACAAGAACGGCAGGTCCTCGGCGGGCGTAAAGCCCAGATACCGCGCCCAGCCTTGCGCCTGGGCCGCCTGTATCCGGGCATGAATCTTTTCGCTGCACCACCCCCTATACCCCGCCAATACCAACGGCGTTCGCTGGCGTAGGGGCAAGGGCAGGCGGCCATAGGCATCCAGCAACATGTCGATATTCTTGCGCGGCTCGATCGTCCCGACGAACAAGGTATAGCCGCCCGCGGCCAACCCATAACGCGCCAGAGGCCGATGCAGCTGATTGGGGGCCCGGGGGTGGAATTCGGACCCGCTTGCCAGGGGCACCACATGGATTTTTTCCAGCGGCCACGAAAAATGGCCGGCCAATTCCAGCCGCGTAAAGTTCGAATCGGTGATCAGGGCGTCCGCCCGTTCAAGCGTCGCGGTCAATTCATTTTGCAAGAAGCGCGCGCGCGACGGGCGCAAGCCTTGCGGCCGGACGAAAGGCGACAAATCGTGGAACGTGGCGACGCGCCGCCCGGAAAACCGGGGCAAATAGAAATTGGGGCTGTGATAGAGAAAGTCGCCGTAGCCATTCAGCGCACGGGCTTTCAACACCCCGGCGGCGATTCGATACGCCTGGGTGGCGATATAACTTTGCTGCACCCATCTTTTTAGCTTATGGCCATTGCCCGATGCTTCCGCCGCGACAGGAATGTCATCGACAAAACAGCGCCGGGCAAAGAAACGCAATTCATCGATGTCGGTCCGGGCCTGCAAATGCCTGGCAAGCTCGTAGCTATAGCGCCCAATGCCCGTCAAAGGAAAGCGTACGTGCTCTATCGATAGAATCAGTTTCATGGGCGGCCCCTCTTTCCGATTCACGGCGACGCGCGGTACATCCACTCTAGCGTCTTGCACAGCGGGGGGGTGTCCCAGTCTCCGATCAGGCTGCGCAGGCGCTGCGCCGAACCCAGCAATGACCGGACTTCATGCTTTCTCACCAAAGAAGGATTGACCTTGATCCCGATGCGGTAACCGGCAATCGACTGGACCATGTCGATCACCTCGCGCAGGGAATGGCTTCTTCCCGAACAGACGTTCACCGTCTGGCCCGCGGGACACAACTGAACCAGCCTGCAATAGGCATCGGCAACGGCGCGGACATCGCTGAAGTCCCGGAAAACATCCAGGTTGCCCAACTCGATCAGCGTCGAGCCGCGCTGGAAATGCCCGACGATCTTGGGCAGCAAAAAAGCGTCCGACTGCCCGATGCCGGTGTAATTGAAGGGTCTGGTAATCACAATGGGCAGCTTGTCGAACCACAGCCTGGCCATGTATTCCATGGCCGCCTTGCTGACCGCATAATCATTGGCCGGGCGCAGCAATGCGGATTCATCGAGCACGCCCTCGGTCGCGTTTCCATAGACATTCGCGCTGCTTGCCAGCAATATGCATTCCACGGCATGGGCCTCGGCCGCCAGGGCCTCGAGCAGGTTCCTGGCGCCTATGGTGTTGACGCTGTAAAAATCGGCCGCGTTCTCGACGGCCACGAATGCCAGCCCGGCAAGATGCAGCACAACATGCGGGGCGATGTCGGCGACGGCGGCGCGTATCGAGTCCCGATCCGTCACGTCCACCTGAACATAGCGGGGCAGCGGCGATGGCCGGGCGCCAATACCGTACACGTCAAAACCGGCCGCGGCCAATTCAGCCGCCGCGTAATAACCGGTGAACCCGGTCAGTCCGGTAACCAATGCGCGCCTGGCCGCCGGCATTAGAACGAAAACCCCGCGTTATTCCGGCGCAAATCCGCATCGACCATCATTTGGCATAAATCCTCCAGGGTCGTCGTCGGTTCCCAGCCCAGCTTCTCTTTCGCCTTCGCCGGATTGCCGACCAGCAGCTCGACTTCCGCCGGCCGATAGAACTTCGGATTGACCCGGACCAGCACTTTGCCCGTCTTGGCGCATACGCCCTGTTCGCGTTCCGCGGTTCCCTTCCAGACCACGTCCGTGCCGACCGCGCGAAACGCCATGGTCACAAAATCGCGTACCGTTTCCGTGCGGCCCGTCGCAAGCAGATAGGTATCGGGCTCGTCGGCCTGCAGCATCCGCCACATCCCTTCCACATATTCCCTGGCAAAGCCCCAATCCCGCTTGGCATCAAGATTCCCCAGTTCAAGCACATCGAGCTTTCCCAGTTGGATCCTGGCCACCGAATCAGTGATTTTGCGGGTCACGAATTCCCGGCCGCGCAAAGGGGATTCATGATTGAACAAGATGCCGATGCAGGCGAAAATGTCATACGATTCACGGTAATTCACCGTCATCCAGTGGGCGTACAGCTTTGCGGCGCCATAAGGGCTGCGGGGATAAAAAGGCGTCGACTCGACCTGCGGAACGGCTTGCACCTTGCCGAACATTTCGGATGTCGACGCCTGATAGAAACGGATTCCCGGATTCACCGCCCGCACGGCCTCAAGCAGATTCACCGCCCCAAGCCCGGTGATTTCCGCTGTGGTTATGGGCTGGTCGAACGAAACACCGACGAAACTTTGGGCGGCCAGGTTGTAGACTTCGTCGGCGCCGGATTTTTCCAGCAGCCGGATAGTCGTTCCCAGGTCGGTCAGGTCGTATTCCAGCAGTTCCAGATTTGGCTCGTTCTGGATTCCAAGCTCTTCAATACGCCAGAAATTGGTCGAGCTTGTACGGCGGTAGGCGCCGTAGACTTTATAGCCTTTGCCCAGCAACAGTTCCGCCAGGTACGCGCCGTCTTGACCGGTAATCCCGGTAATAATCGCCTTTTTCATTATCCAACCCTGTTCATCCACGCCAGGCGTGTATTGATCAAATAATTTCAATTTCCGGAAAGGGAAAAATGAATTTCCCGCCGCAGGCAAGGTATTCCTTTTCCCGCCGCAATATCCCGTCTTTGAAATGCCAAGGCAGCACGATGAAATAGTCCGGGTTCATGGCGCGCGCCTCTTCCTCGGACACGATGGGAATATATGTTCCCGGCGTCACCCGCCCGAATTTTTCCCGGTTGACCTCGGCAATAACGGGAATGTCGGCGCTGGAAAAGCCGCAAAACTGCAGCATCACATTCCCCTTCGTGGATGCGCCGTAGCCGAAGACTTTTTTTCCGTCGGCCACCAACGCACGGACCAGCCGCACCAGGTCGTCGCGATGCCGGAACACGCGTTCCTCGAAATCGCGGAAAGGCCTGGGTGTATTCAGGCCCATGCGATCTTCTTGTTCCAGCAGCCAGTCGATCACCGTCCGGTTCACCTTCAGCGACTTGTTCGACGCCTTGGCGGCCGTGACCGCGAAACTTCCGCCATTCACGGTGTTCATTACGACGTCGACAAGCTTCATTCCCGCCGCGTCCAGAATCTTTGCCACGACGCCCAGGGAATAATATTCAATGTGCTCGTGGCAGATCGTGTCATAGGAATTGGTCCGCAGCATCGAAGGCATATAGCTTTGCTCGAAGTGCCATACGCCATCGTCAGCCAGCACGGATTCGATTTCTCGCGCGAACTGGATCGGATTTTCCAGGTCGTAGAACATCGCTATCGACGTGATGATTTTGGCCGGCTTGCGCGCCGCCGTGCGGTACGCCGCCGCGCTGAAAAAGTCGGGAACCAGCTTGATTTCGGGGGGATAGTATTCGGCGAATTTGCGGCCTGTCGGATCGATGCCGATCCGGTTCAGCCCATCGATTGAATACGCCTTGAGCGCGGTTGCGTCGTTGCTGCCGATATCCAGTACGACATCGCCGGATGCGGGCATCGCCAGCCGTTCCAGATACCGGACTTTATTGGCCAGGTGGTCGACCATGGACTGGTTGAGGCCCGAGCGATACCCATAGTTGTCGCCATACATCTCCGAAGGCTCATACGAATGCTTCAATTGAAGAAGACCGCTATCGGGCGACCAGACCAATTCAAGAGGCCCTACCGTTACAGGTTCATCGGCCGATTTGGGGAACACGCCGGTAAGCGACTGGTGTCCCAGATTCAACACCGTCAAAAGGTCTTTCTTCCCGCTGACCCGGCAAGCCGATATTTCTTTGTACATTTGCATCCTTAACTCCTTTTCGAGTTATCTTCCGAATGTGTCAGGACGGGAAGCCCATCATGTCGATGAGGCCGTCCGAGAATTTTTCATAGCTGAACTGCCGCCGGACCCAGTCCGCCACGAGTTTTTGATCGGCAAGCACGTCGCGGCGCGAGCGCATGGCTTTGAGCACCGCGGATGAAAGCGCGTCGCAATCGCCAATGTCGGCAAGCAGCAGTTTCCGGGATAAGCCGTCCAGCTCTTCGACGATAAGAGGCATCCGCGTGGCTACGATCGGCGTTTCGAATCGCAGCGCCTCTGAGATCTGGGTTGGAAAATTGCCTTCGAGCTCGGACGTGAAAAGCAAACACACGGCCCGCGAGTACAAAATCGCCAGATCCGCGTCCGAGACTTCGCAATACTCTTTAAGATAGGGTCTTGCACCGCTTGAATCCGGACATAGGGCGTTGGATATTTCCGTGGTCAGCACCCCGAAAATCTGGCGCGGGTCCCCCGATTCTTCAAGCTTTTTATTCGCCAGCGCCACCGTGGCCACGAAATCCCGTAAACGCTTCGATGGGCGATCGCGCGTTGGATAAAACACGAAGAATTCGGGCAGGCTTTCGGCAAACGCATTGCCGGCGGAAGTTCCGGCTTGGTGATTATTCAAAAAAGGAAGCGGGATATGCCTGATTTTTTCCGCATCGGGGGCCAGCCGCGTGGCGGGAAGATACCGCTTCGTGAACAGGGAATTGGTGAATATGGCTTCGGCGCTTTCACACAACCGAGCGCCGATCCGAGCCCAATCGTCCCGGTCGCCCATTTCCACACAGCCCCGGTAGAAATGAGGCAGGTAATCCGGCAAGTACAGGAACACGCGTTTGCCCGAGAACGTCAATGCTTCTGGGAAAAGGTAATAGTGAGGAACGACCACGCGTGTCATGGCATCGCGGCCGTTCACGTAATCGACCAATGACTGGAACGTGGCTTGCGCGGGCCGCGACCCAGGCCATAGTCGGCGTTTCAGCGTGCCAGCTCGATGTTTCAGGGCGCGAGCCCCGTGCTTGAAGGCGCGGGCCGCGTTAAGCGCCTGCCTGAACGGCGTGCGGTTCTTCAAACGGCGGGCGCGCGCCATAGCCTTGTCAAGCAGGCGCAGGGAAGGCGGGAAAGCGCTTGTGTGGCTGGCCGTCCAGGTTTCATCGTCCACGCACAGAATCTTCAAATTGCCGGGTGAATCGACGGCGGAGGCAAAAAAACCATATACACGCCCCAGGTCGTTCGCAAAAGCGGTGACGACGACCGTCTGGCCCGCCTCGAGCATTGCCTTTGCCGCCAGCCGAACCACACGGGCGATGCCTTCGGAGCAGTGATAATCCGTTCCTCGCTTATACGTTACCCGGCCAAAGTGATGGAACAGTATCAGGGTTTCCTGCGGCGGCGGGGCAACGGGCAACTGGGCGGAAGAAGAATCGACAGAACCAGAATCCGCCGTATCCGAATGGACGGGAGCGACAACAGAATCGGCATGGACCGACAACAAAAACCTGGGCGCCGGCGCGGCGGCCGTGCCTTCCAGCATGTCCAAAAAGGCATCATCGAATTTCGGCCACACATAATCCGAGTCATAAAGCCGGCGGACGGGGGCCTGGCTATCGATGATTTCCTGGATAAAGCATTGATCGCGGCAACGCAGGCGTTGGGCAAAAAGCGCAAGCTCGTCGATATTCTTCGCCATGCCGGGCGCGCCGGAACCGGAGAAATACCGGGCAAGCAGGGAATTTTCCTGAAAGACGACCGGCCCTCCGATCGTCATGAATTCAATGGGAGGAAGGTAGCAAACGGTGGGCTCCGTGTAGTGATACACAAAGCCTTCAAGTTTTGAGAATCGGCTGAGAAACTCGCCGCGTTCCAGCGTGCCCACAATCCGGGGGTCCGCCAGCTTGACCAGTTGTGCGCCAAAAATCCGGAAAGCGTTTCCCGGGAAATAGTGCCCAAGATGTTTATAGTTATTGTTGTAATAAGGAATATCGGCGGCTCGGGGGCAAAGAAGCCCGATGACCGGATCCGCCGCGCCGGGCTCCCAGGTATCCTTCAGCGACAAGACGTCGGGGGTAAGGCAATAGGGAACGACGCGTATCCGGTCAAGAAGCCATGGGTCCTCGATATCTAGGGTATGCGCGCTGTGCGGGCAAAACCAGAAATTGTCTCTTTGGGAAATCCTGGCAATGGCGCCATTGTTGGCCAATTCCTGCGAAAGACTGTATGGCTGGCCATACACACGGTAGATGATCGGCCCCTGGTAGGCATCCATAAAATACTTCAGCCACGTCGGGTTTATCGTCACAATCACCGCGTCGAAATACTCGTTCAGGATTTCAGCGATCTCTTCGGGTATCGGCCGGTAAAAGAAATTGGCCCTGGATAATTTCCGATGCACCTCCCGGGGAAGCGTGGTCGGCGAAGCCGCCCAATCCAGCACGGCGGATTGATCCTCGACGTTGCTCAAGTACGGGGGGTTGTACACCTCGAAACCAAGCAGCCGAAGTCGCGGCAGTTCGGTTTGGGTCAGCACCGTGTGCATTCCCAGCCAGAAGATGCGTTTCGGCTTGGCGGTATGGATTGTTGAAGACACTTGTTTCTTATCTCTTGTGTGATTTCAAGGCGCGTTTGAGTTTCATGAAAATTCCTTCTTGCAACCGGGCAATCTCCGCCCTGGCACGGACCAGTTCGTTGCGATGTTCGGACAGCGCATCGGAAAAGGCCTCGGCCTGTATTCTCATGGCGTCGACGGCTTTGGATGCTTCCTGGTCGCGTGATGCCGCATGCATGGAAAAATGATGTGTTTCAGCCTTGGCCGCCGCGATTTTCTCCGCCAGCCCCCGCGCAAACCCGGATGCTTCCGTAAGAATGAAGTTGTCCAATATATTGGGAGGCGCATCGAACCCGGCGCGCAGTTCCGCATGAGCGTGATGCAGATAGAACCTGTTCAGGCCGTCAAAATATGCCGGCTCGTATCCCCGCGACACCAGATGCGATTCCCACTCCTGGAAATTCGATTCCTTGCTGTTCGGGTCGACGCATTCCACGACGACGACCCAGGGCCGCACGGCTGAAGCGCCCCAGCTTTTCAGGACGCATGCCTCCATGCCTTCGACGTCGATCTTGAGCCAATGAACGTCTTTGTCTTTTGCCATCCCAAGAATTTCTTCCAGGGTTTTTGTCTTGACCCTGATCGGCTCGGAATCAAAGCCCGATTGCATATGCCGATTCGCAATGTCCTGGCGGCCCGTGCTCATGCCCGTGTTGGCAATGTCGTATAAAAGCAGTTCTTCGGGGGATTCGCTGATTGCCGCTTCCACAACGGTTTCATCCGGGCGGGAAGCCCGAAGCCTGCGCGCATAGCCAGGGACGGGCTCGACATGAATCCCACGCCAACCGATCTGATACAGCGCATAACTGACGGAATCAACGACGGGGTCGTTGGCGCCGACATCGATGTAAAACCCCGATGAAATGTTCTTGAACACGCGCCACAGAATCACGTCCTCGAAATTTTGCGCAAAGCTTGTAAACGTGGTCATTCCAGTCGGCTTATTGAAGTATTGGCGACGCCGAACAGATCACCATCCGCGCTGTCTATGGTGATCAGGGGTTCGTTCCACAAGCACCCGATGAACGGGGTTTTGCCGAAATTGGCGACAGTAAATACCAAGGCAAGATCGCGCCATTCATAATTGGCCGTCAAATGGGTATCGCGATCCACCAGCGCCGTCTGCACGGAATAACTTCCGACGCCAAGATTGGCCGGAAAGGCGATGTTGTAAATATATTCATCCCCCGCTTTGGGACCATTGACCACTTGCCTGGTCAGCCAGGTATTGGTGCCGTACATGACCTGGCCGAGCCTGTCCTTGATGCTGTAGCCCAGCACAAGGGTTTCGATATCTTTGTGCACCCTGACATGAATCCGCAGGCAGACCTGTTCGCCAACGCCGATCATTCCCGCCGGCTCGCCCTTGCCGTTCAGCAAGGCGACACGGTCTACCCTGGCCTCGCCCGTGCCCGAACACGTCTGGGTTTTCCCATCGTCAAGACACTTGATTTCCACGGTGCTGTTTTCTTTTTCCGCGATAATCGCGTTGTAGTAATCCATGACCGCCTCGGGCTCGCCTTCCATCGCGAGCTTTCCGGCGCTAAGCAAGATGGCGCGGTCGCAGATAGACTGGATCGCGTTCTTATCGTGCGACACCAGCAGCAAGGTCGTGCCCTGCTTCCTGAATTCACGTATGCGGTCGAAGCTTTTATGCTGAAAATAGGCGTCGCCAACCGACAGCGCCTCATCCACTATCAAAATATCGGGACGAATCGCCGTGGCGACGCTGAATGCCAGCCGCACCTGCATGCCGCTTGAATACACGCGCACGGGCTGATCGATGTAATCATTGATTTCGGCGAAGGCTTCTATTTCCGGCATCAACCGGGTCATATCCTCAACGCTGTAGCCCAGCAGCTGGCCGGCCATATGCGCGTTCTGCCGCCCGGTGAAATCGGGGTGAAAGCCCATGCCCAATTCCAGCATCGCGGCGACGCGGCCTGTCAGCGCCACGGACCCCGTGGTCGGCTGCGTCGTTCCCGTTATCATTTTCAGCAACGTGCTTTTGCCGGCGCCGTTGATGCCGATAATGCCAACCGCCTCGCCCGAACCGACGGTAAAACTGATATCGCGCATCACCCACTTCAGGGCATGCCGCGCTTTTTTTCCGGGCAGCACCCATTCGGCCAAACGCCCCCAGCGGCTGGGATATTGCTTATAGGCCTTGCCGAGGTTGATGACGGTAATGCTGCTCATCAGAGCTCGTCCACCATTTCACCGGCATGCCTGCGAAACAGCGCCAGGCCGACCGCGCACAACACGATCGCCAGCACGGAAACGCCCGCCAGAGACTGCCACCTGGGCCATTGATTGCCCAGCAGTATGTTCTGGCACGCGGCGACGATGCCGGACATGGGATTGAGCTTCATGTAGCGTTGAACCACCGGCGGCAATATGCTGGGGTGGTAGACGATCGGCGTCAGCCAAAACCAGAACTGCAGCACAATGCCGAAAAACTGGCCGACATCGCGAAAAAAAACATTGAGCACGCCCAGGGTGATGCCCAAGCCAATGGCGAAAGCCACCATGATCAGCAAGACAGGCAACAGGGCCGCGTAGGCCAGCCCCGGAAAGTTGCCGGATATCACCAGAAACAAGGTGAACAGGCCAAATACAATGGCGAAGTTCAACGTCGCGTTGGCAACCACCACCACCGGCAGGCACATGCGTGGAAAACTGATTTTTTTCAGCAGATTGGCGTTATCTATGAATACGCTTTGGGCGCGCCCGATGATCTCGGCGAAATAGCCCCACACCAACACGCCCGCGCACAAAAAAATACTGTAGCCAAACGTCGTGTCGATGCCCGGCAGCTTGGCGCGCATGACTTCCGAGAAAATGACCGTATAGACCACGATCATGGCCAGGGGATTCAATACCGTCCAGGCCGCCCCCAACAGCGAATTGCGATATTTGGACTGGAACTCGCGCTTGACGTTGCCAAGAACGAAGCCGCGATAACTCCAGACCGATCGGGTAAGAGCCGTTACCGTCATGCACGCCCATAGATATCGTCGAGCCGCACGATATCGTCTTCCCCCAGGTATTCGCCGCTTTGCACTTCGATCAGCACCAGGTCGATCACCCCCGGGTTTTCCAATCGATGCTGATGTCCGGCGGGGATATAGGTGGACTCGTTGGTATTGACCAGCATGTCGCTTTCGCCATTGACGACGCGGGCCATGCCGCTGACCACGATCCAGTGTTCGCTGCGGTGGTAGTGCATTTGCAGGCTAAGCCGGCCGCCGGGCTTGACTTCCAGGCGCTTCATCTTGAACTGCTTGCCTTCCTCCAGAACGGTATAGCTGCCCCAGGGACGGTATACGGTGCGATGCAATTTATAGGCTTCGTTGCCCTTGTCCTTCAAGGCGGTGTAGATCTTCCTGACCTCTTGGGTGTGCCGTTTATCGGTCACCAAAAGCGCGTCGGGCGTATCGACGATGATCAGGTTGTCGACCCCGACCGCGCCCACCAGGCGCTCGGAGCTTTGAATGAAGCAATCGTGCACATCGTCGAGCAAGGCGTCGCCCTGGATGCAGTTGCCGTCTTCGTCGGCCACGCCCAATCCGCTCAGGGCCGTCCACGAGCCGATATCGCTCCAGCCGATTTCGCACGGAATGACCGCCACATTGGACGATTTTTCCATCACAGCGTAATCGATGGAAATATCGGGAACCGCCGAAAACGCGTCCTCGTCCAGGTCGAGCCGCACAAAACCCTTGCCCTGTTCTTCGCGCGACCGCTCGAAACACGCCCGCACCCCCGCCAGGACCTCGGGGCTGTGCTGCTCCAGTTCGCGCAGCACGGTTTCCGCCCGCATGCAGAACATGCCGGAATTCCAAAGGAAACGTCCCGATTCCAGATATTGCAGGGCGAGTTCAAGCGTGGGCTTTTCAACGAAGCGCACCGCGCGCTCGCCATCGGCTTCGATATAGCCGTAACCGGTTTCCGGCGCACTGGGCTGAATGCCGAAAGTAACCAGCCTGCCCTCCTCGGCAAGCTCCACCGCCCGGCTTACCGCCAGAGCAAAAGCCGGCTGGTCCGAAATAAGATGATCGGCCGCCAGCACCAGCAGCACCGCCTCGCCGCCGTGCGTGCGGCTGGCCTGCAGCGCCGCACTGGCCACCGCCGGCGCGGTATTGCGCCCAAAGGGTTCCAGAATGTAGCTGGTGCCCACACCCTGTCTGCTCAGTTCCCCGAATTCATCTTCGGTTTTGAAAAAGAGTTCGCGATTGGTGACGACAAGCACTTCAGGCACATCCGGCAACGCGGCTCCGCGCAAAAAGGCTTTTTGCAGCAAGCTTTGATTGTCGGCCAGACGAATGAACGGTTTGGGATGCATCTCGCGCGATACCGGCCACAAACGAGACCCCGCACCTCCACACAATATCGTTGGAATTAACTTGCTGGACATGTCTATTTCACCCGTTCGCAATACCGCACCGCCTTGTCTTTCCGAAGCGCCACGTTCATGCATCGTCGTGGCGGGCTATTTATCAAACATAAATACCGGGGCACCACCAAAGCACTGGCCGGGAATTACTTAGTTCAATGTATAGAATCGACAACGGCAAAGCCATTTTCAATGATTACGCACCGAGTCAAAACGTAAACCAAAGGCATGGGCGGGGATGGCGCTTCACAGCGCCGGATGGCGCGGATACGCAGTACGGGACGGGTCGCCCGCGGCCCGTGCGGGCTTCAGCGGACTGACGGCTTTACTTACTGAAAACAGGCCTTTGTTGCGACCGTTACTCCGTGATTAACGTCCCGTCTTGATGGGCACTGAAACTCCAATTCCGGCGGTTACGCTATAGTTCCAGCTGAAAAACGGCCAATCCAATCTCTACATAAGCGGCACCGCACTATCTACTTCGATTCCAGTTATGGATCCAAATCAGCTCATAAGCTTCTCCGCCAAATAGACAACCCGCTGTAAAGGTTCGAGGTCAGGACTAGCTGAGTACTCAAGCCCTCATGCACCATTCTAGTCAGCGCGCATATTTCAATTAGTTAAAATGGGCTCGTCTATGGGAACCTGGCGGGCGATGTTCCAGCTAGAACGCATATCCCAATTAGTTAAAATGGCGGCGCTCTTCTCGAACGCGCTATTGGAGTTCCAGCTAGAACGCATATCCCAATTAGTTAAAATGTAATGCATTGGTCTGATCGATATGTTGGCGTTCCAGCTAGAACGCATATCCCAATTAGTTAAAATCCAGGTTGTTGCGACCATACAACCCAGGCCCGTTCCAGCTAGAACGCATATCCCAATTAGTTAAAATCGCTTGCCGCGTCCAGTTCGATGCCTTCAAGTTCCAGCTAGAACGCATATCCCAATTAGTTAAAATTGGTGCTTTTTATTCTTACACCGATGCCATGTTCCAGCTAGAACGCATATCCCAATTAGTTAAAATGCCTGCTGCGCTTTGCGGCTGTCGATCTCAGTTCCAGCTAGAACGCATATCCCAATTAGTTAAAATCATGGGAAACTCGCTGGCGCTGGTATAGCTGTTCCAGCTAGAACGCATATCCCAATTAGTTAAAATTCCTGCGCCCATCGCCCACCGGTGCGGGCAGTTCCAGCTAGAACGCATATCCCAATTAGTTAAAATGCGTCACATCGCCGGTATCGACATCAACAAGTTCCAGCTAGAACGCATATCCCAATTAGTTAAAATGTTCTCCGCATACCAGCGCTTGCGGCTCTCGTTCCAGCTAGAACGCATATCCCAATTAGTTAAAATAAAGGCGGGATCGATAGCGCCATGAAAGAGGTTCCAGCTAGAACGCATATCCCAATTAGTTAAAATGGCCCAGATCGCCGACATGCAGCGCGACAAGTTCCAGCTAGAACGCATATCCCAATTAGTTAAAATTCTGGGGTTCCATGGTCTGGGGCGGCTCCAGTTCCAGCTAGAACGCATATCCCAATTAGTTAAAATAAGCAAAGGCCGAACAAAAACTTGCCGATAGTTCCAGCTAGAACGCATATCCCAATTAGTTAAAATATCAACCGCTGACGTAATAGCCGTGTCGTAGTTCCAGCTAGAACGCATATCCCAATTAGTTAAAATTTATCGATCCAGAAGGCGCGCAGCTTTTCAGTTCCAGCTAGAACGCATATCCCAATTAGTTAAAATCATCGTTCACGTAGGGCCAGAAGGCCGTGTGTTCCAGCTAGAACGCATATCCCAATTAGTTAAAATGCGCTGTCCTTCACGCTGTCGCACGGAACTGTTCCAGCTAGAACGCATATCCCAATTAGTTAAAATTGCCGACAAAGCGGCTGGTAATTCCGGCTCGTTCCAGCTAGAACGCATATCCCAATTAGTTAAAATGAAAGACGACACCCTCGAAATGCTGAATACGTTCCAGCTAGAACGCATATCCCAATTAGTTAAAATTTCTGCTTTTGCGGGCGGCGTGTGGTGGACGTTCCAGCTAGAACGCATATCCCAATTAGTTAAAATAAAGTGCGTTTTCTGTCGAGTCCGAATAACGTTCCAGCTAGAACGCATATCCCAATTAGTTAAAATTCGATCTCGATCACCATAAAGAGATTGTAGGTTCCAGCTAGAACGCATATCCCAATTAGTTAAAATCTTGAACGAGTACTGGCCATTCAAGCTGAAGTTCCAGCTAGAACGCATATCCCAATTAGTTAAAATTGCGATCCGTTCAGCCGCATTGTTGTGGCTGTTCCAGCTAGAACGCATATCCCAATTAGTTAAAATTTTCGGCCTGCAGGCTCGAAATGTAGGGGCGTTCCAGCTAGAACGCATATCCCAATTAGTTAAAATGCTTGTAGACTTCGTCGGCACCGGGCCAGTGTTCCAGCTAGAACGCATATCCCAATTAGTTAAAATCTATGTCACCGAAGGCCACACGCGGTTCGAGTTCCAGCTAGAACGCATATCCCAATTAGTTAAAATGCCATCAACAATTTCTTTGGTGGCAAGAAAGTTCCAGCTAGAACGCATATCCCAATTAGTTAAAATGACGCTTGCGCGCACATACCGGACAGTTGAGTTCCAGCTAGAACGCATATCCCAATTAGTTAAAATGCCATCGGTCGGGTTGCGTAAGGCAGGGTCGTTCCAGCTAGAACGCATATCCCAATTAGTTAAAATCGCGCAACTGATCGGGCGGCACCGACCAAAGTTCCAGCTAGAACGCATATCCCAATTAGTTAAAATATTATTAGTCAACTCAATAGGAAAATGTCAGTTCCAGCTAGAACGCATATCCCAATTAGTTAAAATCTCAAAGGGGTTTTGTACTGTTTCGTTTTGGTTCCAGCTAGAACGCATATCCCAATTAGTTAAAATGCACGGGTTTCCGTGGACGTTCGCGCGACAGTTCCAGCTAGAACGCATATCCCAATTAGTTAAAATCACGGTAAGCTGCGCGAGACGACGAATTGAGTTCCAGCTAGAACGCATATCCCAATTAGTTAAAATTACCAAGCAGCCGGTTGATCGCAGTCAGTAGTTCCAGCTAGAACGCATATCCCAATTAGTTAAAATCAATGAAGATAGGGCACTAGAGCAGTTCAAGTTCCAGCTAGAACGCATATCCCAATTAGTTAAAATGCTGGGCCTGCTCACCGCTATTTAGATTCTGTTCCAGCTAGAACGCATATCCCAATTAGTTAAAATCTATGCGGGTGCTTCGCGATGGTCTTGTGAGTTCCAGCTAGAACGCATATCCCAATTAGTTAAAATCCTCGTAGTTCGCTTTCACGTCGCCATCGTGTTCCAGCTAGAACGCATATCCCAATTAGTTAAAATCCACGCGGCAAAGGCATAGACTGCTTCACTGTTCCAGCTAGAACGCATATCCCAATTAGTTAAAATATTGCCACGCTTGACCTGCTGCGCTGCGCGGTTCCAGCTAGAACGCATATCCCAATTAGTTAAAATGCGCAGGCGCAGCATGTGGCGGGTGAACTCGTTCCAGCTAGAACGCATATCCCAATTAGTTAAAATCGACTCGGTAGACGTTCTTGTGCGTGTTCCGTTCCAGCTAGAACGCATATCCCAATTAGTTAAAATGAGTCGGGCAAAGCGTTGCGCGAAATCCGAGTTCCAGCTAGAACGCATATCCCAATTAGTTAAAATCCGCGCCCTGGTAGCCCGTGGCGGATGCCGGTTCCAGCTAGAACGCATATCCCAATTAGTTAAAATTGGGGATGTCGTCGGGCAGGCACTCGGTGTGTTCCAGCTAGAACGCATATCCCAATTAGTTAAAATCCAAACAGAATCAAAGTGCTGACCGGAAACGTTCCAGCTAGAACGCATATCCCAATTAGTTAAAATGGCCCTGGGCGAGCGTATCGACCGCCACGGGTTCCAGCTAGAACGCATATCCCAATTAGTTAAAATAGCAGAGATATTCCTGTTCGAACTTCGCTCGTTCCAGCTAGAACGCATATCCCAATTAGTTAAAATTGATAACGCCGGCGGTCAGGCCGATTCCTAGTTCCAGCTAGAACGCATATCCCAATTAGTTAAAATCGAGAACAGTTTTTGGAAGAGAGGCGGCTCGTTCCAGCTAGAACGCATATCCCAATTAGTTAAAATAATAGAACGCGCAACACGGATGGCAATGCAGTTCCAGCTAGAACGCATATCCCAATTAGTTAAAATCGGTTCAGCGCGAACCACCTTGCCGCGCGAGTTCCAGCTAGAACGCATATCCCAATTAGTTAAAATCGGAGCGGTACCCAGTGTTCGAGGCAGCGGGTTCCAGCTAGAACGCATATCCCAATTAGTTAAAATCCGCAATATCGGCTGCGGCAAAGCCGGTGACGTTCCAGCTAGAACGCATATCCCAATTAGTTAAAATCAGAACCTTGGCCATGGGAGCAATAAATGTGTTCCAGCTAGAACGCATATCCCAATTAGTTAAAATCAGCATCGGCTGCGGCCTTCAGAAGGGAATGTTCCAGCTAGAACGCATATCCCAATTAGTTAAAATGGCTCCGACACAGCGGCAATCAGCGTCACGGTTCCAGCTAGAACGCATATCCCAATTAGTTAAAATGTTTGCTAGGCACGATACCAGTCCGTTTTTGTTCCAGCTAGAACGCATATCCCAATTAGTTAAAATCCAAACCCAGTAACCCTTTGATATAAAAAGGGTTTACTGGGGCCTTGGACATAAAAACCATCGATTTTCCTAGAACAAATTGAACTGATCAGGCACTTTTTGAGGAGGCTGACGTGCCTTCCCTGTATACGAAATGATGCGCTCGTACTGCTTATCGGTGAATTGTATGATGTTTACCTTTCCCCCGGGAGGCATTGCAGCCTCTATGCGCTTGCAATAACTCTCAACCTGCATCGGTCCAGTACAGAAGCGCACGTACACGCTGAATTGAGTCATCTCGAACCCGAAGTCCAGCAACGCGTTCCGGAAGTCAGTTGCCGCTTTGCGTTCTGCCTTTTCAAGCACAGGCAAGTCGAACATCACAAGTACCCACATAAGCCGATACCCCGACAACACTGATCTATTCCTCCTGCAAGGAGGCCGCCATGGCAAGGGGTAATCCCGGCAGCGGTAAATCAAGCCGCTCTCTTTCACCTAGGAAAACCTGAGCAAGCGATACGGCTAACTTCTGTGTACACACACTGACCGGCGTTGCCCCTGCATCTGTCAACATATCGTCGTAAAGCGTTTGCACTAATGCACGCTTTGTCGACGGCAAAACATCTTGCTCTCCATTTTTCAACAACAGCCAAACCTTGATATCAATCACTGGACGAAATGGTTCGATCAAATCGTCGACCAGCCTCATGGGGTTTCCGGCGTTGCTGTGATGTAGACCGACACTAGGGTGTAGTCCCGCGGCTATCACAGCCCGGGCTGTAGCAGCCCTCAGAACCGTGTACCCATAATTCAGCAAGCTATTGACGCCACCCAGGCTTTGATCGCGGCGAAAGTCCTTGCCAAACAATAACCCCCAGTAACGCCTTGCCCCCTGTGCTTCGATATTATCCGGGTCACCGCTTTTTACTTTCTTAACAAGAGCCCATAGCGGCGTCGCCGAAGTTCCCACAGCCTCCAGGACCGCAGCTTGCTGTTCGAGCTTACTGCGAACGATCGCCGACCATAATTGCTTCAGCATCGGTTTTTTTACCGCGATTTGGGCATCGATTCTTCTTGCTTGTTCATAGTTGCCATCAATCGGCAATAACATGCCGACAGGACTATGGTTGGCCGCACACATTACAAACGGCACACCTCTTTTCGAGAGGGCTACCAATAGATTATTGGTGTAGCTCAGGCCATGGGCGTTTGCTATCACCGCACCAATGTCATCCAGAGGTATCTGACCCAGTTCTTTGCGCTCGCCTCCGGTGTCCTGCACCACCATAAAGCCTCGCTGCACAAACAAATGGCGCCGATCATCCGCTATTTCGACAATGCGCCCGATCATAATGACAAACCGGCTACAGAACGCCCGGGTCGCGCAACCTGCCCGCCGGTGAAATCGTTACACACCGTCCCTTGGCTTTCTGCAGAGATCCAGCCGTTTTGGAAATATAAACAAATGGATCACTTTTACTGCGATTGCGCGCATCCACATTGGCTTCGTGAATATCGGCCAGAAATATCTGCCCGTTGGCCGAGATTGTTGCCACACGCATGGTCCTGGCTCGTCCGTCCTCTTCCAAACGAACCACATCATTGATCATCAACCTCATCATCAGCGGCTTGCCGCTTAAGCCTTGCCTCTTATTACGTAATTGCCTCCATCCCTCAACGGCTCCGTATTGCCGCACGGTTTGATAAGCCTGAAACGTGGATACCACCTCGCCCACCCAACGCCTCGATTCCGTCTTTACAATTTCGATACAGTAATTACTATTGCCTTTATATCCCTTGTAGGGCTTTGGGCTGCCATCGGGCAAATAGCCATGCCTGCCTCCAGCTTTAACGCTTGCAAAAGGTATGACGTCAAGGTTCTCGATAACTCTTGTCCGCACACCGTCCACGTCTTTGCGCACACGCACCTTCCCATCGTCCAGCAAGCCATAGGCAGTATCGTTGTGCATGGATTTCTCGTACCCATGATCGGGCTTGTGGCTGACCCATATATTGTTGACCGCGCGCTTGACCTGTTCGCGATAGGTTGGCCAGGGCAAAGGCATCGTATCGACCAGCTTCCCGAGCAATCTTTCGCGGGCTGAAGCGTTGGCCGTAGAAAGCTTCTGCAACGTCGATCGGTCGGTAACGCCAATAACACATGCATCCACCGCATGGTGGCGATGATCTTCTCGATTCTTCTTCCCGCGCCAGCCCAGGATGTCGGCATTGGTCAGTCCGAAATGTCCGCGCAACAAACCCGTCAGCCTTCCTGGCACAGCCCACGTACCTTGAGGACAGATCAGAGTCAAGTATTCCTTGGCAACGCGACTAAGATAGCTGGTGTCATTCAAAGCGCGAGCCAGGAAATTTTTTTCGTCCTTCAGCCAGCGCTCGTAGCCGTCGGGGGCAAAACGATATCGTTTATGTAGAGGCATGTGCTGGGCGCGTGCAAGAATGGCCTCGTAATCGAATCCCACTGTAGCGTTCTTGCCAAACGCCTCCCAGGGAGTAAGGTTGGATTTGACACGATTCGCCTTGCGCAGCGACACAGTTTTATTGTTCAGGCTGTCGTCGAGGGTTCGGCTAAATGGCAGAATATGTTCGATCTCTACCTCGTCGCCTAGCAGCATCCCCAGGCTGATCTGCACCCCAGTGTAGGGGCAACGCCGCTCTGTTGGGTCGAAACTTAATTCTTCCCAAAGAATCATTTTTTGAACCAGGTCGCGCTTTACCTGATTTTCATCTATACCCAGCACCTTGGCAATTTCTTGACGACAACGGTCATTGCGCTTTTGATTGGCCGCCTGTTGCCGCTCTGTTTCGCGTTTTTGCTCCTGATTTAGTTTCAGCTCGCGAGCCAGCTCGACCACAATTTGATTAGGAAGACCGTAACGACGAATCAGCTCGTTGACCACTACCCTTACTTGGTTCAGGCCAATGTGAACACTTGGATTCGCGATCCGCCCATAGCGCTTTTCTTCCGTATCCGTAATGACACCGGTTCCAAATCCAACGTAGCGTTGTAGCGCTTTGCCATAGTAAGGTAGCTCCGGCAGGATTTCACCTGTGGCACGTGCACCCATGTGACTATGGTGCTCAAATCCAGCAGCCTGTACGGCAGCGTCATACGTGCAAACCTCGCCTTGCAATTGCGGCAAAATCAAGTCAATGGCTTTACTGCTTAGACTGGCATAACCATCAACCAGGCCCACATTGGCAATTGCTTCGGCCCGAGCTTCATCGATGCCAGTTTCCTTTTGCAACCAGGAAATCAGTGTGGACTCGTCCTCTTCTGTCAGTAGACGATTAACAATATCATCCTGTCGTTGTGGAGAAAACGCATACCAGTCCGGGCCAAAATGCTGCTTTCTCGCAAGCGTTACATTCGTGGCATTGCCCTTCAGCTCCTGCCGCCTTGCGTCTTCAATGTTGAATATCGCACCGCTTCCCAGCCCCAACAGACTACGGATCTGCTGAAAACTGCGCTTGGCGTTGCGATCCAGGGCCTGTATAACCAGGTCGCGTTGTTCGACGCTAAGAGTTTGTTCACACAATTGGTCGTCCAGCCAGCGCAAGTGGTTCACTTCCTGGTAAATGCGAAAGCGCTGAACACTGGATAAAGCTCGTGGGGCACGCTTCTCGTCGGGTAGAAACGTGCAGCGTCCTGGATCCACCGGCTTGAGCTTACGCTGATACAGCAATATGTCCTTGAGTTGGGCACCGACCCCTTCGCGAAACAGATCTGGGTTCAATTGGGCTTGCTTGCGCCACAATGTATCGAATTCTTCCTCGACCATGGCACGGTCAATATACAAGTCGTACCATTTTTCGATTTTCACTTTGGCCGTATCACTGGCGACTCGTTCCTGGCGAAAGCGTGCCCTTACAGTTTCCCCGTTTTTCTTGCGGTGATTCAGCCACTCGCCCACAGTGCGGAAATTCCCCTCCGCCAGAACTTCCCTGACTTTCCGGATCGCACCCTTCATCACGCTACTATCATTTTCCCGGCTGTCGGTTTTACGGTTGCTTTTAAACCCCCTTCGTTGATTCAGATGGAACAATGCTCTGCCGAATTCATAAGGGGTCAATGCCTGATCCAGCCCTTTTGCCCGCAACTCGTACGGATCCAACACCTCTAAAGCCTTGCGCTCCTGAATGTCCTTGGGGAAAAATCCGAAGCGTACCAGAGCATCCAGTAGCCTACTCTTGCGCCGCAGCAAACGATCACGCCGACGACGCAACGCGCGGGCGAGTCTACGAGTAACGGCGAGAGAACTGCCATCTTTGGGGTTGCGGCCGTCGGAGAATATGCGTGAACCTGCCGCCGCAATAGCTTTCGGCTGATTCTTTTCGTCCAACGTCAAAACCGCCCATCCCAACGAGCTTGGCCCCAGATCCAAGGCCAGACGATAGCGTAGCGACATGAGCATCCTCTGTTTATCCGACTTTTGTAACTTTTACTTTACGTTCTTATTGATTTTGTTTCAACGAATATAGTAAAGTCTAGGTGCATAAAGCTAATTGGGATATGCGCTCTGGATGCTAACAAGCTGAAAGATGCACCAAATGGAAAGCCGGCATCGCCGGCTTTCGCTTTGGTGAAGCCATTGCAATTTGGGATATGCGTTCTGAATGGAACTAACCCGCCTATAACTCTAATAAAAGCTATCAGGACAAGTTAATTAGGAAATAGGCTAAGAGCCGCCCATTCCCAGAGAACATATAAAAGTATACTATATATCCTAACCCGCCTAGTTAATTTGAACTAATAGGTGCTCTTCTTTCCGAGCCATCATGTAAGAGATTGTTCAATAACCTACAACCAGGACTGACTTATGGCCTTGACTTTGCCAACGCTAGCCGATCTTGACCTACTGACTGAATCTGTCGATGTGGAATGCAAGCTCGCTCAGGGAAAGGACGGTAAGGGAGAACTGCCTAGGGACTTCTGGCCAACCTATTCGGCTTTTGCGAACACTCGCGGCGGCATCGTCTTGCTGGGAATCCAGGAAGAACCACGCCACCGATTCCGTGTGGCGGGCTTGTCGAACATCGAAAAGATACGTACAGATCTTTTCAATACGCTAAACAATCCCTCCAAAGTCAGCACCAATCTGCTTGGCGACTCGGACGTGCGCACGAAAGAATTGGCTGGAAAACAAATTCTGGAAATACACATTCCCGCAGCTTCACGCAAGCAGAAACCTGTATTCATCAACGGCCAGCCACTCACCGGCACTTATCGCCGTCTACACGACGGAGACCGACGTAGTGACGAAGAAAGCGTGCGGCGCATGTTCGCAGAGCAAGTGGAAGATTCCCGAGACGAGCGCATTCTTCCCGACTTCAATCTGGACGATATCGATCTGGCCAGCCTTCGAATTTATCGGCAAATGTTAACTGATCGCAAGCCTAGTCACCCCGCGCTCGATCATGAGGGCATAGATTTTTTACGACAAATAGGTGGCTGGCGCAAAGACAGAGCAAATGGATCGGAAGGCCTGACTCTGGCAGGCCTGTTGATGTTCGGCCGCTGGCTATCCATCCAGGAAGCTGTCCCGCATTATTTCGTGGATTATCAGGAACGGCCGCAAGCAAAGACCGAATTGCGTTGGATAGATCGTGTAGTTCCAGACGGCACGTGGTCCGGGAACCTGTTTGACTTCTACCGCTTGACCTACCGCAAGCTTATTGCAGATATGAAAGTACCTTTTTCTCTGAAAGAGGGACAACGTCAAGACGACACACCTGTTCACGAAGCGCTACGCGAGGCCCTGGTAAATACCTTGGTTCACGCTGATTACACTGGCCGTGTTTCCGTACTGGTTGTGAAACGACCCGATATGCTGGGGTTTCGTAATCCTGGCAACTTGCGCCTGCCATTGGAGCAAGTATTGCAAGGCGGCATCAGTGATTGTCGCAACCGACTGATACACCAGATGTTTCTACTGATCGGTCTAGGCGAACGAGGTGGATCGGGAGTACCGAAAATATATAGTGGATGGCGTAGCCAGCAATGGCGACCGCCATTGTTGTACGACAAAGAAGAGCCCGATCAAACACGGCTAGAACTACGTATGATCGATTTGCTCCCGGTAGGCGTTACAGCCCATTTGCGAAAACGCTTTGGCGCTCAATTTGATGCTCTCGAACATACCGCCAGACTGATCCTTGCCACAGCCGCTATCGAACAAGTTGTTAGCCACGGCAGACTTCTAGAAATTTGTGACACGCATGCCCACGATCTTAGCCAACTACTTGCACGTCTGGTACGCGACAAATTTCTCGTGCCTGATGGCCGTTCTCGAGGTGTGATATATCACTTACCTGGAGAAAAATTGCCTACACCGGAACAAGTGTTCGCAGAATCGCAGCAAAGCTCCGAACATTACACCGACACCTCCGAACATTACACCGACACCTCCGAACATTACACCGACACCTCCGAACATTACACCGACACCTCCGAACACAAAACGGAACCAGATCCGCAGAGAAATTCAGACGGGTGTCTGCTAAGTGATCATTTTGATGCCCCATTAATCGACACATTGGAAACACTGAGTCCAAAACTTCTACAAACGCTACAAGCCCTGGCTCAAGAACCCAGGCAACGCGGGCGTATGCCGCGGGCTCAGATGCAGGAAGTTATCAGGGATTTATGTTGCAACCATTACCTGACGCTTAATGTCCTGGCTAGCTTGCTAAATCGCAGTCCAGACGCACTACGGCAGCAGTATCTTAATGGCATGGTAAAAAACAAGACAATGCGTCTGGCCTTCCCCTCAAAACCTACGCACGAACGACAAGCCTACAAGGCTCACGGAAAAAAATAGTTCCAGTTGAAAAACAGCCAATCTCTACATAAGCGGCGTTACATCATGTACTTCGATTCCCAGTTGTGGGCCCTGACCCGGGGCATTCGATGGCGCTTTTTCGTATGCGGCGTGCTGGGCCTGCTGACCCTTGGCGCGGGCATTGCCCGGTTCGCGTTCCTGGGGCAGTTCCTGTCGCGCATGTTCGCCGGCGCGCCCATGGCCGGATTGTGGCTGCCGCTGGCCGGCGTGGCGCTGGCGGTGCTGCTGCGCGGGGCGTTCGAGCACGCGCTGAACTGCCTTTCCAACCGCAACGCGTCGCGCATCCAGGAAAACCTGCGCGCGCGTCTGTACGACAAAATCGTCGAGCTGGGGCCGGCCTGGTTCGGCAATGAACGCACGGGCGGGGTCATGCTGGCGGTGGTCGACGGGGTGGAGCAGTTGCAAACATTCTTCGGGCGCTACGTGCCGCAGCTGTTCGTGGCGGCATGCGCGCCTGTGGTGATTTTCCTGTTCATCGCGTGGTGGGACTGGCCGGTGGCGCTGGTGCTGCTGTGCGCGGCCCTGGCCACGCTGGTGCTGCCCCTGCTTGGGCACCGGGGCAACCGGCGTGCGGCGCAAGACCGCCAGCAATCGTTCAAGGCGTTCGGCGAAGAGTTCCTGGACGCCATACAGGGGCTGCCCACGTTGAAGGCCTTCGGGCAAAGCCGGGCCTGGGGCCGGCGCCTGGCCGAACGCGCCCGCAGCCTGTCGGACAACACCTTCAAGGTGCTGGGCAAGGAAGTGTCCAGCCGGTTCATTACCGACGTCGGCATTACGCTGGGCGCGGCCGCCGCCCTGTCGCTGGGCGCCTGGCGGGTGGCCAACGGGCAGATGACCCTGGCGGCGCTGCTGGTGGTGCTGATGGCGGGCACGGAAATATTCCGCCCGCTGCGCGATCTGCGCGCCGTGCTGCACCAGGGCATGGTGGGGCAGTCGGCGGCGCAGGCCGTGCGGACCTTGCTCGACAGCGTCAGCGACGCGCCCAAATCGGCGCGCGCGGGCGATGGCTCGTTGTTGCGGGCAACCGGTAGTGTGGACGCCGGCAAAGGACAAAGCGCCGACGGCCTGGCCATCGAATTCGACCAAGTGTCTTTTTCGTACGCGGGCGGGCGCGGCCCCACCCATGAAGGGCTGAGCTTTTCGATTCAGCCCGGAGAGCGTGTGGGCATCGTCGGGCCCAGCGGGTCGGGCAAGTCTTCGATAGTGCGGCTGCTGCTGCGGCTGCACGACCCGCAAGCCGGCGCCATCAGGCTGGGCGGCGTCGACCTGCGCGATAGCGATCCGGCGGACATACACCGGCATATCGCCCTGGTGGCGCAGGACAGCACGCTGTTTCATGGCACGGTCGAGGAAAACCTGCTGCTGGGCCGGCCCCAGGCCACGCCGCGGCAAGTACAGGACGCCGCCGTCGCCGCCAATGCGCACGACTTCATCATGGCGCTGCCCAACGGCTACCAGACCATCCTGGGCGAGCGCGGCACCCGGCTTTCGGGCGGTCAGCGCCAGCGGCTGGCGATTGCCCGCGCCCTGCTGCGCGACGCGCCCGTCCTTGTCCTGGACGAGGCCCTGTCTTCCGTCGATGCGGAAAACGAAGCCGAGATCCAGCAGGCACTGGACCGGCTAAGCCACGGACGCACCACTCTGGTTCTGGCGCACCGGCTGTCCAGCGTCATCAACGCCGACCGCATCCTGGTTCTGGACCAGGGCCGCATCACCGAAGCCGGCACGCACAGCGAACTGATCGCACGCGACGGCCTGTACCGCCAATTGATGGGCGCCCAGGCGCAGGCCATGGGCCGCAAGGCGGACTCGACGCAGCAGCCGGCCGCCCGGCGCGACAGCGCTGCGCAATCGGACCGGCCCGCGCCCCAGCCGCTGCAAGACGACGCCGCCAACGTGCCCATGCCCCAGGTCTTTGCCATGCTGCGGGCCATCATCAAACCATGGAAACACCTGTTCGCCGTGGTGGTGGTCAGCGGCGTGGGCCGCGTCGCCGCGTTTATCGGAGTGTCGGTGCTAAGCGCCCTGGTCATCGCCCGGCTTAAAAACGGGGAGCCCTTCGGCGAACTGCTTGTCGCCCTGTTCGCGGCGGCGATTGCCGCCGGCGTACTGCACTGGATCGAGTCCTGGCTGGCGCATTCCATTGCCTACCAGTTGCTGGCCGAGATGCGCATCGCCCTGTACGACAAGCTGGAAGCGCTGGCGCCCGCGTATCTGCTGGAGCGTCGTTCCGGCGACCTGCTGGGGCTGGCCACGCAGGACGTGGAAACCGTGGAATATTTCTTTGCCCACACCGTGGCGCCGGCCTTCGTGGCGGTGCTGGTGCCCGGCGTGGTGTTGCTGGCACTGGGTCTGACGGCCTGGCCGCTGATGCTTGCCCTGCTGCCGTTCCTGCTGTGGGCGGCCGCTTCGCCGGTGCTGGGGCGCCGCCATGTCGACAGGCTGGGCAGCCAGGCGCGCCAGGCGCTGGGCCAGGTCAATGCGCATCTGACCGAAACCATCCAGGGCTTGTCGGACCTGGTGGTGTTTTCGGCGACACGGCGGCGGCGCGACGCGTTTCTTGGCGTCGTGCGCGACTACCAGAAGGTGCGCCTAGCGCTGCTGGACAGCCTGTCGCTGCAAACCGTGCTGCTGGAAGTGGCGACCGGCCTGGGCGGCCTGGCCGTGGCCGTGACAGGCGCCGCGCTGGTGGTGCAGGGCCACCTGGCGGCGGCCTACCTGCCCCTGCTGGTGCTGCTGTCGACCGCGTCGTTTCTGCCGGTATCGGAAATCGCCCAGGTGGGGCGCCAACTGGCCGATACCCTGGCGTCCACGCGGCGCCTGCGCCTCGTGCACGACGAGCCCGTGCGCATCGCGGGCGGGCCGCAAGACCCGCCGCTGCAAGGCAAGGGCCTGCCCGTGCAATTCAGGCAGCTAAGCTTCACCTACGGTGGCCGCGCCACGCCGGCGCTGGACGACATCGACCTGAATGTGGACGTGGGCGCCACACTGGCCCTGGTGGGCGCGTCCGGCGCGGGGAAAACCACCCTGGCCAGCCTGCTGATGCGTTTCTGGGATCCGACCAGCGGCTCGATCCGCATCGACGGCGCCGACCTGCGCCAGTTGTCGCTGGCGGCGCTGTATTCGCGTGTGGCCCTGGTGGCGCAAGACACCTGGCTGTTGAACGGCACTATTGAAGACAACATCCGCCTGGCCCGGCCCGACGCCACGCCGGAACAGCTGGCGCACGCGCTGCGGCAATCGGCGCTGGACGATTTCGTGGGCCATCTGCCGCAAGGGCTGGCCACGCGCGTGGGTGAACGGGGCGTGGCCCTGTCGGGCGGGCAGCGCCAGCGCATTGCCATCGCCCGCGCATTCCTGCGCGACGCACCCATTCTTATCCTGGACGAAGCCACGTCGCACCTGGACGCCATCAGCGAGGACCAGGTCCACCACGCCCTGGCGGCCCTGATGCGGGATCGCACCACCATCATCATCGCCCACCGGCTGTCGACCATACAGCAGGCCGACATCATCGCCGTCATGGACGGCGGACGCATCGTGGAGTCGGGCACGCATGTTCAATTGATGCGGGAACAGGGCGCCTACGCCAGGCTGGTGGACAAGCAGTTGTCGATGGCGGTGAATTGACTTCGTGAACTACGAGTATCTTTCTTGCAAGCGATGTCCAAGCTGCAAGGTTATGCCGCACGCGGCTGAATATGAGCCAACGCCTCGCCTATTTCGCGACGGGCCGTCTCCAGTTCGTACCGCTTTTGCAAATTGATCCAGACATCGGCTGTAGTACCGAAATAACGACTAAGGCGCAATGCTGTGTCAGCCGTAATACCACGTTTTTTGTTAGCGATATCATTCACACGGGCAGGCGTTACACCAATAGCGCGAGCAAGTGCATGGCTTGAAAGAGCAAGCGGGAGCATGAATTCTTCGCGCAGGATCTCGCCGGGATGAACTGGCGGTAGCTGTTTGGTAGTCATAGTCGCACCTATTGGTTATGTGTGGTAATCACAAATTTCCACGTCATAAGCATCCCCTTTATTCCAGCGAAAACACAATCTATATTGACCGTTTATGCGGATGCTATGCTGCCCCCTCCTGTTACCTTTGAGCGCTTCCAGTTGATTACCTGGTGGCACACGAAGATCTTGCACAACAACAGCCGCATCCAAATATTCCAGTTTACGGCGCGCGGGTCCTTCAAAGCTTACGTAGCGACGAACCCGCAACCCGTAAAACAGGGCTTCTGTGTCTTTGCTTGCAAACGTTTTTATCATATCATATCGCGTATCGATACACGATACGGTTGAATAGGCCAACCTGTAAACTAACATTTATTTGTATAAGTACAGCGGAGGAAGCGATGAAAAAATGGCGCGCACTTAACGCAGCGCCACGGCCGCTCACGCTTAAAAAACTACTGCTATCCAAAGCCCGCCGCTGCGATCTGCATGTCCCTCAACGGGGGACAGCACATCACCGAACTCCAATCGATTTCAAATACCACTGCACTGTCTTGCGCAGGCCCGACTCGAAGGTTTCCTGCGGCCTCCAGCCCAGTTCGCGCTGAATTTTCGACGCATCGATGGCGTAGCGCCTGTCGTGGCCTGGGCGGTCTTGCACGAACGCGACCAGATCGCGGTAATGGGCCGGGCCGGCCGACCCGGGCGGCGCCAGTTCCTGCAATAAATCGCAAATGGCATGCACGACGTCGATGTTGCGCTGTTCGTTATGGCCGCCGATGTTATAGGTTTCGCCCACCGCGCCGGCGCGAACCACCCGGCACAGCGCCTGGGCGTGATCTTGCACGTACAGCCAGTCGCGGACCTGGTCGCCCTTGCCGTACACGGGCAGGGGCCTGCCGGCCAGCGCGTTGGAAATGGTCAAGGGGATCAGTTTTTCGGGGAACTGGTAAGGGCCGTAGTTGTTGGAGCAATTGGTCAGCAGCACCGGCAGGCCGTACGTGCGGTGCCATGCGCGCACCAGGTGGTCGGACCCGGCCTTGGTGGCCGAATACGGCGAACTGGGCGCATACGGCGTGGTCTCGGTAAAACCGCCCGCCAGGTCTTCCCCATCGCCATACACTTCATCGGTGGAAACATGGTGGAACCGGAACGCCGCCTTGCCGGCATCGTCCAGGCCTTGCCAATAGCCGCGCGCGGCCTCCAGCAGAACATGCGTGCCGACGAGATTGGTTTGCACGAACGCGGCCGGACCGTCTATGGATCTGTCCACGTGGGACTCCGCCGCCAGATGCATGACGGCATCGGGTCTATGCTGCCGGAACACCCGTTCCATCGCCAGACCGTCGCAGATGTCGGCGTGCTCGAACGCGTAACGCGGGCTGTCGGCCACCGGCGCCAGGGCGTGCAGATTGCCGGCATAGGTCAGCTTGTCCACATTGACCACCGCGTCCGGGGTGTCCTGCAGAATATGGCGCACCAGCGCCGAACCGATGAAACCGGCGCCGCCGGTGACCAGGACTTTCATGATGGCGCCTCTTGATGCGCCACTCCTGTTTCATCCCCCTGCTTTACGGGGCTGGACAACGCCAGGAACAGGGACACGAACATGGTATAGAACGACACGGTGCGCATGCCGCGAAACATCAGCTCGGTCAGTCCGAAAATCGCGAACCCCAGGCAGAAGGCCGCCCCCATGGCCGCGGCCGCGCGGGTTTGCGTCGAATAGCGGTGGCTCATGCGCCGTATGAACAGCCACGCCGGCGCGAAATACGCCAGCAGCAGGCCCAGCCCGCCCAGCACGCCGAAGCTGTACAAGGCTTTTATCATGTCGTTGTGCGGCTCGCCGAAATTATGCGCCACGTATGAAGACACCACGCCGTCGGGCAGCGCCCGCGCCCGCATCCACTTGCGGAACAAGCCGCTGTCGCCCAGGCCAAAGGCGGGATTATGGGCGAATGCGTGTTCGCCGGCCTGCCATAGCTGGAACCGGATGCACACCGATGTATTGGCCGTCTCGTTCGCCCCATGGCAGGACAAGGTCTGGGTATAGCCTGTCTCGACACGCTGGCGCAGCGATGCGCTGCTGGCCCCTATGGCCAAGACAATGACCAGAATGCCTATTGCGATTCCAAGAGTGCGGCCCGGGCGCTTGTAGCCGAAACGAAGCGCGACGCCCAGCAATACGAATACCGGCATGGCCATCCACCCGGTGCGGGTCTGCGTCACGATGAACCCGGCAAAGGCCAAGGCGGCCACGCCCACTTTCAAGATGTGTTCCAGGCGCGGGCGCGAGGTCAGCGGCAAGTACAGCGAAAACAGGCTGATGACCGCCAGCACCAGCAGCAAATTGCCATAGCTGACCGCGTTGTATATTTCCGTCTGGGGGCGCACCAGGCTGGGGTATGCCAGGTACACGACATAGGCCGTCGCGGCCAGCGCCGCTATATATACGCCCCACATGGCTTGCGCCAACGTCCGGCGCCCGACCCGGGCCAGCCCCAACACGAGAACGGGCAAGCCCACCGACCAGCGCAAGGCCGATTCAAAATCGCCGCCCGGCCAATGCCCGTGTTCGGCGGAGGAAATCAGCACCGCCAGGACCGGCACGCCACAGCACAGGAAAAGAGCCTTGTAGTCGGCCGGCACCGCGACTGCGGAGGCCGTCCATGGTTTTCGACAGGCCAGCAGCACTAGGCACAGCGCGATCGCAAGATAAAAAACCGGACTGGGCACCCGGTCGCTGGTCATGATGGCGATGGGCATGGCTGCGTACAGCACGACAAGCAGAGCGTTCAGCATGTATTCCAGTATCTATTTCGTAAAGACATCCAGGCAAGCGCCGCGAGCTTGTTCCAGGCGCTGTATCGTATGCGCCAAACCGGTTTCGACGGATCGGGGGGCTATGCCGCAGGACCGGATCCTGGCGCAGGACAGCACCGAGTAGCGCGGCCTAGCGGCAACGCCATGACCCGATGACGAGGACCGTGGCGTCAGGCTGGCGCTTTCGCATCCGGCCAATTGCACAATTCGGCGCGCGAAAGCATACCACGACAAGACATCGCGGCCGCTGTAATGATAGATGCCGCCCCCGGCGTCGGGCAGCCGGCCCAGGCCCACAATGGCCTGGGCCAGGTCGCCCGCGTACGTGGGCGACCCGGTCTGGTCGTCCACCACGCTCAAGGCCTGGCCGGCCCGAGCCCGGTCCAATATGGTCTTGACGAAATTGCGGCCGTATTCGCTGTACAGCCAGGCCGTGCGCACTATCACGGCAGTGGGCAAGGCGCGCAGCACGGCCTGTTCGCCCAGAAGCTTGGATGCGCCGTACGCGTTCAGCGGACGGGCGGCGTCCGTCTCGGTATAGGGTCGGCCCGATAAGCCATCGAACACATAGTCGGTGGATACGTGAACCAGCCGCGCGCCGGCGCGGGCGGCCGCTTCGGCCAGGAAACGCGGCCCGTCGGCATTGACGGCCCGCGCCGATGCGGGGTCGCTTTCGGCCTGGTCCACCTGGTTGTATGCGGCCGCGTTGACGATCAGGCCGGGCCGCGCCCGGGCCACGGCGGCATCCACCGCCAGGCGGTCGCGGATGTCCAGTTGCGCGGATTCCGGCGCCAGCAGCTCCCAGTCGCCGGGACGACGGTCGCGCAGGCAGCGCCCCAGCTGGCCGCTGCCGCCAAGCAGCAGCACGCGAATCACGACGTTCCCCCGAACAGATCGGCCAGCCGCCGCCCCCGCTTGTCCCGTTCCGACAGAATGGGCGCGTCCACCGGCCAGTCTATGGCCAGGTCGGGGTCGTTCCATGCCAGGCAGGCTTCGTCGCCGGGCTGGTAGTAGTCGGTGCATTTGTAGTGCACGACGGCCGTATCGGAAAGCGCGACGAAGCCGTGCGCAAAACCCGGCGCAATCCACAACAGGCGGTGCGTGGCGGAGGCGGGCTGCGCCAGCGTCATGCCCCGCCACTGCCCGAAAGTGGGCGAGCCGCGCCGCAGGTCCACGGCCACGTCGTAGATTTCGCCCTGCATCACGCACACCAGCTTGCCTTGCGGGCGTCGAACCTGGAAATGCAGGCCGCGCAGCACATGGCGCGCCGAGCGGGAAAAGTTGTCCTGCACGAATGCGACGTCCGGCCCCAGCAGGTCGCGGTACGCGGTGGCCCGGAACGCTTCCGCGAACCAGCCGCGGTCGTCGTGGAACACGGGCACGTCTATGGGCTTGACGCCTTGCAATGCGCTTGCCTGCGTCACGTCAGACCCGTTCGAACACGCCCGCCGCGCCCATGCCGGTGCCCACGCACATGGTCAGCATGCCGTAGTCCAGCTTGCGGCGGCGCAAGGCGTGCACCACCGTGGCGGCGCGGATGGCCCCGGTGGCGCCCAAGGGATGGCCCAGGGCGATGGCGCCGCCCATGGGATTGACCACGGCGGGATCCAGATCCAGGTCGCGTATGACGGCCAGCGACTGCGCCGCGAATGCTTCGTTCAGTTCGATCCAGCCCAGTTGGTCTTGTTTCAGCCCGGCCAGCTTCAGCGCGTGCGGAATGGCGAACTTGGGGCCTATGCCCATGATCTCGGGCGGCACGCCGCGAACGGCGAACGAGACGAAGCGCGCCAGCGGTGTCAGGTTGTGGGTTTTCAGGGCGCGTTCGGACACCACCAGCAGGGCGCCCGCGCCGTCGGAGATCTGCGAGCTGTTGCCGGCCGTGACGCTGCCTTTGGCGGCGAACACCGGACGCAGGCGCGCCAGGGCTTCCAGGCTGGTGTCGGCGCGCACGCCTTCGTCCAGGTCCAGCCTGCGGTGCGATTCGATGACCTGCTCGGTGCCCAGATCGGGTACGCGGGTCACCACGTCCAGGGGCAGGATCTCGTCGGCGAATTCGCCCGCCTTCTGCGCCGCCAGCGCGCGCTGGTGCGACTGCAGCGCGAAGGCGTCCTGTTCCTGGCGCGAGACGTTCCAGCGGGTGGCGACCTGTTCGGCGGTCAGGCCCATGCCATAGGCAATGCCCAGGTTCTCGTCGCGGGCGAAGATGTCGGGACTGAACGACGTGTTCGGCCCCATGGTGGGCACCATGCTCATGGATTCGGTGCCGGCGGCGATCAGCACGTCGGCTTCGCCCACCCGGATGCGGTCCGCCGCCATGGCGATGGCGGTCAGGCCCGACGCGCAGAACCGGTTCACCGTGACGCCGGCCACCGAGCTGGGCAGCCCCGAGAGCAGCACGCCGATGCGCCCCACGTTCAGGCCTTGCGGGCCTTCGGGCATGGCGCAGCCCACGATGGCGTCCTCGATGGCCCCGGGGTCCAGGTTCGGCGCCTGTCCCAGCGCCCCGCGAATGACGCGCGCCAGCAGGTCGTCGGGGCGATAGTGCGACAGGGCGCCGCGCGGCGCCTTGCCTATGGGAGAGCGGATGGCCGCGACGATATAGGCTTGCTGTAGGGTGCTCATCGTGGATTCCTTGGATTCGGGTTGTTGAATCGGCGCCGCGCAGCGCCGTGTCTTAGTTCCTGACCGGCTTGCCTGTCTTCAAGACGCTTTCGATGCGTTCCTGGGTCTTGGGCTCGGCCAGCAGATGCAAGAACGCCTCGCGTTCGCGCGCCAGCATCCAGCCCTCGCCCACCAGCGAGCCCGGATCCACGTCGCCGCCGCAAATGACGTGCGCCACCTGCTCGCCGACCTGGTAGTCGTAGTCCGAGATATAGCCGCCCACTTTCAGGTTCAGCAACTGGGCCTTCAGCGTGGCCGCGCCGTCGCGCCCGGCGACGGGAAACACGGCCGGCAGCGGCGGGCGCCAGCCCGAGCGGGCCATGGCCTGCGCCTCGCGCACCGCCACATACAGCAATTCGTGGCGATTCATGACGATGGGATCGGATTCGCGCAGGTAGCCGGTCTGGCGCGCCTCCAGCGCCGAACGCGATACCTTGGCGCCGGCCACGGCCAGCGCGAAACGCTGGATGAACGCCAGCAGGGGGGCTTCGGGCGCGGCGTCGGCCCGCAGTTCGGCCGCGCGCCGGGCGCAGTACGTCAGGCCGCCGCCCCCGGGCACCAGGCCTATGCCGGCTTCGACCAGGCCCATATAGGTTTCGAAATGCGCCACGCGCCGGGCGCAATGCACCGACAATTCGCAGCCGCCGCCCAGCGCCAGGCCGGCCAGCGCCGCCACCACGGGCACGTGCGCATAGCGCAGGCGCATGACCATGGCCTGCAGTTCGCGTTCGGCGGGTTCCACCGCCGCCACGCCGCCCGAGGCCAGCACGGGCAGCATGGCCTTCAGGTCGGCGCCGGCGGAAAACGGCTCGTCCAGCTGGCCTATGACCAGCGCCCCGTACGACTGTTCGGCCAGGTCGACGGCATGGACGATGCCATGCACCACGTCCGGGCCCAGCGTATGCATCTTGGTCTTGAACGACAGGATCAGCACATCTTGCGGATGCGGCGCCGGCAGCGTCCAGCAGCGCACCGCCGCGTTCTCGAACACCACGGTGTCGCTGCGCGTACCCAGTTCGCCCACCAGCAGCGGCACACCGATCTGCCGTTCGTAGACCGCCAGGTCGCTGCGCGGTTCGAATTTCTGGGTGGCCGGGTTCCAGGAACCCATGGCCGTCTGCACCCCCTTGGCTTCCCACACCGAACCATCGGTGACCCAGGCGGGCAGCGGTGCATCGGACAGGGCACGGCCCTGCGCGATGTCGTCGGCCACCCACCGGGCGACCTGGTGCCAGCCCGCCGCCTGCCAGATCTCGAACGGGCCGCGGCTGTGGCCGAAGCCCCAGGTCATGGCCTGGTCGATCTGGCGGGCCGTGTCGGCGATGTCGGCCAGATGCACCGCGCTGTAATGGAAACTGTCGCGCAGCACCGCCCAGACGAACTGGGCCTGCGGATGGTCAGAAGCATGCAGGGCCGCGAGCCTGGAGGCCGGATCGGGGTCGGCCAGGATGGCGGCGACGCCCGGGTCGATCTTGGCGCCGGCGGGCACGTAATCGCCCTTGACGGGATCCAGGCGCAAGATGGCCTTGCCCTGCTTGCGATAGAAGCCGGCCCCCGTTTTCTGTCCCAGCGCGCCTTTGTCGATCAGAGACTGGACTTCGGGCGGCAGGACGAAGCAGGCATGAAACGGGTCGTCGGGAAGCTGGTCCTGCATGGTGCGCACCACATGCGCCAGGGTATCGAGTCCCACCACGTCGGCCGTGCGGAACGTGCCCGACTTGGCCCGCCCCAGGCGCGTGCCCGTCAATTCATCGACCAGGTCGTACGACAGGCCGAATTTCGCGGCCTGCGCGAACACCGACAAAATGCCGAACACCCCGATGCGGTTGCCGACGAAATTGGGCGTGTCCTTGGCGCGCACCACGCCCTTGCCCAGAACCGACACCAGGAATGTTTCCAGGCGATCCAGCAGGGCGGGATCGGTGGCGGAGGTGGGGATCAGTTCCACCAGCTTCATGTAGCGCGGCGGATTGAAGAAATGCACGCCGCAGAACCGGCGGCGCATGGCCTGGGGCAGCGCCTGCGACAAGGTGGTGATGGAAAGGCCCGAGGTATTGCTGGCCACGATGGCGTCGGACCGTATGGCGGGCGCGATCTTGCCGTACAGATCGCATTTCCAGTCCATGCGTTCGGCGATGGCCTCGATCACCAGGTCGCATTCGCCCAGCCGGGCCAGATCGTCTTCGTAGTTCGCGGGCACGATGCATTCGGCCAGGTCGGGCGTGCCCAAAGGCGCCGGGTTGAGCTTTTTGAGCTGGGCGATGGCGCGTTTGGCGATGGCGCTTCTGTTGCCTTCCTTGGCGGGCAGGTCGAACAGCACGACAGGCACGCCCGCATTGATGCAATGCGCGGCGATCTGGGCGCCCATGACACCGGCCCCGCACACGGCCACCTTGCGCGGATGGCGCACCGGCACGTCCTGCCCAGTGTTTTTTTCGATCGACGTACTGTCTTGCATACACACCTCTTCGAAAAACGCGGGAAAGCGGCGCCCCGCGCCGGCCCTCCCAACGGGATAAGCCCATTATAGGTGTGTAGGCGCCGCCCCCGCTTTTTGCGGCGCCCGGCGCATCGGGACTGATTTCCCGGTATCCTTGTACCCGTGCCCGGATGTCCCGGACCCCGAGTTTCATTGCCACGCCCATTGCCATGGCCCGCCTGCCCCGTCTTTACGCCCCGCGCACCGCGCAGCTTGTGCAAACCCGCTTCGCCCATCCGCTGGCCGCGCCCGGCGCCCCCAGCCCCGTCGCCGAACTGGACCAGTTGACCGCATGGCTGCAGGAAAGCGCCCGTGAAAACCGGATCGCCGTGCACGGCTGGGCGCTGCTGGCCGACCAGGCCGTGCTGCTGGCCACGCCGCCCGGACCCGACGCCCTGCCCCGGTTCATGCAGGCGTTCGGACGCAAGTTCGCATCGCGTCTGCGCCACGGCCGCGTCTTCGCCGGCCGCTACCGCAGCGCCCTGGTCGAGCCGGGCCGCTGGATACTGCCGGCCCTGATCTGGCTGGAATCCCTGCCTGTGGGATACGGCTATGTGGACCAGGCCCAGACCTGGCCCTGGTCTTCGGCGGCCGGCCATATCGGCGTCGACGCCCATCGCAACGCCTGGCTGACCGACCATCCCGATTACTGGCAAGGCGGCAACACGCCGTTCGCGCGCCAGGCCTTCTACCGGCAGATGCTGGGCCACGGCCTGGGCGCCGCCCAGGGCCAGCGCATAGAACAGGCCTTGTTCGGCCAGTGGGCGCTGGGCGAGCCCGCCTTCCTGGCGCAACTGGACACCACCGCCAGCCGCCGCCTGGCTCCCGCGCCGCGCGGGCGGCCGCGGAAGGTATTCAAGGAAGAGGCGCCAGCCATAGACGGCGAGTAGCCTTTCCTTACAGCCTTCCTTTCTCCACCGCCTCACGTAACAACGCATTAACGCGGGTTTGCCAGCCCTTGCCGCCCAGTCTCGCCAAAAGCTGCCATACATAGAAATAATGGTATTGGCCTCAATAAATTAAATACGTCCCCATTTAATTCTATAAAAATACATATCAAACATAATTAGGGACGCACCCCGTTTTATTTTCTTGCCACTCGTATCGTTTCACAGTATCGTCAAGTTCTTCCCCGCTTTTCGCATGTTTCATCCAGCGCAGAATATCTGCGGAGCATTCCCTATGGCCAATTCCACCGCTTCCTCTTCCCGGCAACCCACGGTCGTGCCGCGCACGGTCCGCACCGGCGCGCCCGCCGCCCAGGGCCTTTACAACCCCGCGAACGAACACGATTCCTGTGGCGTCGGTTTCGTGGCGCACATCAAGGGGCACAAAAGCCATTCCATCATCCAGCAAAGCCTGAAGATCCTGGAAAACCTGAACCATCGCGGCGCGGTGGGGGCCGATGAACTGATGGGCGATGGCGCGGGCATTCTGATCCAGATTCCCGACGCCCTGTACCGCGAAGACATGGCCGCCCAGGGGGTGGAACTGCCCCCGCCGGGCGAATACGGCGTGGCCATGGTGTTCCTGCCCAAGGAAATGGCGTCGCGCCTGGCGTGCCAGCAGGAACTGGAACGCACCGTGCGCGACGAGGGCCAGGTGGTGCTGGGCTGGCGCGACGTGCCGGTCGACGGCGACATGCCCATGTCGCCCACGGTGCGCGCCTGTGAACCGGTGATACGCCAGCTTTTCATCGGCCGGGGCGCCGACATCATGGTGCCCGACGCGCTGGAGCGCAAGCTTTACGTCATACGCAAGACCGCCAGCCACGCCGTGCAGCATATGCACCTGGCGCACGGCAAGGAATACTTCGTGCCGTCGATCTCGGTGCGCACCGTGGTCTACAAAGGCCTGCTGCTGGCCGGACAAGTGGGACAGTACTACCGCGACCTGGCCGATACGCGCGCGGTGTCGGCGCTGGCGCTGGTGCACCAGCGTTTTTCCACCAACACCTTCCCGGCGTGGCCGCTGGCCCACCCGTACCGCATGATCGCCCACAACGGCGAAATCAACACCGTCAAGGGCAATTTCAACTGGCTGCGCGCCCGCGAAGGGGTGATGGAATCGGCCGTGCTGGGCGAAGACCTGCCCAAGCTGTACCCCATCGTATACGAAGGCCAGTCGGACACGGCCACGTTCGACAACTGCCTGGAACTGCTGGTGATGGCGGGGTACCCGCTGGCCCACGCCATGATGATGATGATTCCCGAGGCCTGGGAGCAGCACACCGACATGGATGAAAGCCGGCGCGCCTTCTACGAATACCACGCGGCCATGATGGAACCCTGGGACGGCCCGGCGGCCATCGCCTTCACCGACGGCCTGCAGATAGGCGCCACGCTGGACCGCAACGGCCTGCGTCCGGCGCGCTATCTGATCACCGACGACGACCTGGTCGTGATGGCCTCGGAAGCGGGCACGCTGCCCATTCCCGAACACCGCATCACCAAGAAATGGCGCCTGCAGCCGGGCAAGATGTTCCTGATCGACCTGGAACAGGGCCGCATCATCGAAGACGCCGAAATCAAGTCGCAACTGGCCAATACCCAGCCGTACCGCCAATGGATCGAGCGCCTGCGCATGAAGCTGGAACTGCTGCCGTCGCCGCGCGGCGACGACGCGCCGGCCAAGCCGGTGTCGCTGCTGGATCGCCAGCAGGCTTTCGGCTGGACGCAGGAAGACCTGAAGTTCATTCTGCGCCCCATGTCGGAACGGGGGGAAGAAGCGACCGGGTCCATGGGCAACGACGCGCCGCTGGCCATCCTGTCGAACCGCACCAAGCCTTTCTACAACTATTTCCGCCAGTTGTTCGCCCAGGTCACGAACCCGCCCATAGACCCCATCCGTGAACAGATGGTGATGTCGCTGGTGTCGTTCATCGGGCCCAAGCCCAACCTGCTGGACATCAACAACGTGAACCCGCCGATGCGGCTGGAAGTCGCCCAGCCCGTGCTGGACTTCGCCGCCATGGCGCAGATCCGCAACATAGAACAGATCACGTCGCACAAGTTCCGCCTGTTCGAACTGGACATCACCTATCCGGTGGCGTGGGGCCCCGAAGGCATAGAAGCCTGTCTGGCCTCGCTGTGCGCCAACGCCGCCGACGCGGTGCGCAGCGGCTACAACATCCTGCTGGTGACCGATCGCAACATGGACGAGGAACGCGTCGCCATTCCGGCGCTGCTGGCGACCTCGGCCATCCACCTGCACCTGATCCGCACGGGCCTTCGCACCAAGGCGGGGCTGGTGGTGGAAACCGGGTCGGTGCGCGAAGTGCACCACTTCGCCTTGCTGGCGGGCTACGGCGCCGAAGCCGTGCACCCCTACCTGGCGCTGGAAACCCTGGCCACGATGGAAGACCCCGCCAAGGCCGCCGCCAACTACATCAAGGCGATAGGCAAGGGGCTGAACAAGGTCATGTCCAAGATGGGCATTTCGACCTATATGTCGTACGTCGGCGCGCAGATCTTCGAGGCCGTGGGGCTGAATTCGTCGCTGGTGAACCAGTATTTCACCGGCACGGCCAGCAACATCGAGGGCATAGGCATTTTCGAAGTGGCCGAAGACGCCCTGCGCCTGCACCGCGCCGCGTTCGGCCTGGACCCCGTGCTGGCCGACGCGCTGGACGAAGGCGGCGACTACGCGTTCCGCATCCGCGGCGAAGAACACATGTGGACGCCGGATTCGATCGCCCGCCTGCAGCACGCCACGCGCTCGAACAACTACAACACGTACAAGGAATACGCCCAGCTCATCAACGACCAGACCCGCCGCCACATGACGCTGCGCGGCCTGTTCGAATTCAAGGTCGACCCGGCGCGCGCCATTCCTTTGACCGAGGTCGAACCGGCCAAGGAAATCGTCAAGCGCTTCGCTACCGGCGCCATGTCGCTGGGGTCGATTTCCACCGAGGCGCATTCGGTGCTGGCTGTGGCGATGAACCGCCTGGGCGGCAAGTCGAACACCGGCGAGGGCGGCGAAGACGAACTGCGCTACCGCGCCGAGATGCAGGCCGGCAAAAGCACGGTCAAGAAGGGCGACACCCTGGCCTCGTTCCTGGGCGCCGAACGCATCGAAGCCAACGTGCCGCTGGCCGCGGGCGATTCGCTGCGCTCGCGCATCAAGCAGGTCGCCTCCGGGCGCTTCGGCGTGTCGGCCGCGTACCTGTGCAGCGCCGACCAGATCCAGATCAAGATGGCGCAGGGCGCCAAGCCCGGCGAAGGCGGCCAACTGCCGGGCCACAAGGTGTCGGACTACATCGCCAAGCTGCGTCATTCGGTGCCGGGCGTAGGCCTGATTTCGCCGCCGCCGCACCACGACATCTATTCCATCGAAGACCTGGCGCAACTGATTCACGACCTGAAGAACGTGAACCCCAAGGCGTCGATCTCGGTGAAGCTGGTCTCGGAAGTGGGCGTGGGCACGGTCGCCACCGGCGTGGCCAAGGCCAAGGCCGATCACGTGGTGATCGCCGGCCATGACGGCGGCACCGGCGCTTCGCCCATTTCGTCCATCAAGCACGCCGGCGTGCCCTGGGAACTGGGCCTGGCCGAAACGCAGCAGACCCTGGTGCTGAACAACCTGCGCAGCCGCATCCGCGTGCAGGCCGACGGCCAGATGAAAACGGGCCGCGACGTGGCCATAGGCGCGCTGCTTGGCGCCGACGAATTCGGGTTCGCCACCGCGCCGCTGGTGGTGGAAGGCTGCATCATGATGCGCAAATGCCACCTGAACACCTGCCCGGTGGGCGTGGCCACGCAAGACCCGGTGCTGCGCAAGAAATTCCAGGGCAAGCCCGAATACGTGGTGAACTATTTCTTCTTCGTGGCCGAGGAAGTGCGCGAAATCATGGCCCAGCTGGGCGTGCGCACGTTCAACGAACTGATCGGCCGGGCCGATCTGCTCGATACCCGCTCCGGCATCGAGCACTGGAAAGCCAAGGGGCTGGATTTTTCCCGCGTTTTCCACCAGGTCGACCCCGCCGCGCCGCAATACCAGACCCAGGAACAGGACCACGGGCTGGACACCGCGCTGGACCATCAACTGATCGAACGCAGCCGGGCCGCCATCGAGCGCGCCGAGAAAGTGTCGTTCATCACCCCCGTGCGCAACCGCAACCGCACCATAGGCGCCATGTTGTCGGGTGTGATCGCCTCGCGCTACGGGCACGAAGGCCTGCCCGAGGACACGATTCACATCCAGTGCAACGGCACGGCGGGGCAAAGCTTCGGCGCGTTCCTGGCGCACGGCGTGACGCTGGACCTGGTGGGCGAAGGCAACGACTACGTGGGCAAGGGCCTGTCGGGCGGGCGCCTGATCGTGCGCTCGCCCAACGATTTCCGCGGCTTCGGCCCCGACCACATCATCGTGGGCAACACGGTGCTGTACGGCGCGCTGGCCGGCGAGGCGTATTTCAACGGCGTGGCGGGCGAACGCTTCGCGGTACGCAATTCGGGCGTGACGGCGGTGGTCGAAGGCACCGGGGACCACGGCTGCGAATACATGACTGGCGGCACCGTGGTCGTGCTGGGCGAGACCGGACGCAATTTCGCGGCGGGCATGTCCGGCGGCGTGGCCTATGTATGGGACCCGCACAAAGTATTCCGCAAACGCTGCAACACGGCCATGGTCGAACTGGAACCCGTGGTGTCGCACGCCGAACAAACCCAGGCCGGCAATATGGAAACCTGGCACAGCGCCCGGCCCCAGGGCCAGCGTGAAACCGACGAAACCATCCTGCGCCGCCTGATCGAAGACCACTTCCGCCATACCGGAAGCTTCCGCTCGCGCGACATTCTGGGCGACTGGGAACACGCGCGCACGACGTTCGTCAAGGTCATCCCCACCGACTATCGCCGCGCGCTGGCCGAACTGTGGCGCAGCGCCAACCCGCAACAAATTGCCGCCTAAGGAACTGAGACATGGGCAAGATTACCGGTTTTCTTGAATTCGACCGCATCGCCGAGGTTGCCGAAGCACCGCAGCAGCGGCTGGGGCACTGGTCGGAATTCACCCAGGCGCTGACCGACGAACAGGCCGGCCGCCAGGGCGCGCGCTGCATGGATTGCGGCATCCCCTTCTGCTCCAACGGCTGCCCGGTCAACAACATCATCCCCGACTGGAACGACCTGGTCTACAAGCAGGACTGGAAGAAAGCGCTGGCCGTGCTGCATTCGACCAACAATTTCCCCGAATTCACCGGACGGGTCTGCCCGGCCCCGTGCGAGGCGGCCTGTACGCTGAACATCAACAGCGAGCCGGTGGGCATCAAATCCATAGAACACGCCATCATAGACAGGGGCTGGGAAAACGGCTGGGTCACGCCCCAGCCCCCGGCGCGCAAGACCGGCAAGACGGTGGCCGTGGTCGGGTCGGGCCCGGCGGGCCTGGCCTGCGCGCAGCAGCTGGCGCGTGCCGGCCATCAGGTGACGGTGCTGGAGAAAAGCAACCGCATAGGCGGCCTGCTGCGTTACGGCATCCCCGACTTCAAGCTGGACAAATCCCACATCGACCGGCGCCTGGCGCAGCTGGAGGCCGAGGGCGTGGAATTCCACCCGTCGACCTATGTCGGCGACGCGGCCAACGCCGAGGACGGCCTGACCGTGCGCTCGCCGGAATCGCTGCTGGCCGAATTCGACGCGGTGGTGCTGGCCGGCGGTTCGGAAACCCCGCGCGACCTGCCCGTGCCTGGGCGCGAGCTGCGCGGCATCCATTTCGCCATGGATTTCCTGCGCCAGCAGAACAAAGTGCTGAAAGGCGACCGCATCGCGCGGCAGATCAGCGCCAAAGGCAAGCACGTCATCGTCATCGGCGGCGGCGATACGGGGTCGGACTGCGTGGGCACCAGCAACCGCCAGGGCGCGGCGTCGGTCACGCAGATCGAACTCATGCCCAAGCCGCCCGAGACCGAAAACAAGGCATTGACCTGGCCGTACTGGCCGGCCAAGCTGCGCACCTCGTCGTCGCACCAGGAAGGATGCGGGCGCGACTGGGCGATCGTGACCGAATCGTTCGAAGGGAAAGGCGGGAAGGTCGAGAAGCTGAAAGCGGCCCAGGTCGAATGGCGCAAGGACCAGGCCACGGGCCAGGCCAGGATGCAGAAGGTCGAAGGCAGCGATTTCGACCTGCAGGCCGACCTGGTGCTGCTGGCCATGGGCTTTGTCGCGCCCGTCAAGCCCGTGCTGACGGCGTTCGGCGTCGACCTGGACGCGCGCGGCAATGCGCGCGCCAACACCGACGACTACGCCACCAGCGTGGGCAAGGTGTTCGCCGCCGGCGACATGCGCCGCGGCCAGTCGCTGGTGGTGTGGGCGATTCGCGAAGGGCGCCAGTGCGCGCGCGCCGTGGATGCGTTCCTGATGGGCTCCACCGTACTGCCCCGTTGAAACGCGCAACTACCGGATCAAGGCCTATAACCAGGTCTTGATCCGGCGGACCATGGCCTCGGTCGAGATCCCGTAGCGGTCGTGCAAGGTAGGCAGCGCCCCCGCAGCCAGGAATTCGTCGGGCAACGCAATTTGCCGGAACGCGGGCGATACGGCCGAGCGCAGCAACAGGCTGGCCACCGCCTCGCCCAGTCCGCCGATGACCGAATGGTTCTCGGCCACGACCACCAGCCGCCCGCCGCGGGCCGCCTCGCGCAGGACCGTTTCCTCATCGAGCGGCTTGATCGTCGGAAGATGAAGCACCGCCACGTCTACGTGATCGCCGGCCAGCGTCTTGGCCGCCTCCAGCACGCGCATCGTCATCAGGCCGCTGGACATGATCAGGACGTCGCGGCCGTCCCGCACCAGGCAGCCCTTGCCCAATTCGAACCGGTAGTCGTATTCGTCCAGCACCAGCGGCACCTGGCCCCGCAGCAGCCGCATGTATACCGGCCCCTTATGTGCCGCGATGGCGGGCACGGCCTGTTCGATGTCCAGCGCATCGCACGGATCGACGATGGTCAATCCCGGCACGCTGCGCAATATGGAAATGTCTTCCGTGGCCTGGTGGCTGGGACCGTAGCCCGTCGTCAATCCCGGCAGCGCGCAGCACATCTTGACGTTCAGGTGTTCTTCGGCAATGACCTGGTGGATGAAATCGTAGGCCCGCCGCGTCGCGAACACCGCGTAGGTGGTGGCAAACGGCACGAACCCTTCTTTGGCCATGCCGCCGGCCGCCGCCATCAGCAGTTGCTCGGCCATCCCCATCTGGAAGAACCGCTCTGGATAGGCCTTCTGAAACAGGTGAAGATCGGTATATTTGGACAGGTCCGCCGTCATGCCCACGACGTCGGCGCGCTGCGCGGCCAATTCAGCCAGGGCGTGGCCAAAAGGGGCGGTTTTGGTGCGCTGCCCCTCGCCCGCGATCGAGGCGATCATCGCCGACGTGGTCAGACGCGGCTTCTTGGCACTCGTCGGGCTCATTTCACGTCTCCGTCGCGTTGCGCGGCATCAAGAACGTCGATCGCCTGCTGCCATTCCGGCGCATCGACCTTGATGAAGTGGTTTTTTTCACGCTGCTCGAGAAAAGGAACGCCCTTGCCGATCAGCGTGTCGAACAGAATCGCGCAAGGCACGCCCCCCTCGTGGGCGCGCGCCTTGTCGAAGGCGTCGAGCACCGCGGCAATGTCGTTTCCGTCGACGCGCTGGACGAACCAGCCGAAGGCTTTCCACTTGTCGGCCAGCGGCTCGAAACCAAGAATGTCGTGCGATCTGCCGTCGGCCTGCTGGTTGTTGATGTCCACCAGCGCAATCAGGTTCGCCAGCCGGTGCTGGCTGGCCGACATGACCGCCTCCCACGTCGCCCCTTCGTCGAGTTCGCCATCCGACAACGACACATACACGCGGGCTGGATTCTTCTTCTGCCGCAGGCCCAGCGCCATGCCCACGCCGATGGGCAGGCCCTGCCCGAGCGACCCGCCGGACATCTCCATGCCCGGGGTGTAGCTTGCCATGCCCGACATCGGCAGGCGGCTGTCGTCGCTGCCGTAGGTGTCCAGTTCATCTTGCGGGATGATCCCGGCCTCGATCAGCGCCGCGTAATGCGCAATGGCGTAATGGCCGTGGGAGAGCAGGAAGCGGTCGCGCCCTTCCCATTCGGGGTCGTCCGCGCGCAGGTGTAACGCGTGGCAATACGCCACCGCGAACACGTCGGCGATGCCCAATGCCTGGCCTATGTAGCCCTGCCCCTGGACTTCGCCCATTTGCAGCGCGTAGCGGCGAATGCGGTAGGCGCTTTCGGCAAGCCGCCGCAATTCATCCCGGGCGCGCGGTTCTGCAGCGGTATGTGCGTTCATTTTTTCCTCTCCCGTGGATCAGTGAATCAACATGCCGCCGTTCACGTCGATTACCGCCCCCGTAATATAGGAAGACAGGTCCGATGCCAGGAACAGGAAGGCATTGGCCACGTCCCCGGCGTCCCCCAGGCGGTTCAGCGGTATGCCCTTCAGGATGTCGGCCCGCATGGCCTCGGTCAGCTTGCCGCCCGTGATGTCCGTCTGGATCAGCCCCGGCGTGACGCAGTTGACCCGGATGTTGTCGGGGCCCAGTTCACGCGCCATGGCTTTGGCCAGGCCCAGCACACCCGCCTTGGCGGCCGAGTAATGCGGCCCGCCGAAAACGCCGCCCCCGCGCTGCGCCGACACGGACGACATGCAGACGATGGCGCCGGACTTGCGTTCGCGCATATGCGGGACGACCGCCTGGCTCAAGTACAGGACCCCGCTCAGGTTCACGTCCAGGACCCGGCGCCAGTCTTCGGGGGTAATCCCCATCGTCTTCAGCGGCTGGGTGATGCCGGCGTTGTTTATCAGCACATCTATGTGTCCGAATTTATCAATGATTGCCGCGACGGCCCGTTCGCACGCGTGCTTGTCGGCCACGTCGCAGGCCAGCCCGATGTGGCCACCGCCGCCCAGGGTGCCGGCCGCCTGCGACGACGAAGATGCATCCAGATCAAGAATCGCCACGGAGGCGCCCTGCGACGCAAACAGCCTGGCGGTGGCAAGCCCGATCCCGCGCGCGCTGGCGGCCCCGGATATGGCTACGACCTTGTCTTTCAATAGCATTTCATCAACTCCCGAAACGAAATATTGCCTGGTTGACAGGATAGGCGGCGGGAATCCGCTGGACAAACGGCAAGTTTGCAATAAATAATGAATTCAATTCACCAATCAGCGGTCTTTTTTCGTTTCGCGCCCATGGCATCCATCCCATAACCAACAGGTCAACCCGCAGGCATGTTCAAGCATATTCCGTTATCGATGCTGCGCGCGTTCGAAGCGTCCGGGCGCACGGGCTCGTTTCGCAATGCGGCCGAAGAACTGCATCTGTCCCCCAGCGCCGTCAGCCACGCCATCCGGAACCTGGAGGAACACCTGGGCACCACGCTTTTCTTGCGAAGCACGCGAAAGATCCAGCTCACGCCCGAAGGCGAAGCCCTTTTCATGCATGTAAAACGGGGGTTCGAGGATCTCAGACACGGCATGGAGATGGTCGCGGTGCGCGGGCCGACGGTGCTGCGCCTGCATTCGGCCCCCAGTTTCGCGGCGCAATGGCTGGTTCCCCGGCTGGCGCGCTTCCTGGCCGATCACCCGCAGATCGACCTGCGGCTGGCGGCCAACACCAACTATGCGCGGTTCGAGGCCGACGAATTCGACCTGGACATCGTCTACGGCAAGCCGAAAGCCGAGGGCCTGGTCGTCGTCGGGCTGGGCCAGGAACTGTTGACGCCGCTGTGTTCCCCCGCCATGGCGGCACGCATCCAGTCGCCCGCCGACATAGGCCGGCAGCGGTTGATTCAAAGCGAATCGAAGCAAATTCGCTGGCCGTCGTGGTTCGAGGCAAACGGCCTGCCCGTGGGCGCGTCGCAGGGTGCCCGGTTCGACCGCAGCTTCCTGGCCATCGCCGCGGCGGCGGACGGCCTGGGCGTGGCGCTGGAGTCGACGCGGCTGGCTGAAAGAGAGCTGAACAGCGGGCGCCTGGTGCGCCCGCTTGCCGGCAGGGAAACCGAAATCCGGTATACCGGGCACTATCTGGCGTATTCCAGCGCCGCGCGCGAGCGGCACACCATCGGCGTCTTCCGGGAATGGCTGCTGGCCGAATTGGGTATCGGCGCATCGGCGTAGACGCCCTCGCCGATCCGCGACGGGCTCCGGGCTGTTTGCATACCCAGGGGCTACAATGCTAGGCTGCGCTTTCAACGCTCGCCCGGCGCATGGCCCGGCGCCGTGTTTTTGCACCCGGCTACAATCCGCCGCTCCAGGCCAGCCCTGAAAGAGATACTGTGTATTGAATGACTGACGATCCTTCCTCCTCGACCGACCCCGTGCTGCGCCTCAGCGGTGTGGCGCTGGGCTATGGAGATCTGACCGTGCTGGGCGGCGTGGACATGACCGTATGCCGCGGCCGCGTCGTGGCCGTCATGGGCGGCTCGGGCTCGGGCAAGACCACATTGCTGCGCGCGGCCACCGGGCAGATCCCCCCCCAGGCGGGCACCATACAGGTGTTCGGCCAGGACATCGCCGCCGCCGGAGTGGAAGCCCTGCGGCAATTGCGCCAGCGCATGGGCGTGCTGTTCCAGCAGGGCGCGCTGTTCACCGACCTGAACGTGTTCGAGAACGTGGCGTTTCCGCTGCGCGAGCACCGCCGGCTTGACGAAGCCCAGGTCACCGAGCACGTGCTCGACAAGCTTGACGCCGTGGGCCTGCGCGCCGCGGCGCACTTGGGCATTTCCGAAATTTCCGGCGGCATGGCGCGCCGCGTGGCGCTGGCGCGCGCCATCGTCCTGGAACCCGACCTGATCCTGTACGACGAGCCTTTCGCCGGCCTGGACCCGATTTCGCTGGGCATCACGGCCCGGCTCATCCGCGACCTGACCGACAGGCTGCGCTGCGCCTCGGTGCTGATCACCCACGACGTGGCCGAATCTTTCGCCATCGCCGACCACGTCTACATGGTCGGCCAGGGCAAGCTGATCGCCAGCGGGGCGCCCGACGAGCTGTCGGCCTCGCACGACCCCTACGTGCGACAGTTCCTCGATGCCCAGCCCGACGGCCCCATCGCCTTCAACTATCCCGCAACGCCGCGGTTCGAACAATGGCTGGCGGCGCGCCAAAGAGGCCAAGCATGACGACTCTGGTCAAACCGATCACATCGCTGGGGCGCGCCGTGCGCCTGCGCATCACCGGCCTGGGGGAATTCGCCCGCTTCCTGGCGACCATCCTGGCGCGCAGCGGCCTGGTGTTCCGTCGCCCGGGGCTGGTCAGCCAGCAAATCCACTTCATCGGCAATTATTCGCTGCTGATCATCGCCGTCTCGGGCCTGTTCGTCGGCTTCGTCCTGGGGCTGCAAGGCTATTACACGCTGAACCGCTACGGTTCGGAAGAAGCCCTGGGCCTGCTGGTGGCGTTGTCGCTGACGCGCGAGCTGGGGCCCGTGGTCACGGCGCTGCTGTTCGCCGGACGCGCGGGCACGTCGCTGACGGCCGAAATAGGCCTGATGAAAGCGGGCGAACAGATCTCGGCCATGGAAGTCATGGCCGTCGACCCGTTTCGCCGCGTGCTGGTGCCGCGCTTCTGGGGCGGCGTGATCGCCATGCCCATCCTGGCGGCGGTGTTCTCCATGGTGGGGATCATCGGCGGCTGGGTCGTGGGCGTGCTGCTCATAGGCATAGACCCGGGCGCCTTCTGGTCGCAAATGCAAAACGGGGTCGATGTCTTCAACGACATCGCCAACGGGGTGCTGAAAAGCGTGGTCTTCGGCGTGGCCGTGACCCTGATCGCCCTGTATGAAGGCTGGAACGCCAAGCCCACCCCGGAAGGGGTGGCGCGCGCCACGACCCGCACGGTGGTCAACGGCGCCCTGGTCGTGCTTGGGCTGGATTTCCTGCTTACCGCCCTGATGTTCAGTTAATGTTGCAGTACTTGACGACGGAATTACCATGACGCGTGAAAAAACAGATTTCTGGGTTGGCTTGTTCGTTCTGCTGGGCATCATCGCCCTGGTTTTCCTGGCCCTGCGCGCCGGCAACTTAAGCTCGTTCTCGTTTGCGCCCACCTACCAGGTGCAGGCCCGGTTCGACAACATCGGCGGCCTGAAGGTGCGCGCGCCGGTCAAAAGCAGCGGCGTGGTGGTGGGCCGCGTGGCCGCCGTCGCATTCGACAACAAGCGCTACCAGGCGCTGGTGACGCTGGACTTGCAAAAACAGTACCAGTTCGACGACGAAACCTCGGCGTCCATCCTGACCTCGGGCCTGCTGGGCGAACAGTACGTGGGCCTGACCCCGGGCGGCAGCGACAAGATGCTGGCCCAGGGCAGCAAGATCAAATACACGCAAAGCGCCATCGTGCTGGAAGAACTGATCAGCAAATTCCTATACAGTACGGCCAGCAAGCAAGGCAATTCCAGCACCCCGGCCAAATAACAACCACCAGCACTCAACCCGCCCATGAACCGGTTCAACGCCTCTACCCATTCCGTCGGCAAACGACTTTCCCGCCTGGCCCCCATGCTGGCGGTCGCGGCCATTGCCGCGGGCTGCGCCCACGTGCAGCACCCCAATCCCAACGACCCCTGGGAAAGCTATAACCGCGGCATGTACGCGTTCAACACCAAAGTGGACGACGTATTCCTCAAGCCCGTGGCCAAGGGCTACAACACGGTCACGCCCAAGCCCGTGCGCACGTGCATACACAATATGTTCAACAACCTGGAAGATGTCTGGTCGGCATTCAACAGCTTTCTTCAGGGACGCGGCATCGATTTCTTCAACACCCTGGGCCGGGTGCTGTTCAACACCACCATGGGCCTGGGCGGCTGCATAGACGTGGACTCCATGAACGGCGGCAAGCGCGTGGTCAACGATTTCGGCGTTACGCTGGGCGTATGGGGCGTCAAGGCAGGGCCTTACGTAGTATTGCCCCTACTGGGATCCAGCACGGCGCGCGACAGCGCCGCCTGGGGCACCACGCTGGCCGCGACGTTCTCGGACAAGGCCTCGTTCTTCTCTGAAGCCGCCCCCATCATGGCCATAGACAACATTCCGGTGCGCAATTCCGTCATCGGGCTTGGCATCATCGATGCGCGCGCCAATCTGCTGGACACCGAAAAACTGGTCGACCAGGTGGCGCTGGACAAGTACAGCTTCATCCGCGACGCCTACCTGCAGCGGCGCAAAGCCCTGGTCCAGCGTCCCAGGGAAGGGTCGGAATCCGGGGCGGCGCTGCCCGACTACTCCGATCCCACCCTGCCCGATTATTCCGATCCGGGCGACCCCGGCTACGACGGCGTGCAGCCGGTCGGCCAGGCCACGACGCCGCCAGCCGCGAACGTCCCCGCGAAACACTAAGGATTCCCCCCATGCTTTCTTGCTCTCTTGAAACCCTGTTCACCCGTTCCCACCGCTTTCTGCTGGCCGGCCTGCTGGGCCTTGGCCTAGCCGCCGGTGTCCACGCCAAGCAGACGGTCGACCCCAACGGCTCGCCCAACGACTTCGTGCAGGCCGTGGGCAATAACGCCCTGGAAGCGATCAAGCACGAAGCCAGCCTGAAAAGCGGCGACATGGCCAAGGTGAACCAGATCGTCAACGAATACGTGCTGCCCTACGTCGACCTGAAGAAAACCACGCGCCTGTCGGCGGGGCGCTATTGGCGCCAGGCCACGCCCCAGCAGCAGACCGAACTGGTCGATGCCTTCAAGAACACGCTCATCCACACCTACAGCGGCGCGTTCACGCGGGTCGATCCCAGCTCGAAACTGACCATGCAGCCGTTTCGCGGCGACCCCAAGGCCGACGATCTGGCGGTGCGCTCGACCCTGACGCAGAACAACGCGCCGTCGATCAACATCGACTACCGGCTGGAAAAGACCGCTCAAGGCTGGAAAATATACGATCTGAACGTCGAAGGAATATGGTTGATCCAGAACTACCGCGGCCAGTTCGCCGAACAGATCTCGCGCAACGGCATCGATGGCCTGATCAAGGCGCTGAACCAGCAAAACAAGTAGCCGCCAAGGCTTCGCGCCGGGGCCGCCGGACAAGGCGGCGCCCGGCAATACCTTATATAATGGTCAGCCCGGCCTATTCTCGTGGCCGGGTTTTGTATCGCCTATGCCCGCCCTGACCCTGGAAAATATCTCGAAAATCTACCCGCCCCGCGCCCCGGGCTGGAAGAAGTGGTTTTCATCGTCCGCCGATACGGCCGGATTCCAGGCGCTGGACGACGTCAACCTAAGCGTCGAGCACGGCGAATTCTTCGGGCTGCTAGGCCCCAACGGCGCGGGCAAGACCACGCTTATTTCCATTCTGGCGGGCCTGGCCCATGCCACGACCGGCCGGGCCAGCGTCTGCGGCCACGACGTCGTCACCGATTTCAGGCAATCGCGCCGATCCCTGGGCGTGGTGCCCCAGGAAATCGTCTACGACCCGTTCTTCACCGTGCGCGAAACCCTGCGCATACAGTCGGGGTACTACGGCCTGCGCAAGAACGACGACTGGATCGACGAAATCCTCAGCAACCTGGGCCTGTCGGACAAGGCCGACACCAACATGCGCGCCCTGTCGGGCGGCATGAAGCGGCGCGTGCTGGTGGCGCAGGCGCTGGTGCACCGCCCGCCGGTCATCGTCCTGGACGAACCCACCGCCGGCGTGGACGTCGACCTGCGGCGCACCCTGTGGGACTTCATCTCGCGCCTGAACAAGGAAGGCCACACCATCATGCTGACCACGCACTACCTGGAAGAGGCCGAGGCCCTGTGCGGACGCATCGCCATGCTCAAGCATGGCCGCATCGTGGCGCTGGACACCACCCAGGCCCTGCTGGCCAGGGTCGGCGGCGCCGATCTGGAAGACGTGTTCGTGCGCATCATGCACGACGACCATTACGATCAGGCGGTGGCATGAAGGCCGTCGCATGAACACCGCCATCACCGCCGCCCGCGAAGACACCGGTTCGGGTTTTCCCACACTGCTGCGCAAAGAGCTCAGCCGCTTCTGGCGGGTGGGTTTCCAGACTGTGGCCGCGCCGGTCGTCACCGCGCTGCTGTACCTGCTGATTTTCGCGCACGTGCTGGAAGGCCGCGTGCACGTATACGGCAGCGTGCCGTATACGTCGTTCCTGATTCCCGGCCTGATGATGATGAGCATGCTGCAGAATTCGTTCGCCAATCCGTCCTCGTCGCTGATACAAAGCCGCATCACCGGCAACCTGGTATTCATTCTGCTGCCGCCCCTGTCGCACTGGGAGATCTTCAGCGCGTACGTCCTGGCGTCGGTCGCCCGGGGCCTGTGCGTGGGCGGCTGCGTGTGGGTCGTGGCGCTGTTTTTCGTTCCCCTGCCGCCGTCGAGCCTGCCGTGGGTGCTGGTTTTCGCCGTGCTGTCCTGCGGCATCATGGCCTCGCTGGGCATTATCGCGGGCCTGTGGTCGGAAAAATTCGACCAGCTCGCCGCCTTCCAGAATTTCCTGATCGTGCCCGCCACGTTCCTCTCCGGCGTGTTCTACTCTATACACAGCCTGCCGCCATTCTGGCAGGCCGTATCGCGCTGGAACCCCTTGTTCTATACCATCGACGGTTTCCGCTACGGTTTTTTCGCGGTCTCCGACGTCTCGCCCTGGGAAAGCCTGGCCGTGGTCGGCGCGGTATTCGCCGTGCTGTGCCTGTGCACGCTGCGCCTGCTTGCCCACGGCTACAAATTGCGGACCTGACCCCTATGCTGCCTACTCCCGAACAAATTCGCGACTACATTTCCCAGAACCTGCCCTGCGAACATATCGACGTTTCAGGCGACGGGTCCCATTTCGAAGCCATCATCGTCAGCCCGGAATTCGAGGGCCTGCGCCTTATCGCCCGCCACCAGCGGGTCTACGCCGCCCTGGGCGAACGCATGAAAGCCGAGGTCCACGCCCTGTCCATGCGCACCCTGACCCCCGCCGAATACAAGGCGCAAGTGGATGGATAAGCTTCTGATCACGGGCGGGCAGCGCCTGAACGGCGAGATCACGGTCTCGGGCGCCAAGAACGCCGCCCTGCCCATTTTGTGCGCCAGCCTGCTCACGGCCGACACGCTGTCGCTGGAAAACGTGCCGGTCTTGAACGACATCGCCACCACGCTGCGCCTGCTGGGCCAGCTGGGCGTGCAGGCCCAGCGCGAATCCGACGGCGTGGTCACCCTGTGCGCGGCCCAGGTCGGCAGCGTCGAGGCGCCCTACGACCTGGTCAAGACCATGCGCGCGTCCATCCTGGTGCTGGGTCCGCTGCTGACGCGCTTCGGCCAGGCGCGCGTCAGCCTGCCCGGCGGCTGCGCCATAGGGCAGCGCCCGGTGGACCAGCACATCAAGGGGCTGGCGGCGCTGGGCGCCGACATACGCATAGAACACGGCTTCGTCGTGGCCAGCGCCAAACGCCTGAAAGGGGCGTCGGTGCGCACCGACATGGTCACGGTGACCGGCACCGAAAACCTGATGATGGCCGCCGTGCTGGCCGAAGGCCGCACGGTGCTGGAAAACGCCGCGCGCGAACCCGAGATCGTCGATCTGGCCGAGCTGCTGATAAAAATGGGCGCCCGCATACAGGGCCACGGCACGGACCGCATCGTCATCGACGGCGTCGACAGCCTGCACGGCGCGGCCCACCGGGTCGTGGCCGACCGTATCGAGGCCGGCACCTTCCTGTGCGCGGTCGGCGCCACGGGCGGCGACGTCACCCTGCGCCACGCCGCGCCCGACACCATGGGCGCCACGCTGGACAAGCTGCGCGAAGCGGGGTTGAATATAGAGTGCGGGAGCGACTGGATTCGCGCCCGCATGGACGCCCGGCCGCGCGCCGTGGGGGTGCGCACGCTGGAATACCCGGGTTTCGCCACGGACATGCAGGCGCAACTGATGGCCCTGGACGCCATCGCCGCCGGCACCAGCGTCATCGTCGAGACCATCTTCGAGAACCGCTACATGCACGCACAGGAACTCAGCCGCATGGGCGCGCAGATCGACATCGACGGGCACACCGCCGTGGTGACCGGCGTGTCCGCGCTGTCGGGCGCCACCGTCATGGCCACCGACCTGCGGGCATCGGCCAGCCTGGTCATTGCCGGGCTGGCGGCCTGCGGCCAGACTACCGTCGAACGAATCTACCACCTGGACCGCGGGTACGAACGCATGGAAACCAAGCTGCACGACCTGGGCGCCCGCATAGAACGCATCAAGGCCACCGCATGAGCCCCGCCAGCCTGAACAAACCCCTGACGCTTGCCTTGTCCAAAGGCCGCATCTTCGAAGAAACGCTGCCCCTGCTGGAAGCGGCGGGCGTGCACGTCGCCGAAAACCCCGAATCCTCGCGCAAGCTGATCCTGCCCACCAGCGATCCCGGCCTGCAGTTGATCATCGTGCGCGCCTCCGACGTGCCCACCTACGTGCAGTACGGCGCCGCCGATTTCGGCATCGCCGGCAAGGACGTGCTGTACGAACACGCGGCGCTGCGCCCCGACGGCCTGTACCAGCCGGTCGACCTGAACATCGCCAAATGCCGCCTGTGCGTGGCCGTGCGCGAGGGCTTCGACTACCAGGCCGCGGTGCGCCAGGGCTCGCGCCTGCGCGTGGCCACCAAGTACGTGCGCGCCGCGCGCGAACACTTCGCCAAGAAAGGGGTGTATGTCGATCTGATCAAGCTGTACGGATCCATGGAACTGGCCCCGCTGGTCGGCCTGGCCGACGCCATCGTCGACCTGGTGTCCACGGGCAACACCCTGAAGGCCAATCATCTGGTGCCGGTCGAGGACATCGTGGCGATCTCGTCGCGCCTGATCGTCAACCAGGCTTCGCTGAAAACGCGCTCGGCGCGGCTGCAGCCCCTGATCGACGCGTTCGCGCGCGCCTCGGGCGCCTGATCCGCCGCAACCGACGCCGACTTCCCGGGGACCACCATGTCACTGATCACACGCTTGAACACGAGCTCGGACGACTTCAAGACCAGGCTGCACGCGCTGCTTAGATTCGACGCGGCACAGGACGAGTCCATAGAAAGCGCCGTGGCCGAGATCCTGCGCCAGGTGCGCGAACAGGGCGACGAGGCGGTGCTGGAATACACGCGCCGCTTCGACCGCGTCAAGGCCGAATCCATGGCCGCGCTGGAAATCCCGCGCGGCGAATGGACCGCCGCCCTGGACGCCCTGCCCGCGGACCTGCGCGCGGCGCTGGAAGCGTCGGTGCGCCGGGTCAAGGCCTACCACGAACACCAGCAGGCGCAAAGCTGGCACTACACCGAGGCCGACGGCACGATGCTGGGGCAGAAGATCACGCCGCTGGACCGCGTGGGCCTGTACGTGCCCGGCGGCAAGGCGGCCTACCCGTCCTCGGTCGTCATGAACGCGGTGCCGGCCAAGGTGGCCGGCGTGCCCGAAGTGATCATGGTCACGCCCACGCCCGACGGCACGCGCAACCCCATCGTGCTGGCCGCCGCGGCGCTGGCCGGCGTGGATCGCGTCTGGGCCATAGGCGGCGCCCAGGCGGTGGGCGCGCTGGCCTACGGCACGGCGTCCATCGCCCAGGTCGACAAGGTCGTGGGGCCGGGCAACGCCTACGTGGCGGCCGCCAAGCGCCGCGTGTTCGGCACGGTGGGCATAGACATGGTGGCCGGCCCCAGCGAAATCCTGATCATCTGCGACGGCACCACGCCGGCCGACTGGATAGCCATGGACCTGTTCTCGCAAGCCGAACACGACGAACTGGCGCAGGCCATCCTGCTGTGCCCCGACGCCGCTTTCCTGGACCAGGTCCAGGAAGCCATCGGCCGCCTGATGCCGGCCATGCCGCGCGCCGCCATCATCGGCGCCAGCCTGCGCGCGCGCGGCGCGCTGATCCACGTCAAAGACCTGGACGAAGCCTGCCGGATCGCCAACGACATCGCCCCCGAACACCTGGAGATCTCCACCGCGAACGCGCCGCATTGGGCGGATAAAATCCGCCATGCCGGGGCGATTTTCATGGGGCGCTACAGTTCCGAGGCGCTGGGCGACTACTGCGCGGGACCCAACCACGTGCTGCCCACGTCGCGCACGGCGCGGTTTTCCTCGCCGCTGGGGGTGTATGATTTCCAGAAGAGATCCAGCCTGATCCAGGTTTCCAGGGCGGGAGCCCAGACACTGGGCCGCATCGCCGCCAGCCTGGCGTATGGCGAAGGCCTGCAGTCCCATGCCGCAAGCGCCGAATACCGGCTTGATCCACCTTCCGAGTCCTGACCATGCGTACCGCCGACATCACCCGCAACACCAACGAGACGCGCATCAACGTGTCCATAGACCTGGACGGCACGGGCCGCCACGATATCGACACGGGGGTGCCTTTTCTCGACCACATGCTTGAACAGATCGCGCGCCACGGGCTGATCGACCTGACCATCCACTGCCAGGGCGACACGCAGATCGACGACCATCACACGGTCGAGGACGCGGGCATCTCGCTGGGCCAGGCCTTCGCCCGCGCGGTCGGCGACAAGGCCGGGCTGGTGCGCTATGGCCATTCGTACGTGCCGCTGGACGAAGCGCTCTCGCGCGTGGTGATCGATTTTTCGGGCCGGCCCGGCCTGCACTACCATATTCCGTTCACGCGCTCACACATCGGGCGCTTCGACGTGGACCTGACGCGCGAATTCTTCCAGGGCTTCGTCAACCATGCCCTGGTCACGCTGCACATAGACAACCTGCGCGGCGAAAATTCGCACCACCAATGCGAAACCGTGTTCAAGGCATTCGGCCGGGCATTGCGCATGGCGGTCGCGCTCGACCCGCGCAGCGCCGGCGTGGTGCCATCGACCAAAGGCGTGCTGTAATCTTCGCTACAGGCTGAAACCATTGTGAACACTATTGCCATCGTCGACTACGGAATGGGCAATTTCCATTCCGTCGCCCGCGCCCTGCGCGCCGCCGCCCCCGACGCCGACGTCGCCGTATGCCGCAGCGCGCACGACATCGACCAGGCTTCGCGCGTGGTCTTTCCGGGCCAGGGGGCCATGCCCGACTGCATGAAGACGCTCAACGAATCCGGCCTGCGCGACGCGGTCGTGCGCGCGGCCAAATCCAAGCCGCTGCTGGGCGTGTGCGTGGGCGAGCAAATGCTGTTTTCGCTCAGCGACGAGGGCGACACGCCCTGCCTGGACATTTTCCCGGGCCGGGTACGGCGCTTTTCGGGCCCCGAATACGCCACCGGCGACGCGGCGCCCGGCCGCGAACTGCTGAAGGTGCCGCACATGGGCTGGAACCGCGTGAAGCAGGCCCGCGCGCACGCACTGTGGGACGGCATCCCCGACGAGACTTATTTCTATTTCGTGCACAGTTATTATGCGGTTCCCGCCGATTCCGGCCTGACTGTTGGGGAAACCCACTACGGGACGCGCTTTACCAGCGCAGTCGCGCAGGCTAATATTTTTGCCGTACAGTTCCATCCCGAGAAAAGCGCCGGCCACGGCCTGCGCCTGTATCGCAATTTCGTCGACTGGAACCCCTGACGGGCTTCTTTTCCCTCTCATCCACTGATCACCATTTATCGATATGCTTTTGATCCCCGCCATCGACCTTCAAGACGGGCGTTGCGTACGCCTTCGCCAAGGTGACCTGAATGATGCAACCGTCTTCTCGGAAGACCCCGGCGCCATGGCCGAGCAATGGCTGGACCAGGGCGCGCGCCGCCTGCATCTGGTGGACCTGAACGGCGCCGTGGCCGGCAAACCCAGGAACGAGGCCGCCATCAAGGCCATCGTCGACGCCCTGGGCGACGAAATCCCGCTGCAGATCGGCGGCGGCATACGCGACTTGAACACCATAGAACGCTACCTGGACAACGGTATTTCCTATGTCATCATAGGCACGGCCGCCGTCAAGGACCCGGGCTTCCTGCGCGACGCCTGCAGCGCCTTTCCCGGCCACATCATCGTGGGCCTGGACGCGCGCGAGGGCAAGGTCGCCACCGACGGCTGGAGCAAACTGACCCGCCACGACGTGGCCGACCTGGCGCGCAAGTTCGCCGACTATGGGTGCGAAGCCATCATCTACACCGACATCGGCCGCGACGGCATGCTCTCGGGCGTGAACATCCAGGCCACGGTGGCCCTGGCGCAACAAGTCGACATCCCCATTTTCGCCTCGGGCGGCGTCACCGGCCTGGACGACATCCGCGCCCTGTGCGCGGTGGAAGACGAAGGCATCGAAGGCGCCATACTGGGCCGCAGCCTGTACGAAGGGACCATCGACTTCGGCGAAGCCCAGGATCTGGCCGACGAGCTTGGTTCGGCATGACTGACGCGGCCGGCTTCGACGACGCCCTGACCCGGCGCATCATTCCCTGCCTGGACGTCAAGGGCGGGCGCGTGGTCAAGGGCGTGAATTTCGTCGGCCTGGCCGATGCGGGCGACCCCGTCGAGATCGCCCGGCGCTACGACCAGCAGGGCGCCGACGAACTGACCTTCCTGGACATCACCGCCACCAGCGACGACCGCGACCTGATCCTGCCCATCATCGAATCGGTGGCATCGCAGGTATTCATCCCGCTGACGGTGGGCGGAGGCGTGCGCCAGGTTTCCGACATACAGCGCCTGCTCAACGCGGGCGCCGACAAGGTGTCCATCAACAGCGCCGCCGTGGCCAACCCGGAACTGGTGCGCGACGCGGCCGACTACCATGGCTCGCAATGCATCGTGGTGGCCATCGACGCGCGCCGCCGCGCCGATTCGGGCGCCACGCCCTCGTGGGAAATCTTCACCCACGGCGGGCGCAAGGCCACGGGCATGGACGCGGTGCAATGGGCCCGCAAGATGGCGCGCTACGGCGCCGGCGAAATCCTGCTGACCAGCATGGACCGCGACGGCACCAAGGCGGGCTTCGACCTTGAACTGACACGGGCGGTGTCCGACGCCGTGGCGGTGCCGGTCATCGCCTCGGGCGGCGTGGGCAATCTGCAGCATCTTGCCGACGGCGTCACCGACGGGCGCGCCAGCGCGGTGCTGGCGGCCAGCATCTTCCATTACGGGCACTACACCGTGGGGCAGGCCAAGGAATTCATGGCCCGGCAAGGTATTAAGGTACGATTGACATCATGAACGACGAAACCAACTGGCTGGCCGCCGTCAAGTTCGACGAAAACGGGCTGCTGCCCGCCATTGCCCAGGACATGCGCACGGGCCGGGTGCTGATGGTGGCCTGGATGAACGCCGAATCCCTGGCCGAAACGGTCGCCACCGGGCATGCCGTGTACTGGTCGCGCTCGCGCCAGCGCCTGTGGCGCAAGGGCGAGGAATCGGGCCATATACAGACCGTGCACGAAATCCGCATCGACTGCGACGGCGACGTGGTGCTGCTGCAGGTGGAACAGCACGGCGACATCGCCTGCCACACCGGCCGGCGCAGCTGTTTCTTCCGGCGCCTGGACGGCAACGCCGCGCAAGCCACCTGGACCACCACCGATCCGGTCCTGAAAGACCCGAAGCAGATCTACCAATGACCCAATCCGATACCTCCGCGGCGCCGGGCGACGTTCTGGCCCGGCTGGCCGACACGCTGGAATCGCGCCTGCCCGGCAACGGCGGCGACCCGGCCACGTCGTACTCGGCGCGGCTGCTGGCCAAGGGGCCCGACGCCTTTCTGAAGAAGATCGGCGAAGAAGCCACCGAACTGGTCATGGCCGCCAAGGACAACGCGCCCGAACGCCTCGTCAGCGAAACCGCCGACCTGTGGTTCCACTGCCTGGTGGCGCTGGCCTACTACGGCGTACGTCCCGAGGACGTCGCCCGCGAATTGCAGCGTCGGGAAGGCACTTCGGGCCTGGCTGAAAAAGCCGCGCGCACGTCATCCAATTAGCATGAAACGGGAACTGTAATGAGTGAAAGCTGTCTGTTCTGCAAGATCGTAAACGGAGACATCCCCGCCAGGAAAACCTACGAAGACGATGAATTCCTGGCATTTCATGATATAAACCCTGCGGCGCCCGTGCATTTGCTGCTGATTCCCAAGCGGCATATCGTGTCCTTGCAGGACGTCGGCCAGAAAGACGCGGGCTGGTTGGGTAGAATGATGGCATTGGCACCCCAGCTGGCCAGCGACAATGGTTGCCGGCCGGGCCCCAGCGGCGGCTTCCGCCTTCTGGTCAACACCGGGGTCGACGGTGGACAGGAAATCGATCATTTGCATTTTCATATTATCGGGGGCCCGCGCCCCTGGAAAAGCAGTGCGGCACCCGCCGCGTAACGGAGACTCATCATGGGTAGTTTTAGCATCTGGCACTGGCTCATCGTTCTTGTGATCGTGGCCCTTATTTTCGGTACCAAGAAACTGCGCAACTTCGGCGAAGACCTGGGCGGCGCGGTCAAGGGTTTCAAGAAAGGCATGAAAGACGCGTCCGCCGAGGACGAACCCGCGCCCCAGCCAACCGTCCCTCCCCAGCGCGTGCAAAGCGGCGAAACCATCGATGTCCAGGCTACGGAAAAAAGCGACGCCTCCACCCAGTAACGCATCCGCGGTGTCTGGCCTTTCTTTTTCAGGCAGTCCGATAACTCATGTTCGACGTCAGCTTTAGCGAATTACTCCTGATCGGCATCATTGCCCTGGTCGTGATCGGTCCCGAGCGCCTGCCCGGGGTCGCGCGCACGATCGGGCATCTGGTCGGGCGCGCGCAGCGCTACGTCAACGACGTCAAGGCCGACATACAACGCGAAGTCGACCTGGGCGAGATCACCAACCTGAAAGACCAGATGTCCGAGGCCGCCAACAGCGTCAAGGCGTCGCTGGAAAGCGTCACGAAAGACCTGCACCAGCCGATGGCGGAAGCGCAGGACGCGTTCAAGGACGCGGCCGATTCAGTCAACAGCCTGGTCGCCGACGCGCAGGCGTCGGTGCAGAAAGCCGCGGACCAGGTGCGCGACACCGCCCAGCCGGCCGGAGACGCCGCGACGACGGCCGGCGCGAAACCCTTGGCGGACACGGCGCCGCCGCCCGATCTTCCCCAGGCCCTTGGGCCGGAAGCCAAAGAGACGGTCCAGCCGGCGCCCGCACCCGCGGCCGCCGCGAAACCGAAAGAATCCCCCGCCCCGGCGCAGCCCGCCGAGCCGGCCCCTGAACCAACCCAGGCATCCAATCCTTCCCATCCCGGGACGCCCACGTGACTCAAGACGCCCCTGACGACGAATCCAGCATCGCATCCACCCAGGATTCCTTCATTTCGCACCTGATCGAACTGCGCACCCGCCTGATGCGGGCCGTGGCGGCGGTGCTGATCATCTTCGTGGTGCTGTTCATCTACCCCGGCGCCGGCAAGATCTACGACATTCTGGCCGCGCCCATGCTGGCGTCGCTGCCGGCGGGCACGCGCATGATCGCCACCGGGGTGATCACGCCGTTCATGGTGCCCATCAAGGTCACTCTGCTGGTCGCGTTCGTGCTGGCGCTGCCCGTGGTGCTGTACCAGGCCTGGGCGTTCGTCGCGCCGGGCCTGTACAAGCACGAGCGGCGCATGGCCGTGCCGCTGATCCTGGCCAGCACCTTTCTGTTCCTGCTGGGCATGGCGTTCTGCTATTTCGTGGTGTTTCGCACGATATTCCACTTCATCGCCCATTTCGCGCCGCAATCGATCACTCCGGCGCCAGACATCGAGGCCTACCTCAGCTTCGTCATGACCATGTTCATGGCCTTCGGCATCGCGTTCGAAGTCCCCATCTTCGTCATTTTGCTGGTCAAGACGGGCGTGGTCACGGTGGAAAAACTGCGCTCGGTGCGCGGCTATGTCATCGTGGGGGCGTTCATCATGGCCGCGATCGTCACGCCGCCCGACGCGCTCAGCCAGTTCATGCTGGCCTTCCCCCTGTGCCTGCTGTTTGAAATCGGCGTGTTCGTCGCCGCCCGCCTGAAGAAGCACACCGCGACGCAGGACGAAGAAGACGAGGACGACGAGTCGTCGGACGTGGCGACCGCCGAAGACGACGAATCATAAACAGCGAACCATAAGGTCGGTCCGCGCCCCGATGGCCGGGGGCGTCATTCCCGGTTTTCGGGCGGGCGCACACCGACCTTGACCTGCACCTTGCGCGTGCGGCCGTCGCGCAGAATGGTCAGCGTGACGTCTTTTCCCGGCGGCCTGGGTGCGATCAGGTTCAAAAATCCAATAGTGTCGTATACCGTGCTGCCGTCGATCTGGCGCACGATATCGCCCACGCGTATGCCCGCGGTCCAGGCCGGCCCGCCCTTGAGGATGCTGGCCACGATCACGCCATTGTCCTGGCTCAGATGAAACGCCCGGGCCAGGTCCGGCGTGATGTCCTGCGGTTCTATGCCCAGCCAGCCGCGCGTGACATGCCCGGTCTTGATGATCTGCTCCATGATCTTGCGCGCGGCGTGCGCCGGGATGGCGAAGCCTATGCCCAGCGACCCGCCCCCGGATTCGGAATAGATGGCGGTGTTGATGCCGACCAGGTGGCCGGACGTATCGATCAGGGCGCCCCCGGAATTGCCGGGATTGATCGCCGCGTCGGTCTGTATGAAATTCTCGTAGATGTTCAGGCCCAGCCGGTTGCGCCCCAGCGCCGACACGATGCCCATGGTGGTGGTCTGCCCCACGCCGAACGGATTGCCTATGGCCAGCACGACGTCGCCCACGCGCACCTGATGGTCATTGTTGAACGTGATGGAAGCCAGGTCGGGCAGATCGATCTTGAGCACCGCCAGGTCGCTGTCGGGGTCGGCGCCCACCAGCTTGGCCTTGGCCTGGCGGCCATCGTGCAAGGCGACGCGGATGGCGTCGGCCGCTTCGATCACGTGGTTATTGGTCAGGATGTAGCCGTCGTCGTCGACGATGACGCCCGAGCCCAGGGCCGTGGTCTTGTGGCTGCGGCTGAAACCCGGCAGATTGCGAAACAGCCGGTCCAGGTCGGGATCGTTGAGCAGCGGCACGATCGATTCGCGCACGCGTTTGCTGGTATAAATGTTGACGACCGCCGGCGCGGCCGCGGCCACGGCATCGGCGTACGATATCGGCGCCATGGCCGCGACCGTCGCCGGAGCCTGCCGCCGGGCGTGGATCCAGTCGGGCCGCAGGGTCGCCACGATGAACAACGCACCAAGGCACACCGTCACGGTCTGGGTAAATAACAACCACAATCGACGCATACGTATACAGGGCAAAAAATGAATCAGGTTTCCACGACGGATCTGGCCTTCTGGCTGGACCAGACTCTGCAACCGGAACGCTTCCGGGATTATTGTCCAAACGGGTTGCAAGTTGAAGGCAAAGCCACGATTAGTCACATTATCGCCGGAGTCACCGCCTCGCAGGCGTTACTGCGCGCCGCGGTGGACCGGCGCGCCGATGCCGTGCTGGTTCACCACGGCTGGTTCTGGAAGAACGAGAACCCATGCATCGTGGGCACGAAGCGCCAGCGCCTGGATCTGGCGCTTCGCGCCCAGTTGAACCTGTTCGCCTACCACCTGCCCCTGGACGCGCATCCCGTGCTGGGCAACAACGCGCAACTGGCCCGGGCGCTGGGCCTGGAACCCGAGCGCCACGAAGACGGCAGCCCGCGCACCTGCGGGCCCGACAACCTGGTCTGGCTGGGGCGCTGCCAACCCCCCAGGACGCTGGACGAACTGCGACACACTATTTGCAATGCCTTACAACGAACACCGCTGGTTGTTGGCAATCCACAACAAGTCATCGAGCGCGTCGCCTGGTGCACGGGCGCCGCGCAGGGCATGATGCCATCGGCGATCGACGCCGGCGCGCAACTCTACATTACCGGGGAAGCGTCCGAACAAACCTTCCACCTGGCGCAGGAAACCGGCACGGCGTTCGTGGCCGCGGGCCATCACGCCACGGAACGCTACGGCGTCGCGGCCCTGGGCCGGGCCATCGCCGAAGAATTCGGGATACGCGTGGATTTCGTCGATATCGACAACCCCATCTGACTGACGGATTATTTCCTGAGCAGGTCGCGGATTTCGCGCAGGACCAGCACGTCTTCGGGCGTGGGGGCCGGTGCCGGCGGCGCGGCCTCTTCTTCATGGACCATGCGCCGGCGCGCGCTGTTGACCGCCTTGACCAGGCAGAACACCACGAACGCCAGCAGGATGAAGTTGATGAGAATCGTCAGGAAATTGCCCCAGCCCAGCAGCACGGCGCCGGCCTTGAGCATGTCGGCATAAGTGTGCGGCCCGGCGTAGTTGGCCGGCTCGCGCAGCACCCAGAACATGTTGGCGAAGTCGACCTTGCCGCCCACGATGAAGCTGACTATGGGCATGATGACGTCTTTGACCAGTGAATCGATGATCTTGCCGAACGCCGCGCCGATTATGACGCCGATGGCCAGATCCATCATGTTTCCCTTGACCGCGAACTCGCGAAATTCCGTGAGGAAACCCTTTGCTTTACTCATGCGTTTCTCCTGTGGCGATTCACCGATGGCCGCGCTGACGCTATAATAAACGGTTGTTATGGGTTTACATATACAAAAAGCGGCAAAAACGGCAATTAGTATGCCCCGGACAAGGGCACGAATAAGGATACAAGAATGAGTCAGGATACGACACAGCTCGATGATACAGGCGCGGTTGACCCCAACCTGCCGCCTGATCCTTCGCGCCGTCTCTGGGTCGCCTCCGCCTGTACGTTGGGCGGCGTGGCCGGTGTAGCAACGGTGGTCCCGTTTGTCAGCTCTTTTGCTCCGTCGGAACGGGCCAAGGCAGCCGGCGCTCCGGTCGAGGTCGACATCAGCGCCATCGCCCCTGGCGAAATGCGCACCGTGGCCTGGCGCGGCAAGCCCGTGTGGATCCTGCACCGCACCCCCGAACAAATCAAAGATCTGAAGAAGAACGACCCGTATCTGGCCGACCCCAACTCCGATCGCCCGGGCTTCACGCCCGCCTTCGCCAAAAACGAATACCGCTCGCGCAAGCCCGAACTCTTCATCTGCGTCGGCATCTGCACGCATCTGGGCTGCTCGCCCACGCCCCGCTTCGCCGTCGGCCCCCAGCCCGGGCTGCCCGCGAACTGGGAAGGCGGTTTCCTGTGCCCTTGCCATGGCTCCATGTACGACCTGGCCGGACGCGTCTTCAAGAACGTACCCGCCCCCGATAACCTCGAGGTCCCTCCCTACATGTTCTCGGACAACGACCAATTGCTGACCATTGGCGTGAACGAGAAACCCAAGGCATAAAATAAAGCACCCACAGGGGCGCTTCAACAACTTCGGCACACGACACCAAGTCGGTTGCACGCCTCGTAAGATAGAAAAGGAGCCGTTTTCATGGCTGGCGAGAAAACCGTCGAAACGACAGGGCTTTTAGGCTGGATAGACAAGCGATTTCCGCTGACGTCCACCTACAAGGCGCATCTGTCCGAATACTACGCACCCAAAAATTTCAATTTCTGGTACTTCTTCGGGTCCCTGGCGCTGCTGGTGCTGGTCATCCAGATCGTCACCGGCATTTTCCTGGTCATGAACTACAAGCCCGACGCCGCGCTGGCGTTCGCGTCGGTCGAATACATCATGCGCGAAGTGCCCTGGGGCTGGCTGATCCGCTACATGCACTCCACCGGCGCGTCCATGTTCTTCGTGGTGGTGTACCTGCACATGCTGCGCGGCCTGTTCTACGGCTCGTACCGCAAGCCGCGCGAACTGATCTGGATCTTCGGAGTGGCCATCTTCCTGTGCCTGATGGGCGAAGCCTTCTTCGGCTACCTGTTGCCGTGGGGCCAGATGTCGTACTGGGGCGCGCAGGTCATCGTCAACCTGTTCTCGGCCATCCCCTTCATCGGTCCCGACCTGTCGCTGTGGATCCGTGGTGACTACGTCGTGTCCGACGCCACCCTGAACCGCTTCTTCGCCTTCCACGTCATCGCCATCCCGCTGGTGCTCATCGGCCTGGTCGTGGCCCACCTGGTGGCGCTGCACGAAGTGGGGTCGAACAACCCCGACGGCGTCGAAATCAAGCAAGGCCCGAAAGACCGCTACGGCCGCCCCATCGACGGCATCCCGTTCCATCCGTACTACACGGTGCACGACATCATGGGCGTCGCCGGCTTCCTGCTGGTCTTCGCCGCCATCGTGTTCTTCGCCCCGGAAATGGGCGGGTACTTCCTGGAAGCCAACAACTTCATCCCGGCCGATTCGCTGAAAACGCCGCCGCACATCGCGCCGGTCTGGTATTTCACGCCGTTCTACACCATGCTGCGGGCCACCACCAGCGACTTCACCTGGGTGCTGTCGGCGGGCGCCGTCATCGCCGCCGCGGCCCTGTTCCTCAAGGGCAAGCTTTCGGGCGCCTGGCGCATCATCATCCCCGTCATCCTGATCATCATCGCCGTGCTGATGAAAACCCTGGAAGCCAAGTTCTGGGGTGTGGTGACCATGGGCGGTTCGGTCGTCATCATGTTCTTCCTGCCCTGGCTCGACCGTTCACCGGTCAAGTCGATCCGCTACCGGCCTACCTGGCACAAATTCCTGTACGCGATCTTTATCGTCGATTTCCTGATCCTGGGCTTCATCGGCACCAAGCCGCCCAGCCCCACGCTTAACGTGATCAGCCAGATCGGAACCGTGTACTACCTGGGCTTCTACTTCCTGATGCCCGTCTGGAGCCGCTTGGGCAAGTTCAAGCAGGTTCCCGACCGAGTCACGTTTCGCGCCCACTAAGGTCCATACTATTTCACGGAAAGATCATGATTAAAAAGCTGCTTGGTGCCCTTGCGTTATCCCTGACCTGCGCGCTTGCCTTCGCGTCGGAAGGCGGATACACGCTTGACCACGCACCCGATCGACTCAACGACATGGCCGCGCTGCAAAACGGCGCCAAGCTGTTCGTCAACTACTGCCTGAATTGCCACAGCGCCAATTCCATGCGCTACAACAAGTTGACCGACCTGGGCCTGACCGACAAGGAAATCAAGAACAACCTGCTTTTCACCGGCACCAAGGTCGGCGACCTGATGCACGTCGCCATGCGCACCGACGATGCCAAGAAGTGGTTCGGCACCGCGCCCCCCGACCTTTCGGTGATCGCGCGCGCCAAGGGCACCGATTACATCTACACTTACCTGCGCTCGTTCTACCGCGACACGTCGCGGGCCACCGGCTGGAACAATCTGGTGTTCCCCAAGGTCGCCATGCCCAATCCGCTGTGGCAGCTGCAGGGCCCGCGCACGATGAAGCGCGTCACGGTCCACGAAGCCGAAACGTCCTCGGGCGCCGAACAATGGGAACGCACGACCGCCCAGTACGACGATCAGGGCTATTCGACCGTCAAGACCGACACCCTGAAGGACTACCACGGCGACCCCATCGACAAGGCCACGTTCACGTTCACCAGCGACGCGCAGCGCACGGCGTTCGACAACAATGTCGCCGACCTGGCCAACTTCCTGCAATGGATGTCCGAACCTTCGCAGCAGTTCCGCAAGGAACTGGGGGTCTGGGTCATGCTGTTCCTGCTTCTGTTCTTCGTTGTCGCCTGGCGTCTTAATGCCTCATACTGGAAAGACGTCAAATAGTCCCGGTGCGACCCGATCCCGGCAGCTTGTCCAAGCTTCAGCTGCCGGTCAAGAAATAGGCGTAAGGTTGTACGCCTATTTCCCTTTTCCAGAGCCACTTTTCACGGTGCGCTCTTGTTTTCTTTTCTAAGACTGGAACTCACGCCATGATGGTGCTCTACTCTGGAACGACCTGCCCTTTCTCGCAGCGCTGCCGGTTCGTCCTGTTCGAAAAAGGCATGGATTTCGAAATTCGCGACATCGACCTGTACAACAAGCCCGAAGACATTTCCGTGATGAATCCGTACGGCCAGGTGCCCATTCTGGTCGAACGCGACCTGATCCTGTACGAATCGAACATCATCAACGAATACATAGACGAACGCTTCCCGCATCCGCAACTGATGCCGGCCGACCCGGTCATGCGCGCACGCACGCGCCTGTTCCTGTACAACTTCGAAAAAGAATTGTTCGTGCACGTTTCCACGCTGGAAAACCGCATCGACCCGAACCCCAAAGACCAGGAACAGGCTCGCCAGAACATCCGCGACCGCCTGTCGCAACTGGCCCCCATGCTGCTGAAGAACAAGTACATGCTGGGCGAGGAATTCTCGATGCTGGACGTGGCCGTGGCGCCGCTGCTGTGGCGTCTGGACCATTACGGCATCGAACTGCCCAAGAACGCGGCCCCGCTGCAGAAGTACGCCGAACGCATTTTCTCGCGCCCGGCCTACATCGAAGCGCTGACGCCCTCTGAAAAAGTCATGCGCCGCTGATCATGCCCGAATCGTCGACCAAGCCCTACCTGCTGCGCGCGCTGCACGAATGGTGCACCGATAACGGCTATACGCCGCATATCGTGGTGACGGTCGACGCCAACACCGTGGTGCCGCGCAATCACATCCACGACGGCCAGATCACCCTGAACATCGGCACGCTGGCGACCAATCGGCTTGTCATCGGCAACGATTACATCGAATTCGAGGCCCGGTTCAGCGGCGTGACCGAACACATCTATGTGCCGGTGGCCGCCGTGTCGGCCATTTACGCGCGTGAAACCGGCGCGGGCATGGGCTTCGACGTGGTCGAATCCCAACCCTACCCCGGCAGCGCATCGGCCCGCGACGCCGTCGCCGACGATGCGCCCAAGGCCCCGGGCAAAACCTCGGCCAAGAGCGCTGCACCGGACGACCCGGGGCCCGACGACGACCCCAAGCGCCCGCGCCTGACCATCGTCAAATAGCCCGCGCGCGCTTTTTCAGGGCTTGTACAACGCCGCCAGCCTGGCGGTTTCGCGCGCCAGCACGGCCACATCCATCCCCACCGCGGTAAACAACGTGCCCAGCTTCATATAGCGGCGCGCATGTTCTTCGTCCATGGCCAGGATGCCTGGAGCCTTGCCGCAGGCCAAAATACGCCGCACGGCGTCAGCGATGGCCCGCTGCACGTCGGCATGGCCGGAATCGCCCGTGTGGCCCATGCTGGCCGCTAGGTCGGCGGGCCCGATGAACAGGCCATCGACGCCGGGCACCGCGGCGATCTTTTCCAGGTTGTCCAGGCCGCGCTGCGATTCGATCTGCACCAGCACGCACAACTGGCTTTCGCACTTGCGGGCATAGTCGCCGACCCGGCCGAAATGGCTGGCACGCATCACGCCGCCCGCGCCGCGATGGCCAAGCGGCGGGTAACGCGTCCCCGCGACCGCGCGCGCCGCCTCGTCCGCATCTTCCACGTACGGAATCAGCACCGTCTGGGCGCCCACGTCCAGCAGGCGCTTCAGTTGCACCGGGTCGTTCCAGCTGGGACGCACCACGGGCGAGACCGGGTACGCCGCCACCGATTGCAATTGTCCCAGCACGCTTTCGATGTCGTTGGGCGCGTGTTCGGTGTCGATCACCAGCCAGTCGAAACCCGAGCCGGCCACGATTTCGGCGCAATAGCGGCTGCCCAGCGACACCCAAAGCCCTACCTGCTGCTGCTTGGCAAGCAGCGCGCGCTTGAATTGATTGACAGGAATATCCATGTGAAACCCTAAAAAAATCCATTCCAGGTTTCGATGATACCCGCTTTGGAAGCGTGCATTCCCGCGCACGCGCACGGGGCCCCGCACGAGCGGATCCAGGCCAACCAGCGGGGAAAACCGGTTAGAATAACGCCTTTGCCGGCTTAGCTCAGTTGGTAGAGCAGCGCACTTGTAATGCGAAGGTCGGGGGTTCGACTCCTCTAGCCGGCACCATATAAATCAAGGTACATACCGGACACTTCGTTAACGGTTTGTACCGGTCACATGGTTTACACCTGGAGGCCAGGTTCCACCCGGCAACTTTCCAAGTCAAAGAAACCCCGCTCTCCCATCAAGAGAACTCTCCCCCCAAGAAAAGTGACCTACGGGCATATCCGAAGGCTAGAAACGGCGGGCACCGCACCCGACCCTACAGAGCTTCGATCGCCGGATAGAACTCGCGATTTTCTCGCAACATGCGCGCATGCACATCGCGCAGGATCACATTGGCCTCGTCGCGGAACTGCTCGGGGTTGCGCGACAGCGCCGTGGCGTTGCTCCAGCGGCGGGCGAAACTGATGAAAGTGCTGGCAATACCCTTCATGTCATCTTGGTAATTCTGCGCCATCAAGGCTATGGCCGCGTTGCCGCTGCGGCGCAACAACGGATACAGGATACGGTCTTCAATAGCCAAATGCGCCGTGACGGTCGCGGACAGCACCTTGATTTCATGGGCGATATCCACCGCATGCTCGGCGATGCCGTGATGAGTCAGTTTCCTCAAGGCGGCGATGCCGCCGAGAATGTCCACATGCTGGTGCTTGAAGCGGCCGATTTCCATGATAATTTTCCTCGATTATGCAACGCTGGTGACTTCCACCAGCATTAAGATTTATATTACGAGGATCTTCTCCATGAGGTGCGATCACGCACATTCCTGTCGAGGGTATTGAGGACGGTAAAGTGTGCGCGTGGCTGCCGCCCGACATGCCCTTGGGCATACACTGGCAGCGGTGACACCACAAGCTGGACACAGCCATGAAAATCAAGACGACGAGCCCGATGAAGCTGGAGGGCTATCTTTTTTCACTTGTCTACGGCATCACGTTCCTGCGCCTGGCGTGGCTTATGGCCGAGGGCGCCGATCCGCGCCCGGTGCTGTTCCTGATGGCCTGCTGCGCCGTCTGGTTCTTCCTGATCGGCCTGATCACTTACCTGGTCGAGAAAAATTTGCGGAAGACCCTCGACAACCAGCGCCGCAACCGTCGATAGGCGCCGGTGCGTCCGGAACCCGCCGAACGGCCGGCATATCGGATCGGCGGCCCGCGCGGCTATCTTGAAACAAGCCCCAGGCGCTCATGCCACTGGGCGATGGATTCCTCGGGATAGATGTCGAAGAACTGGTCGCGCGGGTGCTTCTGCACCTGCACCCATGGCGCCTTGAATTCCAGCATCAGGTGCGTGGTCTCCGGCGCCGCAGGCAGGGGCGTGTCGATGGCCGAGGCAAAGGGATGGATCAGTTCGGGCCATTCGGGGCTGAACAGCCACAGGGCGCTGCCGCAACGGCTGCAGAAGTGCCGCTGGGCCGTGCTGGAATGGGCGCGCGCCTGGCCGGGATTCTTGATCCGGGCGTGATAGATCGAGATGTTCTTCGCGCCGGTCACTTTCATGGTGCGGGCGTCGCCGCCCAGATTGATGGCATACCCCCCTCCGCCCTGCGTTTTTCGGCAGATCGAACAATAACAGCGTTGATAGGGGTACGGGGTGGCGCTCTCCAGGCTGAAGCGCACAGCGCCACAATGACAGGAACCTTGAAGCCGCATGGTGAATCCTTTTCGTGGATACAGGATCATTTTCCCATATCTGGGCAACATGCGACGGAAGGATCAGGCGATGACGCCCGCCTGGCGCCAGGTGGCCAGGTCGTCAGCCGAAGCGCCCAGCACGCCTTGCAGGACGTGGTCGGTATGTTCGCCCAGGCGCGGCGGCGCAGTGGGCGAGCGCGGCGGCGTATCGCGCAGGTTCAAAGGCGAGCGCATCAGTCGCAGGGTTCCGTGACGCGCGTCGGGTGTGTCGACCACCAAGCCCCTGGCCGCGATTTCGGGCGCGTCCAGCGCCTGGGGAACCGTGCGCACCGAGCCTGCCGGAATGCCGGCGGCGCGAATCTTTTCCAGCCAGTGCGCATTGGACTGCGTGGCCAGCACGCTTTCCAGTTGAGGCAGCAAGGTGTCACGGTTCAATACCCGCGAACGGTTGGCGCGATAGCGCTCGTCGGCGGCCAGGTCGGGAATACCCAGTACGCGGCACAAGGCCGCGAACTGCCCGTCATTGCCCACCGCCAAGGCGAAATAACCGTCCGCGGTTCGCACGATTTGATAGGGCACGACCGTGGGATGAGCGTTGCCGAAGCGTTCGGGAACATGTCCGGCTGCCAGGTAACCCATGCCGATATTGGCCAGCACATTGACGGCGCCGTCGAGCAGCGCCAGATCGATCAACTGCCCCTGACCGGTGCGTTGCCGGACAAGCAGCGCCGCCAGGACCGCCTGCACGGCATTCATGCCCGTGACCAGGTCGGTGATGGCCACGCCTAATTTCATGGGTTCGCCCCTTTCCTCGCCGGTAATGGACATCAGTCCGCTTTCGGCCTGGATGGCGAAGTCGTAGCCGGGCTCGGCGGCGCGGGGCCCGGTGCGCCCGTACCCCGAGATCGAGCAGTAGATCAACCGCGGATTGACCTGGGCCAGTGCGTCGTAGTCCAGGCCGAACCTTTCCAGCGCGCCCAGCCGATAGTTCTCGACCAGCACATCGGCCTGCCGCGCCATGCGCCGCACCAGTTCCTGGCCCCGGGGGTCTTTCAGGTTGATGGCCACGGACTGCTTGCTGCGGTTGGTACACATGAAATAGGTCGATTCGCCGTCCAGGTCGGGCGGCGTCCAGGTGCGGGTATCGTCGCCGTGCCCGGGCGCCTCGATTTTCCAGACCTCGGCGCCCAGATCCGCCAGAGTCTGTGTGCACCACGGACCGGCCAGCACGCGGCTGAGGTCCAGCACCTTGACTCCGTCCAGAGGCAATACGGACTGGCCCGCGGCACGGTTCTTTTCATCCTGCCCCTGATCGCGGCTCATGCTTGCTCCATGGAAAACTGACTGCGGATAAATGATAGCGCGCCGTGCCGGGTGTCCCGCAGCAGGGCTTCCCCTACCACGCCGGCCCAATACGATTCGGAACCCGCCGCCAGGCGCCATTCGCGCAGCCGCCGAGTATACAACTGCAGATCGAATTCGTTGGTAATGCCCATGGCGCCATGCACGGCGTGGCCGATATCGGCAATGACCGGCGCCGCCTCGGCGCACCGGCTTTTGCCCAGCGCCGCCCCCAACGGCCTAGGCAACCAGCCAGCGCTGCTGCATGCCAACTGCGCCGCCATGCGCGCCGCCCAGGTATGCTCGGCCATGATGCTTATCTGATTCTGCACCGCCTGGAAGCGGCCAATGTGTTTACCGAACTGCGTGCGCTGGCCCGCATAATCCAGTGTCATGGCCAAGACCCGGTCGGCCGCGCCGGCGATCAGCACGGCATGGCACACCGCGTCCAGCTCGGCCAGGCCCGCCGCTCCCTCGGCCGAAGGCATGGCGACGTCCATCGCCTCGCCGGGCCGCGCGGGCCAGCACAGGGTGGCACCCAGGCCGCCCGGCACGTCGCCATGTTGTGCCTGGGCGCTGGCCACAGGCAACAAGACGCAGTCCGTATCGGTCGACGCCAGCACCCAGCGGCTGGTACGTCCGAACGATACATCGCGGGCAAGCCACGCACCGTCCTGGCGCTTGACGCCGAATCCGGCAATGGCTATGGGTCCGGGAGGCGAAGCGACGCCGGCCGCGTCAAGCCAGGCCCGCGCCAACATAGTCTGCCCGAACGGCACCGGCAAAACATGGCGCCCCGCCGCGAACAGCAGCGGAAACGCCTGGGCCAGGGTCAATCCGGCACCCACGGCCGCTTCGGGAACCAGCGCATCCAGGAACCCCGATTCCTCGATGCCGTCCCACATGGCTTCGGCGCTAGCGCCGCCATCCACGGCGCGCACCGCCGCCGGAGCAGCTATCTGTCCGAGCAGACGCTCGAACGCGTCGGTAAACATATCGTCCATGACTAAAAGCTCCTTAGCGCAGTCCCAGGCCGCGGGCGATGATGCCGCGCAAGATTTCGCGGGTGCCGCCACGCAGCGAAAACGACGGTGCCATCTGCTCCAGATACGCCAGCGTCCTGCGCAGGGATGCCGATACGGGCACATCGGGCGACGCACCCAGTATGTCGCCCAGGACTCGGGGAATCATCTGCTCTACCTCGGTGCCCAAGTCCTTGACCAGCGTGGCCTCTATGGCCGGGCTCTCGCCCCGGGCCAGCTTGGCCGTGACGGAGATGGACATGGCCCGCAACACGGCCAGCCAGGTCACGATACGACCCAGGGGCGCGGCGTATTGCTGGCCGGCCTGGCCCTGGGCACGGCAATGCGCCAGCCAGCCTTCCAGCAGGACTATGCTGGAATACACACGCTCCGGCCCGCTGCGCTCGAACGCCAGTTCGGCATTGACCTGGTTCCAACCGTCGCCTTCAATGCCGATCAGCGCATCGGGCGGCAGCACTACGTTATCGAAGAATACCTCGGAGAAATGCGCGTCTCCGGCGATATCGCGGATTGGACGGACTGTCAGCCCCGGAAGACTTAGATCGACGATGACCTGCGACAAACCTTTGTGCCGGTCGGCGGACTCGCCGCTGGTGCGCACCAGCGCAATCATATAGTGCGAGCGATGCGCGTTGGTGGTCCATATTTTGCTGCCGTTCAGCGTCCAGCCCGTGCCGGTGCGCACAGCGCGCGTACGGATGCTGGCCAGGTCTGACCCGGAATCGGGCTCGCTCATTCCTATGCAGAAGAAGGCTTCAGCACGGCAGATGCGCGGCAGATAAAAACGCTTCTGGTCTTGCGTGCCGTACTTCAGGATAAGGGGGCCGCTTTGGCGGTCGGCGATCCAGTGGGCCGACACCGGCGCCCCCGCACCCAGCAATTCTTCGGATAGAACGAAACGAGCGAACGGCCCTTTGCCGGCCCCGCCGAATTCCACCGGCAGGGTCAGGCCCAACCAGCCCCGCCTAGCCAGTTCGCGGCTGAATCCGGCATCGAAGCCCATCCACGAGCGCGCCCGCACATCGGGCGGCAGCGTATCGACGGTTTCCCGCAAAAACTCGCGTATTGCATCGCGTAACGCCTCGTCCTCATCCGGGAGCCGGGTCAGTTCAAGCATATCGATCATCGTCGAGCCCTGTTCTACCGCCGACGCGGTACGGAATGCGCATCATCCACGCACCGCACCGCGCCGGCATTGATTTGCCCAGCAGCATCTGTCGGGGCTGGTGCGATACCATATCTATATTATCGTATCCACCAGAAGGCCCGCCATGAGCCCAATACTGAGTTTCGAACAAGACGGCCACGGCATCGTCACCCTGACCATGAACGACGACGCCACGCGCAACGCCCTGACCGGCAGCGCCATGGTGGACGAGTTCCTGCGCGCGTTCCAGCGCATCGAGGCCGATCGCGGCGCGCGCGTGGTCATCGTCACGGGCGCCGGCAAGGCGTTTTCATCGGGCGGCAACATCTCTGAAATGGGGCGGCAGCTGAAACCGGAATTCAGCACGGCCACGCTGCGGCACGAATACCGGGAAGGCATACAGCGGCTGCCCCTGGCGCTGCACAAGCTGGACGTGCCCACCATCGCCGCCGTCAACGGGCCCGCCATAGGCGCGGGCTTCGACCTGGCCTGCATGTGCGATATACGCATCGCGTCCGAACAGGCCACCTTCGCGGAAAGCTTCGTCAAGCTCGGCATCATCGCCGGCGATGGCGGCGCCTGGTTCCTGCCGCGCCTGGTCGGGATGTCGCGGGCGGCCGAAATGACGTTGACGGGCGATGCCATCGATGCCCGGACGGCGCTGGAATGGGGGCTGGTCTCCAGGGTGGTGGCGGCCGACACGTTGCTGGATCAGGCCCGGGCCCTGGCGCTGCGCATCGCCGCGAACCCGCCCGATGCGGTGCGCATGAGCAAGCTGCTTTTGCGCGAAGGACAATCCAGCCGGCTGGACACGGTGCTGGAAATGGCCGCGGCCTTCCAGGCCATCGCCCATAAATCCGAGGAACACGCGATCGCCGTGGACGCCTTCCTTACGCGCCGCAAGGAAAAAAAGGGCTAGAAGCGGTTGGGCGTGCGCACCCGATTGATCTATATTGGGCTTTTTACTGGCTCTTCATCAAGGAGGCGCATCATGGCAAGGCAGAATACGGCCGCGGCATCGGGGCAATTCAAGATCGGCGGCGATCTGCCGGTCAACCGCCTGGGGTTCGGCGCCATGCGCATCACGGGCCGGGGCGTGTGGGGCGATCCGGCCGATCCGGCCGCGGCGCGCGCCGCCCTGGCCCGGATTCCCGAACTGGGCATCAATCTGATCGACACCGCGGACAGTTACGGACCGTATGTCAGCGAAGACCTGATCCGCGAAGTGCTGCACCCGTATCACGGCATGGTCGTCGCCACCAAGGGCGGACTGACCCGGCAGGGACCCGATGCATGGCTGCCGGTGGGCCGCCCGGAATACCTGCGCCAGTGCGTGCTGATGAGCCTGCGCCGACTGGGGGTGGAACGCATAGACTTGTGGCAGTTGCACCGTATCGACACGGCCGTTGCCCAGCAGGAACAGTTCGAGGCCATTGCCGCAATGCGCAAGGAAGGCCTGATCCGCCACGCGGGTCTAAGCCAGGTCAGCGTGGAACAGATCGAGTCGGCGCAAAAATACTTTCCGGTGGCCACCGTGCAGAACCGGTTCAATCTTGCCGACCGCGAAAGCGAAGACGTGCTGGACTACTGCACGCGGCACCATATCGGCTTCATCCCCTGGTATCCGCTGGCGGCGGGCCAGCTTGCGGGTCCGGAATCCGTGGCCGTCAAGATCGCGCAGCGGCTGGGCCTGACCCAGGGCCAGCTTGCCCTGGCCTGGCTGCTGAAGCGTTCCCCCGTCATCCTTCCCATTCCGGGCACGTCCAGCGTCGCGCACCTGGACGAGAACACGGCGGCCGCCGGCGTGGTCCTGTCCGACGACGACTTCACGGCGCTGAACGGGCTGGCGTAGCGGGGCCGATGACGCCGCGCGACACGGCGTCGCCCCGCCTAGCGCCGGAACAGGCTGCTTAGCAGCGCCAGCACGGCCAATACGATGAAGACGAAGAACAACACCTTCGCGATCGATGCGGCGCCGGCGGCAATGCCGCCGAAACCCAGAGCTGCGGCAATAATGGCGATGACGAAAAAAATGATCGAATAGCGCAGCATGATGCTTCTCCGTTTGTTTGTGATCCAACCCTTGTGTGCCCATCCCCGGCAATGGCCGCGTAGACGCAAGCCGCCACGCCCGTCTGCGAACCCCGCGAACGTTGTCCTTACACTAGCGGTTTGCCGCCGCCGGGGCCAGCGCAAAATACCAATGAATGTAACGGTCCCGTACCCGGCCCTGCGCCCCGGTTCATACGTCCATCCGGCCGGAACGTTTTCGCGGGCCGGCAACATGCCGTTAATAAACAGATAGCGCTGTTACAAGAAAGTGCAGCCCGGACGGCCCGACGCTTCACCGGGGATTGTTGCCGTGATTTTTTTATTGATTGATCGTTCAATATAAAAAATATATACTGGCCCGGAAAAGCACCGCGCCATCGCCGGCGCCCCCTCATTCATCACGAGAACGCCATGCCAAAAACAGGAATGCGTCCCATCCGCCGCGCCCAGTTGATCCAGGCGACGCTGGGGGTGATCGACCAGGCCGGGCTGGCCAACGCCACCATGGCCGGCATCGCCAGGCAGGCCGGCACGTCCACCGGCATCGTCAGCCATTATTTCGGCGACAAGATGGGTTTGCTGCAGGCCACCATGCGTTCGGTGCTGCGCGATCTGTTCCGGGCCATGCACGACCGGCGCCAGGCCTTGCGCGACGCCTCGCCCGGCGCGCGCCTGCACGCCATGATCGACGCCAATTTCGACGCCAGCCAGATCAGCAACGCCGTGCGCAAGACCTGGCTGGCCTTCTGGTCGTCCAGCATGCACGAGCCCGCCCTGCAACGGCTGCAGCGCATCAACCAGCGCCGCATGCAGTCGAACCTGTGCTGCGTGTTCCTGGAGGCCATGCCGCCGGACCGCGCCCGCAACGCGGCGACGGGGCTGGCCGCCATGATAGACGGGCTGTGGCTGCGCGCCGCCCTGTCGAACGACGCGGCCGACACCGAACTGGCGCGCCGGCTGGCCTACCAATACGTCGCCTTCCAGCTTGCCGGACCAGCGCGCACACCGGAAAAGTCCTCTGCCAGGAAACCCGCATGACGACATTCGCCGAACAGAAACTCTACATAAACGGCCGCTACACGGACGCCCGCAGCGGACGGACGTTTGCGTCCATCAACCCCGCCAACGGCGAAACCCTGGCCCGGGTGCAGCAGGCAAGCGGCGAAGACGTCGACCGCGCGGTGGCATCGGCGCGCCAAGGTCAGCTTGCCTGGGCCGCGCTGACCGCCATGGAGCGCTCGCGCATTCTGCGCCGCGCCGTCGCGCTGCTGCGCGAGCGCAACGACGAACTGGCCGAACTCGAAACCCGCGATACGGGAAAACCCATCAGCGAGACCCGCAGCGTCGATATCGTCACCGGCGCCGACGTCATCGAATACTACGCGGGGCTGGCACCGGCCCTGGAAGGCGCGCAGATTCCCCTGCGGCCCAGTTCGTTCGTCTACACGCGGCGCGAACCGCTGGGCGTATGCGCCGGCATAGGCGCCTGGAACTACCCTATCCAGATCGCCTGCTGGAAGTCGGCGCCCGCCCTGGCGGCCGGCAATGCAATGATTTTCAAGCCCAGCGAAGTGACCCCGCTAAGCGCCCTGAAACTGGCCGAGATCTACACCCAGGCCGGTGTGCCCGACGGCGTGTTCAATGTGGTGCAAGGCGATGGCGGCGTCGGCGCGCTGCTGGGCGCGCACCCGGACATCGAAAAAGTATCGTTCACCGGCAGCGTGGAAACCGGCAAGCGCGTCATGAGCCAGGCGGCGCTATCGACGCTAAAGGAGGTCACCATGGAGCTGGGCGGGAAGTCGCCGCTGATCATCTTCGAGGACGCCGACCTGGAACGCGCCGCCGACATCGCCATGATGGCCAACTTCTTCAGTTCGGGCCAGGTATGCACCAACGGCACACGGGTCTTCGTGCACCGGCGCATCAAGCGCGACATCGAAGCCCTGCTGCTGGAACGGGTCGGGCACGTGCGCATCGGCGATCCCATGGACCCGGACACCAACTTCGGTCCGCTGGTCAGCCGGGCGCAGCTGGAAAAATCGCTGCGCTATATCGATGCGGGACAGCGCGAAGGCGCACGCCTGCTGTACGGCGGCCGGCGCATGACGCAAGGCGCGTTCGGCGCGGGCTTTTATGTGCAGCCCGCCATCTTCACCGACTGCCGCGACGAGCACAGCATCGTGCGCGACGAGATCTTCGGCCCCGTCATGAGCCTGCTTGCCTTCGACGACGAAGAGCAGGCCATCGCGCGCGCCAACGCCACGCGCTTCGGCCTGGCGGCGGGCGTGGTCACCCGGGATCTGGCGCTCGCGCACCGGGCCGTGCACCGGATCGAGGCCGGCATATGTTGGATCAACACATGGGGCGAGTCGCCCGCGGAAATGCCGGTGGGCGGCTACAAGCAGTCGGGCGTGGGGCGCGAAAACGGCCTCACCACCCTGGAACACTACACGCGGCTGAAGTCGGTGCAGGTCGAACTGGGGGCTTTCCATTCCGTTTTCCAGGCCGGGGAAGGGCAATGAACGACAGGCCGGAATACGACTACATCGTCGTCGGCGCCGGATCGGCCGGCAACGTGCTGGCCGCGCGCCTGACCGAGGACCGCGACACCACGGTGCTGCTGCTGGAGGCGGGCGGCCCGGACTACCGCTTCGACTTCCGCACGCAGATGCCGGCGGCGCTGGCCTACCCCCTGCAGGGACGGCGCTACAACTGGGCCTACCGGACCGAGCCCGAGCCTTTCATGAACGGCCGGCGCATGGAATGCGGCCGCGGCAAGGGGCTGGGCGGGTCGTCGCTGATAAACGGCATGTGCTACATACGCGGCAATGCGCTGGATTTCGATCATTGGGCGAAACGTCCCGGCCTTGAAAACTGGAGCTACCTGGACTGCCTGCCCTATTTCCGCAAGGCCGAAGACCGCGACGTCGGCGCCAACGACTATCACGGTGCGGGCGGCCCCCTTAGCGTCACCACCCCGAAGCACGGCAACAACCCGCTGTACCACGCCATGATCGAGGCCGGGATACAGGCGGGGTACCCCGCCACCGACGACCTGAACGGCTACCGCCAGGAAGGCTTCGGCCCCATGGACCGCACCACGACGCCGGGGGGACGGCGCGCCAGCACGGCCAGGGGCTACCTGGACCAGGCGCGCAAACGGCCCAACCTGACGATAGTCACCCGGGCGCTGACGGAAAAATTGCTGCTCGACGGCCGCCACGCCGTCGGCGTGCGCTATCTGCGGGCGGGACGGGCTCAGGCGGCGTACGCCCGGCGCGAAGTACTGGTATGCGGCGGCGCCATCGCCTCGCCGCAACTGCTGCAGCGCTCGGGCATAGGGCCGGCCGGCGAGCTGGGCAAACTGGACATTCCCGTGATCCAGGACCTGCCCGGCGTGGGGTCGAACCTGCAGGACCACCTGGAAATGTACCTGCAGTACGAATGTACTCAGCCCATTTCACTGTACCCCGCGCTATTGTGGCGCAACCGGCCAAGAATCGGCGCACAGTGGCTGTTCCTGGGCACCGGCATCGGCGCCAGCAACCACTTCGAGGCCGGAGGCTTCATACGCAGCCGCGACGATGCGCCGTGGCCCGACATTCAATATCACTTCCTGCCCATCGCCATCAATTACAACGGCACCAACGCCATCCGCGCGCACGGCTTCCAGGCCCACGTCGGGTCGATGCGCTCGACCAGCCGCGGCCACGTGCGCCTGCGTTCGCGCAATCCGGCGGATTCCCCGCGCATTCTGTTTAACTATATGTCGCAGGCCCAGGACTGGACCGAATTCCGCGCCGCCTTGCGCATCACCCGCGAGATCATGCGCCAGCCCGCCCTGGCCCCCTACCGCGGCCGGGAAATCAGCCCCGGCGCCGACGCGGCCACCGACGCGCAAATCGACGCCTTCATACGCGCCCACGCCGAAACCGCCTACCATCCATCGTGTTCCTGCGCCATGGGCCAGGACGCCATGTCGGTGGTCGACGGCCAGGGCCGGGTCCACGGCATGACGGGCCTGCGCGTGATCGACGCGTCCATCATGCCGCGCATCATCACCGGCAACCTGAACGCCACGACCATCATGATGGCCGAAAAACTGGCCGACGCGATCCGGGGCCGCGACCCCTTGCCGCGCGCCTCGGTGGCCTACCACATCGCGCAAAACGAACCGGCCCGCACCCGCCCGCTCTGACGACGGAACGGACGCGGGCCGGTTCCGGGCACTAGAAGAAATGCGACATGCCTATGCGTACGTCGGACTGGTGGCTGCCCTGGGCCGGGGCGAAGCTGTAGCCTATGACGGCGTGCGTGCCGTCCGAAGCGGTCAGGTAGTCGCCAGAGACGTAGACCTGGGTGCGCTTGGACAAGGAATAGACCAGGGCGGCGGTGACCTGGTTCCAATGGGTATCCTCGAACAAGGTGTGCTGGTAGCCCAGCACGCCTTGCAGCGCCGCGGTGATGTCGTACATGCCGCCTATTTCGTAGACCTTCATGCTGGACGATACGTCGTCTTCGCTGCGGATGTCGGTGTAGGTGAAGTTGCCGGCCATGGTCAAACGGCCGAAATCGTAGCTGGCGCCCACCGCCATGGTGCCCAGCTTGTCGATCGTCAACGGCGTGTCGGCGTACAGATCGGTCACGCCGCCGGTGGCCGGGTCCTTGACGGCCACGGTCTGGCCCAGGAACGACGACACGCCGATCTGGGCATACGGATCCGCCGTGGTCTGATTCAATTGCGTATAGGCTATGCCGCTGGCGAACGGGCCCGACTGGTAGTGCATGCCCACGCTCCAGCCGCTGCCGTCGTGGAAGCTGTCGCTGATGTTGCTGAACGAGAACATGGCGCCGAATGTCACGCCGCCGAAATCCTGGCTGGAAAACTTCAGCGAATTGTCGAAGTTATCGCCCGACATGCGGTCGAAGTCGCCCTGGTGCACGGCATAGCCGCTGCCGAACGCGCTGATGTTGAAGGGCTCGACGTAATCCCAGGTGAAGTCCCACTGGCGGCCAAGCGTCAAGGAACCGATCTCGTTCTGCAGTCCCAGGTAGGCCTGGCGCCCGAAAAGCGCGCCGCCATGATTCACCTCGCCGGTATTCAGATTGAACCCGTCCTCCAGGGTGAATATGGCCTTGACGCCGTTGCCCAGATCTTCCTGTCCTTTCAGGCCCCAGCGGTTGCCGTTGAGTATGCCGTCCTCGGTACGAAGTTCCTGCGAACCGGTGGGACCGGTCACATACGTCAGCCCGCTGTCGATGACACCGTAAACCGTGACATCGCCCTGGGTCTGGGCCAGTGCGGTCTGCGTCAGCGCCGCCATGCCGGCCAGCGCGACCCATGTTTTGATACCTCTCATCCCATCTCCTCCTGCTTTGGTTTTGGGCGCGGCCACGCAAGCGTCTGGCGCCATTCGTTATCGGCCCCGGGCGCTGCAAGCCGCGCCGGGCCGTCTGCTTGAAAACAGGCACGCACCTTACAATCCCAACGCCTTCCTGACGGCGGGCAGGCCCGCGGCGCCGGTACGCGTGGTCACCCCGTCAAGCCAGGCCGCCAGGGCTTCCGGCTTCTTGCGCAGGGCGTCCCTGGCCACCGCGTTGGGGTCTTCGTGCTTTTCGATAATGCGCGCGATCATCTTGTTCTCGGTATCTATGCTGAACTTCATCTGGCCGAACAAGCGGCCAAGATTCGGGCACTGTTTGGCGTAATCGCGGCGCGCCACCGTGTACACCGTGGCGCTGCCGTAGTTCGGTCCGAAGTACGCATCGCCCCCTTTCAGATAAGTCAGGTGGAATTTCGCGTTCATCAAGTGCGGCTCCCAGGCCAGGAAAACAATCCATTTTCCGGTCCGCACCGCGCGCGAAACCTGCGAAAGCATGCCGGTTTCGCTGGACTCGATCAGTTTCCAGTCCTTCAGATGAAGACTCGCGGCGGCCATGGCATGCCGGATCTTCTGGTTTCCCGGCGCGCCCGGCTCGATGCCATAGATGACGCGCCCGAATTTATCGGCGTACCTGGACAGGTCGGCAAAGCTGTGCACCCCCGCCTTGGCGACGTAGTCCGGCACGGCCAGGGTGAATTTGGCGTTGGTCAGGTTGGTATCCAGGACCTCGATGGATTTCGACTTCAACAACGGCTCTATCAGCGGTTTCTGCGACGGCATCCAGTTGCCCAGGAAGACGTCGAGCTGCCCCGTGCGCAAACCCTGCAAGGTGATCGCCACCGAAAGATTGCGTATCGACTGCTGGTAGCCCAGCGCCTGGAGCACCACGCCGGCCATGGCATTGGTCGATTCGATATCCGTCCATCCAGGCGTGGACATGCGCACCTGGGAACAGGCCTGCGGCGACGCCGAGGCGGCGCGCGCAAAGCCAAGGAAAAACACCGCCACGCCTATGATGGCGCATTGCCTGGTCAATCTTTTCATGCCACGACCTCCTGGGAAAAGTGAATTGTTCAGGAAAACCCCCGACCCGCCGCATCGACCCTGGGAAAACGGGCCATGGCTTCGAGCGTATCCAGTTCTATGGTGTTGCGCATGAAGCGGCGGCTGGCATCCTGCACGGGCTGGTAGTCCCACGCGCGATGCGCGCCGCGCATTTCCGCGTCGAAATGAAAGCGGCGGCGACGCTGGCTGCCCAGCACGCGCTGATGCAAGGCGGAAAGATCCCAGCGCGCGCCGACCTGCTGGCGCAGCCGCGCCAGCAGGTCGGCCGCCTGGGGCCGGCCCGCCATATTATCGATTTCGTCCGGATCTTGCGACAGGTCGTACAGTTGGTCGGGGTCGGCCGGCGAATGAATGAACTTGTAGTTTCCCTGCCTGATCATGACGATGGGCGCCACCGCGCCTTCGGCCAGGTATTCGCCCAGAACCTGGTCGTGTCCGCCCGTGCCCTGCAAATGCGGCATCAGGCTGCGGCCATGAATGGCTTCGGGATAATCGGGCGCCCGGCCATCATTGGCCAGCTCGGCCAGGGTGGGCAGCACATCGGCCAGCGACACCGATTCGCCGACGCGCCGGGCCCGGAAGCGCCCGGGGGCGTGCACGATCAGAGGGATGCGGGCGGCCGGCTCGAAATACGACATCTTGTACCAAAGCCCGCGCTCGCCCAGCATATCGCCATGGTCGGCCAGCACCACGACGATGGTGTCCTCGGCCATGCCGGTCTGCCGCAATGTTTCCAGCAGATGGCCGAACTGCGCGTCGACATAGGACACGGCCCCGTAATACGCATGCCGGGCATGGCGCACCTGTTCGGGCGAGACCGGCGTGCCGTCCATGTCGCAAACATGGCGCAGGCGCCGGGAATGCGGATCCAGCCGTTCGGGCGCCAGGGCCACGCGCGGCATGTCGATGTCGTCGTCGCGGTAAAGATCCCAATACGCCTGGGGCACGGCGTAGGGATCATGCGGATGCGTCAGGGACACCAGCATGCAGAAGGGGCGCTCGTCGGCGTCGCGCGCCATGTCGAACAGCTTCTGCTTCGCGGCGAAGACCGCTTCATCGTCGAAATCCAGCTGGTTGGTGCGCACGCACACGCCGGCTTGCGTCACCGAGCTCATGTTGTGAAACCAGCTCAGCCGCCGCTCGGGATGATCCCAATCGGGCGCCCAGCCGAAATCGGCCGGATAGATATCGGTGGTCAGGCGCTCTTCGAATCCGTGCAGTTGATCGGCGCCGCAGAAATGCATCTTTCCGGACAGAATCGTCCGATAGCCGGCATGGCGCAGGTAATGTCCGAAGGTCAATACTTCGGAGGGCAGTTCCGCTCCGTTGTCGTACGCGCCTATGGCCGACGGCAGTTGCCCGGACATGAACACGTACCGCGCAGGCGCGCACAAGGGACTGTTGGTATAGGCCGAATCGAACACCACGCCTTCGTCGGCCAACCGCTGCAATGTCGGCGTCCTGGTCAGTTTATGACCGTAGATCGGCAAAGCGCCGGGCGTCAGTTGGTCGGCCATGAGCACGAGCAGATTAGGCTGCCGTTGTGCCATTTTTTTGTCTCCAATGATTAGACTAATTTATGATTTGGTGTCAATATATCCGCGTTGTTAAACGATGTGAAGGTGCAAATTTCTAATATATACATAAAATTAATTTATGGCAGAAAATTTCAGACTCCCCCCGCTCCAGGCTTTGGTTTTCTTTGAATCCGCCGCCCGGCACCTGAATTTCAGCGCCGCCGCGCGCGAGCTGGGAACGACCCAGCCGGCCGTCAGTCATCGCATAAGCCAGATCGAAGACGAACTGGGCACCCCCTTGTTCAAGCGCATCCACCGAGGCGTCGCACTGACCGTCGAAGGCATGCGTCTTCTGGAAGCCGTACGCCAAAGCCTGGACGTGCTCAAGGCCGCCACCGCCGACATCCGGGCGCGGCACGCCCGCAAAGTCATGACCCTGGCGGTCGATTTCGGCTTCGCCGCGTACTGGCTGATGCCGCGCCTGCCCAGCCTGCGCCAGGAATTGCCCGACCTGGAAGTGCGCATCGTCGCCTCGGAAGACGATTTCGACATACGCGGCGAACCGGTGGACTTCGCCATTTCCTTCGGCACCGGACACTGGGACGGCTGCCATGCCGAAATGCTGTTCCCTGAAAAAGTCGTGCCGGTGTGCAGTCCCGCCTTCCTGAAAGCGCACGCCCCCGTCAAGACGCCCCGGGACCTGGCCCCGTCGACGCTGCTGCACCTGGAAAACACGGGCCCGGCGCGCTGGCTGCGGTGGATAGACTGGTTTTCGTTCCACGACATCACGCCCGTCAACCCGGGCGGGGGCCTGAGCTTCAACAACTACACGCTGGTCATGCAGGCCGCCATCGCCGGCCAGGGCGTGGCGCTGGGCTGGATTCCCCTGATCGAAGACCTGCTGCGCACCGGCCAGCTGGTCAGCGCGCTGAAGCAGCCCCATACCACCCATAGCGGCTACTTCCTGGTCGAGCCGATTCCCCGCCGCATGACCGAACCGAACAACGTATTCCGGGAATGGATAACCCGGTGCGCCACGCAGAAACCCGCCGCGCCCAAACGCGGGGCGGCGCGTAAATAAGCTGGAAAACCACGCCATACAAACAAAGAGGACGACAATGAAATTCCTATCCAGACTGATATCGATGTTCCTGTGCGCGGGCATGGCCTGCACCTGTTTCGCGCAAGACCCGGCCACCTGCAAGACCGTGCGTTTCGCCGACGTGGGCTGGACCGACATCGCCGCCACCACCGGGCTGGCCTCGGTGGTGTTCGAAGGCCTGGGCTACAAGCCCGTCAAGACCATCGCCTCGGTGCCCATTACGTTCGTCGGCCTCAAGACCAGCCAACTGGACGTCTTCCTGGGCTACTGGACCCCCAGCATGACCCCCATCGCCGAGCCGTTCATCAAGAAACACCAGATCAAGGTGCTGGACAGGCCCAACCTGGTCGGCGCCAAATACACGCTGGCCGTGCCAAGCTACGTCTACGACGCCGGGCTGAAATCGTTCCAGGACATCGCCAAATACGCGGACAGGCTCGACCACAGAATCTACGGCATAGAACCGGGCAACGACGGCAATGCGCTGATCCTGGGCATGATCAAGAAGAACGAATTCGGCCTGGGCAGCTTCAAGCTGATGGCGTCGAGCGAAGCCGGCATGCTGGTGGCCCTGCGCCGCGCCGTCAAGCGCAAGCAATGGATCGTGTTCCTGGGCTGGGAACCCCACCCCATGAACGTCAAGCACAAGATCGACTACCTTAGCGGCGGCGACAAGGTATTCGGCCCGGACTATGGCGCCGCGCGCGTTTTCACGGCGCTTGCCCCCGACTACCTGGCGCGCTGCCCGAATGCCGGGAAGCTGGTGCGGAACCTGACCTTCACCACCGACATCGAAAACCACGTCATGGCGCCCATCATGAACAAGATCGAACCGGAACCGGCGGCCAAGGCCTGGCTGACCCGCCATCCCCAGGTGCTGAGCCAGTGGCTGGCGGGAGTCACCACGTTCGACGGCAAGACCAGCGGCCTGGCCGCCGTCCAGGCATACCTGAAACGTTAGCCCCGCCCGCGTGCTTGCCGCCGTCGCACCGGCGTCCCATAATGTTCTTTCATCATCAGGGAAACGACGCACCGGCGCAAAGCACGCATGATCGACTTCAAACAGATCGAAGCCTTCGTATGGGTGGCGGAACTGGGCGGGTTCCGCGCCGCCGCGGAAAAACTGAACACGACGCAGCCGGCCATTTCGCAGCGCATCGCGGCCATGGAAGGCCAGATGAACGTACGCCTGTTCGAACGCGGCGCGCGCGGGATCAAGGTCACCGAAAAAGGCCTGGAACTCCTCTCGCACGCCCAGCGCATCCTGGACATGCGCGCCGAAATGCTGCGCGTCGCCCAGACGCAGAACGCCATACGCGGCACTCTGCGCCTGGGCGTGGTCGAAACACTGGTGCAGACCTGGCTGCCGCGCCTGATCGAGCAACTGCACGAACGCTACCCGGCGCTGGTCATAGAAATCCACGTCGATACCAGCCATTTCCTGCGCGCCCAGCTGGCGTCGTACCAGATCGACCTGGCCCTGCTGGTAGGCACGTCGCAAGACCCCAAGGAAGTCCATATCCACCTGTGCGACTACAAACTGGCCTGGGTCGCCAGCCCCAGCCTGAAGCTGCATGGCCGCCCCATCGCCATTTCCGAACTCGGCGGCTATCCGGTGATTACCTATCCGGCGGTCAGCCAGCCATATCGCGCGGTCAAGGAAGCCTTGGTCAAGGGGGGCCTCAAGACCCCGCAGATGTACGGCTGCGCATCGCTTAGCACTATCGTGCACCTGATACGCTACGGCATAGGCCCCAGCGTCATCGCTCCGGCCACCATCGCCGACGAACTGGCCGAGGGCAAGATCTGCCTGCTGGACGTGGACGCCGCGATACCCGACGTGCGCTTCTATGCCTGCTGGTGCGATTCGCCCGACAGCCACACCGAACGCACCGTCGCCAAACTGGCGTGCGACATCGCCCGGCAGTCCAAGCGCGAGGACCGGCGCAAACAGTCCGAACGGCGCCAGGCCCGCCCATAACAATTTCTTATCGCCTGGCATCCGAACTTAGAATTGGACAAGACGGGTGCGGTACGGTGCAATCGTCGGATCTTTCGCACCGACCGGTCGCCGCCATGTCCTCGCCCACCCTCGCTTCGCCGCAGCCCGAAACCGACGCCGTGTACGGAACGCCGGCACAGCCGGGCAACAGCCGGCCGCCTTCCGATCCGTTTTTCCACGTATTCCCGCGATAACCGACGCGCATTGCCGTTTTCGTCGGATCCGACTTACCAAAAGGAGAAGTGCCATGAAACGAATGATTCTCTCGACGCTCGCCGCCGGTGCGCTGCTTGTCGGCGCCAGCGCACTGGCGCTGGACAAAGTCCCCAACCTGCCCAAGACGCACCTGCAGGTGGTGGGCGGCCTTAGCAACCTGACGGCCTACAAGAATTACGAGCACCCGTTCTGGACCAAGACCGTGCCGGAACTGTCGGACGGCCGGGTCACGGCGGACATCAAGGGCTTTAACGAAATGGGCCTCAAGGGGCCTGAAATCATGCGCCTGATCGGCCAGGGCGTCATACCGATAGGCACCGCCACGCTGGCGTATTTCGCCAGCGACAACGCCATCAACGAAGCCATAGACCTGGCCGGCCTGTCGCCCGACGCGAAGATCGCCCGGGAAGTCACCGACGCGTTCGCGCCCATCTACGCGAAGTACTACAAGAAGCAGAACGTCAAGGTGCTGGGTTTCTCGACCTATCCCGCGCAGGTGCTGTTCTGCAACGCCAAGATTTCCAGCCTGGCCGACATCAAGGGCAAGAAAGTGCGCACCAGCAGCCGCACCACCGCCGAATTCGTGCAGGCATTGGGCGGCACAAGCGTGACCATGGCGTTCGGCGACGTGGTGCCCGCGCTGCAAAACGGGGTGGTCGATTGCGGCATCACCGGTTCCATGTCGGGGTATTCGGCCAAATGGTACGAGGTCACCAAGTATCTGTACGCCCTGCCGATCAACTGGAACCAGCAGATCCACGCCGCCAACCTGGACTACTGGAACAAGCTCGATCCCAAAGTGCAGGCTTTCCTGCAAAAAGGCGTCGATCACATGACCGACCAGATCTGGGACGCAGCCGCCAAGGAAACCCAGGAAGGCTACGACTGCAATACCGGTTCGGACAACTGCCCGCTGCCGGTCAAAGGCAAGATGACGCTGGTCCAGCCCACCGAAGCCGACCGTGAACTGCTGAAGAAGATCACCGCCGACGTGGTCGTGCCCAAATGGGCGGCGCGCTGCTCGGCGCAATGCGTCAAGGACTTCAACGAGACCGTGGGCAAACTGCGCGGCATCACCGCCAAGAAATAACCATGAACCATCCAGACCACTACGCGGGGCTCAACGCGTTGTTGAGGCTCGCCCGGCAGTTGTCGCGCTTTGCCATGTGGGTCGCGGGCAGCCTGACGCTGCTTAGCGCCCTGTACATTTCCATCGACGTCGTCACCCGCAAGTTCTTCAGCTTTTCGCTGGGCGGATCCGACGAACTCTCGGGCTACGCGTTCGCAATCAGCATTTCCTGGGCATTGTCCTTCGCCACGCTGGAGCGCGCCAACATACGCATCGACGCCCTGTACCAGAAGCTGCCGACGCGCCTGTGCGCCCTGCTGGACTGGATTTCCCTGGTCTGCCTGGCCGTGTTCATCGTCTGGCTGACGCGCTATGCGGTCGACGTGGCGGCCACGTCGTGGACACGGCATTCCACCGCCAACAGCATCCTGGCCACGCCGCTATGGATTCCGCAGTATCTGTGGGTGGCCGGCCTGGTCTGGCTGTGCGTCGTGCTGGCGCTGATGCTGCTGCGCTCGTCCATCGCCCTGGTCACGGGCGACCTGAACACCGTTCGCGCCATTTGCGGCATACGCACCACCGCCGAGGAGGCTTCCGATGAAGCCGCCGCGGGCGTGCGCATGGTGCGGGGAGACGCCGCATGATCGCCACCGCGCTCGTCATCCTGCTGGTCCTTCTGGGCCTGAGCATTCCCGTCGGGGCCGCGCTGGGCGTGCTGGGCCTGATCCTGGACCCGCTGTATTCCATGCTGCCGCTTTCGCGGGCCATAGGCGAAGTCACCTGGAGCACCAGCAATGAATTCCTGCTGGTGGCCATTCCCCTGTTCATCATGCTGGGCGAAATCCTGCTGCGTTCGGGCCTGGCCGAAAAAATGTACGGCTCGATGAGCTTGTGGCTGTCGTGGCTGCCGGGCGGGCTGATGCACGCGAACATAGGCGCCAGCGCCCTGTTCGCGGCCACGTCGGGTTCCAGCGTGGCCACCGCCGCCACCGTCGGCACGGTCGCCATTCCCCAGATCGCCCGGAAAGGCTACAACGAATCCCTGTTCCTGGGCAGCCTGGCCGCCGGCGGTACGCTGGGAATACTGATTCCCCCATCGATCAACCTGGTCATCTACGGCGTGCTGACCAATACGTCGGTGCCCAAGCTGTACCTGGCGGGCATCATTCCCGGCATTGGCATGGCGATCCTGTTCATGGCGGCCATAGGCCTGGCATGCACGCTGAAGCCAGCCTGGGGCGGCCAGAAGATCCGCGCCAGCTGGGCGCAGCGCATCGCCAGCCTGGTGCACCTGATTCCGCCGCTGGGCATTTTCCTGCTGGTCGTGGGGTCGATCTACGCCGGCCTGGCCACGCCCACCGAGGCGGCGGCGCTGGGCGTGGTGGGCGCGCTGCTCCTGGCCGCCTGGGCCCGCAAGCTTACGTTCCTCATGCTGCGCGACGTCCTGGAAGGCACCATGAAGGCCACGGCCATGATCATGCTGATCGTCGTAGGCGCGGCCTTCCTGAACTTCATCATGGCGGGCACGGGGCTGACCACCGCCGTCACCAACACCGTCGCCCATCTGGGCCTGTCGGCGGGCTGGATGCTGTTGATCATGGTGCTGTTCTACCTGGTGCTGGGCTGCTTCATGGAAACCCTGTCCATGATGATCACGACCATTCCCATCGTCGCGCCCATCATGATCGCCCTGGGCTTCGACCCGGTATGGCTGGGGGTGGTGATCATCATCCTGGTCGAAGCCGCGCTGATCACGCCGCCGGTCGGCCTGAACCTGTTCGTCATCCAGAGCCTGCGCACGCACGGCAGCATGAACGACGTACTGATAGGCAGCCTGCCTTTCGTGCTGATGCTGTTCGCCATGATCGGCCTGCTGGCGCTGTTCCCCGGCCTGGCCCTATACCTGCCCCACGCCTTCGGCTGACGTTTCCACCCACTCACTCCATTCCATTGAACGCTGCATCATGAAACTGACTTTTGACGTACCGGCCGGCTCGAAATCCGACACCATAGAAGTGGATTTCCGGCAATGCATCGTCGCCGGCTGGGCCGGCCGCGACTCCGCCGCCATCGAGCATCACATCGAAGAACTGGCCCTGCTGGGCGTGGCCCGGCCCAGCGCGGTACCGCTGTATTACCGGATCGCATCGAACCAGTTGGTGCAGGACGACGACGTGGAGGTGGTCGGGGACCAGACCTCGGGCGAAGCCGAGACGTTCCTGTTTTCGCACAACGGCGAAACCCTGGTCAGCCTGGCGTCGGACCACACCGATCGCAAGCTGGAAGCCCACAGCGTGGCCTTGTCCAAGCAATTGTGCGCCAAGCCCGTGGCGCGCCAGGCCTGGCGCTACGACGAGGTCGCCGGGCACTGGGACGAGTTGGTCCTGCGTTCCCGCATCGGGGAAAACGGCCGCGAGGTTCTGTACCAGGAAGGCACGCTTGCTTCGCTGCAACCGCCGCTGGATCTGGCGCAGGGCTTCTTCGGCACGCGCGCCATGCCCCCGGGCGCCGGCATGACCTGCGGCACCGTGGCCACCCAGGGCGCCATACGCCCCGCGCCCTGGTTCGAGATGGAACTGTTCGATCCCAGGCTGGGCCGGCGCATCACGCACCGGTACACGCTGAACGTGCTGCCCGAAATATCCTGAAGCCCCGCCCGCGGGAATATACTTTCGGGCAGCCGCCAGCCGCCGATTCCCGCTTCACTTTCGCGCCACACACGGATACCGCCATGCCGCCCACGATACTCGCCCTGCACAACGAACTGGTCCAAGGACACACCACGTCCGTCGCCCTGACCGAGGCGGCGCTGGCCCGCATCGACGACGCCGGCGGCGAGGGCCCCAGGGCGTTCACCAAAGTCTATCGCGACCAGGCCCTGGCCTCGGCGCGCGCGTCCGACCTGCTGCGGGCCGCCGGACTGGCGCGCTCGCCCCTGGACGGGCTGCCCATATCCATCAAGGACCTGTTCGACGTGGCGGGCGAGACCACGCTGGCCGGCTCCAGGGTCCTGGAAGGCGCCGCGCCCGCGCGCGAACATGCCCTGATCGTGCAGCGTCTGATCAACGCGGGCGCGGTCGTCGTAGGCCGCACCAACATGAGTGAATTCGCGTTTTCCGGGGTAGGCCTGAACCCGCACTACGGCACCCCCAGCAGCCCCTGGGACCGGGCCACGGGCCGCATTCCGGGCGGGTCGTCGTCGGGCGCCGGCGTGTCGGTGGCCGACGGCATGGCGGTCGCCGCCATAGGAACGGACACCGGGGGATCGGTGCGGATCCCGTCGGCATTCTGCGCCCTGGCGGGCTTCAAGCCCACGGCCGCACGCATTCCCACGCGGGGCGCCCTGCCCCTGTCCTGGACGCTGGACTCGATCGGGCCCCTGGCCGCTTCGGTGCAATGCTGCGCCATCCTGGACGCCGTGCTGGCCGCCGAGCCCTACCAGGCGCTGGCCGCTCCGCCGGTCAAGGGGCTGCGCCTGGCCAGCGTTTCCGACATCGCCCTGCAAGGCGCCGACGATCACGTGGCCGGCACCTACCGCGAAACGCTGCGAACCCTGCAGCGGCAAGGCGCGCAGGTCGACGAAATCGACCTGCCCGAATTCAGGCAGCTGCCGCACATCAACCGGCTGGGCGGCCTTACCGGCGCCGAATCCTGGGCCTGGCACCGCGGCCTGCTGGCCGACCGGGCCGATGCATACGACCCGCGCGTGTCCACCCGCATCGCGCGCGGCAAGAACATGAGCGCGGCCGACTACATCGACGTGCAGCGGGCGCGCCCGCACTGGATCGCCGGCGTGGAAAACCGCCTGCGCGGCTACGACGCCCTGCTGATGCCCACCGTGCCGGTCACGGCCCCGCCCATCGCCGACCTGCTGGCCTCGGACGACACCTACTTCGCCGCCAACGGACTCATCCTGCGCAACCCCACTTATATCAACTTCCTGGACGGCTGCGCGCTGTCCATACCCTGCCACGCGCCGGGCAGCGCCCCCGTGGGGCTGATGATCGCCGGCTGCGCCCACCACGACCGCCGCATCCTGGAAACCGGCCTGGCGCTGGAGGCGGCGCTGGCCGCCGGCCGCGCCTGACCCGGCGTTCAGGCCTTTTCCCGCAGGAAGGCGATCAGCGATTTGCCCGCATTCAGGATGTGGTCGCGCGTCAGGCGCGCGGCGCCTTTGGCGTCGCGCCGCGCGCACGCGTCCATGATGGCCTGGTGCTCGGCGCGGGCGCGCTCCATGCCGTGGGTAAGTCCCAGTTGGGCGCGGGTGTAGCGTTCGACCCGGTCGCTGGTGGCATTGACGATGGAGAGATAATAGGGACGGCCCGAATCGGCGTACAGCGTGGCGTGGAACTGGCGATTGATGTCGCCCCAGCGCGCCGGCCGGGTCTCGGCGGCGAATTCGTCGCAACAGGCCTGCGCCTTTTCCAGAGAAGCGGCCGACATCAGCGGCACGGCCAGCTCGATGACCTTGGGCTCGACCAGGGCCCGGAACTCGAAGATCTCGGAAATCTCGTCCACGGACATCGCGGCCACGACCACGCCCTTATAGCGCACCGACGTGGCCAGCCCCTGGACCTCGAGCTTTTTCAGGGCTTCACGCACGGGAATCCGGCTGACGTTGAAGATCTGCGCGATATTGTCCTGGCGCAAGGTCGCGCCCTCGCGCAGTTCGCCGCGAATGATCGCGTCGCGCAAAGCGTCGTAGATCACGTCGGCGGCGGAAGCCGTCTTGCCCAGATCGATCGCGCTTATCTTTGACCAGTCGTCCAATCCGACCCCCCGATTCTTTCGTCTTTTCCCCAGGCGAAGCATGATAGCAAAGGCGCTGCGCCGCGGCGGCATGCCATTATGGTATCCGATTTTTCCACATTAAAGAATAAAATATATTGAATATTGGATCCAATTATGCCATGATGCGAAAATCCGAACGCACATGCGCCGGCCCGTAAAACACTCGCGTACACTGACATCCAGCAAGGAGAACTCACATGTGGAAAGGCATACTTCCCGCTGTCACCACCAAATTCACGCAGTCCGGCGAACTTGACCACGCCGAGATGCAGCGCTGCTTCGGGCTGCTGATCGACGCGGGCTGCGACGGCCTGATCGTGGCCGGGTCGCTGGGCGAAGGCCCGATGCTCAGCCACCAGGAACGCCTGGACGTGCTCAAGATCGCGCAGGACGCGGCAGGCAAACGACCCGTGCTCATGACCATTGCGGCGGCATCCACCCAGGAAGCCTGCGAACTGGCCAGGAAGTCGGCCAAAGCCGGCGCCACCGGCCTCATGATCGTGCCCAGCCCCATCTACCACACGAACGAACAAGAAACCGAAACCACGCTGCGCGCCGTGGCCGCCGCGGGCGATCTGCCGGTCATGATCTATTCCAACCGCATGGCCTACCGGGTCGACGTCACGCCGGACATCATGGAACGCCTGGCCGACGACGAACGCTTCGTGGCCGTGAAGGAATCGTCCGACGACATCCGGCGCACGATCGAAATCTTCAACCGCCTGGGCAACCGCTACGACGTCCTGACCGGCGTGGACAACCTGGCCTTCGAAGCGCTGTCGGTGGGCGCCGTGGGCTGGGTGGCCGGACTGGTGGTGGCGTTTCCCCGCGAAACGGTCACCATCTACCGCCTGATGAAAGCCGGGCGCCGCGACGAGGCGCTGGCCATCTACAGCTGGTTCCGCCCCTTGCTGGACCTGGACGTCAGCACCTACCTGGTGCAGAACATCAAGCTGGCCGAAGCCCTGGCCATAGGCTCGAACGAACGCGTGCGCCTGCCGCGCCTGCCGCTGCAAGGCGAACGCCGCGCCCAGGTCCAGGCCATCATCGAAAAAGCGCTGGCCACGCGGCCGGCCCTGCCGGACGTCGCGGCTCCCGCGGCCTAAGGCCTTACCCCCTGGACCGGAGGCCCCTCGTGACGCGGCAAACCTGTGACGTTGCGGTAATCGGCGCCGGCATCATCGGCCTGTCGATCGCGTTTTCGCTGACCGAGGCGGGCAAGACCGTGACCATCATCGAGCGCGGTGAAATGGCCATGCAAGCCAGCTACGGCAACGCCGGCGCCCTGGCGTTCTCGGACATCGTCCCCATGGCCTCGCCCGGCATCATCGGGCAGGCCATCAAATGGCTGGCCGACCCGCTGGGACCGCTGTCCATACCGCCCGCCTACCTGCCCCGGATCGCCCCATGGCTGCTGCGGCTGTGGCGGGCCAGTCTGGCCGACCGGTATGCCGCCAGCGTCGAAGCGCAAGTCGCCCTGATGGGGCTGGCGCAGCAGGAAACCGAGCCCCTGCTGGCGCGTGCCGGGCAGGCCGACGCCATACGTTCGGAAGGCGTGCTGCATCTGTATGAAACCGAGGCCGAATTCCAGGCGTCGCTGCCGAAATGGCGTCTGCGCGAAGAACACGGCATTGCGCTGCGGCACGTGCAAGGCGACGCCCTGGCCGAACTGCAGCCGGGCCTGGCGCCGTGTTTGACGCGAGGCACGTTCGTACCCGGCTGGAAAAACGTCAACGACCCCTACGAAGTGGCCTGCGGCATTGGCCGCGCCGCCCTGGCCGCGGGCGCGCGCCTGGTCCAGGCGCAGGCGCAAAGCCTGCTTGCGCGTGAAGACGGCGTATCGGTCGTCCTGGCCGACGGCACCCAGGTCCAGGCGCGTCATGCCGTATTGGCCGGGGGCGCCTGGTCGCACCGCCTGGCCCGCACGGTGGGCGACAAGATCCCGCTTGAAACCGAACGCGGCTACAACACCACGCTGCCGGCGGGCGCGTTCGACTTGAAGCGCCAGTTGACGTTCGGCGGCCATGGTTTCGTGATTTCACCCCTGGCCTGCGGCCTGCGCGTGGGCGGCGCGGTGGAACTGGGCGGTCTGGAGCGCGCGCCCGACTATCGCCGCGCGCAAACCATGCTGGCCAAGGCGAAGCGGTTCCTGCCCGGCCTGGACACCGAAGGCGGCAAACAGTGGATGGGATTCCGGCCCAGCCTGCCCGACACGCTGCCCGTCATCGGGCCTTCGCCGCGCGCGGCGCGCATCATCTACGCATTCGGGCACGGGCACCTGGGCCTGACGCAATCGGCGGCCACGGCCAGGCTGGTGCGCGACATCGTGCTGCAGCGGCAAAGCCCGATTCCGCTGGAACCCTACCGCCCCGGCCGGTTCGCCCATCAAGGACTGTGATTCATGCGATCGAGCAAAACCATTCATGTCGTCAGTTGCCACGCCGAAGGCGAGGTGGGCGATGTCATCGTCGGCGGCGTCGCCCCGCCGCCCGGAGAAACGATTTGGGAGCAGTCGCGCTGGATCCACCAGGACCAGACCTTGCGCAACTTCGTCCTGAACGAGCCTCGCGGCGGGGTCTTTCGCCACGTCAACCTGCTGCTTCCCGCCCGGGATCCGCGCGCGGCCATGGCATGGCTGATCATGGAGCCCGAGCACACGCCGCCCATGTCGGGCTCGAACTCCATGTGCGTGGCCACCGTCCTTCTGGACACCGGCATCATCCCCATGACGGAGCCCGAAACGCGCTTCACGCTGGAGGCGCCGGGCGGGCTGGTGGACATCGTGGCCCAATGCCGGGACGGCAAGGCGCAATCCGTGAAGGTGTTCAACCACCCCTCCTTCGCCGACCGGCTGGATGCCGCGATAGAGGTGCCCGGCCTGGGCTCGCTGCGGGTCGACACCGCCTACGGCGGCGACAGCTTCGTGCTGGTCGACGCGGCGGCGCTGGGCTTTGCGCTGACGCCCGACGAAGCGGGCGACCTGGCGGCCACCGGCATGCGCATCACGCGCGCGGCCAACGAGCAGCTTGGATTCAGGCACCCCACCCAGCACGATTGGCGCCATATTTCGTTCTGCCAGTTCACCTTGCCGGTCACGGAAATACACGGCGTGCCCACGGGCCGCAACGCCGTGGCCATAGAACCCGGCAAGCTCGACAGATCGCCCTGCGGCACCGGATGCTCGGCGCGCATGGCCGTGCTGCACGCCAAAGGACAGCTGGACACGGGCGCCGCGTTCGTCGGAACGTCGATCATCGATTCCCGCTTCAACTGCCGCATCGAACGCATTGCGCAGGTCGGCGACAAGGCCGCGATCATTCCCAGCATCTCGGGACGGGCCTGGATCACCGGCATGCACCAGCATCTGCTGGACCCCTCCGATCCATGGCCCGCAGGCTACCGGCTGTCGGACACCTGGCCCAGAATCCATGTTAACCCTTAGTTTGAACCCCGACATGGGATATACCCCGACTGAAAGTGATTGACGCCCAAAGCTGCGCTTGGCTAAGATCGGCTGTTATCTCATAGACGCAAAGAAAGCAGCCAGCAGCGCTGCCGGAGAGCCCTTATCTTGAAGCCGCAGTCCCTAGACATGATCACCCGACTGGTCGGGTTCGACACCGTGTCCCGCCATTCCAATCTGGCCCTTATCCATTACGTACGCGACTATCTGGACGGGTACGGCATACCAAGCCACCTGATCGAAAACCCCAAGGGCGACAAGGCGAACCTGTTCGCCACCATAGGCCCGGACGTGGAAGGCGGCGTGGTGCTCTCGGGCCATACCGACGTCGTGCCGGTCGACGGCCAGCCCTGGGACACCGACCCGTTCCAGGTCACCGAAAAGGACGGCAAGCTGTACGGACGCGGCACCTGCGACATGAAAGCGTTTTCCGCCATCGCCCTGTCCATGGTGCCCGACATGCTGGCGCGCAAACTGAAGCGCCCCATACACCTGGCGCTAAGCTACGACGAGGAAATCGGCTGCGTCGGCGCCCCGTCCATGATCGATCGCCTGCTGGCCGACGTGGCCACTCCCGCCGCGGTCATCGTGGGCGAGCCCACCAGCATGCGCGCCATCGTGGCGCACAAAGGCATAGCCGCCCTGCGCACCACCGTAATCGGCCATGAAGCCCATTCCAGCCAGGTGCAGCGCGGCGTCAGCGCCGTCATGACCGCGGCCAGGCTGATCACGTTCATCGACGACATGATGGCCGAAAACAAGGCCAAGGCCGACCCGCACTGCCCGTTCGTGCCGCCCTACACCACCTTGCATGTGGGCGTGGTGCAGGGCGGCACGGCGCTGAACATCATCTCGCGCGAATGTTCGTTTACCTGGGACATCCGCACGGTGCCGGGCGACGATTGGCGCCCCTACCTGAAACGCCTTGAAGAATTCGCCGATACTCTGCTGCCCGGCATGCGGGCCATTTCTTCCGACGCGTCCATTACCACCCAGGTCTTCGCCGACGCCCCCCCGCTGCAGGATCAGGGCGGCACGGCCCAGGAACTGGTATTCGCCCTGACCGGCAACACCGCCCCCCAGGTCGTGCCCTACGCCGCCGAAGGCGGGCTGTTCCAGGAACGCGGGTTCCCCGTCGTGCTGTGCGGGCCGGGCTCCATCGACCAGGCGCACCAGCCCAACGAATACATCGACATCTCCCAGGTCGGGGCCTGCGAAACCTTCCTCGACAAACTGCTGGACCAGCTATCGCGCTAACCGGGCGCCTGCGCGCCCGGGCTTGTGCATATCGCAAAGGATTTGAAGCCGAGTGCCTCACCCGGCTTTAATATGCAGTACCGCCGGTCGGCAGTTTCGCCGGCGGGGCCAGGCGCACCAGCCAGGCCGCTCACAAAGCACTTAATCGGCAGGAGACTTTAATGAATTTACCAACAATGGTTAAACGCACCGCATTGGTGGGCGCTCTGGCGCTGAGCATGGGTCTTGGCCAGGCGGCCCTGGCCAAGACACTGCACTGGGCCTATCAGGGCGACGTCAATTCGCTGGACCCCATGTCGCTGAACGAGACCTTCACGCTGGGTTTCCAGAATTCGTTCTACGAACCCCTGGTCACGTACGACAAAGACCTGAAGCTGACTCCGGCCCTGGCGGTCAAATGGGAAAACCCGGAGCCCACGAAATGGATATTCCATCTGCGCAAAGGCGTGAAGTTCCACGACGGCGAACCCTTTACCGCCGACGACGTCATCTTTTCCTGGAAACGCAGTCTGACGCCCGGCTCGGACATGAAGGGCTACGGCGCCATGGCCAGCGACGTGAAGAAAATCGACGACTACACCGTCGAGGTCACGACTCCCAAGCCCAACCCGATTCTGCCGCGCGACTGGGTGTTCCTGTACATGATGAGCAAATCATGGGCTGAGAAAAACCACACGACCGAAGCATCGAACGTCAAGGGCGGCAACAACAACTACGCCAACCTGCACGAAGACGGCACCGGCCCGTTCGTGGTCACCAGCCGCCAGCCCGACGTCAAGACCACCTTGAAGCGTTTTCCGGACTACTGGAACAAGAACATGAAGACCAATGTCACCGACATCGTCTTCCAGCCCATTACCCAGGAATCGACCCGCGTGGCGGCGCTGATTTCCGGCGAAATGGACCTGGTGCGCCCGGTTCCCGTGCAGGACTGGCCCCGCCTGGAAAAAGTGCCCAACATACAGATTCTGCGCAAACCCGAAGCGCGCGCGGTCTTCATCGGTTTCGACCAGTACCGCAAGGAACTGCTGTATTCCAACGTGAAAGGCAAGAATCCGTTCCAGGACAAGCGCGTTCGCGAAGCCATCGATCTTACCGTCGACACCAATGTGATCAACAAGAAGATCATGCGCGGCGCGGCGCGCCCGCTGGGCACGCTGATCGCCGATTCGGTCAACGGCTTCGACGATTCCTTCGGCAAGCCCTACAAGACCAACGTCAAGCTGGCCAAGAAGCTGATGGTCGAAGCGGGCTACCCCAAGGGCTTTGAAGTCACGCTGGACTGCCCGAACGACCGCTACGTCAACGACGAAAAGATCTGCCAGGCCGTGGCCAGCATGCTGGCGCGCATCGGCATCAAGATCGACCTGCTGGCGCAAACCAAGTCGAAATACTTCGGCAAGGTCCTGCTGCAGGCCGGCAACAAGACCAGCATGTACCTGCTGGGCTGGACGCCAAGCTCGATCGATGCGGAAAACTCGCTGCAGAACCTGGTCGCTTGCCGCAACGCCAAGACCGCGGCGGGCCAGTTCAACCTGGGCGGCTACTGCAACCCCAAGATCGACGACCTGATCGCCAAGATCGGCGTCGAGACCGACCAGGCCAAGCGCAACAACATGATCAAGCAGGCCTTCACCATGCTGCGCGACGACTACGGCTACCTGCCGCTGCACCAGCAGCCTTTGTCGTGGGGCGTTCGCAAGGGCGTCAAGGTCGAACAGCGCGCCGACAACGTGCTTGACATGCGCTACGTCGTCATGCCTTAACACCCGCGGGCCATTGCGGCCCTGCGCCGGCCCCGGGGCGACCCGGGGCCGGACGCGCGCGGTGTTCAACGCCTCAAGATCATCACCATGCTCAATTTCATTGCGCGACGCATCTTCCAGTCGATATTCGTGATGCTGGCCGTCGGCTTCATCGCGTTCGCCATGTTCCGCTACGTGGGCGACCCCATCAACAATCTGGTCGGCCAGGACACCACGCTGGCCCAGCGCGCCAAGCTGAAGCAGGAACTGGGCCTGAACGATCCGTTCTTCGTGCAATACGCGCGTTTCATCGGCAACGCCGTCCATGGGGACTTCGGCGTATCGTACCGGCAACGCGTGCCGGTGCGCCAGCTTATCGAAAGCCGCATGCCCGCCACGCTGGAACTGTCGTTCGCCTCGGCCATCATCGCCCTGTTCCTGGGCATTCCCATGGGCATCTACACCGCGCTCAAACGCCGCGGGGTGCTCTCGCATTCATTCATGACGATCTCGCTGATCGGCATTTCACTACCCACCTTCCTGACCGGGATACTGATGATCCTGGTTTTCGGCGTACTGCTGCGCTGGCTGCCCACGTTCGGGCGCGGCGAGGTGGTGCATTTCGGCTGGTGGAGCTCGGGCTTTTTCACCGAAAGCGGCTGGAAGTCCATCCTGATGCCGGCATTCACGCTGGCGCTGTTCCAGATGACGCTGATCATGCGCCTGGTGCGCGCCGAGATGCTGGAGGTGATGCAGACCGACTTCATCAAGTTCGCCCGCGCGCGCGGGCTGCCCGAACGCATCATCAACTTCCGACACGCGCTGAAGAACACGCTGGTTCCCGTCATTACCATCACGGGCCTGCAACTGGGTTCGATCATCGCGTTCTCCATCATCACCGAGACCGTGTTCCAGTGGCCCGGCATGGGACTGCTGTTCATCCAGTCCATAGGCGCGGTCGACATCCCCGTGATGGCGGCGTACCTGCTGATGATCGGCTTCTTCTTCGTCGTCATCAATCTGGTGGTCGACCTGCTTTATTTCGCCGTCGATCCTCGCCTTCGCGTACAAAAGAGCTAGGAGACGACGCAAATCATGGCTACAAGCACCTTTTCCCGCATCCGCGACAGCGATCTGTACTACAGCTTCACACATTCGCCAGCAGCGATGATCTCCGCCCTGGTCGCCCTTCTCATCTTCCTGGGCGCGGTATTCGCTCCCCTGGTCGCTCCGCACAACCCCTTCGATCTGGCGTCGGTGGATCTGCTCAACGCCAACTTGCCGCCCGCCTGGCTGCCCGACGGCATGCGGGAATTCCTCCTGGGCACCGACGACCAGGGTCGCGGCATTTTGTCCACCGTCCTGTACGGGTCGCGCCTGTCGTTGCTGGTGGGCTTCGCCTCGGTGATCTTCTCGCTGATCGTGGGCGTAAGCCTGGGCCTGATCAGCGGCTACGCGGGCGGACGCATTGACAGTCTCATCATGCGCATCGCCGACGTACAGCTTTCCTTCCCGGCCATTCTCATCGCGCTGCTCATCGACGGCGTGGCCCGCGGCCTGCTGCCACGGGACATGCAGGATCGCATGGCCATCTATGTGCTGGTTTTCGCCATCGGCATCTCGGGCTGGGTGCAGTACGCGCGCACCGTGCGCGGCGCCACCATGGTCGAGCGCAACAAGGAATACGTGCAGGCGGCGCGCCTGATCGGCATGCGCCCATTCACGGTCCTGCGGCGCCACATTCTGCCCAATGTGCTGGGCCCGGTCCTGGTCATCGCCACCATCCACCTGGCCGTCGCCATCATCACCGAGGCCACGCTGTCATTCCTGGGGGTGGGCATATCGCCCACCACACCGTCATTGGGCACGCTGATACGCATCGGTTCGAACTACCTGTTCTCGGGCGAATGGTGGATCACCATCTTCCCGGGCATCGCGCTGGTGCTGCTGGCGCTGTCGGTCAACCTGCTGGGCGATTGGCTGCGCGACGCGCTCAACCCCAAGCTCCGTTAGGTAATTCGCATGGCCTTGCTAGATATCGAAAAACTGCAGATCGAATTCACCAACCGGCACGGCAAGCTCGTCGCCATAGACCAGGTGTCGCTGTCGCTGAACAAAGGCGAGATACTCGGCGTGGTGGGTGAATCCGGCGCGGGGAAATCCACCATAGGCAATGCCGTGATCGGCCTGCTGGAACATCCGGGCAAGATGACGGGGGGCTCGGTCAGGCTGGACGGCCAGCGCATAGACGAACTGCCCCGGCACGAATTTCGCGAAGTGCGCGGCCGGCGCATAGGCATGATCTTCCAGGACCCGCTGACATCGCTGGACCCGCTGCAGACCATAGAAAGCCAGTTGATCGAAACCATGCAGGTGCACCTGGGCCTGTCCATGCACCAGGCGCGCCAGCGCGCCGTGGAACTGCTCGATAGCGTCGGCATCGAGGACGCGGCCATGCGGCTGCAGCAGTATCCGCACCAGTTCTCGGGCGGCATGCGCCAGCGCGTCGTCATCGCCCTGGCCCTGTGCTGCGAACCCGAAGTGATCATCGCCGACGAACCCACCACGGCGCTGGACGTGTCCATCCAGGCGCAGATCCTGGACCTGCTGCGCAAGCTGTGCAAGGAAAAGCAGGTGGGGATGATCATCATCACCCACGACATGGGCGTGATCGCCGAGATCACCGACCGCGTCGCCGTGCTGTACCGCGGCAAGCTGGTCGAAGAAGGCACCACCGCGAAGATCCTGGGCAGTCCCGACCATCCCTACACGAAAAGCCTGATCTCGGCGGTCCCGCGTTCCGACGTGAAGCTGCGCCGCTTCCCCATGGTGACCTACATCGAAGACGTGCTGGCGCCGACGAAAAAAGAGTTCGACGTCGCCACGCATTGGCTGGGCCAGGAACGCGACTTCGGCCAGCACAAGCAAACGCCGCTGCTGCAGGTCCAGGACCTGGGCATGCGCTTCATCCTGCGCAACGCCTTCCTGAAAAAGAACCGCGTCATCCTGGACGCCGTCAAGAACGTCAGTTTCTCCATACGGGAAGGCGAGGTCTTCGGCCTGGTCGGCGAATCGGGCTCGGGAAAATCCACCATAGCGCGCCTGATCGCGGGGCTGTACAAGGCCAACCAGGGGTCCGTCATCTTCGACGACACGAACGTGTCGTCGCTGAAAGACGAACGCCGCCTCAACGCGTTCCGCCGCCAGATACAGATGGTGTTCCAGGACCCGTTCTCGTCGCTGAATCCGCGCATGCGCATCCTGGACATCGTGGCCGAGCCCATACGCTTTCACAAGCTGACCGCCAACGAGACGCAAACCCGTGAAATCGTCGGCGACCTGCTCGATTACGTCGGCCTGGGAAGCCAGGCGCTCAAGCGCTTCCCGCACGAGTTCTCAGGCGGCCAGCGCCAGCGCATCTGCATCGCCCGCGCCCTGGCCACGCGCCCCCGCTTCCTTATCTGCGACGAACCGACCTCGGCGCTGGACGTGTCCATCCAGGCCCAGATCCTGAACCTGCTCAAGGATCTGCAGGAAAAACTGCACCTGACCATCCTGTTCATCAGCCACGACCTGCCGGTCATCCGGCAGATGTGCGACCGCGTCGGCGTCCTGCGCCACGGCGAATTGTTGGAAGTAGCCGACACCGAGACCCTGTTCTCCAACCCGCGGCACGACTACACCAAACACCTGCTTTCCCTGATGCCCACCATGCATCACCTGTCGCGCGAGGGATTGGAACTGGAACACGCCTGAGGCGATTCTCACGTTTTGACACGATATTTCCCGCCGCCACTGGACGACGATCGGCGCTGCCCCTATGATTGACGCGTTGTCGGCGCATGCTGCGGCCTGGCATGCGATTTTCTTGTTTTTAAAAGGATAAAGACTGCCATGGGCATTATCGTCATGATCATCGTTGGTTTCATCGTCGGCCTGATCGCTCGCGCCATCATGCCCGGGGAACAAAAGCTGGGCTTTATCATGACCGCGATACTGGGTATCGTGGGCTCGCTGGTCGCGGGTTTCCTGGGAAGCGCGCTGCATCTGTACGCGCCGGGCGAGGGGGCGGGCTGGATAGGCTCCATCATCGGCGCCGTCATCGTCCTGTTCATCTACGGCATGATCAAAAGGCGGGCGTAGGCCCAGCCCACCAGGCGGACGAGGCGGCCGACACCCGCACCGCCTCGTCCGCGCAACGACTTCCGAGGCCACCGTGGAACGATTTCGCTATCTGGGCGAATACTCCGCCGCGCGTTTCTGGCGCAAGCTTGCCGGCCACGCCAAATCCGCCGGCCGGACCACCCTGGAAAAAGCCCTTTACCTGTTTTACGCCGCGCAAAGCCCCAACACGCCCGCCTGGGCCAAGCGGGTGATATACGGCGCGCTCGGGTATTTCATTTTCCCGCTCGACGCCATTCCCGACCTGGCGCCGATGATCGGCTACACCGACGACCTGGGCGTCATGATGGCCGCCTTGGCCACCGTGGCCCTGTACGTGACGCCCGAGGTCAAGGCGCAGGCCCGGCGCAAGCTGGAACAATGGTTCGGCGCGGCGCCCGCCCGCGCCGACACCGGCCCCGGCGCCAAGCGCGTCCAGTCGTAGGCGCGGGCCCGCGCCATCCCACACGGCCCTGCGTAACTGGGTTACAATCGCCTGATCGTGCATCCTGCCAGTCAATGCACGTCCTGCATGCGTTTTGCCTGCTCGAACTTCCCTTCCCAACCCTGTTCGTCTGCCTAGATTGGTCTCTCTCGACTCGAGCGATAGGCTGTCGCTGGAGTTTTCACTTGAATACCCAAATTTCCTTTGCCTCCCTCGGGCTGGCGGAACCGCTGTTGCGTGCCGTCGCCGATACCGGCTATACCCAGCCCACACCCATCCAGGCGCAAGCCATACCGCAGGTCCTGCAAGGCGGCGACCTGCTGGCCGCCGCGCAAACCGGCACGGGCAAGACGGCCGGCTTCACGCTGCCCGTGCTGCACCTGCTGATGCAGGCCCCGGCCGCCGTCAAACGCGCCGGGCGCCCGCGCTGCCTGATCCTGACGCCCACCCGCGAACTGGCGGCCCAGGTGGAAGAATCGGTGCGCACGTACGGCCGCCATACCCAGATACACTCGCTGGTCATGTTCGGCGGCGTGAACATCAACCCCCAGATCAGCGCGCTGCGCAAGCCGGTGGACATCCTGGTCGCCACGCCGGGACGCCTGCTGGATCACGCCCAGCAAAAAACCGTGGATCTCTCCGGCGTGGAAATCCTGGTCCTGGACGAAGCCGACCGCATGCTCGACATGGGGTTCATCCGCGATATACGGCGTGTGCTGGCCATGCTGCCCAAGGTGCGGCAGAATCTGCTGTTTTCGGCCACATTCTCCGACGAAATCCGCCAGTTGTCCAAAACCGTGCTCAACGACCCCGCGGAAATCTCCGTGGCGCGGCGCAACACCACGTCCGAGCTGGTCGCCCAAAGCGTCGTGCTGACCGAGCCCTCGCACAAGCGCGATCTGCTCAGCTTCATCATTCGCGAAAGCGGCTGGCATCAGGTCCTGGTATTTACACGCACCAAGCACGGTGCCAACCGCCTGGCGGAAAAGCTGGTCAAGGACGGACTGGTGGCGGCGGCCATACACGGCAACAAAAGCCAGGCCGCGCGCACGCGCGCGCTCAGCGGCTTCAAGGAAGGCAAGGTCGCCGTGCTGGTGGCCACCGACATCGCCGCACGCGGGCTGGACATCGATCACCTGCCGCACGTGGTCAACTTCGAACTGCCCAACGTGCCTGAGGACTACGTGCACCGCATCGGCCGCACGGGCCGCGCCGGTGTCCCGGGCCATGCGCTGTCGCTGGTGGACAAGACCGAAATCAAATACCTGGCCGACATCGAAAAGCTGATCAAGACGACCATAAGCCGGACTACCGTGGAAGGCTGGTCGCCCTCCATGGTGCGCGCCGAACCCGCCCCCGCGCGGCACGACGCCGCGGCACGCCCGCAGGCGCCGCGGCGCAAGCCCGACGCCGGCCGGCCCGGGCAGCATGCCGACGGGGCCCGGCGCGGCGCGGGCCACGCCCACACCGAAGGCGGCAGGAACCACACCGCCTCGCGCAGCACCGGCGGGGCGCCAGCCCCCCGGCCGGCGGCGCCGCGCCGTGGCGCACCCGCGCGCACGCGTCCCGCCCTGCTTGGCAAATAAAACCGCCCATCCGACCAACCCCCAGACCGCTGACCCGCCATCATGTCTTTTTCCACCTGGCTCGCTTTCTTCGCCGCATCCTGGGCGATCTCGTTCTCGCCCGGCCCGGGCGCCATTTCCGCCATGGCGTCGGGCCTGAAATACGGTTTCCGGCGCGGCTACTGGACCACGCTGGGCCTGATCAGCGGCATCATCTGCCAGGTCGCCGTCGTCGGCGTCGGACTGGGCGCGCTGATCGCCACGTCGGAAGTGGCGTTCTCGATCGTCAAGTGGCTGGGGGTGGCCTACCTGGTATACCTGGGCGTCAAGCAGTTCCGCACCGACGCCTCGCCGGTGGCCGTGCAGTCCGACCGCGTCACTCACTTCAGCATCCGCGAACTGATCGTGCACGGCTGGCTGGTGAACATCACCAATCCCAAGGGCACGGTCTTCCTGCTTGCCGTGGTGCCGCAGTTCCTGAACCTATCGCACACGCTGGCTCCGCAATACCTGGCCATAGGCGCCACCCTGTGTTTTACCGACCTGGTCGCCATGGGTTTCTACACCGCGCTGTCCTCGCGCATTTTGAAGCTGTTGCGCAACACCCGGCACATCCGCTGGATGAACCGGACCTTCGGCACGCTGTTCATCCTGGCCGGCACCGTGCTGGCGTCTTTCACCCACCACAAATGACCCTGGGCGCCGCGATGCCCGCAGCGCCGGCCACGGCGCGACGGTCCGGCGCGCGCCACATTACAATCCGTCCATGAGCATTACGCACGAAGTCCAACGACGGCGCACCTTCGCCATCATCTCCCACCCCGACGCCGGCAAGACCACGCTGACCGAAAAGTTGCTGCTGTTTGCCGGGGCCATACAGATCGCCGGCAGCGTCAAGGCCCGCAAGGCCAGCCGCCATGCCTCGTCGGACTGGATGGAGATCGAAAAGCAGCGCGGCATTTCGGTGGCGTCCTCGGTCATGCAGATGGAATACCGCGATTGCGTGCTGAACCTGCTCGACACCCCGGGGCACCAGGACTTTTCCGAGGACACGTACCGGGTGCTGACCGCCGTGGACGCGGCGCTGATGGTGATCGACGCGGCCAACGGCGTGGAACCGCAAACCATCAGGCTGCTGCAGGTATGCCGGGCCCGCAATACGCCCATCATCACCTTCATCAACAAACTGGATCGCGAAGTGCGCGAGCCGCTGGAGCTTCTGGCGGAAATCGAATCGCACCTGGGCATGGACGCGGTGCCGTTTTCCTGGCCCATAGGCATGGGCCGCCGCTTCGGCGGCGTATTCGACCTGCCGCGCAACCGCATGCGCGTCTTCAAGGCGGGGCAGGAACGCCGCGACGATCACGACGAATTCATCGAAGGCGTGGACAACCCGCAGATCGCCCAACGCTTCGGCGACGCGTTCGCCAAGGCCCGCGACGAGATCGACCTGCTTCAATCCGCCGCTCCCGCGTTCGATCCCGAATCCTTCCTGAGCGGCAGGCAGACACCCGTGTTCTTCGGCTCGGCCATCAACAATTTCGGCGTGCAGGAAGTCCTGGACGCCCTGGTCGACCTGGCCCCCAAGCCGGGGCCGCGCAAGGCGCTGCAGCGCGACGTGCGGCCCGACGAGCCGAAGTTCAGCGGGGTCGTGTTCAAGGTCCAGGCCAACATGGACCCCGCGCACCGCGACCGGGTCGCGTTCGTGCGCGTCAGCTCGGGCAAGTTCGAACGCGGCATGCGCCTGAAGGTATCGCGCACCGGCAAGGAGATTCGTCCGAACAATGTGGTGTCGTTCCTGTCGCAGCGGCGCGAATTGCTGGACGTGGCCTATGCCGGCGACATCATAGGCATTCCCAACCACGGCGTTTTGCAATTGGGCGACGCGCTGACCGAGGGCGAAGACCTGCAGTTCACCGGCCTGCCGTTTTTCGCCCCCGAACTATTCCAAAGCGTGGAAGTCAAAGACCCTTTGCGCACCAAGCAGCTGCGCACAGGGCTGGCGCAACTGGGCGAAGAAGGGGCGATCCAGGTATTCCGCCCCGAGGCCGCCGGGGGCGCCCTTCTGCTGGGCGCGGTCGGCCAGCTTCAGTTCGAGGTCGTGGCGCACCGCCTGAAGACGGAATACAAGGCCGACGCGCGCATGATGCCGTCGCGTTACACAATGGCACGATGGATTACATCGAAAGACCCCAAGGCCATGCGTAAATTCACCCAGGCCAACGCCGCGAACATCGCGTACGACGTGGTCGATGCCGTAGCCTTCCTGGCCAGTTCCCCCGCGCAGTTGCGGGTCGCCCAGGAACTGTACCCCGACATCGAGTTCCATGCGATGCGCGAGCACGGCGGCCAGGTTTTCGGCACGGCCGCGTAGGCCCGACCCGGACATGGCCAGGCCTTATACTCGTTTTATACTATGTGTCCGCTTTGCCAGCGCACGCGGCTCGAGCCGCCGGGCCTGAGCCCCTGAACCGAGGACCAGCATGTCTTGGCGATTTATTTTCGCAGTGTTGTTGATTGCCGCCGGCGCATCCGCCTGGGGCGGCATGCGCCTGGGCGACTGGCTTATCGCCCACGGCCCGGAAAAAGCGATCCTCCACAACGAGCCGCCCGTGTCCAAGGTGCCCGTGCTCGACGCCAACGGGCTGCCCTACGTCGCCCAACCCCCGCAGCCCCTGGCCGACGGACGCATGGGCGTGCCCGAACCGCCGGCGCCCGTGGACTGGGCCATCAGCGCCGACCAGTCGGCCGCCCAGGAACCCAACCTGACCATCGCCCTGGCGACCACGTCCATCAGCATGGATGAAGCCAAGCTGATCGCCTCGAGCGGCGGCAATGGCAGTTCGTCGGCGAACCTGGCCGGCATCGCCGACGTCAGCAACCTGGGGCTGGGCGGAAAAAGCCAAGGCGCAAAGGAAGAAGCCGCCCCGAAGCCGCCCCTGCAGCCCGTGGACGTGCCCCCGCCCCCGCCGCCCCCCGAACCGACCATGCCCAGGAACTGGCAGGCCGAATTCCAGCACGAGCTGAAGGTATGCGGCCAGGAAAGCTTTTTCGACCGCCCCAGTTGCGCATGGGCGGCCCGCAACAAATACTGCGGCGCCAATGACGCCTGGGGCAAGGTGCGCGACTGCCCGGCCAAATCGTTCTAGAGCCCGCTTGCGCCAAAAAAGGCGCGGCACTGACGACGGGCGGCGAAGAGGGCTGGCCGGGCGCGGGCGGGAATGCCCGGGCTACTCGTCGATCTGGGACTGCACGTAGTTCTGCAGCCCCACCTTGTCCACAAGCTCGATCTGCGTCTCCAGCCAGTCTATGTGTTCCTCGGTGTCATTGAGAATGTCCTGGAACAGGTCGCGGGACACATAATCGCGCACCGACTCGCAGTAGGCCATGGCCTCCTTGACCGTGGCCTGGGCGGCGGATTCCAGCTTCAGGTCGCAAGACAGCACTTCGGGGACGTTTTCCCCTATCATCAGCTTGTGCAGGTCCTGCAGATTGGGCAGGCCATCGAGCATCAGTATGCGTTCTATCAGGCGGTCGGCGTGCTTCATCTCGCCCAGCGATTCCTCGTATTCGTGCTTGCCCATCCGGCCCAGGCCCCAATGGTTCAATATGCGCGCATGCAGGAAATACTGGTTGATGGCGGTCAGCTCGTTCTTGAGCTGATGGTTCAGGTGCTGGATAACGGTTTTCTCGCCTTTCATCTTTTTCCTCCTCGATGCGATCGTCGGCATTGCCGCCCGCACCGGCATGCGATGCAAAAACGGCGGCATTGACATAAGCCTAGCATGCGATCTTTGACGATTCACTACCATCTTGCGGCATACCGCCCGTCATCCAAGGCTAATAAACCGAACCGTAGCGCAAATGGGAATAAGAGTCTGTGCCGTTACCAATCATGGGCGCGGCACGGCAAAACAAGGCCCGCAAGCCCGCATGCCGGAAGAAAATACCGGATGAAGAGGCGATTCCCGGCTGAAAACGGGCAAGAGGACGCATCTGTTTCGCCTCGTGGCCAGGCTGCCGCAATATTGTAATTAATTGTATCTTTATGCCTGATTTCCCAACCCGTACGGAAAAACCGCAAGCTGGGGGAAAGGCGGTGGAAAGAGAGAAGGGAGAATCAGGCGCGGCGTGCCAGGACTTCGACCATGAGGCCGGCCGAACCGGCCACGGCGTCGTTCGCGGCCACGGTCACCACGGCTTCCAGCGGCGATTCGCACGAGACCTGCCCGGCGTGCCGGCCGCCGGGAAGATAATCTTGAGCGGTTTCCGAGCAGCAGCCGCAACACGCCCCCACGCCAAGCTGGGCCTGGAGATCGGAGAGCGTGCTGGCGCCCGCGGCGACGGCGGACTGGACTTGACGCTCGGTAATGGCGTTACAGATACAAATGAACATGAGAATAATTATCATCTAATTTTTCTCGAAAAGCAATCGCCGCGCTTTCGTACTGTCGCCTTGCGGCATTTATTGTTATGTGGTGCGTTGCCGCATCCCGACATTATTACCGCGCATCGGCCAGGGCGGCGCGCGCCTTGCGCACGATGGCGGACTCGATGCCCGCCGCCTCGCGGTACTTCGCCACGGTGCGACGCGCCACCACGACGCCGTGCTCGGCCAGCTTGGCGGCAATCTGGCTGTCCGACAACGGCTTCTTGCCCGATTCCTGGCCCACCAGCCTGACGATCAGCGAACGCACCGCTTCGCCCGACGTGGCGCCCCCGCCCTCGGTGGCCAGCGGCGCGCCGAAGAACCGCTTCAATTCGATCACCCCCCGGGGAGTCTGGGCAAACTTCTGCCGGGTGGCCCGGGACACCGTGGATTCATGCATGCCCAGTTCCTGCGCCACATCGCGCAGCAGCAGCGGGCGCATCGCCCGCATGCCGTGTTCGAGGAAGCCCTGCTGATGGCTCATGATGGACTGCGTCACCCGCAAGACGGTGCTGAAGCGCTGGTCCACGCTTTTTATCAGGACATGCGCCTGTTGCGCCTGGGCTTGCAGGCTGCGCGATCCGGGACTGGCGTCGAGCAGGCGTTCGTACAGCGGGTTCACCCGCAGGCGCGGGGCAACCACGGGGTTCAGGAACACCTTCCAGCTTCCGCGGACTTTGCGCACCAGCACATCGGGCACCACGTAGTCGGCCGTCGACGTCGCCCAGGCCCGGCCCGGCCGGGGGTCCAGCCGCAGCAGCAAAGCGTGGGCCGCCCGGAAGGTTTCCCGCGGGCAGGCCAGCGCCTCGCACAGGCGATTGACGTTGCCCGTGGCCAGCAGATCCAGATGGTGGCGGGCAATGCGCAAAGCGCATGCCAGGACGTCGGGCGCGTCCAGCCCGGGCGGGCGCTGGCCAAGCTGCAGGCCCAGGCAGTCGGACAAGGACTCGGCCCCCACCCCGGCGGGATCGAACGACTGCAGCAGGCGCAAGGCCGTGCGCCACTCATCCTGTTCCACGTCCAGGTCGGGAAACGATTCGGCCAACCCGGCCAGGGGCGAGAGCAGATAGCCGTTCTCGTCGAGTTCGCCGATCAGGATTTCCACCAGGGCGCAATCGCGCTCGCCGGCCCGCGTCAGGTGCAACTGGCGCAGCAAGTGCTCCGACAGCGTCTCGTCGGCGCCGCGCTCGGGCATGCCCAGGTCGTCGCCGACGCCTCGCGCCGGGCCGGGCGAATCCGGCTCCGACCAGTACACGGGCTCTTGCTCCAGGCCCGCCTGTTCCCCCCCGGGCTCATCGATGTCATACTCTTCCTGCTGCTCCAGCAACGGGTTGTCCTGGATCGCCTGGGCGATCTCGGCTTCCAGATCCTGCGCCGACAACTGCAGCAGCCTGATCGACTGCCGCAGTTGTGGGGTCAGCGTCAATTGCTGGCGCTGGCCAAGCTTGAGAAAAGGTCCGGATTGCATAGGTACAATATTTGCATGAAACAGAATTCACCCCACGAACCCACCCGCCAGGACGGCGCCCTGCTGCGCGCCACGCTGTTGAAGCTGACCGCCGCGCAAAAAATACTTTGCGTCGTGGTCATCGCCGTCGTGGCGCTGGTCTGGTACGACTTGCTGAATCAGCTTGTGGCGTTCGGGCACAACATCGACTATTCGGGACTGCACGCACTGGGCAACGAAACGGTCCAGATGCTCAAACTGTACAACCCGTACTTCTGGTGGGCGGTGGTGGCGCTGTGCACGCTCATTATTGCCTATTTCCTGTACATTTTCGTGCGCGGCACACAACGCCGCGCACGCACCCGGCTGGTCGGCGCCGACATCATCGCCGAACTGGCGCAACAGTTGTCCGGGCCGGCCAAGGAAGTCCTGCTGTGGGTATGGCAAGACCGCAGCGAACCCATCACCGTTGGCGACCTGCAACGCACGGCGAACGAACTGCAGGCGCGCCGCGCCGACAAGATCCGCCTGGCGCAGGACCACGAAACCGCGCTGACCGGACAGGGCGGCGCCGAAAGATAAGCCTGCCGCCGGCCACGATTGCCCGGGCGGGGCGCTTGCCATTCATGTCAAAATGTGTTTGACTACAGGGTATGAGTCATTCGCACGATTCTTCTTCCAACAATCGCATCAACCCCGGGCGTCCCGCCTGCGGCGTTGTGCCGTGCCCCGCCCTGTCGCTTTCCCTGGCTCTATCGCTACTGCTACCGATCGGTTGCCGGGCCTAGCGTTGCGTGGCAGTTCGGTAGCCTGTTGCAAGCCACTTCCGTATTTCCGATCACTTTTCGCCATCCCAGCTTCCTGATCCGGCCCCAAAAGGCTCCCAGGCGAATGTGATCCGACCCGATCCAGCCCAAAAGGTGTCTCAATGCTCTCCACCCCTTCAGACAAATACCGTCCGTTCGTGCCGTTTACCCGCGACTTTTCCGAACGCACCTGGCCCACCAAGCGCATCACCCATCCGCCCATCTGGATGAGCACCGACCTGCGCGACGGCAATCAGTCGTTGATCGAACCCATGAGCGTCCAGCGCAAGCTGCGCTTCTTCGAAGAACTGATCAAGATCGGCTTCAAGGAAATCGAGGTCGGCTTTCCTTCCGCCTCGCAGACCGATTTCGACTTCGTGCGCAAGCTGGTCGACGAAAAGCGGGTGCCCGAAGACGTCACCATCATCGTCCTGACCCAGGCGCGCGAAGACCTGATCGCCCGCACGGTGGAATCGGTCGCCGGCGCCAAGCAGGCCATCGTCCACATGTACAACGCCTGCGCGCCGCGATTCCGCAAGATCGTGTTCAACATGACCCGCGACGAGATCAAGAAGATCGCCACCGACGGCACGCGCATGGTCAAGAAATACACGTCGGAACACCCCGAGACGTCCTGGCGCTATGAATACTCGCCCGAAGTGTTCAGCACGACCGAGCCCGAATTCGCCCTGGAAGTCTGCAACGCGGTGCGCGATATCTGGCAGCCGTCGCCGTCGTCGAAAATCATTTTCAACCTGCCCGCCACGATCGAGGCGACCACCCCGAACATGTACGCCGACCAGATCGAATGGATGCACAACCACCTGGAACAGCGCGAAACCATCGTTCTCAGCGTGCATCCCCACAACGATCGCGGCACCGCCGTGGCGGCGGCCGAACTGGCGGTGATGGCCGGCGCCGATCGCATCGAAGGCTGCCTGTTCGGCAACGGCGAACGAACCGGCAACGTCGACCTGGTCACCCTGGCCCTGAATCTGTACACCCAGGGCATCCACCCCGGCCTGGACTTCTCGGACATCGACGAAGTGCGCCGCTGTGTGGAATACTGCAACCAGTTGCCGGTGCATCCGCGCCACCCGTACGCGGGCGACCTGGTGTTCACGGCGTTCTCGGGCTCGCACCAGGACGCCATCAAGAAAGGCTTCGCGCGCCAGGAACCGGACGCCATGTGGGAAGTGCCGTACCTGCCCATCGATCCGGCCGATCTGGGCCGCAGCTACGATGCGGTCATCCGCGTCAACAGCCAGTCGGGCAAGGGCGGGGTGTCGTACCTGCTGGAACACGAACACGGCCTGATCCTGCCGCGCCGCCTGCAAATCGAATTCAGCCGCGCCATTCAGCGCGTCACGGATGAAACCGGCGCGGAAGTCTCGTCGGCCGACGTATACGACATCTTCGCCCGGGAATACTTGCAGCGGGAACAGCCCTTCAAGCTGATCCGCCATCGCATCAGCGGCGACCCCAAGGCGGCGGCGGGCGGGCAGTTCAGCATCGAGGCCGAGGTCGAGGAAAACGGCAAGACGCGCCACCTGGTGGGCAAGGGCGATGGCGCCATCGCGGCCTTCATCAACGCGCTGGACATGCCGGTGCGCGTCATGGACTATCACGAACACGCCATCGGCACCGGCACCGACACGCGCGCGGCGTCGTATGTCGAACTGCGCATCGGCGACTCGCCGTCGGGCTTCGGCGTGGGCGTGCATGCCGATATCGTCACGGCGTCCTTCCTGGCCATTCTCAGCGCCGTGAACCGGCACACGGCCGACAAGACGGTTCAAGCCATGGCGGCGTAGGCCCTATGAAAGGTGCGCGGCAACCCCGCGCATCGATGGCTGCGCGAGTACATCGCAAATTCGGTGCAACGACGGAAAAGACCGGTTTACCAGGAGTTGGGGCCGGGTTCCCAGATGACGTCGGCGTTATGTTCGCGCGACAGGCGCAACATGGCCAGCAGGGGGAATGCCCGCCGACGGAAGCTGACCGCCTGGGAAATGGGATGAATGTCTGAGGCGATCTGGTCGTTTTCGTCGGCCAGTTCCGGAGCCTTGTCGGCCGCGATGGCATGTTCGATGCCTTCGATGGCGGCGTCGAGCTGGTCGCGGGTGATGACACCCCGTTCGGGCAATGTATCGGTGTAAGGCTTGCCCGCTGCCTTGAGTATGGGCAACGCATGTTTCGCAAACATCAGCACTTCTGCGGCAGCTTTGGAATGAAAGACAATCAGCATACGTCGGTTTCCCTCGATGGACACATCAATACACTACTGTAACCTATAAAAACAGGCAAGCGGCAAGATGGTGTCATGCACCACACGATACGCCCCAGGGCCCCATGCGCCCGCCTGCGTCTTGCCTTTTGCCTGGCCTGCGCCATCCTTGCAACGCCCCGGGCCAGCCATGCGCAAACCTGCCAGCCTCCCGCCCTGGGCGCCCCCTGTGCCCAGGGCGGGCCGGCGCTGCTGCCCCCGGCCGAGCCCACCCTGAATCTGGGCGCGGGCAACCCCATACACCTGGCCACCGGCAACAAATACCAGCGCGAGCTCGATCTGCCCGCCAGCGCCCAGGCGCCCGGACTGGAAATCGTGCGCCACTACAACGCCCTGGATCCGCGCCGCCTGGCCCTGGGCCGGGGATGGGCGCTTTCGTACGACGCGCGGCTGTATCGCGTGGGCCGCACGTGGCAGATCGTACAGGCCGACGGCAGCCGCATTCTGTTCGCGGCACCCGGCGGGCAGCCCAGGGCGAACCGCCACGGGCGTCTGCACGCCCAGGGCCCGGACTGGGTCTGGACCTGGCCCAACGGCAAGACGCTGCGCTTCGACGCCCACGGCGGGCTGATCCGTATCCGGTTCGTCTCCGGACCCCGGATCGACCTGCAGCGCCATGACGCGCCCGGCCCTTTGCGCGGCGCGATAGCCCGCATCACGCACAGCGGCGGCGCGACGCTCGTACCGCGCTACCGCATCCACGGCGGGCACGCCTACCTCAGCCGCATCGACAGCCCCCTGGGGCCCTTCCAATACCAATACGAAACCGTCCCCGCGCAGGCCGGCCAGACCCGCGCCCCGTCCGGCCTGCGCCTGTCGGGCCTGGTGCGCCCCGACGGCATGCAGCGCCGTTACCTGTACGAACCCGGCCTGCAAGCGGGCAACCCCTGGGCAGTGACCGGCATCCAGATCGTCTCGGCCGACGGCAAACATCGCAAACGCATCACTACCTGGGCCTACGACCAGTCGGGGCGAGCCATCCTGGCCATCCAGGGGCCACCGTCGTCAGCGATGGGAAAAGTGTCCATAGACTACGTGCAGCGCCCCGGTCCGGACAGCGACGGCCTGACCCTCGTCACCAACGCGCAAGGCGGGCAAACCCGTTTCGTCACGGCCATGCGCGGCGGGCGCCACGTGCTGCGGCAGGCCGACGGAGCCGGCTGTCCGGGCTGCCCCGCCCCCGGCAGCCGGGCGCATTACAACCGCAAGGGCCAGTTGACCGGCATCAACCAGACTCGCATAGACCGGGACGATTCCGGCGCCATAAAAGCCCTGCACGTCACGCCGGCGGGTTGGCCGGCGCTGTCGCTGCGCTACCAATCCAGCGGGCATCGCACGGCATGGCATTCCAGCGTCACGGGCACCGAAACCATGCGTTTCGACCCACGGCACAGGCCCGCGCAACGGCGCTTCGCCAACGGCGACATCTGGCGCTACGCCTACGATGCGCAGGGCCGGCCCAAACGGCTGGAACAAACCGGAGCCGGGGAAACCTGGACGACGCGCCTGTCATGGCGCGGCCGGCTGCTGACCCGCATTGCCCATCCTTTCGAGAATGAATCGCGGGAATACGACGCCGGCCGGCGGCTGGCGCAACGCCGCGTGCAGCGCCCCGGCGCAAGCGGCGGCGCGGGCTACGGGTATGCCGAATCGTTCGACTACGACGACCGCAACCGGCTGGTCCGTCACCACCTGCCCGAAGGCGGGTCCCTGGCCTATGAATGGGGGCCGCGGGGACGGCTGCGGTCCATAGACTGGATCGATGCCCGGGGCGTCTCGCACGTCGTCATCGCCAGCCGGCCCGGACTGCCGGGATACCGGTACGGCAATGGCCTGACGCTGGCGACCCGGGCCGCGAACGGGCAGGCCAGCGCCCTGATCGTATCGCACGAAGACACCATCGTCCTGGCCGAGGCCCGCGATTACGACGCGCACGGGCGCCTGCTGCAGGAACGGCACGCGGCGCCGGGCGCGCACCACCAGGAAACCTGGCGCTACGCCTACGACCGGCAGTCCAGAATGACCGGGGCGCAACGGGTGGAATCGGGCCGGGCCATCTGGTACGCGTGGCGCCCGGACGGGTCGCTGGCGGCGCGGCGAGAAAACGGGCGGACGCTCAAGCCGGCCATAAAACGCGACCCCTCGGGCCTGCCCCTGTCGGTGAACGGCGCCGTCTTGCACTACGGACCGAACCGTCGGCCGCTGAACGTGACACGCCAAGGCACGACCCTGACCTCCTATCGCTACAACGCGTTCGGGCAGCGCATCGCCGCCATCCGCGCCGACGGCCGGACCGACTACTTCTATCTGGACAACAAGGTGGTGGCCGAATGGCGCAGGCCGGTCAAGGCGCAAGCCGTCCGGGACGCGCCGCAAGACACCGGTCCGTCCGCGGCGCCCGCCATTACCCGGCGCTACGTTTACGCCGGCCACGTACCGGTGGGCCTGATCGATTACGACGCCGATCGGGCCGGCGCGCCGGGACAGGCCCGCGCCACGCTGTATGCCGTGCATGCCGACCTGCTGGGCGCGCCGCGCGCGGTCACCGACGCCGGTCGGGCCATACGCTGGCTGGCCGCGTACACGCCCACAGGAGCCGCCACGCGCATCGCCGGCGACCTGACGCTGGACGCCAGGCTGCCCGGCCAGATGTTCGATGCCGCCACGGGCTGGCACGACAACCTGCTGCGCACGTACAGCCCGGAACTGGGCCAGTACCTGGAACCCGATCCCCTGGGGCCGGTGCCGGGGAACCAGGCCTTCGGCTACGCCGGGCAGCGGCCGCGCCGCCACGTCGACCCCCTGGGCCTGCTGCTGTTCGCCTTCGACGGCACCCGCAGCAGCGCCCAGACGCGGACCAACGTGTGGAAAATAAGCCAGATGTACCAGGACGGCCCGGTTTTCTACCAGGCGGGGCCGGGCAGCCCGCAGGCTCTGGACTGGGATGCCATGACCGCCTACAGCGCCCCCGACATCCTGGATGCCCAGTGGGATGCCCTGCTTCAGGCGCTGGACCAGCCCGGCCCGTCGGACGGCACCATTCCCATAGACATCATCGGGTTCTCGCGGGGCGCCGCCCTGGCCCGGCACTTCGCCAACCAGATCGACAGCTACGTGGTCAACGGCTATTTTTCGTATGCCGACGCCCAGCGCGGCACCATCACCGCCTGCGTCGATCTGCGCTTCATGGGCCTGTTCGACACCGTGGCCCAGTTCGGCCTGCTGGGCGCGCAGGACGCCAACTACGACCTGAGCATCGCCTCGGCCTGGGAATGGGTGGCCCACGCCGTCGCCCTGCACGAGCGACGCTGGCTGTTTCCCCTGGTCTCGGCCGGGGCCTTGGGCGGCAACATCGTCGAAGCGCCGTTCATAGGCGCGCACGCCGACATAGGGGGCGGCATTTTCGTGGACGCGGACGGGCAGGCCGGTTCGCGCGGCGACCTATCGGACGTGGCCCTGAACTGGATGCTGTGGCAGGCGCGCGCCGCGTCGGTCAGGCTGGCCGATGGCACCGAGGACGACAGACAGATCACCGTGCCCATCCTGCACGACGAACGCGCGCCGCTGCTGCGATCGGCGCAGAACGGCGACCGGCGCGTCAACGCCCCCGACGGTTCGAAACTGCTGGACTACCAGGACGATCACGCACGCCTGGGCCGGGCCGCGCGCGACGCCACCGAAGCGTTCATCACCCGCATCGACAACTGGCGCCGCAGCGACACGGCGGACGTCGGCTACGTGGACATGGACGGCTACGCGGACTGGCTGCGCGACGAACTGGGGTGGCAGGCGCCAGGCGCGCGCGTGGCGGCGTCCTAGGGAAAATCACGCTATCATTTGGTCTTTCGGCCGCGCGCCGCCACCTTGGCGCGACATGCGGCCGATGCCTTCTCACCGCACCGCAAACCCGCCTTATGCTTCCCAAGCAACAACAACAGCTTCTTTCATTCATACAGGCCGCCGTCGCGCAGGTCGTGCCCGAAGCCGCCGCCACGGTGACGCTGGAACGACCCAAAGTGGCGGCCCACGGCGACGTCGCGTGCAATATCGCCATGCAGCTGGCCAAGCCGGCGCGCCGCAACCCGCGCGAACTCGCCGAAGGCATCGCCGACGCTTTGCGGGCCCAGCCCGCGCTATCCGGGCTGGTCGCGTCCATAGACATCGCCGGCCCGGGTTTCATCAATTTCCACCTGACCGCCGGCGCGCACCAGGCCGTGCTCGAGTCCATCGCCCAGGACGGCGCGCGCTTCGGATTCCAAGCGCCGAACGGGCAGAAAGCCCTGGTCGAATTCGTATCGGCCAATCCCACCGGCCCCCTGCATGTCGGCCACGCGCGCCAGGCGGCGCTGGGCGACGCGATCTGCAGCCTGCTCGCCTCTCAGGGCTGGGACGTGGCGCGCGAATTCTATTACAACGACGCCGGCAACCAGATCAACAACCTGGCGATCAGCGTGCAGGCCCGGGCCAGGGGCGCCGCGCCCGATTCGCCCGATTTCCCCGCGGACGGCTACAAGGGCGACTACATCCTGGACATCGCCCGCGAATTCCAGGCCGGCGCCACCGTGCGCGCTTCGGACGGCCACGCCGTGACGGCTTCCGGAAACACGGACGACCTGGACGCCATACGCCGGTTCGCGGTGGCATACCTGCGCCGCGAACAGGATCTGGACCTGAAGACGTTCGGACTGAAATTCGACAATTACTTCCTGGAAAGCTCGCTCTACACCAGCGGCGGGGTCGAGAAAACCGTCAAGGCCCTGATCGGCGCCGGCCACACCTACGAGCACGAAGGGGCGTTGTGGCTGCGCACGACGGAACTGGGCACCGGCGACGACAAGGACCGCGTCATGCGCAAGTCCGACGGCTCGTACACGTATTTCGTGCCGGACGTCGCCTATCACGTGAATAAATGGGAACGCGGTTTCCATCACGCCGTCAACATCCAGGGCAGCGACCACCATGGCACGGTCGCGCGCGTGCGCGCCGGGCTGCAGGGACTGGATCTGGGCATTCCCAAGGACTTCCCGGCCTATGTGCTGCACAAGATGGTCAAGGTGGTGCGCAACGGCGCCGAGGTCAAGATATCGAAACGGGCGGGCAGCTACGTCACCTTGCGCGACCTGGTCGATTGGGTCGGGCAGGACGCCGTGCGCTACTTCCTCATCCAGCGCCGCGCCGACTCCGAATTCGTGTTCGACATAGACCTGGCCTTGTCCAAAAGCGAGGAAAATCCGGTTTATTATGTCCAGTATGCGCATGCGCGGATATGTTCCATGCTGGCCCAGTCCGGCGCGGCCCCCGGGCAGATCGCGGGCGCCGACGCCAGCGGGCTGACGGCGCCCACCGAATCGGCCCTGATGCAACGGCTGGCCCGATACCCCGACATGCTCGCCCTGGCCGCCGGCGAACTGGCGCCGCACCATGTCGCATTCTGGCTGCGCGATTGCGCGGCCGATTTCCACGCCTGGTACGGCGCCGAGCGGGTACTGGTCGAGGACCAGGCGCTGAAGCTGGCGCGCCTGCGCCTGGCCCAGGCCACCAGCCAGGTGCTGGCGGGCGGACTGCAATTGCTGGGGGTCTCGGCCCCCGAAAGGATGTAAAACACACTCATGGCTCGAAAAAGTCGTCATTCCAGCAAATCGGGCGTCCGCGGCGGCACGCTGTACGGACTGGTCGCCGGCCTCATCCTGGGCCTGGCGGCGGCCGTGGCCGTGGCCGTGTTCGTCACCAAGGTGCCCATGCCGTTCGCCGACAAGGCCAGCCGCGATCCGGCCAAGACTTTGCTGCCCAACCTGCCCGACGCGCCCGATCCCAATATCGGCCTGTACGGCAAAGACGGCCCGGCGGGCACGCTCCCATCCGGTTCGGCGTCGACCGCGCCGCTGCCCGGCACGGGTCCGGCCGTCAACGGCCAGGCGCCGGCCGGCGGGGGCGCCGGCAAGGACGACATCGGCAACCTGATCGCCAGCCTGGGCAGCGGCAATGCAAACCACCAGGCCGCGGGCAAGCCGGCTCCGGCCGCCAAACAAGAGGCCACGCCCGCAAACACCCAGACCGTGTATTACCTGCAGGCGGGAGCGTTCCATTCAAGCGCCGACGCCCAGGCCATGAAGGCCCGCATACTGATGCTGGGACTGTCGGCCCAGGTGCAGGCCGCCAAGGTCAACGGCGCCACCATCAACCGCGTGCGGGTCGGCCCGTTCAAGGGCATAGACGCCATGAACCGGGCACGGGCCAAGCTGGGCGACGAGAAAATCGAATCGTCGGTGGTGCGCCCGTAGAACGGCCGCCCGTGGCGCCCATCGGAACTTGTTACGCTTGTCGCAGTCTCATTTCTGCTTTGATCTAGTCCAGGAACCCCAGCCATGTCGCCAAAAAATCTTGCTCTGCGTCTTTTCGCCGTCGCCGCCATCAGCGCCGGCGCCCTGTTCGTCCCGGCCAGCCAGGCCAAGGCCGACCAGCCTCTTTATGTCACGCTCGATCCCGCGCAGCCCTCGAACACCCCGGGCAAGATCGAAGTGCTGGAATTCTTCGCCTACACCTGCCCGCATTGCAACGCCATCGAGCCTTTGCTGGAAAAATGGGAAAAAACGCTGCCCGCCAATGTGGTGGTCCACCCCGTTCCGGTGGCGTTCAACGCCAGCATGAGCAGTCTGCAAAAGCTGTTCTATTCGCTGCAGATCATGGGCCGGCTGGACCTGCACTCCCAGGTGTTCAAGGCCATACACGAGGAACACCTGCCCATCTACACGGAAAAGGCCATCACCGACTGGGTCGTGAGCAAAGGGGTGGACCGCGCCAAATTCACCGCCGTGTTCGATTCGTTCGGGGTGCAGACCAAGGTCAAACGGGCCGACGAGATGGCCAGGGACTACAAGATCGACGGCACGCCCAGTTTCGCGGTTGGCGGAAAATACGTGACGTCGCCCGCCATGACCAACGGCTACGAAAGCTCGATCGAAGAGACGCAGCGGCTGGTGGACATGCTGAACAAGAAGAAGTAGGTCAGGCGGCCCGGTCCAGCGCCCGGGCCAGGTCGGTGATCAGGTCGGCCGGGGACTCCAGGCCGATATGCAAACGCACCAGCGCATTGCCGGCCTCTTCCCAATAGCCGTGGCCGGCCAGCGCGGGGCCGTCGACAAGCTGCACCAGGCTCTCGAAGCCGCCCCACGAATATCCTATGCCGAACAGCGTCAACGCGTTCACGAAGCGGCGCGCCCGGGCGTCGTCGAAACGCAGTTCGACCGACAGCATGCCGTTCGAACCGGTGCAGTCGCGCCGCCACAAGGCATGGCCGGCATCGTCGGGCCAGGCGGGATGATGGATGCGGACCACTTCGGGCCGGCACGCCAGGAACTCACAAACCTGCAGCGCATGCCCGGCGTGCTCACGCATGCGCACGGGCAGGGTGCGCACGCCGCGCAATGCCAGCCACGCGTCGTCGGCGCTGACGGCATAGCCCATGGCGTAGTGGGTGTCGTTGATGCGTTTGGCCAGTCCGGAATCGTTGACGACGACGGCGCCCAGCATCAGGTCGGAATGCCCCCCCACGTACTTGGTGCCGGCCACGACCGACACGTCGGCGCCCAGCGCCAGGGGCCGGTAGATATAGCCCGAACCCCAGGTGTTGTCGACGGCCAGAATCAGGCCGTGTTCCTTGGCGAACGCGGACAAGGCGGGGATGTCGAGCATTTCGAACAACAGGGACCCGGGCGATTCGACGTACAGGACTTTCGTGTTTTTCCGCACGAGCTCGGCCAGGGCCTGGGGCTGGGCCCGGCCATACGATACGTCTATGCCCATGCGCTGCAGTACGGTCTTGTCCAGCGTGCGCACGGGCCCGTAGACGCAGTCGGCGGCGATGATGTGGTCGCCGCCGCCGACCAGGCCCATGAGGGCGACGGTGATGGCCGCCAGCCCCGAGGGGGCCAGGAAGCAGCGCCGGCCGCCTTCCAGATCGCAAAACACCTGTTCCAGCGCGGCATGGGTGTCCATGCCCACACGCCCGTAGGTGACGACGCGTTCGCCCCGGGCCTTGGCGGCCTGGGCGCGGTCCAGGGCGTCGAGACTGGCGAACCTGACGGTGCTGGTCCGCATCGAGGGCATGGCGACGGGAGCGGCGCCGGTTTCGTCGTTGAACGGAGCGACGCCCGTGTGCTGCAACAGGGTATCGAGGCTGGCTGGGTGATTCGAGTCGGTCATAGGTCTGCGTGACGGAAAAAAATGGGTCGAAGGAAAGCCCGGTGGCGCTTGCCGCGCAGGCCCAGGCCTCAATCATAGGCCGGCGGCGTGAATCAGGCCACTGCCCGCAAAGCCCATATAATTCCATTTTCCGTCCGACCGTGCCCGCACATCATGTTGACTACCCAGGTCTGCCTGTCGTTTTTCGGTATCGCGGTACTGCTGGCGATGGCGCCGGGACCGGACAATCTGTTCGTGCTGATGCAGTCGGCGCTCTGGGGGCCGCGCGCGGGAATGTTCGTGGTGCTGGGCCTGTGCACGGGGCTGATCGGCCATACGCTGGCGGTGGCGGTGGGCCTGGCGGCCATTTTCGCGGCATCGCAAGCGGCGTTTACGGTATTGAAGCTGGCCGGGGCCGCCTACCTGGTGTATCTGGCCTGGGGGGCGTTTCGGGCCCGGGCCAATACGGGCCTGGAAGAAAAGCCCCCCAGGCAGTCGCCGGGCAGCCTGTACCGGCGCGGCATCATCATGAACCTGACGAACCCGAAGGTATCGCTGTTTTTCCTGGCTTTCCTGCCGCAGTTCACCTCGCCCGGGCGCGGGTCGGTGGCCGTGCAGACGCTGGGCCTGGGCTTGCTGTTCATCCTGGCGACGCTGCTGGTGTTCGGATGCGTGGCGCTTTTTTCAGGCGCGTTCGGGGCGCTGCTGCAGCGCTCGGAGCGCGCGCAGCGATGGCTGAACCGGGCGGCGGGCACGGTATTCCTGGGCCTGGCGGTGAAGCTGGCGTTCATGCATCGCTAAGAACGGTCTGAAAACGCACCACCCCATCCTCGCCCACGGCGCGCGTCAGCTTTCCTTCGAAATACAAGGCATGCAGATGAGCCAGCGCTTCGCCCATGGCGAATGTCAACTGGTGCAGGTCCAGCTTGCGCCGAAACAGCACGGGCACCATATCGTACGTGCTTTGGGGCGTGGCGCACGCCACCAGCACTTCGCCCAGGCGCTCGGCATGGTGCGCATGCTGCTGCGCAATGCGCTCGTGCAGGCCGGTGAACGGGCGTCCGTGCGAGGGCAGCACCAGGGTTTCGGGAGGCAGTCCGTCGTAGCCGCGCAGGGAATCCAGATACAGGGGCAGCGGATTGGCGTCGGGCTCGTAATTGAACACGCTGATGTTGGTGGATATGCGCGGCAGCACCATATCGCCCGCAATCAGCACCCGCAAGGTGTCGCAATACAGCGAGGCATGCTCGGGAGCATGGCCGTAGCCGACCATGACGTGCCAGGCCCGTCCCCCTATGGATACCTTGTGGCCGTCCAATAGGCGGGTAAAGCTTGTCGGCACGGTGGGCACCAGGTCGGAATAATAGCCCGTGCGCTGGCGGATCTGTTCCTGGGCCTCGGGGTCTCTCAGCCCATGGCGCGCGAAGTGCGCGACCGCGGCTTCGCCGCCCGCACCGCCGCCGGCGCCGGTGGGGCCTTCGGCGCGCTGCGACCACAGCCGGGCGATGGCGTAGTCGGTCATGGTCATCCACAGGGGCGCGTTCCAGCGCTCGCACAGCCATCCCGCCAGGCCGACGTGATCGGGATGCATATGGGTGACCAGCACGCGCAGCACCGGCAGTCCGTCCAGGGCGTTGTCGAAGATCTGCTCCCATAGCGCCCTGACCGGCTCGCGCGCGACGCCGCAGTCGACGACGGTCCACCCCTGGCGGCCGTCGATTTCATCGCGCAGCAGCCACAGGTTGATGTGATCCAGCGCAAACGGCAGCGGCATGCGGACCCAGCGCACTCCGTCGGCCACCGGCATGGCGCGCCCGGGCTCGGGCTGGGCCTCGCCCCAGGGGTAAGTCAGTTCCTGCTCATTCGGATTCATTGGTCAAAATCTCCACGCATCGTTCCTGTCGGCCCGGCCCCGCGAGACCGGCGGGCACGGGTATTCCTTTAGTTGGATTCCCGTGCGGGATCGCCTATTATGGCATCATATTTGACGTTTACGTAAACTTCCACCCCGACCATGACCGCCCCTACCTGGACCATTTCCGAACTCGCGCACGAATTCTCGATCACGCCGCGCACCATTCGCTTCTACGAAGACCAGGGCATCGTCAGTCCGACCCGGGAAGGCCGCAACCGCATCTATCATTCCCGCGACCGGACGCGCCTGAAGCTGGCGCTGCGCGGCAAGCGGCTGGGCTTGCAATTGGCCGAGATCTGCAGCCTGATCGACATGTACGATGGCCCGGGCGACACCGAGGCGCAATTGCGGCACTATCTGGACGTGCTGGGACGCCACCAGGCGATCCTGCTGCGCCAGCGCCAGGACCTCGAGCAGACGCTCGCGGAAATCCGGGCCCAGCTCGAAAACTGCGAAACCCTGCTGGCGCGCCAACTGGCCGCCGGGATTCCCGAAATATAAGGGAAAACCCTTGTATATGACGTTAACGTAAACGTAATATAAATATACTTTTGTGCCCTGCGACATCGCGCCGAATCCTGGCCGATCCCTCGCCACACTGGAGATGACGATGAACCTTCCCGGTCTTAATTTCAATCTGGGGGAAGATCTGGACATGCTGCGCAGCGCCGTGGCCGATTTCGCCCAGGCCGAGATCGCGCCGCGCGCCGCCCAGACGGATCGCGACGACCAGTTTCCCATGGACCTGTGGCGCAAGTTCGGCGACCTGGGCGTGCTGGGCATGACGGCCAGCGAGGAATACGGCGGCGCAAACATGGGCTACCTGGCCCACATGATCGCCATGGAGGAAATTTCCCGGGCCAGCGCGTCCATCGGACTGTCGTACGGGGCGCATTCGAACCTGTGCGTCAACCAGATCCACCGCAACGGCACCGAGGCGCAGAAGCGCACGTATCTGCCCACGCTGATTTCGGGCGAACACGTGGGCGCGCTGGCCATGAGCGAGCCCGGCGCGGGCTCGGACGTGGTCAGCATGAAACTGCGCGCCGACAAGCACGGCGATCGCTACATACTGAACGGCAGCAAAATGTGGATCACCAACGGGCCGGACGCGGACACGCTGGTGGTCTACGCCAAAACCGACGTGCAGGCCAAGCAGCGCGGCATCACGGCGTTCATCGTGGAAAAAGGGTTCAAGGGGTTTTCGGTCGCGCAGAAGCTCGACAAGCTGGGCATGCGCGGCAGCCATACCGGCGAGCTGGTGTTCCAGGACTGCGAAGTGCCCGAGGAAAACATACTGGGCCAGCTCCACGGCGGCGTGCGCGTGCTGATGAGCGGCCTGGACTACGAACGCGCCGTGCTGGCCGGCGGCCCGCTGGGCATCATGCAGGCCGTCATGGACAGCGTCGTGCCCTACATCCACGACCGCAAGCAATTCGGCCAGTCCATCGGCGAATTCCAGCTGATCCAGGGCAAGGTCGCCGATCTGTACACCACGCTGCAGGCCAGCCGCGCATTCTGCTACGCCGTGGGCCGGAACCTGGACCAGCTGGGCGCCGGCCATGTGCGCCAGGTGCGCAAAGACTGTGCCGCCGTCATTCTGTACTGCGCGGAAAAAGCCACCTGGATGGCGGGGGAAGGCATACAGATCCTGGGGGGCAACGGCTACATCAACGAATTCCCCACCGGCCGCCTGTGGCGTGACGCCAAGCTGTACGAAATCGGCGCCGGCACCAGCGAAATCCGGCGCATGCTCATCGGCCGCGAGCTGTTCAACGAAACCGCATAGAAGATATTTTCCCCTACGGCAATGACCGGCGCCTGAACGTTTCAACCATTCCGGCGCCGCACTGACCCAACCCGATTCTCAAGGAGCCAACCATGTCCGACCCTATCGTTCTCGTCTCTGTCGCCCGCACGCCCATGGGCGGCATGATGGGCAGTCTGTCCAGCCTGGCCGCGCACCAGCTTGGCGCCGCCGCCATACGCGCGGCCATGGAGCGCGCCGGGATCCCGGGCGAGGCCGTCGATGAAGCCATCATGGGCAACGTGCTGCAGGCCGGGCAGGGCCAGGCGCCGGCGCGCCAGGCCGCCCTGGGGGCGGGCCTGCCGCTGGCGGTGGGCTGCACCACCGTGCACAAAGTGTGCGGATCGGGCATGAAGGCGGCCATGTTCGCCCACGACCTGATCGTCGCGGGCAGCGCCCAGGTCATCGTGGCCGGCGGCATGGAAAGCATGAGCAACGCGCCCTACCTGCTTTTGCGCGGCCGCCAGGGCTATCGCTACGGCCATTCCACCGTCTACGATCACATGGCCCTGGACGGGCTGGAAGACGCCTACCAGCGCGGCACCGCCATGGGCGTGTTCGCCGAAGACTGCGCCGCCAAGTACACGTTCACGCGCGAACAGCAGGACGCGTTCTCGCTGGAATCCCTGCGCCGCGCGCGCGCCGCCACCGAAGACGGAAGCTTCAAGTGGGAAATCGCCCCCGTCACCGTCGCCGGGCGCAAAGGCGACACCGTGATCGACACCGACGAGGCGCCTATCCGGGCCATGCCGGAAAAGATTCCCACGCTCAAGCCCGCCTTCAAGAAAGACGGCACCGTGACCGCGGCCAATTCGTCGTCCATTTCCGACGGCGCCGCCGCCATGGTGATCATGCGCGAATCCACGGCCAGGAAACTGGGCGCCACGCCGCTGGCGCGCATCGTCGCGCACACCCAGCACGCCCAGGAACCGGGCTGGTTCACCACCGCCCCGGTGGGCGCCATGCGGAAACTGTTCGCCAAGACCGGCTGGGGCGCGGACGACGTCGATCTGTACGAGATCAACGAAGCGTTCGCCGTGGTGGCCATGGCGGCCATGGCCGAATTGAAGCTGGCCCACGAGAAGGTCAACATACACGGTGGCGCCACGGCGCTGGGCCACCCCATCGGGGCTTCCGGCGCGCGCCTGATCACGACGCTGGTCGGGGCGCTGCGCAAGACCGGCGGCAAAAAGGGGATCGCGTCGCTGTGCATAGGCGGCGGCGAAGCCGTGGCCATGGCCATAGAAATGCTGTAGGCGGAAACCACGATGCCCGTCATTCAATCCAGGATCAATCCCCGCGCGCAGGCCTACCTGGACAATGCGCGCGCCATGCAGGAACTGCTGGACGATCTGCGCGAAAAACTGGCCGTCGCGGCGGCGGGCGGCAGTCCGGCCGCGCGCGCCAAGCACGTGGCCCGGGGCAAACTGCTGCCGCGCGAACGGGTCGAAACCCTGCTGGATCCCGGCTCGCCGTTTCTCGAGCTTTCCGCGCTGGCCGCCCACGATGTCTACGACAACGAAGCGCCGGGCGCCGGCATCATCACCGGCATAGGCCGGGTCGCCGGCACGGAATGCGTCATCGTCTGCAACGATGCCACGGTCAAGGGCGGCACCTACTACCCGCTGACGGTCAAGAAACACCTGCGGGCCCAGGAAATCGCGCAACAGAACCGGCTGCCCTGCATCTACCTGGTGGACTCGGGCGGGGCCAACCTGCCCAACCAGGACGAGGTCTTCCCCGACCGCGACCACTTCGGGCGCATCTTCTTCAACCAGGCCACGATGTCGGCCCTGGGCATTGCGCAAATCGCCGTGGTCATGGGGTCGTGCACGGCCGGCGGTGCCTATGTGCCGGCCATGAGCGACGAATCCATCATCGTCAAGAATCAGGGCACCATCTTCCTGGCCGGGCCGCCCCTGGTCAAGGCCGCCACGGGCGAAGTGGTCTCGGCCGAAGACCTGGGCGGCGGCGACGTGCACACGCGCCTGTCGGGCGTGGCCGACCACCTGGCCAACAACGACATGCACGCCCTGCGTCTGGCGCGCGACGCCATAGGCAGGCTGAATCACCACAAGCCGGCGCAGCTCAGGCGCAAGGCGTTCACCGAACCCCTGTACGACCCGCAAGAGCTCAACGGCATCATACCCAGCGACACGCGCAAGCCGTACGACGTGCGCGAAGTCATCGCGCGCATCGTCGACGGCTCCGAATTCGACGAATTCAAGGCGCGTTTCGGCACCACCCTGGTCACCGGCTTCGCCCACATCCACGGCATGCCGGTGGGCATCCTGGCCAACAACGGCATCCTGTTTTCCGAGGCGGCGCAAAAAGGCACGCATTTCATCGAACTGTGCTGCCAGCGCAAGATCCCGCTGGTGTTCCTGCAGAACATCACCGGTTTCATGGTGGGGCGCAAGTACGAAAACGAAGGCATCGCGCGCCACGGCGCCAAGATGGTCACGGCGGTATCGACCGCCAGCGTGCCCAAGTTCACCGTGCTGATCGGCGGCTCTTTCGGCGCGGGCAACTACGGCATGTGCGGCCGCGCCTTCAGTCCGCGCCTGCTGTTCCTCTGGCCCAACGCCCGCATCTCGGTCATGGGCGGGGAACAGGCGGCCAGCGTGCTGGCCACCATCCGGCGCGACCGCTTCGAGAGCAAGGGCCAGGCCTGGAGCCCCGAGGACGAGGAAGCGTTCAAGGCCCCCATACGCGCGCAATACGAAAAAGAAGGCCATCCCTACTATTCGAGCGCCCGCCTGTGGGACGACGGGATCATCATGCCGGCCGATACGCGCCGGGTCCTTGCCCTGGGGCTGTCCGCCGCCCTGAACGCCCCCATCGAAGACACGCGTTTCGGCGTGTTCAGAATGTAAGTCCAAGGAGCCACTGTGTTCACCACTTTACTGATTGCCAACCGCGGAGAGATCGCCTGCCGCGTCGCCGCGACGGCGCGCCGCCTGGGGCTACGCACGGTCGCCGTCTATTCCGACGCCGACGCCAATGCGCGCCACGTGGGCGCCTGCGACATTGCCGTGCCCATAGGCGGCGCCGAGCCGCGCGACAGCTACCTGCGCGCCGACGCCATACTGGACGCTGCCCGCAGGACCGGCGCGCAGGCGATACATCCCGGCTACGGCTTCCTGTCGGAAAACGAGGCCTTCGCCCGCGCCTGCGCCGACGCGGGCATCGTCTTCGTGGGGCCGCCGGCCGACGCGATCGCCGCCATGGGCAGCAAATCGGCGGCCAAGACCATCATGGGCAAAGCCGGCGTGCCGCTGGTGCCCGGCTACCACGGCCAGAACCAGGACCCGGCCTTCCTGCAGTCGCAGGCCGACGCCATAGGCTATCCGGTGCTGATCAAGGCCAGCGCCGGCGGCGGCGGCAAAGGCATGCGTATCGTCGAGTCCGCCCCGGCGTTCGCCGAGGCCCTGGCCTCGTGCCAGCGCGAAGCCGCAAGCAGTTTCGGCGACGACAAGGTATTGATCGAACGCTACCTGCAAAAGCCCCGCCACATTGAAATACAGGTTTTCGCCGACACCCGCGGCCAATGCGTGTACCTGTTCGAGCGCGACTGCTCGGTGCAGCGCCGGCACCAGAAGGTCATCGAGGAAGCTCCCGCCCCGGGCATGACAGAAGAACGCCGGCGCGCCATGGGCGAGGCGGCGGTCGCCGCCGCGCAGGCCGTGGGCTATACCGGCGCCGGCACCGTGGAATTCATCGTCGAACCCGACGGCCGCTTCTACTTCATGGAAATGAACACCCGCCTGCAGGTCGAACATCCGATCACCGAAATGATCACGGGACACGATCTGGTGCATTGGCAACTGCTGGTCGCCGCCGGAGAACCGCTGCCCGCCGCGCAGGCCGACCTGACCATCGACGGCCATGCCATCGAGGCGCGCATCTACGCCGAGAACCCCGAAAACGACTTCCTGCCGTCCATAGGCACGCTGGCCGCGCTGAACTTCCCGCCCCACGTCGAATTCCGCCACGGCGCCGTGCGCGTGGACGGGGGCGTGCGCACCGGCGACACCATCACACCCTTCTACGATCCCATGATCGCCAAGCTGATCGTGCACGGGGCCGACCGCGAACAGGCGCGCGCGCGCATGGTGCAGGCGCTGGGCCAGATACAAAGCGTGGGCGTGCAGACCAATATCGCGTTCCTGCGCCGCCTGATCAGCGACCAGGCGTTCGCCAGCGCCGACCTGGACACCGGCCTGATCGAGCGCCGCCACGACGAGCTGTTCCCGGCCGCGGCGCCGGCATCGGACATCGTCGTGACCCTGGCCGCCGCCGCCGTGCTGCACAGCCAGGGCCAGACCGGGGCGACCGCGCCCATGGACCCCTGGTCGCAGGCCGACGGCTGGCGTCTGGGCGGCGTCCACACCCAGACGCTGCGCCTGGCCGAGAACGAGCACACGCGCACGCTGACTCTGCGCCACGACCGCGGCGGCTGGACCTGCGACGAATCGGGGCAGGCCCGTTCTTTTTCCTGGCGCGCCGACATGCCCGCGCCGGGGCAATACCGTCTGCGCGTGCGGCTCGACGGCCTGGACGCCAGCGGCACGGTCATCCTGTATCGCGACGCGGCGCATGTGTTCGTCGACGGCCAGACCCGCGTGCTGCGCATTCACGACCCCATGGCCCATGCCATAGACGAAGGCAACGAGCACCAGGGCGGCCTGACCGCGCCCATGCCGGGTAAAATCATCTCCATCGCCGTCAAGACCGGCGATCGCGTCAAGAGCGGCGACGCCCTGATGGCCATGGAGGCCATGAAGATGGAACACACAATCCTGGCGCCCGCCGACGGCATCATCGGCGAGGTGTTTTTCGCCGTGGGCGACCAGGTGGCCGACGGCGTGGAACTGATTGCCATCGAGGCCGCCTAGCGCCCCGCAAACGGCCCGACGCGCGTCCGTGGCATGCCGGCAACCCCAGTTGCCGGCGATGCCAAATCGGCGTACAGTCATTTCTGACTTTACAGGTTCACCCTCAAACAATTCGTTCACTCTGTATGGGGCAACCCGAATCGCCATGTTCGATATACTGGTTTATCTGTTCGAAAACTACTACACGCCCCAGGCGTGTCCCGAAGCCGATGTGCTGGCCCACAAACTTGCCGCAGCCGGGTTCGAGCACGAAGACATCGACGACGCGCTCGGATGGCTAAACGGGCTGGCGCAAACCACCGAACAATGCGTCGAACTGGCGCAAATTCCCCAAAGCAACAGCCTGCGCATCTTCACCGAGCACGAATACCAGTCCCTGGGCACCCAGGCCATAGGCTTCATCAGTTTCCTGGAAAGCTCGGGCGTGCTGCCGCCGGTGCTGCGCGAAATCCTCATCGATCGCGCCCAGGCCACGCTCGAATCGCCGATATCCCTGGAAAAAATCAAGATCATCGCCCTCATGGTCCTCTGGAGCCAGGAAGCCGAAATCGATCACCTGGTGTTCGAAGAGCTTCTTACCGACGACCAATCGCGGCTGTCCCACTAAAAGGCGCGGCGCAGAAAGCCGTGCCGCCATCCTCCGGCGCCTCCCAGACATATGCCGGGCGTTTCGCGCCCAGCCCCAGCGGCCCGCTGCATGCCGGTTCGCTGGTGGCCGCCATGGCCAGCTATCTGGACGCGCGCGCCCACGGCGGGCGCTGGCTGTTGCGCATCGAAGACCTGGACACGCCGCGCACCGTGGCCGGGGCCGACCGCGTCATCATGCGACAACTGGTATCGCTGGGCATGCGCTGGGACGCCGACCCCGTGTGGCAGTCGCAACGCCATGCCCTGTATGAAGCCGCCTTCGGACGGCTGCTTGCGCGGCAACAGGTCTACGGGTGCGCCTGTACCCGCCGGGAGATCGGCCCGGGCGAAAGGCCGTATCCGGGCACCTGCCGCAACGGCCTGCCGCCCGGGCGCCGCGCGCGCGCCTGGCGCTTGCGCGTACCGCCCGGCACCGAGCGTTTCGAGGACCGCTGGCAGGGGCCGCAAGAACAGGACGTGGCGCGCGACGTGGGCGACTTCGTGCTGAAGAGGGCCGACGAGCTGTGGGCCTACCAGTTCGCCGTCGTGGTCGACGACGGCGACCAGGGGATCAGCGACATCGTGCGCGGCGCCGACCTGCTGGACTCGACCGCGCGCCAGCGCGTGCTGGCGCGACAGCTGGGCCTGGCCTGTCCGCGTGTACTGCACGTTCCCCTGGTCCTGGACCAGAGGGGGCGCAAGCTGTCCAAGCAGAACCACGCGCCCGCGCTGGACTGCGCCCGCCCGCTGGAACAGCTTGCCGCGGCCTGGGCGCGCCTTGGGTTCGACGCCCTGCCGGCCGCCAGCGTGCCGGCGTTCTGGGCCCACGCGCAGCAGCGGTGGGCCGCCCGGTTTCCGATGGGGAAATAACCCCGTCCCGACCCGGGCCGGCCCATGAAACGGGCCAGTCTGATATATTTGACGGCACAAGCGCCAAAAATACGCGCCGCGGGAACGGTGTCCCCATGCACGCCGGCCACGCGACACGCGACCGGATTCGGGGGGAAACCAATGCGTCGTACACGGAAAGCCGGGCCGTTTTGGCCGTCGCGGACTTGCACAATATGTTTCCCCCCCCGTATTATCCGCGCTATTACTGCCGAAACGCAGTCACTGGAATTACATGAATAAAACGCTCATCATTGCCGAAAAACCATCGGTCGCCCTGGATATATCGCGTGCCCTGGGGGGATTCACGCGCGAGGGCGATTATTTCGAAAACGAGCAATACGTCCTGGCTTCCAGCATCGGCCACCTGTTGACCCTGGTCGCGCCCAACGATCCGGTGCGCGGCAAATGGAGCTTCGCCCACTTGCCGGTCATTCCGCCGCAATTCGAACTCAAGCCCACCGACAAGCGCTCGACCGAACGCCTGAAGCTGCTGGTCAAGCTGCTCAAGCGCAAAGACGTGGACGCCCTCATCAATGCCTGCGACGCGGGCCGCGAGGGCGAGCTGATCTTCCGCTATATCGTGCAATACGCGGGGGTCAAGAAGCCCGTGCATCGCCTCTGGCTGCGCTCCATGACGCAAACCGCCATACGCGAGGCCTTCTCCAACCTGCGCGAGGACGAAACCATGAAGCCGCTGGAAGCGGCGGCGCGGGCCCGCGCCGAGGCCGACTGGCTGGTGGGCATCAACGGCACCCGCGCCATGACGGCCTTCAACAGCAAGGACGGCGGTTTCTTCAAGACCCCGGTGGGTCGCGTGCAAACGCCCACGCTGGCCATCGTGGCCGAACGCGAGGCGCGCATCCGCCAGTTCGTCTCGCGCGACTACTGGGAAGTCCACGCCACGTTCGTGGCCGCCGCCGGCTTTTATACCGGCCGCTGGTTCGACCCCAAGTTCGCCCGCGACGAACGCGACCCCGAACAGCGCGATTCGCGCCTGTGGTCGGAAAACGCGGCGCAGACCATCGTCACGGCCTGCCGCGAACAGGCCGGCACGGTCACCGAAGAATCCAAACCCTCTACCCAGATGTCGCCCGCGCTGTTCGACCTGACCTCGCTGCAGCGCGAGGCCAACTCGCGTTTCGGGTTCTCGGCCAAGACCACCCTGTCCCTGGCCCAGACCCTGTACGAACGCCACAAGGCCCTGACGTATCCACGTACCGATTCGCGCTATCTGCCCGAAGACTATCTGTCCACCGTCAAGAAGACCGCCCAGTCCCTGGCCGAGGGCGGCTCGTCGGCCGCGGCCAGCGTGCAGCCGTTCGCCCGGCAGCTCTGCGGCGAAAACTGGATCAAGCCGAACCGCCGCATCTTCGACGATAAAAAGGTCTCGGATCACTTCGCCATCATCCCCACCTTGCAGGTGCCGCGCGAACTCAGCGACGCCGAGCACAAAATCTACGAACTGATCACCCGGCGTTTCCTGGCCGTCTTCTTCCCGGCGGCGGAATTCCGCCTGACCACCCGCATCACCGAGGTCTCGGGCCATCACTTCAAGACCGAAGGCAAAGTGCTGGTCTCGCCGGGCTGGCTGGCCATCTACGGCCGCGACGCGCAGGGCGACGACGCCACGCTGACCGCCGTCGCCGAGGGCGAATCGGTCAAGACCGACGAGATCGAGGCCAAGGCCCTGGTCACCAAGCCGCCGGCGCGCTACACCGAGGCCACCCTGCTCTCGGCCATGGAAGGCGCGGGCAAGCTGGTCGACGACGAGGCCCTGCGCGAAGCCATGTCCGAACGCGGACTGGGCACGCCGGCCACGCGCGCCGCCATTATCGAAGGTCTGCTCAACGAGGGCTATCTGCGCCGCGAAGGGCGCGAACTCGTCCCCAGCGCCAAGACGCGCCAGTTGATGACCCTGCTCTCGGGGCTGCGGGTCACCGAGCTGACCTCGCCGGAACTGACCGGCGAATGGGAACACCAGCTAAAGCAGATAGAACAGCGCCAACTGGATCGCGACGCCTTCATGCGTGAAATCGCCCAGATGACCCAGGTCATCGTCAAGCGCGCCAAGGAATACGAGCGCGACACCGTGCCCGGCGACTACGCCACGCTGGCCACTCCCTGCCCCAAGTGCGGCGGCGTGGTCAAGGAAAACTACCGGCGCTATGCCTGCACCAACTGCGACTTCTCCATAGGCAAGCACCCGGGCGGACGCACGTTCGAGATCGCCGAAGTCGAGGATCTGCTGAAAAACCGCACGCTGGGCCCCCTGCCGGGCTTCATCAGCAAAATGGGCCGGCCCTTCGCCGCCCTGCTGCGCATCACCGACGAATACAAGCTGGAATTCGATTTCGGGCAGCGCGACGACGACGATGCCGAGCCGGTGGACTTTTCCGGGCAGACGTCTCTGGGCGCGTGCCCGAAATGCGGCGGGCGCGTCTTCGAGCACGGCATGAACTATGTCTGCGAACATTCGGTGGGACCGGGGAAAAGCTGCGATTTCCGCTCCGGCAAGATGATCCTGCAACAGGAAATCGCCCCCGAGCAGATCACCAAGCTGCTGGCCGAGGGCAAGACCGACCTGCTGACCGGCTTCGTCTCCAGCCGCACCAACCGCAAGTTCAAGGCGTTCCTGGCCAAGCAGGCCGACGGCAAGATCGGCTTCGAATTCGAGCCCCGCCCCGAAAAACCGGGCCGCGCGGCCAAGACCCCGGCCAAATCGGCCGCCAAGACGGCCGGCAAGACTCCGGCCAAGGCCGCGGCGAAGAAAACGGCGGTAAAAAAGACCGCCGCCAAGTCCACGTCCAAAACGGCGGCGAAAAGCGCCAGGAAATCCCCCGCCGCCGCCAAGAAAGCGGGCGCGGCGGGCGACGGCGACCCGCCGTTCTGACACCCCGGGCCTGTTTCTATTCGGGGTGCATGATCGACGCGCCTTCCCACAAGCCGTCCCGGATCAGCCCGTGGGCCACGTCCTTGAGCACCACGCGCGTGGCCAGGGCGGCCGGGGAAAGCTCTTCGTCGGGCTGACCCGTCAAGATACTGCACCGGAACAGCGATTTGTCGGCTATGGGCACCAGCACGATGTTCTCGTTGCGGATGAACGAAACCGCCGAGCTGGGGTGCAGCGTCGCGCCCATGCCCGCCTGCACGGCGCCCAGCAGGGTGTTGAGCCCGTCTATTTCGATCACCACATTGGGCACGATGTTCTTGCGCTTGAAGGCATTCATGATGATGCTGACCAGGGTGTGCCGGCCGCTGGGCAAGATCAGGGGCAGGTGGCCCAGGTGTTCCAGGCGCGTCTTTTTGCCCCTGGGCATGCCGGGCAGGTCTTTCATGCCTATGACGAACAAGTATTCTTTCAACAGGGGCGTGGCGCTCAACCGGTGATCCTCGCCCATGTCGAAACGCATGGTCAGATCCAGCCTGCGGGCGTCGAGCAGCGCCGTCAAATGCCCGGACAGGCCTTCGACGATGTGCAGCTGTATCTTGGGATAGCGTTCGCGCATGGCCCTTAGCAGGGGCAGCGCCAGCATCAGGGCGGTGGTGGGCGCCATGCCCACGCTGACTTTCCCCGACAGGCGTCCCCCCTGGGCGGCATTGGCGGCCATGTCCACCTGATGCAGTATGGTCTGGGCATGGCGGTAGAGCTCGATGCCGGCCCCGGTGGGCACCACACCCGTGGGCAACCGCTGCAGCAGGCGCGTGGAAAGCTCGCCCTCCAGGCGGCTGATCTGCTGGCTCATGGTCGACGTCGTTACATCCAGCGCCAGGGCGGCGCGGCCCATGCTGCCCGTCTCGACCACCCTGACAAAGTAACGCAGCTGTCTCAGTTCCATTCGCGGCTGGCCCGTTAGCCTTTAATTTAATTAAACCCCTCTTGCGCGCCACTGTCTAGCGAATCGCGTCATTCGCGCATAGAGTGAACGATGAAGGCCCGGCTCCGGGTTCGGACGGGCATCCACGACAGGCCTGCTGATATGAAAAGCCATGAACTGAAGATAGCGCCCCTTGAAGGCAAATGCCCCCCCGAGGAATGGCAACGGCGTGTCGATCTGGCGGCCTGCTACAGACTGGTCGAGCTGTACGGCATGTCCGACATGATCGCCAACCACATTTCCGCCAGCGTCCCCGAAGAAAAGAACGTATTCCTGATCAATGCCTACGGCATGCTCTACGAGGAAATCACGGCATCGAGCCTGGTCAAGGTCGATTTAAGCGGAAAGATACTGGCCAAGCCTGATTTCGGCGGACTGGATTACGGCATCAACAAGGCCGGCTACGTCATTCACAGCGCCGTACACGAAGCGCGGCACGATGTCGCCTGCGTCATTCATATCCACAGTTGGGCCACGATGGCGGTTTCCGCGCTGGAATGCGGCGTGCTGCCCATTACCCAGACATCGATGCGTTTCCTGAAGATCGGCTACCACGATTACAAGGGCGTGGTCCTGGACGAGGCCGAAAAGCAATCGCTGGTGAAAGACCTGGGAAACGGCGAAGCGCTGATCCTGAGAAACCATGGAGCCCTGGTGGTGGGCCGCAGCATAGGCGAAGCCTTCAACTGGATGCACCGGCTTGAATTGTCCTGCCGGGCGCAGCTGGCCGCCATGGCATGCCATGCGCCGCTGGCGCAGGTGGATCGCAAGACCCTGGAAGAAACCTGGAACAACTATCAACCAGGCACCCGGCGCCCTTACGGCCTGATGGAGTGGCCGGCCCTGCTCAGGAAACTGGACAGGCTGGACCCTTCGTACCGGACTTGAGCCCGCGCGCCAGCGGGCCAGATCCCAATTTATGGAGACAATGATGACTATAAAAAACAGCGTACGGATATCGGCACTGTTGTGCGCGGCGACCCTTTCCCTGCCGGCGCTCGCCGCCTACCCCGACAGGCCCATAGACATGATCGTGCCCTTCGCCCCGGGCGGCAACCTGGACATCACGGCGCGCGCCATCGCGCCGGTCCTGGCCAAGGCGCTGCACACCAAGATCACGGTCGAAAACAAGCCCGGGGCGGGCGGCGTCATAGGCGCCGGCCTGGTCGCGCGTTCCAGACCCGATGGATACACCATCCTGGTGACGACGCCCAACGCCATAGCGGTCGCGCCCTATATGACCAAGGCGCCGTACAAGCCGTCCGATTTCCGCGCCATAGGGCTGGTGGCCAAGACGCCTTTGCTCATCGACGTCAATGGCAAAAGCAAATTCAAGGACATCCACGACTTTCTGAAATTCGCCTGCGCCAATCCGGGGAAAATCACCGTCGGGCATTCCGGCATAGGCACGACCAACTACATGGGCCTGATCAGTCTGGAAGAAGCCTCGAAATGCACCTTCACGGCCATCCCGTACAAAGGTTCGGGCCCGGCCCTGGTGGACTTGATGGGCAACCAGATCGACGCGGTGGTCGACCAGCTAAGCAGTTCCTCGGCGCTGATACATTCGAACAAGCTCAAGGCCCTGGCCGTCCTGACGGCGACCCGGGTGCCGTCCCTGCCGAACATCCCCACGCTTGCGGAATCCGGAGTCAAAGGCATAGACGCATCGACCAACACCGGCCTGCTCGTGCCCAGAAAAACGCCCTCGGCCATTGTGAACGTCCTGAACAAGGCCCTGCGCACCGTCGCCCAGAGCAAGTCCGTGCGCAATGTTCTTGGCAAGGTGGGCAGCACCGCGGAATCGTCCACGCCCGAGAAATTCATGACCATGATCGTCAACGAAGACAAGCTGGCCGCCAAGTTGAGCGCCGAAGGGAAACTGCGGAGAAAATGATGCAGGCGACCGATCCCGCCGCGGCCAGGAACTGCTGCGCGCCCATCGATACTTTCGAGAAGATCGGTTTCAGCATTCCGCCAGGCGCCTGCGATGCCCATGCCCATATATTCGGGCCTTACGCGAAATACCCCCTGGCGCTCGAACGCAGCTACACGCCGGTGGAGAACGACGCGCAGCGCTTCCTGTGGCATCTGGACAGGCTGGGCCTGGCGCGCGGCGTCCTGGTCACCGCCAGCGCGTGCGGCACCGACAACCGCTCGGTGCTCGACGCGCTGGCGCACTACCCGGACCGATTGCGGGGCGTGGCGGTGTGCGGCCAGGATACCGGCGCGGCCACGCTGGCGTCGTGGCGCGAGGCCGGCATCAGGGGGCTGCGATTCAACCTGTACGCGCTGCGCGGCAAGGCGGTATACAAGAACGGCGTGGGCCTGCCGGCGCTGGAAACCCTGGCGCCGGCCATGCGCGAACTGGGGATGCACGCGCAGATATGGGTGCATGCGCCCGACCTGCTCGATCTGGCTCCCCGGCTGGAAAAACTGAACCTGCCCCTGGTCATGGACCACATGGGACGCATGAACGCCGCCCTGGGGGCCGCCAACCCCGGTTTCCGGAAACTGTGCGCCATGCTGGCCGATGGCCTGGCCTGGGCGAAGATTTCGGGAGCGGACCGCAACAGCAACGAAAAACCCGGATACGAGGATATCGACGCCTTTGCGCTAAGCTTGCTCGAGGCGAATCCCGATCACATCGTATGGGGCAGCGACTGGCCCCACATCAACTATTTCGATCAGGGCGACGTCCCGGACGACGGGGCGCTGCTCAATACCCTGCTGCGCTGGATTCCCGACGAACGGGCCAGAAAGAAAGTGCTGGTCGAGAACCCGGCCAACCTGTACGGATTCCGGGTCAATTGAATCAGCGGAGCCCGGGAAAGAACCACCCTGGCCCGCAAAGGAGCGGCCCCATGCGCAAACGCGCGATCAACAAGGATTACTACGGCGGGGCGCTGATGATCCTGTTCGGGCTCGGCGCCGTATTCGACGGTTTCAGCTACGGCGTCGGCTCGCTGCGCCATATGGGATCGGGGTTTTTCCCGGCGGCGATAGGCGCGCTGCTGGCCCTGGTCGGCGTGATGACCGCCATAGAGGGCCTGGGGCGCAAGAGCGCCGCCGTCGGGCAAGACGCCAGCCCCGAATGGCGCGGCTGGCTGTGCATCCTGGGCGGCATCGTGGCGTTCATCGTGCTGGGCGAATACACGGGGCTGCTGCCGGCCACCTTCGCCATCGTGTTCATCTCGGCGCTGGGCGACCGGAAAAACAGCGTCAAGGTCGCCGCCATCCTGGCGCTATCCATGTGCGTGGTGGCCGTAATCGTTTTCTGGTGGGCGCTGCAATTGCAATTTCCGCTGCTGCAGTGGGGGGCCCGATGACGATGATAGACAAGTCATTGACCGATCTGCTCTACGGATTCAGCGTCGCTTTCCAGCCGCACAATCTGGTCTGGTCCATTTTCGGCGTGGTCGCCGGGAACCTGATCGGCGTATTGCCCGGGCTTGGCGCCCTGGCCGCCATTTCCATCCTGCTGCCGCTGACCTACACCATGGCCCCCGTGGCCGCCATACTGATGCTGGCGGGGATCTTCTACGGCTCGATGTACGGCGGGGCCATAGGGGCGATCCTGCTGAACCTGCCCGTGCATTCGCCGCATGCCGTCACCTGCCTGGACGGCTATCCGCTGACCAAGAACGGCCGCGGCGGCGCGGCGCTTGGGGTAGCCATGATAGCGTCGTTCTTCGCCGCCTCGGTCGGTATCCTGGTGATGGTGTTCTTCTCGCCGCTGCTGGTCGAGGTGGCGTTCAAGTTCGGTCCCACGGAAGTCTTCTCCATCATGCTGCTGGGCCTGCTGGCGGGTTCCACCATGGCCAAGGGTTCGGCCGTCAAGGGCGTGGCCATGACCTTGCTGGGCCTGCTTCTGGGCATCGCGGGCACCGACGTCGACACCGGGATGACGCGCTTCACATTCGGCCTGTTGCCGCTGGACGACGGCGTGGACCTGGTCGCCTTGTGCATGGGATTGTTCGGCGTGGGCGAATTCCTGCTGAGCGTCAATCGCATGGCCGTCGTGGGCAGCGGCCTGAAGATGCGCCTGCGCGACATGCGCCCGTCGAAAGAAGAGCTGAAAAAATCCTTCTTCCCCATGCTGCGCGGCACGGCGGTGGGCACATTCTTCGGGGTCCTGCCGGGCACGGGGCCGACCATCACGACATTCGTGGCCTATGCGCTGGAGCGCAAGGTATCCAAGACCCCCGAGCGCTTCGGCCACGGCGCCATCGAAGGCGTGGCCTCGCCCGAAGCGGCCTCGCATTCGAAGACGCAGGTCGATTTCATTCCCACCATGACGCTGGGCATTCCCGGCGACGCGGTCATGGCGCTGATCCTGGGCGCCCTGCTGATCCAGGGAATCCAGCCCGGCCCGCAACTGATCATTGCGCATCCGGACATTTTCTGGGGCCTGATCGCCAGTTTCTGGGTCGGCAATTTATTGCTGGTGCTGCTCAACGTTCCGCTTATCGGCTTGTGGGTCAAGCTGTTGCAGGTGCCATACAAGTATCTGTTCCCTTCGGCCCTGTTCTTCATCGCGGTAGGCTGCTACAGCACGCAGAACAGCTTGTTCCAGGTCGGTGAAGTGCTGGTGTTCGGCATCGTGGGCGCCATACTGATCTACCTGGAGTTCTCCGTGGCGCCCATTCTTCTGGGCTACGTCCTTGGCCCCATGGTCGAGGAAAACTTCCGGAGGGCGCTGCTGATTTCCCACGGCGACATGATGGTGTTCATACATAGGCCCATCAGCGCCTGGTTCCTGGGGGCCTGCGCGGCGCTGATCCTGGTACAGGTCGCCGCGTTCATCATAAAAAAGCGGCGCCGCCCCAGGCCGGACGGCGAAACGCCCGCGAACCGCCGCATGCATTTTATGGACAACGAGACATGAAACAGAAAACCGCCCTGGTCATCAGCGCCCATTCCGCCGATTTCGTCTGGCGGGCGGGCGGCGCCATCGCCTTGTACGCCAAGCGCGGCTGGAACGTGCACGTTCTATGCCTGTCGTTCGGCGAACGCGGGGAATCGGCCAAGCTGTGGAAGCGGCAAAACATGACGCTGGAAGGCGTCAAGCAGGCCCGCCGGCAGGAATCGGAACACGCGGCCGGCATCCTTGGAGCGTCGGTGTCGTTCCTGGACTGCGGCGACTACCCTTTGCGCGTGGACGACCAGGCCCTGTTCAAGATCGTGGATCTGTATCGCGGGCTCGATCCCGGGTTCGTGTTGACGCATTCATTCAAGGACCCCTACAACTTCGACCACCCCCTTGCCAACCGGCTGGCGCTGGAAGCGCGGATCATCGCCCAGGCCCATGGCCACAACCCGCAGCAAGAAGTCATCGGAGCCCCTCCCGTCTTCCTGTTCGAGCCTCATCAATCCGAACAATGCGACTGGAAACCCCAGCTCTTCCTGGACATCTCATCCGTCTGGGAGGCCAAGCACCGCGCCTTCCAGTCCATGCAGGCCCAGGAACACCTGTGGGAATATTACACACGGGTCGGGCTGCAGCGCGGCGCCCAGGCGTCGCGCAACTCGGGCAGGAAGATCGACTACGCCGAAGCATTCCAGTGCGTCTACCCTCGCGTCGCCGACGATCTGCTGTGATCCATCGCGCGGGCCGGGCCGCGCCACCCATATACACCAGGAAATCCAGACATGATCAACAGCACTTTCAGCCGCGTGTCGAAAGATCAGGTGGCCAGGGCGTCCACCCTGGCCACCACGATACTCTCGGACGTCTCGGGCCGGCGCGGCGCCTTGAACGGACGCATCAGGCCCCTGGCCCCCGCGATGCGCGTATGCGGTCCCGCCCTGACGGTCGAAGTGCGGCCGGGCGATAACTTGATGGTCCATGCCGCCCTGGTGCTGGCCCGACCGGGCGACGTCATCGTCATCGACGGGAAAGCCGACCTGGGCTGCGCGCTGATGGGCGAGCTGATGTGCGCGCACGCCCAGGCGGCCGGCGTTGCGGGCGTCGTCCTGGATGCCGCCGTGCGCGACGTGGCCGAGCTGAAGGCCGGAACGCTTCCCGTCTTCGCCTGCGGGTCCAGCCCCAACGGCCCCACCAAGCGGCTGGGGGGGCGCCTGGGGCATCCCATATCGGCCGGCGGCATCAGCGTCGCGCCGGGAGACCTGGTGGTCGGCGACGAAGACGGCGTGGTGGTCGTTCCCAAAGAGAACGTGGAACAGGCGCTCAACGACGCCCAGACGAAGATCGACGTCGAACGAAAACGCCTGCGCGACATCGCCGAAGGCCGGCTGATCTACGGCTGGCTGGAAGGCGCGCTGCGGGAGGCAGGCGCCTTGCCTGCCGGCAAAAACCTGGAACGGCTGATCGCCGAATTCGCCGCGCGGGGCTGAAAACCCGCCCTGTGCGCACCCGGATCCGGCGCAACCGCTACACCGCCGCCCTAGCCATACACCACATTCCTGAGGAACAGCGAGATCTCGGGCACGTAGGTGATGAGCATCAGGCAGGTCACCACCACACCCACGAACGGCAGCAGCGGCCTGACCAGTTTCTCGATGGGCAGGTCGGCCACCGTGCAGGCGGCGAACAGGTTCACGCCGAACGGCGGGGTCACCATGCCCAGGGCCAGGTTGACCACCATGATGATGCCGAAGTGCGACGGCTGCACGCCGAAATGCACGGCCACGGGCAGCAGCAGCGGAGCCAGCACCACGATGGACGCGGAGGTCTCGATGAACATGCCGATGACGAACAGGGCCGCGTTGACCCCCAGCAGGAACGTGTACTTGTTGTGGAATACCTGGCTCAGCCAGTCGCCCAGCGCCTGGGGCACGCCGGCGCGATTGAGCAGGAAGCCGAACACCCCGGCATTGGCGATGATGAACATGATGACGGCGGTGGACACCACCGTGCGGTGCAGGGCCTTCGACAGGGTCGGCAGATCGAGGCGGCGGTAGATGAAAATACCCACGATCAGCGCGTACACCACCGCGATGGCCGAGGCCTCGGTGGGGGTGAATACGCCGCCGTAGATTCCACCCAGTATGATGATGGGCATCAGCAGCGCCAGCCAGGCCTGCTTGAACGCCGGCCACAGGCTCAGCCGCCCCACGCCGTCATTCTTGCCCAGGCCATGGCGACGGGCATACAGCCAGACGTAGAACATCAGCGCCGCGCCGATCAGAAGGCCGGGTCCGATCCCGGCGATGAAGGTCTCGCCCACGGACGTATCGGTGGCGACGGCAAACAGGATGACGGGAATGGACGGCGGGATGATCACGCCCAGTTCGGCCGACGTGGCCTGCAGGGCCGCGGCGAAACGCACGGGATAGCCATGCTTGACCATGGCCGGGATCAATATGGCGCCGACCGCGAACGTGGTCGCCACGCTGGAGCCGGCCACGGCCGCGAAGATCATGCAGGTCAGCACGCAGCTGCAGGCCAGGCCGCCCTGCACGCCGCCGACCACGCTCTTGGCGAAATCGACCATGCGCTCGGATATGCCGCCCGCTTCCATCAGGTTGCCGGCCATGATGAAGAACGGCACAGCCACCAGCGGGTACTTGTCCAGCGAGGCGTAGATCTGCTGGGCGATGACCAGCCACGTCATGTGCCCGTCATAGCCCACGCCCACCAGCGTCGCCAGGCCGATGGACACCGACACCGGTATGGAGAACGCGAAAAATATCAACATCGAGACAATCATTAACTGGGACATTTGCCACCCCTGTGCTTTCGTTTTTATCTTTCAGATCACGGTCTCGTCGACCACCGATTCGGACGGGCCCTCGGCCCATCTGGCCAGCACCGCCAGCACCGCCAGCGCCGTACCGACGGGAATCGCCAGGTAGATCCAGGAGATGGAAATATTCAGGGAGGGCACATTCTGGAAGCGGACGCGCCACGTCATGTCGGCGCCGACCCAGGCCATGAAGACCAGGAACGACACGCACACCAGCATGATCAGGTGTTCCAGCCAGCGGCCGTATTTCTTGCCCAGCATATTGTGCAAGACTTCGACGCTAAGCATGGCGCCCTGGCGAAAGGCCAGCACGATGCCCAGCAGAACCGTCCAGATCAGCGTGGCGCGCGTCCAGGCTCCGCTCCAGTCGGACGGCGTTTCAAGAATGAAGCGGGCAATGACCTGGTAGAACGCCGCCCCGACCGAGGCCAGCAGCAGCAATTGCGTGATGATCGAAATGGCACGGAATACCGTTCGATCTAGAAATAGAATGATGGACACGATGGCTTCCTGTTCGATGACCGCATGCCGGCCAGGCGACGGATGCTCGCCGGCCGGCGCCACGTCCGGGCACGGCACGCAAGCGGCGGGGGCCGGTGCGCGCACCGGCCCCCTATCCCATGGCCTATGACCGGCGCACGGTGTTTACTTCGTGTTGCGGATCGATTCGACAAGGTCCTTGCCGAATTTCTTGTAGTACTGGGGATACAGCGGCTCGACCGCCTTGACGAAGGCGGCGTGATCGACCTTGTTGACCTTCATGCCGTGCTTCTTGACCTCTTCCACGCCCGATTTCTCGATGTTGTCGACGTATTCGCGCATGGCGACCGCGGACAGGTGCGCCGCCTGCTTGAAGTTGGCCTTGTCGGCGGCCGACAGCCCGTTATAGACGTTGGGCGACATCAGCACCAGGGCGGGGCCGTAGACGTGCCCCGTCAGCGACAGGTATTTCTGCAGCTGCCACAACTTGGCCGACACGATCACCGAAAGCGGATTTTCCTGGCCGTCTATGGTGCCCTGCTGCAAGGCGGTGGCGACTTCGGGCCAGGCCATGGGTGTGGCCAGCACGCCCAGCTGACGGAATGCCGCGATGTGGATCGGGTTTTCCGTGGTGCGGATCTTCAGGCCCTTGGCGTCGGCCGGCTCGACCACGGGACGGACATTATTCGTCAGGTGGCGAAAACCCTGCTCGCCCCAGGCCAGGGCGATCAGGCCGTGGGACGGGAACTTGGCGAGCATCTTCTGGCCGATCGGACCGTCGAGCACCTTGCGCGCATGCGCCAGGTCGCGAAACAGGAACGGCAAGTCGAACACGCCGGTGTCCGGCACGAAATTCAGGGTGGCCCCCGTGGATACGATGGCCAGGTCTATCGTGCCCAGTTGCAGGCCTTCGATGACTTCGCGTTCGCCGCCCAATGCGCTGTTGGGAAACTGCTGGATCTTGAACTGCCCGTTGCTGGAGGCTTCGATCGATTTGGCGAAGGCCGCGGCGCCCGCCCCGTAATGCGAATTGGTGGACAAGGCATACGCCATCTTCAGCGTGGTGGCCGCCCCGGCCGCCTGGGCCGCGAAAAGCACGCCGGCCGCCGCCGCGGCAAGCGCCCACTTCACCCATGAATATTTATGCATTTCCTCTTCTCCCTATTAAGTTTATAAGTACGGCAAACGTTTTTATATGAACATCTTCACTGCTAATCTTCCACATACCATGTGTCTTCCGAGAGCATGACCTGCTGATGGCCATAGCCCGCCGGCATCATGGGAAAACAGTTTTCCTGGGCCAGCACGGCGACGTCCAGGAAGAACGGCCCGTCGCAGGCCAGGCACTGCGCCAGCGACGCATCGAGTTCCGCGGGGTCTTCGACCCGGGCGCTGCGCCAGCCGAACGCCCTGGCCAGGGCGACGAAATCGGGAACGGACGCGTTGTAGCTGTGGCTGTAGCGCCCCTCGTGTATCAGCTCCTGCCACTGGCGCACCATGCCCATGTGCTGGTTGTTGCACAGGATAACCTTGATGGGCGCTTTGTGCTGCACCGCCGTGGCCAGTTCCTGGATGTTCATCAGCACCGACGCATCGCCGCTGACGCATACCACCGTCTTGCCGGGGTTGCCGATCTGCGCGCCTATGGCCGCGGGCACGCCGTAGCCCATGGTGCCGGCCCCGCCCGAGGTAAGCCAGCGATTGGGCCGGTTGAAGCGCAGGTACTGCGCCGCCCACATCTGGTGCTGGCCCACGTCGGTGGAAATGATGGCGTCGGTTCCCGCCAGGGCATGGTCGATGCGCTGCATCAGGTGCTGCGGCAGGATGTGTTCCGCGGAAGGCGCCACGTTCAGGCAATCGCGCGCGCGCCACACAGCGATGCGCTGCCACCACGCGTCGAGCCCGCCCGGCGCGCGCGCCATGGGCGCCAGTTCCTTGTGCAGGGCGCGCAGCAACGGATAGCAATCGCCCACCATCGCCACGTCGGCGCGCACCACTTTGTCGATCGATGCCGGATCGATGTCCAGATGGATTTTGCTGGCATGCGGGCAGAAATCGGACAGCCGGCCCGTGATGCGATCGTCGAAGCGCGCGCCCACGCAGACGATCAGGTCGGCATGGTGCATGGCCAGGTTCGCTTCCAGCGTGCCGTGCATGCCCAGCATGCCCAGGAACAGTCGGTCGTCGGCCGGGAAAGCGCCCAGGCCCATCAAGGTCAGGGTGCACGGCGCGGCCAATTCCTGCACCAGCTGGGTAAAGGCATGGCAGGCGTCGATGCCGGAATTGATCAGGCCGCCGCCGCCGTAGAACACCGGCCGGCGCGCATTGGCGATCAGCGCGGCGGCGCGCTTGACGGCGGCCTCGGCCACCGGGCCGAACGCCTCTGCGCCGGCATCTTCGGCCAACGGCGCATCCGGCGCCCATGCCGTCACCGGCGCGATCTGGATATCTTTCGGGAAATCGACCAGCACGGGCCCGGGACGGCCCTGCCTGGTCAGGCGGTAGGCCTTGCCCACCACCGACGCCACGTCCTCGGAACGGCGGATCTGCGCGTTCCATTTGGTCACCGGGCGCGAAATGCCTATGGCGTCGCATTCCTGGAAGGCATCGGTGCCGATGGCGCCGGTGGCCACCTGGCCGCTGATGCACAGGACCGGGATGGAATCGCACAACGCGTCGAGCAGGCCCGTGGTGGTATTGGCCATGCCCGGCCCCGAGGTGACCAGCACCACGCCCGGCTTGCCGGTGGACCGCGCGTACCCTTCGGCCGCGTGCACCGCCCCCTGTTCGTGGCGGACCAGTATGTGACGAATGCGCGGTTCGGAATACAGGGCGTCGTACAAAGGCAGCACGGCGCCGCCGGGATAGCCGAAAATGGTGTCAACGCCGCTGGCGATCAGGGTATCGAGCAGTACCTGAGCCCCGTTTCGACCCGAAGTTTCGGAAAAAGTGTTCACACGATCAACCGTTTTGCTTTGCAGGATAATATTGCATCATAATATTTTCTTTCGTCCCGGGCGCCGCGTCGCATTTCATGACCCAATCCAACTCTTCCTGGCATATCGTCAAACCTTCCTCTCTGCACGGCAATGGCGTCTATGCCGCCAGGCCCATTCCCGCGGGCACCCGCATCATCGACTACGCCGGCAGGCGCATCACGGTCGAACAGGCCGATGCCAAACACCCCGTCAACCCCGACGACCCCTTCCACACCTTCTTCTTCGCCATCAGTTCGGGCAAGGTCATCGACGGCGGCGACCGGGGCAACGACGCGCGCTGGATCAACCATTCTTGCGCGCCCAACTGCGAAGCCCAGGAAAACGACGCCGGCACCCGCGTGCATATCGTGGCCCTGCGCGACATCGCCAAGGGCGAGGAACTGTTCTACGACTACGGCCTGGTCATGGAAGGCCGCATCACCAAGGCACTGAAGCGGCAATACCAGTGCCTGTGCGGTTCGCCCGCCTGCCGGGGAACCATGCTGGCGCTGTCTTCCAGGCAGCGCCGCAAGACAGGCTGAGCCGGCCGCGGCCCGCATGCGCCTATAGCCCCGCGGCTTCGGGCGCCCGCAGCCCCATGGCGGTGAACCCGCCGTCGACCGAAACGATCTGGCCGGTCACGTAGCCCGACTTGGCGTCGTCCAGCAGCCAGCCCACGGTGCCGGACAGTTCCTGCGCTTCGCCGTAGCGATGCAGCGGCACGCCATCGACCCAGTTCTTGCGCGTCGCCGCGGTGTGCACGACTTTGGTCAGGGGAGTGTCTATGGGCCCGGGCGCGACCGCGTTGACGCGGATGCCGTATTCGGCCAGCTCCACCGCCATGACCTTGGTCATGGTGATGATGGCGCCCTTGGACGCGCCGTACGCCACGCGGCCGTAATTGCCGCGAATGCCCGAGACCGAGGCGATATGGATGATGGACCCGGCGGCGCGCGTCCGCATTTTCCTGGCGACGGCGCGGGCGACGATGAACGAGCCCACGACGTTGACGTCCAGTATCTGGCGAAACGTCTTGACGTCGGTGTCCAGGCACGGAATTTCCTTGGCTATGCCGGCGGAATTGATCAGGCCGGCAATCGGGCCGACGCCTTGCTCACACTCGTCGACCAGCCTGTCGACGCGGTCTTCGTCGGTCACGTCGGCGGCCTCCACCCGCAACTGGCCGGGTTCGCGCACGCGCAGCGATTCGCGCGCCGCGACGACCCGGTCTTCAAGCAGGTCCAGGGCCAGGACCCTGTACCCGTCGTCCAGCAGTCCCTGGGCAAGCGCCAGGCCTATGCCGGACGCCCCTCCCGTGACGACGACCACTTTATTGTCTGAACTCATGCCTGCTCCTGTTGTGATGTGTATGGCGCGCCGGTCGGCCCGCGTCAACCCATGGCGACGCGCTGGTCGACGACCCATTCCTCGATGACGGCCTCGACCGTCATGCAGGCCGGATTGCGTCCCGTGACGAAGCGTCCCGCGAAGAACGCGCCGTCCATGCCCATGACCATGCCGCTGGCGCGCGTCACGGGGCTGCCCGACTCGTCGCACGAGATCTCGCCGTTCATGTTCAGGATCTCGACGGCCGGACCGGGCAGGTCGACCGTCTTCCCGGGGCCGCATTCCAGGCAGCAATGCGCCAGGCTGCCCACGCTGCTGCGCACTATGGCCCGTTCCAGGCCGGATTCGATGAAGGTTTTTTCCAGGCTTTGCACCAGGTCTTCGTTGGGGTGGATGCGGACGTAGAAAATTCGTCCGGTATGTCCTTGTTCAATGGTCGTCATGTCATGCCTCACAGTATTTCGGTTGGAAAACAGGCGTCATGATTTCCGGATCCACGCCGATGACCAGATCCATGTAATCAAGCGCGCTGATGTACGCCACGCCGTCCTCGGCGATGACGCAGTCGTCGGCCAGGAAATGGCCGCCGACCAGGCGCCCCGATTCCGTGACGACCAGTCCATGGCAGTGGATGGCGGGCTGGCCACGGTCGGTCAGGCCGACCGTGGCGCCCGCGCCCACCAGCATGGCGCGTTCGTCCAGATGCAGGGCGGTGGTGTAATGCGCCACCTGTTCCACTTCGGGACTGCTGGTGATGAGGAAATAACTGATGTGGCTGAACGTGACATGTTCGATGTTCAAGGCGGCTGCCTTGAGATTCAGGAACTTCAGCGCTTCGGTCACGCAGGCGTACAGGGTTTCGCCGCGGCGCAAAGCAATTCGGTACGACTTCTGGTTCCGGCCAGCCATCACGTCGCGCCTTGTGGGCGCGACGGGACCCGGATGTTTCAGTAGCTGGACTGTCGATGCGGTAATCATCATTAGACCTTTTACGTCAGATTAATGTCGGGGTAGCGATCCTCTATCCAATAACTCCTGATAAATGATTTTCTTGGTGATTTTTCCATAACCGGACTTCGGCAATTCGGGCCAGATGAAGATCTGGCGCGGATGCTTGTAGCGGGCCACGTTTTCGTCCAGCCAGGCCTGGAAGGCCTGCTGGTCCCACTGCTGCTGCTCTTTGAGCACACCGACCATGACGCCGATTTCCCCCCACTTGGAATCGGGCACGCCCAGAACGCAGACTTCCTTGATGGCGCCGTAGGTCAGGATTTTTTCCTCGATCTCGCGCGGGTACACGTTCGACCCGCCCGAGATGTACATGTCAGATTCGCGTCCGGTAATGTACAGGTACCCCTGCTCGTCCTTGTACCCCAGGTCGCCCGTGCGGAACCAGCCGTCGCGAAACGATTTGCGGTTGGCTTCCGGGTTGTTGTAGTAGCCCGCGAAAACCGCCGGGCCGCAAACGCAGATTTCGCCCGAGCGGCCCGGTTCCAGCACGTTGCCGTCGGCGTCCTGGATGGAGAGTTCCATTCCGGTGCGGGCGTAGCCGCAGGAACCCTGCTTGGGCATGGCCTGGTCGTCGGGGGAATGCTCGGCAGGCGGCAGCACGGTGATGTTGCCCGTGACCTCGCCCAGGCCGAAATACTGCACCAGCACCGGCCCCAGTTTTTGCAGCGCCAGCTTCTGGTCGGCGCGGTACATGGGCGCGCCCGCGTAGATGATGTAGCGCAGCGAATCGTGCCGGTAGCGGTCCACGCTTTCGTGCTCGACCATCAGCTTGAGTATGGTCGGGACGGTGAAGAAATTGCTGATGCCGTGGCGCTCGACCGCCGCCCAGGCCGCCTCCGGCGAGAACTTGGGCTGGGTGGAAAACACCGTGACCACGCCCCGGACCACCTGGGTCAGGTAGTGGATGCCCGCGCCATGCGAGAGCGGCGCGACCACCAGGCTGGCGTCCTTGTCGGTCAGGCCGGGCATCAGGTCGCATAGATGGTTGGTCATGACGAACGCCATCTGGCCGTGGGTCAGGACGGCCGCCTTGGGCTTGCCCGTGGTGCCCGAAGTGAAAAAGAACCAGCACGGGTCGTCGTAGTCGACGCGCTGGGCCTGGTGCGACAGGCGCGTCGAAAGCCGTCCGTCGATCAGGGTGTCCAGCCCCGGCGCGCCATCGACTTCCGGGCCCACGCCCACCGCCAGCTTCAGGCCGTCGATGCCGTCGGCCAGCTTCGCATGGACGGGGAAATCGGTGTGGCAGATGAAGGCCGAAACGCCGGCGCTTTGCGCCAGGTAGGCGACGTCGTCGGGCGTGATGCGGAAATTGGTGGGCACCCAGACGGCGCCTATGCGAAACGTGGCCAGCATCACTTCGACCAGTTCGCGGCAATTGGACGAATGGATCAGAATGCGGTCGCCCTTCTTCAGCCCGGCTTCCAGGAATATCAGCGCCAGCGCCTGGACCCGCTGTTCAAGCTCGTCCCAGGTGGTGACCACATCATCGATGATCAGCGCCGGACGCCCGGCCAGGCGCGCCGCCGCCTGGGTCAGGAACGTGGCCAGATTCATCACCCGGCGCGAAATGGGGGCAAGCCCCCCAACCGGATCTTGCTGCGTCGTTTGTGTCATTTGACGCGCTCCAGGATGGAAACGTAATTGGCCACCGCGGCGCCGCCCATGTTGAACACCCCGGCCAGCTTGGCGCCGGGGATCTGCATGTCGCCGGCCGTGCCGGTCAGCTGCATGCAGGCCATCACGTGCATGGACACGCCGGTCGCGCCCACCGGATGGCCCTTGGATTTCAGGCCGCCCGAAGGATTGACCGGCAGGCGCCCGTCTTTTTGCGTTATGCCTTCGCGCACGATCTTGTAGCCTTCGCCGCGCGCGGCCAGGCCCATGGCTTCGTATTCGATGAGTTCGGCGATCGTGAAGCAGTCGTGGGTCTCGACCAGGCTCAGGTCGTCGAGCGTCACGCCCGCCGAGGCCAGCGCCTGTTTCCAGGCGCGCGACGCGCCTTCGAACGCGATGGGATCGCGCCGGCTGAGCGGCATGATGTCGTTGACGTGCTGGCGCGCCTTGAAGCCCACCGCGCGCTGCAGCTGGGCGGCGAATTCCTCGTCGGCCAGGACAATGGCGGCGGCGCCGTCCGACACCAGGGAGCAGTCGGTGCGGCGCAGGGGCTCGGCCACGTAGGGGTTTTTCTCGGATACCTGGTCGCAGAATTCCACGCCCAGGTCCTTGCGGATCTGCGCGTACGGGTTGCTGACGCCGTTGCGGTGGTTCTTGGCGGCGATCATGGCCAGTTCGTGGCTTTTATCGCCGTAGCGCGAGAAATATTCGCTGGCGATGGTGCCGAACACGCCGGCGAAGCCGCCCTTGATGCCGGCCTCTTCCTTGCGATAGCTGGCGTTGAGCAGGATGTCGCCGATTTCGGGCGTGGGGCGCGTCGTCATTTTTTCGGCGCCCACGACCAGCGCCACCCGGCCGCGGCCGGACTCGATGAAGTCCATGGCCGTATACAACGCGGCCGACCCGGTGGCGCAGGCGTTCTCCAGGCGCGTGGCCGGCACATAGGCCAGATCGGGATCGGCCAGGGCCACCAGCGCCCCCTGGAAGTCCTGCTTCTGAAAGCCGCTGTTCATCACGCCGACGTAAATGCCGTCGACCTCTTTGCCGGTGATGCCCGCGTGTTCCAGCGCCTTGCCCGACACCTGGGCCATGAGGGTCTCGGTATCCGGCTCGACCAGTTTTCCGAACGGGATGTGCGACCATCCCACAATGACTGCTTTCTTTGACATGACTGTGGTCCTTGAAATAAATACTGCTGAATATGCCGCTACGCAATCAACGCATGGGACAGATCGCCATGCGCTCCGATGTGTTTTTCCAGGCCGTCGGCCTCTTTCCTGAGCAATTGGTACAGGTGCGCCTCGCGTTCCGGGTTCATGCGGCTTTCGACCGTGGCGATGCTAAGCGCGCCTATGACCTGGCCGCTGGGACTGCGCACCGCCACCCCTATGCCCCACGAACCGGCCAGCACCATCCCGGGGTTGACCGAATACCCCTTTTCCCGTCCCGCGCGGATCAGCTCCGCGAGCGCCTCGCGCGTGTAGCGCGGATACAGCCGGGAGATATCGGGCATGTTCTGGTCCAGGCAATACGCGGCTTCAGCGTCGCTTAGCGCGGCCAGCATGGCCTGGCTGCCGCCGCCCACCCCAAGGGGATGCCGGTCGCCCGCCAACAGCACGCGCGACTTCAGGGGGAAGTCGCCTTCCTCGCGCAACAGGCAAAGGGCATAGAGTTCCTGACGCAGGGAAAAGAACGCGGCGTCGCCGGTTTCGCGCGCCAGGCGGGACACCGGCCCGGCCGCGATCTTGTGCCAGCCGAAGCGGTCCGACGCCACCAGGCCCAGTGCATGACATTCCGCCCCCAGGTAATATCGGCGGGTCGTTTCGTCCTGCTGCACCAGGCCTTCGCTGATGAGCGCGTTCGTCAGCCGATGCACCGTGGACTTGATCAGCCCCGTCTGTTTGCAGATGGCCGACAGCCCCACTCCGTCGTTGCGGCTGCGGGCAATACATCGCAGCACTTTGAACGCGCGATGAATGGCCTGCGTGCCGGAAACCCTGTTTATGGGGAAAATTGCCGCCGCCGGTTCCGAATTTGGTTCCATATTATGAACCCGAAAATTAAATATGATTACGCCCTGAAGTGTAATTCTACGTAGCAGCTAGGCGTTGTCAACAAATTGGAAAATTTTTTCCCTTTTTATTGTTCCACAAGATAGAATTTGAGGATACAATAATTTCGTTATCTAATGGTAATCGGTTATTGTTGCCATTCGATACGTCTTGATGCCGCAGCAATAGACACCCGATCAACAAATAGATCAGCTCATGCTCAAGGAGACAACCACATGAAGCTTTCCCGTCGCTCATTCGTGCTTTCAACGGCCGGTACCGTAGGTGCCGCCATGATCGCATCGCCGTTCCAGTCGGCTTTCGCCGCCAAAACGTTCCGCTACAAGTACGCCAACAACCTGCCCCCGTCGCATCCCATGAACAAGCGCGCCAAGGAAATGGCCCGCAAGATCGAAGAGGAAACCCACGGGCAGTTCAAGCTGCAGATCTTCCCCAGCAGCCAGTTGGGTTCGGACACCGAAACGCTGAATCAGCTGCGCTCGGGCGCGGTCGAATTCTTCACCCTGTCCGGCCTGATCCTGTCGACCCTGGTGCCGGCGGCGGCCATCAGCGGCATCGGTTTCGCCTTCCCCGACTACGACACCGTCTGGAAATCGATGGACGGCAAGCTCGGCGCGTACATCCGCGGCGAAATCCAGAAAAGTGGCCTGGTCGTCATGGACAATATCTGGGACAACGGCTTCCGGGAAGTCACCACCAGCACCAAGCCCATCGTCACTCCGGCCGACTTCCAGGACCTGAAGATCCGCGTCCCGGTCAGCCCGCTGTGGACGTCCATGTTCAAGGCTCTGAAGGCCGCGCCCACCAGCATCAACTTCAACGAGGTCTATTCCGCGCTGCAGACCAAAGTGGTCGACGCCCAGGAAAACCCCCTGGCCATCATCCAGACGGCCAAGCTCTACGAAGTGCAGAAATACTGCTCGCTGACCAACCACATGTGGGACGGCTTCTGGTTCCTGGGCAATCACGATGCCTGGAACCGTCTGCCCAAAGACATCCAGACCGTCGTGGCCAAACACGTCAACGCCGCCGGCATGCTCGAACGCACCGACGTCCACGCGCTGAACGACGAACTGCAGAAGAAGCTGCTGGCCGAGGGCATGAAGTTCAACAGCCCCGACACCAAGCCCATCCGCGCCCAACTCAAGCAAGCCGGCTTCTATTCCGAATGGAAGAAGAAATTCGGCGACCAGGCCTGGGCGATTCTTGAAGGATCCGTCGGCTCGCTGGCGTAAAGGGCGGCCATGGTATCGCAAGCATCCGTGCAGCCCGGCGCTGCCCACGATCCTCGCGAGAACCGGCAATGGATATCTCGATTGGATGCCTTCCTGGGGCATCTGATCGAGGTTCCCGTCGCCATACTGGTACTCGCCGAAGTCGTGATCCTGTTCTCAGGGATCTTCGCACGCTACATCCTGAACACCCCCCTGGTCTGGTCCGACGAACTGGCTTCCCTGCTGTTCCTGTGGCTGGCCATGCTGGGCGCCGCCGTGGCGTTTCGGCGCGGCGAACACATGCGCATGACGGCATTCGTGAACAAGGCGTCGCCGTCGGCCAAGGCTTTTCTGGAAGTTTTCGCGATCTCGGTATCGCTGATTTTCGTACTGCTGGTGCTTGGACCCAGCTTTCAGGCCACCGCCCATCAATCTGTCATCCACACCGCGGCCCTGGGCATCAGCCGCTCCTGGCGCACCGCGGCGCTGCCGGTAGGGCTGTCGTTCATGACCGCATTCGCCATTTTGCGGCTCATCGAAGTCTCGAACTGGTGGCTGGTGTGCAAAACCGTGATCCTGGTCGCGGCCATCGGACTGGGGTTGTACGCCCTGACGCCGCTGTTTGAAGACCTGGGCAACTACAACCTGCTGATTTTCTTCGTGGTCCTGGTGGCCATAGGCGTCTTCACCGGCGTGCCCATCGCTTTTTCGTTCGGCATCGCCACCTTCGCCTACCTGTCGCTCAGCACCTCGGTGCCCGTCTCCGTCCTGGTCGGACGCATGGACGAAGGCATGTCCCACCTCATCCTGCTGGCCGTGCCCCTGTTCGTGTTCCTGGGCCTGCTCATTGAAATGACCAGCATGGCGCACAAGATGGTGTCGTTCCTGGCCAGCATGCTGGGCCACGTGCGCGGCGGCCTGTCGTACGTGCTGGTGGGCGCCATGTACCTGGTTTCGGGCATTTCCGGCGCCAAGGCGGCCGACATGGCGGCCATCGCGCCCGTGCTGTTTCCCGAAATGAAAAAACGCGGCGCCGACGAAGGCGAACTGATCGCCCTGCTCTCGGCCGCCGGCGCGCAAACCGAGACCGTGCCGCCCAGCCTGGTCCTGATCACCATAGGTTCGGTCACCAGCGTTTCGATCACGGCCCTGTTCAAGGGCGGCCTGCTGCCCAGCGCGGTGCTGGGCCTGATGCTGTGCATGGTGGTGTGGTTCCGCAACCGCCACGACGACATCAGCCATGCCGAACGCGTCTCGAAACTCGACATACTGAAAAGCTTCATCATCGCCTTCCCGGCGCTGACCCTGCCTTTCGTCATTCGCGCGGCGGTGGTCGAAGGCGTGGCCACGGCCACCGAAGTCTCGACCATCGGCATCGTCTATTCCTGCTTCATCGGCATTTTCGTGTACCGGTGCTTCGACGTGAAGCGCCTCTACCCCATGCTGATCGACACGGCCATCCTGTCGGGAGCGATCCTGCTTATCATCGGCACGGCCACCGGCATGGCCTGGGCGCTGACGCAGTCCGGGTTCTCCGGCGACCTGGCCGACTACATGAGCACCCTTCCCGGAGGCGCGTTCACGTTCTTCTGCGTGTCCATCGTCACGTTCATCGTTCTGGGCAGCGTGCTGGAAGGCATCCCCGCCATCGTGCTGCTGGGTCCGCTGCTGTTTCCCATCGCCGAAGAACTGGGCATCAACGACGTGCACTACGCCATGGTCGCCGTGCTGGCCATGGGCATAGGGTTGTTCGCCCCGCCGTTCGGGGTGGGCTATTACGCCGCCTGCGCCATCGGACGGGTGGCACCCGACAAGGGCATCAAGCCCATCATAGGCTACCTGTGTTCCATCACGATTGGCCTGATTCTGGTGGCCGCCATCCCATGGCTATCCACCGGCTTCCTGTAGAACCGACATATGACTGAAAAGAAACTGGCCGATCGTGTGGCGCTGGTACTGGGCGCGGGGTCCGTGGGCGACGGCTGGGGCAACGGCAAGGCGGCGGCGGTGTCCTACGCCCGCGAGGGCGCCACCGTCATCGCCGTCGACCTGAACCTGGCCGCCGCCCAGGAAACCCGCGACATCATCCTGTCCGAGGGCGGGCGCTGCGACGCGTTCACGGCCGACGTGACCCAGTCCGGGCAGATGCGCGATCTGGTGGCCCGGGTGGCGGCCGAACACGGCCGCATCGACATCCTGCACAACAACGTGGGCATGGCCAAGATGGGCAGCGTCACCGAACTGTCCGAGGCCGACTGGGACCTGGCCATGGCCGTCAACCTGAAAAGCGCGTTCCTGGCCTGCAAGCACGTGCTGCCCCTCATGCTGGCGCAAAAGCGCGGCGCCATCGTCAACATTTCCAGCCTGGCGGCCATTCGCTACACCGGCTACCCCTACCCGGTGTACTACGCCTCGAAAGGGGGGCTGAACCAGCTTACGGTGGGCCTGGCGCTGGAATACGCCGCCACCGGCATCCGCGTCAACGCCATCATGCCGGGCTACATCGACACGCCGCTCATCTACAAAGACATTTCAGGGCAATACGCCAGCAAGGAAGCCATGGTGGCCGAACGCAACGCGCGCTGTCCCATGGGACACATGGGCACGGCCTGGGACATCGCCCGGGCCGCCGTGTTCCTGGCCTCGGACGACGCCGCGTACATCACGGGCGTATGCCTGCCCGTGGACGGCGGCGTGCACATGACAAGCAGCTGACCCGCCGGCCTATTTGAACGCCGTTTCCACGAAGCTGCGCAGCTTGCGCGAATGCAGGCGCTCGCGCGGCATCTCGCGCAGGTTTTCCAGGGCCCGTATGCCTATGTGCAGGTGCTGGCCGACCTGGGTGCGGTAGAACTCGCTGGCCATGCCCGGCAGTTTCAGTTCGCCGTGCAGCGGCTTGTCGGACACGCACAGCAAGGTGCCGTAAGGCACGCGGAAACGGAACCCATTGGCGGCGATCGTGCCCGATTCCATGTCCAGGGCGATGGCCCGCGATTGCGAGAAGCGCTGGACCAGTTCGGAATGATCGCGCAATTCCCAGTTGCGGTTGTCTATCGTGGCCACGGTCCCGGTACGCATGATCTTCTTCAATTCCCACCCCGACAGGCCCGCGATCTCGGCCACGGCCTGTTCCAGGGCGATCTGGATCTCGGCCAGCGGCGGCACCGGCACCCAGGTCGGCAGGTCGGCGTCCAGGACGTGGTCCTGGCGCACATAACCGTGGGCCAATACGTAGTCGCCCAGACGCTGCGTGGTGCGCAGGCCAGCGCAATGACCCAGCATCAGCCAGGCCGAAGGGCGCAGCACCGCGACGTGATCGGTGATGGTCTTGGCGTTGGACGGCCCCACGCCGATATTGATCATGGTGATGCCGGTGTGGTTCTCGCGCACCAGGTGGTAGGACGGCATTTGCGGCAGGCGCTCCGGCGGCTGGCCGCTGCGCTCGCCGTCCGGGCCCCTGGGCGTGACGACATTGCCCGGTTCGACCAGGGCGGTGTAGCCGCCCTCGCCCTGCGTCAGCGTTTCGCGCGCCCACTGGCAGAATTCGTCCACATAGAACTGATAGTTCGTGAAGAGCACGAAATTCTGGAAGTGCTGCGGCGCGGTCGCGGTGTAATGCTGCAGGCGGTGCAGGGAATAATCCACGCGCGGCGCGGTGAACGGCGACAGCGGGCGGGGTTCGCCCCGGCGCTGCTGCCACGTGCCGTTGACGATGGCGTCGTCGGTGACTTCCAGGCTGGGCACGTCGAAGTGGTCGCGCAGGGAATCGCCCAGGGAATCGGTATAGCTGCCTTCCACGTATTTGCCGCCGGGAAAGGCGAAATGCACGGGGATGGGCATGTCCGATTCGCCGATTTCGACGGGCACCCCATGATTCTTGATCAGCAGGCCGATCTGCTCCTGCAGGTAGTCGAAATACAGTTCGGGCTGGGTCACCGTGGTCATGTACGTGCCCGGCTCGACCACGTGGCCATACGACAGGCGGCTGTCGACTTCCTGATAGGAATGGGTCTTGATGCGTATGGCGGGGTAGCACGCCCTGATGCGCTGGCCCGCGGTGAACTTGCCGTCCACATAGTCGGTGAAGGCCGAACGGATGAACGCTGTGTTGCGCGCATAGATCTCGACCAGGCGCTGGGTGGCCTCGCGGGCGTCGCGAAACCCCGCATACGGTATCAGTTGCGGCTGGATCGTCGGCCCGCTTTGCCCGGAAAAATCAAGCATGCAATGTCATCCCAGTCAGTCCTGACCACAAGCCTGTCGCCACGCGACGGCATCAAGAAAACCCATGCCGGACATGATACCCGATGCGCTCAGGCCAACTGATCCATGAACAAGGCAAGCGACACGTCGCGTTCGGTCACGCCTTTGGCGTCGTGCGTGGTCAGGGTCACCTCGACACGGTTGTACACATTGATCCATTCGGGATGATGGTCGAGCTTTTCGGCCTGCATGGCCACGCGCGCCATGAAGCCGAAAGCCTCGTTGAAATTCTTGAACACGAACGTCTTGTGTATCGCATCGCGCGAATCCACCGCCGACCATCCTTCCAGCAACAGCAACGCCGACGGAGCGCCGATCAACTTGAGCTGCATTTTCATGAGTTCTCCTGTTGGGTAAACGGCCTACCCAACAGTCTACTCGCCCCGGCGGCGCAGTGCCTACTGTCCCGGGTTCCAGGCGGCGATGTCGGCGCGTTCGGGGTCGGTCATCTGGGTGATGTTGCCCAGCGGCATGTACTTGCTGGCGACCACCTGCTTGATCTGCGCGGCATGCTGCTGCAGCTGGGCGTCGGTATCGAACATGATTCCCTGCGGCGCCGACGTGAAGCCGGCCTGCGTGGGCGTGGCCGAGTGGCATTGGATACAGCGCACATTGACGATATCGCGCACCCGCAACAAACCCACCGGCACGGCCGACGATGCCGGGGCGGCGGGCTGCGCCGCCGCGCCCGGCGCGCTGGCCGCCTTCGATGCCACGGCCGGCGCCTGGGCCGCGACCCTGGAGGCCGGCGCCATGACGGCGGGAGGCACGGCCAGCCAGCCTATGACAAGCAGCATGACGACGCCGGCGATGGGATACCCCAGCTGGTTCTTGCCCACGTGGCGCAGCACGAAGTACTGGCGGATCACCGCGCCGGCGAAGATGAACAGGACCATGATGATCCACGCCTGCGCGCTGGTGTACGTGAACGCGTAGTGATTGCTGAGCATGAGGAACACGACGGGCAGGGTGAAGTACGTGTTGTGCACCGAACGCTGCTTGCCGCGCTTGCCGTCCAGCGGGTCGGGCGTCTGGCCGGCCTTGAGCGCCGCGACCATGCGCCGCTGTCCGGGGATGATCCAGAAAAATACATTGGCGGCCATGCAGGTGGCCATCAGCGCCCCGGTGATCAGGAACGCCGCGCGGCCCGGGAATATTTGCACCGTCAGCCAGGCCACGATGATCATCATGACCCCCACGGCGGCGCTGAGCCAGCCGTCGCGGTTCATGGTCGGGCTGATGCGCCGGCACAACTGCGAATAGATGATGTAGCCCACCACCAGGAACGCCACCGCCAGCAGGCTGGCCTGCGCGCCGCCCAGGTGCGCCGCCCACTGCCACGGACTGGCCGTGTTGACCAGGTAGAACTGGGGCTTGAACAGGTACATCAGCGCGAACAGCCCGAAGCCCGACAGCCAGGTGGTGTAGGCCTTCCAGAACGACCAGTGCAGATCGTCGGGCAGTTCGGCCGGATTCGTCAGGTACTTCTGGTTATGGTAGAAACCGCCGCCATGCACCGCCCACATTTCGCCGAATACGCCCCGCTTCCTGCTTGCCTCGCCATGCGGCGGATGCAGGCTGTTGTCGAGCATGACGAAATAGATGGATTCGCCGATCCAGGCTATGGCGGCGATGACATGCAGCCAGCGCAACAGCAGATTGCTGTATTCAAGTGCAAAAGCTTCCATTGATAGTCTCTTTATGCGAAGGGGCCAGGAGCGGAAAGCGCGGCGTCAGCTGCCGCGATACGTGGACCATGTCCAGGGCGTGACCAGCAGGGGCACATGGTAATTCTGGTCGGGGCGGGCCACGCCGAAGCGCAGGGCGATCCGGTCGACAAAGCGGGGCTGTTCCAGCGACACTCCGCGGGCGGCGAAATAATCGCCGGCATGGAATACCAGTTCGTACACCCCTTTTTGCAAGGCGTCGCCCTGCAGCAGCGGCGCATCGCAACGGCCGTCATGGTTGGTGACCGCCTGGCCGATGGCGACGCGCTGCTCGCCGTCGATGCGGTACAGATCTATGCGCACCCCCTGGGCGGGCGCGCCATGCATGGTGTCCAGCACATGGGTGGAAAGTTTCCCCATGAATGTCTCCGTAAATTGTTAACAATTTATGTTGACGATTTTGTCCCCATCCACAATAATTGTCAATACTTTCACCCGAACTGTTGTTCACCATGCTCTACCTCAATCCGCAGCGCGACATTTCGGCCGAGCTCGATGCGCCCAGGGCGTCGTCATGGCGCAGCGCGCACGGCGGCGGCGCGAAATCCGAGATCGACCGGGTCTACGACGACATTTTCGACGCCGTCATGGACCGCCGCCTGCTGCCCGGCGCCAAGCTGACCGAGGCCACGCTGTGCGCCGTGTTCGCCTGCGCCCGCGCCACGGTGCGCACGGCGCTGTCGCAACTGGCGCACGACAAGATCGTGGTCATAGAACCTCATCGCGGCGCGTTCGTGTGGCAGCCCAGCGCCAAGGAAACCCGCGATGTGTTCGAAATGCGCCAGGCGCTGGAATCCATGACCCTGGACATGCTGCTGGCCTTGCCCGGCCTGAAGGCCCGGCTGGCGCCGCTATACGATATGGTGGCCCGCGAGCGCAAGGCGTTCGAATGCGGCGACCGCGTCAGCTGGATCCGCCTGTCCAACGCGTTTCACGTCGAAATGGCGCATCTGCTGGGCAACCAGGTGCTTACCGAGATGCTGCACAGCCTGTGCGCCCGCACGTCGCTGATCATCGCGCACTACGACACCCAGGGCGAAAGCGCCTGCTCGTACCTGGAACACCAGGACATCCTGGACCAGCTTTCGCGCGGCGCCGCCGACGCGGCCAAGGCCGCCATGCACCATCACCTGGAAGACTGCGAACACCGCATGAGCCAGCCTGGAAGCGAACCGGCCGACCCCTGGCTCGCCTTCGGCGTCAAACGTTAACCCCCGGAGCACCCCACATGGCCAGCAAAGACTACCCCCGCGATCTCATCGGCTACGGCCGCACCCCGCCCCAGGCCAATTGGCCCGGCAAGGCCCGCATCGCCGTGCAATTCGTCCTGAACTACGAAGAAGGCGGCGAAAACTGCGTGCTGCACGGCGATGCCGCCTCGGAACAGTTCCTCTCGGAAATCATTGGCGCGCAGGCCTACCCCGCCCGGCACATGTCCATGGAATCCCTCTACGAATACGGGTCGCGCGCCGGCGTCTGGCGCATACTGGGCGAATTCCGGCGCCGCGGCCTGCCGCTGACCATCTTCGCCGTGGGCATGGCCCTTGAACGCAACCCCGACGCCGCCCGGGCCTTCGTCGAGCTGGGCCATGAAATCGCCTGCCACGGGTACCGCTGGATCCACTACCAGAACGTGCCCGAAAGCGTGGAACGCGAGCACATGAAGCAATGCGTCGACGTCGTGTCGCGCCTGCTGGGGCGGCACCCCGAAGGCTGGTACACCGGCCGCGACAGCCCCAACACCTTGCGCCTGGTCGCCGAGGAAGGCGGTTTCCTGTACGACTCCGACTACTACGGCGACGACCTGCCCTTCTGGACCGAAGTCGAGCTTGGCGACGGCCGCATGCATCCCCAACTGATGGTGCCCTATACCCTGGACACCAACGACATGCGCTTCGCCTCGCCCCAGGGCTTCAACAGCGCCGAACAATTCTTCACCTACCTGAAAGACGCCTTCGACGTCCTGTACGCCGAAGGCGAGACCGTGCCCAAAATGCTGTCGGTGGGCCTGCACTGCCGCCTGAGTGGCCGACCGGCGCGCCTGGCGGGCCTGCAGCGGTTCCTGGACTACATACAACGGCACGACGGCGTCTGGATACCGACCCGCGCCGCCATCGCCCGCCACTGGGCGCAACACCATCCCTGGCAGGGCGGGCGCTAGATTCCCCACACCGCCCGCGCCCCCCGGCCCGACCCATCGAACACGGAGATTCCATGAGCAAACCCAACCTGCCCGACGGCACCGTCATCAACGCCACGTTCGTCGAACCGCCCGCGTTCGCCACGCGCTACGCCAACCTGGCCAGCGCCGACTTCGACGCGCGCATCGTGGCCTGCTCCGACGAATTCTTCGCCGCCGCCGAACGCGCGCTGCAGGCCAGCGAACCGGTGTTCATCGTCGGCAAATTCGACGACCACGGCAAATGGATGGACGGCTGGGAAACCCGGCGCCGGCGCAATGGCGGCCACGACTGGGCCGTCATCCGCCTGGGCCTGCCGGGCGTTATCCGGGGCCTGGACATCGACACCAGCCATTTCACGGGCAACTATCCGCCGGCCGCATCGGTGCTGGCCTGCCGCTGCGACGGCGACCCCGACGAGAACACGCCATGGACCCAGATCGTCGCGGCCACGTCCCTGGGCGGCAACGCCCATCACTTCGTGGACATCGAACACGACGACCGGGTCTGGACGCACCTGAAACTGAATATCTTCCCCGACGGCGGCGTGGCCCGCTTCCGTGTATACGGCCAGCCCGCGTGCGACTGGGAAAAGCAGGACGCCGGCGCCCTGCACGAGGTCTCGGCCCTGGCCAAGGGCGGACGCATCGTCGCCTACAACGACGCCCATTTCGGCGTGCCTTTCCGGCTTATCATGCCCGGCCGCGGCGTGAACATGGGAGACGGATGGGAAACCCGGCGCCGGCGCGAGCCGGGCTCGGACTGGTGCCTGATCGAACTGGGTCACGCCGCCGTGGTGCAGAAAGTCGAAATAGACACGGCGCACTTCAAGGGCAATTATCCGGACCGCGTTTCCATACAGGCCGCCCGTGTGGACGAGGCCACGGATCAGTCCCTGGTCACGCAGGCGATGTTCTGGCCGGAGCTTCTGGGCGAGCAGAAAATGGACATGGATGCGCAGCATTTCTTCGAAGGCGCGCAGCTCAATGACCTGGGCGCCGTGACGCACGTGCGGGTAAACATGTTCCCCGACGGCGGCATCAGTCGGGTGCGGGTCTGGGGCAAGCTGGCTTAGACGCTGATTGGGGGATTAACTGCGCCGATCTATTGGGTTCTTGAGTCGCGGCGGGGGAGGCGCCCAGGGCACAGCTCGCCTTGCCCGGTCTGGCTGCGCCAGACTGCCCGAGGTCGGAGTCCGTCGTGAACTGACCCCAGAAAGTTGGACACGACACCAACTAGCTGGGGGTGTTTTATGCCATTGAAATATGACGAACAATTCAAGCTCAAACTGATTAAGGAATACCTGCCCGCATCGCCGTAGCCGCGGCTCAAGAACCCAATTCAATCCCAACCGATAACACCCGCGCAATAAACGGAAGGGATCCCGCTTAATCCGAAACTACCGAAACAACAGCTATCGCACCCAGCGCGAAAGCCGTCACGAAACATCATCACGCCGCTGCAGCAAGCGCCCGGCGGCGTAGCTGGCCGAAACAACGCGATCGTCGCCCAGCATCGCCAGGGCGAACAGCAGTTCTTCCAGCGAATCGGCGCTTGCCGTGCGACGCGCCAGCAACGGCGTCGCCTGCGGGTCCAGCACCAGGAAATCCGCCTCGGCCCCCTGGGCAAGCGTACCTATCATTCCACCCAGGTCCAGCGCCCGCGCCGCGCCTTCCGTGGCCAGATAGAACATGCGTTCCGCGCTAAGGTGATAACCCGTCAGCCTGGCCACCTTGTGCGCCTCGTTCATGGTCTGCAGCATCGAGAACGACGACCCGCCGCCCACATCCGTGGCCAGCGTCGTGGGCATGCCCGTCGTTTCGGCCGCCGCAAAGTCGAACAGGCCGCTGCCCAGGAACTGGTTCGACGTGGGGCAATGCGCGGCGACCGCGCCGGTATCCCGCATGCGCCGCCTGTCGGCATCGTCCAGCCAGATGCAATGCCCGTACACCGCGCGTCGGCGCAACAAGCCATAGTGATCGTAGATATCCAGATAGCTGCGATGTCCCGGGAACAGCTCCCGCACCCACTTCACCTCGTCGGCGTTTTCAGCCACGTGGCTTTGAATGAAGACATCGTCGTAGCGCTGCGCCAGCTCGGCGCACACCGACAACTGCTCCGGGCTGGACGTGGGCGCAAAGCGCGGCGTCAGCGCCGCCAGCTGCCTTCCCGTCCCATGCCAGCGCCGGATGATCGCCTCGGTGTCGCGCCCGCCCGACTCGGGCGTGTCGCGCAGGAATTCCGGGCAGTTCCTGTCCATCATCACCTTGCCCGCCACCATGCGCATATTGCGCTGGTGGCTCTCGGTGAAAAACGCCTCGGCCGACCCCGGATGAACGGTGCAATACACCAGCGCCGTGGTCGTGCCGCAACGCGCCAGTTCGTCCAGGAAAAAACGCGCCACCTCGGCCGCGTAGTCCGGGTCCTCGAACCGCCTCTCGGTCGGGAACGTGTACTTTTCCAGCCAGGGCAGCAGGCCCGGCGCCGGCGAGGCGATCATATCGGTTTGCGGATAATGGATATGCGTGTCGATGAAGCCGGGCACGATCAGCTTGTCGCGCAGGTTCACCACCTCGGCATCCGGCGCAAGGCTTGGCGCCAGTTCCCGGTATTCGCCGACCCGGGCCACCTTGCCGTCCTCGACCTCGAGCAGGCCGTCGTGCAGGAACACGGTCGAATAGCCGTGCTCGGCCGCGGAATCGGTCTCGAAATAAAGCAATTGGGAACGATAAGCCGTTCGTCGTCCGGGTGCGCCTGGCGCACGAGGGGCGTGTGTCGGTGTCATGGTCTCATCCAGTGAAATTCTGCCCGATCGATTCGGGCTATCGTGCCGCCGGCGCATCGGCCGGGGTATGGGTGTTGCGTTGCGTTTTTTCCCGCTCTTCGTGCACCGACAGCAACTGCGCCGCGATGGCCACGGCGATCACCGCCGGCTGTTTGCCCGTCACGCCGGGCACGCCTATGGGGCAGACCATTTGCTCGAAGCGCTGCGCCGGCACGCCGCGATCGCGCAGCCTATGCTCGAACTTGCGCCGTTTCGTGCGCGATCCGATCAGGCCGAACCAGGCATAGTCCTCGCGCAGGAAAATATGCTGGCACAAGTGCTGGTCCAGCGAATGATTGTGCGTCATGACCACGAAATAGCTCTCGGGCGGCGCCTGCCGGATAACCACCTCGGGCGTGTCGGTGTCTTCGATCGTTACGTTGGCCGGCACCGCGGCCGGGAACTGCGTGTCGCGCTCGTCCACCCAGGTCACCGTGCACGGCAGCGTGCCCAGGATGTTCACCAGCGCCTGGCCGACATGGCCCGCGCCGAACAGCACGATGTGGAAGGTGGGAGGGGCGATGATTTCCGTCAGCCCGCGCTGGCCGCCCGCCTGCCACAGCGTGCAGACGCCGTGCGCGGGGCCGGCCGACGCGTCGGGGTCGGGCTCGGGTTCGCCCAGCGTCACGTCGGGCAGCGCGACCGTCGCCGACGGCGCGGGAAACATCACGGTGCGCAGGGACGGAAGATGGCGCCTGAGGCGCTCTTCCAGCGTTCCCAGCCAGCCCGCGTCAACCGGCGTCAACAGCTCGAACGCCAGCGTCGCCACCCCCCCGCAGCATTGCCCCAGGCTGGGGCCCAAGGACAGCCGTTCGACGTGGCGGGCCCGCACCTTGCGCTGGATCATGGTGCGCGCAATCGCCAGGGCGCGCCATTCAAGATGGCCGCCGCCTATGGTCTGCCATTGTTGCAGGGCCGACACCAGCATCCGGGCGCCCGGCTCGCGCGGGGTCGACCCTTCGGCCTTGACCACGGTGACCAGCACCGGGGCCTCGCCGCGCGCCAGCAGGTTGCGCGCCTGCTCGATCCAGTCAAACATGGCTGCGCGCCTGTTCGCGTATGGCCGTGACCGCGTTCAGAATGGCCTCGGGCGTGGCGGGCGCATTCAGCTGGGGCTCGAAGGCGTAGCCCGCGACGCTGGCCACCGCGTCGCGGATGGCGTTGAACACGCTGAACGGCAGCAGCAGGGGCGGCTCGCCGACGGCCTTGGAACGATGGATGGAATCGCGGATATTGCTGTTCTCGAAAAGCTTCACCCGGAAATCGACCGGACAGTCGCTGACGGCGGGAATCTTGTAGGTGGACGGGGCATGCGTAGTCAATCGACCGTCCTTGTTCCAGCACAGTTCTTCGGTGGTCAGCCACCCCATGCCCTGGATGAAGCCCCCCTCTACCTGGCCTATGTCTATGGCGGGGTTGATGGACTGCCCCACGTCGTGCAGCAGGTCGGCGCGCAGCAGCTTGCATTCGCCCGTCAGCGTATCGATCGCGACTTCGGAAACCGCCGCGCCGTAGGCGTAATAGTAAAAAGGCCTGCCGGTCATCGTGGTCTTGTCCCAGACTATGCCGGGCGTGGCGTAGAAGCCCTCGGACCAGAGCTGGACCTGGTCCCAGTACGCCGCGTCGACGACATCGCGAAACGGCAGGCGCTGGCCGGCGACCAGCACGTGGTTGTCCTCGAACGCGATGGCTTCGGGCGCGCCGCCCCATTTCCCGGCGGCGAATTGTGCCAGCCGGGCGCGGATTCTGCGGGCCGCATCCTGGGCCGCCTTGCCATTCAGATCGGAACCGGTGGACGCCGCCGTGGCCGACGTGTTCGCTATCTTGCTGGTGTCGGTGGCGGTGACGCGCACCCGGTCCAGGCTCAGGCCCAGTTCGCTGGCGGTAACCTGCGCCACCTTGGTGTTCAGACCCTGGCCCATTTCAGTGCCGCCGTGGTTGACCAGCACCGAGCCGTCGCGATAGACGTGGACCAGCGCCCCGGCCTGATTGAACGCCGGCACGTTGAAGGAAATGCCGAACTTCACCGGGGTCAGGGCCAGGCCTTTCTTCAGCACGGCGCTGCCGCGGTTGAATTCGCGCACCGCTTCGCGGCGAGCCCGGTAATTGCTGCTGGCCTCCAGTTCGTCGACCAGCGGATGCAGCACGTTGTCCTCGACGCGTTCGCCGTAAGGCGTCGTGTCGCGCCCGTCGGGGCCATAGAAATTCGCGCGGCGCACATCCAGGGGGTCGCGCCCGAGCTTGCGGGCCATCATGTCGATGATCACTTCCATCATCAACGCGCCCTGCGGGCCGCCGAACCCCCGAAAGGCGGTGTTGGACTGGGTGTTGGTCTTGCCACACACCGCGCCGATGTCGACGTCCGGCACATAGTAGGCATTGTCGAAGTGGCACACGGCGCGCGTGGCGACGGCTTCGGACAGATCCGCGGAAAAGCCGGCGCGCAGCGTCATATCGACCTTGGCGCCCAGAATGCGCCCGTCGTCGTCGAACCCCACGTCGTACTCGTAGTAGAAACCGTGGCGCTTGCCGGTGATCATGAAATCGTCGTCGCGATCGGGACGCAGCTTGACCGGCCGGTTCAGGCGCACGGCGCAGACGGCCGACAGGCACGCGAACAGCGCGGATTGGGATTCCTTGCCGCCGAAACCGCCGCCCATGCGCCGGCATTCGACCAGCACCTGGTGCGCGTGCCAGCCCAGGCTGTGCGCCACCAGCGCCTGCATCTCGCTGGGGTGCTGCGTAGAGCAGCGCACGTGCACCGTCTGGTTTTCCCTGGGCACGGCATACGACACCTGGCCTTCCAGGTAGAACTGTTCCTGGCCGTTGCATTCGAACGTGCCCGACAGGCGATGCGCCGCGCCGGCAATGGCCTTGTCCGGATCGCCGCGCCGAAGATGCATGGGCGGCACCACTTCCGCGTTTTCCCGCCGGGCCTGCTGGGGCGAGAGGATGGGCGGCAGTTCTTCGTACTGCACCACGCCCAGGCGCGCCGCGCGCCGCGCCGCATCCTGGGTGCGGGCCACCACGATGTACACGGGCTGGCCAACGTACTGCACCAGCGTGTCGGCCAGAAGAGGATCGTCGTGGACCACCGGCCCGCAGTTGTTCTCGCCGGGAATATCGGCGGCCGTCAGGACCGCGATCACGCCGGGCGCGCTGCGCACGGCGTCCAGATCCATGCCCGTGATCCGGGCGTGCGCTTTTTGCGACATGCCCAGCGCGCCGTGCAGGGTACCCTGTATTTCCGGGAGATCGTCGGTGTAGGTTGCTTCGCCGCTGACGTGCAGGGCGGCGGATTCATGGGGCAGCGACGAGCCCGCCGCGGGCGCCGCGGCTTGCTCTGGCGCCTGCATAAACGCTTCGGATCGAACATTCATGGCATTCCCCTTTCAGGCACTGACCGGTTGGGCGAACACGCTGACTTCGTGGGCGGCCAAGGGGTCTTTGGGACGTGTCTCGAGGTAAAAACGATACAACAGATTGCGCACCGTCGCGTTGCGGTACGCATCGCTGGCGCGCATGTCGGACAAAGGCGAGTAATCCCGGGCCAGGGCATCCATGGCCCGGGCCACCGTGTCCTCGTTCCAGGCCTGGCCGGCCAGCGCCTGTTCGGCCAGGGCGGCGCGCTTGGGCGTGGCCGCCACGCCCCCGAACGCGATGCGGGCATCGCGCACCACGCCGCCGTCGAGAATGATGGCAAACGCCGCGCAAACCGCCGAGATATCCTGGTCGAAGCGCTTGGACAGCTTGTACGTGCGAAAGCGCTGGCCGGCCACCGGCAAGGGCACGCGCAGGCCCTGCACGAACTCGCCCGGTTCCAGCGCGGTCTTCTGATAGGCCAGGTAAAAGTCTTCCAGCGGCATGTCGCGCACGCGCTCGCCGCGGCGCAGCACGATGTGCGCGCCCAGCGCGATCAGCGAGGGCATGGAATCGCCTATGGGCGAGCCGTTGGCGACATTGCCGCCCAGCGTGCCCGCATTGCGTATGGGCAGCGACGCGAAGCGACGATGAAGTTCGTCGAGTTCGCCGAAATGTTCCAGCAGCGCGGCAAACGCGTCCTCGAGCAACGCCCCCGCGCCGATGTACAGGCTTTGGCCCTCAGTGGCGATGTCGCGCAGTTCGGCCACCTGGCCGACATAGATCAGGTGCGGCAGGTGGCGCAACTGCTTGGTCACCCACAGGCCCACGTCGGTGCTGCCGGCCAGGATACGCGCATCCGGATACTGTTCACGCAGTTGCGCCAGTTGCGCCAGCGTCCTGGGCGCATGGAAAACCTGGTCGGCGCTGCGATACGTGAAGACGTCGTCGCGCCGCAGCGATTCCAGCGTCGCGATCAGCACCTGGCGGTCGAACGGTACATAAGGCTGATCGAACATGGCGACGGCGGCGTCTATGATGGGGCGGTACCCCGTGCAGCGGCACAAGTTCCCGGACAGGGCCGTATCGATTTCGGCGCGATCGGGCCCGGGCTGGCCCGGGTCGCGGTTGACATACAGGCCCCACATGGACATGGCGAAACCCGGCGTGCAGAACCCGCACTGGGACCCGTGGCAGTCGACCAGCGCTTGCTGCACGGGGTGCAGCGCGCCATCGGGCAGGCGCAGGTCTTCGACGGTGAACACCGCCTTGCCGTCCAGCGCGGGCAGGAACTGGATACAGGCGTTGACCGCACGCAATGCGACGCCGCCGCGCCCGTCGAGTTCGCCCACCAGCACCGTACAGGCCCCGCAATCGCCTTCGGCGCAGCCTTCCTTGGTGCCGGTGCAATACAGGTCTTCGCGCAGATACTGCAGCAGCGTGCGCGTGGCGGCCTGGCCGGCGACTTCACGCACCTGGCCGCGATGGAAAAAACGGATCGCTTGCGTCTCCATGATCTTCTGTCCTGTTATCTGTCTATCCCACGAAGATAGCACTTGCGCCGCCCAAACGACATTCATGCGCAATGATGACCATTATCAGCATTCGCGCCCTTATATGGGCGCCGATGGACAATTTCCCGGCCCGACGCCGATAATACAGACATGCAACGACACCGGGAACAAATCGAAACCTATCTGCTGCGCGTGCTGCACACGCTTCTGACCGAACAGAGCGTGTCGCGCGCGGCGATGCGGCTGGGCCTGTCGCAGCCGGCCATCAGCAATTCGCTGAAACGCCTGCGCGACATCACCGGCGACGCCATCCTGGTGCGCAGCAAGACCGGCATGGTCCCCACCGAACGCGGCCAGGAACTGCTGGCCTACGCGACCGAAGCGCTGGCCGCCATAGACCGCATTACCCACCCGCCCACCGAGTTCTCGCCGCAGTCGTGCGCGCGCGAATTCCACCTTGGCGCCCCCGACTACCTGGACGTGGTGTTCCTGCCGAACATCGCCGAGGCCCTGTGCCGGCTGGCCCCGCATGCCAAATTGATCGTACACCCCATCAACGCCGACTACAATTACGAGAAAGCGCTGGAAAACGGCCTGCTGGACGTCGTCATCGGCAACTGGCGCGAGCCGCCGCCGCAATTGCACATGGCGCGCCTGTTCGACGACGAAGTCGTGTGCATGGTGGGCAGCCAGCACGTGCTGGCCGACAAGGGCATTTCCATGCAGCACTACCTGGAACTGCGCCACCTGGCCCCCACGCCGTACGTGTCCGAGCGCACCAGCTTCATCGACGGCTGTCTGGCCGAACACGGCCTGCAGCGCAACATCCAGATGACCATTCCCTACTTCGGACTGGTGCCGTACATGCTGATCTCCACCGACCTGGTGTTCACCACCGGGCGCCAGTTCGCCGAGCACTACACGCAGCACCTGCCCATCAAGGTCCTGCCTTCGCCGTTCACGTTCCCCCCCATGCGCTTCTACCAGTTGTGGCACAAGCGCACCCACAACGCCCCCGACGTCACCTGGCTGCGCCGGCGCATCTCGGACGTGGCCACCCGGCTGCAAGCGGGCCTGCGCACGCCGCTGCCGCCCGAGCACCCGTAGTTTCCCCAATACGCGCGCCCACGGCCCCTATGGCGGGGCCACGACTATCATCGCGCATTGATACCGAACATCACGCGTATCGAAAGCCCTTGCCGGCCGGCGGTGCCTAGAATGGCCCCGACTGGCCGTCCGCCTGCCTGGCAGGCGGCCCGCAAAAAGCGCGGCCCTGTACACGAAACGACAGCGGCGGCCGATTATTACAAAGCAAACCTGACGACGGCGCGCATGCGCCTGTTTCAGCCCGCTGATAAAGGAGCTTGACCCATGACAGACCAAGAATACGTTCTCGCCCCGGGAGAAGCCGTGGCACCGGCGCCCACCGGTTTGCGGCAGAAACTGGAAGACCATTTCGGCATGGCCGCGCGCGGCAGTTCGATACGCCAGGAAACCCTGGCAGGCGTCACCACTTTCCTGACCATGGTGTATTCGGTATTCGTCGTTCCCGGCATGTTCGGGGCCGCGGGATTCGACAAGAGCGCGGTATTCATCGCGGTGTGCCTGACCAGCGCCTTCGGTTCGATACTGATGGGCTTGTGGGCGAACCTGCCCATCGCCATCGGCTGCGCCATTTCACTTACGGCGTTCACCGCGTTCGACCTGGTGCTGGGCAAAGGCCTGCCGCCCACCGTGGTGCTGGGGGCCATCTTCCTGATGGGCGTGATATTCACCGCCATCTCGGTCACCGGGGTGCGCTCGTGGATATTGCGCAACCTGCCCGCCGGCGTGGCCCATGGCACCGGCGTGGGCATAGGCCTGTTCCTGCTGCTGATCGCCGCCAACGGCGTGGGCCTGGTGGCCAGGAACCCCGGACCGGGGCTGCCCGTGGCCCTGGGCCACCTGAGCACGCTGCCGGCGCTGGTGTCCATCGTGGGCCTGGCCTCGATCTTCGGCCTGGAACGACGCCGCGTGCCGGGCAGCATACTGATCGTGATCGTGGTGCTGTCCGTATTCGGCCTGGCGTTCGATCCCTCGGTGAAATTCAGCGGGTTCGCCGCGCTGCCTTCTCTTAGCGCGCCGGGGCATGCCACGCTGATCGGCGCCATGGACCTGAAAGGCGCGCTAAGCGTCGCCGTCATTCCCAGCGTGCTGGCGCTGGTCATGACGGCGGTGTTCGACGCCACCGGCACCATACGCGCCGTGGCCGGACAGGCGGGGCAACTGGACGAGAACGGCCGCATCATCAATGGCGGACGCGCCCTGGCGACCGACTCGGTCAGCTCCATCGTCTCGGCCGCGCTGGGCGGGGCGCCCGCCGCCGCCTACATCGAATCGGCCTCGGGCGTCGCGGCCGGCGCCAAGACCGGTTTCGCCGCGGCCATCGTCGGCCTGCTGTTTCTGGCCATGATCTTCCTGTCGCCGCTGGCCGCGCTGGTGCCCTCGTACGCCACCGCCCCCGCCCTGATGTACGTGGGGCTGCTGATGCTGGGCAGCGTCGCCAGGCTCAACACCGAGGACATGGTCGATTCCATGGCCGGCCTGGTCTGCGCCGTGTTCATCGTGCTGACCTGCAATATCGTGACCGGCATCATGCTGGGGTTCTGCACCCTGGTGATCGGACGCGTCGTCGCCGGCGAATTCAGGAAACTGAACGTAGGCACGGTCTCCATCGCCGCCGCCCTGGCCGTCTTCTATATGGGAGGCTGGGCGATCTGACCGCGCGCAGGGGGGCTGTACCTTCCTTCATTTTCCGATCTATCATCAAGGGCGGGAAGCCGCGCACCCTGGCGCGGCCGCATCGCCGACGCACCGACACATGACATCGACCCAGACACCTTCTTTGACCCTGGCGGATTTATCCGGGCTTTCACAGGCGGAATTCACGGCCCGCCTGGCAGGCATTTTCGAACACTCGCCATGGATAGCCCAAGGCGCGTGGCCCGCCCGTCCGTTCGCCAGCGTCGACGCGCTGCATGCCGCCATGATCGCGGTGGTGGACGCCGCCAGTCCGGCCGAACGGCTTGCCCTGATCGCGGCCCACCCGGAACTGGCCGGCAAGGAAGCCGCCGGCGGCACGCTGACCGATTCGTCCGCGCACGAGCAGAAAGGCGCGGGCCTGGACCAATGCAGCGCCGACGAACTTGCGCGCCTGCGAGGCCTGAACGCCGCCTACCGGCAGCGTTTCGGCTTTCCCTTCGTGATTGCCGTCAAGGGACTGAGCCGCCACCAGATCATGGACGCCGTCGAAACCCGCCTGAACAACGACCGCGAGACCGAGTTCTCGACCTGTCTTGGAGAAATCGGCAAGATCGCCCGGTTCCGCCTGGACGCGCTCTTCGCCTGACACAGGAGTCCCGCCATGACATCCGCAACCCTAAGCCCCGCAACCCTGACCGCCGTCCCCCTGACGCGCGAGGCGTTCGCGCCGTTCGGCGAGGTCATCGAGGTATCGGACGCCGTGCGGCATTTCCCGATCAACGAGGGCAACACCGAGCGCTATCACGATCTGGCGAATATCGATCCCGGCGCGGGCGGCAAGGCCATCGTGTCGATTTTCCGCGGGCTGCCCCGGCGCATTCCGTTCGAGGTGGCCATGATGGAGCGCCATCCTCGCGCCAGCCAGGCGTTCATCCCGCTGTCGGGCCGCCCGTACCTGGTGGCGGTGGCGCCGGCGGGCGATGCTCCCGCCGCGGACGATATCCGGGTTTTCTATTGCCAGCCGTCGCAGGGCGTGAATTATGCCGCGGGGGTCTGGCATCATCCGCTCATGGCGCTGGAGAACAGTTCCGATTTCCTGGTGATCGACCGCGATGGTCCGGGCGAGAACTGCGATGTGATCCAGCTCGAGCGACATGGGGTGATTGTTTTGTGATCCGGGCAAGGTCGAATCGTTCTTGCGGGCCGTCGTGACGTGGGCCGAGGCGCTCGGCTCGCACGGTCCCGGCCATGCCGGGACTGCCCGTGTCGTCAACGCGCGGCGGGGCGCCCGCAAAACTCGGGCGAACGGACAGCCCCCGGCTGTCCGTAAACGTTGCCCTCAAACAGTTGCGGGCTTGCCTCCCCGCCACCCGCCGCCGCCACGGCGTGCTCGAACCTCGCGCCCCGGCCCACGTCACGACGGCCTGCGAAGTGTTCTAGTTCGGAACGAGGGGTGTCTAAGTTCGAGATCAGGACTGAAACCCAAGCGATAAAAGGAGCGTAAGATATATACGCTCCACATCAATGCTAAGGGGGACGACCGCCAAATGTCTACCAATGTTGTGAACCTTGATGCCCTCATCCCGCGTGAAGATTTGGCGATTGAGGATAAATCCACCCCCTCGGGCACAGTAGATAAGATCACAATTCCACACCTTAACTCTTTTGTTTTCGCACCAGACTTAAGGAAGCCATATTTTCAGCGCGAAACCAACCAGTGGACACCTAAGAAGATCGTTGAACTGCTAACCGCGTTTATCGATCGTGATCTGATCCCAGCAGTTATTCTTTGGAGGGCCTGTAATGACCCAGCAGTTCCTGCTCAGATTATGCGGCTAATGCAAATGCTTGGGCTGGGGTTTTCATCTTCAGCGCCTGATGAGGCCGTCGATGGTTATAAAAACGTATCCAGTCGCCAATC